>Ga0316204_10000041_pt1 | contig 539196 bp, 486 predicted proteins | sample 6monrhotite_MG_2_FD_205661 | JGI IMG/M metagenome (GOLD analysis project Ga0316204, IMG submission 205661) | Microbial mat bacterial communities from mineral coupon in-situ incubated in ocean water Damariscotta River, Maine, United States -... | ecosystem: Environmental > Aquatic > Marine >...
GGCGTCTTCGACATGGTCGAGGAGGTAGCCCGGGGAGGTCAGCCAGCTGCACCACTCCAGGATGACTTTGCGGGGGACGTTCTCGCCGAAGCCGCTCCACCCGGGCAGGTAGCCGACGGTCCGCGCCAAGGTGGGCATCAAGACCCGGAACGCGGCGAGCATGCCGTAGCGGGTGGGGGACGGGTAGCGCCGCCAGTACGCCAGCTGCGCCCCCACGGCGTACAGGCCGTCGAGGTGGCTCATCTCGTCCAGGATGCCGAGGAGCTGGCCGCCCAGGCTGTGGCCGACCGCGAGGTGCGGGCCCGGTTGCTCCAGGAGCCACCGCAGGGCGGCGCGGTAGTCCAGCTCGACCCAGTCGGTGAGGCTGGCGGACTCGTCGCGGACGTGGCCCTCGATGCTGTCGCCCATGCCCCTGGGGTCGAAGGTGAGCACCTCGAAGCCAGACGCCGCGAGGTGCGCCGCGAAGCGCCCGTAGAAGCGGGCCGGGACCGCGAGGGCGGGGAGGATGGCCACGGTGCCCCGCCGAGGCCCCACGGCAGGGAAGCGGCGGGCCCCGAGGGCTCGGCCATCCAGGGCAACCAGGGGGTGGGGGACGGCATCCATGGGGACTCCTGGGCCTGGCGTCGCCTTGGAGCGAGCGGCCGAAGCACCGCGGTCCCGTATGCCCGAGGGCGTGGGCAGGGGGGCAGCAGCCACGCATGGGCTGGCTGCGCCACTGCAGCGCCATCTCTGCCGGCCTTGGGGGCCTTGGAAGGCGAGAGTGGTGGATGGTCGGGGTGGTCAGATTCGAACTGACGACCCGCAGCTCCCAAAGCTGCTGCGCTACCAGGCTGCGCTACACCCCGATCGCACCCGACGTAACGAGTTGTGGGGTCGGGAGACCAGCAGTCTGTTTCGGGTGGCGAGTGGATCGGCCGTCGAGGTTGGCGGTCTCGGTGCGTCGCGCCTACTTACTTTCGGTTTTGCGTTAGCATGGCGCGACCTCGCTGGGAGACCTCATGTCCGTGTTCCGCCCCGCCCCTCTGCTCCACGGCCTCGTCGCTGCCGGCGTCGTGCTCACCGGCACTCTGGCGGCTCCGGCTCAGGCGTTCGTCGATCCGAAGTGTGCGGACGAAGCGGCCAACATTCCGGCCGACTACGACGAGCAGGTGCAGCAGGATTTCTTGCAGAACTACCCGGCGCTGTACACCACGCTCTCCCCGATCCACGGCCCCATGCCCCACGAGCCGGGCCACGGTGCCATTGGCCTCGACCTGAACGTGGTGCCGCCGCTGCCCTGCTCGAAGCGGCTGGTGCTCAACTACACCAAGACCGAAGACACCAACAAGACGCCGGTCGTGCCGCGGCCGCGGCTCACCTTCGCGTTCCCGGCCGTGGGCTCCGTGGTGTTCTACGGCGGCATCGCCTACGTGCCGCCGGTCAAGGTCTTCGGCACCCGCAACGTGATCCTGTCGGGCGAGGTCGGCGCGGGGATGCCGATCGGCGACACCCTCCAGACGGGCCTGCGCTTTCACGCCACCAGCCAGAAGACGGTCGGGGAGATCGCCACGCCGTTCGTGGAAGGCGATCCGGCCATCGACGACCTGTACATCGCCAGCACCTTCGGCATCGATGCGATGTTCGGCCTGAACTTCGACGTGTTCACGCCGTACGTCGCGGCCGGCCTGACCGACGTGTCCACGGTGTTCCTCATCGGCGACGACAACCTGGTCACCAACAACTTCCACCCGTACTTCGGCTTCACGGGTTCCCTCGGGGTCGATGCCCTCATCGCCGACCGGCTCCGCCTGGGTGGGGAGTTCTACGCAGCGCCCGGCGGGATCTCGCTGCCCGACGACACGGTCGAGGTGGCCAAGCCGATCAGTCGCTACGGCCGCCTGTACACGGGCCGCCTGCGCATCGCCGTGGAGCTCTGAGGTCTGCGCTGGCTCGGGCCGGCGTTGTGCCTGCTGGCGGCTGCTGGCACCTTCGCCGGGCTGCACCTGTCGGATGAAGGTGCGGTGTGGGTGCTGGTCGGCGTGGACCGGCTGGTGGGCCCGGATCCTGCCGCCCAGGCCGCCTGGACGTGGCGCCTGTTTGCGCTGACCGGGGTGGTCTGGGGCGCGCTGGTGGGGGCCTGGGGGTCAGTCGCCGAGGGCGGCGGTGACGCATCCTCGGATGCGTGACACGAGGGCATCGTCGACGAACAGCGGTGGGTCGCCCGTCGGCGGTTCGAGGGCGCGGATGGCCTCGGGAAGCCGTGCCACCTCCTGCAGCGCGTGGTCCCGTGCTTCGGTCAGGCTCGGGGTGGGAAGGCGGCCCTGCTCGGCGGTCCACACGGGCTGGAGCAAGGGCTCGCCGCTTCGCTGGACGTCGAGGGGAGCGACCACGTCGAACAGCTCGTCGTCGACGCGGGTTCGCCACACCTGCAGGCGGCCCGGCAGGGTGGCCTTGCCGGAGCTGCGGGACAGCTTCATCGTGGGGTGCCCGTCGATGATCGACAGCTTGCCGACGGCGCCGACGCCGACGGGGGCGTCCGGGCTGGTGACGATGCGCTCACCGACGCCGTAGCCGTCGACGGGGGCGTCGCCGAGGGCGGTGATGCTGTGTTCGTCCATCCCACCGGACACGGCGATCTTGGTGTGGGCGGCCCCGAGGTCGTCGAGCAGGTTCCGGGCCCGGCGAATGTTCTCGATGGTGAGGTTGCTGTCGAGGCGGATGGCGGTGGGGCCTGCCCCTCCGGTCGCGCGCACGGCGGCACGAATGCCCGTGAGCGCCCCGAAGGTGTCGTAGGTATCGACGAGCAGCGTGTCGCGGCCGGGGAACTGGGCGTGGAAGGTACGGAAGAACGCCTCCTCCGTCTCGTGGCGCGGGACGCCCGGACGCTCCCATGCCTGGATGGCGAAGTGGTCCATCGTGCCGGTGACCGGCACCCCGTGACGGATGTGGGCCTCGACGTTGGAGGTGGCGGCGCAGCCGGCGATCCAGGCGGCCACGGCGGCATCCACGGCGGCTTCGGGGTGGGTGCGACGCTGCCCGAACTCGAACACTTGGCCCGACCCGACGGCGGCGGCGGCCTGCACCACCCGGGAGGCCTTGGAGGCCACCATCGTCATGTGGTTGATGATCGAGAGGATGGGCGTCTCGATGAGCTTGGCCGACAGCAGGTCGGTCTCGATCTCCAGGTACGGGCAGTAGGCGGCGGGTCGGACCTGGTCGATGTCGACGGGCTTGCCGTCGAGGGTTCGGGCGGGGCCGGCGAACAACGGCGTGCCCTCCCGTGGGGCGCGGATGCTGCCGCGGAACCGCCAGTCCCGCAGTCGCTGGACGAGGTCCGGATGGGTGCGCAGGGTGGGGCCGAGGAGGGGCTCGTCGAGGAGGGCCTCGATGCGGGCGTCGTCGAATCGAGCCTGCTCGAGGTGGTCGAGGCATCGGGTGAGGCCGGCCCAGAGCAGGTAGCCACGGGCGTTCACCTTTTGGCTGTTGCGCGGGAGGCGGCGGCTGAAGAAGGCCATGACCACGCGGTCGTCCGTGCGGCCGGCGAGATGGTGAGGCACCAGCGAGGTGAGCTGGTACAGGTCGATGTGGGTGGCCGGGATCATCGGGCGCCTCCGAGGCGTGCCAGCAGGTCGGGGAGCTGACGGAAGGCGCGTCCACGGTGGCTGATGGCGTTCTTCTCGTCGGCGGAGAGCTCCGCCATGCTGCGGCCCGGGGCCTCGGTGGGGGCGAAGATGGGGTCGTAGCCGAAGCCGCCGGCGCCGGAGACGGACTCGAGGATGTGGCCTTCGCAGGCGCCGCTCGCGGTGAACTCCCCGTCGGGGCCCACCAGAGCCAGGGCGCAACGGAAGCGGGCGGCCCGGTTTGTGGTGTCGGTGAGCTCCGTGAGCAGCTTGGCGTTGTTGCTGTCGGCGGTGGCTTCTGGGGTGTAGCGCTTGCTGTGCACACCGGGGGCGCCGCCGAGCGCATCGACCTCCAAGCCAGAGTCGTCGGCCACGCAAGGAAGCCCTGTATGTTCCAGGACAAACCGTGCCTTTTGGAGCGCGTTGCTCTCAAAGGTGCTGCCCGTTTCCGGGGGGTCGTCCTGGAAGTCGAGGTCAGCGAGGCTGCGGACCTCGATGCCGGTTCCTTCGAGGATGCGGCGAACTTCCTCCACTTTGTGGGCATTGTGGGTGGCGAAGACGAGCTGTCGGGACATGGGCACCTCGTGGGGGCGACCACTCTATCCCTTTGCCTCCTGGCTCCACCGCTCCAGCTTCCGGTACAGGGTCTTGCGATCGACCTGCAGGATGCGCGCAGCCTCGGCCCGGCGGCCCCCGACGGCGTGCAGCACCTGCAGGATGTAGCGTCGCTCGACCTCCTCGAGGGGAAGCAGCGCCGACGCATCGGGCAGCTGGACGGACTCATGGTTGGCAGCGGGGGAGGGCTTGGCGCGAAGCAACCGCCTTGGCAGGTCGCCGACCTCGATGCTGTCACCGTCGCACAGCACGATGGCGCGCTCCATGCTGTTCTGGAGCTCGCGGACATTGCCGGGCCACGGATGCTCTAGGAGAATGCGGGCGGCCTCTGGGGACAAGGTGGGCGTCGACCGGGCCAGCTGCGTGGCCAGGCGGTGGAGGAACGTCTGGGCGAGGAGCAGGATGTCCCTCCCACGCTCTCGTAGGGGGGGCACCTCGATGTTGATGACGTCGAGGCGGAACAGGAGGTCCTCCCGGAAGCGACCCTCCCCGACCAGCGCCTCCAGATCTCGGTGGGTGGCCGCGACCACGCGCACATCGATGGACACGTCGGTGTCCGACCCGACCGGGCGGATCGTGCGCTCCTGCAAGACCCGCAGCAGCTTGGCCTGCATGGCGAGGGGCAGGTCCCCGATCTCGTCGAGGAACAGGGTTCCGCCGTCGGTCTGCTGGAACAGCCCTCGGCGCTGGGTCCGCGCGTCGGTGAACGCGCCGGCACGGTGGCCGAACAGCTCGCTCTCCAGGAGGCTCTCCGGGATGGCGGCGCAGTTGAGGGCCGTGAAGGCCTGGTCGGCCCGTGGAGAGTGGTCGTGCAGGGCACGGGCGACCAGCTCCTTGCCCGTCCCGGACTCCCCTTGCACGAGCACCGACGACGAGGTCGGGCCCACCCGGGCCACGAGCTGATGCAGCGCGCGGATGGCAGGGGACTCCCCGACGAGCTGGTTCACGGGGCGATGGATCCGGACCTCTCGGCGCAGGGCGCTCACCTCTCGGCGGAGTCTCCGGGTCTCGAGGGCGCGGTCGAGGGCCGCTTGCAGCACGGACAGATCGAGGGGCTTGGTGAGGAAGTCGTAGGCGCCGGCACGGAGGGCCTGCACCGCGACCGACACGTCGCCGAAGGCGGTCATGACCAGCACCGGAATGGACGGATGGACCTGCTGCAGGTGACGCAGGAGGTCCAGCCCGGACTCGGGTCCCAGATGCACATCGGTGAGCACCGCGTCCGGCGGTGGCATCAGGGCCGCGCGGGCCTCGTCGAGGTTGCCGGCGAGCCGCACGTCCGCTTGGGGAAGGGCCTTGCTCAGGAGCTGCAGCAGCGCCGGGTCGTCCTCGACGACGAGCACGGTGGGCTTGGGGGGCGAGGGTTCGCTCACGGTGTGCTCGAGGGTCGGATGGGTCGGGTGGTCCCGCGAGGGACGACCCCAGGGTACCCGGAGGTGTGCATGCCCGGCGACGGGCATCCCGGACGGAAGGAGTCGGTGGTCATGAACGTGCTCACGGTGTTGGGGGATTCAGAGCGGGCCGAGGCAGTGCAGCGGTTCCTGCGTCCCGCCGTGGATGCGCTGTGGTCGGCGGACGATCTGGCCTCTGCTCGAAAGGTGCTCGCGTCCGGCGGCGTGGACCTGGTGGTAGCCGATGGGTTCTTGGCCGACGGCGCGGCCACCGATCTGCTCGAGGACCCGATGGAGCCGGACTTCCCGTTGGTGGTGTTGGGTCTGCCCGGCCCGCGCGTGGGGGCCGACGCACGCTCCCGCGGTGCGGTGGCGTGGCTGCCATGGGAGGAGGGCTCGTTGCGCGCGCTGCCCCACCTGCTCCACGGGGCGATGCGGGAGCATGGGCTGCGAGACCGTGCGCGGGTGGCCGAAGAGCGCCTCCTGCACGCGAACCGGCTGATGGGGGTGGGTCGCCTGGCTGCGGTGATGGCCCATGAGGTGGGCACCCCGCTGAACGTGGCACGGATGCACGCACAGCTGCTCTCGTCGTCCCACCCGGACGACGACTCGATTCGTGAGGCGTGCGACGCGATGGTCGGGCAGATCGACGTCGTGAGCCGACGGGTGCGCGCCATGTTGGACTTCGCTCGGCTGGGGGAGCGTGGACGCGGCGCCATCAACCTTGCGGAGGCCGTGCACTCTGCGGTGGGCCTCGTCGAGCCGCTGGCCCGTCGGCAGCGGGTGGAGCTGCGGCTGGACGGCCCCCAGCTGGTGGCGGTGGCCAACCGGTCTCAGGTGCAACAGGTGGTCTTCAACCTGGTGACGAACGCGCTGCATGCGCTGAGTGGACCGGGGACCGTGGAGGTTGTTCTGGAAGCGACGGAGCGGGAGGGGCGCGCCTTCGCGGTGGTGGCGGTGATCGACGACGGCCCGGGGGTCGCCGATGCCGTGCGGGAGCGTCTCTTCGATGCGTTCGTGACCACCAAGCCGGTGGGCGGAGGGACAGGGCTCGGCCTGGCCGTGTGCCGGGAGATCGCCGAGGCGCACGGAGGCTGGGTCGATCTCGTCTCGGAGCCCGGTCGGACCGAGGTACGGGTCGCGTTTCCGGCCTGATGGCCTCATCGGCCTGGTCCAGAGGTTCGTCGTTGGTCGAGGGCACGCATGAATGCGTCCACGGCGTCGATGCCGGTCTGGTGTGCCATGTCCGTGAGCCCTCCGGGGGCGCAGGCGTTGATCTCGACGACCTGGTCTCCGATGCAGTCGAGTCCGGCGATGGCCACGCCATGGGCGCGAAGGACGGGGCCCGCGATGTCGGCCACCCGCTGCAGCTCGGGGGTGAGGGGGTGCACGGTGGCGGTGGCCCCCAGGTGGACATTGGACCGGAGCTCGGACCCGTTGGGGACCCGCGCGATGGCGGCAGGGACGCCTTGGAGCATCAGCGGGTCGCCGTCGATCAGGAACAGGCGGACGTCTCCTTGCTCGGCCCCTTCGATCCACGACTGCACCACCACCGGCCCGGTCTGGAGCAGCAGCTCGACGGCGGTGCGCCGGTTGGGGTCGTCGGGCCCCGAGATGAAGACCCCCGCCCCTTGGCTGCCGCCCACGGGCTTCACCACGGCCCGGCCGAGACGCGCCATGGCCTCGAGGGCGGTGTCGGTGCGTGCGCAGACCACGGTGGTGGGCCGGATGCTCGCTGGGAGCCGAAGCAGGCCGGTCTTGGTGGCGAAGGTGCGCAGCGCGGCCGGAGGGTTGAGGACCGAGGCCCCGGATCGCTCCACGTCCTCGAGGACCCGGAGAGCATGCGCCCAGAGTGGTGCGCTCATGCGCGTTGCGGGGTTGGTGCGCACGAGCACGGTCGCCGTGGGGTCCAGTCGGTGGTCGACGGTCGGCCCGAGGTCGATGTGGACGGACGGCGGGGCTCCACCGTGGGCCTCGAGGTGGTGTCCTCGGACCGGGCGGACGCGGGCCCTGGGGCCGTCGTCGTCGAGGGCGAGGTCGGCCACGCCGACGACGAAGGTGGGATGGTGGGCGGCCGAACGGGCGACGAGGGCGGTGGTGGTCTTGCCGGGGCTCAGCGCGTCCTCGTGGTTGACGACGAACACGACGGCATCGGTCGGGGTTGCGGGCACTGGCTGGCTCATGGGGTGAGCTCCGGCGCGGCGTCGGACCGCGGGAGGAGATGGGTGTCGTTCGGGGTCGCCAGCTCCCCCAAGTGGGCGATGCGGTCTCCGGTGCGGGCGACGGGCTGGGTGCTCCGGCCGACCACGACCCCCGCGAATGGCGCGGGAACCTCGCTCTGCACGTCGCCCCAGACGTCGGTGCGTCGGGCGATGACGTCCCCCTGGGCCACGGGCTGAACGAGCTCGGGGAGGACGTGGAGGAGGCCGCCTCCGTCGGTGTAGACCCAGGCGGAGCGACGGCAGAGCAGCGGTTCGGGGCCGGGTGCTTGCTGGCGCCGGGGGACCATGCCGCGGTCCATGGCGACCGCCCGGATGCCTGCGAGGGTTCGGCGAATGTACTTGTCCTGGAAGCGGTGGGCGTCGCCGATCTCCACGGTGATGGCGGGAATGCCGAGGTAGGCCGCGGCGCCCCGGAGGGTGCCGTCGTGGGGCGGGTTGTGCACGATGATCTGCGGTCGCTGAAGGTAGGCCATGCGGGCGGTGTGGGGGTCGGACATGTCCGCGCGCACGTAGAGGCAGTTCTCTCTCCCCAAGCTGGCGGTGTGCAGGTCGAGGAGCAGGTCCAAGTGTCCGACGACCCGGTGGAGGACGCGGTGGGCGAAGACGCTGGCCGCGGGGCCGGGATCGGTCCCGGGGAAGCTGTGGTTCAGGTCGACGGCCTCCACGAAGCGACGGCGCAGCGCGAGGTAGCCCACGGGGTTGGCGACCAGCACGCCCACCATGGTGCCGCGCAGCGTCTCGGGGTTCAGGGCCGCGAACAGCCGCTGGAGGACCGCGATGCCGTTGACCTCGTTGCCGTGCAGGGCGGCGGTGAGCCCCATGACGGGCCCCGGCCGGCGGCCGCGGGCGACGAAGACCGGGAGGCACTCCGGCTCTCCGAGTCCGTCCTCGGTGATCGCGAGGCGCAGTCGGTGCACCTTGCCCTTGGGCAGGCTGTCCAGGTCGAGTTCGTGTCGTGGAGGGGTCACTGGGCGATCTCCTGCATGAGGGCGTCGTCGTTGACCAACGACGCGTAGAGGCGTCGGCGGAAGCGGCCCTTCTGGGTGACCAGACGCTGGGCCATGTGGTCGATGGCGAGGGTGCACAGGACGGTCTGGACGTACGCTTCCACGAGGTCGTCGAGGCCGATGCCCAGGTGGTTGAAGTCCCGCTGGTCCATCAGCATCAGCCGCTCGGGCTCGGTGGTGAACTGGCCGTCCCCGGTGGTTCGGGACAGGTTCGTGCCGAGCATGTCCCACGGGGTGTGGTCCGCCGTGGCCAGGTCCTCGGCCAGGGGCGCCGGGGCCCGGCGGCTGTACAAGGCCAGGGGGTAGAAGCCCTGAGGGCTGGCGCCGATCATGAAGCGAAGGTCGGCCACGTAGAGCTCGCCGCGGGAGGTGGGGACGGTGCCCACCTGGTAGAGGTGCCCGTCCCGCGTGCGGGAGCTCCAGCGGGCGTTGCCGATCAACCCCTGCACGAGGAAGCGGTCGTAGCGGTGCTCCAGCGCCTGGAAGGCCTCCAGGTCTTCTGGGCAGGTGATGGCGTAGACGCCCTGTCCGGCGTTGCTGTACGGGACCTTCACCATGGCGATGCCGCCCATCCGGTCCACGTGGAGCGGCAGGTCTGTCAGCCCGACGTTCGGGATGGTCTCGGGGAGTCGGATCTGCAGGCCAGTGCCCGCGAGGTTGGCGTTGTAGAGCTCGTAGGCGACGGCGGCCAGGGACTTGTTGCGTCCACCGGCCAGGCAGGCGAGCACGGGGTTGAGCATGGCGGTGCGGGTGACCGGCGGGATGCGGTTCCAGGGACGTTGCGTGACGTAGCGGAAGGCGGCGCGCAGCGGAATCCAGCGGCCGTCGACGCGAGCGTGGAGGACCCCGGCGTCGCATCGCAGGGGCGGGTCGTCGGTGTCCGATACCTGCACGAGGTGGACGTGCTCGCCGGTCAGGTCGGCGAGGGTCGCCGCGTAGCCGCTCACCTCCATCCAGTTCTTGTCCCACAGCACGGCCAGGCCGCCCTGAGGCAGGTTGCGTCGCTGCAGCATGGGGAGGAAGGTGCGCTCGAGGAGCGTTCGGTAGCCGGCCTGCTCGGCGTAGGGGTCCACCAGGGGCATGCTCTTCTGGCCCGAGGGGGAGCTGTTGGTCTCGATGACCACGAACCGGCGTCGCCCCTGGTCGTCGGTGACGTAGAACAGGTCGGCGCCCGACCACCGGAAGTGGGTCGGGGTGGTGTTCAGCGCGCGGCGTACCGCGTCGGCCTGGACCTCCGGGTGGAGGTGGCAGAAGCGGGCGGCGATGCGCTCGTTGCCGAGCTTGAGGAAGTACCCGACGAGGGGGTGGAGCTGGGCGTTGGGCACCCGGGGGTAGAAGTGGGACGCGACGTCGTAGTGGCCGGGGGCCACCGAGTGGTACGGGCTGGGCTGCAAGGCGTCCTCCTGGCGTTCTGGAGCCCATGGGCGTCCGTTGGGGGGACGGTGTGCACGCTGGGGGCCTGCGAGTTTCAGGGCACCGAGGACGGACCGCGACCCTGGTTCGACCTGACTTTGGGTGGCGGCGGCGGGGGAGCGGCCGGCGCGGCAAGGTGGGGCGAAGTGCCCCGCGCGGGGCGAAGTGCCCCGGGGCGTTCTGGGCCCTGCAAGGGGAGATGGCGCCGTTCGTGGGTGCGAAGGATGGCACGGGGTCTGCAGCTCCCTTGGGGGCGCATCGTGGCGCCACCGTCGGGCCGGCCACGGGGGTCGGTCCATCTCCTGGGAGTCGACATGAACATCACCCACAAGACCCGCCTCCGGGCCCTCCTGCCTCACGGTCACTTCCGTGACGTGTTGGACGCCTTCGATCTGCCCTACGAGCGGAGCTGGACGCTGGCCAACGCCTGTCGTGCCGCGGACGCGGACGTGGACGTGGTCATCGTGGAGCTCGAGCTCGCCGATTCGGAGGCCGAGTGGGACGAGGACGAGGACGAGGACGAGATGGAGTGGCTGCGCGCCGGCTGATCCCGGCAAGGAGGCGGGGCGCCCTGGAGCGCCCCGCCTGGCCTCAGTCGCCGAGGAGGTAGCCGAACAGCAGCGGGGCCACGATGGTGGCGTCGCTCTGGATCATGAACTTCGGCGTGTCGACCTCGAGCTTGCCCCAGGTGATCTTCTCGTTGGGCACGGCCCCTGAGTAGCCGCCGTAGCTGGTGACCGAGTCGCTGATCTGGCAGAAATAGCCCCAGAACGGGGTGTTCTCGAGCTGGAGATCCTGGATGAGGGTGGGCACGGCGCAGATGGCGAAGTCCCCGGCGATGCCACCACCGATCTGGAAGAAGCCCACGGAGGGGCCTGCCTGCTGGTACCAGCGCATCAGGTGGGTCATCTGCGCGGTGCCGGGGAGCACGGCCCGATGGTGGGGAAGCTCCTCTCGATAGACGGCCGCGGCGAACATGTTCCCGGTGGTGCTGTCTTCCCAGCCCGGCGTGTACACGGGGATGCCCTTGTTCCGCGCCGCCCACAGCCAGCTCTCGGTGAGGGGGCGGTGGAGGTGGGCGTGGAGGGTCTCGTCGCCGAGGACGTCCATCAGGTGCTCGCTGGGGAGCTTGGACTGGTCGTTGGCGGCGGCCAGCTTCCAGCGCGTGAGGAGGCGCTCCTCCAGGTGGCGCATGACGGTCTCGGGGATGCACGTGTCGGTGACACGGTTCATGCCGCGGTCGTAGAGCGCCTGTTCGTCGGCGGCTGAGAGGGCCCGCCAGTCCTCGATGATCTCGTAGTCGTTGCCTGCAACGAGGTTGAACACATCCTCCTCGAGGTTGGCGCCGGTGCAGCTGATGGCGTCGACCCAGCCCTCGTGAATGAGGCGAGACAGGATCTTGCCAAGACGTGCGGTGCTCATGGCGCCGGCGAGGCTCACGAGCATCTTGCCGCCGGTGGCGCGGTGGGCCTCCCAGGCCCGTGCAGCCGCGACGACCTCGCGGGCGTTGAAGTGGTGGAAGTGCTCGTCGAGGAAGGTGCGAACGGTGGTCATTGGGATCCTCCGGTCGGCAGCCCCTGCAGGGTGCGTGCCGGTGGTGGGCGGCGCAGATATCGCGGCTGGAGGAGGACTGATGTCCGAACAACCGAAGTCCGAAGTTCAGGTCCTGGTCGAACAGCTGGAAGAGTTGCTCGCCGGCCCCATCGTCGATGAAGAAGATGCCTTCGAGGTGGCGGTGGTCGCTGGTGGGGCGGCACGTCTCGGGGCGGATCCTGCGGCGCTCGAGGACGCCGTGGCTTGGCGCGACGGGCCAGGCTCGCTCTTGCTCGTGGAGCTGTGGAAGCAGGTGGACGCGGGGCCGCTGCTGGAGGCGCTGGAGGGCGTGTCCGAGGGGGGCTCGGCGGACGAGGTGGTCGAGGAGGCCATCTTCGACCTGGACGATCTCGTGGCGGCGGCCGTGTGGTGCCAGCAGCAGGAGGTGGTGAAGCCGGTCGCGGCTCGCGCGGAGTCCATCGTGCGGGCGCTGCCCGACGTGTTCGCGGACGTGGCCGACGTGGCGCGGGACCTTCTGAAGCGTCGCGAGGTGGGCGAGGAGCTGGAGCTGTACGGCTACTGGCTAGCGGTGGCGGAGTCCGTCGACGGCTGAGCTACCTGGGCTCGTGGACGAGGAACCATGCGGTGAAGCCCGCGTCGATGTCCTGTCGGCCGCGCTCTTCGAAGCCGAAGCGGCGGTACCAGGCGGGGTTCTCGGGGGCAGTGGTCATCAAGGCAGTCGGCTGGTCCGCGGCGTCGTCTAGGACTTGGCGCAAGAGTGCGCCGCCAATGCCCTTCTTCTGGTGGTCAGGGTGCACTGCGATCTGGGCCACCCAGGTGTGAGGGAGCGCCGGCTCGCAGGCCCGGCGGAGCTCGCCGACCTGCACGTCGGCTCGGTGCATCTGCATCGTGGCGGTGAGGCCCCAGCGCAGCGGCGCGGTGAGAAGGCCTGCCGAGAGCTGGTCGCGAAGGCCGAAGCGGACCTCAGAGGGGGCTGCACTGATCGCACCGGTGGGGGCCTCGGAGGACCCCGCCAGCCAGGTGGTGCTCCCTCCTCGGAGACGTAGACGAAGCAAGGCGGCGAACAGGGTGATCAGGCCCGCAGGTCGGGTGGCCGGATCGGGGAAGACGGCGGTGTAGCCAGGGTCGTCGTGGAAGGCGATGGCGAACATGCGTGCCACGGCATCGACGTGGGGTGGCTCGAGACGGTGCAGGTCGACCATGGCCCATGGTCGCACAGCCGGACAGAAAGCGTCCGGACGGCGATCGGGGGCTTGTGGCCTGAACGGCACTGAACTAATGTTCATGTGTGCGGTGGGGGGCCACCGCGTCGAGCGTGCCATTTCACCGCAGGGTTGCGGTCGTGGCGGGGTGTGTCTGGGTTGGCAGGGCAGGGGAGGAATCATGGCTGCAACGGCACAGCTCGACGCGCTCCGTGCTCAGATCCGCGCTCTGGAGGGGGGCTCCCCGGTGCAGAAGCGCAGGGAGTCCTCGGGGGTCGGGGTGATCGACGAGATCCTCGGTGGGCTCCCTCGTCCAGGCATCGTGGAGGTCTGTGGGGCGCTGGGGTCGGGTCGGGTGCTGGTCGCAGGGGCTCTGCTGGCTGAGGCCACCCGGCGCCGGAGGGCGGTGGTGTGGGTCGATCCGCTCCGTCGTCTCTACCCGCCGGCCCTCGCCGAGCTCGGGGTGGAGCTGGGTCGGCTGCTGATCGTGCAGCCTCCAGAGGATGGCACCCAGCCCTGGCTGTGGGCGACCGAGCAGCTGCTCCGTTCCGGTTGCTTCGAGCTGGTGGTGGTCGACCGCCCCGAGGAGAACGGGCTGCCGAGGCGTCCCGTCGGTGCGCGCTGGGCTCGGGCAGCCGAGCACGGATGCAGCACAGCTCTGGTGTTGGGGGAGCGTCCTGCGAGGCAGCTGTCGGCCGATGTGCGGCTCGCCGTGGGTCGTGGGGAGGTCGTGGCCGTGCGGGATCGGGGGGGATCCCTCGGGGGAATGGGGCCTCTCCCCCCTCGTACCGACGCATCGTGCCCCTGGGGAAGCGATGGTTGAGGGGCTCCGGTACCTCGTGATCTACCTGCCGGCGTTCCCCTTGGAGCGCTGTGGCTACGCTGCGGTGGATCTGGCGGGGCTCATCGCCGAAGAGAAGTCGGCGATGCGAATCCAAGCCGTCACCCCAGCTGCTCGTAAGGCCGGCCTGCGGCCCTTCATGACGGCGACCGAGGCTCGAGCCCTCGTGCCCGAGGTCGAGCTGATCCTGCAAGACCTGGTCGAGGAGCAGCGGGACCGGGCCTCGCTGATCCAGCGCTTCACGGAGATCTCGGACCGGGTTCGCGCGCCCTGGACCGACACCCTGGTCGCAGAGATCACGGGCACGTCGGGCTGCTTCGGCGGGGAGGAGGAGCAGCGGGCCCACGCCATCGCGTTGGCGCATCGCCTCGGTCACGAGGCCCGGGCCGTGGTGTCGGGCGACCCCCGGGCTGGGCGTGCCCTGGCTCGCTGGGGGAGGGAAGGGGTGGTTCCCCCCGGAGGTGGGCGTGTGGCCCTCGCGGAGCTGCCGTTGGACGCCCTGGAGCCGAGCGAGTCGCTGCTCGGTGCTCTTCGCTCGGTGGGCATCGAGCGGGTGGAGGCGTTCGCCCGTCTCGATGGCGCTGCGGTGGCGCATCGCTTCGGGGCCGAGGGCGTGTCGCTTCACTCCCTCGCACGAGGGCGTCGCGGCGCTGCCCTGCCCGAGCTCGCAGACGACGACGCTCCGGTGCGGGTGAGCACGGCCCTTGCGGGGGCCACCAGCCTCCTGCAGCTCAACTTCGTGCTCCCGGGGCTCCTCGGCGAGCTCTCGCTGGCCCTCGCTCAGCGTGGTCTCGCCGCGGTGCGGCTCAGGGTGGTGCTCCAGCTCGAGACGATCGGGAAGGGCCCGTCCCACTGGGGCATCGGGGTCACGGTTGGTCGTCCCACCCGCGACGTGCCCACCCTCGAGCGCTTGGTGCGCCTGCGGATGGAGGGGGCGAAGCTCACCGCTCCCGTCGAGGAGTTGGCCATCGAGGTAGTGGAGGGGGTGCCCGAGGTGGGATGGCAGCCGGGCCTCACCGACCGTACGGAAGCCACGGAGCCCTTGCCCGATGTGCTGGCGCGTCTCGCAGACCATCTTGGGCCGCAGGCGCTGTGTGGCGCCGAGGTGGTGGAGCGATGGAAGCCCGAGGCGGCCTGGCGCCCGGTGTCCTGGCCTCCCGGGGCGCTCTTCGGGGCCCGCCGCCAGACAGGTCGTGCCGCCCGGCAACAGGCCCTCGATCCGGTGCTCCTCCAACAACACCACGAGGTGCCCCAGCTGCTGCCGCGTCCCGCGATTCTTCTGCAGCGCCCGGAGGTGGTGGAGGTGCGTGTGGAGGCCGGCCGGTTGGCCGCCGTTCGCCTCTCACGGGGCTGGGCACGGGTGGCGCGCTGTGAGGGGCCCGAGCGTCTTCGAAGCGACTGGTGGTCCCAAGACGCCTGGTCTCGCGACTACTGGGTCGCGGGCCTGGGAGACCGCACGGCTTGGCTCTTCGCCGACGGGCAAGGCCGCTGGCATCTGCACGGTTGGTTCGACTAGTTGCTACCGGTGGACCGCAGCGAGGTCAGCTCGCGGCCGTGGCCAGGTAGTCGGCGAGGGCCTTCGCCCGTGCCTCAGCCGTCGGGGCGGCGTGGGCTAGCCATCCTTCCACGTCGGGGTCGCGGGCGTCTTCCCGGACCGCGTGGGTCACCATCGGGGAGGCTTCGAGGGCCACTTCGTCGGCGTCCATCTCGTCGCAGTCGATGCAGGGGCTGGACGGCTCGGCGAACTCTTCGGACTCGAGAGCGCCTGGGCCGAGAAGACCCATCGCGACAGCGACGACCAGCGGATGAGCAGCGACCTTCATGGGACCCCCATCTCCGTCTATCTCTTGGGTCGTGGATGGCGAGTGGGATGACGGAATGAGACCGTTCGAGAGGCGGCACGACGGTGCCCCAACGAAAGCGGCCGCTCCGAGGAGCGGCCGCTAGGCTCGACGCGCCGGTCTTGGCTACCGACGCCGACGCACACCCACGAGGGTGAGAGCACCCAGCCACAGCCAGCCGAGGCTCGGCGCGCCCGACGTGGTGCACTGGCACCCCTGACGCTGGTAGCGGTCCGGAGCGAACGCTTCCTGGGCGACACAGGGGCCTGCGGTCTCGTCGGGGTCGAGGCGGTCGATGATTCCGTCGCAGTCGGCGTCGCCGTCGCCCTCTTCCGCATCGGGGATCGAGTCGTTGTCGCTGTCGGTGTCGTGGTGGTTCGGGATGCCGTCTTCGTCGGCGTCGCCGGTGCCCTCCTCGACCGTCGGTACCCCGTCGTTGTCGTCGTCCTCGTCGAGGGCATCGATGATGCCGTCACCGTCGTGGTCGATGGGGTTGCTCAGGTCGTCGCCCAGCTCGTCGATGTCGGACAGACCATCGTTGTCGGAGTCCGTGCTCGTGGGATCCGTCCCGAGCTGTGCCTCCTGCTCGTTGGTCAGGCCGTCGCCGTCGGCATCGGCATCGGGGCCGTCGTAGTCGTTGGGGTCGAGGTAGTCGACGGCCCCATCGTTGTCGATGTCGTTGGTGCCTTCCCGCGTCCGGCTGCTGGAGTCGGCCTCGTCGGCCGTGCTGACAGTCGGGACGCCGTCGCCGTCGTCGTCGTCGTCGTAGAAGTCGGGGTCGTTGTCGATCTGGACCGGGTAGACGCCGTCGTAGCGCACCAGGTTGGTGTTCGGGAACAGGTCGAGGTCGTTGCCCCCGAGGTCGTAGCGGTTGTTCGGGTCGACTTCGCTGTTGCCCTCGAAGCAGTTGAAGATCCAGTAGCCCTGCTTGACCGCGTAGGCGGCGTGGCGGAGCTCCTGGCCCGGGGCGCACACCAAGCCGTTCTCGAACGTGGTGTCGTAGCCGTCGCCGTCGTCATCGGGGTCGATGAAGTTGGGGACGCCGTCCTCGTCGAGGTCGTTGGCGGGCACGGTGTCGGAGAAGTCGACGCCGTACTCCACGCCGTCGATGACGCCGTCGTTGTCGGTGTCGGGGTCGGTCCGGCACCACACGGAGCTGAGGCTGCCGTCGGGGAGGGTGATCTCCGGGCACTCCTCGCTGCAGTTCTCGACGCCGTCGACGTCCGCGTCGCCGTCGCAGCCGTCCACCGCGCAGTCCTGCCAGTCCTGGATGCCGTCGCCGTCGCCGTCGCTGAAGCCTTCTTCGACGTCGTCGTCGTCGAGGCCGTCGCCGTCGCTGTCGTAGTCGAGGAAGTTCGGGATTCCATCGCCGCCGGGCACCGCGGTGCCTGCGAGGCAGTCGATGTCGGACGTGCTCTCGAACAGCGTGGGCAGGTTGTCGTTGTCGTCGTCGCCGTCGAGGGGATTGATCAGGCCGTCGCCGTCACGGTCCCAGGGGAGGAAGCAGTTCTCACCGGTCGCTCCACCCGAGCCGCGGTCGTACAGATCGGAGGCCGGACGCTCGTTCGGGTCGGGCTCACCGATGCCGTCGTCGGGGACGAAGGGGTAGATGTTCGACGGCAGGTTGGCCTCGAGGCGGTCGTCGATCTTGTTGAGCGTGTTGGGGTCGTACAGCAGGTAGTTGTACCACTCGTCCCCGTCGAGGACGCCGTCCCCGTCGCTGTCGGGGTTGAAGGCGCCGGTGCCCGCGAGGTCTTCGCAGATGGTGCCTGCGCGGTCGTTGTCGTCATCCCAGTCGAGGTAGTTGGGGATGCCGTCGCCCTCGGTGTCGCCGTCCCCGACCTCGTCGCTCGTGCGGCGGCCGTCGTCGTCGTCGTCGATGTCGCGGTAGTTGGGGTCGCCGTCTTCGTCGGTGTCGAGGTCGAGAGGCAGCGTGACGACCGCATCGAACGCGTCGTACTCGGCCTCGTCGATGGTGAGCACGGTGTCGCCGTCGTCGTCGATGTCGAGGTAGTCGGCGGTGGCGTCGCCGTTCGGCAGGTTCAGGTCGGTGTTGAAGTCCCGCGGGTCGCTCGTGCTGTCCTCAGACTCGTCGGCCGTGGGCACCAGGTCGCCGTCGTCGTCTTCGTCGACGTAGTTCGGGATGCAGTCGCCATCGCTGTCGTCGTTGGCCGGGTTGCTGTCGTTGGACTCCGGCTCTTCTTCGCGGGTGGGGATCCGGTCGCCGTCGTCGTCGACGTCGATGCGGTTGACGAGGCCGTCGCCGTCGGTGTCGATGGGGCCTTGACCCTCGCCGACGCGGCAGGGGTCGGCCAGGTTGCCGTACTCGGGGGAGCTGCCTTCGTCGCGGTCCGGGATGCTGTCGGCGTCGGAGTCGAGGTCGCCGACGTCCGGCGTGACGTCGCCGGTGGCCAGGTCGGTGTTGACCATGGAGTTGTACGGTGTGCCGGCCAGGGACTCGTCGGTGTCGGTCCAGTTGTCGTTGTCGGAGTCGAGGTCGAGGTGGTTGTCTGGGGCGGCGCCGTCCCAGTTCCGGTTGACCTGGTTCTCAACGAAGGTGAGCAGCTTGTCGCCGTCGTCATCGGGGTCGAGGAAGTTGAAGACGCCGTCGCTGTCGGAGTCGGTGCTCGCCGCCGGGTTGCCGTTGGCAGCCTCGGTTTCTGTGAGCTCGCCGTCGTTGTCGTCGTCGGTGTCGAGGTGGTCGGGGAGCGGGTCGCCGGTGATGGCGGTGGTGCTCTCGAGCACGAGGTCGGTGTTGGGCCACGTGCTGGCGGCGCGCGGCGTGCCGGTGTTGGTCGGGTCGACTTCCTGGCGGGTCAGCACGGTGTCGTCGTCGTCGTCGGTGTCGCGGTAGTTGTCGCGTCCGTCGCCGTCGGTGTTGTAGCCGAGGGGGCTGCTCACGCTCGGGGTGGCCGCCTCGAGGGTGGTGAGGATGAGGTCGCCATCGTCGTCGTCGTCGATGCGGTTCTCGTTGCCGTTGCTGTCGGCGTCTTCCCGGACCTCGTCGGCGTCGGGCACCCGGTCGTTGTCGGAGTCGAGGTCGACGTAGTCGTCGCAGCCGTCGCCGTCGTGGTCCACGCTGGGGCCGGTGTTCCACTCGTCTTCGTCGCTGTAGCCGTCGCCGTCGGAGTCGCTCTGGAGGTAGTCCGGCGTCCCATTGCCATCGAAGTCCCCCGCGCTGCCCGTGGTGCCGGTGCAGGTCTGGGCGAGCTCGTAGTCGGTGTCGATGGTGTCGCCGTCGTCGTCCCGGTCGAGGAAGTTGGGGATGCCGTCGTTGTCGGTGTCGTTGTTGAGCGGGTTCGGGTCGTCCGGGGTCTCGAGGGCGGTGGGCACGCCGTCGTTGTCGTCGTCCGTGTCGTGGTGGTTCGACAGGCCGTCGCTGTTGGTGTTCTGGCCCGTCGGATCGGGGAAGTTGTCCGGGTTCTCGTCGCGGGTGTCGACCCCGTCGTTGTCGTCGTCGGCGTCGAGGTAGTCGAGCACGCCGTCGCCGTCGAAGTCGTCGGCGGGCACGTCGGTGACGGAGCCGTTGCCGTCCACGTCTTCGTCGATGGTGAGGATGGTGTCGTCGTCGTCGTCGTCGTCGATGCGGTTCTCGAAGGTGTCGCCGTCGGTGTCGACCTTCACGGACTGGCTGCCCAGCTCGTCTTCGTCGAGCACGGAGTCGCCATCGGAGTCGACGTCGACGTAGTTCCGCAGGCCGTCGCCGTCGTCGTCACGGCTGTCGCGGAATTCGTTCCACTCGTTGTTGTCGGAGTAGCCGTCGCCGTCGGAGTCGTCGTCGCGGTAGACCGGCACGCCGTCGCCGTCGATGTTCTGGTTTCCGAACGCGGCGACCAGGTCGGCGGCGTCGTTCTCCTCGGAGCGGGTGAGGATGCCGTCGTTGTCGTCGTCCTCGTCGATCCGGTTGTCGAGGCCGTCGGAGTCGGTGTCGACGAACTTGTTGCCGCCAACGGTCTCGTCCTCGTCGGAGATGCTGTCGCCGTCGGAGTCGAGGTCGAGGTAGTCGGGGGCGGAGTCGGGCTGATCGAGGCTGGCGTCGGAGTTGACGTTGCCTTCGTCCACGTCGAGGTGGGTGTCGCCGTCGGAGTCGTCGTCGAGGTAGTTGGGCTGGGCGTCGCCGTCGAAGTTGCTGCCCTCGGTGGCCTCGTTCTCGGTGCGGCTCAGGATGCCGTCGCCGTCGTCGTCGTTGTCGAGGTAGTTCTTGATGCCGTCGCCATCGGAGTCGTTGCTGGGGCCGCCGATGGTGCGCTCGGTCTCGGTGGGGATGCCGTCGCCGTCGTCGTCGCTGTCGAGGTAGTCGAGGATGCCGTCGCCGTCGGTGTCGCCGATCTGCTCGTCGCGGCTCAGGATGCCGTCGCCGTCGTCGTCGCTGTCGAGGTAGTTCTTGATGCCGTCGCCGTCGGTGTCGGCGACCGAGCCCTCAGTGGTGGTGAGCACCGTGTCACCGTCGTCGTCGTTGTCGCGGAAGTTCGGGATTCCGTCGGTGTCGGTGTCGAAGTTCATCCAGCTGGTGACGGCGCTGGGGGCCCCGCTCCGCTCGTCGAAGGTGAGGACACCATCGTTGTCGTCGTCGGTGTCGAGGGCGTCGATGGGGCCGGCGTTGTCGGTGTCGAGGGGGTCCAGCGGATCGTTGGTGCCTGCAGCCGGGTAGATGGCGCCGTAGACCTCGGTGTAGTCGTCGACGCCGTCGCCGTCGGAGTCCTCGTTGTTGCCCAGCGTCAGGGTGCGACGGATCTCGTCGAAGTCGAGGACGTGGTCGGCGTCGGTGTCGGGGTTGCAGTCGTCGGTGTTGTTGGCCTGCTCTTCGCTGTACTGCAGTAGGTCGCCGTCGTCTTCGGTGAACCCGCCGGGGCCGCTGGTGGCCCAGTCGCCGCTGTTGTCGCAGTCTTCGTCTTCCCCGCTACCGCAGATGTCGGGGCACTGGGCTGCGGTGTAGCAGAAGGCCGGATCGGTGTCGCGGCAGTCCAGCGGGTCGGTGGCTTCTCCCTCCCCACTCTGGGTGCAGTTGTGGTCGCCCACGGACGTGACCAGCGTGGCGAGGGTGTCGATCCGGTGGCCGTCGTTGTCGGCGTCGACGAAGCAGATCTCGCGGTCGTTGCAGTCGTTGTCCTTGTTGTTCCCCGCGATCTCGGGGTTGGACGGGAAGCGGGCACCATCGTTGTCGTCGCAGTCGAGCTCGGCGTCGAATCGAGCCTCGCCGGAGTCGGTGCAGTCGACGTCGGTGCCCTGCGTGAAGGTGGTGTCGCGGGCGTTGTCGTTGTCGTCGTCGTCGTAGCAGACTTCGCGGTTGTTGCAGTCGTTGTCGACCTCGTTGCCGATGTTGCCCGGGAGGCTGTCGCTGTTGAGGGCGTAGCGGTCGGGGTCGGCGTCGTCGCAGTCGATCTCGTCGCTGGCGAGGCCTTCGTTGGCATCGGTGCAGTCGGTGTCGCCGGGGGACGTCAGGGAGGTGGACGTGGACCGGTCGCCGTCGTTGTCTCCGTCGACGAAGCACAGCTCGCGGTCGTCGCAGTTCTGGTCGACCTCGTCGCCTGCGACTTCCACCGCACCCGAGAAGATGTACCGGTCGCTGTCGTTGCAGTCGACGGGGTCCGTCGTCTGACCTTCGTTGGCATCGGTGCAGTCGGTGTCGGTGGAGATGACCTGTCCGTTGCCTGCGCGATCGCCATCGTCGTCGACGTCGGGCCAGCAGATCTCGTCGGTGTCGCAGTTCTGGTCGACGTTGTCGCCCTTGAGCTCGGTCGCCCCGGGGTTGATGGCGGCGTTGCCATCGGCGCAGTCGGCACCGAGGTCGAGCTCGCTCTGGAGGCCCTCGTTGGCGTCGTTGCAGTCGGCGTCGTTGTTGATGCCGCCGGTGAGGATGGAGTTGACCGGGTAGTTGTCGTCGTCGTTGTCGACGTAGCAATCTTCGATGGTGTCGCAGTTCTGGTCGACGTTGTCGCCGACGATCTCAGCGACGCCGGGCTTGATGGCTGCCACGTTGTCGTTGCAGTCTTCGACGCCGCCGTTCCCATCGAGCTGGGCCTGGGTGCCCTCGCCGTTGTCGTTGCAGTCTGGGTCGGCGCTGGAGACCGTGCCGCTGACGGGCGCGTTGTCGTCGTCGTTGTCGCGGAGGCACAGCTCCTGGCCGTCGCAGTCCTGGTCGATGCCATCGCCGATGATCTCCACCTCGAGGGGGGAGCGGTTCGGGTTGCCGTCGGCGCAGTCGTCGATGACGGCGATGTCGAGCTCTTGCTGCGTGCCCTCGCCCGGGTCCTGGCAGCTGGTGTTGTTGGACGAGACGGTGGCGCTGATCGGGGAGCCGTCGTCGTCGGCGTCGATGAAGCACAGCTCGTCGGTGTCGCAGTCCTGGTCGATCTCGTCGCCAGGGATCTCGCTCTGGAGGGGCGAGATCGAGGCGACGTTGTCGTTGCAGTCTGGCTGCCCAGCGGTCGCGAGTTCCGCGGCGGTCCCTTCCTGGGAGTCGACGCAGTCCTGGTCGGTGGAGATGCGAGTGGTGTTGTCGGGGGCCCCGTCGTTGTCGAGGTCGTTGTAGCAAATCTCCTGCCCGTCGCAGTCCTGGTCCTTGCCGTCGGCGGTGATCTCTGGGTTGCCGGGGAAGCGGTCGCCGTCGCCGTCGGCGCAGTCGATGGGGGCGGAGCCGAGGGCTTCGCCTGCGTCGTTGCAGTCGGCATCGGCGGACGGGGACGTGGTGGTGGCCCGGGCTCCGTCGTTGTCGCCGTCGTCGTAGCAGTCTTCCGTGCCGTTGCAGTCCTGGTCGATGCCGTCGCCGACGATCTCGGGGGCGCTGGTGTTGACGGTGTTGTCGCTGTCGTTGCAGTCCTCATCGATGCCCGAGATGTCGGTGGCGCCGAATCCGTCGCCGTCGTCGTCGGGGTCGTAGAAACCGTCGATCTCGAGGATGCGGGGGTTGTCGCTCTGTTCCTCAGAGATGAGCTCGATGTCGTAGGCGCCGTACTGCCCAAAACACACGGAATCGAGAGGGAAGGTGGTGGTGGTGTCGGAGCCGTTGCCGTCGATCACGACGACGGTGGGCGCGTCGAGCTCGGCCACCGACAGGATGCCGCTGCTGTCCCCGTCGTCGCCGCAGCTGAAGCGCACGATGGCTCGGCTGCCGACGTCGATGTCGTGGCGGACTTCGAAGTCGTACCAGATGGCCGAGCAGTTCGGGTCGGAGGAAAACTCGCACGCATCCATGGCGTCGTCGACGTCGACCCCGCCGCTGACGTCGTTGTACGTGCCGCCGTAGTCGACCGCTGCTCGGTGGTCGGCCTCCGGCATGGAGAACGTGACCGCCACAGGGCCGCCGAGGAACGGCACGGTGCCGCCGGTGAGGGCCGTGGCGTAGTCGGTGAACCCGAACTCGACGCTCGCGACATCGAGGAGGGGGCTGGGGTTGTCGACGATGACTTCGTCGCCGCCGTCGCCGCCGCACTCGCTGGTGAGGTCGACGTTGGTGTCGATCTCAGGCGTGGTGTCGACGAAACCGACGAAACCGCCGACCTCGATCTTCTGGTAGTTGGCGCCGGAGCCGGCGCGGGTGCCGATGACTGAGTCGGCGTCGATGGGCACGTTGACCGTCTGGCTTCCGCCGCCCACATAGTTGAACTTCACCGCGTAGCTCGAGGCGCCACCGTGGCCGCCGGCCGTGAGGAAGAACACTTGATCGACCCGGCCGCCGGCACCCGGAAGGGGGATCGCGGTGCTGTCGGGCAGGGTGGCCAACACGTCGTTGGTCGTGGGGGCAGAGCTGTCCCGGTGGTCGCCTGCCCGGTAGGTCATCCCGTTGACGTTCACGGTGGGGGTGTTGTCGTAGGTATTGTCGGTGGCGATGAGGCAGTAGTCGCCGTGCGAGAACAGCGTGCCGTCGTCCTTCTGGATCTCCAGCATGAAGTCGACGCCATCCCAGGGCACCCGGTAGTAGTCGCCCTGCAGATCGTCATCGGCGGAGAGGGCGAGGGTGCCGCTGACCGTGATGTTGTCGATGTCGGTGCTGGACCAGTCCCCGGCGTTGGTGTGGGTGACTGAGGCCGCGATTGCGGTGCCGCCGAGGAGGACGACGCCGACGAGGCCGAAGGGACGAAGCGATTGGCGCATGGATGGCCCTGGTGGCAAGGGGAGGAAAGGAGCACAGCTTACCACCTGAGGCTTCACGGATGCGACGCCCGCGGCCCAGCACGTGGGCTAGCTCCGCACCCCTCGTGACACCGAGGTGAGACGCCCTGGCGGGGCGGGGGCTCCCTCGCGGCGCCACGGACCAATTGACGGGGGCGATGGCGGGGTTCGTGGAAGGCACGGGATCCGGTTACGGTCAGCGGGCCGTGGAGCGCGATGCGTCGCGGCGCCTCGACGCTGGGATGGGTGGTTGCAGCTCCTCGACACGACGGCCAAGGTGGCGACCCCCGAGCGTGTGGAGTTCCGTTACCGCATCGCTGGGCCCGCACAGCGAGGCGTGGCCTTCCTGATCGACCTGATCGTGCAGGGGTTCATCGGGTCGGCCGTGCTGTTGTTCCTGGGGTTGCTCGGGATGCTGCCAGGCCTGTCGGGTCTGTCCATGGGCTTGGGCTTCCTGGTGGCCTTCACCCTGCAGTGGTTCTATGGGGTGATCTTCGAGGCCTTCAATCATGGCCAGACCCCGGGCAAGTACGCGATGCAGCTGCGGGTGGTGCGCCTCGATGGCTCTCCCGCTCGGCTGCCCGACGTGCTGCTTCGCAACTTGGTGCGGGCCGCCGACGCGCTGCCGACCTTCTACGGCGTCGGGGTGCTGGTGATGACCATCGACCCGAAGCTGCGCCGCCTCGGCGATCTGGTGGGGGGAACGGTCGTCGTCTCCGAAGAGCGCAGCCGAATGCTCCAGGAGATCCGGATCGAGCCGCCGGTGTCCGAGGAGGAGCGACAAGGTCTTCCCGCGGGGGTCGAGCTGTCTGCAGAAGAGCTGGCGACCCTCGAGGCCTTCTTGCGTCGGCGGGAGCGGCTGAGCGCCGAGCGCGTGGAAGAGCTGGCCTGGCTGTTTGGGCCGGCCTTGTCCGAGCGAACGGGCATCGAGGCGCCCACCTGGGAGCGGGTATTGGTGCTCGCCTATGCGCGGGCCACCGGCAAGGATGCCCCTCGAGAGGACCTGGCCGCCATGGAGCGGGACTTCGGTCTGGGCTCTCGGGAGGCCTCATGAGGATCGATCGGGACGCCTTCGTGGCGCCGCGTCGCGAGCGGTGGGAGCGCCTCGATCGCCTGGCCCGGGAGGCGGCCACGGCGGAGGACTGGTCGCGGCTGGCATCGGACTACCGGGCCGTCTGTGCCGACCTCGCCGAGGCGCGGGCCGAGGGACTGCCGTTGGATGTGCAGACCTACCTCGACGACCTGGCGGGGCGGGCCCACAACCAGCTGTACGGCCAGCGGGATGGCTCGGCCCGCTCGATCTGGCACGACATCGCGGTCGGCTTTCCTCGGGAGATCCGCGCGCAGTGGCGCTTCTTCGGGCTCTCCTCCCTCCTGTTCTACGGGCCGTTCTTCATCGGGGTCCTGGGGGCGATGCTCGACCCGACGTTTGCTGGCATCGTGCTCCCGGAGTCGCAGCTGGAGCAGATGGAGGAGATGTACGCCGACTCCATCGGGCGCCCCTTCGGCGGAGATGCGTCGATGGCTGGCTTCTATGTGCTCAACAACGTGGGGATCGCCTTCCGGTGCTTCGCCACCGGGGTGCTGGGTGGCCTGGGCTCGGTGTTCTTCTTGGTCTACAACGGCCTCATCATCGGTACGGTCTTTGGCTACCTGGGCAGCGTGGGCCTCGGGGGCAACCTGATGGAGTTCGTCTCTGGGCACTCCGCTTGGGAGCTCACGGGGGTCTGCGTGTCGGGGGCCGCGGGCCTGCGGCTGGGGTGGGCCCTCGTGGTGACCGAAGGGCGCACCCGAGCGGGGTCTCTCCGTGCGGCGGGGCCGGCCTTGTACCGGTTGGTGTTGGGCACCGCGGTGCTCCTGCTGGTGGCGGCTGCCATCGAGGGGTTCTGGAGCGCGTCGCCTGTCCCTCGGGTGGGGAAGTACATCTTCGGCACGGTGCAGTGGTTCGTCGTTGGCGCCTGGCTCTTCCTCGGGGGGCGCCGGTGAACCCGAACCTGTGCCGGTTGGTCTTGCGCCCTCGTGGGCCTCTGGAGGTGTTCGACCTCGGACTGCGCATGGTGTCCACCAACGCCCGTCCGGTGCTGTTGTTGGCGGCCGTCCTCGTGCTGCCGGTGTGGGCCCCGTGTGCCGCGCTGGCTTGGTTCCTGCCCGACCTGGGCTGGCTCGCGGCGTCCCTGGCCTTCGTCTTCGGGGTTCTCGTTCAGCTCCCCTTCACGGTCTTGGGGGGGCGGCTTCTGTTCAGCGACGACGTGTCGGTTCGGGAGGTGCTCGGCGCGTCGGTCGGGATGCTCGGTAGCGGCTTGACCGTGTGGTGCCTGTACGTCCTGGCGGTGGTCCTCGGGGGCATGATGTGCTTCTGGGGGGCGCTGTTCACGGTGGTCCCTACGCTGTACCTGGCCGAGACCACGCTGCTCGAGCGGGTGTCGCTCTCCCGCGCTCTCCGGCGTTCCTCGCGGCTCGCGTCCGCCCATCCGGGCACGGCGGGGGCGGGGGCGTTGGGTTGGTTCGGCCTCACCATGTGGTTCGGAGTGGTGGGGGAGTACGGCATGCAGGGGCTCCTCGGCATGGTGCTCCAGCTCGGCAGCCCCTTCGGGCATCTCCTCTCGGGGGACGTCACGCCCGGCTTGTTGCTCGGCATCGTCGCGGCTCAGCCTGCGGTCGCCATCTACCGACTGTTGCTCTACGTCGACGTCCGAACCCGAGTGGAGGGATGGGATCTCCAGGTGCGGCTCAGGGCCGCCGGGTTGAACGAGTGATGGGGACCTTCCTGTTGCTGGGGATGCTGCTGGGGTGCGGTGGGGCTCCGTCCGACGAGGAGGGGGTGAACCACGCGCTGTCGTCGGGCTCGTACCGCTTCTGCCACGAGGCGGGCCTGGATGCCGAGCAGGTGCAGGCTTGGTGCGACGTGGTGGACCAGATCCCGGAGGACCGCTGCCCCGGGCTTCGGGCGAGCTGTGAGGGGTCTGCTCCTACGGTGTCGTCCGATGGATGCAACGAGTCCAGCACGTCTGGGAGCAGGGGGGAAAGGGACGGGCTCGCCGCTGAGCCGGAACCCCCGCCGGAGCCCTGGTCCTTCGAGTCGTGGGAAGGCTTCGATCTCGCCTTCCTGGGCGCGGTGAGCCAGTGGCTGATGGCCATCCTGGTGGCGTCGGGCGTCGGTCTGCTGCTGTTCTTCCTGTGGCGTCGGTTCGGAGCCCGAGGCGAGGGCCCGGCGGACCTGCCCGATGTGCCCGTCGTGGTATCGACCGTCGATGATGCAGAGCTCGACGATGCCCTGCCCGAAGTTCCTTCCGCCCCGAGCGAGGACCTCCTCGCCATGGCCCGACGGGCCCTCGACGAGGGGCGCCCCGGCGATGCGGTGGTGCTGGCACGGGGGGCTGCACTTCGGCGGCTGGGGGAGCTCGGACGTCTGCGCCTGCATCGGTCCCGCACCGATCGAGAGTATGTCCGGGCCCTCGAGCGGGAAGAGGATGGCGGCGACTCCCCAGCGGGGGGCGCGGAGGAGCTCCGAGCGGTGGTGTCCATGGTGGAGCGTTTCCGCTTCGGGCACCGGGAGCCTCCAAGCGATGGTGCGGCGGCGGCCCTCGCGGCGGCCAGTCGGCTGCTGGGCTCCGTGGTCGTTCTCCTGCTGGTGCTCTCGGGTGCCAACCCGGCCTTGGCTCAGACGGCATCGAGGTACAAGCCCTACGGGGATGCGGCGTTCGCGGAGCTGTACCGGCTCCATGGCTACGAGGTGCGGTGGCGTCTGCGGGGTCTGACGGACCTCAAGGACGCCGACGCCGACGTGCTGCTCCTGGACGCCTTGGCGGTGCAGCCGTCGACGGAGGAATGGGACGCCCTCCGAGAGTGGGTCGCCCGAGGTCACGTGCTGTTCGTGGTGGGCGATGCGAGCATGGGCTTCCCGGAGTTCGGCACCAGCACCTTCTCGAGCTCCCGCGGCGCCTTTGCCGTCGGCCCGCTGCGAGCAGCGGGAGGCGCCCCACCTGTGTTCCCCGAGCCCAGCCAGGTGTTCCAGCTGCCCGCCAGCACGGGCGCCCTGCGGGGCACGGCGGATGTCGGGGTGCCGGAGGTGTGGGCAGAGGACGGCGCGGGGGATGCCCTCGTGGTCTCCATCGCGGTCGGTGCCGGCGCCGTGGTGGCCGTCGCGGACACACGGCTCGGCGACAACGTCTCGCTGGTGTCGCCCGCCAATGAAGAGCTCCTCGGCGAGGTCCCCCTCATCGGCCAGGCGATGCGAGGCTGGCCACTGGCGTCGCCGCCTCGGGTGCAGCTGGCGATGCGGCCCAGCAACGTGACGTCCGAGAATCAGGCGAACAACCCGCTCGAGTCCCTCGCCCGCGCCGAGCTGTTGCCCTTCGTGCTTCAGTTTCTGCTGCTATGGACCGTGGTGGCGCTGTGGCGGGGCTGGCCCATGGGGCCGCTGCGCGACCCGCCGGAGCGCGGCCGGATCCGCTTCGCGGACCACGTGGAGGCGCTCGGGGAGCGCTATCAGCGACTCCGTGCGAGCCGGCACGTGCTGAAGGCGTACGCTGGGCTGTGGCTGCAGCGACTCGGGCCGAAGGGCATGACCCTGGCCGCCACGGCAGCGGGCTTCTCTCGCGAGGACGCGCAGCGCTTCGTGGCTGAGCTCGAGGTGCTGGTGGATGGAACGGACGAAGAGGGCGGCAGCGCCCAGACGTCGGCGCGTGCTGCGCGGGCGGATCTCGAACGCATGGAGGCACTGTGGAGCATGGTGGAACACCCGAGGGCGTCTTCGGAGGAGTCCCAGTGAACACGCTTTCGGACACGGAGGCACTGGCCTTCAAAGAGCGGTTCGACGCAGTCACGTCCCAGGTGGGGCGGGTCGTGCTGGGCCAGCGAGACGTGGTGCGCTCGGTGCTGGTGGCGCTGATCGCCGGCGGGCACGTGCTGCTAGAGGGGCCTCCGGGCATCGGAAAGACGCTCCTGGCACGGTCGATGTCCCGTGTGCTGGGGGTGGACTTCAAGCGCATCCAGTTCACCCCGGACCTGATGCCGTCGGATGTGACCGGCGGGAACGTGTTCAACCAGCGGGTCGACGACTTTGTCTTTCGTCCCGGGCCGGTGTTCACCCAGGTGCTGCTCGCGGACGAGATCAACCGTGCTCCAGCGAAGACCCAGGCGGCATTGCTGGAAGCCATGGGCGACGGGCAAGTGACGGTGGACGGCTCGACCCGCATCCTCCCGCAGCCGTTCTTCACCCTGGCCACCCAGAACCCGGTGGAGTCGGAAGGCACCTACCCGCTCCCTGAGGCGCAGCTGGATCGCTTTCTGGTGAAGGTCCTCGTGGGCCATCCGAGCAAGCCCGTGGAGGTTCGACTGCTCGAGCACTACTTGTCGGGCTTCGACGCGTCGAACCTGGATGCGGTGGGCCTCGAGGTCGTCCTGGATGCGGCGGGCATCGCGCAGATGCGGGCGGACGCCCGCCGGGTGACCGTGGAGGCCGAGCTTCTCGACTACATCGTCTCCATCGTGGGTCGCACTCGGGCCCATCCTGCGGTCGATCTCGGGGCGTCTCCACGGGCCAGCATCGCCATGCTGCTCGCCTCCCAGGTCGTGGCGGCCGCGGAGGGGCGCACGTTCGTGGTGCCGGACGATGTGAAGGAGCTGGCGGTTCCGGTTCTGCGCCATCGCTTCATGCTGCAGCCCGATGCTGAGCTGGAGGGCACCCGGCCCGACGACGTGGTGCGCGCCATCCTTCTCGACGTGCCCGTGCCGGGCGGCGAGCGAGGTGGCGCCGTATGAAGCTGGTCGCCGCCCGCCCCACGACCCAGCTGCAGCGTTGGATCGGGATTCCCACCGGCCGCCAGGCGGCGCTGTGGGGGCTTCCCCTCCTGCTGTCCATGATCTACGTGGTGCAGCCGGCGGTGTTGGCCCCCATGGTCGCCCTCGACCTGCTGTTGGTGGTGTTGCTGGCGGGCGACCTGTTTCTGGCGTCGGGTGCCGTAGAGGCCCACCGGGAGGTATTGCCGGTCCAATCGGTCGGTCGCGCGTTTCCGGTCCGGGTGACGGTGCGCAACGCGGGCGCGCGGAGCCTCCAGCTGGAGGTGACCGATGCGGCGCCCGGCGAGGCCAGCGGTCTGCCGGTTCACGCGCAGGTAGCGCCCGGGCGCGCCCTCGATGCGATGTACGAGGTGGTGGTCGGCGACCGGGGCCGTCACCTGTTCGGGGAAGTGACGGTGCGTTGGACCTCACCCCTGGGCCTGTGGCAGCGCCAGCGGTCGGTGGACGTCGCCGACGAGCTTCGGGTGTACCCGGACTTCGAGCCGCTGCGGAGTGGCAGCCTCGTCGCCCGGGCATCCGACGAGCGCGTTCCGGTGCGGGTGCGGCGTCGGCCCGGTGGGGAGAGCGAGTTCCAGCGGCTTCGTCCGTATGTGGCTGGCGACCCGTACCGGCACATCGACTGGAAAGCGACGGCTCGCCGGCGGGAGTTCGTGACCCGTGAGTTTGGCCAGGAGTCGAACCAGAACCTCATCTTCCTCATCGACGCCGGTCGCATGATGTCGGCGCGGCTGGAAGGGGCAGCGGGGGGAGGCCTCACGGCCTTCGACCATGCCCTGAATGCGGCGGTGATGATGGGTCAGGTGGCGCTTCGTCACGGAGACCGCGTGGGCCTGCTCGCCTTCGACCGCAAGGTGCGCGCTTGGCTGCCTCCCAAGGCAGGAGCGCGTCATGGGGCCGCCCTCATTCGCCAGACCTACGACCTGCAGCCGTCCCTCGACGAGCCCGACTACGCGATGGCGTTCCGCTACCTCACCGGACGCGTGCGTCGTCGGAGTCTGGTGGTGTTGCTGACCACTGTGGTCGACGAGGTCAACGCGGACCTCGCGGCGCGGGTCGGCCACGCGCTCGCCCATCGGCATCTGCCCTTGGTGGTGTGGCTTCGGGATCCAGAGGTGGACGACTTCGTCTCTGCGCCCCCCAGCGATGCGACGGCGGCCTACCGTCGGGGGGCAGCGGCCGAGCTGACGGCGTGGCGGGAGCGGAGCCTGATGGGCCTTCGTCGGCGGGGGGCCCTGGTCGTGGATGCCCGCCCCGAAGACCTCTCCATGGACCTGTTGAGCCGCTACCTGGAGATCAAGGCGCGGCAATTGCTGTAGCCGCCAGGTGTTGGATCGAATGGCAAACGCAACCCTGCGTCGACCTTCCCCACGGGCGGCTGCCGTCGTCCGGTGGTAATCTTCGGCGCGAGAGGAGGAGAAACCCCATGTTGATCACGCTTCTGAGTTCCTTGCTGCTTGGCTGCAAGGGCGAGCCCGTGCAGTCCTATTGTGAGGCCACCTGCGACTGGGCCGCTACCTGCCAGGCCACCGATGGCTGGGTGGAGGACGAGGCGGCGCTGTACGAAAACTGCCTTGCCGACACCCGTGCCCTCGACGCTTCCTGTGCCAAGGCCGAGGAAGGCACGATGGACCCGGCCTCGAAGAAGGCCCTGGAGTCCTGCACCAACGCGGTGAACGCGAAGAACGATGCGGGGGAGTGCGACATCTTCACCCTGCAGGACCCCAACGCGCTCTCCGTCGATGCACTGCCGACGGCGTGCGTGACCCAGGGTGCCGACGCGCAGTCGGTCTTCGAGGCGGCCTACACGTCGACCCAGGAGACCAACGAGGACCTGTGCAACCGGTTCACCGAGAACTACTGCTCCGCGTCCTCCGAGTGCATCATCGGAGACCTCGGCGGCAGCATTCCCCAGTCCGTGAAGGACGCCATGGGGGGCGAGCCGTACGACATCTGCGTGACCCGTCTGCAGTCCCAGACCGACACCTGCATCGCGAACGGCATGTACGATCCAGAGGAGAGCCTCTCCGACACGCCGAACACCGCCCGCCAGGGCGCCCGCCGCTGCCTCCGTGAGCTCGGTGACCTCTCCTGCGAGCAGATCAACGGTGGTCAGCTCCCCGAGGCCTGCGCGGCGTCGTTCACGTCGACCGAAGACAGCTTGGCGTTCGCGACGGTGCTGTTCGAGGTGGCCCAGGAATTCCAGGCCGCCTCCGAGTAGCCTGCAGCATGGGGCAGGAGCCTCCCGAGCCCGCAGCAGCCGCCGGGGTCGACGCATCGGCGCCGACGCTGGCTGGCTTCGCTCCCGAGGTCTCCTGGTCCGAAGACCCCTACGCCACGGTCCGTCCCGCGGACGAAGCGGCGGAGCAGGTCGAGGTGACCGGGGACCTGACCGCCGTGGCGGCGCTTCCCCGCTGGTCCCACGACGAGCTGGTGGTGGAGCGCACCCTCGGCGTCGGAGGGATGGGGGTCGTGCGTGCGGCCCGCCAGCTGTCCTTCGACCGCGACGTCGCTGTCAAGCAGCTGCGGCCCGAGCACCAGTCCCCCTCGGCCCAGCGGAAGCTGCTCCAGGAGGGCTGGGCTGCGGGCTGCCTGGAGCATCCCCACATCGTTCCGGTCTACTCCATGGCTCGGGATCAGGATGGGCTGCCGATGATCGTGCAGAAGCACCTTCACGGCACGACCTGGTCCGTGCAGCTCAAGGCCGATCACGCCCACGCTGTGGGTCAGCGGGTCGGTGGAGCGGTGCTCGAAGCCCACCTCGACGTGCTGGAGCGGGTGGCTCAGGCGGTGGCCTTTGCCCATGACCGTGGAATCGTGCATCGCGACATCAAGCCCCACAACGTGATGCTCGGCCGATTCGGAGAGGTCACCCTCCTCGACTGGGGCTTGGCGGTGGCCTTGGCCCACGGGGACGCCAGGCTCCCCTCGGCCTCCGCTGCGCGTCTCCCCGCGGGGACACCGTCCTACATGGCGCCCGAACAGCTCGCCGAGGACGAGCGCCACTGCGGCCCCGGCACGGACGTCTACCTGTTGGGCGCGGTGTTGTACGAGATCTTGGTGGGGCGCGCTCCCCATACTGGGCCGTCGGTGGCGGCGATCTTGGACAAGGTGCGGGTCAACCGTCCGGCGGTGCCCGCGGAGCTGGACCCCGACGCCCGCACGTTGCTTCTGGACAGCCTCGGTGACGACCCGGAGGCCCGCCCGTCGGCGGTGGTGTTCCTGGACCGGCTGCGACAGCACCGCACCCTTAGCGGAGCAAGGCGTCTGCTCGAGCAGGCCCTCGACGAGCGGGACGCGGCTGAGGTGGCCCTTGAAGAAGGGGACCTCCCCGCAGCGCTGCAGCACACCAGCGCCGCCCGTTTCGGTCTCGTCGCCGCCGAACAGGCGGGCGCCACCGTCGACGAAGCGTCCCGCATGCACATCGCGGAGCCGGTGGTGCGGCACCATCTCGAAGCGGGGGATGGCCGGGCCGCCGTCCTGCTGCTCGACCAGCTGGGCGTCGGGAGCGGAGAGCTGCGCCTGGCCGCCGAGCAGACCGCCGCGACCCAGGCCGTTGATCGAGCCAGGGTCGAGCGCCTCGCGGGCGAGGCGGACATGGCGCGGGGGATTCGCACCCGGCTGTACGTCGGGTTGGTGACCATCTCGACCTGGATTGCAGCGCCGGTGGGGGTCTTCGCCTACGAGACCCTCGTGGCGCCTCTGCCCTACGAGCTGCTGCTGCCCGGTACGGTGATCTCGGGGCTGTTCTCCCTGGTGCTGGTGCGATGGGCACGAGACTCGCTGTCGCTGTCGATTCCCAACCGGGTCACGGCCATCGCGCTTCCTGCAGCCACCTGGATGCTGGTCCTCGCCCAGCTCTATGGCTGGTGGGAGGGACTTCCTCCCTGGCGGTCGTTGGTGTTGGCGCAGACCGCCTGGTTCGGCATCGCCTTGGTGACCGTGCCCATCTTCGGTCGCTCCATGTACTTGGTGGCGGCCACCCATCTCGTGGGCATCGTCATCGCCACGCTGCGGCCCGACCTCGTGTGGTTGGTGATCGCGGTGCTCGATGTGGTGTTCGCCGCGGCAGTGTTCTACCCGCAGCGGGAGGAGGCCATGCCGTTGTTCTGGGACTGGGCGGCCAAGGGGTTTCGCAACAAGTGAGCGAGCCTCTCAGCTCCCCGGGGAAACCCTCGCGCAACATGCAGCACACCTCCTCGAAACCCGCATCGGCGAACCGATGAGTAGATTGAAGTCAGCTCCAAGGTGGAGCGGCGTGAGGGTTCGATGACGACGACGATCATGGCATTGATTGCAGCCAGTGCACTCACTGGTGCTGGTCTGGTCTGGCTGGTTGCGGCTCGGGGGCCGTGCATGCTGCTTGGGCGGTCCTGCCCATCGGACGGCTTCGAAGACCGCTTCGACAAGGCGCAACGGACCTTCCTCACGGCCGTCCAGCCCCGCGCAGAAGCGGTCGCCCGGCGGTCCGCCTAGCTCCGCGGCCGTAGCCGAAACAGGCGCTGGTCCGAGAGCAGACCCAAGGCGCCTTCCAGTGCGACGAGACGGCCGCTGGCGAGGGATGGGTCCTCGACGGAGCGAAGGTCGGGATGCCCTGGGTGCCGCCGGAAAAGCTCCAGCCGCCCGCCCACCTTCAGGGCGACGCCATCGCGATGGCTGGGCAAGGCCACCAGGTCGACGTCTGCGTGGACGACGTTCTCGGTGCGGCGGAGCTCGACCCTCCCCGGTGCGGTGCGCAGGATGAAACGGTCGGTGCGGCCGCCCCGTCTCGCCACGAGGGCCACGACGCCGCGGGTGTGCTGAGCGTGCTGCACGACCCACCCGTCGAGTTCGGGCACCCGTCGCGTGTCGCAGCGGCCCGGTGACAAGAGCAGCAGATGGCACGCCCCGGCCACGTCGTGGACCGCCATGCCGTCGTGGAGCCGGCTGGCGTGAGGCAGCAGGGACGCGAGGAGCCGCGGGACGGGGATCCCGTGGCGCACCTCGAGCTGGACGAGTCGGCCACCGGACCGCACCACGAAGCCGTTGCCGAGCCGCGCCACCTCGTCGGCGAGCAGCGACGTGGGGAGGGGGCGCCCGTCTGTGAGGTCCGTCATCGACAGACGTTGCTGGTCGATGCGGGCGGCGAGGACGTGGCCGTCGTCGGTGATGGTCACTGCATCCCAGGGGCCGTGGACTTGGTCATCGACCACGAGGCCCGCAGGACCGGTGAGCACCCTTCGTCCGGCGAGCTCGAGGGCGTCTGCCATCGGGAAGGGGGCCTGGGCGAGCTCGGAGAGGGACACCGTCGTGCCCGTGGGGGTGGAGGTCGGGTGCCAGCGGGCGAGGGAGCGGCCCTTGGGCGGTGGGCCGCGGTGGGGCCCGTCGAGGACGTCCTGGAGCCAGTCGCGCCACGGACTGGGGACCACGTTGGGGGAAGGGCAAACCGGAGGGAGCCGCACGTCGGACGCGAACACGGACACCCGGGCGCGCATGCGTTCGTCGAGGGTGATCAGGGTGGGGTGGACGCCTCGGTACGGGTGCACCCCGAGCAAGAGCTGTGCGACGGTCACGGCGAAGGCGAACCAGTCGGTGCCTTCGTCGAATCCGGTGGCATGGCGGTCCCGCACGGCGTCCTGAAGGGCGGTGGCCCCGAAGCCCGGAAGCTGCCAGCTGGAGGTGTCGACCAGGACGGGGGCGCCGCTCGCGTTGATCAGCACGTTGCCTTCGTGGAGGTCCACGACCAATGCGCCTGCACTGTGGATGGCCCGGACGAGGTTGGCCAGGTCGCCCGCGATGCGAAGGCGCACGGACGGGTCGTACCCATGGTCGCGGCAGAACCGACGAGAGAGGAGGCGAGACAGAGGGGTGGCACCTGCCACCAGCTCCATGGTGTGGCCCACGACGATGCCGTGCCCATCGATGAGGAGGTCGCGGGGGAGCAACGCGCCGTGGACCTTCAAAGCGGCGAGAGCGCGCAGCCTGCCGCCGTCGACCGGTCCGTGGAACACCTTGTAGGCGACCTCGCCGAGTGCGTACACGGTCGCCTCGCCCCCTGCCGCGACGAAGCTGTCGGCAGGGAAGCTGAGGGGTTGGCCGTGAAGGTAGACGTCGCGCATGGCGGATGGGCCTCAAAAGGTGAGAGAGAGGGAGCGCGACCCTGAGCCGGAGCCGAGGGCCGTGGACTGAAGTCCGATGCTCTGGGAGGCGAAGCGGGACAGCCGCTGCAAGTGGGTGGCGTCGGCCTGGTCGAGAGGCAAGAAGTCGTCGAAGCCAGCCTCGGCCGAGAACCGCATCAACGTCTGGGCGGTGGCCCCCTGGGTGCCGACCCCGACGAGCACGGTGCGCAGGCTCTCGAGATGCTCGGAGGCCATGGCGGCCTGGACCTCCTTGGCCACCTGAGACGCGGGCGCCGTGCTGGCGTTGTCGTCGCCGTCGGTGAGGACGAACACCAGCCCGTTGACCGCGAAGCCTTGGGCCGCGAGGGTGTCGCCGTAGCTCCGCACGGCGCCGATGGCGTTGAGGGATGCGTCGTGGAGTGCGGTGGCGCCACCGGGGTGGAGGACGCCGGCGTAGTCGGCGGGGTCGAGGGTAGGCAGCGGCTTGAAGCCATGGAGCTCGTGCAGGCTTCCGTCGAAGGCCGAGAGCCGGAGCATGACCTGCTCGGCTCTCGGGTGCTGCTGGCAAGCCCGCACGATCTCGCCCAGGCAGGCCTCGAGGTCGGCCCGGAAGCCGGAGACCGAGCCGGACTGGTCGGTGGCGACCGAGACGAGGGTGTACTCGCTGCAGGACAGGTCATCGAGGCGCGTGCCGCTGTAGCCGTAGGTGGTGCCGGCGAGCCGGCGGGAGATCATGGGGGAACCTGGGTCGAAGCGGGGCATGGGGGCTCCTGTGTGGTGGGCGTGGGTCGGGTCGGTCAGGCTGCGAGGAAGCGATCGGTGGTGGTGGTCGTCATGCCGAGTGCGGTCATGTCGCGGAGAAAGTCGGCGGCGTAGGACTCGAAGCCGGGCACCGGGCTGGTGGCGTCCTCGAGGAGCACGAGCTTCCGGACCCAGGCGGGGTCGGAGAAATTGGCGGCGATGTCGCGCACCGTGTTGGCGAGGCAGTGGCTGCTGGCCTCCCCAGCGAGGAGCACGATGTCTGCCTCCTCGAGGGTGGTGACGAGGGCGGCGTTGATCTGGGTGCTGGGGTCTGCTGGGTCGGGCACTTCGGCCTGCACGGCGGAGAAGTGCTCGGTCCATGGGTTGCTGCCCTTGGTGACGAAGTCGACCAGGGCGAAACGGGACTCCCACTCGGCGAGGGCCTCCATGAGCAAGGGATGCACCGCATGCCCCCCCGTGCCGATCAGGCAGTGCTCAGGCCAGACGACGTGGGGGTAGCGGCCTCCCGCCTCGAGGGCCTCGAGGTAGGCGATGGTCCGGTCCCACGCGCCGGGGTGGGTGGTGGTCCACCGACCGCTCCGCAGATCTGCGGCCTGGATGGCGGTGAACGGAGCGGGGTGGCCCCCGTCGCTGTCACGAAACCAGAGAGGGTGGCTGATGTCGACCCGCCGATGGCTGTCCAGGGTGACGTGCACGTCGGTCAGCCGGTCGCGCAGACGGTGAACCAACAAGGCGAGACGGTCCATATCGGCCTCGGCCCCCGGGACCGCGAGGTTGCCTCCCGGGTCGCAGAAGTCGTTCTGGGGATCGATGACGAGTAGCTGGATGTTCTTGGTCACGCGGACCTCCTTAGTGTCAACATGCATATATGTATGAAACATCTAAGTGTCCACCTCACGATCCGGATCTCATTCGACCCGCGCAACCCTGCTGCACCCGTTCGGCGGACGATCCGCGGGTAGAAACGGGTCATGGACCCTTCCAACCTCGCCACGTTGCACCGCGCCCTGCGGGATGCCCTCGCGGGGAACGTGTCTTGGACGCACAGCGAGCAGCAGCCCCTGTGGGTGAAGGGCACGTCGACGTGGGAGATTGGGCGGGTCGGACGAGGGTCCAACTGCGTCTCAGTGTTCGCGGGTCCTTGGCTCGGATATCGGTTGCTCGGCCGATCTGGAGACGGGTGGCGTTGCGCACGGTTGCTGCCTGGACCACGGGCCATCGGCCGCCGGCACTCGCCTCACCACCTCGCCCACCGCTTCGCTCGACCGGTTCGTCGCGACAGCTGAGGCTCGCTGCGGGCCGCTCGGATAGGCGGCCGGATGGACTGTCGCCACCACCCCCGTTGCCCGGGCTGCCCCTTGCTGCCGCTCTCCCTCACGGACCAGCTGGCTCGGAAGCGTGGACGCCTGGCTGCTGCCCTCGCGCGGTACCCGCACCTGCCGTCGGCTCCGGCCGTGCGACCGGCCGTGCGGCAGCAAGGGTACCGCCACCGCCTCAAGGTGCCCGTGCACCACGGCCAGGAGGTGGCCTTCGGTCTGGTGGAGCGGTCCACGGGGCGGGTGGTCCACACCCCCGACTGCCCCGTGCTGGCCGATGGGCTGCGCGCCGCGCTGCCTCCGCTCGCGGTGGCCCTCCGGGGACGGCGCTCGGTGCACTCGGTCGATCTGCGGGTGAGCGGGGCCACCGGGGAGCTTCAGCTGGTGCTGGCCTGCAAGCAAGGCCGGCTTCCGGGAGGGAAGGGCTGGGCGCGCGAGCTCATCCAGAAGGTGCCGGGACTCGTGTCGGTGGCGGTGAGCGAAGCCGACCCCGAGGGCCGACGGGTCATGGGGCGGCGTCCCCGCATGGTCGCGGGGCAGTCCGAGCTGACCGAACGCATCGGGGCCACCGACTATGTGCTGTTCCCCGGAGCCTTCTTCCAGGCCGACCCGGTGAACGCCGAGCAGATCCACGACCTCGTCCGGGAGGGGGTGGGCTCTGCGAAGCGGGTGGCAGACTTGTACGCCGGCGTGGGTGCCTACGCCCGCATGCTGGCCCCGACCGCCGACCGCGTCTTCGCCGTGGAAGAGGTGCCTCAGGCGGCGCGCGCGGCGCGGAGTGGCTCCCCTCGGGGGCTCGAGGTGGTGTCGGCGCGGGTCGAGGACGTGGTGCTCTCGGAGCGCTTCGACGCTGTGGTGGTCAACCCCGCGCGACGGGGCTGCGAGCCTCAGGCGCTGGCGGCCATCGCGGGCTGCACGGACCGCCTGGTGATGGTGTCCTGTGGCCCGGAGAGCTTCGCTCGCGACCTCGACGTGCTCGCTTCTCACGGGCTGAGGGTCCGGTCGCTCCATGCCGTGGACCTGTTTCCCCAGACCGCCGAAGTAGAGGCCGTGGCCTTTGTCGAGCGGGGACCCGCGCTGCGACGCTTTCCGGTGCAGGGCGGAGAGGCCCGGACCCCCTGGCATGGCGAGCCGAGCGGTGCGGTGGGGCGACCGATGGAGGTGCTGACGCTGCTGGTGGGGCGCCCACCGACTCGCGTGCCGAAGGGCGTGCGCGTGGAGGTGGTGGAGGAGGTGGCGACCCACACTCTCGCGCGACTGTTCGTGAAGCGACCGCTCGAAGGGGTGCTCGAGGAGCTGGCCCGTGCCGGGCACTGGGTGGCGGGGGTCGAACCGCGCACCCAGCGCTTCTTCCGGCAGCGGGCCGGGCTGGTGCGCCCGTTCGTGCACGTGTTGGTGGCCAAAGGCAGCGGTGGCCCGGTGCGTGCCCCGCTGCACGGGGATCTTCAGGAGGTGCTGGACACCCTCCGGGCCGGCGCGCCCCGCCCGCGCCGCGGCTCGAGTTCGGGCTCTTCCTCCCGCGGACGCCGACATCGCGGGGCCGGGGGTCGACGCAACGGTTAGTGGGGGCGGTCGCGGAGGAACCATGGGAATCGCCCACTTGTCCCCAAGTCTCGTCCATTCTCACCTGCCCCGCGGTCTTCGGCTGTCGTCTGCCCTCGGAGGATCGATCCTGGCCGTGGTGGGGCTGCTGGCCTCCCCGGCGATGGCCGCCCCCGTGTCGTTGCACGTGCTGCCCACGGGACCCGCCACGGCGGGGGACACCGTGGAGCTGCGAGTGCTGGCCCTCGACGAGGCGGGCGTGCCGGTCGAGGGACTCACGCTGAAGGCGGATGCGACGGCCGGGACAGCTGGAGCACTGCGGGAGCTAGGACGCGGCCTGTACGTGGTCCCGGTCACCTTTGCCGCGGATGGAAGCCCGTCGGTGGTGTCCCTGTCGGGAACGGCCGACGGCGAGGCCGTGGCCGCCGAGGCCACCCTGGACGTGCAAGCGCCCGTCGCAGCACAGCGCCTGACGGTGACGGTGTCGCCGAACCGGGCGGTCCTGGGCAAGGACACGTCGGTGAAGGTGGAGGCCAAGGGCGCAGGCCCCCAGGGGCTACGGGTTCGCGCGAGCGTGGGGGAAGTGGGCAAGCCGGCGACGTCTGGCGACTCGACGACGGTCAACTTCGTGCCGCCCAAGGTCAACTTTCCGCAGGTGGCGGTCATCACCGCCGTGGATGTGGGGCAGCCCGAGGAGAGCTTCGGATTCGCGTTCCTCCCCTTGGTAGGCTCGGTGCCTTTCCCGGTGAAGGGTCCGGCAGGGGCGAGCGTGACGCTCGCGCTCGACGGCACCACCTTCGGGCCCGTGGTGCTCGGCACCGATGGCAAGGGGAAGGTGGCCATCGAAGTGGCGCCTGGGGTGCAGAGCGCAACGCAGACCACGGTCAACGGCAGCGACACGAGCACCAAGACCATCGACCTCGGCATTCCCGGAGCCAAGCGCTTGGGCCTCCTTCCGCTCCCGCGCACCATCGCGACCGGCGGCGACACCGTGCCGTTGCGGGTGGCGGTGGCCGCAGTCGACGGCGAGCCCGACGTCGCAGCAAAGGTGTCCTTCTCGGTGTCCCGGGGGTCCGTGGGCACCGCTCGGCACCTGGGCGGGGGGGCGTACGAGGCCACCTGGACCCTCCCCGACACCCCTGGCGAAGTGACGGTCGCCGTGCGGATGGACGGCGATGACCTGCAGGTCGACGAAGGCAAGGTGACGGTGGCCCGCGGCCTCCTGGGTGCAGTGGCGCTCGACGTCGACCCTTGGCCGGCTGAGGACGACGGAACCGTCGAGGTCACCGTCGCGGCCGAGGGCGTGCCGGTGGACGACCTCAGGGTCACGGTGCTCGGCGGAACCGCCGGGGCGACCGTGCCGCGGGATGGCGGACTCACCCTGACCGTGGAGGCGGTCGAGGCCGATGCGCTCCAGGTGTCCGCGAGCGTCGCCCTGACGCCTTCGGGCGATGGGGTTCGCCACGTCGTGCTCCTGCCGGCGTCGGGGTCGGCCGCCCCAGGCTCCACGCTCCCTGTGTTGGTGGCGACGGTCGACGACGACGGCCTCCCCGTGCCGGGCCGCGAGGTCAGCCTCTCGGTGCGTCAGGGAGGCGCGAGCCTTCCGGCGTCGGTCGAGACGGGAGCCGACGGCATGGTCCTGGTCACCCTCACCCTCGACGACGGCGAGGACTTGGTCGCCCTCCGGGCGTCGAGCAGCGGCTACATCGGCGAAGCCGCGGTGGTTCCCGTGGCGGGACTGGAGGGATCCGAGGCCTGGGCCACCATCGGGCCGTTCGCCCGTGCCTGGCGTTCGCTGAATCCCGTGGTTGGCCCGGTCGGAGGGGGGGCGGAGGTCGTCCCTTGGGGCGCTGTTCCAGAGCCGGAGCCGGAGCCGGAGCCGGTGCCCGTGATGCCGTTCACCCCGGAGCCTCAGCCGGTCGCCGAGGTTCCCCAGACCCCCGCGAAGGACGATCCGCCCTTCGTGCGTCTTCGCGCGTCCGCGGTGATGTCGACCTACCGCTACGAGCAGACGCCCGGGACAGAGCCCGGCGATGTTCTGAACCGCGCGCTCACGGTGGGGGGCGGCGCAGGCTCGCCGGCCTCTCCGGCGGGATTCGAGGTCGATGGTCGACTCTGGCTGGACCCCGCCAGCGTTCCGTACGTCGGTGTGCACGCCTCGCTGCGGAACACCTGGTACAGCATCCGCTCGGATGCCTTCGACGAGCCCGCGCGGGACCAACTCCTCCAGGGTGGCATCGACCTGCTGCTTCGCTACCCCTTCCAGCCCGGCAACGACACCTTCTGGCTGGGTGCCCGCGGCGGCTTCCACTACGACGACTTCATCTACTTCGAGGGCTGCGTCGACCAGCCGGGTTGTGCGGTGGGCTTCAAGCCCTTGTCGGTGCCCGGCCTCGCGGTGGGCCCCGAGCTAGGCGCTGAGATTGGCCCCGCCTTCGTGATCGGCTCGTACTCCTTCGGCCTCGCCAACTTCACCCAGCCCTACCGTCACGCGTTCGATCTCGACGTGGGCTTGGAGCTGGCCGGTCCCCTGTTTGCGGAGATTGGCTTCGGCGCAGTGAGCCGTCGCGTGGAGCTGGTGGGCGCGAGCTCCGACACCGTGCGTGGGCAACTCAACGATGCCCAGATGCTCTTCGATGTCGGTCTGGGCGTGGGCTTCTGAGGCACGACGCCCCGCGCGCTCCGATGGAGCGGCGGGGCGCGGGCGCACGTCGTCTGCTCAGTTGCAGGCAGTGGATTCGGTGACGCGCACCGCGTCGGCGATGACGACGTGGCTGCCGTCGCCCCAGCTCGACAGCGAGACGCTGTTCAGGCCGGCCGGGAAGGTCCAGGTGCCCAGCATGTTCCAGGCGCCGCCGTTGATGCGCTGGTTGACCGAACCGCGGCCAACCTCGTTCTCGTCCTCGTCGTAGCCGATGAACGTGGCGTTCGGGGAGCGGTCGCTCGCGGCGGACCACCAGCCCTCGACCTTGTAGCAGGCGTCGGCATCGGACTCGAACATGAAGGACGCGAGGTTGCTGCTGGAGCTCGTGCGGCGCCACCAGTAGCCGGTGTTGTAGTAGCCGCGGACGTTGGCGGAGGCGTTCCAACCGCTGACCTCCATCCAGTAGTCTGCAGTGTTGGCCCCGTTGTTGCTGTCGATGATGAAGCTGCTGGGGAGGCCAGTGCTTCCGCCCGTGGTGCCGCCGCCCGTGGTGCCGCCGCCCGTGGTGCCCCCGCCCGTGGTGCCGCCGCCCGTGGTGCCGCCGCCCGTGGTGCCGCCCGTGCTTCCGCCGGTCGTGTCGCCGCATGCGTCCTTGATGCGGTTCATGTAGTCGGTCCAGGGCCAGTTGGGGCCCGGGTCCGTCCGGTTCCAGGGCTGGATCTGACCGTGGCCGAAGATGTGGTAGCTGTCCCGCGGGATGTTGTTGCGCTGGGTGATGCCGCAGGTCAGCTCGGCGGACCGCTGAAGCAGGCCCGTCGACCAGCTGGACTGGGACGCGCTGCCGGCGTGCTCGATGCCCACCGAGAGGGTGTTCATCGAGGTGCCGTTGTTGCTGCAGTCCCGTCCGGAGTTGTTGTCGCAGTCGTAGTTGGCCGAGGCGTGCCAGGCCCGGTCGGACTCGTCGACCAGCTGCCGGACTTCGCTGCCACTGTCGTTGACCACGTAGTGGGCGGACACGCCGGACGCGGAGTTGGTGAGCCACCCCCAGCAGCCGGAGTAGGCGCCCTCGCAGGTGTGGATGACCACGTACTCGGGGGTGCGGCCACTGCGGCTGTTGCGGTTGGGGGAGGGGGTCCAGATGGCCGTGCTGTCGTCCAGACGCGGGTTGAGGACCCGGCTGGGGGCCGGGAAGTCGGGAGCGACGGGGCGGCTGTCGAGCGTCAGCCCCTCCATGACCAGACCGCTGCTGATCAGTCCGTAGACCTCGAAGTGCACGTATTCGCGAACGGCCTCGGGGTTGTCGATGCCGCTGTACCGAGCGACCACCGGGGCCCACGCGTCGAGGTCGTAGCGGTCGATGCCCATCTCGTCGGCCCACTCGGCCAGGAGGAGGGCGGCGCCCATCACGTTCTCTTCCCGCAGGGTGGAGAGCTCTTCGACGGTCACGCCGGACAGCTCGGCGGCCGCCTCGATGTTGTCGCCGCGAAGGCCCATGAGGCCGACCGCGGGCTCTTGCCCGGGAAACTCGACCTCGCTGACGACCATCTCCATGCCCGTCTCGACATGAGAGATGGCGATGAGCAGCTCGGCAGGCACACCAGAGACCCGTGCGGCCTGGTCGTAGGCGTCGTGGGGCCCGACGTCGCTCACTTCGGCGTCCCGAGTGAGCATCTGGGCGCTCAGGGGCACGGAGGAACAGGCGGTGGCGGCGAGGGCGAGGGTCAGAGCCGAGAAGACGTTGCGCATTGGAAAGGTTCTCCCTTGATACCTTTCAACAAGAGCAAGTTTCGTGCCAGCAGGGGCAATCGTCGAGGATCGGCGTTGGGGGTGGGGCAGCTGAGTCCCAGTGCGGGAAAAATACCGCACCGGGCTTGGTGCGATGGGGTGCTGGTCACTCAAACGGCCGTTGGAGTTAGAACGAGCGTGGGGAGTGCTGGCGGAGCCGGCCGTCGGCGAGCCCCTTGCCGGCCATCGGCTCCGACCGCACGAGGAAGGGCCGCTGGTTGGGTGCAGAGCGCGAGCGGACCTGTCTCCTCACGCCTCGAGCGCGGCGAGGGGCATGGATGCAGCGCGATGGACCCGACGACGCGTCGTCGGCCGCTACGGGAGCGAGCCCTTCGGCTTGTCGTCGTCGCCCTCATCTTTGGACGGCAGCGCGTCGCCGGTCTCGGCGGGGGGCGTCCAGGGATGCGCGAGCTGCAGGGCCTTCGCGGCATCCGCCGGCGCGACCTTCATGCCGAGGGAGAGCTCGGGGCATCCGCATGCGGCGCAGGCCATGCGCACTTCGTGCTTCTTCACGGCGATCCCCGCGGTCTCGAAGGCGGCGAGGACCTCTTCGACCGTGGTGGGGGCTCCCTCTACGGGCTGCGAGCACTTGCGGCCGATGTCGAGCGTGATGCGCCCGTCCTTGGGGACCTCGGGCATCGGACGCATGACCGCCTTCACCTTGTTGGGGTCCGCGGTGGTGTGCACCTCGATCGCCAGTCTGGGGCACGTGCCGCACGCGTCGCATGCCGCTGCGGCTACGACCTTGTCGTAGGGGATGCTGGCCTTCTTCAGCATCTCCTCTACTTGGGCAGCATCGACGGGCTCCCCTTCGGCGGGCTCTTCGCAGGCCTTGCCGAAGCTCAGGAGAACGATCTGGACCTCGGCATCGGTGGGCTCGGGGTCGGGCGTGGGCTCCGGGGCCTCCACCGGGGCCGGCTCGGGGGACTCGGTGGGGGTGGCGGGGGAGCAGGCGAGCAAGAAGAGCACGAGGTGGGACATGAGGTCCTCCGGAAGATGCCGCCACCCTACCCCAAAGCGCTTGTGGGTTCAGCCCCCGGCGCTGCAGCGGCGCAACGCCTCCTCACGGGGGTCCCTCCGTGCCACACTTCGAGATGGAGGCCCCATGTCCCGACACGAGAGCCTGTGGATCGAAACCCCTCTGGTGCCCTCGGAGCCGTTGACCCGCTGCGCTGGCGTGCCTGTGTGGCTGAAGCTGGAGGCGGTGCAGCCCGCTGGGAGCTTCAAGCAGCGAGGCATGGGCATGGCCTGTCTCAAGGCGAAGGAGCGGGGGGCTCGGCGGCTCGTCTCCTCCTCGGGAGGCAACGCAGGGCTCGCGGTCGCATGGGCGGCGCGGCGCCTGGAGCTCCCGGTCACGGTGGTGGTGCCCCGGCGGTCCTCCGGCTCGATGCGGGAGCGCATCGCTGCTGAGGGGGCGACCGTCGTGGTGTGGGGCGAGGCGTGGGACGAGGCCCACGCTCACGCCGTGGAGCTGTCGACGGCGGACGACGTCACGTTGATTCACCCCTTCGACCACGAAGATGTCTGGGCGGGGAACGCGACCCTGGTGGCGGAACTGGCCCGGCAACTGGAGGAGCCGCCGGCCCAGCTCGTGGCGTCCGTCGGGGGAGGCGGCTTGATGTGCGGGCTGGTGGATGGGGTGCGGACGCAGCGCTGGTCGACTCGGCTCTGGGGCGTGGAGACCGAGGGCACGGCCTCGTATGCTGCGGCGGTCCGAGCCGACGGTCCGGCCCGGCTGGACCGCATCGAGGGCGTCGCTCTGACCCTCGGCGCGCGGCAGGTCTGTGAGGGCTTGCGTCGACGGTCCGATGCGGTCCGGAGCCATGTGGTGAGCGACCGCGAGGCGGTTCAGGCACTGGTGCGGTTCGCGGACGACCACCGACTGTTGGTCGAGCCTGCGTGCGGTGCGGCCCTCGCACCGGTCTACCAGGGACTCGTGGGTGGCGAAGGGCCCGTGGTGGTGGTGGTGTGTGGCGGGGCTTCGGCAACCCTCGAGGCCCTTTCCGGCTGGTGCGATGCGGTCGGCCTGGGCTGAGGATTCCTCGATGAGACCGAGCAGACACCGCTCGGTTGAGTGGAAGCGGAGGGCACCAGCGTAGGAAGGTCATGGTCGCTGTGTGGATGTGCCGATGAACGCTCCGTTGGTGCTGCCCTTGCGGCCGCGCGTTCTGGTGGTGGACGACCACCCCATGGTTCGCCGGGCGTGCGACGTGCTCCTGGCACCGATGGCGGACGTAGAGACCGTGGCGACGGGGCAAGGGGCGCTGGTGGCTCTGGCCGACGGCCCCCACGTGGACCTCGTGCTGCTGGACCTGGGCCTTCCGGGCATCGATGGGTTTCAGGTGCTCGATGAGCTTCTGGCGATGGATGCGTCGATCGCGGAACGCATCGTGGTCTTCAGCGGGTGCGTGCACGCCCGGGAGCAGCGTCTGCTGGATGCCCTCGGGGTTCGCTGGTTGTGCAAGCCGGTGGGGGCCGATGTGCTCAGGGCGCTGGTGGGGTCGCTGCGGCCCGTCGCGGCCCAGGCATCAGGCACTTCCCAGGCGGATGCGCCACTCTGAGCGGCCGTCGCCGTCCATGACAGCGATGTGGGCGGCCTCCAGCTGATCGCGGATGGCGTCGGCTCGGGCCCAGTCCTTGGAGGCTCGCGCGTCGGTGCGGTCGCGGAGCAGCTGCTCGACGTGCTCGACGGTGAGGCCCAGGGTGGGCAGGCGCTTGGCACGCACCTCCCCCTGGAAGGCCTCCGTGCTGCCGGCCATGATTCCGAGGGACTCGCCCAGCAGCTGGAACGCTGCGAGGGCCGGCGCCACCACGGGGCCGCCACGGCGGCGGGCCTTCTTGTGGTTCGAGAACCGGTTGAGGGCACGGGCCAGCTCCAAGGCGAGGCCGAGAGCCTGGGAGGTGTTGAAGTCGCTGTCGAGGGCACCGAGCATGGCCTTGGGGAAGGCCCGTCCGAGCTCGAGGCACGTCATGGCATCGGCGCCGAGGGCGCGGGCCACGGAGTCTGCGTCCTCGTCGCCACCCATCTCCTCGGCAGACTCGCGGGCGTCGTAGAGGCGCCCGAGCATGGCGAGAGCTTCCGGTAGAGCCGTCTCGGGGTCCCACGGCAGGGGGCTCCGGTAGTGGTTCTGCAGGTAGTACATGCGCAGCGACTCGACGGGGAAGTGCTCCACCATGTCGCAGATGCTGACGGCATTGCCGAGGGATTTCCCCATCTTCTGGCCGCTGGCCATCGTGAGGAGGCCGTTGTGCATCCAGTAGCGGGCATAGCCCTTGCCGTGGGCGCACTCCGACTGGGCCACTTCGTTCTCGTGGTGGGGGAACACGAGGTCGAGGCCCCCACCATGGATGTCGATGGTCTCCCCGAGGGTGGCCCAGGTCATGGCGCTGCACTCGATGTGCCAGCCGGGACGACCGGGTCCCCACGGGCTCTCCCAGCTCGGCTCGCCGGGTTTGTGGGCCTTCCACAGCGCGAAGTCGGCGCCGTGGCGCTTGCCGGTGTCGGCATCGGGGCTGCGAAGCTCGTCGACCTTTTGGCCGGAGAGCTTGCCGTAGCCATCGTCGCTCTTGACGTCGAACCACACGGAGCCGTCGGAGGGGTAGGCGTGGCCTTGGTCCACTAGCTTGCCGATGAGCGCCTGAATCTGGTCGATGCAGGTGCTGACGCGCGGCTCGATGTCCGGACGAACGAGCCCGAGGGCGTCGGTGTCGCGGTGGAACCTCTCGATGTGCCGGTCGGCCAGGGCCATCGCGTCTTCGCCATTCTGAGCGGCGCGAGCAATGATCTTGTCGTCGACGTCGGTGAAGTTGCGGACGAACGTGACCTTCCAGCCACGGTAGCGCAGGTACCGAACGAAGGCGTCGAAGACGACGAAGGCGCGGGCGTGGCCGACGTGGGCGTCGTCGTAGACGGTCATACCGCAGACGTACAGGCCGATCTGTCCGGGGACGAGGGGCTCGAAGTCCTCCACCGTCCGGCTCATCGTGTTGTACAGGCGGAGGTGCCCAGTGGGCCCCGCGGAAGTGTCGGACATGGGGGGCTCCCGACCGCGTTGGCGGTCAGCTGTTGAAGATCGCCTCGAGTTCGCCGGCAATCACCTGCTCGGTGACGTCTCGTGCCACGGCGATCTCCTGGACGAGGAGGCTGTGGGCCTGGTCGAACATTTTGCGCTCCCCAAAGGAGAGCGTCTTTTCAGTCTTGAGGCGGGCGAGGTCGCGCAGCACGCTCGCCACCTCGAAGGGGTCGCCGCTGTTGATCTTCTGGAGGTACTCGCGGTAGCGACGGTTCCAGGTTTGCTTGTCGGCGGGGGTTTCTTTGTCCCGCAGGATGTCGTAGACGCGCTCGATGGCATCCAGAGGGATGAGGTCGCGGACGGCATTTGCGCCGACGCTGTCGACCGGGACCGTGTACTTGGTGGGCTGGTTGTTCTTGGTCTGCATGATCTCGAAGACGAAGACCTCGTAGGGTTCGCCTTCCACATCGATCGAGGTCCGCTCGGTGCACACGCCTACCCCGAGGTTGGGGACCACGGCCTTGTCGCCGACCTTGAACTCCATCGGGCTGCCTCCTGCGGGCGCGTCCGCGCGCACGGTGCCGGGCCGTAATCACTTGGCTGATTGAGGGCCAACGTGCGAGCCTGCTGTGCAGCGGGTGGTTGCCCCGGTTCCCACCGCCTTGCTACGTTGCGCGCCTCACGGGGAGAAGCCGTATGTTGTGGATGTGGTTGATGGGCTGTTCGATGCTTGGAGGCGGGGCCTCCGTCGATACCTGTGACCTGTCGCTCGAGGGCCTCAGCGGCACCACTTGGGTGATGCTCCAGGCCCAGCCGGATCAGACAGAGCGGAAGAACCCCCAGGCCCGGGTGCGCTTCGAGGGCAGCGGCGACGACATGGTGGCGAAGTACACGGTGATGAGCGTGTCCGACATCTATGAATACCCCTGCGCGGTCCAGGAGAACGAGGAGGGCGACCGGGAGCTCTTCTGCCGGGAGGAGCAGCGCATCGTGGACTGGTGCCAGGCGATCCTGGTGGCCGATGAGCTCTGCACCAAGAAGGTGCTCCGCAAGATGGGGGCTGTCGGCACCGACGAGGAGCTGAACGCCAAGATCATCGAGGCGAAGACCATCGTCAACAAGTACCGCGGCAAGCCGCAGTGGGACCAGTTCAAGCTCAACAACAACAGCCTGGGCAACAAGCTTCAGGGCCGGTTGTACGTCGGCATCAACGAGGCAAAGTGCCGACTGTCGGTGGGTGACTTCTACTGGACCATCTTCAATGGTCGGGCCAAGGAAGACACCAACCCCGTCGGGCAGAACCCCTTCGTGAAGGGCGACGAAAACCTCATGTTCGAGCACTGCACCGATGGCGACTACATGGGTACGCTGCCCACCGCCGAGGTTCCAGCGGACCTGTCGGGCTACCAGCGGCCCCCGTCGCTGCCAAAGGGCAAGCCGACCTTCTACACCTACCTTCGTCCCGAGGCGACGCAGAAGGCCGAGGAGGGGTGCAAGTACTCCTTCGACACCTACGCCAACTGGCTGCCCTCCCAGAAGGGCGTCGAGGTGAAGCCTGGCGAAGACGGCGCTCTCACCTGGCAGAGCGAGTTCACCTGGACGGGTGAGAACGTGCATCCCTTCAACGCGAAGAACGACGTAGGCGTGTTCACGATGGTCCGCTGGAAGGACTGTGGTGGGAAGAAAGAGAAGGTCGACACGGTCTGCAACATGACGGTGGTCAAGTAGGCAGTCCGAGGCCCGGACGCGCCCTTCGAGGCGTGCCGGGTGTCTGGCGTCTCCCTTCTGGCGGATCGAGCTGGCATTCTTGTGGTGCTGAACATATGTTCACCCCATGGGGTATGCCGAGCTCACGAGTCGTTCTTGTTTCTCGTTGTTGGAGGGCGGGAGCCAGCCCGACGAGCTGATCGAGGCTGCGGCCAGGTCAGGATGTCGCCACCTCGCGGTCACCGATCGCGACGCCGTCTACGGCGTCGTTCAGGCCCACAAGGCGGCCCGCGAGCACGACGTGCACCTCATCACCGGAGCGGTGGTCACGGTGCAGGACGCCCCCGCCATCAGTCTGTGTGTGGAGAACCTCGAGGGGTGGTCCAACCTCTGCCGCCTCCTCACGGCGGGTCGGAGCACCTCCGCCAAGGGCTTCGCGGCGCTGCCGGTTCACGAGCTCGCGGAGCGGTCCGCCGGGCTCCAGCTGCTGCTTCGTCATGGGTGGTCTGCGGAGATGGCGGACCCGCTTCGTGAGGCGTTCGGGAAGCGACTCGGGGTGGCCTGGTCTCGCACCTGCCTGCCCGACGATCGACGCCGCACAGCGGCGGCTGTGGAGCTTTCCGCGGCCCTGGATGTCCCCGTGGTGGCCACCAATGATGTCCTGTTCCACGCGCCGGAGCGGCAGGTCCTCACCGACGTGCTCACCTGCATCCGTCGGCGCACCACCCTGGAGCAGGCGGGGAAGCAGCTGGCCCCGAACGGGGAGCGGTACGTGCTGCCCGAGGCCTTGTTCCGCGCCCGCTATGGTGCTGTGCCAGGCGCTGTGGAGGCGGGCGTGTTGCGCGCGGAGCGTTGCAGCTTCTCCCTCGACGAGCTGCAATACCTCTACCCCCGCGAGGTGGTGCCAGAGGGGCGCACGCCCATGTCGTGGCTCCGAGAGCTCACCGAAGACGGGTTGAGGTGGCGCTACCCGGAAGGAACGCCCGCTTCCGTGTGTGCCCAGGTCGAGCACGAGCTCGAGGTGATCGATGAGCTGGACTTCCCGTCCTACTTCCTGACCGTCTTCGACGTGGTGCGCTTCGCTCGTGGTGAAGGGATCCTCTGCCAGGGGCGTGGCTCCGCGGCGAACTCTGCGGTCTGCTACGCGCTGGGCATCACCTCGGTCGACCCGTCTCGTACCCAGCTCCTCTTCGAGCGCTTCATCAGCCGGGAGAGAGGCGAGCCACCCGACATCGACGTCGACTTCGAGCACGAGCGGCGCGAGGAGGTGATTCAGTACATCTACGCCCGCTATGGCCGCGACCGTGCAGGGATGGTCAACGAGTTCATCACGTACCGGCAGCGCTCTGCCATCCGCGACGTCGGCAAGGTCTTCGGTCTGTCCCTCGATCAGGTCGACCGCCTCGCGAAGGGAGTCGATCGCTGGGCGGCAGGGATCCAGCCCACCACAGCCGAATCGGTCGGGGCCAGTGGACGCTCGCTCGAGAAATGGGCGCAGCCGCGGGAGGGAGGCCAGCTCCCCACGGTGGCGCCCACCATCGACGACCCGGCGGTGGCCCAGTTGGTGAGAGAGGCTGGACTCGACCCCAACGACGTCGCGGTCCGATCCACCCTCGCCGTCTCGCGACAGCTCGCGGGCTTCCCACGGCACGTGTCGATCCATGTGGGCGGCTTCGTGATTGCTGCAGAGCCCCTCATCGACCTGGTGCCGGTCGAGCCCGCCTCGATGGAAGGCCGCACCGTCATTCAGTGGGACAAGTACGACGTCGACGCATTGTGCTTCGTGAAGGTCGATGTGCTGGCCCTCGGCATGCTCACCGCGATCCGCAAGTGCTTCGAATTGATCGAGGGCTTCGGCGGCCCCCGCTACGAACTGGCGACCGTTCCTGCCGAGGACCCCGAGGTCTACGACATGTTCTGCCGGGCCGATACCGTGGGGGTTTTCCAGATCGAGAGCCGGGCCCAGATGTCGATGCTGCCCAGGCTCAAGCCTCGCTGCTTCTACGATCTGGTCATCGAGGTGGCCATCGTGCGGCCTGGCCCCATCCAGGGGGGGATGGTCCACCCCTACCTCCGGCGTCGCAACGGCGACGACCCTGTCACCTACGCGCACCCAGCCTTGGAGCCCATCCTGGAGCGCACCCTCGGGGTCCCGCTCTTCCAGGAGCAGGTGATGGCCATGGCCGTGGCCGTGGGTGGGTTCTCTGCGGGCAAGGCAGACCACCTTCGGCGAGCGATGGGCGCGTGGCGGAAGCGGGGCAACCTGCACGAGATGGGCGCGGAGCTGGTGGCCGGCATGGTCGAGCGCGGCATCAGTCAGGAGTACGCCGAGGCCGTGTTTTCCCAGATCCTCGGCTTCGGCGAGTATGGGTTTCCGGAGTCCCATGCGGCGAGCTTCGCGCTGCTCGTCTACGTCTCGGGCTGGCTCCGTTGCCACCATCTCGCCGCGTTCACCGCAGGCCTGATCAACAGCCATCCCATGGGGTTCTACAGCCCGCGTGCCCTCGTGGCGGATGCCCAGCGGCACGGGGTGGAGGTGCGGCCGGTCTGTGTGGCGGCATCCCAGTGGGACTGCACCCTGGAGCGCGCCACGGATGGGGTGGCGGTGCTGCGTCTCGGGTTTCGGCTCGTCGCTGGGATGCGGGCTGCGCAGGGCGAGGCCATCGTGTCCGCTCGAAGGGTGGCTCCCTTTCTCAGTCTGGCAGACATGGCGCATCGCACGGGGCTCGATCGACGAAGTCTCCAGACGCTGGCCGAGGCTGGGGCGTTCGAGACCGTGCAGCGAGGGCGGAGAGAGGCCGCGTGGACCTTGCAGGGGTTGTGGACCGATCTCCCGTTGTTCGCCTCTCTGGAGCCCACCGAGCCCACGCCCGAGCTACCAAAACAAGACGAACTCGAGCGCTTGCAGGCGGACTACCGAACGGTGGGTTTGTCGGTGGAGACCCACCCCATGGAGCTCGTGCGAGCCCCCCTGGAGGCCATGGGGTGCGTGCATCTCGACACCCTCGCCCGACGCCCTCCGGGGTCTCGCGTTCGCATCGCAGGCCTCGTGTCGAGCCGCCAGCGCCCTGGAACCGCCTCGGGGGTGGTGTTCATGACCTTCGAGGACGAGACCGCCATGGTGAACCTGGTGATCTGGCCGAAGGTGTGGGCCCGCTTTCAGAAGATGGCCCGCTCCGCCTCGCTGCTGGGGTGCGACGGTCAGCTCCAGCGTCAGGACGATGCCGTCAGTGTGTTGGTCGAGCGCTTCTGGCAGGTCCCGGAGCCCAGGCGAGAGCGTCCCCCCGTGGAGGTCGATGCCCCCGTGTCGACTCGAGGTGAAGGTCTCGATTCCCTGCGTGTGCGGTCCCATGACTTCCACTGACCGCCTGCCCCTCTCGTTGCGCGGGCGTGGGTGGAGATATAGACGCGTCGCTGCGGTCCATACGTGGGGCGCCTCGGAGGTTTGTCATGCTGCGCTTCTCGTCGATGTCCCGTGCCTCGGGCGCAACGGTCGCCGTCCTCTCGCTGGTCTTCGCGGCCTGCTCTGGCGACGACGAGAACTCGGTCTCGGAGACCACGGAGCCCACCGCGGATCTGACTCAGAACGTCGAACCGCGCCCCGACGGCTTTCCCTGTCCGCCCTTCGCCGGCGTGTACGTGGAAGAGTCCGAAGTCTACGGCGACAACGACGGCGACGGCCTCAGCAACTGCCAAGAAGAGCAGGCAGGCTCCGCACCTGGCAACGCCGACACGGATGGCGACGGTGTGTCGGACGGCATCGAGATGGGCGACCTGTTGAGCCCGCTCGACACCGACGGTGACGGCGATGCCGACTACGACGACGCCGACGACGATGGCGACGGCTGCCCGACCGCAGACGAGAGTCTCGAGGACCTCGACCTGAACGGCATTGTTCAGTACCTCGACCCGGACGAGGACGGCTGCGAAGCGGTCGGTACGGGCGACACGAGCGCCACGGGCGACACCGGCACCACGACCACCAAGACGACCACGACCAAGACGAACTGAGCGCCGGGGCGCTCGAGCCCCTGAACTGCTCGTTCTCCAGCCCCGTCTGTGGTCCCGCGCGGCCCGGATGGGGTTTTTCACGCCGGTCTGCGCGGTTGTCCCCAGGCACGATGCGCCCCCTTTGTGATCCTTGGCGCCCGGCCAAGGATCCGAGGCGGTGTCGTGGATGTTTCGGCTGTTAGCCTAGGTTTGTCCTGTGTAATGACAATCCACAGCCCATCCACAAGGAGGGGCGGCCGCCAGGGCCTCCTCGGCCGAATCTGGCCCTCTCTGGGTCGTGAATCGGTGGATGCTCCACATGATGCGCCGATCCGTTCCGCCGTTTGCGCGCGGGATCTCGATCGGCGACGCCGGTTTTCCCCAGGGAGAATCCGCGAGTCGTATCGGTTTCGATCCGCCTATATGGGGCCTTGACCCAAAAGGATCGTAGCGGTACACCACGGTGCCGGTCCGACCGGCTCGGCGGACGCGCGCCCCTCCCCATCTGGTGCGCGCCCTCCGGCTTCGCGGATTGCGATCGCGCGGACCCGCATCTACTGACTGCCCTCCCCATGTCCCGCCTCCCGCGGCGCTCGACTCCGACCCCCAGGGGTTCGGGTGCCGCGCCCCCGCGCCCGACCTTGGCTGAGTGGCGCTGCGGCAGGTGTTCCGGGTACGGTCCGTTCCCGTCGACGGGTGCGAGGCCGACTGGCTAGCGCAACGCCCGACATGCGGTTGTTCTCGGAGGAACCTTTGTGGTCGCGCCCGCGCATCACTGGCTTGTCGATCGCCACGTTGGCCGTGCTCGGTCTCGTGCTCTGGTGGCAGCAAGGTCAGCTTCGCGTGCGTTGGTGGGACGCGCTCGCCTCGAGAGGGCCCGATGCCGACGCTCTAGGGGCCCTTCAGGCCTGCAACGACCCGGGGTGGTCTGGATGGGTGACCGTGGCGGCCGCGGACCTGGCCATGCCCTGTGGTGAGCCTCTGGCGGCCCGGCAGCTATCGGAGCGGCTCGACCCATCGCTGCGTCGAGGGTGGATTCGAGGCCAGCTCGACCGGCAGAACCTGCCGGCACGGGTGCGATGGCGCCTCACCCGCGCACTGGAGCTGAGCGGGGCGTCCGTGCCCACCGCGACCGTCACGCTGCTGCTCGAAGGGGACCTCGGACCGGAGCTGGCGACGGAGCTGATGCTCGCGGACGGGGGCCCTCGTGACCCTCGGGAGCGTTGGATGGCTTCGACGTTGCGTGCGGCTCGAGGGGAGCCCGCCGACAGCTTTCGCTGGACGTCGGTGGTGGATGCGGCCTGGGTCTCCGGCGACCATGGCCGAGCGGTCGCGGCCTTGCGCACGTCGCTGCAGGTGCCCGACGACGTCGACCTTCGCCTTCATCCCCTCCCAGAAGGATGGGTGCGGGTGCTGGCCCCGGCGCTCGCCTGCCCACCGGCCGAGGGTTCCTGCCTTCGTCGCTGGGCGTGGGTCATGACGGCATGGGAGCGCGCACCAGACGGTGAGGACCTGCCCCGTGTCGATGCCGCGGAGACGCCTGCCGGAGAGGTGGACGTGGGTCTGCTCGGGCCCCTGCTCGCGTACGAGGGAGCAGACGTGGAGACGCAGATCGCCGTGTCCAGGCTGCTCGAGGAGCAAGCCCTCGACCTGACGAGTGAAGGGGCCCGACCGTGGTTGGGCATCGGGGTTGCGGGCGTGGCGCCCACGTTGCCTCGGGCCTTGTGGACCGGCCGTATGGGGCCTTGGGTGCAGGCGCTTTGGGCGAGGGAAGTGATGCGCCGTGCGGGGGTGGAGGGAGCCGTGAAGCGGTCGCCAGACCACCTGGTGGTGTCGCTCGGACCTGCACCACGCACCTTGTGCGGCGACGGGAGGGCCCTTGGCCTCGAGGTGGTGCTCGACGCGGAGCTCGTGGCGCGCGGGCTGCTGGAGCTGCATCCCGAGGCGGCCGCTGCCGCGTCGCGACTGGCGGGGTGGACGGGCCCCGACCATGCCATCTTCGGTGGCACGGGCGCTACGCCCCCTCCAGCGGACCCCTGCTCGGGACCAGGCTCCTGATGTCAGCGAGGGGTGACGCAGACCTGCTGGTAGCCAGTGGGAAAGCCAGTGGGCTTCTGGCCGACGGCGAGCTGGACGGACGCGATTCGCCACCCTCGTTCCGACATCTCTTGGGCCCAGGCGCCGATGGGGTGGGCGGTGTCGGCGGTGTCGAAGCCCACGGACAGATCGTCGGCGCCCTGGCGTAGCTCGACTGAGAAGGTGCGACAGACGAGGCGATCGCCAATGTCCGATGCAGAGCTCTGGAATGGGCCGGCGGCGGCCGCGGTGCCTGCGGCTCCGGCAACGGCGGCCGCGACGATGGCGGCGGCCCAGAGGGGAGTGGCACCAGGCAGGCGCGTGGTCCAGGAAGCGAGCCATTCGTCGAGTCGCCAAGCATTGGGGGACAGCGGGCACCTCCTCCGCGAACGACGCGGCGCACCGCCACGGTAACCCGGTGATCCTCCGGCGGAACCAAGCCGAATGCGGACATAATTTGGCTGGAGGTCAGAAAATGACCTGGTTGGGTGCGGAGGTGTTCAGTATAGTGAGGACATCCCTGGAGGCCACATGCCTGCGCCCTTGCTTCGCACCATCGATCCCACGCACCCCAATGTGGCTCGGTTCCCCAGCTGCCTGCCGACGCTCCCCACGGGCGATCTGCGAGCGTTCCTGGTCGTGGGCGAGGGCAGCTTCGCCGGCGTGGCCTACAGTGTGGGAGATGTCATCGTGTGCCGGGGTGAAGTCCGCAGCGGCGGCACCACGGTGCTGGTGGCTAGGCACGGGCGTCCTCGGATGGGTTCGCTCGTGGGTCGCCGCCTGATGGGGGATGCAGGGGAGGCTTGTCACCCTGGTCGTTGGCGCCCGGTTGGGGCCCTTTGCCGTGTGTACCGTCGTGACCCGGCGTCGGATGGAGCGTGGCGAGCCATCTCGCTCGAGTCCGCCTCCGTCGCCTCCAACGCTCAGGCCCCTCAGACCTTCGGTGCCACGTCCATGGGGCGCCTCGTGCTCCGTGGTTCCAGGGCGCCTCAGCGCGCCCGTGAAGGGCAGCTGGCGCTCTTCGCTGCTTGATCGCTCAGGCGAGCTGGTGCGAGAAGGGAGCCCGACAGCTGCGGAGCTACCAAGCGGAACGCATGGCCGCCACGCGACGGGGGTCCACCGGCTTGTCTAGGGTCGCGTCCTCGTGGAAGAACGTGCCCACGATCGCGCCATGGGCCGCGCCGCCGTACTGCGACGCCCGCTCTGGCGTGAGCCCTGAGCCAATCCACACCTTTGCTTGGGGGACCGCTCGGCGAACCTCGTGCACGTCCTCTGCGTCGGTGGGCGCGCCGGTCCCGGTTCCCGTCACCACGAGCACGTCGGCATGGCCCCGAAGGAACGTGTCCCTCGCGGCCACCGCCAGAGGCATCCCTCCCAGGGGCACGGCGTGTTTCACCGCCACGTCGGCCACGATGCGGACCTTGCTGCCCCATGCCGCTCGGGCGAGAAGGGTCTCCCGCGCCCGCCCCTCGATCAGCCCTTGATCCGTCACCATGACGCCGGTGTGCACGTTGATTCGCACGAAGTCCGCGCCGGTCGCGGACGCGATCGCGAGGGCAGCCAGGGCGTCGTTGCGCAGTACGTTCACGCCGATCTCCACGCCTGGCGCGGCCTCCTGCACCACCTCGACCGCTCGGGTCATCGCGGCGATGGTGTACGGGGAGACTGAGTCCTTCGCGAAGGGGGCGTCGCCAAGGTTCTCGACGATGATGGCGTCGACCCCCCCTTGGGTGAGGGCCATCGCGTCTTCGCGAGCCCGCGCGAGCACCGCGCCCAGCCCTGGGGAGCGGGAGGGGTTGCCGGGAAGCGGCAGCAGGTGCACCACCCCCACCAGCGTGCGTCGGTGGTCGGGATCGCGGATGGGTGCGTCTTCTGCAGTGTCGCTGCGGCTTCTGTTGGCGCTCACAACAGGAACAGCAGGGTGAGCACCAAATACACCGGGCCCAGGAACAACGCGGCGTAGCCGACGTACCCGAAGAAGCTCGGCATCTTGTAGCCGGACTGCTCAGCGATGGCCCTCACCATGAAGTTGGGGCCGTTGCCGATGTATGAGCCTGCACCGAGGAACACGGCCCCCAGGGAGATGGCCTCGAGCACTGGGATGGAGGAGGCGTTGGCGGCCAGGGGCCCCAGCTGGTCTGCGGTCTCGCAGAACTCATAGGAGCTGCAGGCCAGGGCGGCGAACGTCACGTACGTCGGCGCGTTGTCGAGGAATGCGGACAAGGAGCCCGTGGCCCAGAAGTACTGCCATGGCTCCGTGACGCCCATGGAGGCGCCGTGCTGCTGTAGGAGCGTGGTGGCGGGGATCATGGCGATGAAGATGCCCAAGAAGAGGGCAGCGACCTCGATGATGGGTCCCCACTCGTAGTTGTTGCCCTCCCGAATGGCGCGAGAGGTGGCGAAGACGGAGGCCACCGTGAGGAGGGCCATGCCTGCTTCACGGGCGTAGTACTGCCGGAAGTCGTTCACCCCGGTCTCTGGGGAGAGCACCAGGACGCACGCAATCACGCCGGCCAGCAGCAGGAAGTTGATGGAGCCCTGCAGGCTGAGGGGCTCGAGCTGGCTGGCGTCGAGCTGCTTGCTTGCCGCGTCTTCGCGGCCGTACAGCACGGTGTCCATCACGAAGAAGACGACCAACAGCATGCCGACGGTGACGAGCCAAGGCTGCCACAGGGCGGTCAGCGTCCAGAAGAAGGGCACGCCGCGGAGGTAGCCGAGGAAGAGAGGCGGGTCGCCGATCGGCGTGAGGGCGCCGCCGATGTTCGACACCAGGAAGATGAAGAACAGTGGGATGTGCCACGTGTGCTCGCGCTCCGCGTTGGTGCGGAGCATGGGCCGGATGAGCAGCATCGACGCGCCGGTGGTGCCGATCACGTTGGCGAGCACCGCGCCGATGGCCAGGAACGCGAGGTTGACCATGGGCTTGCCCTGCAGGTCGCCGCGCAACAGGATGCCGCCCGAGATCACGTACAACGAGCCGAGCAGCGCGATGAAGGAGATGTACTCCGCCCCGGCATGTTTCAACGAGTGCAGCGCGTCGTGACCCAGCGTCTCGTGGTTCGTGAGCGCCAGGTAGGTCAGGTAGCCAAAGATCGGTGCCGCCCAGAGGACCGCCACGAGGAGCTGGTTCTTGTTGTGGTGCCACCAGTGTTCGGCCACCATGGGCAGCAGGGCGATCGACAACAGCAGGCCTGCGAACGGCACCACCGACCACATGGGCAGGACGTCGCCGAGGCTCGGGCCGTGGTGTGCAGCCTCTCCGTGGCCTGCGGCGGCTTCTCCGCCGGCGGCCATGGCCAGGTCTGGCGCCAGGATGGCGAACAGGAGGGCCGCCGCAGAGAATGCGGTGAGCCAGGCAGTGCTGCGGTGCGTGGTGATCCACCGCCAGCTTGCGTCCCAATGTGCGTGCAACCTCGACCTCTCGGCTGGGGAGGCCGCATTATGCCGGACGACCTCGTCGAGGGCCATCGCTCCCACGTCGGTGGTCCTTGAGGCCTGCCTTCTACTGCCTTTCCAAGGGGTTCGCGGCCTTGTGGACCCATGTTGCCGTGGGCGCGGCCCACGGCGATCAGCGCGAAGGCCAGGGGGCCTGCACCAGTGACGCCAAGTCGTAGGTGCCATCGGCGAGGGGGACGAGCGCATCGGCGACCTCGTCTCCGGCGAGCTGAGGTGCCGTGCCCGCGACGCCGATCACCCATACCGGGCCGGTGTCGTCCTGCTGCAAGTACACCCCAAAGGCGGTGGCGCCATCCAGACCTTGCTGGGCGAGGGCCGCGTCGAGTCGCTCGTCCCACGCGCCGATGCCCAGATGAAGGAAGAGGTCGGAATCCACCCCACACAGGGAGGTGCGGGTGTCGAGGGAGACCTCCCACCAGGCGAGGATGGGCTCGTCTGCTGGTGGTTTCGCGACCAGCAGCTCAGCCAGCAGCGGCTCCCGGCACAGCTCCGCGCCGTCGTCCCCGTAGGTGGCCAGCTCCAGGTCGGCTTGGTCGCCCTTGGCGGTGTCCAGTAGCAGACGGCCGCTGAGGGCGTACCCGCTGACCTCTGGCCCGGGGGGCGTCACCCAGGTGCCGGTGTCCGTGGCTGTCGGGGTCGCGGCGTCGGAGCCGGCCGACGCCGCGTCGCCGAGCCCTGCGGAGGAGCATGCGCCGGCCAAGGAGGCGAGCAGGAAGACCACGGGAATGTGCAGGGAGCGAACCGCCATGAGGGACCTCTATCGCATCCCGGATCCACTGCAGCGGTCGTGCCAACCTCGACCTCTGCCCCCCGGACATGGGCGCAGGGCGGGTGTTCGAGGGACGGAGGGCATGGGCTCGGCGCGGCATGCGCCACGGATCGCGACGCCAATGTCGTGGCCCTGGTGACGATCAGCGGGTGATCAAGCTCGCCGGACCGACCGTGCTGGTGCCCATGGCGTAGACGCCTCGGGCGGGGGATTTGCCGTCCCACACGTCGTTCGCGTTCAGCTGCACGGCATAGCCCGTGGGGTCGACCTCGAAGGCGAAGTTCGCGTCGGCGGCGAACGCCTGTCCGTAGCCGATCAGGTAGCCGTCGTCGTTGAGCACGTCTTCGAGGGACGGCGTGAAGGTGCCCCCGCCGATGATGTACGGCTCGGTGCTGGGCCACTGGGTCCCGAGCTGGGACTCCAGCTGCTGGGCGACCGTCGCGTCGAGCTCGCTCACGGTGAAGCCCCAGCTCCACTTGGCGACGTGGAACTCAGGATCTCCGCCGAACTCCACCGGCAGCTCGACGAAACACTCGGAGGTGATGTCGGCGTTGGCGGGCATCTCGAAGCCCCACCACGCGCCCAGATCGCTGACGTCCACCAGCGGCTGCGGCGTGTTGGTCGACAGGGTGATCGTGCAGGAGTTGGACGCGGTGATGCCGGACACCTGGGCGCTCGAGTCGGCGATGATCACGGAGATCTGGATGGGCTGCGGGCCGTAGTTGGGGTCCTCGTACGGCACCACCATGTTCGTGGTCTCGTCGTAGGCGAACACGGCGATCACCGTGAGCAGCTGGGCGTCGATGGTGACGGTGCTCGTGGTGTAGCCGTCGTCGTCGTCGTCGTCGTCTCCGCCGGTGTCGACATCATCGCCGGTGTCGTCTGGAGCTCCATCGGTGCCCTCAGTTTCCTTGTCCTCGCTGCCTCCGCAGCCCAAGGGGGCGCTCAGCAGAAGGGTGAGCGGAAGGATCAGGGCGTTGCGCAGCGACATCGGGGCACCTCCGGGACGGACGGCCACGTGTACCCGGCTGGCGGCGGGGGCCGCCAGCACTTTCGTGATGAGGTCAGCCCGTGGGATGAGCGTCGCCCGTGGGGATCGGGCGTGCTGGTTTTGTTTACAGCATCATGGCGAGCAAGATGGCCGCGAGGAGCAACGCCCCCAGGGCCATCAGCAACACCGCGAGGGCGAGCCACCAAGGCCAGCTGCCGAGCCCGCTTGGCTCGTAGGTGAGGGGCTCGTCGTCGGAGATGCTCACCGGCTCGGACGCGGGCTCGATGGGAGGCAGGACTTCGTCGCGATCGAGCTCGACGGTGGGGTCTCCCTCGGGCGCCTCGTCGGGTTCGGGCTGCAGCGCCTCGCGATCGAGATCGACGGTCTGCATCTCGGCCGCGACCCGCCAGGCTTCGTCGTCGTTGGTGCCCAGGACCCGTGCGGCTTCGTCGTCGGCGGAGGAATCGAGCTTGATGCGAGGACGCTCCGGGGCGTCGAACTCCGGGTCGTCGGGTTCGCCTTGACGGGTGACCACGACCACCGACTCGTCTTCGTCTTCGGGGCCGACGAAGTCCATGTCGGACGACATGGGGCGAGGCACCATCCCCATCTCCCGCTGGAACTCCGCGAGGTTGAAGCTCGCGTCGGGCTCGGGGGTGTTGGTGTGGGCGGCGCCGGGGGCGACCGACTCCAAGCCGCCGCGGTGGACCACCCGCATGATCTGGGTGTCGTCGCCCGTGCCCGGGGCGTTGGCGCTGCGGGGGTTGGCTTCGAGCATCTGCCGGACTTCGGCGAGGCTGCTCACCGCCGTGACCTCCTGGGACGGATCGAGGTCGGCCGTGGAGGCTGGGACCGCCGGTGTCTCCAGATCCCGGAACAGGGCAGGAAAGCGGTCGTCGACTTCGTCTCGTTCGACCTGCAGAGGCATATCGGACAGGTTCGCCGACTCCGTGTGGTCGGAGTCTTCGCCAATGTCGGGGAGGGACACGAGGGAGAGGCCGTGCCGCACGACGAGTTGGGAGATGGGCTCGTCCAGCTCGAAGTCGCCGTCGAGGGCGAGCAGGAGCTGACGGGCCCTCGGGGGCACATCTTCGCTGCGCCGCACGCGCTCCAGCAGGCTGCGAGCACGGACGAACGCTCCCTGCACCATGAAGTGCTCGGCGAGGGTCACGAGCTCGGCGCTCGTGGCGTCCTCCGCATCGGCGCGGGAGGCGTCTGGCCCCTCGATGGGGCCCTGGGCGGCCTCGAGCAAGGCGAGGAGCGCCGGGTCGTCGGGCTTGCGCTCGAGTCCCTCGTGCAGGACCTTGCGCGCCTTGGCTGGCCAGCCGCGCTCGAGGAACATCCTGCCCGACAGTTGATGCGGTCGAATCCCGCCCACGCCAGAATCCACGAGGGCCTTGAGGCGCACCCAGGCTTTGTCCATCAGCTTCAGCTCGAGCAGGGCTTCGGCCTGCCGGATCCGCGCGTCGACGGTGGGATCCTGCGTCTCGGCCCACTTCTCCACGAACGCGACGACCGTCCGGTGCTCGCCAAGCTCCAGAAGCCGGGCGCACGTCGCCTCTAGCTGAGAAGGCGGCGGCAAGGTCGACGAGTGGCTCGGGGTGAGCATGCCCTTGGGCTCCGTGTGGGCCGCAGCATAGCAAACCCTCGCGCGGGGGCACGGCCGAGTGGGCAAGGGATGTGTCAGGGTGCCAACAAATGCGACGACCCGGCCATCCCTGAGGAGGACCGGGTCGTGGTGAAGGCGCAGCTGCGGTCGCCGTGGTGGCGCGACCGCCGTCGCGGGCGTCAGCCCTGGAGAGCCTTCGTCAGCTCGGGCACGACCTCGAACAGGTCGCCCACGATGCCGTAGGACGTGTGCTCGAAGATGGGCGCGTCGGCGTCCTTGTTGATGGCCACGATCACTTTGCTGGACCGCATGCCCGCCAAGTGCTGGATGGCACCGCTGATGCCCACCGCGATGTACAGGTTCGGGCTGACGGTCTGACCCGTCTGTCCAATCTGCTCGGCGTGGGGGGCGTAGCCTGCATCGGTGGCGGCGCGAGAGGCGCCGACGCCGGCACCCATGGCGCTGCCGAGGGTGCGAATGAGGCTGTCGAAGCTCTCCTTGGACTTCAGCGAGCGCCCACCGGCGACCACCTTGTCGGCGGTGCCGAGGTCGATGCCCGAGGTATCGGGGGCGAGGGTCTCCACGACCGTGACACTGGGCGTGGTGGCCTCGAAGGACACCTGCTCGACGTCGACCGTGGCGCCGCTGTTCGCCGCCTTGGGGAACGAGTTGCCACGGACGGTAGCAAAGGCGGGGCGGGACAACACCGTGGTGTCGGACTCGATGCTTCCGGCGTACACCGGACGGCGCGCCACCAGGTTGCCCGACTCGATGCGCAGGTCCATGGCGTCGCTGGCCATGCCCGCATCGAAGCGAGCCGCGAGACGCGGCACGGCGTCGCGGCTGGTGTAGCTGGCCGGCGCCAGGACGATGTCCGGGTCGGCTGCCTTGACGATGGCGGTGAGGGCGTCGGCCACGGCGCTGCCGTCGCTGAAGTCGCCGGCGGCCTGGTAGACCTTGCTGGCTCCGAAGCCACCGAGGGTGGCTGCGGGGGCGTCGCCCAAGACGGCGGCGCTGACGCTGGAGCCGAGAACGGCGGCCAGCTCGGTCGCCTTTCCGAGGAGCTCCGAGGCGGTCCCGGTGAAGGCACCGTTGGCGTGCTCGGCGATGACGAGGATTCCACTCATGGTTCGTTTCTCCGGAAAGGGGTTCAGAGGACCTTGGCTTCGTCGCGGAGCAGGCGGACCAGCTCCTTGGCGGCGGTGGCGGCGTCGCCTTCCACGATCCGGCCAGCGGGACGGGTCGGGGGCGGGGCCATGTTGCTGACCTGGGTGCGGGGGTCACCGAGGTCGACACCGAGGTCGCCTGCAGTGAAGGTCTCGAGCGGCTTGCGCTTGGCCTTCATGATGTCGGGAAGCTTGGCGTAGCGGACCGTGTTCAGGCCGTCTTCGCAGGTGATGACAGCAGGCAGCTTGCCGCTGACCTTCTGTCGCAGTCCGGCGTCCATCGCGCGGGTCGCGGTGAAGGTGTCGCCTTCGAAGGACAGCTCGACGACTTGCGCCACGTGGGCCCAGCCCAAGAGCTCGGCCAGCATGATGCCGACCTGGAAGCCTTGCTCGTCGGTGGAAGACTTGCCGGTGAAGACGACGTCGCACGCCTCCTTCTTGGTGGCGGCAGCGAGGAGCTTGGCGACAGAGAGGCTGTCGGACGGGTCTTCCTTGACCAGGACTCCCTTGTCGACGCCGAGGGCGAGGGCCCCACCGCGCATGAGCTTCTCGGTGTTCTTGTCGGTGCCGATGGTGAAGAGCACGACCTCGCCGCCCATGGCGGTCTTGGTGCGGATGCCCTCTTCCACCGCGTATTCGTCGTAGTCGGCCAGCTTCATCTTGACGCCGTCGGTGACGATGTTCGTACCGTCGGACGCGACCTTGATGCGGGCGTTGGGGTCGGCTGCGACCTTGGCGCACACTCCGATCTTCACGGGACCTCCAGGGGGTTCAGGATGGGTTTGAGTCGAAAGAAAGGGATTCGTTGGACGCCGCGGGGAAGGCCCACGGCTGGCCGTCGCTAGATCGAGATGCCGCGGATGAACACGTCGGCGACTTGGTCGGCGGCCTGCTCCAGGCTGAAGCGATCTTGTTTGCGGGACAGGACCCACTGCATGGCGAGCTCGTCGAGCGCGCCGAAGAAGGACCACATGCCAATGAAGGGGTCGATGTCCTCGCGGAACAGGCCCTTGGCCTGGCCTTCGCGCACGATCTGTCCGAAGACGCCGAGGTAGGCCCACAGCTTCTCGGGGCGGTACTCCTTGAGGAACTTGTTGGACAAGCGAAGCTCGACCTGGAGGACTTCGGCTGCGGCGGGGTTGTCGCGCACCTGCTGGAAGTGGAAGCGTGCGTAGCGGCGCACCCGCTCGACGGGGTCGTCGGTGTCGGCGAGGGCCTCACCGAGGCCGTCGAGCAGCTGGTCCATCTTCTCCTCGAAGATGGAGAGCAGCAGGTCTTCCTTGTTCTTGAAGTACAGGTAGATGGTGCCGTCCGCGACGCCTGCGCGGCGTGCGATGTCGCTCACGCGAGCCTGGTGGAAGCCCTTCTCTGCGAAGACCTTCACGGCGGCGTCGGTGATCAGGCTGCGCTTGTCAGCCCGACGGGTGGCACTCTGACCCAATCCTGCTCCGTGGAAGGCATCCCGTCGGTGTGGCGTCGGGTCGACCCGATGGGTCGCTCGCCGAGCGACGAGAAAAGTGAATGGCGATTCAGTGACCTAACGAGTGGGCACCCCACAAGCCAAACGCCGCCCTCGGCCCCGTCCGAACGGAGGGTGCCGGGGACGGCGGACGTCGTGGTGACGCGGGCTGTGGGCCGTGCCGCGTGGGGTTGCACCCCGCGCGGGGCGATCAGCCGCGCTTGGCGAGGAAGCGCTCGACGAGGCTCGGGATGTCGCGGTCCGGCACGGTGGACCAGTCCTTGAGGAAGCCTTCGTTGCCGGCGTCGGTCAGCGGGTGCTTGATGGACTTCTTGAAGACCTTGTAGGGCACCGTCGCGAGGTCGGAGCCCGCCATGGCCGCTTCGAGCAGGTGGACGGGGTGGCGGATGGACGCCGCCAGCACCTGGGTCTGGATGTGGGGGTTCTGGCCGTAGATCTCGACGATCTGGGCGATGAGGTCGCCACCGGGCCAGGACACGTCGTCGACGCGGCCCACGAAGGGGGAGATGTACGTGGCGCCGGCGAGACCCGCGAGCAGGGCCTGGTTGGCGCTGAAACACAGGGTCACGTTGACCGGGATGCCCTCGTCGGAGAGGGTCCGGGTGGCCTGCAGGCCCGCGGCGAGCAGCGGCACCTTGACCACGACGTGCTCGTGGACCTTGGCGAGGAGGCGCCCCTCCTTGATCATGCCCTCGGCATCCTGAGCGACGACCTCGGCCGACACGGGGCCCTGGACGAGCTCGCAGATGTCGTGAATGCGCTGGAGGAAGTCGGCTCCCTCCCTGGCGACCAGCGAGGGGTTGGTGGTGACGCCGGCGAGCACCCCCCAGGCGTGGATCTCACGGATCTCGTCGAGGTTCGCGGTGTCGATGAACAGTCTCATGGGGCCCCCTCGCGGCGATGCCGCGGCGTCGTGGCGGTGCTCGACCGGCCGCCGCCATGTTGGTGGCGGGCCGGCGCTACAGGTACCCGAGGCTCGGTCGGCGGGCCACCTGTCCGCGGTGGACGGGGCGCGGGCCCCGTGGGGCGGGCCGTCCTGCCCAGGGCGTGCCATCGCGGGGGTCGATCGCATCGGGCCACACGGCCAGCAAGGGGCCCAACACGAAGGGGCGATCGGCGATCGCTGGATGGGGCAGCGTGAGACGTTCGTCGCTCAGCACGATCCCGTCCATCACCAGGACGTCCAGATCGAGGGTGCGGTCCCCCCACCAGCGCCCGCGTCGGCGGCCCGCCGTCTCTTCGAGCACGATGCAGCGATCGAGCACCTCGTGGGGGTCGAGGGTGGTCTCGAACAGCGCGACGCCGTTGAGGAAGACCCCTCGTGCGGTCCCCCCGCGCAGGGGCGGTGTGCTGATCCACGGGCTCGTCCTCAGCAGCGTCATCCCTGGGGTGGCGTCGAGCTGACGAATCGTGAGGGCGAGGCGGGCGGCACGTGCTGCCACGGGCCCATCCGCTGCGCGGCTCTGGAGGGCCAGGCTCGTGCCGAGGCCGATGGCGACCTTCACGAGCGCTCCCGGGCCGCACGGAGCCAGCGGCGGGCCTCGTCGACGCGGCCGGCGTCTTGGAGTTGGACTCCGAGGGCCGCTGGGAACCACGGATCGTCGGGCCAACGGGCCGCGCCTTCTTCGAGCAGGGCCTCTGCCTTGGTGAGGCTGTGGGGGTCGCCCATGGCTTGGAGCATGAGTCCGCCGTAGACCCACGGCGTGCGCCACTCGGCGTCGCGGGCACCGATGGCGCGCACGCTGGCCACGAGGGCGTCGGTGTCGACCGCGGAGCCGGAGGCCCAGGCCCGCCCGACCTGCCACCAAGCCAGAGTGGCGGCACGCTCGGGCACACCGAGGGACAAGACGGAGTGCGTCGGATGCGACGTGCTCCACCCTGGGTGGGCGGCGGCGGTGGGGCCGGCGACCCGAAGGGCCGACAACAGCAACCAGGTCAGGGCCATCCCTGCGACCCTCGTGTCAGTAGACATTCTCGGCACTGGTGGCCTTGGCCTTGGCGGCTAGGGATGCCTCGAAGGTGGCGCGGGCGCCGTCGCCGTCGACGTCGCAGGCACCGAAGACCGTGAACCCGTCGGAGGTAGCCGTGACCGAGTACGACCCCACGACCGACTCGGTCTCGGGGGCCCAGGAGAGCCGCTTGAACCCGCGGCTGGGCACCCAGGGGACCGGGTCGGGGTCGACCGCGTGGGGCGCTCGGGGGGCAGCTTCTGCCGAGATGTATTCGTTGAACGCGTCGTGATACTGGATCTCGGCGGTGCGGATGGCGTCGACGTTGAGCGGCACCTCCGCGACTTGGCCCTGCTTGCTGCCGGACAGCAGCAACGGAATGGCGACGAGGATCAGCACCGCGACGACCGCGACGGCGATCAGGATCTCGTTCCGGCCCAGATTCATGCCAGCTCCGCTTGGGTATGCACGAGGGTGGGGCCCATGGTGTGGCCCCCCGAGCACCGACAGTAGTCCGAAGGGGACCGGGACGGTAGCCCCCAGGGTGTCGTGGTGGGCGCAGGGGCGTCAGGCGCCGTCGTCACCGAACCCGACGATGACGATGACTCGGACGCCGCGGGGGGTGTCCTCGGCGGCGATGCCGGCCACGGCGACCTCGGAGAGGAGCGCGGGGCGGGACTCGGGCTCCCAGATGACCCGATCCAGCGCCTCCGCGACGCTGGTTGCTTGGACGTCCCAGGTGGACAGTGCATCGGTGTCCCAGCCGAGGCGGGAGGCCAGCTGATCCTTGGTGAGGGGCTCGGACTGGAGCTGCCGTCGAGCCGCGGCGTCGAACAACAGGTCGTCGGCGAAGGTGGGAAGGTCATGCACCGCCCGAAGGTGTGCGATGAGATCCCGCACCTGCAGGTCGGCGTCGCCGTCCACGGGCTCGCCGACCACCGGCTCGGTGGGGGGCGTGATGCCGACGTAGAGGGGGAAGCGTGCCACCACGCCGGTTCCGTCGGTGACCTTGACCAGCCACTCTCCGGGATGGTCGACCGTGAAAGTCTGGGGGAGCTCCAGGGTGCCGGCCTTCAGGTCGCCGACGCTGTCGGCGACGACGAAGCGGGCCCCGTCGATGGGAGGCAACGTGAAGGAGGCGCCGAGGGGGAGCTGACGAGGCTGGACCCCGACGTTGCCGCGGGGGGTCGCCACGAGGCCGACCCAGGTGTCGCCGTTCACGTTGCGGGCGCGGACGAGGCCGAGGTCGGCGCTCCCTGGCGCCTTGGCCAGCCACTCGGACACGCCAGCGGGAGGAGGGGCACCGGTGTCGCCGTGCCAGACCGACAGGGTCTGCACCGGGTACGGGTAGCCGGCCCGCCAGACCTCGTGGCGCACCTGCCAGTTGGGAAGTGCGGGGGTGTTGGCGAGGGCGAGCGCAATGCCCGCCGCCGCGCCGGACAGGCTCGCGTCCCAGCGGGTGCCGGCCACGAAGGTGGCCAGGGGCGGGTCGGGGGGCAGTCCGGGGGCACGGGCGTAGGTGCCCGCGGAGGGGGAGGGGAGGGTCGGGGTGTCCGCCCAGGTGTACACCGGCTCGTCCGTCTTCTTGGGGCAACCGGCGAAGGCGAGAAGGGCCAGGGTCAGGCCCGGCAGCTGGGACGGGAAGCGCAAGCTCAGACCGACGGGAGGTCGGGGAGCGTGTCGGCGTCCTCCGCCTGGTTGTCGGTGCGGATGGCGTGGCCCTCACCGACCTCGATGAGCTGCAGCGCGGGGTGGCGGACGCCGCCCGTCACGGGGACGAGGCTGTGGCCGTCCTTGAGCCAGGCGACCGCCTGGTCGCGGTCGATCACCCGCGGCGGCAGGCCGTGGAGCTCGACGCCCAGCTTGTCGATCTTGCCATCGGCCATGCTGGCCTTCTTCACGAGCACGTCACCCATGGGTTCCTCCGAAGCGCACGGGGTATCCGTGCCGGCCTCTGGCGCCAAGGGGCCGGAGACATGCGGAGATGGAGTGTGGCGGGCGGTGAACCGTGCGTCGCTTCGCGCTGCATGCCACAGGCCACGGCAGGCGCCAGGCTCCTGGGTTCAGTCGGCGTCGCACCAATCCGCATCGGCGAGGGCGACACAGGCCTTGCGGGAGGTCTTCACCGGGAGGCCTTCTCGGCGGTCATGGCGCAGCCACGCACGCGCTGCGTCGGCCGCCTCCGTCTGGGTCGCGGCGGTGGGGGCGTCCATGAGCAGGCGAAGGGTCCCCGCGGCCCGCAGCTTGAGCAGGCTGCCGACCCGCTTCGCCTGGATGGCCTCTGGCCAGCGGTCGGCCATGCCGAGCGCGATGTCGGCGTGGTGAAGGCTCATCGGGGCCGTGTCGGTTGACTTGGCGTAGTAGAGGGAGAGCTTGTAGTGCAGGTCGGGGTCCTCGGTGATCGACGCGAGCTGGAGCGCGTACCGCTCCCATGCCTCCTCGTCCGCGCCAGCGAACGCGTACACGGTGAGGAGCCGGAGCACGGGGACCGCATCGGCGCGGCTGTCTGGGCCCAGCAGGCCCTGCAGGCAGGCGACCGTGTCGTGGTCGAGCTTGCCCTTCATGGCGCCGACTTCCAGCTCGGAAGGGTCCCCACACGTCGACGGGCCCTCCGCCTCGGTCCCTTCCTCGCGCTCGGTCACGTCCTCGGGGGCCATCGCCACGGCGTCGTCGTGGGGTGGCGTAGGCGCGACCGGCATCGGGACGACAGGCTCGGGGGAGTCGTCCACGGCAGCGGACGGTGCCGTCGAAGGGGCGTGGGCCGGGGTGGCGACCTCGATGCCGACGGTGCCGTCGACTGGGCTGGGGGTGGGGGCCCATGGGGCGAGGAGGAGCAGGGCAGCGGCGGCGCTGGCCAGGACGACAGTTGCCATGATGGGGATTCTCCAGGAACGGGGGGCGGGGTCTGGGATGGGCGGCCGAGCCTGGCGGGCGCGACGAAGGGCAGCGTCGACATCGCCGCGTTGAGCGAAGTCGTCGAGGGCGTCGTGCAGCTCGGCCTCGGCGGCCAGGATGTCGGCCCGGAGCGCCGCGCAGGCGGGGCATCCACCCAGGTGAGGCTCCAGGTCCGCCCAGTCGGTGGCGGCCCGCTCGACCAGCGCCGTTCGGACGGCGTCGCAGCGCATGGAGGACGTGGAGGTCATGGGGACTCCTCGAACAGGGAGGACCAGTCGGGGTGATCGGCGAGCAGCGCCCGCCGCAACGCAGTGCGGCCCTGATGGAGCAGGGCCCGGGCGGTGCTCGCCGCGATGCCCAGCTCGGCCGCGGCCTCGCTGGGCGTGGCGTGCCCGCGGTCGCAGAGGTCGACGAGCTGCCGCTGCCGTGGGGTCAGCGTCGCGAGGCCGCTCAACGCCTTGGCGCTGGCTCGCTGCAGGTCCAGCTCCCGTTCCACGGGGCTGGGCCGGCTGCCGTCGGTGAGGAAGGGCAGCACGGCACCCCGCCGCCGCCGCACGTCGTGGCAACAGTTGCGCACGACCGCGCGGAGCCATGGGGCGAAGGGTCGCTGGGGGTCGTAGCGGGTGATGCGGTCGAGGAGCCGGATCAGCGCTTCTTGGGACGCATCGTCCGCCAGGGGCTCGTCCGCCAGCTCGGCCAGGGCCCACCGCCGCATCTGCGGCCACCAGTGGCGGGCCACGGTCTCGGCCGCGTCGGCGTCTCCCGCGACGGCGGCGGCCATCGGGAGGGTGGGTGGGGTGTGGGTCAACGGGTGTGCCATCGACCCTATACGGGGACCTTCGGGCGAGCGCTTAGGAGAAACGGAGGGGATTCACGAAAAAGATGCGGGGCCGTGGGGTCATGGACCTACCAGAGCCCGACGTTCCGGTTGAACCACAGCCCCACGCTGCCCGCCTCGGGACCGCCGGCGGCGGGCAGGCGTACGCCGAGGCAGAGCTCCGAGTCTCCTGCTTCGTTCAGGGTCGCGTACAGCCCCGGGGTGACCAGGACGACCGCCCCGTCGGCCTCGTAGCGGTGGTTCGTCTCCAGGAAGAGCCACAGGTGGCGATGCAGCGGGACCTCCCCACCGGCCACCACCGTGCCGGCGCCCACCGACGACCCCTCGGAGAGGAGCTGGGGGGCCCAGCCCACGTCGGCGTACAGGGCGGCGCGCTCGATGGGCCACGTCGTGTGCAGCTCGGGTCCGAGGGCCAACCCGGGCTCCGAGGGCGTGTACGCCAGGTGCGCCACCATGCCGATGTTCTCGGTCGGGAACCAGCGGGCCAGCAGCTCCTGAGCGGCGGGCTGGAGCGTCGGGGCCTCCCCAGCCAGGGCAAGGTTCACGTCCACGCCCTTGCCGAGGCCGTGGCCGACGATGAACTGTCCTTCGGCGGCGCCCTCGAAGGAGGTGTTCACGTTGGGGTTGACGCCCAGCACCCCCGCGTCGATCCCGGGGCCCCAGGCATCGACAGGGTTGGCCCACGCTACGCACAGGATGGTCCACCACATTCGTCCCCCCTCACAGCCCTCTGGATGAGCGCTTGTGGGTGGACCTACGGCTGGGGCGTAGGTTTGGATCGGTCCGGGTGCGGGGCGCCGCTCGGCGTCAGTTGCCCTTCCGGGTCCGTCGGGTCTGGAGCAGCGTGAGCATGATCAGCCCCCCCAAGATGCCGATCAGCACGGCCAACAGCCCCAGGAAGGGGAGGCCCATGTCGTCGGCGGCGGCGCTCTGCTTGAAGCCGAGGTTGTAGAGCACGCCCGAAAGCGGCTTTGCGGCCCGCTCTCGCTGGCCCCCGAACAGGGGCTCGGTGAGGCGGTCGCCGGTCTTGATGATGGCCTCGAAGCTGTACCGGACGACCATCAAGTACGACAACGCCTTGGCCAGCAGGCCCATCTCCTTCACCTTCACGATCAGGCCGCTGAAGGTGATCTGGGGGATGAGGACCAGCGGCAGGGTGCCCACCGCAGCCTCGGAGCTCTGGGTGCTCGCGCTGATCAGCAGGCCGATGGCCATGCCGATCCAGCCGGTGAGGGTCGTGACGAAGGCCAGCAGGAAGGGGTTGTAGCCATACTCCCCCCACATCGGAAGCAGCACCCAACACATGAACGCGAGGGTCGTGCACTGCACGCCGGTGATCATGCCGAGCACGAAGAGCTTGCTGCCGACGTACGGGAGCGTGCCGAGGCCGACCCGTGCTTCCCGTCGCCAGATGGCCCGGTCGGCGATGAGCTCGCGGACGGATCCCGATGCGCCGAACCACAGGGCGGAGAGCGCGAGCATGAACATGGCCGGGGGATCGGGGGCCGGGAAGACCACCCACATGAACAGGCCCAAGATCGGGGCCTGGCTCATCAACACGAGCAATCCCGTCCAGTCGCGACGCTTGGTGCGGGCGTAGCGAGCCGTGAGCGTGAAGAAGTTGCCGAGGGCGGAGCGACGCGCCCGCGACCGAGGCGTGGCTGGCTTCGAGCCGGCCGCGCCCGAGTCCAGGCCCAGGAGGTGGCGGCGTGTGCGCACGAAGGTGCGGAACGTGGGGCTCTTCTTGTAGCGCTCGGCCCACGCGGTGGGCTCGTCTTCGGCGAGGCGGGAGAACACGTCGCCTACGTGGGCCACGTCGAACCAGCGCAGGGCCTGCTCTGGGGGTCCGAACCATGCAAGGCGTCCGCCGGGGGCCAGCACCATCAGGTGGTCGATCATCGACAGGATCTGGGGGCTGACGTCGTGGGTGACGAGGAAGACAATGCGTCCACCGTCGGCGAGCTGGCGGATGAGGGAGACGATGTCGTTGGCGGTCTGGGGGTCGAGCCCGCTGGTCGGCTCGTCGAGGAAGAGGACCCGGGTGGAACGGGTGAGGAGCTCCTGGCCGAGGTTGACCCGCTTGCGTTGCCCGCCGGAGATGCCGCGTCGCACCGCGTCGCCGATGCGGTTGTGGCGGATGTGGGCGATGTCGAGCTCTTCGAGGACCCGGTCGACTTCGCCGTCGACTTGCTTGCGGGACGTGCCTCGCGGGAAGCGGAGGCGCGCCGAGTAGTACAGCGACTCCTCCACGGTGAGCTCGGCGTGCACGACGTCGTCTTGGGGCACGATGCCGACGGCGGACTTGTCGGCGGCCAGGAGTCGGTGGAAGTCCTGGCCGTCGAAGCGGACGTCACCGGTGTCGGCGGGGGCGATGCCGGCGATGGCGTTGAGCAGGGTCGTTTTGCCCGCGCCCGAGGGGCCGACGATGGCGACGACCTCGCCGCTGAACACCGTGAAGTCGACTTCGTCGAGGAGGGAGGTCTTGCCGATGGTGCGGGAGAGGCTGTGCACCGAAAGGGACGAGAAGGTGCTGGCGCCAAAGGCGGTGATGAACTTGCCGTCGGGACCCAGCTTCAACGTGAAGGACCCGACCCGCAGCTCGTCCCCAGGCTTCATCGGGGACGTGGAGATCGGGTTGCCGTTGAGCAGGGTGGGTCGACCGCTGCGCAGGTCGTGGACGCGCCATCCGTCGCTGGTGCGCACGAGCTCGGCATGCCGCCGGGCCACCGCCGGGTCGGGCAGGACGATGGGCAGGCTGTTGTCGGTGCCGATGCCCACGCGGTCGCCTTCGAGGGCGATGTGGAAGTCTCCCTGGGCGTGGCGTACGTCGTGCTTGCGGAACAGGGCGCCCACCAGCATCTGGTCGATGCCCAGCTGGTCGGCGGCGGCCTTCAGTCGGCCGATCTCGTCGCGGTCGATGCGGCCGTCGACCGCGCAGACGCCGAACAGGGCATCGAGGAGGAGCAGCGCTTCCCCCTCGCCGTAGTCGTCGGAGAAGGAGGCCAGATCGACCTCTTCCTCGACGGCGGCCCGGAGGGCTCCTTCCTGGGCGAGTCCGAAGCGGGCGCCGAAGGCGCGGAGCTCGTCGTGACCGACTGCGAGACGGTTCTCCGGCGCCAGGGCCAGATCGAGGAGGATGCCGATCTGGTGCCGGTTCAGGTCGGTGCGGGCCCCGAGCGACGCGAACATGGCGTCGCGGGCGGTGGTGGTGATCTCCTCCGCTGTGAGGATGCGCCCCAGCAGACGTGCGAAGTGGACCGCGAACTGCACGGAGTCTTCGTGCTCGATGGCACGGTCGCCAAGCGCCTCTCGGAAACGCTGCTCGAGCTGGGCGGTAAGCACAGCCTACCGGTACACCACCGCCATGGCGACGCCGGCCTTGTCGGCCCCTTCCGCGGCCTCCCGCAGGTACAGCACCACGTAGTAGGTGCCGGAGGCGGAGGGCTTGAAGTCGATGGCGGGCTCGCGGTCGGTCGTCTCGTCGCGCACCACGATGTTGCCCTCGGTGTCGTAGATGAGGACATCGAGGTTGGTGGCGCCGGCGTCGGCGCACGTGGTGATGCGGTACTCGTTGTCGGCGTACAGCGAGACCAGGTAGCTGCGGGTCTTGCCGGCCTCGAGCTCGGTGCTCGTCATGGTGCGGATGGCCCAGCCATCGCCGTAGCCGTCCCACACCTTGGTGCGAAGGCAGGACGATGCCTCGGTCTCGTCGGCCGAGGCGGGGGTGGCGACGAAGGCGCTCGCAGCAAGGGCGAGCACGGCGAGGCGGGTGACGATGGCGCGCATGGAACCTCCGGTGGCCTAGAGCAAGGCCAGCACGGCGTTGGTGACTTCGACAACCCGGTCGATATCGGCGTCGGTCAGGGGCTCGGTCTTCTCTGCGAGACCCTTGAGCTCGATCAGCGATTCCTCGAGCTTCTTGGTGACGGCCTCTGGGGCCTTGTCGGCACCGTCGGTCTTCACGTACTCGATGAAGTAGTCCACGACGGCCGGAGACTTCAGGAGCTTCTCCGCGGCGTCGTTCTTCTCGGCGCTCTGCACCGCACGCGCCACCAGGTTGGCGCCCTCGAGCCAGGAGCCGGCCTCGATGAGGGGCACGACCCGGCTCTGGCCATTGAACTCGAGCTCCGGGATGACCGCACCTGAGAGCTCGTCGAGCTCCTTGAGCAGCTCGTCGCGGGTGACCGCGTCGGCCTTCAGCCGGTCCTTGATGTCTTCGAGCATCGCGTCGATGTCGGAGCCACCATTGAGCTGGTTCATGCCCTTCTGCACGGCGCCCAGACGTCGGACGAGCTCCTTGGTCTCGGCGGTCTTCACCGTGAGGAGGACGTCGGCCAAGAGCACGCCAGAGCGGACCGCGGCGTGGTCCATGTCGTTGGCGTCGAGGTCGAACTTGTGCTTCGGGATCAGCGAGGACAGCTTGACGTCGATGCCGGACGCCTCGAGGGCCTTCTGGGTCTCCACGGGGGAGGGGACCAGCGCGGCCTCGTCGGCCTCGTCCCGCAGCTGCGCCACGTCGACGTCCGGCGTCTCGGGGGCCGCGGCGGGGGCCTCGGTAGGAGCGGGCTCGGGTGCGGTGATGACCTCACCGGTGCACGCGAAGAGGCTGATGAGCAGGACGAGCATGGTCGGATCTCCGTCGTCGGCGACGGGCGACCCTAACAGACTCGGTAGGGGGGAGCGAACGAGCGGGCTTCGACCCTGCTCAGAGCAGGCCCGCCGAGACGAGGTAGCCGCTGACCAACATCCATGCGGCCCACATGGCCACCGGCACCCCCAGGAACACGACGGGGAACAGGCCTGCGCCGAACTGCACCAGGCGCTCGAAGAGGTTGGCGTGGGGCCGAACGGTGGCCGGCATCATGGCGGTGCGCAGCACGATGGCCAGGGCGCCGGCGACCATCAACAGGATGGCGAGCCAGCTGACCACGCCGCCCATCGGCAGGAAGGCAGCCAGGACCGCGATGGTGGGGCCGCCGATGTACACGAAGGCGAGCTTCGACCAGGTGGAGTTGGCGTACTGCCGGGCGAGGGAGCGATCGAAGGCGAGGTCGTCGTCGAGAAGGGCGGTGGCCATGGGTGATTCCTCCATCAGCGGTGATGAAGAGAGGTCACGCGTCGCCCTGCATCTCGCTCGTGTCGACTTGTTTCACCCTGTGTTTCCGGGAGGCGATGCCTTGGCGCTACGCGTCGGGCGGCTCGACGATCTCGGTGGGGTCGCCCTTGGGCTCGACGATCTCGGTGGGGTCGCCCCTGGGCTCGACGATCTCGGTGGGGTCGCCGGCGGGGGCGCGCAGCATCGTGCCCTCCTCACGGTGGGCAGAGATGAGTAGGCCGGGGGGCTCCACGCCCTCGAGGAGCTCCACCTGGAGCTCCGCTGCCTGGAACAGCTGCTCGATCTCTGCCGGGGTGCGCCGGAGGGTGGGCCAGCCCAGCAGGCGGTCGAGCATCGCCCGGTCTCGGGACGGCGCGAGGGTGGCGACGACGACCCGGGCCTCGGGGGCCAGCAGGCGACGGCACTCCTGGAGCAGCGACACCGCGATGCGGGCCGGCATGTACTCGAGGAGGCCGTGGATCACGATGGCGTCCTGTGCAACCAGGGTGTGGCGGCTCCGCCCGATCGCGAAGTCCACCAGGTTCTCCTGAACGGTCTCGAGGGCGAGCCCCGAGTGGCGACGCACCAGACCGGCGTCGAGAAAGGACAGCGCGTCTTTGCTCGAGTCGACGACGGTGATGATGGTGGGCTGGGCCGAGAGGTGCTCCGCCAGGCGCGCCACGGTGCTGCCAGTGCCGGCGTTGATCACGAGGACCCGGCGGTTGCGGTGCACGGGGACCGATGCGCGCACTTCGTCGACGAGCCGGATGCGCCACGAGCGCATGGCGCGGAACGTGGGGCGGTCGAGGAGCCAGCGGTCGATGTGCTCCCCGAGCGGGCCGTCGCCCCCTTCCCGATCCACCAGGATGTGGGCCAGGATCTCCGCCGATCCGGAGGCGCCGTGGGGCCGAGAGAGACAGCGTCCGGCGAGCACGGACCGGGACAACCAGGGATGCAGCTCTCGCCCCAGCTCCTCGGCGACGAACTCCCGCGCGCGGCCGGCGGCGGTGGTGGCGAACAGTTCGTGCACGTCGGCCTCGAGGCGTTCGAGCAGCCCGACCAACCTCCCGACGGCGAGGGGGTTCTCGGCGTCCCGCTTCAGCTGGGCGTCGAGGGCAGGGAACTGGTCCTTCAGCGGGTCGGCCACCTTGGCGACCTGGCTGCGCAGCGCGTCCTTGCCCTGGAGCTGCTCGTCGCGGGCGAAGGAGCCGGCGGCGGCCCCTTCGGAGAGGTGGCGGATCCGGGCGGCGGCGAGTCGGCTGACGTTCTGGAAGAAGGCGGACGCCAGGTCGGGATGGCGGTCGAGGAGCGTGCGGAGGTCGTCGCGGGACCAACGGGCGATCACGCAGGTCTCGGCAGCTCGTACGTCGGCCGAGCGCGGGGACGCATCGATGAAGGCCATCTCTCCGACCAGGGAGCCGCTCGGGACCGAGGCGAGCACCACCTCGGGGTTGCTGCGGCGGTCGACCACCTCGAGGGAGCCCTTGCGCACCAAGTACACGTCGCCACCGGGGTCGCCCTTGCGCATCAGGTAGCCCCCCTTCGGCAGGTCGAGGGGCTGCGCAGCGGCCTCGAAGAGGGCGCGGTGGGCGGGGCTGAGGGCGTCGAGAAACATCGGCGCCAGAGTACCGCCGAAGCCGACGGCCCGCAGGGGCGTCGCCTGAGGAAGCCCCCGCGGGGTGGGGCCAAGGGGACCGACAAGGGGCTTGGGCGCTGCCTTGCGAAGGTGCTCTAGGGGCGGTTGGCGGGCAGGGGGCAGGTGATTACCGTTGGGACCGCAACAGGAGAAGATCCCATGGCCGGCTTGGACGCACTCACCGAACTCGTGGAGCGAATCGGTAAGGCGGAAGAAGACGACATCGAAGCCATCAAGGCCGAGCTGCAGGCTGCGGTCGAGGCGATGGAGGATCGCACTCGGGCCATCGATCACCTGGAGCACGTCAAGAAAGGGCTCCAGTCCCTCGAGCGGCGGTGGGAGGTCGACGAGGTCATCGAGGCCGTCACGCCTCCGCCGGCACCTCCCGAGCCCGAGGAGGAGGAGGAGGTCCCGGACGACGATCCCAACCGGCCCCTCTCCATGGCCGATCTCGACGTCGTCTACGACGATCCCCGTGGGCTGATGGTCTACAAGCACAAGCGGGCGGATCGCTGGTTCCTCACCCAGGTGAACCCCTACGACGGCCAGCCCCAGACCGCCGAGCTCCAGCCCCATGAGGTGGTGGAGCTCAAGAAGAAGCTCGCTGGCAGCCCCTACTGGGTGCTGGGCAGCGGAGGTGCGGCGTAGTCCCGCTGGTCACTGGCCTGTGGCTGACGTGGATCGCGCTGGGGTGCAGCAGCACGCCCTCGGTCCAGTGCACGAGCGCCGACCAGGTCCTCGCTGAGGGCGACGGGGCCCTCACCTGCGACGATGTGCGCCACATGGAGGCGTGGATCGAGCTGCTGGCCGGCCGCAGCCTGCAGCACAACGGCACCCGGCACCTGCCCGGCGTCATGCTGCAGGCCCACCAGAAGGATGCCGCGGCGCTGCGCAAGGTGATCGACGACGCGAAGGTGGCTGGCCGCGCCCTGGAGCCGCTCCCTGGGCCCGCCGGTGCCGCCGCGCGGGCCACGGCGGTGTGGGCCGCCCACAAGGAAAAGGGCGTGATTCGTCCCGAACACGACGAGTTGTGGAACATCCAGCACGACGCGTTGTCGGTGTGGGTGTGGAACGACTCCGACCAGCTCGCCCTCACGGAAGCCGACATCGAAGGATGGCTCTCCTACGCCTCGTGGTGCAGGGAGGTGCAGAACGGCGGTGTGCTGCGGATCTCGGTGGCGGATCGCGTCTCTGGGTATCGGGTGCTGGTGGATCGCTTCGAGGGAGCGAACCGGGAGGAGCGGCTCGCCCTCGCCTCGGTCGGGCCTTTCTGGGGGCAGATCCGGGACCGCTGGAAGGCCGTTCCCTACGAGAAGCAGCAGGCCTGGATCGGTCGAGCGCCGTTGCCGCCGCCGATGACGTCGACGTCGTTGGGGTATCTTCAAGCCATCGTGGACGGTTCGGTCGTGGAACACGCGGCGTCGGTGCACGAGGTCTTGGGCCCGTTCTCCCTCAACCGCGGGCCTCGGGTGTTCGACGAGTAGGCATGCCCCCCCTCGGACCGGAACCACCGGAGCCCTCCCATGTCTGACGCAAACCCCTGGGACAGTCCCCTCGACGAAGAGCGTCAGGCGCGAGCCGCCACCGGGCGTTGGGGCGCGGTGATGGGCTCTTGGGCATGCTCTGGAGCGGCTGCCGGCACGGCCTTCGGCGGGCTCCTCCAGCTCACCCAGGGCGTGGGTGGCATGGCCGCTCAGTGGGGCATCGGCGGCATGATCGCGGCCGCGGCTGCTGGGGGCGGCGCGCTGGTGATGGAGCGCCGGGTCGCGTCTGCCCGACCCCAAGTTCTGGATGCCCGAGGTCGCCTTCATCGGCCGCTGCATGGTGGGCTCTTCGTGGTGCCGGTGGCGGTCGCCGTTCCCTCGCTGCTGTTGCTGATGGTGGTGGGCTCGGTGGGCATCGGGGGACCTGGGCCGGCCGTCGCCTTCGGGGTCACGGCAGCGGCGGTCGCGTGGGCGGGCCTGCGCGTCTGGAGCACCCATCGCTATGCTCGCGCCATCGAGGCCCTCGAGCTCGGCGACGCCGAGGAGGCCAAGGCCGAGCTGGTGGAGCTGGCCCGCTTGTGGTGGGTGAGCCGCTCGGTGCGCACGGCGGCGCGGCTGAACCTCGGCATGATGGCCCTGCACGAGGGCCAAGGAGACGAGGCCCTGGACTGGTACGGCGCCTTGCGCGGCGGCTCTGCTGGGGCCTGGGCCCACGCGGGTCGGGCCCTCGCGCTGTTCATGCTCGGCGAGACCGAGCGGGCAGGGGACGAGCTCGCCCACGCCGTGGGCAGCCCGGGGGCGCGGCAGCTCCAGGAGCAGCTCGATGCCCTTCGCGTCCTCTTCGTGTGGCGCACCGACGGGCCCGAGGCGGCCCGCAAGGTAGGGCACCGGCTGGCGGGGCCGTCGGCGACCCCTCTGCACCGGGCGTTGCTCGTGGCGCTCGGCGACAGCCACTGGGAAGAGGACCGCGAGGTAGAGGCGCTGGTGCACTCGGGGCTGGGCATGGCCCTCCCCGAGCTCGCCTCCGTCCGCTGACGTCGCAGCATAGGATGCGCCGATGCATCCAGCCTGGTCCCTGCTCCCTCCCGCCGTCGCGCTCGCGGTGGCGTTCGGCACCCGCCGTGTGCTCTTGGCGTTGGGCGCCGGGGGTCTGGTGGGCGCGGGCCTGCTCTCAGTGGCCGAGCGAGGCGCCGCGGGGGTGCTGCTCGCTCCCGTGCGCTTCGTGGGGGATGGCCTCCTCGGGCAGGCCTCGTCGGCGGGCAACGCCCAGGTGTTGGTGCTGGTGGCGCTCATCGCTGGCTTCGTGCGGCGCTACGAGCTCAGCGGGGCAGCGGCAGGCCTCGTCGGCGGGCTGGCCCGGGTCGTGACCACGCCTCGTCGGGCCGAAGGCGCGGCCTTCGCCGGGGGGCTCGCCCTGTTCTTCTCCGACACCGGCAACGTGTTGCTGCTCGGGCCCTTGTTCCGTCCCGTCTTCGATCGCCTCGGCATGGCCCGGGAGCGGCTGGCCTGGGTCGTCGACAGCACCGCGGCGCCGGTCAGCGTGCTCGTGCCCTTCATTACTTGGGGGGTGTACGTCACCGGGCTGCTCGACGGCGCCTTCGGCGAGGGGCAAGGCCTGGGCCTGTTCGTGCAGGCGTGGCCGCACCAACTCTACCCCTGGCTCTGTCTGCTCTTCGTGTTGGGCATGGCGACCGTGGGGCGCCCCTTCGGGCCCATGGCGAGGGCCGACACCTTTGGGGCCGTCGAGGAGGTGGAGGGCGAGGTCGGCTCCTTCGCCGCCGGGGTCGTGCCCTTGTTGGTGCTGTTGGTCGCCCTGGGCGCAGTCGGAGCCGGCCTGTGGGTCGATGACGGCGTGCTCCGGGGCCCAGACGTGCGCCTGGCCCTGGGCTTCGGCTACTTGGCCGGTCTCGGCGCGATGTGGGCCCTCGGACCGAGCGAAGACTTCGGTCGGGACGTGCTCGAGGGCATGGGGGGCAGCATGCGGCTGCTCGTCCTGCTCGTGCTGGCGTGGACCCTCGGCGCGGTGTGCAAGGACCTGGGCACCGGGGCGGCCCTGGCGGGGGTGCTGGGGCCGTGGCTGCCGGCGACGCTGGTGCCGGTGGTGGTGTTCGGGGTCGGGGGCTTGGTGAGCTTCGCGACCGGCACGTCGTGGGGGACCTTCGCCATCCTGCTGCCGTTGACGGCCCCGCTGTCGGAGGCGACCGGGCTCGACCCTGCCTTGTTGGTCGGCGCGGTGCTGTCCGGCGGCATCTTCGGGGACCACAGCTCGCCGATCAGCGACACGACCCTGTTGGCGTCGGCGGCGTGCGGGGTGGACCATGGGGCCCATGTGCGGACGCAGCTGCCCTACGCGCTGGCGGTCGGTGCGTGTGCGGGGCTGGGCTTCGTGGCCAGCGGGCTGGTGGGCTGGGGGCTCGGGCTGGGGGCGCTCGGCGTGGTCGTGCTCGTGGTCGGGTCACGAGCGATGGCTCGCTAGCCGGCTCAGTGGCAGATGAGCATGGTGTTGGCGGCGCCGCCGACAACGCTCCAGCCCTCGGGCACGGCGGTCGTGCCCTTGGACTTCTTCGCCACGGTGAAGAGGGGCAGGCGCTCGGGATGCCAGAGCACGCTGGCGGTGGCGCACTCCCGAAAGCCCGTGGCCCCCGGTTCGGCCTGGGAGCGGCTCGACGTCGCGACGAAGAGCACGGTGAGCAGGGTGGCGAGCCAGAGCAGCTGAACCGAGCGGGACATGGAGACCTCCTGGGGGGAGACACCCTACTCCGTCCTTTTCTTGTCGTTGGTGGCCAGGCCCTACTCCCAGCCCGACCCGGTCCACGCCTGCTCCACGTCGTAGGTCTCGTTGTCCGCGCTGGCGACCTGCCGCGTGACGCCGTCGCCGTCGAAGGTCCACTTCTCGTCCCACTGGTCGTCGCGGTCGAGATCGATCTTCAGGCGGTTGGCCGTGGTCTTCCCGTCGTCTTGGTAGACGTTGATCTTGTAGGGCTTGCCCTTGGTGACGTCCTTGAGCTTCTTGCTGCCGAGGTTCCGGCCCTTGTAGGCCATGGCGGCGGCCTCGATCGGGGACATCCCCGTGGCGGGGGCCGGGGCGGGCGCTGGGTCGACGTCTCCGGTCCAGCCCGAGCCGGTCCAGGTCTGGGGCTCGCCGTAGACCTCGTCGTCGTTCGGCGCGACCTGCCGCGAGATGCCGTCGCTGTCGAAGGTCCACTTCTCGTCCCACGCGTCATCGCGGTCCAGGTCGATCTTCAGCCGGTTGACCGTGGTGTGGCCTTCGTCCTGGTAGACGTTGATCTTGTACGGCTTGCCCTTGGTGACGTCCTTGAGCTTGGGGCTCAATATGTTCTTGCCCTGGTAGGACAGGGCCACGCTCTCGGAGGTCTGCGCGGGGGCTGGAGCGACGGGGGCGGCAACAGGCTGAACCGGCTGTGGCTGAGGCTGGGCGGCTTCGACCTCCCGGGCCTGCTTGGCGGCGGTGCCCACGAGGACGCCCGCGCCGATCACGCCGGTGGAGACGAGGCCCATCCCCCCGAGGGTGCCCAGGATGACGACGCCGCCTACGCCCAGGAGGAAGGTCTTCAAGCGAACGCGTCCGGCGAGGGGCATCAGAGCACTCCGTTGTCCACCATGCCCCGGGCTTGGGGCACGATGCAGTTGCAGTAGCGGTAGCGGCAGGGCTCGGCCCCGAGGCGGAGCCGGAAGGTGCCGTCGAGCAGGTTGCCGAGGCCCTCTCGACGATAGCGCCGGGATGGGTAGCAGCGCCAGGCCTCGCCGAGATGGTCGACGATGAGGTAGCGGGCCCCCGCCCAGCACATCCGGCCCGACAGGTCGGGGTCGATGCGGCCGCTGCCGGCGTGGCCGCCGAGCTCCAGCAGTTGAGCGCGCTCGGCATCGGTGTAGTCGATGACGTCGCGGTCCTGCTTCTCGGGCTGGATCTTGAACACGAGGTCGGCCTCGGCGAAGCGGCGCGCGAGCTCGGGCAGGGTGGGGAGCAGGGCGCGGGTGGCCACCGCCGTGACGCAGAAGCCACCGGCGTGGCGGTCGGCGAAGCGGCGGGCCTTCTCGATGAAGGCGTCGGGCTCGACGTACTCCAGGTGCAGGCTGGCGGAGACGAGGCCCGGGCGCGCTCGCACCAGGTCGGCGAAGCGGGCGAGCACGTCGTCTTTGGCGCTGAAGTTGGTCACGACGCTGACCCGACGGCCCTGATCGACCAGGCCGGCGACCACGTCGAGGACGTCGGGGTGCCGGAAGGGCTCGCCCCCGGAGAGCTTGATCTCCCAGTCCCCGGGGAGCTGGGCGAAGGCCTCGAGGAAGCGGGGCACGTCCGCGGCCCAGCGGGAGCGGTCGTCGACGAAGCGCTGGGTGCAGTAGCTGCACCGGTAGTTGCACGTGGTGTTCATGTTCCACGAGAGCACGCCCTCGAGGGGGTAGCGGGGGGCCGTCCCGCCGGGAATGCCGTTCGTCATGCCGCGATGGCTCCGTGCGGACGGGCAGTTGTGGTGCTCCGCTCCATGGTTGCGTCTATTCTCACCAGCGGAGTTCGGCTCCACCGTCGGTCGGACGATGGCCTTGGCGGGCCGGTCTGCGGCTCCAGTTCCCGCCCAACGGGCCGATAGGATTCGTGCCCGTGGCCTCCCGCACCCCACTTCGCGAGGCCGCAAGCTGTGGGAAGGCGTTGCGATGTCGACAGGGATTGGCGAGTGAAGGAATCGCGACCGGTCAGAGGCTCACTTCTGGTGTGGCTCGAACACCCGCTCGTCGATCGGTGGCTTCCTCCCGGGGCTGTGGCTGAGCGCGACCCCCAGGACGTGCTTCGGATGCGCATCGTCTCCGCCTTGTTGCAGGGGCTGGCGGTCCTCGCTCTCACGTTTGGGATCCTCGACGCGGCGTCTGGACTGTATGCGCTCGCGTCGACGTCCATCGGCGGCGTGCTCCTCGCACCCCTGACGCTGTGGCGCATGCGCCGGGGCGCCTCCCCCTCCGAGCTCGGGTTCACCTCGTCCGCGACGACCTACACCGTGATCGTGCTCAACGCGTCGCTCAACGGCGGGCTTCAGGCGCCCGCGCTCTACGTGCTCCCCTTGGTGCCGATCGTCCCGTTGCTCATGGACGCGCCGCGCCTCGCGAGGGCGTGGGTGGTGGTCTCGGCGCTCACGGTGGCGGGCGCGTTCGTCCTGGAGGGTCCGCTCGGGATGCCCTTCCCGCAAGCGATGTCCCTCGAGATGCTCCCGTTGAACCAGGCGCTGGTCATCGCGGCCACGTGCGTGTTCGTCTACGGTGCCTTCCTCCTGCACACGGCGTTTGGCCGATGGATGCAGGAGCGCCTGCTCGAGGCCGAGGCGGATCGCATCGACCGCATTCTGGACGCCGCGGGGGATGCCATCCTTCGTCTCGACACCGGCTGGGTCGTCTCCACCGGCAACGCGGCGGCGCTTCGGTTGTTTCAGGTTCCGCACATGGCCGGCATCCCCGTCGGGGACCTTCTGCCACAGGCTCGCCGGCTGGAGCATGCCCGTGGCGCCATCGTCCTTGACGCGACGTGCCTCGGCGACGCCATCCCGGTGGAGGCCACCTGCACGTACCTTGTGGACGGGTGGGTGCTGGTCATCCGTGACATCCGGGAGCGCACGCGCGCTCAACAGGCGTTGGAGCGGGCCCTCAGCGAAGCGAAGGCTGCGAGCTTGGCGAAGTCCCGCTTCCTCGCGTCCATGTCCCACGAGCTACGGACGCCCCTCAATGCGGTCATCGGGTACGCGGAGATGGTCGGCGAGGAGATCATGGCGGGCACGCCACCTGAGGACGCCCAGGATCTCGACCACATCGTGGGTTCGGCTCGGCACCTGTTGGCGCTCATCGACCAGGTGCTCGATCTCGCCAAGGTCGAGTCTGGTCGAATGGAGGTCGAGCGACGGGAGGTGCCCCTGCTTTCCTTCCTCGAGGAGTTGGAGACCGTTGGCCGCACCCTGGCCAAGGCCCGCTCCAACCAATGGCGGGTCACGCTGCCGAGCCGATGCATGCTCGTCTCGCTCGACGAGGTTCGCATCCGGCAGATTGTGTTGAACCTGTTGTCGAACGCCGCGAAGTTCTGCGAGCACGGAGAGATCGCGCTCGAGGTAGGCTACGTCGCCGAACGACTGACGCTGACTGTGACCGACACGGGCATCGGGATGACGGCGGAGCAGCTCGCATCGGTCTGGGACGAGTTCGCGCAGGCCGAGCGGTCGACCCAGCGGGTGTATGGCGGAACGGGGCTCGGGCTGCCCCTGGCGCGGCGGCTGACCACCTTGTTGGACGGCACCATCGAAGCCACGAGCGAGTCGGGCTCGGGCACGTCGTTCACCGTCGACCTGCCGGTCCCGATCGTCCGGCGCCAAAAAACCGCCGAGCCGCTGGACACGCCGGTGCTACGGGCCGGGAACGGGGCCTGAGTCGGGTTGCGGGTGCTGGTCGCGATCCGTTGCCCCTTCGATCATCCCGCGATTGGCAGGCACGGTGCACGGGCAGATGGTCCACGGGCAGGGCTTCGGGCCGTCGAGGAGCTGCACGTCGCCGTCGTAGACGTTGCCGAGGCGCCCCTCGCCGTGGCGCTTGGCGGTCCGGCACGACCACACGGTGCCGTCTTTGTCGATGGCGGCGTACTCGACCCCGGTCCAGCAGCGTCGACCCAGGTACGACGGGGAGAGGTTGGCCTCCTTCGGCCCCGGGGCATCGCCGATGAGGGCGCGCAGGGCGGCCTCGTCGGGGTAGTCGGCGACCCCTCCCTTGGTCTTGAACAGCTGGGGGAACCAGCGCAGACCTGCCTCCTCGATGGCGTCGCGGGACCGGCGGGCGTCGTCGAGGGCGTGGGGGAGCACGACCTGGTTGACGACGAAGTCCACGTCGGGGTCGAGCTGGTCGACGAACCAGGTCGCCTTGTCGACGAAGGCCTCCACGGCGACGAACTCGAGGTGGAGGCTGGTGGAGACGATGTGCAGCCGGCCCCGGGTCATGCGGGCGAAGCGCATCAGGTCCCGGCGGGATGCGCTGAAGTTGGTGAGCACGGAGAGGCGGTGGGGGGTGCGCTCCACCATCCCGGGCACGATGGCGTCGAGGAAGGGCTTGTGGGCGAAGGCCTCCCCGCCGCTCATCTTGACCTCCCAGGTGCCGGGGAGGGCGGCGAAGAAGGACAGCGCGGTGTCGAGACGGGCCTCGTCGGGGCGTCCCTTTCGGTAGCGCTTGGACTGGATGCAGTAGGTGCAGTCGTAGTTGCAGCCGCCGGCGACGTGCCACTCGATGGTGGGCTGCCTCACGTTGCGGCTCGCGTCTCGGCCATGCGCTGGGACCACTTCACGTTCTGCTCGTACTTGCCGCACCGGGCGCAGCCGGGGAACCACTCTTTCCGCGCGATGCGCTCCCGGAGCTGCTGCCAGCGCTCGCCGGCCCACAGTTCGTCGAGGGGGGCATCGGCCAGGTGGCCCACCTCGATCTCGGTGTTGCAGCAGAACAACACGGTGCCGTCGACGGCGACCCGGGAGTAGGCGAAGCCCATGAAGCAGCCGATGGCGTCCATGTTCGTGGTGGTGAGGGCGTCGGGGTTGGCCAGCTGCTGCTCGAAGAGGTGGAGGTTGGTGTGGACCCCCTGCCGCTCGGCCTCGGCTCGGGCCCGGGGCACGGCCTCGTCGACGAGCCAGCGGTGCTGCTCGGGGGTGATGGCGGCGGCCTCGGTGCCGTGGGCGAGGCTGGCGAGCTTGTAGTTGACCCGCTCGGCCCCGAAGCGTCGGCCGAAGGACACCATGCGCACGACGTCGGGGGCGGTGTGGCGGTCGATGACCTGCACGTGGCGGGTCTGGATGCCGGCGGCGACGAGGCGTCGCAGGGCCGCACAGAGCTGCTGGAAGCTCTTGTCGGTCCAGCCCGGGTGGAAGGCGGTGTAGGCATCCGGGGTGGCGCCGTGCACGCCGACGAGCAGGTTGTCGACGCCGGAGACGCAGAGCCGATCGAGGTCGGCGGCGAGCAGGTTCGACAGCACGGTGAGGTGCCAGCCCCGGGCCTTGACGGCGGCCATCATGTCGTAGATGCGGGGGTGCAAGAGAGGCTCCCCCATGCCGGAGAGCACGACGGCGCGCACCGAGCCGAGGCGGTCGAGGGCGGCGAGGGTCTCCTCGAAGCGCTCCCACGGGAGCTTCTGCTGCTTCCACGCCATGGTGCGGGGCGTGTTCAGCAGCGGGGAGTGGTCCCAGCAGGTGACGCACTTGGCGTTGCAGGTGTTGGTGACGTCGATGTGGACCTGGGCGGGGCCCCCCACGGGACGGCCGGCGCGGACGCCGTCGAGCACCGTGTCCTTCCAGTCGCGCTTGGCCGTCACGACCGAGCCTCTGGGACGGCGAGCACGGTGAGTAGGTCGGCCACGGCCCGCTGGCCGCCGCCCTCGAGGCGGGAGAAGTCCCGGACCGCGTCGAAGAGCTCGTCGTAGGTGTCGAGCCAGGGAATCACGGCGTCGACGAAGACCGACAGGGCCAGGCCCCGCTGCTTGGGCACGGCCCGGAGCAGGCTGACGGCCCCCATCCAGTCGTCGAAGCGGGCCCATGCCGGGAAGAGCTTCTCGGAGGCGGCGACCAGATCGGCGGCGGTGGCGGCGGGGAAGGTGCGGCCGAGGGCGCGGAGCAGCTGCTGGGCCATCTTTGGCGGGACCTGGTGGGCGTGCACGGCGTCGAGGAAGCGCTCGAGGCCGACCGACGGGGGGGCCTTGGCGCCATGGGCCGCGAGGACCGCCTCGGTGGCCGCCCGCTCGCTGGGGGAGGGGGCCAGCTGCCGGATCAGCGCCCAGGCATCGGCCTCGGGCACCTGCAGATCGGCGGCGAGGGTGAGCAGCCGGTCGTCGAGCACGGAGAGCGCCCAGTCGAGGTCTTCCCGAGGAAGCACGGTGGCGAGGGCCTTGGCGGCGGCGTGGCGGCCGCCGTTGTGGGGCACGAGGGTGCGGGCGGCCTCGGCGTCCCCTGGGTCGTCGAGGAGGGAGAGCGCGTGCTGCACGTTCGTGGCGCGGCGTCCGGCTCCCGCGGCGACGGCGCGCTCGACCCGCTCGGTCTGGTCGTCGGAGATCCGGGGCTGGGGCAGGAAGATGGTGGGCACGCCGGAGAACATCAGCTCGTGGAAGGTGTTGTAGCCGCCGGCGGCGATGGCCACGTCGAGGCCGAGCATCAGCTCGACGGGGGCGTAGCGGGTCATCCACGTGATGCCGTCGCCGCGGAGCTCCTCGCCCATGTACAGGGGACCGGCCGCCACGACCGCGTGCTCCCCGCGGGCGACGACCCCGCGGACCAGCTCCGGCACGACGGACGGGGCGCTGACGTCGGCCCCGCAGCCCATGGTGATGTAGACGGTGCGGCCCTTGGCGCCGAGCGCCTTGCGGGCGGCCTCGCGGTCCAGCTGCTCGGGGTGCTCCCGCAGCAGGATCGGTCCGGTGCCGCGGTCGTCGGGCACGATGATGTCGTCGTAGAGCGGGAGGAGGGCGGCGTAGGCGTCGGTGGCAGCGACGTTCTCCCGGACCCGGCGCTGGACCAGGACCCGGTGCTTGGCGAGCTCCAGGGCGGTCACCAGCTCCCCGAAGGAGCCCCCGGGGAAGGTGTCGACCAGCATCACGTCGGGACGGAGCATGGCGAGGGTCTGGAGCACCCACGCGCGGAGGGTGGCCAGCTGCGCGGCAGGCTCGATGCCGGCGTCGCGGAGCATGGCCTTCGACGGCACCTTGAGGGCGACGAAGCCCTCCCGGCGGGCCAGGGTGTCGGCCTCGCTGGTGGTGAGCACCCAGGCCTCGAGGCGGATGCCCAGCAGGCCACAGATGCGACGCATCCACCGCAGGATGGAGAGCTGCCGCACCAGGTGGCCCATGCCGCGGCCGTTGATGGCGTAGCTGACGACCTTCAGGCGCTTCACGACAGGTAGCCCCCGTCGCTGTGGTCCAGGGCCCCCACCGCGATGCCCACCGCGTGGGCCGCATCTCCGTCGTCTTCGTCGGGGAGGAGGTTGGCGCTGGCCTGGGGGTTGCGGGTGTACCAGCCGCGGTGCTGGGGCAGGTACTTGCTCGGGCGCTTGCGGGTCATGGCGACCCAGAGCAGCTGCGGGTCCTGGTCGAGGTCGAGGCGGTCGTAGTCGTCGAAGGCGTCGAGGCCCGCGAGCTGCTTCCGGAGCTTCTGGAGCTCTTGGTCGATCTTGCTGGACTTGGCCGTGAACTTGGGGTCGGCGGGGTCGTTCTGGAACTGGTTGCGCCGCTTGGGGCGCCGGTATTTGACGGCCTTGCGGAGGTACTTGGCCCGCCGCTGGGCCAGATCCTGAGTCAGCTGGTCGAGGCCGGCGAGGGCGTCGTCGAGGGCGTCGAGCTTGGCCTTGAGGCCCGCGCTGCGGCGGAGGGCCAGCAGGATGGGCCGGTCGCCACCATCCTCCATGCACCAGTCGTGGAGCAGCCCCGGGTCGGCGGGGTCGAGGAAGGCCGCGAGCACGTCGTGGCATTGCTGCAGGTAGAGCTCCGGCAGGCGGGGGATGCGGAGCTGGGCCTCGTCGTGGCTGCGCGCCAGGTGGTGCACCGTGTCGATCTTGAGCTGGGTCTGTGCCACCTGCTCCCGCCAGCCGTCTCGGGGCACCCGCACCTTCTCGTAGGCGGGGAGCACGTCGTCGCCGAAGTCGTCCATGTCGAGGGCCACGCACACCGCGTCGCCCTGGGCCCACAGGTTCCAGTAGGACGACTGCCACCACGACAGGTCGAACTCGGGGGTGTCGTACTGGTGCACGAGGAGGCGCTCGAAGCCGTCGAGGGACTCGAAGCGGTCGCACTCCCGCTGCCACTCGTCGAGCATCGACTGGCGCTCGGCGAGCTCGGCCGTGTACTCGCCGTGGGGTCCGACCAGGTACTCCCGTCGCTGGTAGATGCTCTTCGCCTCGATGCGGGACACGGTGTGGGCCAGGACCTTGGACTCCTGGGCCATGGCGGCAAGGGGGTCGCGGCGGGAGAAGCCGCGGAAGCCCGACAGGGCCTCGGCACGCTGGAGAGCAGGCGCGGAGAGCTCCAGCAGGTAGGCCTGGGCCAAGGCGCCGAGGGCCTCCTTCCGGTCGGCCACCATGGGGGGGCGTCGGGCCTCGACGTCGCCGCGGGCGGCACCGATGCTCTGGGTGAGGGCCTCGACCCTGGCAATGTGCTCGTCGTAGGCGGCGGCGACCTGGTAGCCCTGCACGAGTGCCTCCTGGGAGGCCGGGACCATACCGCGATGGGGTGGGAAGACGCTCCATGTGGCGGTCGCGGTGTCGACCACTGCACCGACAGGGGGCGAGGGTCTCTGGCGCCAAGGAACGAAAGAGCCCCGACGCCTTTCGACGCCGGGGCTCTTCGCTGAAACAGCGTCTTGCGACTACAGCTTCTGCGAGTAGAACTCGATGATGGCCGCTTCGTTCAGGTCGAACGGAAGGTCGCTGCGCTCGGGAGCGGAAGCGAGCCGGCCTTCGGCCTTCGCCGGGTCGAACTCGAGCCAGCTGGGGCGCGAGTACGCCGCGCTTGCTTCGAGCAGGCCCTGGATGAAGGGGGTGGTCTTCGACTTCTCGCGGATGCCGATGGTCATGCCCGGCTTCACGTGGAAGCTGGGACGGTCGACCCGCTTGCCGTTGACCTCGATGTGCCGGTGCACGATGATCTGACGAGCCTGCGGGATCGTACGGGCAATTCCGAGGCGCCACACCAGGTTGTCGAGACGGGACTCGAGCAGACCGATGAGGTTCTGGCCGGATGCGCCCTTGAGGCGGGATGCCTCACGAACGTACCGCTGGAACTGCTTCTCCAGGATGCCGTAGTGCCAACGGGCCTTCTGCTTCTCGAGCAGACGGACCTTGTAGTCCGACGGCTTACTCTTGCGCTTGGTTCCGTGCTCACCGGGGGGGAATGGACGATCCAGCGATACCGCTGTCGTCAGTCCGGGAAGCACCGTGCCCACGGCCCGACACTTCTTGAGTCGGGGTCCACGATAACGAGCCATGATCTCGCTCCAATTTGGTGCATTGTCGTCTCCGGGGGCTTTCAGGTCTGGAGGACCGTGGGCCGGAGACCGTTGGTTTTCGCGTGCCGACGGCATTGCCGACGCGCATGTGCTGAGCAGCACAGAAGGTAGCCAAGCCGAAGCTCGACTACTTGACCTCACGATGGAGCGTGTAGCGGCGCAAGAACGGGTTGTACTTGCGAAGCTCCATGCGCTTCGGGGTGTTCTTCTTGTTCTTCTGGGTGGTGTACCGGCTCATGCCAGCCACGCCAGATTCACGCTGCTCGGTGCACTCCAGGTGGATCACCTGACGGGCCTGGTTCTTTTTCTTGGCCACAGCTCACCTCACATCGACTCGCCGTATTGCGAGACCCGGGCTGGTATCGGGTCTGGGAGGGCGGTGCAATGTCGATAGGATCGGGCTGTACGCCCTCAGCCCTTGCCCACCATCATGCCGTCCGCGATGACCGGCGGCGGAGCCGGATCCCGGTGGTAGCCGAGCACGTCGGCCAGGCTGGTGAATTGATTGACGCCGGTGCTGAACTCGACCTCGTCGCCGGTGAACTGGCCTGGGTGCACATGGCCCGCGGCGTGGGCCAGCGAGATGAGCTCCTTGCGGAAGGTCTTGAGGTAGCGGGTGAGGCGCTGCGACTTGTCGTCGACGTCGAGGCCCCGCTGCATCCACTTGCTGTGGGTGGCCACGCCGGCGGGGCAGTAGCCGGTGTGGCACTGCTTGGCCTGGATGCACCCGACCGCCATCATGGCCTCCCGGGCGATGGCGATCATGTCGCAGCCCATGCCGATGGCGACCACGGCGCGGTCGGGGAAGCCGAGCTTGCCCGAGCCGACCCAGACGATGCCGGACGCGATGCCTTCCTTCTGGAAGAACGGGTACACGCGGGCGAAGCCGATCTTGAAGGGAAGGGCCACGTGGTCGGCGAACGTGAGGGGTGCGGCCCCGGTGCCACCTTCGCCGCCGTCGATCTGGATGTAGTCGGGGCCCTGGTTCCGCTCGCGCATTCGCTGGGCCAGTTCCTCCCAGAACGGGAGCTGGCCGACGGCGCTCTTGATGCCGACGGGAAGACCGGTTCGTTCGGCGATCACCTCGATGAGGTCGATGAGCTCGTCGACGCTGCCGAAGGCGGTGTGGGCGTTGGGGCTGTAGCAGTTCTTGCCGACGGGGATGCCACGGATGGCGGCGATCTCGGGGGTGACCTTCTTGCCCGGGAGCATGCCGCCCTTGCCGGGCTTGGCGCCCTGGGAGAGCTTCAGCTCGATGGCGCGGATCTGCGGGGTCTTCTCCACCTGCGCCACCAGCTTGTCGATCGACAAGGTGCCGTCGTCGTTGCGGGCGCCGAAGTAGCCGGTGCCGAGCTGCCAGATCAGGTCGCCGCCGGGCTTGGTGTGGTGGGGGGAGACGCCGCCTTCCCCGGTGTTCTGCATCGCATGGGCCCCGTGGCAGCCTGCGTTGATGGCGGTGACCGCGCGGGCGCCCAGGGAGCCGAACGACATGGCGGAGACGTTGACCATCGACCGCGGCCGGAAGGCCTTGGTGCGGCCGTGGGTCTCGCCGATGACCTTGAGGCAGGGGAGGTCGGACGGGTCCTCGCCGAGGGCCGGTGCTTTGGTGTCGGGGAAGGGGAAGGTGGCGTGCTTGATGATGGGGTAGCCCGCGCTGTACACCTCCTCCGAGGTGCCGAAGCCGAAGGTGTTCGGCTGGCCCTTGGCGGACGCGTACACCCAGCTGCGCTCGGAGCGGTTGAAGGGCCGCTCCTCCTTGTCGTTGGCGACCCAGTACTGCCGAAGCTCCGGCCCGATGCGCTCCATCATGTAGCGGAGGTGGCCCACGATGGGGAAGTTGTGCTGGATGGCGTGGCGACGCTGCACGTAGGCATCCCGGATGCCCACGAAGACCAGGAAGATCAGGAACAAGACGCCGAGGCCCACGAGCAGTGAGAAGCCGGGGTTGAGGTAGACAAACTCTTGCATGGAGCCCTCCGCGTGGGTGCGGATATCGTCGTGGGGGTCCGAGGCAACATCGGGACGGGTTCGACGTAGAATGGCCATGATGACCATGACGACGCGAACCGATGGCAAGCCGAGTGCGGCCCTGCAGGAGATGGAGCTGAAGGACACCCTCCGGGTGGCCGAGCGAGGGGTCCTTCACTGGGACCAGGAGCTGAGCGCCCGCATTGGAGCTGCCCAGGCCCTCGACGGGATGGGCGGGTGGATGAGCAAGCTCATCGGCAGCTACGACGACGACGTCGATGCGGCCGTCCAGAAGGTGGCCGAAGCCCGAGACCAGCTGGCGCGCTCCAAGCGCGGCGTGGAGGAGGCTCGGGCTGCGCTCTCGGCCTACCTGGAGGGGCGGACCCAAGCCGCCGACGATGCGGTGGCGCGGGTGATGGAGGTCGAGGAGGCCGTGGCGCGGGCGAAGGCCGCAGGCGGGCCGGCCGTGGCCGCCCTCGCGGCGGTCGAGGCGCGCCTCGCCTTGGTCGACGCTCGCCGGGACCGGCTGCAGGGCGCCCACGAAGCCTCCCTCGATCTGGTGATGGAGCTGTCCCGTGCCCGGGCGGCCGCCACCCGGAGTCAGCCCCACCAGGTGAAGGACTACATGGTGGTGGGCAGCAGCAAGTACGGTGGCCACGCGGCCGTCCCCTACCAGCGGACCGAAGGAGAGTACCGAGAGGTCGACATCGGCACCGTCACTGAGGTGGCCTACGCCTGGGAGGAGGCGATGCTGGCGCTGGGGGTCGATGCGCCCCCGGGGGTCGACATGGCGATGGGGGCCCTCCTGCAGGTCGACGGCCACTTTGCCGACCCTGGGCAGTCGGAGCTGGCCACGATGGCGGCTCAGACGGCCGTGGAGCCGATGGTGCGTCGACTCAAGAGCGTGCTCGACGAGGTCCAGGTCGAGGCCGACGGGCTGCAGCAGCAGCGTGCGCAGGCTGTGGGTATGGAGCTGCCCGACGCCCCCCGCTGAGATGCTCGCTGGGCGGATGCCGGTCAGAGCAGGGTGAGGATCTGGAAGAGGGACCACGTGGGGTCGGCCGCGAGAGGGCCAGGGATGCACTCCACGTCGGTGGAGATCAGCTGAACGGGCCCGTCCATGCACTCGATGCTCTCGTCCGGGAGCGGGATGGTGAGGGACTCGATGCGCTGGATTCGGTAGTGGGCGACTTCGTGCAGGAGGCCGGCGCCGATGCCGGTGACGGCGCAAGGCGCGGGGGTCGGGAAGGTCTCGGACAGGTACCGATCGGGACAGAGGTCCGGGACGTCGGACGACAACCAGGGCTCGTCGTCGGCGGCGGCGAGGCTTGGAGCGAGCAGGGCGGAGAGCAGCATCAGGTTGCGCATGGGTCATTCCTCTTCGGAGCGTGAGTGCTCGCCCCTGGAGACGGCTCGGTGGGCAACATGTCTCATGGCCCACATCACTCCACCACGCTGGGCACCATGTGTGCCGGCGGCCCTGTAGTGCTGCAGCTCGCCGTCGGCTCCAGGTAGGGTCAGCGCCGAGGAGGGCCCATGGGTTGGCTCGTAGCGTGCAGTTTGGCGTGGGCCACGGGCGGCACGACGCCCACACAGAGCATCGTGTGGCCGGATCGGGGCGATGTGGTGCCGACCGACGCGGTGTTCTACGTGCTCGACCTGCAGGCTGGGCTCGCCGACCCGGTCCTGGCGCTGAACGACGGGGCCGTGGCGGTCGACGTCGTGACCTGGCCGTCCGCGACCGGGGTGCAGTGGCGGGTCGTGGTGCCGCTCGAGCCGTTGGTGTCGGGGGCGTCCTACACGCTGTCGGCGGGCTACGAGCGGCGAACGGTCGAGGTCGACGACACCACGGCGTTGGAGGTCGACGCCCCCGGGGCGTACCGCCGCTGGCGAGGCTCCGACTGCTTCGACGGCGACCGGCTCTCCTACCGGCCCTGCGAGGGCGGGGTGGTGCTGGTGCTGGCCCAGGGCAGCGACGAGCCTGTCGAGCCCAGCCTGGCCGATCTGGGCGAGGCCGTGGCGGTCGACCGGGTCGGGGAGTGGGTCGAGGTCGACGTCGATGGCGGCTGGCCCGAGGGGGTGTGGATCGGCGGCTTCGACGAGGCGGGACGGTTCACCGGGTGGTGGCACGACGAGCCGACCGAGCCCTCAGGGGCCGGCACCTACCTGAGCGAGGCTCCTGAGGGGTCGCAGCCGGACACCTCAGCGACGGCCACCTTGGCCACTTGTGAAGCCGACGGCCCGCTGGTGGCGTACGACGAGCGGGACTGCACCGGCGACCCTGGAACGGGGACCGTCGTGGATGACGACGACCCCGACGAGGCGGGCTGTGGGTGCCAGGCCGCCCTTAGCTCCTGGGCCGGATGGCTGGGGCTGCTCTCCCGGCGGTAGCGTCTGGGGCAGCGACTGTGTCGTCAGAGACAACGAAACCCCACCCGAGCGACAGGTCGAGGCCATGCCGCATCCAGTGGGGTGTGCGAGGGCGAGCTGCGATCAGCCGTTCTCGACGAGGATCCCTTCGTGGGCCAGCTCGAGGGTCTCGATGGCGAGCTCCGAGTTGCCCGCGTTGAGCTGCGGGCCTTCCCAGGAGACGGGCCATGCATTCGAGAAGGAGAAGCGGCGAACCACCTCACCATCGTTGTTGTACATGATGATGGCGCCGTTGCGGCGGCCGCCGAACTCGTCGCGGACGAACTCGTCGCGGAACTCGAGCAGGCGGGTGCTCGCGTTGGTGGCGTACTTGAGGACGATGTTCTCCCACTTCGACTGGCCCGGCCGCTTGTGGGTGTAGCCATTGACGCCGCCCTCTTCGATCTCGAAGACCGTGGCGCTCGTCTTGAGGCCGGAGCACTCCATGAAGTGCGCGACTTCTTCGTCGCCCGGGTCGAGGCGCAGCGCGAAGTAGTAGCCGCCGTACGGGTCAAACTTGCGGTCGTAGTCGGACATGGAGATCCTCCGTAAAGCTCGCCGGGGAGGAGACCCCGGAGCCACGTCCCCAGCATAGCAGCAGCGAAAGGTCTCGGGGACGGACTTTGTACGGTGGCCGCGGGGAAAGCCCGCCCTGGCGCGCCATCGTGGGGGTTCGAGTCGGCAGGCGCAGGACGCACCCGGCGCACGGGGATCGTGCGCCGGGTGGCGTCCGGCGTCGAGCGCCCGTTCCGTCAGCCGGCCAACACGGTGTTGGCCAGGGCCACGAGGACGCCCACGATGGACACGCCGGCGATGATGCCGGAGGCGACGGGCACGACGTAGTCCTCAGCGTTCTTCTCGTTGGCGGTCTGCCAGCCGAACGTGAGGATGGCGCCCACGAACATGGAGAGCGGGTACTGGAACGGCAGGATCAAGCCCAGGCCGATGCCGGTGGAGGAGGGGAGGTACTTCTTGACCCCCTTCGGGGCGAAGGTCTCCATGGTGACCAGCAGCGCGCCCACGACCAGGCCCACGGCGATGGCCTGCTGGTGCATGGGGTGCATGCTCTGGATGCCGTCGCGGAACACTTCGGCGACGGCCTTCCAGGCCTGGGCTGCCGGTGCGGGGAATGCGGGGGCCGCGGTGTCCGTGCCGTTGAGCGCGGTGGCGTCGGGCACGAGCAGGAGGAAGCCGGCCACGGTGGCGATGGTGCCGCTGAAGATGCCGGCGGCCTGGGCCATGAACTGGCGCCGCGGGTTGGCGCCGAGGAGGTAGCCGGACTTCAGGTCGTTGAGGAGGTCGGCGGTGGCCCCGGCGGCCCCCGCGGTGATGCCGGCGGTCATCAGGTTGGCGGTGGCGGACTGCGGGATGAGGATCCCGTAGGTGAGCTGCATGAGCTTGCCCATGGCGCCGGTGGGCGTGATGTCGGACTCTCCGGTGGCCCGGGCGGCGACCAGCGCGAGGAAGAAGGTCAGCACGACGGCCAGCAGGCCGAGGAGGGGCGGGATCTCGAAGAAGAGCCAGGCCAGGAGCACGATGCCGGCGCCGCTCGTGGTCACGCCCACGACGAACCAGGACATCGGGACCTCGACCTCGGCGTGGGCTTCGCCCGCTTCGCTCTTGCCCAGGAAGCCACTGAAGGCCCGCACGATGGTGCGCCACTGGAAGACGAAGGAGAGCAGGCCGCTCGCCACCATGATGGGGGCGCCGAGCCACAGCCCGATCTCCTTCCATGCCTTGGTGCCCTTGCTGACGGCGTAGACGACCTCGCCCTCGGGGTTGGTCCACCCGGCATCGAAGGCCATGGGGCCTGCGACGAAGACCAGGAAGAGGGCCGCGACGAGCATCCAGATGGTGACCCGGAGGCCGACGATCATGCCGGCGGCGATCATGACCGGGTTCACGTCCCAGGTCATCGTCCAGTCCGACGCGACGTAGCCCTCGCCGGTGTCGCGGTGGCGCCCGCCCACCGGGAGCCAGCCGTTGAAGATGTTGAGTGTGCCGGGGATGATCCCGCCCTTCTCGCTGACGTGCAGGTCGATGAGGATCGGGAAGATGGCGCCGACGGCGGCCGAGATGAGGAGCGAGCGCGCCTTCTTGGTGGCCTCGACCCCCGACGCGTACAGGGACTGCAGCGTGGCGGCGGCGGCCAGACCCGAGGGGAACTTCAGCCGCTCGTGGTTGATCATGTTCCGCTTCATCGGGATGGCGAGGGTGACGCCGAGGACCGCGAGCAGGAAGGTCCACACGGCCAAGACCCAGATGGGGAGGTGCTTCCCGGCCGGGTTGGCCTCTGTGGCGGACAGCATGAGCAGGGCCGCGATGGCGCTGACCATCGTGCCGCCGGTGCTGTAGCCGGCCGCGGAGGCGGTCGACTGCATGCAGTTGTTCTCGAGGATCGACATGGGCGTCTTGGCGATGCCGCTCTTCAGCATCCCCTGCCACAGCGTGTAGGACAGGATGCAGGCGGTGATGGCCACGCCGAGGTGCCAGCCGGTCTTCAGCCCGATGTACAGGTTGGTGAAGGCCAGCAGGAAGCCGAGGGCAGAGCCCATGAGCACGGCGCGGAGGGTGAGCTGGGGCACGTCGTCGCCGCGGTACGCCTGGGCGTACCAGCTCTCCTCGTCGAGCAGCGCGACCTCCGCGGGGGAGAGCGCCAGGGGCTTCTCCCGCTCCATCTCCTCTGGGGTCTGGGCGGGTCGCTGCAGCAGAGCCATGCATTCCTCCGGTCGTGGGCCGCGCCCATAACGGTTGTGTCGGACCTGGGGCAGGTGTGAAGGCGTCGCCCTGCGACATAGGTGCGAAGGCTGCATCGGGTCGAAGGGGGTGGCATGTTCGAAGCGACGGGTGGTGGTGGGGTGTCCAGGGCCGTGTGGGTTCTGCCCGTGGGGCTCGTGGCCGTGGTGGTCGCCGCGACCGCGTGGTGGTGGGTGAAGGAGCCCGACGTGGCGCCGACCTCGGACTACGGACCGTCGGTCCCTGCGGGTGCCCGGACGATGGACGGGATCGACCTGAGCACGCTCCATGGGGAGCTGTGGGGGGCGGTGTCGGTGGGGGAGGAGGCGTCTGCTCGCGACGCGGTTCGCGGGGCGCTCGAGGCCGACCCGTCGCTTCACGAGCTCGCGTCGTCGTTGCTGGAGGCCATCGACGCCCGCGATGCCCGCGAGGCCGACGACCTCTCTGAGGTGTACAACGCGGCGCTTCACGCTCGGGGCATGCCCTGGGCCATCAAGACGGGCCGAGCCTCTGGCGTGTACGTGAAGAGCTACTGGCTGGCGGGGCGTCCCGTGGCCACCCTCGGGGAGGTTCCCGTCGAGGTGAGCCTCGGGGTTCGTGCGGACCACCTCAACGTGCGGGAGGGTTGGCTCGGCATCCACGAGAAGGTCGGTGGCTCCCTGGTGGTGGTGGACCGTGTGGTGGACTTCGCCATCGATGACGTCTGGCCTGCGCTGAGCGACGACTCGAGCCCCCAAGGACTGGGCCTGCGGGCGGCTGCGGCCGGGCGGATGGCCCCGGAGGCCCTCGAGGTGCTCCTGCGCACCAGCGAGGCCCGCCGCGGCATGGTGGACGCCCAACGAACGGTCGACGAGCGACGGGACTGCGGCAGCAACTTTCGCATGCGTCTGGAGTGGGATGGCCTCGACGAGATCGGTCTGCTGCACCAGGTCGCTGCAAGGGACGACCGGGAGGACTGTCCTGGCATCACCCGAGCCGAAGCCTCGGCGGTGTCCCGGGGGACCTTGGCGGTGCGGGCCGAGCCCGAGCTTCCTGATGCGCTGGAGGCCCTGGTGGCCTGGCTGTCGCGGCACGTCGTCTACCACGAGGCCCGCCATGCTCAGGACCAGGAAGAGTGGGGCTCCAGCCCCCGCTGCCAGGGGTGTGAAGGGATGAGCGATGGCGCGGTGTCGGAGATGAGCGCCTACGTCACGGCCTTCGCCTCGGACGAGGCCGTGGTGGCCTGGGTTCAGGGCTGCAACGTCCTGAGCGCCGACGCCCGGGGGGCCGGGCCGAGGGCGCTGCGGCGCCTCGTTGCAGAGCTGGAGGCCCCCTGTGATGCGGCCCCGCCCGCCGACCTGTCAGAGCGAGCGGCCGCCCTGGCGTCGGCCTGGTTCGACCGGACCGAAGCCGCCCAGGTGGCCGACATGCCGGAGCGGTTGCCGCTGTTTCTGGCCCGCTGAGGCGGGTCAGTCGCCGAGGGTGGGGAATGCACGGCCGTCGGCCCGGCGGGCCTCGGCCTGCCGCTGCACCTCGGCGGGCACGACGTCGAGGCGGTTGTTGATCCAAGACTCGACGGCCTTGGTCATGCGCAGCCCTTCCTTGGTGTCGGCGCGTCCCGCCCAGAAGTCCACGACGGCCTGCATGCGCTCGGCCTCGGGGATCGGGGTGCCGCTGCCCTGAAGAGGGACGCCGGCGGTCCACAGCGCGTCGAGCTGCCCAGCGATGGCCTGCAGCCGCTCCTCGAAGGCGGTGGCGTACACGACCTCCTGGTAGGCGGTGATCTCGCCGCGGGTGGCCTCGCGGACCTCGGCCCAGGCGCCGTCGAGCTTGTCCTTCCGAGGGAACAGCCAGAACCCGGCGCCGCTGGGCATCGCGGTGTCGTTGGCCACACCGCTGGGGTCGGTGGGCTGGGGGGGCAGCGTGTAGGCGGGCTCGTCGTAGGTGGCGAGCCGGAAGCCCGCGGCGCTGCGCCGAAAGTCGAGGTTGGCTAGCTCGGGGTCGAAGCGGGCCGAGCCCATCCACCCCTTGGGGCCGCGGAACTTGATGGTCCCGTCGGCCTTCTCTTTGCTACGCCAGCCCAAGCGGTCCATCTCCTGCACGACGGCATCGCGGGCCTTCGCGATGGCGAGCTCCCCGTAGACGATGATCTCCTCGTCGGCGACCGGCGCAGGGGCTGGGGTGGGGGCCGGCGCCTCGGGCTGCGGCTCGTCGGCGGGCGCGTCTTCGACAGGGAAGGGCTCCGGGTCGGGCCCGTCCTCGGTCGCGGGGGCCTCCTCGGCGGGGGCATCCTCCGTCGCCGGGGCGTCCTCAGCGGGGGGGGCAGGTGCATCCTGAGCCGCGGCGAGGCCGAGGAACAAGGCGAGGGTCATCATTGCAGCACCCACGGGGCGAGCCGCTCCCGGAACTCGTCGGTCCACGGAAGCGGGCGCTGTGTCTTTGGGTCGACCCGCACGATGGTGCGCGTGCCGATGGCATGGTCGACGTCTTGGTCGAGGGGCATCAGGCGGAACTGGAAGGTGAGGCTGGTGCGGCCGATCTTGGCGATGGTCACCCGCACCCGCACCTTGCCGGTGCCCTTCACGGGGGCCAGGTACTCGACGGTGTTGGCCCGGACGAGGTGGCAGTGATCGCCGGCGGACTGCGGCTCGAACCCACCCATGCCCAACGACTGCCAGAAGGCGCCGAGGGTACGCTCGAAGAGCACGAGGTAGCGGGCGTTGTGGAGGATGTAGAAGGCATCGAGGTCGTCGAAGTACACACCGACGATCTCTTCGTAGAACCGCACGTGGCCCTCCTGCAGCCTGCTAACGAGCTGGAGGGTGGCTGGCCCTGTGGGGAGGGACCCTGTGGCCCCCGGCGAAGCGGGGCGCCGCGGTGGGTGGACTACTCGGCGTCGGTTTCGCCGTTGGCGGTGGCGCGAAGGGTGTCCAGCCGCTCCCGGTAGCGATGGGTGCGCACCGACAGGCCCGTCTCGGGGGACGGGGCGGCCAGGGCCTCGTCGATGACGGCGACGGCCTCCTCGCCACGCTCCAACGCGACCAGCTGCTTCGCGACGGCCTGGGCGGTGCGCAGGCGGTTGTCGCCCCACGCGACGGCATGGCCCCGCTGGGCCGCGGCCAGCGCGTCTTCGTGCCGTCCCGCATCGGCGAGGAGACGTGCCCCCGTGAGGTCCCACGTGGGCTCGTCGGGCCACCTGGCCCTGGCTTCGTCGAGGATGGCGATCGCGCCCTCGAGATCGCTGTGGGCCGTGAGGTCTGCGAGCCAGGTGAGATGGCCGCGATCGGCCTCCGGGTTGCCGGTGAAGGCTGTGCGCAGCGCGGAGGCGGCAGCCTCGTAGTCGGCCTCGTCGCCCGTGACCTCGGCCCGCACGTAGAAGGCGTCGGCGAGGGCAGGACCATCGAGTCGCCGGATGGCCTCCCGGCAGATGGTCTTGGCGAGCTCCGGCTCGCTGACCTTGAGGTCCATCGCTGCCCCGAACCAGTCGGCGATGTGGTCGGCGTCGTGCTCGAGCAGCCAGCGGGCGTCGTCGGCGGTGGCCAGCACCATGGCTCGGACCCGTCGGGCCAAGGCGTTGTCCACGTCGGCGCCGCGCTCGATGAAGGGCTCGGCGGCGTCGAAGCGACGGTCCTGAAGCAGCATCCACGCGAGCTCGAGGGCCCGCTCGGGGCTCGCCGCCTCGGCGCCGGCCGCGATGTCGGCCGCGTCGGTGGCGGTGCCGGCCTCGCCGAGCCAGGCCACGACGACGTCCTTGCCCGGGTAGCCCACGAGCCGGGAGCGCTCGGTGCCGTCTGCGTCGGCCACCACGACTGTGGGGTAGCCCCCGATCGCGTACTGGTTCTTCAGGTCGAACGACGAGGGGTGGTCGACGTCGACCACGGCCACCACGTAGTCGTCGAGGACGGCAGGAGGCTCCGGCGCGTGCAGCACCTCCGCCGAGAGCAGGTTGCAGGGAGGGCACCACACCGCCGAGAAGTCGAGGAGCAGCGGCTTGCCGGTGGCCTTGGCCTCGGCGAATGCGGCTTCGAGGGTGGCGTCGGCCGGGTGGTTGAACGGCGTGTGATCGTCGTCCGTGTGGACCGGGGGCTGGGCCACCAAGAGATCGACCAGCCCCTTGCGACCTTCGCCGCCGGAGCCTTCGAGGGACCACGTGGTGGGGGTGCAGGTGCCGTCTGCCTTGGCGCACAGCGTCACCGAGAGCGTGCCGGTGAGGTCCCGGGCGCGCAGATCCGGGGTCGGCACCGCAGAAAGATCGGCCCCCATCCCAGCGAAGGCGAGGGTGCCGCCACCCCATTCGAGGGTGAGGTCGGCCGGAGCATCGGGGGCGAGCTCGTGGCCCGCCGGGGGCACCACCTCGATGCGGTGCTCTGGCCCCTTCCATGCGAGGTGCACGGTCGGGCCGGGGGCCGCAGCGAGGGCCTGGGAGAGGGCGAGGATGAGCAGCATGGAACCTCCGCGGCGCCAACGTGTGCGCGCCATCCGGGCTTACGGTGGAATGCGGGGGAGCTTGTGAGGTCGAGGTTGGCAGGATATCCCGCCCGGCCAATGTCCACAGGAGGCTCCTTGCGCTTCGCCACGATCGCTATCCTCGCTGCCCTCGTCGGCTGCAACCCGCCTTCCGAGAAGGCCTCGTCCCACATTCCCGGGGCGATTGCGCCGTCCGGTCCCGTCGTCATGAAGGTGAACGGCCAGGACTTCCACAAGGGCGCCCTCGACAGCATCCTCAGCAGTGTGCCGCCCCAGCAGCTGGAACAAATGACGGAGAGTGGCCAGATCGGCCAGCTCCTCGACCAGATTGCCATGACCAATGTGCTCTACGACAAGGCCATCACCGAGAAGCTCCATGAGAAGCCCGACGTGATGATGGGCGTGGCCCTCGCCGAGCGTCAGGCGCTCGCCCAGGCCTACGTGATGAACAAGGCTGAGTCCGCCGTGACCGATGTGGCCGTCCAGGCCTGGTACGACGAGCGCAAGGTTCAGTTCACCAAGGCCGAGGTGAAGGCCAGCCACATCCTCGTCAAGGAGGAGAGCAAGGCCAACGAGCTCAAGGCACAGATCGAGGGCGGCGCCGACTTCGCCGAGCTCGCCAAGACCCACAGCACCGACACCGGCTCTGCGGTGAAGGGCGGCGACCTGGGTTGGTTCACCAAGGACAAGATGGTTCCCGCCTTCGCCGAGGCCGCCTTCGAGTCCGAAGCCGGCAAGATCGTGGGCCCCGTGTCCACCCGCTTCGGCTTCCACATCATCAAGGTGGAAGAGAAGCGCGACTCCACGCCGCTGTCGGAGGTTCGTCCCCAGGCCGAAGAGGCCATCAAGCAGGAGACGGTCCGCTCGTTCACCAACGAGATCAAGACGGCGATGACGGTCGAGAAGATGGGAGAGTACGCCGACAAGGAGGCTCCGCCCATCGACCCCGCCCACGGTGGCAGCCCCGGCATTCCGCCGAACCACCCGCCCGCCGGCACCAAGGCTCCGCCTTCCGCCCCGGCGCCTCACTAGGCTTCGCGGCCATCGGGGGCCTCGCTTGGCCCCTCGAATCCCTCAGCCACGTGGTCTTGCCACGTGGCTCCTTTGCTTTTGGACTAGGAGATCACCATGGGTAGGCGTTGGGCCGTCATTTTGGGGTCGTCTTCCGGCTTCGGCGCGGCAGCCGCTCGCGCATTCGCGGCCGAGGGCATGGGCATCTTCGGTGCCCACATGGACCGCCGTGGTGGCATGCCGGCGGTCGAAGCGCTCATCGAGGAGCTGAAGGGGCACGATGTGCCCGTGGTCTTCCACAACGGCAACGCCGCCGACGATGGCCAGAGGGAGACCGCGCTGGCCTCCTTGCAGGAGTCCATGGGTGAGGGCGACACGGTCGGCGTGCTGCTCCACAGCCTCGCCTTCGGCACGCTTCGCCCTTACTTCGGAGAGGGGGCCACCATCGGTCGCCGGCACATGGACATGACCCTCGACGTCATGGCCCACAGCCTCGTGTACTGGACGCAGGACCTCGTGTCCGCCGGCCTGCTGGCCGACGGAGGGCGCGTCTTTGCCATGACGTCGTCCGGAAGCCTCGCGGCCTGGCCGTCCTACGGCGCCGTGTCGGCCGCCAAGTGCGCCTTGGAGAGCCACATCCGGCAGCTGGCGGTGGAGCTGGCGCCGATGGGCATCACCGCCAACGCCATCATGGCCGGGGTCACGCAGACGCCTGCTCTGAGCAAGATCCCGGGCTCCGACCTCATCGCCGAGACGGCCCTGCGTCGCAACCCCCACGGACGCCTCACCACGACCGACGACGTCGCGCAGTGCCTCATCGCGCTGTCGGGGCCGGGCACCCGCTGGCTCACGGGCAACGTCCTGAAGGTGGATGGCGGCGAGGCCATCTCCGGCTGAGGCTAGATGCTGAACGACTCTCCGCAGGAGCACGAGCGCTTTGCCTGCGGGTTGTTGAACACGAAGCCGTTGCGCACGAGGGACTCCTCGAAGTCGATCTCGGTGCCGTTCAAGTACAGGTAGGACTTGCGGTCGACGCAGACGCGGAGGCCGTCGATGGCGATCTCCTTGTCCTTCTCCTGGGGCGTCTCGACGAACTCCAGGAAGTACGACAGGCCCGAGCACCCGCCGCCGCGGATGCCGAGGCGAACCCAGTCTGCCCCTTTGTCCTCGAGCACTTTGCGGCCCCGTGTGACGGCAGCCTCGGTGAACGTGATGGCCATGCATCCTCCAGGGGCGAGCCCCTTCCTCTGCTGTACCGTCGTGCCCCCCCGAGGCGCCACCTACTCGTACAGGTCGGCCAGGCCCCGGAGCTCGCCGATCTTGGCCACGAGGGCGTCGCCTACGGCCTGGACTTCGGCGTCGGTGGTGTGGCGGCCGAGCCCCATGCGCATGCTGCTGCTCACCGCTTGGTCGGGTAGTCCGAGGGCCACCAAGACGTGGGAGCGCTCCAGGGTGGCCGAGGAGCAGGCCGAGCCAGTGGACAAGGCCACCACATCCCGCACCGCGAGCAGGAGCGCCTGGGCCTCCACCCCGTCGATGCTGATGTTGAGGTTGTGGGGCGCGTGGCGGTCGGGGTCGCCGTTGCGGGTCACGCCGCCCAAGGCCTCGAGCCTCGACCACAGCCCATCGCGCAGCGCCGTCAGCCGTGGGACCTGGGTGGCCCGCTCAGCGGACACCAGCTCGCAGGCGGTCCCCATGCCGACGATGAGGGGGACGGGCAGGGTGCCCGAGCGCAGTCCTCGTTCGTGGCCGCCGCCGTACTGGAGGGGCTCGAGCTGCACCGCGGGGCGTCGCCGGCGGACGTAGAGCGCACCGATGCCCTTGGGGCCATAGAGCTTGTGGGCCGAGAGGGAGACGAGGTCGACGGGGGTGGTGCGGACGTCGATGGGGTTCCATCCCGACTGGGCTCCATCGCTGTGGAAGGCCACGCCGTGGTCGCGGCAGATGGCGCCGATGGCGTCGAGGTCCTGGAGGACGCCGATCTCGTTGTTCACCGCCATGACGCTGACCAACACGGTGCTTGGGCGCAGGGCCGCCACGAGGTCTTCTGGAGCGACGAGGCCTCGCCGGTCGACGGGCAGCACGGTGGTGGCGACGCCTTCCTTCTCGAGGGCCGCGACGGGGTCGAGGACCGCCTTGTGCTCGGTGGCGACGGTGACGACGTGGGGGCTGCGGCCCTCCCGCAGGGCGGCCCGTGCCACGCCGAGGATGGCCAGGTTGTTGGACTCGGTGGCGCCGCTGGTGAACACGATCTCCTTGGGGGAGGCGCCCAGGAAGGCGGCGACTTGGCCTCGCGCGGTCTCGGTGGCGCGGCGTGCGGCGATGCCCAGGCGGTGGCCGCGGCTGGCGGCGTTGCCGAACTGCTCCTGCCAGTGGGGGGCCATGGCGGCGACCACTTCGTCGGCACAGGGGGTGGTGGCGTGGTGGTCGAAGTAGGCGGTCATGGGGGCTCGTACCATGGGGACGCGGCGGCGGGGGGGCTCGGTGGGGTCTGCCTCCCCCCCCAACCCGTCAGCGGTCCTTCAGGGCGAGGGCCTCGGCGCGCACGGCGTCGGCCTCCCGCTCGGTGTGCTCCCGCAGGCCGTGGTGCAGACGGGGGTCGGCCAGCCAGTGGCTCGAGTAGGTGATGGTGGGCTCGAAGCCCCGCCGGTACTTGTGGCCTCCGCCGTGGCCGGGCTCGAAGACCTGGATGCCACGGCGGATGCAGGCCTCGATGGCCTGGTAGTAGCAGACCTCGAAGTGGAGGAACTTCACGTCGGCGACGGCTCCCCAGTGGCGGCCGTAGAGGCGGTCGTCTTTGAGCACATTGAAGGTGCCGGCCACGGGCCGGTCGCCGTCTTGGGCGAGGACGAGGTGCAGGCGGTGGCCCCAGGTCGCGCCCAAGTGCTGGAAGAAGTCCTCCGACAGGTAGACGCGTCCCCACGGCCCGAACTGCTGGCAGTGCCAGCTGTAGAAGCGGTGCATCGTGGAGAGCTGCTCGGGGGTGGGGTTCGTGCCCTCGGTGATCTGGAAGTGGGCGGTGTCGCGGCGTTCGCGCCGGATCTTGTTGCGCTTCTTGCTGGGGAAGCGGGCGGCCAGGAAGTCTTCGAAGGTGCCGAAGCCGTCGTTGTTCCAGTGGAACTGAAACTGCAGCCGGGTGAAGGCCCCGCGCTCGGCCAGCCAGTCGGCCTCGTGGTCCCGGTTGAAGAGCACGTGGAGCCCGTGGCAGTCCTCGGCGGCGGACTGCAGACCGGCGAGGAGCCCGTTGTGCACGAGGTCGAGGGTGGCGGGGTCGAGGCCGGGCTTCACGAGGAGGCGGCGGCCCGTCACGGGGGTGAAGGGCACCCCGACGATGAGCTTCGGGTAGTAGGGGATGCGGTTGCTCTGGGCCGCGTTGGCCCAGCCATGGTCGTAGACGAACTCTCCCTGGGAGTTGGTCTTGACCCAGCCCGGGGCGCCGCCGAGCAAGGTGCCGTCGTCGTCCTCGACGATCACGGGTCGCGGAGTCCAGCCGGTCTCGGGGGTGGCACAGCCCAGGGCCTCCACCCCGAAGAGGAAGGGGGACTCGAGGAAGGGGGAAGCGTCGCCCACGAGGGCGTCCCACTGGGCGGCGTCCACGTCGGCGTAGCTTCCGAGGACCTTGACCTTGGGCAAGCGGACTCCTGGGCTCGACATGTCGGTATCGTCCTGCGGCCCGTCCCGACGGGTCCATGGGTGTCAGAAGCCGTCACGGCGCACGCGTTCGAGGAATGGGGATGCCAAGATGGCGTCGGGGGTACCGATGCGGAGAATGATGGTGGCGATGGGGGCGCTCGGGGTCGGGTGTGCGGGCAGCCCGGAGGCGGCCGCGTGCCTGTCGGAGTCGACGTACCTGGTGAACGATGTCGAAGTCCGGCAAGTGACCGACTACGACGCGCAGGGGCGTCTCGTTCGCGACCATCGGGAGGCCTCCCTGGAGGGCGCGTGGTTCAGCACGGCCTTGGAAGAGCGGGTCTACGTGGACGGGCTGCTCGCACTCGAGAGCCATCGCTCGGAGGGGGCGTCGACCTATGGGGAGAAGCAGGTCGTGCACCGCTACCGACACGGACGTCGGGTCGAGACCGCGACCATGTTCCGTGGGGACGGATCCACCATCGATACCTTCCAGTACGACGACGACGGGCAACAGATTGGCGCCGTGATCGAAGGGACACCGGACCAGATCGTGACGTACACCTGGGAAGCGGGCCGGAGGGTGTCGGTCGAGAACGTGCTCGCGTCCGGTGAGGTCGTCTTTCAGGAGACCAGGGAGTACCTGGAGCCTGCACCCTCACTGGATGCGGAGGTCACGGTCTGGTCGGCCTTCGTCGGCCCGTCCTTCCGGGCGGAGCGCTACGACGGCGAGCTGCTGATCCAGCGCACGTCCTTCGACGAGGAGGGCGCCGAGGACGTGGACGAACGCTGGGCCTACCGCGGAGATGGCCAGGTCGAGATGCGCTGGTGGGACAGTGGCCAGGGGCTCAGCATCACCGAGTACGCGTACGACCGGGATGGCCATCTGGTGGCGGAGCGTGTGGGCCCGGATGCCGATGGGGACGATATCCTCGACGAGGTGGAGTGGGAGCAGGAGTGGACGTGGACATGCTGGTGAGACGGGACGTGCGGTGGATGTGGGTCGGGCTCGCGGTCTTGATGGGCGGCTGTGGGCCCGCAGAGGACCTCTCCCTGTACGCGGACATGTGCACGTCCTACCAGCGGACCGTCCATGGTGACCTGCAGGCGGAGGTGTGGACCGACGTGCTGCCGGGGAACCGGGTGGTGCGCAAGACGATGGAATTCACCACGCTGGACGGCCGCTGGGAGGCGACCACCCGGTACGACTATGGCTTCGACGACGAGGGCCTGCTCGTCGAGGAGCGCATGCTGCACCGGAGCGCGGTGCCGATCCACGACTCGAACCAGCTGGTGGCCCATCGCTACGACGCAGCGGGGCTGCGCGTTTCCTCCGTGCACGAGGCTGCGGGGGTGATGTTCAAGGAGGAGCGCAGGACGTACGACGACGATGGCCACCTCGTGCTCGTCGAGACCGACCACGTCAACTTCGCGAACGAGTGGGAGGAGACCACCTGGGAAGACGACCGGCGCGTGCGGGTGACGACCTGGCGCGAGGGGGAGGAGGAGGCCCTCTCCGACACGGTGTGGACCTACTTGGGGTCGTCGCCGACCCGCGATGCCGACGTCTCGAAGTACCTGCTGGGCAGCGCCGATCCGTGGATGCGCTGGGTGGAACGCTACGAGGACAAGAGGGTGGTGGAGAAGGCCTACCAAGAGACCACGAGCCAGCCAGCACAAACCAATCGCTACGCCTACAACAACGAAGGGCAGCTCGCGTGGAACTGGCATCAGTTTGACCACCACGTGCCCACCCTCCGAGAGCACGAGTACGATGCCTTCGGCCGCCTCGTGCGCATCCGCACCGGGCCCGACGTCGACGCGGACCTCGTGCTGGACGAGGTGGAGCAAGAGGATCTCACGGTGTGGACGTGCCGCTGACGCAGGGTGATCATGCCTGCAGCTCAACGTTGCCCGGATCGGGGGCGACGAGACGTCGGGGCCGCCCGTTCCCAGGAACCAACGCCGGAAATGACCGCCCGAGCCTCTGGCGTGTCGCCAGTTAGAGGTGGCGGGTCCAGCAAAAAGGCGGAATCAAGGACCCATTGGGCCCCGTGGACGCACGTCGGGTCTAGAGGAGATTCCCCATGGCGCGATGGATTTTGGTGGGCCTGGCCCTGAGTGTGGCGGCCTGCAGCGGCGACGACGAGGGGACCGACGACACCGGCCCCACCCTGTCCGACGAGGAGCTCATGTGCATGGGCGAGCTCGGCGACGCCGAGGTCCTCATCGGCCAAGGCATCGGCGGGGCCTTCGAGGAGCTCGCCGACGACGCCCAGGTGGGCCTCGAGATCGCGCCCCAGGGCGGCTTCGGCGTGTCGGTGTCGGTCCGCACCACGGGCCTCAAGGGCGACGCGCTCGCGTTCGTCACCGTGCGCACGGAGATCGATGGCGTCGAGTCCGCCTCGTTCACCTTCGAGCAAGACGGCGAGCCCACCCAGCAGCTGTTCTGCCAGGACGACGGCCGCAGCGCGCTGGGCGCCGGCATCGCGGTCGGCTTCGACAAGGATGACTACACCCAGGACAACCTCATCGACCTCGACGGCGTGGTGGCGGACCTGATCGTGGAGGTCACCGACGAGCGGGGCGAGACGGCCACCGGCTCCAAGACCGTCACCATCGTCGTGGGAGGCTGACATGCTGCTCTTGGCCTTGATGCTCGCCTGCAACGGCGATGACGGTCCCTCGCCCAAGGAAACCGGCACCCCGTGGGACGGAGACGGTGACGCCTGCTTGTCGTGCCACTTGGGGGCGGAGGCCATCCACGAGACGGGCGTCGAGCCCACGGAGTGCGTGATCTGCCACGGCGGCGACGGCGAGGCCCAAACGTACGAGGCCGCCCACGTGCTGCCGCCGGAGAACTATGCCGCGATCCGTGGCGAGGGCCTCCCGGTGGCCCCCGAGGGCTACATCAAGGACTTCGCGCCGGACCAGCTGGACCAGCTCCCGGTCGACTACGTGCAGTTCATCAACCCCGGCGACCTCCGGGTGGCCGACAAGACCTGCGGGGCCTCGGGCTGCCACGAGGGCATGACGGAGAAGGTGGAGCGGTCGATCATGTCGACCAACGCCGGCCACTACATGCCGACCCTCTTCCTCGCTGGCTACCAGGACCGCGACGCCATCTTCGGCACCACGGAGTTGACCGACCCCGACTGCGACCCCGGGGCCTTCCCGGGCTCCGTGTGCGAGCTGGCGCCCCTCCGCCCACCGGCGTCTTCCGAGTTCGATGCCGCGGTCGCCGCGGACGACCTGCAGCGGCTCGAGGAGATCTCCTACGACCACTACCTGGCCAAGAGCTGCGATACCTGCCACGCCGCGGGCTACGGCGACAACAACGCTGCGTACAAGTTCCGGTCCACGGGCTGCACCAGCTGCCACATGATCTACGGCAAGTACGGCCACTACGAAGGCGACGACCCGACCATCCCGAAGGCCACGGCCTCCTTCCCGGCCAAGCACGAGATCACGTCGGCCATCCCGACCGAGCAGTGCACGACCTGCCACTTCCAGGGCGGCCGCATCGGCCTGCTGTACCGCGGCATCCGCGAGGCCGGCTTCGCGGACACGCCCCCCAACGCTGAGGCCTGGGAGCCCGGTGCCTACGGCAAGGCGAACCCGATGTTCTACCTGTCCGACGAGGACACCACGAACGACATCGACGAGTCGCCCCCCGACGTGCACTTTGCCGCGGGCATGCACTGCGCCGACTGCCACGTGGGCTCCGACGTGCACGGCGACGGCCGCATCTACAGCACCTCGAAGCAGCAGGTGGAGCTCACCTGCGAGGACTGCCACGGCACGGTCCGGGAGGCCATCTCCGCCGACGGCGAGGGCCGGTTCACCACCGCGGGGGGGCGGCCCCTCAAGCAGCTCGTGGAGACGGCCGAGGGCGTCGTGCTCAAGGGCGTCGATGGCAACGACCACCCGGTGGTTCAGGTCATCGACGTGGTGAGTGCCGCCGGCACGGCCTCGGCCGCCCACCAAGCCATGGCGGTCGACGAGAACGGCTGGTCCCACACCGACAGCCTCACCTGCGATGCTTGCCACACCTCGTACAACGAGCACTGCCTGGGCTGCCATGTCTCGATGGACATGCGCTTCGACCAGCTCGACCACCAGACCGGTCTGCCCTCTGAGGGGCTCGTCCGCGGCGGTCGGGAGATGGTGTCGCTCCACGACGTGTTGCTGGGCGAGGGCCCCGATGGCCGTGTCCAGTCCGTCATGCCCTCCCAGCAGGTGCAGATGGTGGTGATCGGTCGAGGCGGGGAGCGCCTCATCGGCGGCGACCACCCGGACCGAGAAGGCGACGTGGGCGTGTTCCGAAACACCCCGGCGTCCCAGGCCAACAACGGCTTCCATGTGTTCTTCCAGCACACGACCACGGCCAAGCCCAGCCAGTTCCGGCCTTGCGAGACCTGCCACCCGGCCACCGACTCCGCGAAGGAGCGGGAGCGCGTGAAGGGCGTGTACGGCTATGGCACCGGCGAGTTCATGCTGGAGGTGCCCGGCGGCGGCTACGTCGACGCTCTGCAGTTCCTCAACGCGGACGGCACGCCGAGCACCGAGTGGGTGCACGAGAACACGGGGCCGCTCCCCGAGGCCCGTCGCGAACGCGCGATGAACGTCTTCCTCGATCAGCTGGGGGACAAGTGAGGCGTCGGGGAGGGGTGGTCCTCCTCCTCGTGGCCGCCTGCTCCGGCGACGACGAGCCCGGCACGAAGGACACCTCCGGCACCACGAGCGCTCCTGCCTGGGAGATGGTCGTGGAGGATGGGCCCGGCGGCATGATGCTGGGGGCCTACTCGGTCGGCGACACGATGATCGTGGTGGGCGGCCAGCTCAACGACGGCACCGGGACCATCTGGAAGCTGAACGACGGCGTGCTCTGCGTCGACGAGGAGATCCCGGATGCCCCCCTTTGGTGGGTCCACGGGCGCTCCGAGACCGACCTGTACATGGTGGGCGAGCAAGGCCTCATCCTCCACGAGGTCGACGGGGTGCGCACCCGAGAAGACGTCCCGAGCACCGCCAAGCTGTTCGGCGTCTACGACGACGGCACCGATGTGTGGGCCGTGGGCGGCGACATCTTCGGCGACGGCACCGGCGAGATCTGGCGTCGTGTCGATGGCACCTGGTCCTTGGCCAGCACCACGCCCGGGCTGGCGTTCAAGGCCTGGGAGGGCTGGTTCGTGGGGGATGGCTTCGTGTGGTGGTGGGACGGGACCGACTTCGTCGACCGCACCCCCGCGGAGGCCCCTCGCTTCACGACGGTACGCGGCCGCAGCCAAGACGACGTCTGGGTCGTCGGGGGCACCCAGGTGGCCGAGTTCTACCACTGGGACGGCGCCGAGTGGTCCAGGCCCGACGTCGATGCCAGCTGCGTCAACGCTGCCCTCAACGGGGTCTACACGGCGCCTGGAGAGGACGTGTACGTCGCGGGCATGTTCGGGGTGGCCGGCTCCTTCGACGGCACGGCCTGGAGCTGCGCCGACCAGCCGCTCACGGCCAAGGCCTTCCACGCGGTGTGGCCCCACGACGGCGCCTGGTGGGCCCTTGGAGGCAACTTCACATCGTCGTCGACTCAGGTGAGCTCGGTGGCCCGCTTCGGGGAAGGGCCGCTGCCTGAGGTTGCCGAGAGCTGTGAGTAGTCACTCTCCGCAGGGGGTGCCCTCGAGGAAGTCCGACAGCCGCTCGAAGTAGGCGTCGAGACCCATCTCCGGCACCCCCTTCGTGGAGATGCCGTGCTCCGAGCCCGGCACGACCCAGAACTCGGTGGGGCCGCCGTTGGCGTCGGCCAGCTCTTCGACCATGTGGGGGGGGATGAGGCCGTCGACCTCGCCCGCCATGGCGAGCAGGGGGCCCGGGTGCTCCCGGAGCTTGTACACGTTGTCGTAGCGCCCATCGGAGAGGAGCTGGTCGGGCAGCGCGAGGGTGGTGCTCCCCTCGGCGAAGTTGCTGAGCGAGGGGAAGGGGGTCTCGAGCACGAGAGCGCAGCCCGGCCGCGTCAGGGCTTGCTCCACCGCGGGGATGGCCCCGAGGCTGTAGCCGTAGAGCACGATGCGATCGGGGTCCGGGGCGAGGGCGTCGAGGGCGTCGCGCACGGCCATGGCGTCGTCCATGAACTCGTCGGGGGTGGCGAACGTCTCCGGTTGGGTCTTGCCGAAGCCCCGGTAGTCCCAGGAGAACACGCTGTAGCCTGCCTCGTGGAGCATGCGGAGGCGGGGGGCGTAGTGCTCGAGGTTGGCGTAGTTGCCGTGGCTGTACAGGATGGTGGTGTCGGCCAAGGCGCCGTGCCCGGCGAGGAAGACCGCGTCGGCCTCGCCCCCCCCGGACAGGCCGATGGTCAGGTCGACGACGCTTCCGGGGTCGACGGGGCGGATGGTCTGGCCCGGGGCGAGGGTCTGGGGGAACCAGGGGTAGTCCCGCTGCCAGTCGTAGGCCTCGCCGCAGGGCACGCAGACCTGGTCCCACGCCTCGTCCTCGGGGTCGCAGGTGTCGGGGCCCACCTGGCTGCAGGGGATGCCGTCGAACACGAAGCCGTCGAAGGTGAGGCAGCCCGCGCTGCCCAGCGCCAGCGCGAGGGCGAGGATGGAGCGAAACGTCACAACGCACCTCCGAAGCGGGTGCCGAGGGCCACGGAGACCCCAATGGCGCCGGACGGGCCAATGAAGCGTACGGCCCGGCTGTCGGCCACCCGCCCTGCTGCGAACCAGCGGAGCTCGGGCTGCACGAAGAAGCCGCCCGCCTCGCCGGGGTCGAGCTGGGCGCCCAGGGCGGGGGTGAGGGTGAGGCCCGGGTTGGCGACGTCCAGGTACTCGCTGACCGAGGCGTACACGAGCTGGTGGCCGAGGTCGTAGCTGGCGGTGAGCTCCAGCTGGTTGGTGAGCCAGCCCTGCAGGCGGGGGGCGGTGCGGTAGGGCAGGCCGACGACGTTGGTGGCGAAGAACACCCGGTCGGTCAGGGCCAGGCGGGGCACGGCGCCCTCGGGGCGGACCAGCAGCCAGCTGGAGCCGACGTGGCCGGCGATCATGCCGAAGGGCAGGGCGGTGGCGTTGAGGCCGTAGCGCAGGTCGAGGGGGCGCTGGGCGACCTCGGTGAGGCCGTGGGCCCCTTCGACCACGAGGTTCGGCATGGGGAGGGGGCCGCCGAAGTCGATCATGGCGCCCCCGATGGTCACCCCGATGGCGTGCTCTCCCCGCTCGAGAGGGCGCGCGCCGCTCAGCGTGGAGCAGGCGGTGAGCAATACGGGCAGGGCCGCCATCGTCAGGTTGGAACGCACGATGACGCCTATCCTCTGGGATGCGCGGTGGGGTGCCGAGGCGGTCAGCCGCCTGCGAACACCGTCGGCGAGCCGGCGGCCACGGCGGTGCAGGCGGTGACGGCGTCGCCGACCCGACCGCAGCCACGGCCGTTGATCTTCACCGTGGTGCTGCCCATGGTGATGGGCGCACAGCACGGCGGACACGGGCTGCCGGGCAGGGTGTGGGGCGTGTTGATGTCACCCTGTCTCGAGACCGGCATCATGTTGGCGTACACGTTGTGGGAGCACATCAGGCGCGTCATCGGCGTGCAATGCGTGATGTCTGCGTCGCCGAAGCGAGTCACTGCGGGCATTCCAACCTCCATTGGTCTCGCGGGCGAGGATCTCCTGCAAGGCCGGTATCCATGGATCCATGTCGTGATGGATCCATTGGGTGTGGGTGAAGGGCTTGCCGCCCTTCTCGAACGTGTAGGTGAGCGTGATGTCGTGGGTGTCGTCGGGGTGGAAGCCGATGACGTTGTCGATCTGATCCGGGATGTCGGCGACCCGGGTGAACGTCTTCAGTTTGCCGTCGACGAGGATCTCGAAGCGGTGGTTCGGGAACAGGTCGAGGCCGTACTCCCCTTCGATGACGAAGACGTCGCCTTGCTTCTCGACCCGGACGCCTGAGGGCAGAAAAGGCTGTACCCCCACGAAGCGGTCGGCGTCGACCTCCACTCGAATGGGCCTGAACTGCCAGAGCCGCTCGTCGGCGGCCCAGCGTCCGTCGTGGTCGTGGTCGTGGCCGTCGGTCGCATCGCCGTGGTGGTGATGCTCGAGGGCGCCGTGGCCTTCGTGTTCGTGGTCGTGGGGCTGGTGCATCGGCGGGGCCTAGTTGAGGTCGATGCGCGGCGCGACGAGGCCGATGTGGGTGTTGGAGGTGATCTCCAGGTCGCCGTCGGCGTGGAACGCCAGGCTGCTCGGGGAGGAGACCACGACGCGCCCATCGTTCTCGATGCGGATGACCACACCCGAGGCATGCTCGATGCACAAGTCGGTGCTGTCGTCCGGGGACGGCACGATGGCGTAGGACGTGGAGCGCTCGCCACGCACCTTGTCGACCAGTCTCCGCAGAAAGCCCATGTCCGCCTCGAAGCCGGGTCGGGGAGTCGACGGAGGCCTCGCCAAAAGTATACCGCACCAGCCACTTCGCCCGAGGGGCGACGCCCGGACTACCGGGGTGCTTCGACCAGCTCGATGTCGAGGACGAGGTCGACGCCAGCAGGGATGCCCGCCTCGCTCGCCCGTTGGGAGACAGCCAGCTCGGCAGGCACCCGCACCTGGCGGCGGCCGCCCTCCCGCATGCCCTTCATGCCGAGGGTGAGGCCTTCCATCACCAGGCTGTGATCGTAGCGGAACCACCAGCAGTGGGGCTTGGCGTAGGTGTGGTCCACCAAGGCACCGTCGGCCCAGACGGCCACATCGACACAGACCCGCTCGCCGCCCTTCGGCTTGGCCCCCAGCCCCACGACGAGGTCGGAAAGCTCGATCCCTTGGGGCCCCCGCCGGAAGACGTCGGCGGTCCAGGGAGCCTCGGGCGGGGTGCGGGGGGCCCGCAACTCGAACAGCTCGACTTCGAAGTACAGCGTGGAGCCCGGCGGGATGGAGCCGGCGCTTCGGGTGCCATAGCCGAGGGCTGGGGGGATCACCAAGCGCCGAACGCCGCCCACCTGCATGCCGGCCAAGCCCTGATCCCACCCTGCGATGACTTGCCCTGCGCCCACGCGGAACCCGAAGGTCTCGCCGCGCTCCACGCTGCTGTCGAAGACGTCGCCGTTGGCGAGACGCCCGACGTAGTGGACCTGGACGTCGGAGCCGGGCACCACCTCGTCGCCGCTTCCCACCTTCAGGTCTTGCACCTCGAGGCCGCCTTCCTGGGTGGACCAGGGCTCGGTGGAGACGTCTTCGGCGATGGGCCAGGAGGCGGCGAGGGCGGTGGCGAACCAGAGGGCGAGCATGAAGCGGTCTCCGAGGAGGCGTGGGACTCAGAACACGAAGGAGCCGGCCAGCAGTCCCAGGACGGCGGCCAAGACGCCGAGCATCAGCAAGAGCAGGCCCATCCAGACGTTGCCGGAGGCGCCGCTGGCCGCGAAGGGGGGCTGGGGAACAGGGGCAGAGATGCCGCTGCGGGGGCGCGGGTCGGCGGCCGCCACCGCGTCCGGGATGTCTTCGGTGGGGTCGGCGGCGGGGCCGGGCATGTCCGGGAAGGGGACGTCGGCGGTGATCTCTGGGGCGACGAGGTCGTGGATGTCGGTGTCGTCGTCGCTGATGGCAAGGTCCGCGAAGGGCATCAGGGTGTCGCCGTGGGAGGTCGGGCGATCGGCGGCCGGCGGGGGCGTGGTGGTGGATGGCGGCGGCGGCGCATCGATGGGGTCGAGGCCCTGGAGAGCACGAAGCACGGGCTCGCGGTCCAGGCGCTCGGCGACGACCCGGGCCGAGGCGGGTCGGGCATCGCGGTCGACGGCGAGGAGATGGGCGACGAGGGCGTCGACCTCGGCCGGCACGGCGGGGTTGACAGAAGATGGCGCGGGAGCCGACCCCTGGGAGACCTGCTGGTAGATGTCCATCAGGCCTTGGCCGTCGAAGGCGCGGCGGCCGGTGAGCAGCTCGAAGAGCAGGCAGCCGAGGCTGAACAGGTCGGCCCGGGCGTCGACGTCGCCCGCACCGCGGAACTGCTCGGGGGACATGTACTGGGGCGTGCCGAAGGTGGTGCCCATCTGAGTGAGGGCGGCCGTGGAGTCTGTGGTGAGCGTCTTGCCCAGCATGAAGTCGTGGATCAGCGGGGTGCCGTCGCTGGTGATCCGCACCTTCTGGGGCTTGAGGTTTCGGTGCACCAGGCCGCGCTCGTGGGCCGCCATCAGGCCGTCGACCAGCTTGCGGAACAAGACGACCACGTCGGCGACGTCGTGGCGTTCGCTGGCCCAGGACGCGAGATCGGTGCCTTCGACGAAGCGAGAGACCACCCCCACGCTGCCGGCGGTGTCGATCACGTCGATGATGTCGACGAGGTGGGGGTGCTGGATCCCCCTCTGGGCCTCGCCGACCCGACGCAGCCGCTCCTGGAAGGACGGGTCCCGCAGGAACATCAGCTTGAGGACGTAGCGCCCCGCGGGGACGGGCTCACCGTCGACCTCGGCGCCCTCGGGACGCACCTCGTAGGTGACGGCCATGGAGCCCTGGTGCAGCTCGCGAACGAGGTGCCAGCCGGCGATGGTGGATCCGATGGAGTGCATGGAGGGTGGGATCTAGCCTGTTGGCGGGCCCTTGCACGGCTTCGTTGCGCTGGCTTGAATGGGGGCGGGGTCCAGCGCGTCCTGCACGGCCCCAGGAGGTCCCATGTCCCGCGTCGCTCTCGCCCTCGTCTGCTCCCTCGTGGCCACCGGCTGCCACAGCAAGTTCAAGAAGCACGTGGGCTCCATCGACGACGTGCGCCCGGACATGGTCGTGCCGGGGGGGCCCTACGTGGCCCTCGGGGGCGTGCAAGGGGACAGCCTGCTGGCGGCGGCGGTGAACGTGACCCAGGGGGTGAAGTCCATCGACCTGACCCGTCGGGTGAGCTCTGCGGTGGACCCGGGGCCCGTCACGGACGCCTTCCTCACCGAGATGGACCTGGCCCTCGGCAAGGGCCCTCCCTTCGACCTCGACAGCCGCTCGGACACGGTGCTGCAGATCAGCATGGACGGCTACGGGATCGAGGTGGCGGCCCTCGGCATGCCCGGGGTGCTCACCTACAACCTGTCGACGCGGATCTACCTGCCCGATGGGGAGCGGGTGTACACCGCGGGCCACAACTGCGCGGTGTCCTTCGGGGACCCCAAGGCGGTCTCGGTGGTGCTGGGGGCGGTGAACAACAGCCGGGCGATCAAGGACATGAGCGATCAGGAGATCCAGGACATGTTCGAAGGCGGGGCGCGCTGGTGCGCCCAGCAGACGGTGCTGCGGATCCGGCGCCACGGCGGATAGGAGAGCGCCGGAGGTCGGGTGGAGCTTCTCCTCGTGGCGCTCGCCGGCATGGCGGCGGGCTTCGTGAACACGGTGGTGGGGTCGGGGAGCCTGATCTCCTTCCCGACGCTGGTGGCGCTGGGACTCCCTCCCCTGACCGCCAACGTCACCAACAACCTCGGCCTGCTCTTCGGTTCGCTGTCGGGCACCTGGGGCTACCGTCGGGAGCTCGCGGGACAGGGGGGGCGGCTGCTGCGGCTGATGCCGTTGGCCCTGCTGGGGGCGGCCACCGGCGCCGGCTTGTTGTTGGTGCTGCCAGCGACCACGTTCGATGCAGTGGTGCCGGTGCTCGTCGGCCTCGCCGTGCTCCTGGTGCTCGTCAAGCCCTGGCTCGCCGAGCGGGTGGACCTTGCACAGGAAGGGCGCTTCGCCCCCGCAGCGGTCGGGGTGTTCTTTGCATCGGTCTACGGGGGCTACTTCGGCGCGGCGCAGGGAGTGCTGCTGCTCGGCGTGCTGGGGGTCTTGCTCACCGGCACGCTCCAGGAACTCAACGCCGTGAAGAACGCCCTCGTGGCCGGGGTGAACGGTCTGGCGGCGGTGGTGTTCTTGTGGCAAGCCCCCGAGCATGTGGAGCTTCCGTCCGCCGCGGCGCTGGCGGTCGGGGCCATCGTCGGAGGCCAGCTCGGCGCACGGGTGGGCCGCCGCCTGCCTCCGACGGTGATGCGGGGGGTGGTCGTGGTGGTGGGGGTCGTGGCCATCTGGGTGTTGCTGCGCTGAGGGGCCGGCGGAGGCGCGGTGGCCGAGGTACGGTCGCCCATGCGCGAGTGGCTCCAGCTCGTCCGGGAGGACGTCGACCCGGTGGTGTACGGAGGAGCCGCCGTGGTGCTTGCTTTGGTGCTGGGGGTGCACGTGGGGACCGGGGCCTTCGAGCCCTTCCTGCGCGACCCCGGGATGGTGGGCCTGCTGGGGCGCAGCCTCCTCTTCGGCCTACCGTGGGCCGTGGTGCTGGCGCTGATGGTGGCGCGGGGTCGGGCGGCGCTCTCGTGGCCCCTCGTGCGCATGGGCCTCGCAGCGGTGGCCATCGTGTCGGTGGCCACGTGGTTCCCCTACCACCGCTCCGTGGTGGCCCCGCTTCCCGTGCCCTTGCAGGGCTACGGGCGAGCCTTGCTCTGGAATCTCAAAGGCAGCGCGCTGTGGCTGGGACCCGTCGTGCTGTTCTGGTGGCGCTACGATCGAGGCACGGTCCCGGCCTGCTACGGCGTGACCTGGCACGAGGGGCACCGTCGCATCTACGGGGCCGCCCTCGGGGTCATCGTGCTCCTGGCCGTGTGGGCCTCCTTCCGCGCCGACTTCCTCTCGGTGTACCCGACCTACCGGCCTGGGGTGGCGGAGGCCTACCTCGGGGTCTCTCCCTGGCTCACGGTCGGGGTGTACGAGCTCGTGTACGGCGTCGACTTCGCCTTCGTGGAGCTGTTCTTCCGGGGCTTCCTGGTGATCGGCATGGCCCGATGGCTCGGCTCCGGCGCGGTGATGCCGATGGTGGCGATGTACGCCGTGGCCCATGTGGGCAAGCCGCTCCCCGAGGTGCTGGGGAGCATCGTCGGGGGCTACGTGCTCGGCATGATGGCGGTCCAGAGCCGCAGCATCGCCGGGGGCATCGTGCTGCACCTGGGCATGGCGTGGAGCATGGAGGCGGCCGCGCTGCTGCAGCACGGCGTGCGTGGGACCCTCACCGCGTCGTAGGGCTCACGGGAGCTCCACCCGCTCCTCGTGGACCACGACGCTCCGGGGGTAGTCCCCGAGGTGGTGGTACTCGGCGTTCTGCTTGCTGAGCCGGTGGTTCGACGCCTCGACGATGGCCACGGTCGCCCCGTCGGGGATGGGCAGGCGCTCGGTGCGCGCCTCCCTCGGCTGGAGCCGGTTGTCGGACACCTTCCGGGGCGGTGCCTCCCAGACCCACTCCTGCTGGATGCGGTGCTGCCATGGCTCGCCGACGGGGCCCTCCGCTCCTTCGAAGCGGACGTCGAGCTGGACCCAGCGCTCGGGGTCGCCGCTGGGGAGCATGTGGCCTGCGTTGGCGTTGCGGAAGTCGACGACGAGCTCGCCCCCGTCGACCTGGCTGGTGACCTCGAGGCCGAAGGGGTTGGCCTCCTTGGGCGGGTACTTCCCTGCGATCTTGGGGATCCCGGCGCCGCGCCACCAGTGCTGGCCCACCCGCTTGGGCTCCCCCCAAGGAACGACGGGGCGCTCCACCGAGGGCATGTGGCAGGTGATGCAGTTCTTGCCTTCGTCGTCGTACGGTCCGGCCTTCCACTCGTCGCCGGTCTGGAAGGTGCAGATGAAGGTCTTTCCGGCGTAGGTGGCCTCGGCCTGGTGGCACTTCAGGCACAGGGTGGCATCCCGAAACGCGGGGTCGACCTTGACCTTGTGGGGTGCGGCCTCGCTGGGCCCGCCGTCGACGCCGAGGCCAGGGCCCGCGATGGCGTCCCCCTGCACGTGGCACGCGGCACAGGTGATGCCTTCCTCGCGGAGCGCCTCGTCGTAGACCGGGTTCGGCACGAGCTGCGGCAGCTCGACGTCGCCGTCGATCAGGCCCACGGGCCACAGATCCTGCTGGGTGAGCAGGGGGGTGTGGCAGTTCAGGCACAGCCAGCGGTTGCCCGACTTGCCGATCTCCTTCTGGTACTGCTCGTCGACCCACGCTTGGGCGTGGACCGACACCGACCACTCGGCGTGGATCTGCACGTGGCAGGCCATGCAGGTCTTGGCGGAGAGATCGGCGAGGCCCTCGACCTTCTCCAGGCCCGTGACCCGGAAGGGGCGCTCGAACGTGGGGCGGGTGTCGATGAAGGCCTCGGTGCGTGCCAGGTCCTTGTCGAGCCCCTGCGACGGGAGCTCCACGGGGCCGGTGGCCTCCGGGGTCTCGGAGGCGGGGGCTGGGGCGGACTTGCCGGTGCCCTGGCAGGCGACGAGGGCGAGAAGCGAGAGGGACCAGTGCATGAGACGTCGGGGGACCGGGTGGAAGACGCTGTGCCCGCGCGGGTGGGGATCGTTACGGGTCGACGGCAGCAGCCTAGCGCGGAGGGGTGAAGTTCAGCGGAGCGCTTCCACCATCACGCAGATCGTGCCTTCGAGGCCGAGCGTGCGCATGCGCTGTGCGATGTACGCCTCCGTCGGCTGGGCGAACACCGTGGAGGGGATGGGCATGCCGCCGGTGGTCTGGCCGTTCAGGAGCTCCGGGAACCACATTTTGTACAGGTCGCCGGCGGACTGACGCTTGATGATGCGCTCCCATGCGGCGGTGATCTTGGCTTCGCAGGCCGCGCGGACGTCGGCCGGGTCGAAGCCGGGCTTCCCGGTGAGGGGGCCGGCGTCGTCGCCGAGTCCGAGGCCCGTCACCAGGGCGTCGGTCAGGGAGGTCCGGAAGGCGTCGCGGGCACCGGGCGCGTCCCGAACGTCCTCCCAGCTCAGGGCTCGCACGATGGTCACGAACTGCTTGGCGTGCTTGCCCAGGGCCAGCATGGCCGCGCCCAGAGGAGTGTCGGCGGTGGTGAGGTCGTCGGCGTCGTCCCACAGGTCGAAGGCCGCCTGGTAGTGGGTGGAGAGGGCCTCACGGTAGGCCTCGAGGCGCGACATCACTGCAGCCTTCGTGTCGGCGGTCATCGTGCCGCTGACCGGCAGGTCTGAGACGAAGCGCAGGACCGCGTTCGCGACCTCGGTCTCCATGACCTGCTGCCCCTCGAGGTAGGTGCGACGCCCGACCCGGGCCTGCTTGGTGATGTCGTACTTGTCGTGGTTGGCCCGCGCCGCGTTGCCGAGGCTCAGGGGGTGGCCATCCACCAAGGGGCAGATCAGCACGCCGTGGTCGGTCAGGATGCGGTCGTCCATCCAGGCCTGGGCCACGTCGCCGTCGTCGAAGGGCTTCCAGGCGATCCGGTCGGGCTGCCCTGGCCAGGCGACGTTCTGGTGGGGGATGGCAGCGAGGGCGGAGGCGTCCACGAGATCGGGGTCGATCGCCAGGAACATGGAGTCGTAGTCATCCTTGCGATCCATGCGCTTGTGGAGCTGGTCCTGGAGGCCGCGAAGGCGGCAGATCTTCAGGGATGGGACGAGCACGACGAGTCCGGTGCCGTCGGCGAGCTGCTGGAGCTCCGCGGCGGTCTTCACCTCAGTGTTGATGTCCCCCATGATCGCTTGGGGATGGGCCGCCCCTGCACACTTGGCCTCGAGGATCCCGCGGAAGCGGTCCATGTTGGCCCCCCGGTTCCCGGAGGAGAAGTGGCTGGCGGTGATCTCGAGGATGGGGGCGCCGTCGGGGCCGAGGACCACGAAGGACGCAGTGTCCTGGGCGTCAGGCTGGGCGTCGTCGGGGGAGAGACGGACCGACAGCTCGGCGGGGGTGGTGACGGTCGTGGTGTCGTCGCCGAAGCGGTACTCGGCGTGCTGGGGATCGGACATGGGAGGGACCTGCGGCAGGAGTGGAGTTCGCGCCTAACCGCTACGGAAGGGGGGGAGGCATCTCTCGACGCTGCGGCCCGCCGTCCGCGTTCCCCGGCGTCCTCTCGGGCAGTGCCCTTCCACTCGAAGCTATGGCCGCTGGGTCCAAGTCCCGTCCGGGCCGACCATCGTCGTGATGCCCTCGCTTGCCCTGAGCGCACGGACCTGCACCGTGCCGTCCAGAGACGTCCATGAGAGCGATGTGCCCTCGAGGGTGGCCCGCATGGGACCGATCCGGGTGGTCGTCTCCTCGAAGACATGTTTGGCATCCACCACCGCCGTGCTGACGTTCGTGTGCGTCACCTCGTACACGGCGAGATGAGAGGAGTACGCCTTGACCTCGAGTCGCTGGCAGGTGCCCGTGCCGAGCACCGTGCGATGGCAAGGGGCCGACCAGGTTCCGGCGAGGTCTTCGGGTGGGATCGCGAAGGCGAGAGCGATGGCGAGGAGCGTCATGGCTTCGGCATATCCTGGCTACGAGGCGTGGTACCCATACTCACGACGGACCCCAAGGGACCACCTAGCCGTCCGCGGGGGGCGCTTCCTCTTCGGGGGCGTCGGCGTCCAGCAGCGAGGCGTCCTCGAGGCCATAGTGGGACTTCAGGTGCTCCACGAGCTTGGCGTGGCTGGACTCGTCCACGCGACTGCGGGCCCCTGCGTACACCGTGAGCAGCGTGTGGGTCGCGTCTCCGACGTCGTCGGTGGCCGCCAGCGCGATCTCCAAGGTCTTCGCAAACGACTCCGCCACAAACGCCTCGATGGACTCCGCCACTGCGCCGGTCGTGGAGGCATCCAACTTGGCGACCAGCTCGTCCTTGGCCAACGGGTAGGCCTTCTCGTCGGCCTTGATCTCGGCCCCCGCGTGGGCGGGTCGTGACACATCGGTGGTGTGGTTCTTGGCGTCGATCGTGCGCTTCTTGTCGAGTTCGGTGTTCCACCGCGTGGAGAACCGCACCGTGGCCGGCGCCTCACACGCAAACGTCCAGGTGGTCTCCGCGTACTTCGCGGTCTCGATGACGTCTTCGGTGAGCTCTTCGTCGGTCTTGTGCTGCTTCGCGCGCAGGTCCGCCACCAACTTGGTCGTGGCCTTGTGGCGCTCCTCGGCATCGGCCGTCTCGGCGACGAGCCGCTCGGTCGAGGTCTTTTGGGGACCCAGCTCGGCGTCGACCCCATCGAGGGCCTCCTTGGCTTCGTTCACGGCCTTGGTGTCGGCCTCGAGCTTGGTCTTCCACTCCGAGTGGAACCCCTCGAGGAGCGACAGCTGCTCCTTCGTCTGGGCAATGGCTGTGTCGTTGGCCTCGCTGTTCTTCAGCTCGGTCTTCACATCCTCGACCCGTTGGGCGGACGCAGTGATCTGCTCCCGGGTCGCGTCGGCGTCCTTGGAGGCGTCCGTGTGCACCCGATCTTTGCGGGCGCGGTCCTCTTCCAGGGACCTGAGCTGAGCCTGGGCGGTGGCCATGGCCGAACGCTTCTCGTCGCGCTCGGTGTCGACCGCCTTCAGATCGCCCTCGGCCTTGTCCAGCGCTTCGGTCACCTCGGCGTAGTCTGGGTTGGGGACCTGCCTGGTGCCGGCGACGAATTCCTTCTCGAGGTCCTCGTCCTTCGACGTCTCGGCGCAGCGTTCGCCGTTGGCCGACACCACCGCCATCAGGTCCCAGGACGACGAGCGCCCCCGGTCGACCCCGGCGACCCCGGACAGGCCTTCTCGCAGGGTCTTGCGCAAGCGCCAGTGACGTCCACCGCTGCCCTTGGTGTTGATGTAGACGCCCAAGGCGGCATCCGCGCCGGCCCTCTCGAGGGCCGTGGCACCGGACTCGAGGTGGGCCGCGTCTCCACCGACCTCGTGGGCCCGCAGGTAGTAGACCGCCGCGAGGCCGGGCTGCTTGCGCTCGGCCGCCTGGGCCTCCGCGAGCAGGTGCGCCACCCACGCCTCGGTGACGGTGTTCTCGAGGGACTCCCCGAGGGTGCGTTGGGCGGGCTCGACGGCGAGCACGTGCTGCGCTGCAACCCGCGCGTCGGCATAGCGGCGGGCCGCCAGGTTCTCCTCGACCTCGGTGGCCACGAGCGCACGGATGGTGACCGCCGCATCTTCCACGGCGGCGGAGTGCGGGTACAGATCCTTGGCCATGGCCACGAAGTCGTAGGTGGCGGTCACGTCGTCGACGGACCCCATCGTGGAAGCGAGCTCGGCGTGCAGCGCGTCGGACGCCGCAGTCTGCACCTCGCCGATGCGCGGGTGTTCGGCGTCGAGGTGCGCTGCTCGGTCGATCGCATCGTGGGCGGCCACGAACTCCTTGGCTGTCACGGCGGCCTCGGCCGAGGTCAGCTCGATCTCGACGGCCTCGGCGAGGGCCTCGGCGACCTGCGTGTCGGCCTCGCCGGGCTTCAAGGAGTTCGCAAACCGGTAGGCATCGTAGGCATCGGCCCACTCATCGGCGGCCGCGGCGGTCTCGCCATGTTTCATCGCTTGCTGGAACGCACATCCCTGCAGTGCGAGGGCGACCGTCAAGCCGAACGTCAGGTTTCGCACGATTTTCCCCTGTGGAGGCGACGAAGTCTACTCGGATGGGTCCCCGATGCGACTACACGAGCCCTACCGATGGCCACCGGCTGCGACTCGGATGAGGCATGCTACGGCCCCGAGGAAGCCGATGTCCTTCGTCAAAGTCGAGACCGCCGAGAACCTCTTGATCCGTGTTCCCTACAGCGCCCCACGCAGGGTGCCGGTATGGACCACGGTCCTCAAGCTGCGGGTGGCCCAGGTGCTGGTCGTCGCATTCGTCGCGCTCGGCTCGGCCGTGGTGTGGTCCGAGGGGGAACTCACGGGCCGGTACGGCGCATCCGTGACGGTCGAGACGCCGACGGACCTCCTGCTCGCCATGTCCTGGGCCTACGTGCTCTGCGCGCTGCTCGTGCTGTCGGGAGAGCTCGCTGTGCGGGGGATGGGCTGGCGGGACCTGCTCACCGTGTTCCGGTCTCGCGATGCCAGCCACCGAGACCCCGACCGGCGGGTCGCGACGCTGCACGTCCAGGGACAGCACGTCCGTTTCGAGGATGGCATCGACCAGACGAGGACCTGCGAGCTCGGTGCGTTGGAGGCCATGCGGGACGGCGGACGCATGGTGCTCGTCCTCGGGGGCGAGCGGTTCGAGCTCGGCGTTGGGGGAGCGCCCGAGGAGTCGGACGAGGTGGTCGCCCTTCTCCACACACGCAGCAGGAGCTGACGGACGAGCCACCCGGTGGCGGAAGCGAAGCCTGCGCATCCACGAAGCCGTCGCGGGATTCCAACCGGACCGTCTCGCTGCGCTCGAACGTCCCCTTGGAATCCCACTTGTTGCGCGGCCTAAAGGCCGCTCGTCGAGAATCCTCCTAGGCTCGCCCTTCGATTCGCCAGCGATAAGCAAGCTTATCGAGCGAATCTCGGCCTCACCGTCGTCGGATTCCAACCGGACCGTCTCGCTGCGCTCGAAAGTCCCCTTGGAATCCTACTTGTTGCGCGGCCTAGAGGCCGCTCGTCGAGAATCCCGCTAGGCTCGCCCTCCGATTCGTCCCTGAGAAGCAAGCTTCTCAGGCGAATCTCGGGCTCACCGTCGCGGGATTCGAAGCTTCTGCCCAGCGGTGCGCCCGTCGCTTCGCCGCACCTCCGGCGGACGAACAACGGGGTGTTCGGCAGGCTGGGAGGCCTCAGCGGGGCCTACAGGCACCCCGTCGCGTCGCAGCTGAACGAGGCGGCGAGGCCCCAGGAGGCCGAACCGGCATCGTCGAGGGTGTCGTCGGGGCTGTTCGAGGAGAAGTCGGTGTCGACCACCACCACGTCGGAGCCGAACAGGCTCATCGCGCCACCCTCGCTCGCGCTGTTGGCGTCGAAGGAGGCGCTGTCGATCTCGATCTCCGAGTCGACGGCCGACAGTCCTCCACCGGTGCCTGAGGCGGCGTTGCCGGAGACGGTGGTGCCGAGCAAGCGGACGGTGCTGGACTCCACGTACACCCCGGCCCCGTCGAGCCCGGCGTTGTCGGCGACGAGGCCACCGTTCAGGGTGACGTCGCCGCCCCCTTCGACCCAGACGCCGCCTCCTTGGCAGGCGCGAACCTCCACGTCGTCGAGGGTTGCGCTCGTGTCGTCGAGAAGCAGCCCCTGCGCTGTGGCGCCGTGCACCTCGACACCTTCCAGCTGGGCGTCCCAAACCAACCAGGTGGACACACCCACCCGCGACTCTTCGAACACGACGTTTCGGAGGATGAAGTTGGGGATCTGTCGGCCGTAGATGCCTTCGCTCCCGCCACGAATGGTGAGGTCGGCGACCGTCAGGGAGGGCGAGTTGTAGCCGGCCACCACTGGGCCGGACTCGGCCACCAGCACGGTCTCGGCGGCCCCGACCCCAGCGACCACCAATCGATCGTTTCCGTCGGCGACCACCGTGGCGTGCCAGGTGCCTGCGCACAGCGCGAGCAGGCCACCGTTGCCTATGAGCTCGAACTCGAACTCGGCTCCGGGCGTTCCGGCTGCGAAGGAGGCGGTGAGGTCCAGCGGGTCTTCGTCGTTCGTGAACCACGACACCAGGCCATCGTCGTCGACCCATGCCGCAGTACAATCGTTCTGCACCCCGTCGCACAGCTCGGGGGCGCCCGGCCATGCCCACGGGTCGCCGTCGTCGCAGTCGCCCCCAACCTGGACCATGTGATCGCTCGGGAAGCACAGGGCGGCCGCGGTGGCGTCGTCCCCGAAGCCGTCCTCGTCGCCGTCGACCATCCACACCTCGGCATCCTCGGCGTCGTCGTCGATGCCGTTGACGCAGTCGTCGTCCCAGCCGTTGCACACCTCGGGGACCGACGGGTTCACGTGGGGCCAGTCGTCGTTGCAGTCGGTTCCGTCGGCGACCCACCCCTCCGGCCCCTCGCAGGCCGTGATGGAGGGGGTCAGCACGGATCCGTAGCCGTCCTCGTCGGCGTCTTGGTGCCACTCGGTCGGGTCGATGGCATCCTCGTCGACGAGGCCATCGCAGTCCTCGTCGACCCCATCACAGGTCTCGTCGGCCCCTCGGTGCACGCTCGCGTCGGTGTCGTCGCAGTCCCCGGACACCGTCGCCGTGCCGGGGGCCATTTCGCAGACGTCCCGTCGGGTGCCGTCCACACCGAAGCCATCGCCGTCGTCGTCGGTCCACACGGCGATGGGGTCGGCACACCCGGTGTCTGTGTCTGTGTCGGCGTCTGTGTCTGTGTCTGTGTCTGTGTCTGTGTCGGTGTCGGATGCGGCAGGCGTGCTGGGGCCGTCGGGCTTCGGATCGGCGCATGCGGCGAGGAGGAGGCAGAGAACGCGCATGCAGACAGCCTACCGCGTCTCGGTCTCGCACCACGCCCGCGGGCGACACCACCTTGTTGGCTGCGGCATCGGTCGGCCATGCACACCTGCGCCTCGATGGTCCGAACACGCCGAAGCACCGTATGGGACCAACACGCTACGAGCCTGCGGACGCAGGTGGATTGGCCATGTCGACCCGTTCGACCTCGCGGGCGCCGCATGCGTGGGGGCGGTTGCCTGGCTCGGCGTCATCGCGTGAGGGGCGTTGGAGGGGCTTCGGATGCAGCCCAAGGCCTGTCCGCGGATGGGCACCCCATCTCTCGCTCCTGTTGGCGCCCCCTTGGGCGCAGGAGGGGTCGAGCGTCGCGACGCCCGTTCCGGCCGTCGGGGGTCCCATCCGGAGGGACATGCCCAGGGACCTGGTGAGACCTGCGTCGTGCTGGCGAGCGAAGGACCGGATGGAGCGTTGGGGTGCTCGCGAACGGTCGAGCTAGCGGGGCGACTGCTCTAGTCCCACAGGCTCAGAGTGATCAGCCGCAGGCCCTCGATGGGGTCGCCGTCGGTGTTCAGCGCCTGCTCGTTGCCGGTGATGCGCAGCTGCAGGTCGCCCAGAGGCAACGTGCTGGTGTCGAGCCCGCCGAACAATTCGGTGAGGTCGAAAGAGAGGCTGCCCCCAAGGAGGCTGGTGAGCGCGGTGAGCAAGCCGCCAAGGCCCTCGACGACCTCCTGCTCGGCCCACGCGTCGGTCGTGGCGTACTGGGTGACGTGTCCGTCGACGACCCGCAGGCCGAGGGCCAAGTTGGTGCCTTCGGTCACGTTGAGGTCGGCCTCGAGGGCGAGGGTGAGGTCGAGCCAGTCGGCGCAGTCCTCGTCGGCGGTGGTGATGCCGACGTCGACGAAGACCTCGGGGAGCACGATGGTGGCCATCGGCGCGGTGCCGTCCCGCATGCGCACGGTGCGGCCGTCGCCGAGGGACAGGGCGAGGCACCAGCCCTCGATGTCGTCGGGCACGTCGTCGCCGCCGGGCAAGGCCTTGATGGGGCCGCCGAGGATGTCGCCGAGGATGCCGCCCAGCTCGAGGTCCTGGTCGAGCAGGTCGAGCAGGTCGGACTGGAGGAGCGGCTGGAAGAGGCCCTCGTGGACCGCGACGGCCAGGTCGGCCCGGAAGCCTGCTTCGTCGGCGGTGGGCACGCGGATGACGCTCTCGGTGCCGGTGCCGAGATCGATGCCGAGCACCGCCGCGATGCCATCATCGTCGGTGGCGAGGCGGTCGATGGAGAGCTCGATGGGGGTGCCGAGCAGATCGAGCTCGGTGCCGATGGGACCGAAGATCTCGATGCGGCCGAAGGAGCTGACGAGGCCGTCGACGAGGCCCTCGATGGTGCCGATCACGCCGCCCAGGGCGCCGTCGAGGAGGGCCTCCAGTGCGGGGGAGCCGGCACCGCCGATGGTGATCTCGGGGTCGGCCAGCACCAGGGTGGTGTCGGTGACGGCCAAGGCGAAGATGCCGCTGGCGTCGATGCTGGGCTCCACGACCGCGCCCAGGGTGAGGGTGTCGAAGCCGAGCTCCACATCGCCGTCGCCGAGGAAGGTGCCGGTCTGGACCTGATAGGCGATCTGGAGCTTGCGGACGGTGATCTGCAGGTCGAGTCCCTCGGTGCCGCTCTCCATGGTGGCGTCGACGGGCCAGTGGGTGAGGCCGAGTGGGGTGGCCGAGAAGCTGCCCACGACGAGGTCGGGCAGCAGGGCCTCGAGCTGGCCAAAGAGGTCGAGGTCGATGGCGGCGTCTTCGACGATTTCGGCGAGGTGGTCGACCCCCGTGGGGGTGAAGCGCAGGGTGAGGGCACCCGGCCAGTTGGCCAAGGGGTCGCTCCCCGAGAGCACGGGGATGCGCTCCCGCAGCTGCTTCGATGGGTTGACGGCCTCGATGTCGAGGGTGCGCTGCAGATCCGAACCGTGGTTGGGCACGGGCACGGTGACCTGGAAGGCGCCAGCGCTGCCCACCACCGCTCGGTAGCCCTCGACCCACACGACGGCCTCGGGGTCGTTCACCCGCCCGGACACGACCACCTCGTCGCCAGCGAAGGCCATGGCCACGGGCTCGTCGACGGTGAGGGACAGGTCGATGGCGGGGGGGACCGGCGGGCCTGGCTCGTCGCCGGGCACCGTGAGGACGGTGCCGGAGGACTGGCAGGCGAGGAGCAATGGAAGGAGCATGGGGGGATCTAGCAGGATTGTGCCGCGATGACGAGGGCGCGGCTGGCCGGGTGTCCTCTGCGCGCCCAGACGCCCCACGCGTGGATGGCGAAGCGGAGGCTCGCCTGGTACCCGGTGGATGCCTCTGGAGGTCGTCATGCGTCTCGCTGCTCTGGTCTTGCTGTTCGCTGCCTGTGCTGGATCCAAGGATGACGCCGACACGGCGACCGACACGGACACGGATGCCGACGCGGACACGGACACGGACACGGACACGGACACGGACACGGACGCGGACGCCGATACCGATACCGACACGGATTCGGACACCGACGCGGATACCGACTCCGACACGGGTCTCCCGTGCCCCGGCTTCGTCGACGCGGACCAGGACGGGCACGGCGACCCGGACCTGCCCACGAACGACTGTCGGGTCTCAGCGCCGGTGGGGGACGACTGCAACGACGCAGCCGCCGAGGTCTACCCGGGGGCTCCCGAGCGGGTGCTGTCGGACGGCGACTGCGACGGCACCAACGACACGAGCATCGCTCACGCGGACTACGTCTTCATCGACGGTGGGCCCAACGACGTGACGGCGCTGTACCCAGTAGGGGACGTGGACGGGGATGGCGTGCCCGACCTGGTGGCCATGTCCGTCGGCAACCCGACTCGCCTGCACCTGCTGCTCGGCGCCAACCTGGTGCCCGGCGTCGTGAACGTAGCCTCGGCGTCCGATGCGGTGCTGCAGATGCCCGGGTACGAGTACTTCACGACGGTGACCGGCGCCGACGTTGATGGGGACGGCCTCTCAGACGTAGTGGTGGGGCGGCCGTACCACGACAGCTACGTCGGTGAGGTGCGCATCTTCCTGGGCGCGACCGTCGGGTCGGGCGGGGGGGCCCAATACACCGTCGCCGACGCCGACCACCTGCTCACCGCGCCGTCTCCGGCCGTCTCCGACGATCGCGCGCAGGCCGGCCAGTCCGTCGACTCCCTCGGCGACATCGATGGCGATGGTCGCGACGACTTGTTCATCGGCTCTCCCTTCGACCTCACCTCGACCGAGGCCGGCATGGCCCACGTCGTGCTCGGAAGCCAGCTCGGCAGCGCCCCGTTGTCCCTCGACGCGGCGGCCTACACCCTGCACGGCGAGGCGGGCGCCGACGGGGCGGGGTACCGAGTGGCCCACGGCGGAGACGTGGATGGAGACGGCCTCACCGACCTGCTGGTGGGTGCGAGGAGTGCACCGACCCTCGGGGGCACGACCCTGGCGGGACGCATCTACGTGGTGTTGGGCGCGAACCTCACCGCCAGCATGAACCTCGCCGATGCCGACCACGTCCTGGTGGGGGACCGGAGCCGCAGCTTCTGGGGAGAAGGACTGGCCTCTGCCGGAGACGTCGACGGGGATGGGCTCGACGACCTCCTGGCCGGGGGAAACTGGGACTACGCCGGCGGGGGGACCTCCTATGCGCGCCTGATCTACGCCACGGAGCTCACCGCCTCGGTGCAAACCCTCGACAGCTTGTTGGGGTGGACGTTCCCCGCCAACGACGCTTTGGCAGGCCACGCTCTAGGGGCGGGCGACCTCGATGGCGACGGCCTGTCGGACGTGTGGGTCGGAGCCTACGGCGAGGTGATCTACGCGGGCAGCCCGGGATCGGTGTCGGTGGTGCTCGGCAAGGATGTGGCAGCGGGGCCGCCGGCGACCTGGAGCCTGCTCGTGGATGGCGCCACCGGAGAAGGGCTCGGGGTGTTCTCCATCTCGATGCCGGACTTCGATGGCGATGGGCGGGACGAGATGATCGTGGCCAACACCGAGGCCGCCTTCCTGGTGCTCTCCAAGCTGTAGTCAGCCCCAGACTGGGCGGAGTCGGGGATACAGTACTAAAACGGGTCGTTCGTGGAGGCGGGGTTGCATCTCGAGATCGAAGGGCTCTGGAACGCACGAGACGTCGGATTGTCGACCGGTGCGTTGCCTGCCGGGCGACTGTTCCGGTCTGGCTCTCTGCACCGAGTGACCCGGGACGGGTGGGCAGCGCTGCTCGCGGCGGGGGTGCGTTCGGTGGTGGACCTCCGCACGGCTCAGGAGCGGGACGTCGGGCCAACAACCCCCCCGGAAGGCGTGGTCGTGGTCGTGCCCGAGCTCGAAGACGGGCTGGAGCAGACCGAGGCCTTCCAGAGCTGGTTCGACGACGGCCGCATCGGCACGCCGCTGTACTACGGTCCCTTCACCGAACAGTGGCCCGAGCGCGTGGAGCGGGCGGTGGCGGCCGTGGCGACGGCAGGTGCCGGGGTGCTGGTGCACTGCGCCCGGGGGCGGGACCGCACAGGCATGGTCGTGGCCTTGCTCCTCGAGGGGGTCGGGGTGCCCCGAGAGGCCATCCTGCAGGACTTCCACCGCTCTGAGGAGCGGGCACGCAGCCCCCAGGCGAGGGCACTACGGGTACCGGATCAGGCCTCTGGTATCGCCTCGGCCCTCGCACGGGACGGGGACACCTTGGATGGGGTGTTGGCCGCCTACCTGGATGCCCACGGCCGCCCCCGACCCGAGCTCGCGTGGCTCAGGTGAGGGGCGGTCGGGTTCAGTCCTTGCCCGTGCGGTCTCGTCGGAGCCGCTGAGCGTCGCGAATCATCTTGCCCCACCTCCGTCCGTGTTCCCGGTCCGCCTGGCGGGACCGGCGACGGACCTCCCCCGCCAGCTCCCGCTGCAGCTTGTGGTAGCTGGTGAGACGGCCTGGCTCGAGGTCTCCGGCCTCGATGGCCGCGACGATCGCACATCCTGGCTCCTGGTCGTGTCCACAGTCGTGGAAGCGGCAGGCCGCGGCGAGGCCGGCAATGTCGTCGTAGACCTCGTCCAGCACGTCGTCACCGCCCGTGAGCCCGAGCTCTCGCATCCCGGGGGTGTCGATGAGACAGCCCCCGCCGGGCAGGGGCAGCAGCGACCTGGATGTGGTCGTGTGCTTGCCGCGGTCGTCGTGTTCACGGATGCCGCCGGTGTCCTGGGCGTTGCGGCCCAGGAGGGCGTTGACGAGGGTGGACTTGCCGACCCCCGACATGCCCACGAGGGCGACGGTGCGCCCCGGGCCGACCCAAGGGGCCAGGCCTTCCAGCCCGTCCCCCTCCAGGGCTGAGACGGCCACCACGTGTTCGTGGGGCACCAGCGCGCGGATGGCGTCGGCATCGTCGACCAGGTCCGCCTTGTTGAGCACGACCACGGCCTCGGCTCCCCCACTTCGCGCCGCGACGAGGTAGCGCTCGATGCGGCGGGCATTGAGGTCGGCGTTGAGCGAGGTGACGATCAAGACGGTGTCGATGTTGGCGGCGATCAGCTGGGGGGCGCTGCTCCGGCCCGCGTGCTTGCGGACGAAGGCGGTGGTGCGTGGCAGCACCGCCTCCACCATGGACGGCATGTGGGGGTCGTCGCTGATGCGGGCGGCCACCCAGTCGCCGACACCCGGGGCGTCGACGTCGCCGAGCAAGGTCGGGCGAACGAGGGACCGAACGGTGCCCTCGGGGGTGAGGAGGTCGACTTGACCTCGGTGTTCGGCCACGACGCGGGCAGGGGACAGCCCCCGCTGGGCGTGGTCGGAGAAGGACTCGGTGCGTGCGTCGGACCAACCGAGGTCGGACAGCTCGTGCAAAGGTGGCAACGGAGACTCCAGATCGGACAGGGCGCACGGACAGCCGTGCGCAAGGTCTCGCCGGGCGAGACGACGTCAGGTGCGGACGCGGGCACAGGTGTGCCGGTCCGGTGTCCGGTGGAGTGGGTGGACGGAGCGACGGGGGGGCGAACCCTCTCCGAGCGTCGGCTCAGTCGACGTCCCCACGGACGGCAGCAAGCGCGTGAGCAAGCACAGTGGGCAACGACATTTCCGCCTCCGGGGTTCAAGGTTCTCGATCAGCGTAGCGCGAAGGGGGCAGATGCGCCTCCGGCGGCCCTACATCGGGACCGAGCAGCTCCAGCACGCCTCGAAGCCTGGCTCCCAGGCCGCTCCGCACTTCGGGCACACCTCGGGCTCCTCTCGGGCCTCCTGGCCGCCGTCGAGAAGCTCAAGGTTGAGCACGCGGCGCGCGGCGTCGAGCTCCTCCTTGTGGACCCACACCTCGCTCACCGCATCCTTGATGGGGACCATCCCGGCGAGTCCGGCCCGCAGGGTGGAGACCCGGGCTCGGATCCCAGAGGCCTCGAGCTTGTGGCTCGCGAGGTGGGCCTCGTGGGTGTAGTTGAAGGACTCGAGGAGGGACCATGACATTGGGGTTCCTAACCGGCCACCGCCGCGACGAATCGGGCGATGGCGGTGGCGGCCTCGATCGGTCGGGCCTGCAGCAGGAGATGGGGACCAGGGAGCACGACACGCTCGGCGTCGGGGCGGAGTCGGTGGAGCTCGTCGATGCAGCGGGCCGGCACCATGCGATCGTGCTCGCCTTGGAGGAGGAGCAAGGGACAGGTCGTCGCGGCCAGGGCCTCTCGGGCGTCGACGGTGAGCACGTCGCGGACCCGCTCCCGGAACGTCGCTGGGTCGACGCGAGCTGTGGCGGCCTGCACGGCTGCGACGAGGGAACCGGGGGCTTGGGCGCCCACCATGACGCGCCGGACCACGGTGGCGGGGGGCACCATGGGCAGCGGGCAGTGGGACAGGCCTCCCGCGATGGCCCGCAGGGCAGGCGTCCCTGGCGATGTGACGAAGGTGCAGCACAGCACGAGGGCCACGACGCTGGGGGCCCTCGCGAGGTGGATGGCGATGGGTCCCGAGTACGACTCCGCCACGAGCACGCAGGGGCCGTCGGGCAGCTGCACGGGGCGTTCCGGGTACGGAGCCGGGGAGGCTGGCTCGTAGCGCACCCGATGCAGCTCGCCGGGTCCGGCCCAGGCCGCGGCGAAGGGGTCGAAGAGGTCGGCGGTGCCGTCCATTCCGGGGAGCAGGACCACGTGCATGGCTCTGGGGTAGCGCATGCCGTGGGGTCGTGCGGCGGGTCGAGGAGGATGGGGCTCTGCACGGGGCTGGGATAGCCGGGGCCATGGACGCCTTCTTTCAGCTGCACCGTGACCTTCCGCGAGAGGGACCGGGAGATCAGGTCAGCCTCGATCGCGCCCTGACCCTGGCCCAAGCTCCCTCCGACTCCCGCATGCTCGACGCCGGCTGCGGCCCAGGTGCCGACATCGAGGGGCTCTTGGCCTGGTGTCCCGAGGGCCACGTGCTTGCCGTCGACCCCCACGCTCCGTTCGTGGAGCAGGCCCGGGTCCGCCATGGCGGCGACCCTCGGGTCGAGCCTCGCGTCGGCGACATGCGCGACGCCAAGGGGCCCTTCGACCTCATCTGGTGTGCGGGGGCCCTGTACTTCCTTGGCCTGGAGGAGGGCCTGAAGGCCCTCGGCGAGGCCCTGGCCCCGGAAGGCGTGCTCGCGTTCTCGCACCCTTGCTGGTTCGTGGACGCCCCCTCGGCTGCGGCGGTGGCCTTGTGGGAGGGGGAGGGCGTGAACCTGCTCGACCGGGACGGCGTGTGCGCGGCGGTGTCTGCGGCGGGGTTCGACGTGCTCGGGGTCTTCCCGCTGTCCGACGAGGCATGGGAGGCCTACTATGGGCCGATGGAGGCGCGGATCGAGGCCCTGGCCGCGACGGCCACCGCCGATTTGACGGCCGTGCTCGAGGAGGGGCGCCGGGAGGCGGCGGCCTGGCGCCAGGTGCGGGAGGAGACCGGCTACCTGCAGGTCGTCGCCCGACGAACGGGTCGAGGGGATTCCGAGAGCCCCACCGGGAGCGTGTCCACATGAGCTTTCCTTCCACCGACGCTCTGACGGCAGGGCCCCTCGTCCACGTCGGCGACGACCTGACGCTGCAGTTGCTCGGACTGGAGGTCGAAGCGACCGGCGAGGAGGTCTACCAGGTCTCCTTTCGGCCCACCCCGGACGCCGCGTTCCGCGATGGTCAGCTGCGGCACGGGGGCGGGACGTCTTGGGGCTTGCTCGAGGGCGGCGCCACCGACCCCACGACCCTGAGCCTCGGCACCCCCGACGAGGTGTTCACCTTGGCCCTCGGCCATGAGGCGCTGCTCCCAAAGGCGGTCGCACGGTCTGCGCCCCATTGGCCGAGCTCGCTCCACTCGACCCTCGCCCGTCGCCGTGTGTCCGGATCGGGCACCATCGCCTTCGATGGGGGCTGGTTCCTGTCGAAGCTCACGACCTCGACCCTCGAGCGGCCGCTTCTCCTCCCCGACGGCGCTGCGAGGCTGGGCCTCTCCGGGTTGGTGCGGGCCAGCGAGGTGGTCGCGGCCGCGGCGACCGCCGGGGGGGGACGAGACGACGGCTTGGTCCAGATGCTGCTGGGGGCGTTGGCGTGCGAGTCCGGCGTCGACACGGGTCACGAATGGGGTGGCGAGGGCCGACTCATCGGCGAGTCCACCTGGGGCGACCTCGCCCAGGTGGGCGCAGACATTGCGGAAGGGTGTCTGGCCGCACGAGGGACGGGGCCCCTTCGAGTGGTGTTCGAGCCCGACGAGCCCATGGGGCTCGGCTTTGGCCCTCGGGTGCCCACGCCTGCCGTCGCGATGGGTCACGAGCCCGGCGAGGGGGAATCGGTGGGCGCCGGCGCCGAGGTGGGCGAGGTGGAGCCCGACGGAGCTGCGGAGGATGCCGGCGTGCGGCCGGGGATGGTCGTGACCGAGTGGTCCTCATCCCAGCGGGCCGACGCGTCGCTCCCCCTGGCCTTCGAGGACTTCTTGGACGCCATCGATGAGGAGCGGGACGCCGGTCAGAGGCTGGTCCTCACCTTCGACACCGCGGCGCCGCTCACCCATCTGTACGCCGTGGAGATGCCGGCTGCCTCGGCCCTGGCAGCCCTCGCGGTCTCCGCCGGGGGCCTGCCGGCCATTGGGTCGGACGCCGGCGTTGGCGCGTCGTTCGATGGGCTGTGTGGCCTTGAGCTTCTCTGGCGCGAGCCCACGCCCCGTCTGTTCCTCGGGGCGTCGGGCTCGGTGACCTGTGCCCACGTCGACATCTGCCCCCAGCTGCAGGTGGCCCACGGCCTCGTTGGCACGAAGGTGTTGGGGGTCGCGTCCCAGCAGGCCACGCCGCGGCTGAGCGCCGAGCACGCCGGGGATGCGGGGGGTGCCGGCTCGGCCATCGACGAGGGGGCCGCCCACGTGCCCATGGATCGCCCCCTGTCCCCGCGGCAGGCGCGTCTGCTCGAGGACCCGGAGGTGACCTTGGTCTTGCTCCAGGAGGGCGATCTGGCCGTGTTCGACTCCGGCGCGCTGCACTTCGCATCCAATGGCGCCGAAGGCCTCGCTGGGGCGCTGTACCACGGGGTGATCACCCGCCCGGTGGTCCCCCGCCTCCGTCGTGCTGCGGCGTCGGCCGGGGGCTCCCACGCCCCCTCGGACGACGCCTACGGTGAGCACCTGTTCGCCGCCGACCTGCTCCGTGTCGTGGACGAGCGCATGGCCAGCCGAGCGGCCGGGTCGAGCTGACCGTGCCCGGCGGCCGTCTTCTCGGCCGATGTGGGAACCGCTGGGCCGAGGGGATGTCCGACACCCCATGCTGTTTCTCGCGCTGACCCTGGCCCTTGCTGTCGAATGCCCTGCCACCGTCTCGGAGGTGGATGGACTCGACCCGACCGACACCCGCTGGGCCGACACGGTGCTCGTGGTTCAGAAGGAGAGCCGGCAGCTGGGCGTGTATCGGAACGGCACGCTCGTCGTCGACGCCTGTTGGCACGTCGCCTTGGCCGCCGGCTACGTGCCAGGGCACAAGCAGCGCCGCGGGGACCTTCGCACCCCCGAGGGGTGGAGTCGCATCTCGGATCGCCCGTGGTCCCAGTTCTATTCGGCGCTATCGGTGCACTACCCGGACGCGGAGGACGCGGCCCGCGGCTTGAAGGCTGGCCTCATCGACCAGGCACAGCACGACGCGGTCGTCGCGGCGGATCGAAAGGGGTCGCTCCCGCCTCGGACCACACGTCTCGGGGGCGACATCGTCATCCATGGTGGGGGCGGACGCTCGGATTGGACGCTGGGCTGCGTGGGCATGGAAGACGACGAGATCGACGCCCTGAGGCTGCTGCTGCCCGACAACAAGCGGGGTTGGGTCCTCATCGTCCCCTGAACATGCGCTGGGCCTGCCTACGAGTGGGATGCCTGGTTGAAACCCCCGTTCTTTCGGTTCCGAGACCGGGTGGGGCCTTCAGGGTCTCCAATAGTTGGCCCCATTTGCGCTTGTCGCAAGGTGGCCCAACTCGCTGTGGGGACAACCCCCTGCATGTGATAGGAATGCTGCCCGGAGGCGGAATGTACGGGAGCGTTGGAGAGGCACTGCAGGGCGAGCTGGACGCGATCCGAGGCGCGGGCACGTTCAAGGACGAGCGCATCATCATCTCGCCCCAAGCCGCGGGCATCACGGTGGAAGGCGGGCAGGAGGTGTTGAACTTCTGTGCCAACAATTACCTTGGTTTGTCCGACCATCCACGGCTGATCGATGCGGCCAAGCGCGCGCTGGACACCCACGGGTTCGGCATGAGCTCCGTGCGGTTCATTTGTGGCACGCAGGACATCCACAAGCAGCTCGAGGAGCGAATCTCTAGCTTCCTCGGCACCGATGACACCATCCTCTACACGAGCTGCTTCGACGCCAATGGGGGCCTGTTCGAGACCATCCTCGGCCCGGAGGACGCGGTGGTGTCCGACGCGCTGAACCATGCGTCGATCATCGATGGCATCCGGCTGTGCAAGGCCAAGCGGTACCGCTTCGCCCACGACGACATGGTCGACCTCGACGCCAAGCTCTCCGAGGCTCGCGCTGCAGGGGCCCGTCGCATCCTGGTGGCGACCGATGGCGTGTTCAGCATGGACGGCGACATCGCCCGGCTCCACCTGGTGTGCGACCTCGCCGAGCGTCACGGCGCGATGGTGATGGTCGACGACTCCCACGCCACGGGCTTCGTCGGCATGACCGGTCGTGGCAGCATCGAGCACTGCAACGTCATGGGCCGGGTCGACGTCATCACGTCCACCCTCGGAAAGGCCCTCGGCGGCGCCTCCGGTGGGTTCACGTCGGGCCGCAAGGAGATCGTGGCGATGCTGCGCCAGCGCAGCCGTCCGTACCTGTTCTCGAACACCGTGGCACCGGCCATCGTCGGGGCGGCTCTGGAAGCCTTCGAGATGCTCAGCCAATCGACGGAGCTCCGGGACCGGCTTGCCGATCACACCGACTACTTCCGGGCGCGCATGACCAAGGCGGGATTCGCCATTCGTCCTGGAGAGCACGCCATCGTGCCGATCATGCTCGGGGATGCCGCGTTGGCCGGCCGGATGGCGGACGCGATGCTGGAGCGGGGGATCTACGTGATCGGCTTCAGCTACCCGGTGGTGCCCAAGGGGAAGGCCCGCATCCGGGTCCAGCTGTCGGCAGGCCACACCCGGGAGCACGTCGACCGGGCCATCGCTGCGTTCACCGAGGTCGGCCAGGAGCTGGGGGTGCTGCCTTGAGCCGCCGCCCGGACTTCATTCGGGAGAGCATGTGGCGTCTCCTCGACGATTCCGAGCGCGCCGCGATCCACGACGTGGTCGCGTCGAGCCGGGAGGCATCGGCCAGGCTGGCCAAGGCCCAGGAAGACGTCTCGACCCATCGGCGGCTGGCCCGGAAGTTCGCCGATCAGGCTCGCTCGTTGCTGGAGTCGATGCGGGACCGCGACGACAGCCATGGCTCGCCCCCTTCGGTGGTGCGCAGGGTCGCAACCCTCGCAGAAGACCTCGACACCGCCGCCCAGGCGGAGCTTCGCAAGGCGACCCCTGAGTCCACGTCGGAGAGTCCGGACCATCACGCCGCCGTCGCCTACACCCCGCCGACCGAGATGCCTGTCCAGGCCAAGGCGGTGCCCGTCGAGCCCAAGGCAGTCCCCGTGGAGCCCGACGTGGTGCGCAGCGAGCCCGAGGAGATGGACGATGAGCTCCGGGTGAAGACCCAGGTGGGTGCGTCGCGCCGCACGCGCAGTCAGGTCACCCGCGAGCCGATCGTTCCCGACCCCGTGGTTTCGGAGGCGGACCCGTCCGTCATCTCCTACGAAGGCGATCTGGAAATGATCGAGGACGTCGAGGACATCTGAGCGTCACTCGAACGCGGCATGCATGGGCTGGACCCCAGGCAGCCACGCCTCCGGGTCGACGTCGCAGTGGGCGAGGAGGCCGGCGGCCAGCTGGTCGTAGCCGAGGGACGTTCCCGACGCGATGACCTGACCCGTGTGCGGGTCGATGGGTAGGGGCAGGAGGTCGTCGTCGGTGCCGCCGAGGACGCGTCCGCCGCGTCGGCCGGCCGGGTCGATGACCAGGGCCGAGGTCGTGGGCCAGTGCTCCGTGCCGTCGTCTCGGTTGCGGCGGGGGGAGCGGGCCATCTCCGACAGCACGACCACCGTGGTGTCGTGGGCCATGCCACGCTCGATGAGGCCGGTGGTGAGGCGGCCGAGGTTGGCGAAGAGGCGGTTGAACTGCCCGTGTTGGCGCGGATGGTTGGCGTGGCTGTCCCAGGGCTCGGCGCTGTCGAGGAGGACAGAGCGGCACACGCCCGCGTCGAGCAGCTCGAGGGCGGCGGGGATGTCGGCGGCCAGGGTGCTCCGGTTGCCGAGGGGCAGCGACGACGCAATGCCGGCGTCCCTCAGGCGCTGGGCGCGGAGCAGACTCTCGTCCCGCAGCCGCAGGCGCTCCGACGAGGTGGGGTCGGCCGCCTCCGTGGCGGCGGCGTCCAGGCGATCGTGGAGCCAGGCGGCCACCGCGTCCCGGGTCTGGGCAGGCGGCGGGGCCAGCGGCCGCGGCACCGTGGCATCGGGGGCGGTCGGGTAGCGCACGCTGGGGTCGAGCAACGCACGGAGCTGGCCCCGCATCCCCAGTCGGATGGACCGGTCGTCGTAGGGGCCGAATCGGGCGGTGCCGGAGAAGGCCACGGTGCCGAGCAGCCCGTCGTCGGCGCCGCTCGCCCCCACGAGCGTGGGGAGGTCGGGACGGCCCGGCTCCGTGGTGCCCGACAAGATCCTGCGAATGCCGTCGTGGTGCCCGACGGCGCCCACGTGCAGGCCGTTGATCACGGTCACCCGGTGGGCATGGTTCGAGAAGAACGTGGTGACCGCAGGGCGTCGCTTCCGATCGTCCAGGAACGGAATGCCGCCGAGGGTGAAGACCGCCGCCTGGTCGTAGGGGTCGTCGGGGTCTTCGTCGACGTACGGTCCATCGACGTTCTCCCGAGGTTTGGGGTCGAGCACGAAGGTGTTGTCCCATCCACCCCACGCGTGGATGACCACGAGCCGACGGGGGCCCAGGGCGGCCGCTCGGGCCAGTGGCGCGAAGAGGCCCATGGCCCCGAGGCCTGCCAGCAGGCTGCGGCGGGTGGGGTTCATGGCAGCACCACCCGGTGGTCTTGCAGCATGGCGGACACGACCGCTTCCCAGGCCGCTGCTGGACCCTCTTCCGCCTCGACCGCGCGGAACAGGTCTTCGGTGCGCGCGACGGACGGGTGGTCGTCGTCGACGAGCTCTCCGAGGATGGCTGCATGAAGGTGGGCGAGCTGGCGTCGTACCGGGGCGGCGGTCGCGATCTCGTCGGGCTCGACGTGCAGGAAGAGGCGTCGGTCGGGGAGCAGCGCTTGGGTGTCGACCGACACGACGTGGCGGGCCGCTTCGTCGGTGAGCCACTCGAGGGCGAGGGCGTGGGTCGGGCTCGGGCCGTGGGCGGGCTCGAGGATGTCCCATCCGTCGACCCCCCCGAGGAGCGTGCGGAAGCCGTGGGCGTCGCTGCGGGCCAAGTCGACCAGGCCGTAGCAGCCGACCACGCACGGGTCGTCGCGGGTGCTGGTGGCGTCGGGGTCGCCCTCCCAGCGGAAGCCGGTGAGCCGCTCGATGGTGCGGGCCAGCTCCTCGGGGCGGAGCAGGCGACGTGGGGCCGTGCCCAGATCCGCGTGGAGCACGCTCGCCACGACCAACTCGCGCACGTCGCCTTCGTGGGCCTGCAGGACGGCGGTGAGCTCGGAGACGATCTTGTCGGGCACGTCGTCGACGTTCCGGCCAGTGTGCCAAGCGTGAAAGCGACGGGCGGTGCAGCGGTCGAAGGACGGGTCGTCGGCCCAGGCCCGTGCCAGGCCCGCCAGGCCATCGACGGCTTCCTCGTTCCAGCCGGGGGCCGGCAGGTCGTGGTCCCTCCATCCCTGGGCCTCGTCGTTGCGCCAGAAGGGAAGCGGGAGGCAGTACGCGTCGTCGGGGCACCCGCTCTCGTAGGATTCGATGACGTCGGAGGAGAGGATGTAGGGGTGCATGCCCCAGAAGGCCGACGCCGCCGGGTCGAGGCTCTGGTGGCAGGCCAGACACTGGGGGTCCTCACGGACGGCGTCTTCGGCCCCTGCCGGGTCGAAGAGCGTGGGGCTGGCGGCGTCGAGGAGGTTGCGGCACAGGAAGGTCGTCATGGCGGCCGCCGCCCGCGCTCGGTGGAAGTTGGTGTTCGACGACATGTACCGCTGGTTGAAGGCGGTGTCGGCGAGGACCCCGGCGGCCGGGCGGCCGTCGGTCCATGGCGTGCGTTGCCAGGTAGGGCCCCGTGGCTCGTGGGCGAGGCCGTGGGCCGCCGCGGTGATGGGGTCGGCCATGGTGTCGGAGGTGGTGAGTACCTCCCGGTAGGGCCGACCCGTGGTGACGACGTCGGCGATGAGCTGCAGGGGGGCTTCGTCGAGGGCGTGGGCGATGGCGCCGAGGTCTTGGCCGGCCAGCGGGCCGATGGCGGGCAGCTTGCCGATGTTGGCGGTCCGAAGGCCCAGGTGAAAGGCGTGCTGGTCCCGCACGGTCTCGGCGAAGGCGGGGTCGTCGAGCCAGCCTCGGACGAGAGCTTCCAGTTGGGTCGGATCCGCGGCGACGGAGCGCAGCTCGTCGACGGTGGGCCGCACGCCCCGCATGGCGAGGGATGCTCGCACGGTGCGGTCCACGATCTCGTCGTCGACGACCGCGGGGGGCTCGACCGGGTCGGGGGCGCATGCGAGGAGGAGAAGGAGGGACACCATCCCTTGGAGTGTGGCCTGCTGAGAGGGCAACGTCGACCCCCGTGTGCGGCACGAGGTCGACAGCCGCGCGTCCTCATGTTCGTGGGGCCCAGGAGGACCCATGCAGCGCGGGGTTCGCGTCTCCATTCTCACCCTGCTCGCAGGGCTGCTTTGCTGGGCTGCCCTGGCGCTCGCCCTGGATCGGTTCGGGCTGGCTGGGACCGACGTCGCCCGCGTGGAGGTGGTGGTGGTGGCCGGCGCGGGGGTGATGCCCGGCGGCGTGCCTGGCGACGCGCTGCTGGCCCGCACCCAACGCGCCGTGGCCCTGCACCAGCAGGGGGTGGGCACCCGACTGGCCTTCACCGGTGGGGTCGGGGACTGGCCTCCGGCCGAGGCCGAGGTGTCCCGAGAGCTGGCGCTGGCGGCGGGCGTCGATGGTGGGCTCATCGTCGTGGAGGCCCGATCCACGTCGACCGAGGAGAACGCGGCGTACCTCGCGGAACAGCTCGGCCCGGAGGTGCCCATCGTGGTGGTGACCGACGCCTACCATGTGTTTCGCGTGCAACGGGTGTTCGGCCACCACTTCCACGACGTGCGTGGGCTGGGGGTGCGCTCGCCATGGTGGATTCGCACCCGCGGCGCCTTCCGGGAGGTTCTGGCCGTGGCTTACTACGGGGCCACGGGCCGGCTGTAGCTCAAGGCTCGATGCGTTTCTGGCGACGTCCCCACGTCCCTGGCTGTGGCTCGAACACTCCGGGGATGATGGCCCCGCATCCTCCGCAGGCGCCGCGGTGGAGGTCCCAGGCCTGCAGCTCGTACCAGTCCCGCACGACGACCGCCTCGCCGCAGTCGGGGCACCAGGTGGTGTCAGACGCCGGGTGGTGCACGTTGCCGCAGTAGACGAAGCGGATGCCTGCGTCCATGGCGATGCGGCGGGCGCGAATCAACGTCTGCAGCGGGGTGCGCTCCCGATCCCGGAGCTTGAAGTCCGGATGGAAGGCAGAGAAGTGTAGTGGGACGTCGGGGCCGACGGTGTCGAGGATCCAGGCGCACATCGCTCGGATCTCGTCCGTCCCGTCGTTCTGGTCGGGGATGAGCAACGTGGTGAGCTCGAGCCACGTGTCGGTGTGGTTCGCCACGTAGTCGATGGTGTCGAGCACCGGGGCGAGCTGGGCGAAGCAGAGCTTGTCGTAGAAGGCCTCGGTGAACGCCTTCAGGTCGATGTTGACGGCATCGATGTGGGTGAAGAAGTCCTCGCGGGCCTTCCCTTGGATGTAGCCGGCGGTCACGGCGACGGTGCGCACGCCGCGGGCCCGGCAGGCCTTCGCTGTGTCGATGGCGTACTCGGCGAAGATCACGGGGTCGTTGTAGGTGAACGCGACGCTGCGGCTGCCGCTGCGGACCGCTGCGTCCGCGATGGCCTCGGGGGTGGCGTTCGACTGGAGGCGGTCGTCGGCCTTGGCCTTCGAGATGTCCCAGTTCTGGCAGAAGCGGCAGCCGAGGTTGCAGCCAGCGGTGCCGAAGGAGAGGACCGACGTTCCTGGGAGGAAGTGGTTGAGCGGCTTCTTCTCGATGGGGTCGATGACGAAGCCACTGGAGCGGCCGTAGGTGGTGAGCTCGATGCCGTCGTCGGTGCCCCGGCGGACGTAGCAGAAGCCTCGCTGCCCGGGCTTGAGCATGCACTCCCGCGGGCAGACGTCGCACCGGATCCGCTCGCCGACCCGGGTCTGGTAGCGGCCCGGCACGGTCACTGGGCCACCTTCACGATCTCGAAGCGCTCCAGGCGGACCGAGGCGCGGTCGGAGATGCCCGCCTTCTGGCGGCAGATGTGGATCTGTTGGTCCACGGTGTCGACCCCATCGAGGTCCGGGAGCAGGACGCCCCGCCGCCAGCCGCTGATGACGATCACGCCGTAGCGACGGGGGTCGAGCTGGTCGAGGGTGGTGGGCTCCGGCGGGGTGAGGATGCTGATCTCGACCTCCAGCTCGGGCAGCTCCTCGGGCCGAACGGGCGGGAAGCGGCTGTCGTCGTGGCCGGCCAGCACGCTGACGACGGCCACCTCCGTGGCGAGGGTCGCTTCGGTGGGGGCGAGGTGACCGATGCACCCCCGCAGCGCCCCGTGCTTCTTGAGGGTGACGAACACGCCCCGGGGCTCTCTCCATGGGTCGCCGAGCTCGGGGGGGACGTAGCGTCCCGGGTGGGCCTCGAGGGCTTGGCGGGCGATGACGATCAGCGGGTGTTCGCTCATGGTGCACCTCTGGAGAAGATGGCCTCGCAGTAGCCGACGCCGAAGGGGCCCTCGTAGGCGAGGACGTCGACGGAGGCGCGGTCGCCCAGCGCGCCATGGAGGACGGCGGTGGTGTCGACGACGTCTTCGGCGGCAAGCTCCCGCAGGGCCGGGTCCGGGCGGACTGCGTCGCGAAGGCTCCCGCGTCGAAGGGCATCGACGAAGGCTTGGTCGAAACGATGGGCCTCGGGGTGGTGCCCCGCAGGCGCGCCAGGGAGGAGGCAGTGGGACATGTCGCCGCTCGCCACGACGGCGCCGTCGCTGGCGGCGAGGGCTTGCCCGATGGCTTCGGCGTCGGTGTTCTCCCAGGGCACGCCGAGGACCGCAGTGGGGCCAGCCCATCCGGCCTGAGCCAGGAACCACAGGGGCACGAGGGCGCCGTGGTCCAGGGGCTGGCTGGGGACGGCCACCGTGGGGACGCCTCCGAGGGCGGCCTGGGCCTGTGCCGCGGCGTTGGGGAAGCTCAGCCGGAGCTCGGGGTGGCCGAAGGGCGCGAAGCTACCCCCGAGCGCCTGGCCGTCCACGAGGCCCCAGCGGCTCCGGTGGCGCGGTGTGTGGGGGGAGAGGACGACGAGCCAACGGGGCTGGGCCGCCACGACGTGGGCCGCGGCTCGCGCCATGGCTCGGGTGGTGGCGAGGCACTCGGCGACCCGGTCCCTCCCGATGGCGGGAATGACGATGGGCGCATGGCACATGAGGACGGCGGCTCGCATGCCCAGGTCCTAAGCACGACCTGGGGGGAGTCCAGTTCCTGGCACCGGGTCTTCGGAGTGCACGGGCTCTGCGTCGATGGACCCCAGGAGCCGTCCGATGGCCTCGACGATTCGAACCGGGCGTACCGGCTTGTCGAGGTGTTCGGTGTGGCCGTCGAGGGTGCGCTCCGAGGTGGGCACGTACCCGCTGACGACGAGGACGGGGAGCTCCGGGTACAGCTCCCGCAGGCTGGCCGCGAGCTCGAGGCCCGACATGCCGGGCATCACCACGTCCGTGACGAGCACGTGGGGAGGATCCGCGGCGAGCTTGCTCAGCGCTTCCTGGCCGTCGGCGAACGTCTTGACCTGGTAGCCGGAGCGCTCCAGGGCCGCAGCGTATGCGGTGCACAGGGCGGGCTCGTCGTCGACCACTGCGATGGTGGCCCCGAACGCATGGCGGATGGGCGCCGGGGTGCCTGCGGCGAGCGGCAGCTGAAGCACGAAGAGCGCGCCACGGCTGCCGTCGCTTGGGTCTTCCAGCTCGATGCTCGCGCCATGACGCCGAAGGAGCCTTCGAGCCATCGGGAGGCCCAGGCCGGTGCCCTTGTCGGTCCCTTTGGTCGTGAAGAAGGGCTGGAACACGCGCTCGCGGAGCTCTTCGGGCACACCGGGACCGTCGTCGGCGACACAGATGCGGACGCCGCCTGCTTCGGATGCCTCAGCTGTGATGTGGATGTGGCCTCGCGTGTCCAGGGCGTCTCTCGCGTTGAGGATGAGGTTGAGGAGGACGTGACGGAGGTCCTCGTCGGAGAGGCGCACGGTGGGCAAGGGTCCGTCCACGGCGACGTCGAGGACGATGCCTGGCGGAAGGGCGGGCTCCGCGATCTCGACGGCCTCGTCGATCACGATCTCGACGTCGATGTCGGCCGGGGCATTCTCGCTGCGCCCCCCGACGGCGAGGAGTCGTCGGGTGACCAGGGAGGCCCGCTCGATGGTCTGCTCCATGCGGTCGAGGCGGCCCTGTACGCGGTCGGGCTCGCTCTGGATGCGGAGCAGGCCCACGTGGCCCAACAGCGTGCCGAGGAGGTTGTTGAAGTCGTGGGCGACGCCTCCGGCCAGGATGCCGGCGGTCTCGAGGCGAGCGGCCTGGACGAGGTCGTCTTCGGCCCGCCGGCGTCGGGTCACGTCGCGGAGCACGAGCAACAGCGTGGTGGGGTCCAACAGGGTCGCCACGGACTCGACGACCCGTCCGTCGAGAAGCTGCAGCTCCAGCCGATTCGCCCGTACCTCGGCGGTGTGCAGGTGGGCGGAGAGGAGCGGGCGAAGAGCCTGGGGGAGGACGTCCTGGAGGCGGTTGCCCACGGCGAGGCCAGGGATGAAGCGGCGAGCGGCGGGGTTGAGCTGCAGCACGAGCCCGCTGGTCGTCAGCTCCACCATGGCGTCGGCGTTGCCCCGCACCAGCCGCTTGTGCCGCGCAGACAACGTGCGGTCCTGCGACACCACGGCGAGGGAGCCGAACAGCAGGAAGACGGCCAAGCTGGGGTACAGCCACCGGACCCCGGACATGAAGCCGTTGGTCACGGCCACCTCGCTGAGGGCGCCGAGCATGCCCACGATCACCGCAGCGATGAAGAAGGCACCTCCCGCCACCCCTCTGCGCTGGGCCAGGATGGCCATCCAGACCATCCAGCAGGCCGACACGATGGCGAGGGCATCCTGGAGGTTCTCCATCCGGACACTCACCCAGGGCCCGGCGATGGACACCAGGGCCGTGGTCGCAGTGAGGACGCCCCAAGCCTTGTGGCTCGGCCCCAGGCGACCCAGGACGAAGGACGCGGCAAACCAGATGGGGAAGGTGATCATCCCGGCAACCTGGAAGCGACGCACCACGTGGGAGGTGTTGGGCGAGAAGGCGGCGCTCACCGAGCTGGATGCATGGTGGTAGGCGTAGATGGCGATGAACAAGCAGGCGAGTCCGAAGTAGAGCTCCGACCGACGGCCTCGGTGTCGGGTGGCGCCGAGGAGGTGCAGCACCGCCACCACCAAGAAGGCGATGGCGAACCCGAGCCGCGCGCCGACATCTTGTTGGAGGGCGGGCAGCAACTCCTGAACAGGGCCCAGCCGAATGCGCCCGGTCACGCCACCCTGGTGCCAGTCCCCACGTACGTCGACCTCCAGCTGGTGAGGAAGACCCTCGGGGTCTGCCGGGAGGATGGCCAACACGGGGCTCTCGGATCTGCGCCCTTTCGGGCGCGCCGCTTCGGGGTCGCCCGAGCGCCCGACCTCCACGCCATCCCAGCGGACGACGGTGGCGTACTGCGGGGACTCCAGGTGGATCGCCCAGGGCCTCGCGTGGGGGGGCAGCTGCACGGTGCGCACCGCTCGGACCCGAGCCTCGGGATGGAGGCCTTGGATGCCGAAGCGTCCGGGTAGGTCGATGGAACCGGTACGCGGGGGCTGACCTGGCTCCTCGATCACCGCCTGCCATGGCCCCGAGAGGGTGCTCACACTGGGGCCGAGGCGACCGACATTGAAGAGGGCAACCGCCGCCAATGCGAAGATCAAAGCCGGGATGGCCAACGACAGCAGGGCCGTCGTCCGTTGGTTGCTGGCACCCATGGACGGGTCTAACGCAGTACCGGAGGACGGCGTGGCTGCGTGTTCGCCGTGGTCTGCTGCCATCGGTCGTGGTCCTCGCCCGGGTGGGTTCGGCCTGCGTGTGCCGAACGCGAATTCCCGGAAGGGAGGAATGTGGCAGGGGCACCAGGACTTGAACCCGGGACCTGCGGATTTGGAATCCGCTGCTCTACCAGCTGAGCTATACCCCTAAACCACGCACGGGATATCGCAGCGGTGGGGACGGGGCCAGTCGTTGAAGACCGGCCCGATCACTTTGGAGGAATCGATGCCTAAGAACCGCAAACCGAGCCGCGCCAAGAGCCGTCGTGACAGTCAGGAAGGCATGGGTAAGCCCTCGCGTCCTGGTGCCGGCAAGCACAAGTCCATGGGCAAGGCCCTCTCTCCCAAGGGACAAGAGGTGCTGAAGCGCGCCACGCAGAAGGCCGGCGACGGCGACCACGCCGGCGCCGCGCAGCTGTTCCGTCAGCTGGGCGAGCACATGGCCAAGGAGGGCAACGCGCAGCTCTCGGCCCGCGCCTACCTTCGTGCCGCTCGGTCTCTGCACCATGCTGGCAAGGAAAGCGCTCGTGACCAGGCCCTCGGTCTTGCGATCGAGCAGGCGAAGGCCACGGGCGACAAGAAGAAGGTGGTCAGCCACTTCCGCGACCTCGTGCGTCGCATCCGCAGCAAGGGCAACGACGAGCTCGCCGACCACCTTCAGGGCGAGATCATGAAGGGCCTCGGCAAGAGCAACATGGGCCGCACCAACGCGGAAGGCAAGCCCCGGAGCGGCGGTGGCCGTCGCTCCGGCGCGGGCCGTCGCCAGCGCCGCGCCTAAGGGCCTGCCCGCAAACAAACGCTGCATTCGGACACGCTACACGCCCGATGGCTGCGTCGTCGGATTCTCGGGATAGCTCGCTATCCCCTCGATCCTCCTCCTTGCCCTCGAACGCGTATCGCGCCCTCGATGCAACGCGTTGGTTCACGGTCAAGCACTACGTCATGAACGCCAGGGCGCCCGCCACGATGGCGGCGCCCCATGCGTACCAACAGAAGCTGGCGAAGCGTCCGGCGAGCACGAGCCTCACGAGCAGGACGAGCGCGCCGTAGCCGACCACCATCGCCGTCAGCCCTCCGACCCCCAGCTGGACCAAGTCCAGCTGGCTGGCGTCGGCGTCCTTGAGCTTGAGCAGCACGGCCCCGCCGATGGCGGGCACGCTCATGAGGAAGCTGAAGCGCGCCGCTACCTCCCGTCGCATGCCCAGCATCAGGGCCAACGCGATGGTGGTGCCGGAGCGAGAGATGCCCGGGGTGATGGCCAGGCCTTGGGCCAGACCCAGGAGGAGGGCCATCGGGATCGTGAGCGGCTGGGCCTTCTCGGAGCGGTCGAAGCGACCCGAGAGGAAGAGCAGGGTGCCGGTGATGGCAAAGGTCACCGTGAGGGCAGCGGGCGTGGCGAAGAGCTGCTCGAACAGGTCTTCGAAGGCAAGGCCGATGATCGCGGTGGGAATGCTGGCGGCCACGACGAGCATGGCGTCGCGAACCCCCGGGCGCTCGAAGAAAGGGCCCTCGCCCACGAATGGGTCGCTGAGGATGGCGCCGACTTCGCTGCGGTAGAACCACAGCACGGGCACCAGGGTGCCGAGGTGCAGCACGAGATCGAAGAGGACGTGGTCCCCACCGATGTCGAAGAACTGCTGAAACAGCACGAGGTGCCCCGAGCTGGACACGGGGAGGAATTCGGTGAGGCCCTGCAGTGCGCCCAAGAAGGCAGCACCGAGCGCGTCCGAGTCGGCAACGGGTTCGGACATGTGGAATGCGGGGGAGGGAGGGGGGAAGGGGAGGAGCGACCGGGAAGTGGCCCCTGGTGGTGGGGGTCAGTCGGTGGGGCGGAGCGACTCGATGTACGTGACGAGGGCATCGAGCTGGGTCTCGCTCATCTTGAAGCCCCTCATCGCCGACCCGGGCTTGCCGGTGGTGATGGTGGAGCGGAGCTTCTCTGAGGTCTGACCGGCCCAGAACTCAGGGGACGTGAAGTCCCTGGGGGGCTTGGGCAGGGCGCGGGCCGCGGGACCGTCTCCCTTGCCCTGTGGGCCATGGCAGGCCTGGCACTTGGCCACGTACGTCGCCTGACCCGGGTTTGGGTCGGCGAAGGCGAGACCGAGCAGCAGCGCGAGCATGGGCAGTCTCCAGGGGGCTAGCAGGTTGTTGAAGAACTGGGACCGAGCATTCTGGGGTCCATTGGTTCTTGGGGACACTCCGAAGGAGTCGAAGATTCCCTCGGAAGGAGCGTGTCGAGGCACGTGACTGAAGAGGGAGTCGGCCCACGGGCGTAGGCCAGAAGGCGACGGGAGGGTTGTTCAACACCCTGCTAGAGCCATCATACCCCGCCGAGGGGCGTGGGGGCCTACTCGTCGGTTGCGTCGTCGTCCCGCTCGGCGGGCGGGTCGGCCTTCTTTGGGGCGGCTTCGGGGTCGGCGGCAGGCTTCTTCTTGGGGCTGGGCTTCGTGGCCTTGGCCTCGTGGACCGCCAACATGTGTTTCAGCACCCTTCGGGCGTCGGCTTTGTCGAAGCTCGTCTCGAAGCCGGGCATGCCGCCGTTGCCGCGAAGCACCAGCTTCAGTGTGGCGTCGTCGACCTTCACCTTCCCTCGCAGGTCGGGTACGTCCACCACGAGGGCCTCGGTGGCGGGTCCGTCTCCGCGGTTGGTCGGGCCGTGGCAGGCGGCGCAGTGGCGCGCCCACAGCTCTTCCCCACGCTCTGCGTCGGAGAGGCGCTTGGTGGGTTGCTCAGCCATGGCGCTGGTGGCCAGCAGGGCGAGAAGGAGGGACATCGGGGACTCCGTAGGCGTGGGCTGGTAACCCGGGGCCTGCCCCGGACCGTCCCCACACTGACGCATCGCGACGTCAAGGAACGAAAAAGCCCATCAGCGATTGCTGATGGGCTTTTCAAAGTGGCGGGATGGACGGGACTCGAACCCGCGGCCTCCGGCGTGACAGGCCGGCGTTATAACCAACTTAACTACCACCCCTAAAATCTAAAGAACGGCTCGGAAGTGGGCGGAACAGGATTCGAACCTGCAACCGTCGGCGTGTAAAGCCGAAGCTCTCCCATTGAGCTATCCGCCCGGAGGGTCACCCCGCCGAGCACGACTGTAATTAACCGACGGCTCGGTGGCGTCAACCGGTCGCTACGCACTTTGTGCGGGAGTGGATCCCCTTGGAGGATCCTTGTCGGCTCCCTCCGAGGAGGAAGCCGCGTCTTCGCCCGTTCCCGACGTGTGATCCACGGTCGTCTCTCCGGCCCGTCGACCTGCAGCGAAGATCTCCTCGGCCCGCTCCCCAGAGAGTGCCTCCTTCAGGACGCGGTCCATGTGGCCTACGAACACGAGGTCGACCGCCTCCCGCACGTTGGCGGGGATGTCCTCGAGGTCCTTGCGGTTGGCCTCGGGAGCCAGGACGCGTGTGATGCCACCGCGGTGTGCGGCGAGAACCTTCTCCTTGAGCCCTCCGATGGGGAGCACGCCACCTCGCAGGGTGATCTCGCCGGTCATGGCGGTGTCGGCCCGCACGGGAATCCCCGTGAGCGAGGAGACGAGGGCGGTGGCCATGGCGATGCCAGCCGACGGGCCGTCGGTCTTGAGGGCGTTGCCCGGGTAGTGCACGTGCAGGTCGGTCGTCTCGTGGAAGTCGGACTCCAATCCGAGGGCCTCCTGCCGCGAGCGGACGTAGGTGAGTGCTGCCGTGCCGGACTCCTTGAGCCAGTCGCCCAGGCGCCCCGTGAGGATGAGCTTGCCCTTGCCCGGGACGGGTGCCACTTCGATGTTGAGCAGCTCGCCGCCCCAGGGGCTCACGGCGAGGCCCTTGACCATGCCGACCTGGTCTTCCGTCTCCCGTCGCCCGAACTCGTGCTGGGGGGCACCGAGCACGCGGGTGAGGTTGGCGGTGACGATCTTGACGTGGGTGTCGGGCCCTCTCTCCACCACCAGCCTGGCGGCCTTGCGGGCCATGCGAGCGAGCTGCCGCTCGAGGCCGCGCACGCCGCTCTCTCGCGTGTGGCGACGGATCGTCTCCAGGAGGGCCGCCCCGGACAGGGTGAGGTTCTTGTCGGTGACCCCGTTCGCTTTCAGCTGCCTCGGCAGCAGGTAGCGGCGGGCGATGGCGACCTTCTCGCCCTCCGTGTAGCCGGAGAGGTGGATGATCTCGAGGCGGTCCTGCAGAGGCAGCGGGATGCCCTGCAGGCTGTTGGCCGTGCAGATGAACGTGACCCGCGACAGGTCGTAGTCCAAGTCGAGGTAGTGATCCTGGAAGGCCGTGTTCTGTTCGGGGTCGAGGACCTCGAGGAGGGCGGCAGACGGGTCGCCACGGAAGTCGGCCGTCATCTTGTCGATTTCGTCGAGCAGGACCACGGGGTCGACGCTGGCCGCTCGCTTCATCCCGTGGAGGATCTTGCCGGGCATGGCGCCGATGTAGGTGCGCCGATGGCCGCGGATCTCCGCTTCGTCTCGGACGCCGCCGAGGGCCACCTTCACAAAGGGCCGGTGGGTGGCCCGCGCGATGGAGCGCGCAAGGGAGGTCTTGCCGACCCCCGGAGGGCCCACCAGGCAGAGGATGGGGCCGCGCATGCGGTCCACGAGCGTGGAGACCGCGAGGTACTCGAGGACCCGCTCCTTCACCTTTGCCAGGCCGAAGTGGTCTTCGTCGAGAATGGTCGCAGATGCTTCGAGGTCTTGCGCCTGGTCGTCGCTTCGGGTCTCGCTCACCTCCGACCAGGGAAGGGCGACGACCCAGTCGAGGTAGTTCCGCACCACGGTCGCCTCTGCGCTCATGGTGTTCATCTGGGAGAGCTTGCGGAGTTCCTTCTCGGCGCGCTCCTTCACATGATCGGGGAGGTCCTTCTCCGCCAGCTGCTGAGCCAGCTCCTCGAGGTCGGAGCGTCCTTCCTTGTCGCCGAGCTCCTTCTGGATGGCCTTCATCTGCTCGTTGAGCCAGAACTCCCGTTGGTTGGTCTCGCGCTCCCGCTTGACCCGGGTCTTCAGCTTTTTCTCGACGTTGAGGAACTCGATCTCGGTGAGAAGGGCCTTGTAGACGCGCTCGAGGCGAGCCGTGGCGTCGGTGAGCTCGAGGAGTTCCTGCCGCTCGGCGACCTTGAACTGCAGGGGCGTCACCAGCGTGTCGGCGAGGGTGTCGGCGTCCTCGATCGCGTTCACCGAGAGGAGCATCTCCGGGGGCACGGCCCGGTTGAGCTTCACGTAGCGCTCGAAGGTGCTCTTGACCGTGCGGCACAGGGCCTGGAGCTCGACGTCGGCGGGGTCGTGACTGGGAGCCACTCGCTCCACCCGAACCCGGAACATGTCGTCTTTCTCGACGGCCTCGACGCGACGGGCCCGCTGGCGGCCCTCCACGAGAATCTTCGTGTTGCCATCGGGCAGCTTGAGGACCTGCTCCAAGGTCCCAATGGTGCCGAAGGCGTAGATGTCGTCGAGGGTGGGGCTGCTGTTGTCGCCCGACCGCTGGGCCGCAAGGAAGATCTCCTTGCCCGCGGTGACGTTCGCCGCCTCGATGGCGGCCAAGGACCGGGGCCGACCCACGATCAGGGAGATGGGGGAGCCGGGAAACACGACCACTTCCCGCAGCGGGAGCATGGGAAGGATGGCGGTAGGGGCAGGCTCGGTCGCTGGGGCGTCGTCGCTCATGCCCACTCGGCCTCGTTCTCGTAGACGAGGATGGGCTCTCGTTTCCCGAGCACCACATCTTCGTTGATGATGACTTCCCGGACGTTGCTCTTGTTGGGCAGGTCGTACATCACGTCGAGCATGATCTCCTCGAGGATGCCACGAAGGCCTCGGGCGCCCGCCTTGCGCTCGAGGGCCAGCTTGCCGATCTCCCCGAGGGAGGCCTCGGTGAACTTGAGCTGCACACCATCCATCTCGAACAGCTTCTGGTACTGCTTGGTCAGGGCGTTCCGCGGGCGGACAAGGATGGCCACGAGGGTCTCCTCGTCGAGCTCGTCGAGGGTGGCGATGACCGGCACTCGACCGATGAACTCCGGGATGAGCCCGAAGCGCATGAGGTCCTCTGCCTCCACCTGCGCCAGCAGCTCGTTCATGGAGTACTTCTTCTTGCCCTTCAGCTTGGCGCCGAAGCCCATCGCCTGGGCTCCGAGACGGGCCTCCACAATCTTGTCGAGGCCCACGAAGGCGCCGCCACAGATGAAGAGGATGTTGGTCGTGTCGATCTGCAGGAAGTCCTGCTGGGGGTGCTTGCGACCACCCTTCGGGGGCACGTTGGCCACGGTGCCTTCGATGATCTTCAGCAGGGCCTGCTGAACGCCCTCCCCGGACACGTCGCGGGTGATGGACGGGTTCTCGGACTTCCGGCTGATCTTGTCGATCTCATCGATGTAGATGATGCCCTTGCAGGTGCGCTCGACGTTGTACTCGGCGGACTGGAACAGCGAGAGGATGATGTTCTCGACGTCTTCTCCGACGTAGCCAGCTTCGGTGAGGCTGGTGGCGTCGGCGATGGTGAAGGGCACGTTGAGGAACTTGGCGAGGGTCTGTGCGAGCAGGGTCTTGCCCGAGCCCGTGGGACCCACGAGCAGGACGTTGGACTTCTGCAGCTCGACATCGTCGTGGTTGGAGCGGGAGTCGATGCGCTTGTAGTGGTTGTGCACCGCGACCGACATGACCTTCTTGGCCCGGTGCTGCCCCACCACGTACTCGTCGAGGTACGCGTAGATCTCCTTGGGCTTCGGCACCAACCCACGGGTGGCGTAGAAGTCCTCGCGCTCGTACTCCTCGGTGATGATGTCGTTGCACAGCTCGACGCACTCGTCGCAGATGTACACCGATGGACCGGCGATAAGCTTGCGAACCTCTTTCTGCGACTTGCCGCAGAAAGAGCAACACAGGTCCTTCGCGTTGGTGCCCTTGCGCCTCACTAGCTCTCCTCGAGGCCGCAGTGCGGCGGCCGCTGGGGACGGGGTCTCAGCCCTCGTCGTCCTCGGTGGTCGGGTGGACGACGACGTCGAGAAGGCCGTAGTCCTTGGCCTCGTCGGCGGTCATGATGTTGTCGCGCTCGACGTCGGCAGCGATCTGCTCGACCGTCTGGCCCGAGTGCTTCGCCAGCGTCTCGTTGAGGCGCTGCTTCCAGCGCATGATTTCCTTGGCCTGGATCTCGATGTCGGTCGCCTGGCCTTGCACACCACCGAGGGGCTGGTGGATGAGCACGCGAGCGTTGGGCAGGGAGTGGCGCTTGCCCTTGGCGCCGGCGGCCAGGAGGACGGCGCCCATGCTGGCGGCCTGACCGACGCACATGGTGGCCACGTCGGCGTTGACGTGCTGCATCGTGTCGTAGATGGCCATGCCTGCCGTCACCGAGCCACCCGGCGAGTTGACGTACAAGTAGATGTCCTTCTCCGGGTCCTGACTGTCCAGGTACAAGAGCTGGGCGATGATCAGGTTGGCAACCTGATTATCGATGGGCGTGCCTAGGAAGACGATCCGGTCGACCAGGAGGCGGGACCAGATGTCGTGCCGGGTCTCTCCCCGGTGCGTCATCTCGGTGACCATGGGCACGTAGTAGCTGTTCATCGGGTTCATGCGGGGCACTCCAGCGGCGACGACGTCGTGCGTGAAGAAGGGCGATCGAAGGGCTCGGAGAAGGGGTAACCACACCCCTGGGGCACGGCGAGACCGTGGTGGCTTCCATCGGCTGTCACCCCTCCGACTGGAGGGGGAAGGGCAGGACAACCTACCAACAAACGAAGAGGGCACCCCCGAAGGAGTGCCCTCTGATTCGTGAGCGAACGCGGCTGGGGGGGCGAACCCCGCACAGCCGTTCTCGACTCAGCTCATGCGGGCTTCGATGGCGGAGAGTGCGCCCTTGCGAGCCTTGCCACCGTTCTCCGCGTCGAGCAGAGCCTGGAGGTTGGCGTCGTGGTCGCCCGTGGCCAGTGCGTCCCGAAGGGCGCCGATGGAGCCCTTGAGGATGCTGAGGTCGGCGCTGGGTGCGTCGGCCTTGGCCTTCTTGGCCGGGGCCTTCTTCTTGGCCGGGGCCTTCTTGGCTTCGGCCTTCTTCTTGGCCGGGGCCTTCTTGGCTTCGGCCTTCTTGGGCTCGGCCTTCTTGGTGCTCTTCTTGGCCTTGGCCTTCGCCTCGACCTGCTCCTTGACGATCTCTTCCGCGACCTGCTGCATGCCCGAGGTGGGCGCATCGGCGGAGGGCTCGACGAGGGTGGCGCGCTCGAGCAGCCAGTCCAGGGTCTTCTCCTCGAGGATCCGGTCCTGGAGCTCGGCCGTGGAGTCGTCCTTGGTGAACCAGCCCTTCACGGCCTCGACCGTCTGGCCGCGGCTGTCAGCCAGCTCCTGGTACTTCGCCTCGAGGTCGGCATCGGTGACTTCGATGCTCTCCTTCTTGGCGACGAACTCGAGGATCAGGGCAGACTTGGCGGCGAACTCGGAGCGAATCCGCAGATCGGCCATCTGGGCCTCGCCGAAGCTGATCGTGCGGGGATCGCGGCCAGTGCGGTAGCTCTGCTGGAGCTTGAGCTCCTCCACCAGCATGTTGAGCGACTGCTCGACCATGCCCGTGGGCACATCGAAGGCATTGGCCTTGATGAGCTCCTCGAGGAGGTTGGCGCGGGCCTGGTTGCGGGCCAACGCGTCGCGCTGCTCGGCGATCTGAGCCTGCATGGCGGTCCGCATTCCGTCGGCGCCGCCCTCGTAGCCCAGCTTCTCAGCGAGCTCGTCGGACAGCTCCGGCACCGTGTAGCGCTGGATCGACATCACCTTGAGGGCGACAGCGAGCGTGCGCCCGGCCACCGCTTCGGTGCGGGCATCCTCGCCGAAAGTGATCTCGCCTTCGAGCGGGTCGTCGATTTTGGCACCGATGACCAGAGCTTCGACGCCCGGGTAGTAGGGGTCGCCGTCGGTCCGGATCATGGTCCCGAACTCCTTGGCTACTTCCTCATCGCCATCGGTCGCCGTGAGCTCCACCAAGGCCATGTCGCCACTCTCGACGGCACGGTCGGTGACCTCCTCGAGCTTGGCTTCGCCTTCGAGGCGGGCCTTGACGGCAGCGTCGACTTCGTCGTCGGCGACCTCGACCTTCGGGAAGGCCACTTCGAGCCCGGTGTAGGTCTCGAGCGCGACCTCGGGACGCACGTCGACCGTGATGGTGAACGAGAACCCGCCCTTCGCCTTCACGGCCCCGCTCTCGGCGAGGCTGGGCGAGCTGACGGGCTCGATGCTGTGCTCGCTCATGGCGTCACGCCATGAGGTGTTGATCAGATCGTTGGCGACGTCGGCCTCGATCTGGGGACCAAAGCGGGCCTCCAGAACGCGACGCGGCGCCTTGCCAGGCCTGAAGCCCTGCAGCCGAACTTGGCGTGCGAGCTTCTTATAGGCCTTGTCGAGCTCACCCCGGACATGGTCGGGGGGCACCGTCATCTTGATCCGCTTCTGGAAGCTGCCGACCGCTTCGACATCCACCTTCATCTAGTGCCTCGCTTGTCCAAATGGGGTGACGAGCGTGCGAGAAGGGGGACTCGAACCCCCACGGGGTTGCCCCACTGGATCCTAAATCCAGCGCGTCTACCAATTCCGCCATTCTCGCGGCTCGACCCCGGGGGGTCCGTGGTCAGCACCTTCGTGCTGCGCTCGTATGGCACCACTTGGCACCGGCAAAGATGGCGCGAGTGCGCCAAGAAAAATGGTGGGCCCACCAGGAATCGAACCTGGAACCTACGGATTAAGAGTCCGGTGCTCTGCCAATTGAGCTATAGGCCCTGAATAGTGAAAAAGGGTGGGTGACGGGAATTGAACCCGCGACCCCTGGTACCACAAACCAGTGCTCTAACCAACTGAGCTACACCCACCATGCAGCGCGGCTAATAACGGGTTGGACGACGGGGGCAAGCAACTTCGGGCCGCTCGGATCTCCGAGCGGGAGGCGGCCTGCGGGAGGTCAGGTGCAAGCAGGAGCTTCGCCCGGGCTCTAGGTTCGGGCGTGCTGTGGAGGCGGATGTGGGTGACGGAGCAAGTGTGAGCTCCACGTTTCCGTTTCAAGCATGTCTGGTGGCGCTGGCGCTCGTCGGTGCCGCCTGCCGCCGTCCCGGCTCCCCACCGTCCTCCGGTGCCCGTGAGGTCACCCAGGAGGGCTCGGATCGATTCCGGGCCTTTGCCCTGGAGCCCGCGAGGCGGCCGCCGCCGTCGCTGGATCCGTTGGCCACGGCGTCGGCCCGGGGACTGACGGGCCAGGCTGAGGTCGTGCACGTGGAGCAGGCGTCCTGGAACCTCGGTCCGGACGGCGCGCCTGTGCTGTTCAATGATCGGTGGGTGTGGCTGCTGCAGGTCGACATCGCCTCCAGCGAAGGAAAACCCATCTCCTGGGTCGCCCAGCAGGCGACGCTGGAGCTGAACGATCCCGAGACCGTGCTCCACGCCGCCCCCCTCCCCGACGACATCCTGGGTGACTTGTTGTTCTGGGCTCTGCAGGAGGAGCGCGCCGGGGTTCCTGGAGACCTCGTCGCGCGGACCCGTGCGGCTGGGGGCTTCCGGACTCGCTACCTCTCCCGCACCAGCAGCAGCGGGGTGCTCAGCGGCCTGGTGGCCTTCCCTGCTGCAGACGTGGAGGGGCTTCACGTGGTCGCCGCTCGGCTCAACATCCCGGTGGTCCACGATGGCGCGACGGTCCCGATGGTGTGGGTCTTCGACTGACCCGTCGGCTCAGAACAAGTAGAGCGCCAGCGTCGTGGCGACCGCTCCGAGGACCAGGCACACGATCACGAAGCCGACGGTGCGTGGCTCGATGCCTTGCCGCGGCATCTCCACCACCGGAGCGACGATGCCGGCCTCCTCCGGGATGGTGGGGTCTTCGTCGAAGAGGTCCGGGGGGATGGACGGACGCATTCGGGCGACTTCTGGGGGCGGCCCGACGGTGACGGGGATGCTCCCAAACTCCAGCCGGCGGTAGGTGCCTGGGGTGCTGCCAGCGGACACGGCGGTGACATCGTCGTCGGTGAAGCCGTCTTCGCCTTCGCCCGCGTCCGTGAGCAAGTCGCGGGCCGGCAACTCGAGGGTGGAGCGAGCGCTCGCGTGGGTCAGGGCGAGTCCTTCCGGGACTCCCTTCCGGGTCCAGGTGACCAGGTCGGCCTGCCGGAGGAGCACTTCAGCGCCTCGGGTCAGCGCCGCGTCGACCCCATCGAGGGATGGACGCGCCTCGGGTTCGAACGACAAGCACCGAATCAGCTCGTTGCGAGCCCCTTCGTCGAGGACCGGTCCGGGGCGAGACATGATGCGGATGGCAACCCGCCGCTGCAGCTTGCGCTGCTCGTCGTCGTGCTTCCCATGGACGGGCACGGTGCTGCCCAGCAGCTCGCAGGCGAAGACACCGAAGCGGTACGCCAGCGCGGCGTCGTCGCTCTCGACGCTCCCCGGCGCCGCCCGGTTGGGTGCGGTGCTGCTCGGCCCCACGAAACCGGTCAGGTGGACCTGGCCGTTTGGACTGAGGAGGACGTCTTCTGGCAGGGGGCCCGGGTGTGGGGTGCCCGCTGCCGCCAGGGCGCGCAGCACGCGTAGCACGTGCCGGGCGAGTTCCAAGCACACACGCATGGGCGGCGGACGCACCACGAGCGCGGCCGCGCTGAGGCCGTCGTGGGATGGGTACAGCCATGCTGCACGGCCCTCGAAGGACTCCACGCCGAGCAGGGGCCACATTCCCGCGGCCTGCCGGTTCAGGAAGGAAGTCGCCCGCTGACGCGACGACGCCACCGCTCCTTCCACCGTAGGGCCCAGGTAGGCCAGCACATCGCGATCATCCCAACGCCCTCGGTGCGCGTTGCTGCCGAATGCAGGTGCGGACCGGAAGAGGGAGAGGGACAAGGAGCGGCTCCATGCGGGCGGTGTGAGGGCGTCACGCGCTTAGTCCGGCGGACACGGGGAGGCACCTTCGGGGGAGGGCGCGCCTCCTCGTCGGGCACAGCTCCCTCGGCCTTGCTAGACCCCACCATGGACGTCCACGATCTCCCAGAGCACCCTCGACTCCGGCTCGAGGCCCTGGCACGACAGACCGGCCCCTTGGCCCGCTCCCTCCATGGTCGGGTGGCCGTGCAGTACAAGGGAGACGGCTCCCCGGTGACGGAGGCGGACTACGCCCTCCAGGAGGCCCTCGTCGCTGGGCTTTCAGTGGCCTTTCCCGACGACGGGATCGTCAGCGAGGAAGGCGAGCGCCGGGAGCCGAGGGCCGAAGGTGCAGGCACCTGGTACGTCGACCCCATCGATGGCACCGGCGCGTTTCTTCAGGGCCTCGCCCATTGGGGCCCGTGCCTCAGCCGGATCGACGCCGACGGTCAGCTGGACTTGGGCGTGTTCTACGAGCCTTTGCTCGACCGGGTCTTCAGCGCGGCTCGCGGCGGCGGGGCCTGGTGCGATGGGCGCCGTCTCGAGGCCGCGGCGATCACGCCCGTGCGGGGCGACGACGTGCTGTTCGTGCCCTCGCGCATCCACAAGCGACCGGACTTGCCGTGGCCTGGCAAGCTCCGCGCACTGGGATCCACCGCCGCCCACCTGGCGCTGCTCGCCGCGGGGGGAGGACGCGGGGCCATCGTCGCTCGCTGGTCGATGTGGGACATCGGCTGTGGTGTGCTGATGAATCAGGAAGTTGGGCACGAAGCATGGTGGCCGGACGGCACGCCATTCGACGCAGCTGTCTCTTCGGAGGGGTTGCCTTTCCTTGTCGGCGCGCGCACTGCTTTGCACATCCTCGATACAGGGGGCTGGGCTTCGGGCGCGATGCCGGCCCGCGGGACGTGAGCATGCGAGACGACGAGCTGGAGCCGGCGGTGGACGACGGAGATGACGACGTGATCGACGCCGACGACGGGGATGTTCAGGTGGAGCGCAAGAAGCTCCCCGCGAAGCGAAGCGGTACCCTCCCCAGTACGTCGCGGGCGAGCAAGTCCAAGGACCTCCTCAACTTCTACCTGTCCGAGGTGCGAAAGTACCCGCTGCTGACGCCTGAGGAAGAGAAGGGCTACGCCCTCAGGTACCAGGAGAACGGCGACAAGGAAGCTGCGGAGCGACTGGTCACGTCGAACTTGCGGCTGGTGATCAAGATCGCCTTCCAGTACCACCGCCAGTGGGCCAACGTGCTCGACCTCATTCAAGAGGGCAACGTGGGGTTGGTGGAGGCGCTGTCTCGCTACGATCCGAGCCGCGAGATTCGGTTCTCCAGCTACGCGCAGTACTGGATCCGAGCGATGATCCTGCGTTTCCTGCTGGACAACTACAGCCTTGTGCGCCTCGGCGGCTCCCGTGCGGGCCGCAAGCTGTTCTTCCAGCTGAAGAAGGAGCGTGAGCGGCTGCAGCAGCTGGGGATCGATCCCTCTGCCAAGCGGATCGCGGAGAACCTGGGCGTCACTGAGAAGGACGTGCACGACGTAGACCAGCACCTGCGGGCGCCGGCCTTGTCGCTGCATGCGCCCATGGGCGATGGCGACGACAAGCGCAGCCTCCAAGATGTCGTGCCGGACACCAACCCCGACGACCCCGAGGGCAACGCAGCGAACAACGAGTTCATCGCGATGTTCCGAGAGCAGCTCCAGTCCTTCGCCAAGACGGAGCTCCGCGACGAGCGTGAGCGGATCATCTGGGACGAGCGCCTCCTCTCGAACGACCGCGTGTCGCTCGCGGCCCTGGGGGAGCGCTTCGGCGTGTCCAAGGAGCGGGTCCGCCAGGTGGAGGCCCGCTTGAAGAAGCGCTTGAAGGGCTACGTCGAGGAGCGCTTCGGCGACGAGATCCAGCTCGAGTTCGAGTAGGCCCTGGCGTCGGACGGACGGCCCCGAGGGGCGTCAGTCCCGGAGCAGGACCGTCCAGGACCCGGTCGTGACGACCTCGTCCTTCTGGTTGAGGATGTCCGACCGGAACGTCACGACCCCCTTGCCACCCTTCGACGACGGCTTGGTGAGGGTCACCGTCAGCGTCAGCCGAATCGTGTCGCCGAAGAAGATGGGGCCCTTGTACTGGAAGCTCTGCTCCATGAGCGCGAGCGTGGTGCCTTCGAAGATGCCGAGGGTCTGTGCGAGCCCCGTGGAGATCGACGCGCCGAGCATGCCGTGGGCCACCCGCTGGCCGAAGGGCGTCTTCTCGGCGAAGGCAGCGTCGACGTGGAGGGGATTGAAGTCCCCTGAGATGCCTGCGAACGACATCACGCAGGCTTCGGTGACCGTTCGTCCCTGACTCGTGAAGCTCTGGTCGACCTCGAACTCACTGAACCGCATGCCCCGCATCACTCGTCCTCCATCTGTGGCCAGCCGCCCTAACGTGGGCCTCGTGGGCTGGTGCGACGCGCGTCGGGCTGACGGTTCTCCGCGCGACCAGGCATGATGAAGCTGAGCGGACCCCGAACGGCTAAGAGGTCTGTTCGTCGTGCCACAGGGAGTCATCCATGGGAACCATCCTCATCCTCGCGCTCATGGGCTGCGAGCCCGAGTTGCCTCCTGGCCAGTGCGAGAACGCGGACCTCATCGAGTCGTGGGTCGACGCCGACGGAGATGGCTTCGGCGATCCTGGGACGCGGGAGCTGGTCTGTCAGCTACGCGACGGACTCGTCGCCAACAAGACGGACTGCGACGACCAGCGTTCGTTGGTCAACCCGGACGCCCTCGAGCTGTGCGACGGCATCGACAACGACTGCGACGAAGAGCTCGACGAGGGCCTGCGGGAGCTCGACTACTACCAGGACCTCGATGGCGACGGCTTCGGCTCCTACGAGAACACCATCGAGGCGTGCACGCCGCCTCCCGGCTACGTCGAGAACTTCGACGACTGCAACGACACCAACGCCCAGATCAACCCGATGTCTCGGGAGATCTGCAACGGCGACACCGATGACAACTGCAACGGTCGGGCCGACGACGACGACCCCACGCTCGACCGCACGACGGCGACCGATTGGTTCTACGACCTCGACGACGACGGCCATGGGGGCACAGAGCCTCTGCCCTTCCCGCAGGAAGCCATCGACATCCTGGGGTACACGAACCCCTACCAGTCCTGTGGCCGGCCCGAGCTGCCGATCCAGCTCTCGTCCCTTCCGGGCACCTACGTCGGCAACAACGAAGACTGCGACGATCTCGACCCGATGGTCTCCCCCGATGGCACGGAGACCTGCAACCTCATCGACGACGACTGCGACGGCCTGATCGACGACTCCGACCCCGACCTCGACAGCGCGGAGCTGAACACCTTCTGGGCCGACGACGACGGAGATGGCGCCGGTGATGCCAGCCGTCCCACGGAGGCGTGCTTCCAGCCTTGGTTCACCGCCTCCAACCCCGACGACTGCGACGACGCCGAGAAGCTGCTCCAGGGCCCCACCGGCTGGTGGGTCGACGGCGACGGTGACGGCTTTGGCACGGGGGCCCTGTCGGCCGATGACTGCGTGGCGCCGAGCGCCGACCATGTCCTGCCGGCCATGGGGGAAGACTGCGACGATGCCAACGTCGGCAACTACCCTGGCGCCCCCGAAATCTGTGACGGCTTCGACAACGACTGCGACGGACTGATCGACGTACAGGACGACGACCTCGACGTGTTCACCGCCGAGACGGTGTACCGCGACGTCGATATGGACGGATACGGCGACCCCCGCCATGACGCCTTCGCGTGCGAGGGGATTGGTCTGCCCGGCTTCGTCGACAACGCCGACGACTGCGACGACACCACCGACACCATCGCGCCCGACGCCACCGAGGTGTGCAACGGCCTCGACGACGACTGCGACACCCTGATCGACACCGAGGACCTCGACGTCGACCTCGGTACGGCCCCCACCTGGTGGGCGGACTTCGACGAAGACGGCTGGGGCAACTCGACCCTTCCCGTCGTGTCTTGCGACCAGCCCAACTTCTACGTCGACAACGACCTCGACTGCGACGACGGCGACGAAGATGCAGGCCCTGAGGTCGAGTGGTGGATCGACGGCGATGGCGACGGCTTCGGCGCAGGCCCCGTGGTGGGGCCGCAGTGCGATCCCCCGGGGATCGATGCCGTGCCGGTGCTGACGGACGAAGACTGCAACGACGGCGACAGCTCCATCTACCCGGGCGCGCCCGACGTGTGTGGAGACGGCATCGACAGCGAGTGTGATGGCGACGACACCTGCGTCCTCGAGATCTGCGATGACGGCATCGACAACGATTTCGACACCCTGATCGACTGCCTCGACCCCTACTGCGACCTGGAGCCGATCTGCGACAGCTGGTGCGCCGACGAGCAGCTCACCGATCCGGTGCCCTTCTTGTTCACGGGCAGCACCAACGGCGGTGGCAACAACACCACCCCTTCCTGCGCCTACAGCAATGCACAGGACCGCGCCTTCGCCTTCGTCGCGCCGGCCGACGGAGACTACGTCTTCGACACCGATGGGTCGAACTACGACACCGTGCTCTACCTGTACGACGGCTGCGAGGGCAGTGAGATCGACTGCAACGACGACAGCATCGGCCTGCAGTCCAGAGTCGGCGCCAGGATGGTCGCTGGGGAGGTCGTCATCATCGTGGTCGATGGCTACGGCACCGGCACCGGGGACTTCCAGCTGAACGTGTCGAACTGACCGAGTGTCCACGCAGGTAGCCGGGCGCCTTCAGCGCCCCGGGCGGCCGACGGTCACGCCGATGGGCATGGCGTGCAGGACGTGTGGACCAGCGCCTTGGGCTTCACGGGGCCGTTTCGGAGCGGCCGGGTTCGCGCCTGTGGCCCCGGACCAACGTGAGGGTCACGCTCTCTCGAACCGCCGCCAGTCGCCGTCGTGGAGGCGCTCGTGGGGGTGGAAGCGGGCTTTGTACGAGAGCTGTCGGCATTCGGCGACGTAGAGGCCCAGGTAGAGGTGCGCCCGGCCCGTGCGGGCACAGAAGTCGATCTCCTCGAGGGCCGAGAACGTGCCGGGGGACAGGTCGCCTCGGTCAGGGTCGAAGTAGAAGTAGACCGAGCTGGCGGCGTGCCGGCCGAGGTCGAGGATGCCGATGCCAACGAGCTCGTCGTCGAAGAAGTACCGCATCTCTACGGTGAGCATGCAGCTGTGGACCAGCCAGCCGATGTAGCCGAGGGGGTCCATGCCTTCGTCGGTCTCGCTGAGGCCCCGCTCGAGCTTGTGGCGGTTGAACAGGTCGAGCTTCTCCTCGTCGAAGCTCACCGGCCCGATCTCCACCCGCCCCTGGTCTCGCCACTTCTTGGCCACCCGCCGCTGGGACTTGCTGGGGCGGAAGTCGGCGACGGGAATGCGTAGGCCTTCGCAGGCTGAGCACGTGGGACAGGAGGTGCGGTACAGGCAGGTGCCCACCCGTCGTTCCGCGTTGGCGAAGCGTCGGTCGGCCTGGTCGAGGGAGAGGGGCGCGAGCTGCCGGTACAACGGCATTCTGGCCACCTGACCGGGAAGGTAGGGGCAGCTCTGGAGACCGTCGTACACGAGCTTCTGGGACATCTAGAAGCAACATACCAACGGGGGCCACGGTTCGGCTGGGCTTTTGGTTCCCGTTCCCCTCCGTCGAGGCCGGCCGTCTGCGGGCCCTCCGGTTCGATAGGACCTCATCATGCGCTCTGCCTACTTCCTGTTCGACGTCGCGGTGCTGGCCGGACCCGCCGTGCTGGCCTGGATCCCCGGGCCCACACGGTGGCGGGAGCAGCGGCTGGCCCTCGTGGCGTTGCTGCTCGGTGGGGCCCCGTGGGTGGCGTGGGACCTCCTCGTCGCAGGGCATCATTGGGACTTCAATCCGCTCTACGTGACCGGCTCGGAGTTCCTCGGGCTTCCTCTGGAGGAGTGGGGGTTCTTCCTGGCGGTGCCGTTCGCCTGTCTGTTCAGCTGGGAACGCCTCGCCTGGGGGCCTCTGGGGACGACGGACGCTCGTTGGGCACCCGTTGTGTGGGCTGGGGCGTCGTTCGCGCTCCTGGCACCCCTCGCGTGGGCCTTGGGTGCCCCTGCGTACACCGCCCTGGCCTTGGGATCCGTCAGCGCGCCCTTCGGGCTCGACTTGCTGGCAGGGGGTCGGGTGTTCCACAATCCGCGGGCCTGGGCCTGGTTGGCCCTGGTGGCGGCGTTCACCGTCGCCTTCAACAACGTCCTCACGGGTCTGCCCATCGTGACCTACGAACCCAGCGCACAGCTCGGTCTGCGCCTGTTCACCATGCCGATCGAGGACCTTGGCTTCGGCCTGGGCCACCTCGGCGTGGTGCTGGTGCTGTACGAGGGCTTGCGGCGGGGGCGCAGCCACGAGGACCTGGTCCCCGTGCCCTCTTGACCCTCAGCGCGACCTGCAGGCTGGGGTGGATCGCAGCGCTCCTGCTGCTCGGGGGCTGCGTTCGCACGCTCAAGTTGGCCAGCGCCCCTGTGGTGGTGAGCCCCGACCCCTCGCGAGGGGAGCTCGTCGCCGTCTCGGTGGACGCTGGGTACCCGGGTGAGTCGCCGACCGGATGGGCTCCACCCTCGGTGACCATCGATGGGGCGGTGTGGGAGCGTCCGGTGTCCATCACCACCGACGCCCGCATCACGCTGACGCCGAAGGTCGACGGCCTGTCGTGGCAGGTGTTCGTCCAGTCCTCGGGTCTGCTCGAGCGGCGAGGGTTCCGTGCGGTGCAGGGGGCGCGTGGGAGCCTGCCCGGGCGTCTCGAGAACGAGCTGCGGTTCTTGCCACAGCGCCTCGACGGGCCGGAGGACCTCGTGGTGCGTGACCTCTCCAACCCATGGAACCCCGCTCGGTTCGATCACGCCGATCTCCTCCTGGTCCGGCTTCGCGCCCCGGACGGACGGGAGGCCGACCTGCTCTTCGAGAACCGGCGGGTCGGCCTGCACACGGGGGGCTCGGCCGCGGTGCTCGTGCGCATCCCGATGGACGGGGACACCGACGTGACGCCGATCCTGACCGTTGGACCAACATTGGGCTGGCGCGCGCCCTCCCGCAAGGCGGGGTGGCGGCTCCTCGACAGCGTCGTTCTGGTGGGCTCGGTGGGCATCGGATCCACCGAAGTGCCCGGCGCCACCGACGAGCTGTTCGGGGTGTTCGATGCGGCCCTCCTCGGGGGGGGCGTGGCCATCGTGGACGTGATCAGCGTGCAGGCCCTGGCCAACGCCAGCGCGCTGTGGCGCGACGCAGAGGAGGCCCCCTGGACCCCGGCGGTGGGCATCGATGCGGTCGGTCTCGCCTTCCTGTTCCGCGATGCCTTCGAGAAGGTCGGGCGGCGGCACCCGCTGTCGGAGCCTCGCTGACCGGCGTAGCTATGGGTTCTTGCCCAGCAGCCGCTTGACGTTGCGGGCGAAGCGTCGCTGGTCGTTCTGGGTCCAGCGGCGGTCCGACGCATCTTTCCTCACGCTGGTCTCCAGATCGGTCACGGCCCACAGACCGATGGTGCCGCTGCGGCAGGCCGCGTCGAGCTGGCGGGTGAGCTTGCGTGCCTCGGCATCGGCGTTGCCCTCGGGCTTGGCTCGGTCGATCACGCGCTCGATGTCTTCCACACTGGTGACGCAGCCTTCTTGGTCGATCGACGGCCAGGCGGCCCAGCAGAGGAGTCCCGTCAGCAGGAACCCCCCGACGAAGACCGCGACGATGCCGGCGCCGAAGGCTCCGAACGACACGAGAGCGGCCGCGGCCAACCCCTTCACCCACCCCAGGCATCCCGTGGTCAACGTCCCTGGCGCGGAGGCCGGGGCCATGGGCTGTGCGGGCTGCGCGGGCTGCGCGGGCGGCGCGGGCGGCGGTGCCACGCGGGCCGTGGGGGGCGGTGGCGGTGGAGGCCCCGTGGTCGGGGTGGGGGGCGGTGGTGGCGGGCCCGTCGTGGGAGGCGGTGGTGGGCCCTCGGGCCACTGCGGTGGCACGGCGTCTGCGGCCGGAGGCAGGGTGGACTCGGGTTCCCAGGTCCTGGCCTTGGCGCCCGGGAGGTCGGACAGGGAGTTGGGGCTGCTGATCGACTCCTCGAGGGCACGGCCCGACAGCTCCCCTGTGGCGATGTCCCGCAGCGCCATCACCCTCGGCACCGTGAGCTTGCCCCAGTCCCGAATGTCGGGCTCGCGGTGACGCTTGCGCAGGGCCTTGGCGGTGTCGCGGACCTCCACCATGGACGGCCGGTCGGTCATCTCGTACGCGAGCATGCGCTCGATGAAGGCCGTGACCGACGGGTCCTGCACCACGTTGTCGATCCCGTCGAGAAGGGGGCGAATGCGCTTCTCGTGGGGCTGTGGCCTCGCGGCGACTGGCTGGGGACGGATGCCGGTGAGCATCTCCGCCAGGGTGGTGCCCAAGGCGAACACGTCGCCTTCGGGGGTGTCGATGGATTCCAAGCGCTCCGGGGAGAGGTACGGCGGCGAGCCGTACACCACGCGGCGGCTGGTGGCCTCTCGCTGGTCGAAGTCCGCCTGCGCCAGGCCGAAGTCCAGGACCTTGACGTCGCCTTGGTCGGTGAGCTGCAGGTTGTTGGGCTTCAGGTCGCGGTGCAGCAGCCGCAAGGGACGGCCGGTGGTGGCCTCGGTGCTCCACATGGTCTCGAGGGCGTCGGCGACCTCGTCGACGATGGTGAGGGCCACCGATGGGGGCAAGGTGCGCTCCGCCTTGAGGACCTCGTGCACGGTGGCGCCGGGCACGTACTCCATCACCACGGTCCACTGGCCGTCGAGCCGGACCAAGGCATCGGCGCCGACCAAGGCCCGGTGGCGGACCATGCCGAGCAAGCGGGCTTCGTCCCGCAGGCGCGCCAGCTGGCCTGCGTGCCCCTCGATGGAGGCATGCAGCACCTTCAGCGCGACGATCTTGCCGAAGCCACCTTCGGTGACGAGCTCGGCTCGGTACACGGTGCCGAAGCCGCCGCGGCCGAGGATCTCGCGCACGTAGTAGCGGCGGCCAGACGAGGGGTCGGACATGCCCCCTTTCTAGCAGGGTCGGGGCCGACCCGCGATGCGGCGGGTCGTTCCCAGCTACTCGGCGTCGTCGGGGATGACCACGGGCACGGCCAGCGGGGCCTGTCCATCGAGGTCGGTCATCTTCTTGACGAGTCGGGCCGTGGGGGCCTGGTCGCCCTCGCCGCCGGCATAGATGTCGCCGTTCTCGTCGAGGACCTGGCCTTCTTCCCAGCCGGCGTCGAAGCCTTCCTCCGGCACCCAGTTGTCGAGATCGGCGTCGAGGTAGGTCTGCTCGTCTTCCCAGTAGCCGGGCACCCACTCGTTGCCGTCGAACCAGCCGGGCACCCACACGGAGCCCTGCTGCTGCGCCTCGGGCTGCCAGTAGCCGGAGTGGAAGATGCCGTCGGAGTCGTACCAAGCGGCGACCCAGTAGAAGGCCTTGCGGAACTGAGGCCGGTAGAAGCCGTCGATGTAGGTCTCACCGTCCCAGAAGCCGGGCTCCCACAGGTAGCCCTCGGGGGGCTCGGTGGTGGGGGACCAGTGGCCGCGGACGTAGGTGCCGTCGTCGAGGTAGTAGCCGTCGACCCAGTCCCAGTCGTTGCGGGCCTCGGAGCGGTAGTAGCCTTCGACGTAGGCGTCGCCTTCCCACCAGCCGTTGACGTAGACGTAGCCAACGGGACCCCGCATGAGGGGGCTCCAGTAGCCGGGGTTCCAGTAGCCCCAGGCCCAATAGCCGGGGACCCAGCTCCAGCCCGCGCGGTACGGGGGGACCCAGTAGGCGTCCCAGGCCCAGACGCTGAACCCGAAGCCGACGACGGCGACGGTGGCGTAGCTGTAGCGGTAGTACGGATGGCACCACCAGCGCGTGTAGTAGGGGCGGTAGGTGTAGACCCGTGGGGCGTGGTAGTGCGCGCTCCGGTGGACCGTGACGTGGCGGTGGCTCGGACGGGCGTAGCGGACATCCGAGGTGCGGTGCACCGGACGTCCCTGGGGGCGGCTGGTGCTGCTGTTGCGCAGCGTGCCCGACGGCCGGGTGGTGGCGCCGCGGGGGGTGGGCCGATGGACCGTGCGGCCCGGGAGGGTGCGCGATGGCGGGCTGGTGCGGGCACCGGGACGGGCGCCGGTGTTGGGGGCGCTCCGCTGCGTGGAGCCAGCGGGGGGCCGCCTGCTGCTGTTGGGGCCGTTCGTGGCCGGCGGACGGGAGCCGCTGGGCTTGGACGTGCTGGGGCGGGAGCCGCTCGGCTTGGAGGTGCTGGGCCGGGAGCCGCTGGGCCTGGAGGTGCTGGGGCGGGAGCCCGACGGGGGCTTGGAGCTGCTGGGCGGGCTGGAGCGCGTGCCGCCCGAGCGCGAACCCGACGAGCTGGAGCGGGAGCCGGACGAGCTGGATCGCGAGCCGGACGAGCTGGAGCGGGAGCCGCCACGGGAGCTGGAGGAGCCCCGGGATCCGCCACGGGACCCGCCGCGGCTGCGGGAGGCATGACCCGTGCGGGTGGGAAGGGCCGCACCATCGGGAAGCTCCGGAGCAGGTGCGCCCGGAGAGAGGTCGGTAGGGAGGCCCAAGGAGAGCAGCTCGGCGTGGACCGCGGTGTCGTGGTCCGACGCGCTGGCGCTGCCGAGGAGGGCGAGGGCGAGGATGGTGGTGGTCATGATGAACACTCCTTCGTCCACGTGGACGCGGGCCGGGGCCGACCATTCACCCAGCACGTAACCGGATCGGTGCTGGAGCCCGTTCCTCGCCTGTTCTTCGGGGGGTTGCGGCGCAGTGCTACCCGTACAGGAGACGATCCTCGACGGCGTCCACGGCGGCCTGGAGCTCCGAGCGTGCCTTGCGTGCCTCGGCCCCCTTGGCGGCTTGCAGCGCCGACAGGCCGGCCTCGTATGCTTCCTTGGAGGCCTCGAGGCGCTCCCGCTCTTCGAGGAGCTGCCCCAGCTGGAGGTGGCCCGCGCCGCTCTCCGGGTGCTGCTCCAAGAGCCGACGGAGCTGCGCCTCGGCTTCGTCGAGCGCCCCCGCCTTCTTGAGCTCGAGCGCCAGGGAGTAGCGGGCGAAGCGGTCGTCGGGCTTGCCCTCGAGGTGGGCGCGGAAGAAGGCCACGCGGTCCATCACAACCTCCAGTGGGGAAAGAGCAGGTCGACGAAGGGCTCGCCGAAGAACAAGAACAACACCGCTCCCAGGGCCAGCGGAGGGCCGAAGGGAAGCAGGGGGCGCCGCCGCTTGACCACCAGGTAGGCGATGCCGGCCATCGTGCCCAGGATGCTGCCCCACATCACCGCGACGAAGGTGCCTAGGGGTCCTAGGAAGGCTCCATAGAGCGCCATCAGCTTCACGTCGCCGCGGCCGAGGACCTCTCGGTCCGCCCATAGGGAGCCGACGAGGGCGGCGAGGCCGAACACCGCGGGCCAGATCAACGCCCCGAACACCGCTTGCTGCCAGGTGATCGAGAGCCACCCGTCGTAGCCGACCCACTGGTAGAGCAGCGCGCCTGCGATGCCGAGGGGGGCGGCGTAGATGGTGACTTCGTCGGGCAGGATGCGGTGCCGAAGGTCGACGTATGCGCCGATGGCCAGCAGCGTGAGGAACGTGAACTGCACCACCCAGGCCGAGAGGTGAGGCAGGTCGAGCCGAACCAGGTCGGGCACCAGGCTGCGGAACAGCAACACCCCCAGCAGGCCTCCGAGCAGCTCGATCAAGGGGTAGCGGGGGGAGATCGCGCCGCCGCACGCGCGGCACTTCCCACGGAGGAGCAGCCAGGAGGCGACCGGCATGTTGTCGCGGGCGGTCACAGGGGCATCGCAGTGGGGGCAGGCGGATCGAGGCCACAGGCTACGGCCCTCCGGGAGCCGGCCGATGGCGACGTTCCAGAACGAGCCGAGCACCAAGCCGTAGAGGCACGCAAAGCCGTGCCCCAAGACCATGAGGGGGCTCATCCGGTCACCGTGAGCGCCCGCAGGACACGGTCGACGTCGGCGTCGGTGGTGGTGTCGTGGAGGGGCAGGGCGAGGAGCTCGGCGGACAGCGCGTCGGCGCGGGGCGTGGGGCGCTGTCCAGGACCGAGGGCGGGCTGCGCGGCGAGGGAGCGGGGGTAGTACACGGAGGCGCCGATCCCGGCGTCGTGCAAGGCCTGGAGGACCGCATCGCGGCGCGAGGTGCGCACCACATAGGGCGACGCCGGGCTGCCCTGGGTGCGGGGGAGGGCATGGACGCCGCTGGGAAGCCCGGCGTCGTAGCGGGCCACCCGCGCGCGGCGTCGGGCCAGCGTGGCCTCCAGGTGTGGGGCCCGACCGACGAGCACAGCGGCCTGGAGGGCGTCGAGTCGGGCGTTGCGTCCTGCCCAGGCGGGCACCGGGCGGTCGTGGAGGTGGGGGCCGATGGTGCCGTGGTGGCCGAGGGCCCGGACCCGGTCCAAGAGCTCGGCGTCGTCGCCGACCACGAAGCCGCCGTCGCCCGCCGCGCCCCACAACTTGGTCGGGTAGGTGCTGACCGCGGAGAGCACGCCGGTGGAGCAGGCCGGCGTGGCCCCGACCGCCTGGCAGGCATCGTCGACCACGGGCACCCCGAGGTCTGGGGTGGGGGAGCGGCTGCCGAACAAGTGCACCGGGACCACGGCCTTGGTGCGCTCCGTGCGGGCGAGCGCTGCGTCGTCGGGGTCGAGCAGCCCCATGTCGTCGACGTCGGCCACCACAGGGGTGGCCCCGAGGGCCAGCACGGCGCCGGCCGTCGCAAAGAAGGACAGCGCCGGCACGATCACCTCGTCGCCGGGGGCCACGCCGACCGCCTGCAGGGCGAGCATCAGGGCGTCGGTGCCGCTGCTCACGCCGACGGCGGCGCGCCGCCCGAGGAGTCGGGCGGCGATGGCCTCGGCCTCAGCCACGATGGGCCCGCCGACGTAGTGGCCGGAGCGCAACACGTCGAGGACACGCTGTTCGACCTCGGGGCCGTGCTGTGCGTGGCGTCCGGCGAGGTCGACGAAGGGAATGGGGGTCAAGGCCGGCGGCTCCGGGTGGACCCTCACGGTAGCCATGCCGGCGGGTGTTCACCAGCCCGCGACGCATCTCGTGACCGGGAGAACGCTTGCGGCCAACGGCTCGACGGCCCCCAACACCCACCATACGGGGCGCCCCCGTGAGGTCCCCGTGTCCGATTCCCCTGCTTTCGACCTGTTTGCCAACGACTACGATGCCTGGTTCGCCGACAACCGCGACCTGCTGGAGAGCGAGGTCCGCCTCATCGCCCACGCCTGGCCGGGCAAGGGGGAGGCGCTCTCGGTGGGCTGTGGCACGGGTCTGTTCGAGACCATCCTGGCCCAAGAGCACGGCGTGCACATCCAGCACGGCGTAGAGCCCGCGGAAGGCATGGCGGCCATCGCCCGGGAGCGAGGCATGACCGTGTCCATCGGCACCGCCGAGGCCGCGGAGCTCGGTGAAGGCGCGGTCGACATTCTGATGTACAACGGCTCGACCTCCTATGTGCCGGACCTCGAGGCGGCCTTTGCCAAGGCCCACCGTGCGCTTCGTCCAGGCGGCCACGTCGTCGTGGTCGATGTGCCGCGGGAGTCCGGCTACGGCGTGCTTTACTGCCTCGCCAATGCCCTGGGTACGTGGGACCATCCGGTGTTCGAGGGGGTGAAGCCCGACGCTGCCTACCCGCTGCCCTTCGTGCAGGCGGCCACGTGGCACACCACCGCGGAGCGCATCGCGGCCCTGGAGGCTTGCGGCTTCGAGATGGTGCGCACGGCCCAGACGTTGACCCGGCACCCCGTGAACGCGCCCCACGGGGTCGAGATGCCCCGTGATGGCCACGACGCCGGCGACTACGTGGCCATCGTTGCTCGACGTGGCTGATCGCGCGGCTCGACTGCGGGCAGATGCAGCGCCACTGCGGGCCGCCTGCCTGGCCCATCCCTTCGTGGCAGGCATCGCAGACGGGAGTCTGCCTCCCGAGGTGTTCTCGCGCTGGGTGGTGCAGGACTGGCGCTACCTCCTCACCTACGTGGAGATGCTGGAGGAGCTCGCGGCCAACGCGCCGACGACGGCCGCCTGGGCCAAGTGGGCGGAGCTGGCCACCTTCACTCGGGACGAAGAGCTGGCGCTGCACCGGGCCTACGCAGCACGGTTCGACCTGTCGGAGGCGGACCTCGACGGGGCCACCGATGCGCCGGCGACGGTCGCCTACACCACCTTCTTGCGGGAAGCATCGGCGCAATCCTACGCCCACGGCGTGGCGAGCCTGGTCCCCTGCGGGGTCGGCTATGTGACCTTGGCGGCAGAGCTGGCGGCCCGTCCACCGCCCGTCGAGCCCCGCTATGCCGACTGGATCCAGACCTACGCAGATCCCGCTTTCGCGGCATCCGTGGCGTGGATGGAGGGTGAGCTGAACGGGGCCGATGGCGAGGAGGACGCGCTCGCTGCGACCTACCGCCAGGGGGCGGAACACGAGCTGGCCTTCTGGGACCAGCTGTGGAAGGGCTGGTAGCCACAGCGGCCGAGCAAGACGGCCTCAGCCGTGGGACGAGCCCATGAGCCCGGCGCTAGCCAGTCGGTCGAGCTGCAAGATGGGGCCGCTCGCCAACGGGAGCATGGGTTTGAGGAGCCCTGAGACCTGCTCGAGCAGCGCGACCAGCTGCGCGGTGGTCCATTGCCCTTCGCTCCGATCGAGGAGCCACCACAGAATGACGGCGAGCTGGAGCAAGTAGAGAAGGCGCCCGATGGCCTCGGCAAGCTCGTGCTCGGGCGCGTCATCGGCCTCGGTGACCGCGGCGAGGAAACAGGCCTTGACCCGCTCCCCCGAGGCCGCATTGGCTGGGGAGAACAGCCCGTTGTCCGGATCCGCCACCAGCACGGGAATCAGCGCCCGCAGCACCTCCCGATGGGGATGGAGCACTTCGAGGGATGTGCGCAAGGTGGCGATGCTGTTGCCTTGCCAGCCGCCGACCGGGAGTTCGTGCGCCTTGCCCTCGAACGTGTGGGACAGCTCATCGTAGAGCTGCAGAACCACGGCCAATTTGCTTGGAAAGTGCTTGTAGAGGAGCGTCGGGCTGACCCCTGCCTCCGTCGCGATGGCTCGGAGGGTCGTGCTTTCGTAGCCCCGCTCTGCGAACAGCTGGGTCGCCACCGCGTACAAGCGCGCCTTCGTTCTCTCCCCTCGCACGGTCCGCCCCGGCGGGCGGCCTCGTCCCTTGATTTTTTTGGTGACCATGCTTACCTAAAATGTGAGAGGTGGAGAATGGTTCGTCTGTCGCCCCGAAAAGTGGCCTGGCTGCTGGCCTCGGGCATTCCTGGATTGTGGTGGGGGGGCGCCGCCCTTTCGGTCGAGACCGTCGCCGTGGCGGCGGGTCTCGGCTTCGGGACCTTCCTGTTCGGACACACCGTGGGACTGCATCGGGGCGTTCTACACCGCGCTTTTCGGATGCACCAGGGCACGCGACGACTGCTCACCTGGCTGTTCGTGCTGACAGGGCTCGGTGGTCCCCTCACGTGGATCTCGGCCCACGATCAGCGCGACCATTGGCAGAACCGCCTCGACGCGCCGGACTGGTTCCGAATGGAGCACGGCCTCGTTCGCGACGGCGCGTTCACCTTGCTCACCCGATACGACCAACCCCAGCGCTTCGGCGACGTCGGCGACCTCGCCGATCCGTGGCTGCGCTGGCTGGAACGGACTTGGTGGGCGCACAACGTCCTCCTCGTCGGCGTCCTGTGGGGGGTCGGAGGTTGGGAGCATGCAGTGGTTGGCGGTCCGCTGCGTATCTTTCTGGCTCAGTTGCTCCATTGGTGGGTCGGCTACGAGGCCCACGCGCGGGGCGAGCTGCGGCACCCGATCCCCGGGGCGGTCGAACAGGGCCGGAACCGGTGGCTTCTCGGGGTGCTTTCCCTGGGCGAGGGCTTCCACAACAACCACCATGCCTTTCCGAACTCGGCCCGCATCGGGCATCGTGCATGGGAGCTGGACCTCGGGTGGTGGGTGATCCGCGCCCTCGAAGCGATGGGGCTGGCCTGGGACGTGGTTCGCCCGCACCAAGCCCGCAGTCGCACCTCTCCTGCTCCGCAAGGCAGCGATGTCGAGCGCTCCGCGGTGGGAGTGGTTCGTCGTACGGCTAGGCACTTTGGAGGATGATCGTGCGCCGGGATGCGAGGGGCTGGCGAGGCCTAGGCCCGGTCGACGCGGGCCCAGGCGGCTCGCACGGCGAGGCCCAACAGGAGGCACCAACCGGCGAGCTCGACCGCCCCGACCCCCACGGCTGCAGGATCGATGGGGCTGTGCCGGAGCAAGGCCCCCTGGACGTCCAGGCGCTCGACTGAGGGCACGAAGAGGAGCAGCGCCTGGGCGGGGATGCGGGCCGACGTGTCCGCCAGGCTGGCGAGGAGCTCCTGCTCGAGGTGCCCAACCAGGAGCAGTGCGCCAGCGCAGGCTGCGCCGAGCCACGGACGAACGACGACGGCGAGGAGTGCGGTGAGCAGTGTGGCCAGCACGGCCTCTCCCGCGCAGGCCAGCCCGTGCACCAGGAGGCCTGGACCGCCACCGCGCACCGGCGCGTGGAGGCACGACAGCGCCAGCACGAGGGACGCCTGGCCCGCGAGCACCGCACCATGGCCGGCGAGGCGGTCCCGGAGGAAGCGCCCATCGCCCACGGCGGGCCGCAGCAGCGGCCCGAGTCCCTGGCCCCCCAGGAGCGTGCCGAGGCGAAGGCCGGAGCCGACCGAGAGCAGCCAGGCGAGGGCGAGCACCCCATCGAGCACGGCGCGGTCGCGGACCATGACGGCGGACTCGGCCAGAAGGGGCAAGGCCAGCAGGGCGAACCCGAGCGCGGCGAGGGTGGGCAGCCACAGCTCCTGCACGGCCTCCTGGGCCGCGTCCCGCAGGATCATGCGAGCCGCCCGTCGACGAGCTGCACCCGCCGGTCGAGGGGGAGGTGGTCGGGTCGGTGCGTGGCCACCACCACGGCGGCACCCCGGGCCCGGGCGCGCTCGACCTCCGCGACCACCACCTGACGCCCCGCCTCGTCGAGGTGGGTGAGGGGCTCGTCGAGGAGGAGCACGGCCGGGTCGTGCAACACGGCCGTGGCGAGCAGCACGAGGCGTCGCTGGCCGGCCGACAGCGTGTCCACGGGCCCGTCGGCCAGGGGGATTCGGCGACGGGTGCGCTCGACCGCCTCGGATGCCACCCCGTGGGCGTGGGCCACGAGGGCCAGCAGCTGGCTCGTGGTGCGGGGCAGGGAGCCCGGTTCCCCCATCCAGCCCACGGTGCCAGAGGGGTGCACCAGCCCGTCTGCGCGGCGCAGGCCGGCGGCGACCAGGAGCAGGGTGGACTTGCCCGCGCCGTTGGCCCCGAGCAGGCCGACGACCTCCTCGTTGCGCACGTCGAGGTCCACCCCGGTCAGGACCGGCGGTCGGTGGAGGCCTCGGAGCCTCAGCCCCAACGGCCTACTTCACCAGCTGGATGGTGGGCTTTCCTTCCTTGCGGCGACGGTACAGCATCAGCGTCTTGCCGATGCTGCCGGCGAGGTCGGCGCCGGTGGCCTCGCAGAGGGCTTGGCCGGTGGCCTTCACCACGTCGCGGTCGGCGGCCACCTTCACCTTGATGAGCTCGTGGTTCTCGAGCTCGAACTCGACCTTCTCGATCAGGCTCTCGGTGACACCCTTGTCGCCCACCTGAACGACGGGCTGGAGGTGGTGGGCGAGGCCGCGGAGCTGGCGGGACTGCTTGCTGGAGAGGGGCATGGGTTCCTCGATGCGTCCGGCTCGGTAGCACGGTGCGCCGCCGGGGGCCTCAGAGGTGGACCTCGCCGGCGGTTCGCTCCCCGCAGCCCTCCCCGTTCGGCTCGTCGACCTCGTAGGTCGGGCTCGCGGCCTCGGTGCCGAACTCGACGTCGTCGACGAACACGGTGACCAGGACCTCCTCGGGGGTGTGGGCCTCGAAGAAGAACTCCACCACGGCTCGGTCTCGGGTCCGCCGGTCGGGGGCGTCCCCGCAGGTCCACCAGAGGGCCTCGCTCGTCCCGTCGGTGTCGGCGGGCGCCTCGATGGCGCACGGCACCTCGGCTCCGTCGAGGTCGAAGACGACGCGGGGCTCGCCATCGGGCCAGCTCGTGGTGTCGAGGTGCACCGACACCCCCGAGGGGGCGTACGCCTTGTGGCAGAAAGGCCCTTGGGTATCGCACGCGAACAGGGTCAGCAGCACGAGCGGGGCGGTGCGGGTCCAGCGTCTCATGGGTTCAACGTAGCCGCCGCCGGTCCTATCGGCGGCGAACCACGAGGGCGAACAGACCGAGTAGCCATGCAGCGCCCGGACCGGTCGAGCTGTTGCAGCTGCCACAGCCCCCCAGGTACCGGCCGCCGAATGGGGTGACCAGGGTGTCGTCGTTGGTGAAGTCGTCCGAGGGGTCCAGAGGATCTCTCCCTTCGTCGACCTCGTCCCCGTCGTCCACCTCCGTCGGTGTCGGGGTCGAGCGGGTCGAGCCCCAGGCCCACTTCTTCGCCGTCTTCGAGGCCGTCGCCGTCGGTGTCGGGGTCCAGGGGGTCGGTGTCGAGGTCGCGCTCTTCCCCGTCGTCGAGCCCGTCGTCGTCGGAATCGCTGTCGAGGGGGTTGGTGCCACTCGCGACCTCATCGCCATCGTTCACGCCATCATCATCCGTGTCGGGGTCGAGCGGATTGGTGCCGAGGTCGATCTCGTCGCCGTCGTCGAGCCCGTCGTCGTCGGAGTCGGGGTCGGGGTCGTTGGGGTCGGTGCCGAGCGCTTCTTCGTCCTCGTCGGAGATGCCGTCGCCGTCGGAGTCGGTGCCGTCGGGGAGGTCATCGCTGGGATCGAGGGGATCCGTGCCGCGACCAACCTCGGTGCCATCATCGACACCTCCGTCGTCGGTGTCGGCATCGGTGGGGTCGGTGCCCCAGGTGGACAGTTCCTCCTCGTCCGACAGACCGTCGTCGTCGGTGTCGCGGTCGTTGGGGTCGGTGGACAGCTCGTCGACCTCGCGGCCGTCCGAGAGCAGATCCCCGTCGGTGTCGTCGTTGAGGGGGTCGGTGTCGGTCTCGCGGACCTCTCTGCCGTCGAGCAGGCCGTCGTCGTCGGTGTCGTCGTCGAGGGGGTCGGTGCGGTGCACCAGGACCTCCTCCCCGTCGCCCAGTCCGTCTCCGTCGGTGTCTTCGAGGAGCGGGTCCGTGCCCCGTTGAACCTCGTCCCCGTCCCCGAGGCCATCGCCGTCTGTGTCGGGGGCCAGGGGATCCGTGCCGACGTCGTTCACCTCTTCGCCGTCGAGCAGTCCATCGCCATCCGTGTCGGGGACGAGGGGGTCCGTGCGCTCGACGAGGACCTCGTCGCCGTCGGAGAGGCCGTCGTCGTCGGTGTCCGGGTCGAGGGGGTCGGTGCCGTAGACGAGCACCTCTTCGTCGTCGGTCAAACCGTCGCCGTCGGTGTCGAGGGTGGTGGGCAAGACGTCGTCGGAGGGGTCGTTGGGGTCGGTGTCGCTGACCAAGACCTCGACGCCATCGGGCACGCCGCCGTTGTCGGTGTCGGCGTCGAGGGGGTCGGTGGGAGCCCAGCCGCCGTCGGCGAGGGGGCCGGTGCCCAACACCTCGTCGCCGTCGGTCAGGCCATCGCCGTCGGAGTCGGGCGACAGCGGGTCGGTGCCTTCCACGTTGATCTCCCGGCCATCGTCGAGGCCGTCGCCATCGGTGTCGGCGAGGGTGGGATCGGTGCCGTGCACGAGGAGCTCGTCGGCGTCGGTGAGCTGGTCGCCATCGGTGTCGGCGTTGTTGGGGTCGGTGCCGTGGACCAGGACCTCCTCTCCGTCCAGCAGGCCTTCGTCGTCGGAGTCGTCGTCGAGGGGGTCGGTCGTGTAGGTGAGAACCTCGCCACCGTCGGTCAGCCCGTCGTCGTCGGTGTCGGGGTCGAGGGGGTCGGTGGTGTAGATCTTGACCTCCTCGCCGTCGGACAGCCCGTCGTCGTCGGTGTCGGGATCGAGGGGGTCGGTGCCGTAGATGTCGGTCTCTTCGTCGTCGAACAAGCCGTCCCCGTCGGTGTCGGCCCCGCCCGGGTCGAGGGCGTCGATGGTGCCGTCTCCGTCGCTGTCGGGGCCACCGGGCCCGCCCTCCAGTGCGTCATCGACCGTGTCTCCATCGGTGTCGGCGAGGTTCGGATCGGTCTCGTCGTCGGCGGTGCCGGCGAGATCACCGTCGAAGGCACCGTCCTGATCGAGGTCCTCGACGCCGTCGAGCAGCGTGTCGCCGTCGGTGTCGGGCTCGAGGGGATCGGTGAGGGTCGTTGGGTCGCTGTCAGGCACGAAGACAGCCAGATCGGTGTCGTCCCCCTCGGGGGTGGTGAGGCCGGACTCCAGGCCGTCGGTCAGGCCGTCGAGGTCCGAGTCGGCCAGCAGCGGATCGGTGCCGGTGATCAGGACTTCGGTCCCGTCGAGCAGACCGTCGTCGTCGGTGTCGTCGTCGAGGGGATCGGTGCCGTAGATCGCCTCGTCGGGGTCGAGGAGTCCGTCGCCGTCGGTGTCGGCCGCTCCCTGATCGAGGTCGAGGGCGTCGATGGTGGCATCGGCATCGCTGTCGGGGGCGGTGGGGCCCGTGCCGCCCTCGGTTCCGTCGCCGAGGCCGTCGCCGTCGGTGTCCAGCACATTCGGGTCGGTCTCGTCGGCGTCGGTGCCCGCGACGTCGCCATCGAACGCGCCGTCGCCGTCGACATCTTCGTCCCCATCGGAGAGACCATCGGTGTCGGTGTCGGCGATGGTGGGATCGGTGGTGGTGGCAGGGTCGCTGTCCGCCACGAACAGGCCGGGGGCCGTGTCGTCGCCCTCCGGGTTGGTCAGGCCCGACTCGAGGCCATCGCCGAGGCCGTCGCCATCGGTGTCGAAGGCCAGCGGATCGGTGGGACCTGCCACCTCCGTGCCGTCGCCCAAGCCGTCGTCGTCGGAGTCGTCGTCGAAGGGGTCGGTCCCGATGCCCTGTTCGGTCACGTCGAGCAGGCCGTCGTTGTCGCTGTCGGCGTCGAGGGCGTCGATGGTGCCATCGAGGTCGCCATCGGGGGCATATGGACCGGTGCCACCCTCCTCCAAGTCGGTGGCTCCGTCGGCGTCGGAGTCGGTGCGGTTGGGGTCGGTCTCATCGGCAGCAGTGCCGAGGACATCCCCGTCGAAGGCGCCGTCGCTGTCGAGGTCCTCCTCACCGTCTTGGAGGCCATCGCCGTCGCTGTCGGCGGCATTCGGGTCGGTGGTGGTGGCGCCACCGTCACTGTCGGCGGCGAAGCTGGGGCTCGAGGTGTCAGTGCCGCCATGCACGCGCCCCGCCGCGCTCGTGCCAGACAGGACCGCGGTCGAGGCATCGACGCCCGATTCCTGGCCGTCCGGTAGGCCGTCGCCGTCGGTGTCGGCAACGAGAGGGTCGGAGGCGGAGTAGGGGCCGTCCGCCGCTCCGGCGAGGGGCGGCAACGAGGCCGCTCGGCAAGAGATGAGTTCTTGGGCGCAACTCGGCGCGCCCGTGGGTCGTCCAGCCCGGTGGTTGGACGGACATTCCGTTGTACGGTTCGCAAGGGCTTCGGCAGATCTCGTGCAACCTCTTCGAGTGGGTCTCCCCCATCGGTTGGGGCGCCACCCCGACCTACGCCGGCATCGCCAACATCGACCCCGTCGTCAGCGACGTCTTCACCGGCACCTGCTACGCGCCGGGTGTGGATGGGGTGGCTGATCTCTACCCGGACGTGCTGTTCGACCACAAGCCGCTGGTGTGCGAGCTGGGCGACCTGTTCTAGAGCCACCTGCGCACGGGTCGCACGGCCAGGGCGCGCGCCCAACGTGTGAGGGGCCAGTTGGCCCTGGGATGGCGGACCCTCCGACAATCGGGGGCGACACGCAGCGATGCGAACACATGGGCGACCGTCTGCACCACCCGGGGGTCGGCGCTGGCCAGCATCGCCTCGGCGACGACGTCGTGTGCAGCGTGGTCGAGGTTGTAGCTGCCGAAGACCGCCAACTGTTCGTCGACCAGCACGAGCTTGCTGTGCTCGCCGCCTTCGACCTCGTGCACGGCGACCCCCGCGGCGAGGAGTGCGGGGTAGTCCAACGCGGCCGCGAGCCAGGAGGCCTCTGCGCCGTCGAGGGCGTCGGGCCCGGAGTGAAACACCTCGACCGACACGCCGCGACGGGCGGCGCGGAGGATGGCGTCGCGCAGATGCGCCGACGGCTTCACGTAGAAGCTCGAGATGGACACGGAGCGCTGGGCGCCCTCGATGCTGTCGATGAGTCCCTCGGTGATGGGGTTGAGCGCTCCTTGGCGGAACGGGGCGAAGAGGGTGGGGTCGGCGCTGGGGTCGCACCACCACCACTCGAAGCGAAGCGGCGCGTCGCCGAGGGGGCGCGGGTCCAGCCGGTCGGCGCTCGGGCCAGGAATCACGGCTTGTAGGGCATCCATCAAGGTCTGCACCACGGGGCCGTCGAGCAACGCTGAGAACTCTCCCCAGGCGTGAAAGGAGTGGCTGGAGAGGTTGCTGCTGGCGAACAGCGCGGGCCCGCTCTCGCAGAGCTGGATCTTCACGTGGTGCCCGCCGCCGACGAGGGTCCTTGTCCACGTGGGGGGAGCCGTCCAGACCACCTTCACGCCGCGGGCCTCGGCCTGTGCGAGCCACTGGCCCACCCGGCGGCTCTCGGTTCGACCCCACGCGGACGCCCCCAGCCTCTGACCGAAGCGATCGATGACCAGGGTCGGATGGACCCCTCGTTCCGCCGCATCTCCGAGGGCTTGGAGCGTGCTGTGTCCTACGTCGTCGGGGCCGACGTAGTAGGTCGAGCTGTACACGAAGCGCTCGGCACGACGGATCATCGCGAGCCGTGCGGACCACTCGGCCGCGCGGCTGCGAAGAGCCTCGAACGAGGAGGCGTAGACCACGGCAGAGCTGGGCATTGGGGACATGTAGCGAATTCACGGCCGTGGTGGGTGACATTCGCGGGCGAGGCATGCGTTGGAATCCGACGACGGTGAGGCCGAGATTCGCTCGATAAGCTTGCTTATCGCTGGCGAATCGAAGGGCGAGCCTAGGAGGACTCTCGACGAGCGGCCTTTAGGTCGCGCAACAAGTTGGATTCCACGGGGTCTTTCGAGCGGAGCGAGACGGGCCGGTTGGAATCCGACGACGGTGAGGCCGAGATTCGCTCGATAAGCTTGCTTATCGCTGTCGAATCGAAGGGCGAGCCTAGGAGGACTCTCGACGAGCGGCCTTTAGGTCGCGCAACAAGTAGGATTCCAAGGGGGTCTTTCGAGCGGAGCGGGATTCTCGACGAGGGCGAGCTTGCTTGCCCGCAATTCGTAGGTTCCATGGTGCTTCTCGAGCGGAGCCGAGAGGGGCGCCATGGAATCTGTCGGACGGGCGTCGGGAAATGTCCGCATCGGGGTCGGCGTCGGGCCCGTACGGTGGTCGACGCGTGGGGGCCTCAGCTCGTGCGGGGGGGCTCCCGATGGATGGGACAGGAACGACCGGGGACACAGGAGGATGCCTCGAGGACACGGGCGTGCCGTCGGTCTCCCTCGGGAGCGGATGTGGCGGCGGCTCGGCGGTGGCTGAGCAGGCGACGGCCTCCGCGGCGGCGTGCGACCGTGACGAGGAGACGACGGCGGTGGCGGGCACGTCGGTGGGGGGAGGCTGCGGCTGCGCCGCGGGGCCGGTCTCGGCGGGGTCCTTCGGCTGGCTGGTGCTGGCCTACATCGCCCTGCGTCGCTGGGCTCCCCTGGGGGTGTTGCTCCTGTGGACCGGGCTGGCCCATGCCCAAGTCGACACCCAGCGTCGGGTGGTGGACGGGGGCGATTGGCTGCTGCTGCAGGAACCGGAGATCGGCACCCCGTGGACCGGGTCAGGCACCCTCTCCATCAACCACGCTCGGGAGGCGTCCCGGGTGGTCGGGGGTCCGTGGAGGGGGCCGAAGCTGCAGCGGGTGACCACCCAGCAGCTCGATGTGTCCTTGCTCTTCAGCTCCTTCGCGCGGGTGGGCTTGGCCTTGCCCAACCACACCCGGATCGCGGTCGCGGACACCGTGGAGGGGCGTCGCTGGGGTGACACCTCCGTGTGGCTCGCGGTGCCGCTCACCGAGGCCGACAAGCAGGAGGGTGTCACGGGCACCTGGGCGGTTCGGGTCGATGTGCCCACGGGGGCCCCAGAGCTGTGGCTCGGAGACCCTGGGGCGGTGCAGGCGACCGTGGCGGTCGGGGTCCCGCTCGGACCGGTTCGCCTGGCGGGCAACCTCGGCGCGCGGTTCCAGCCGATGGTCGCGTTGCCGGGGGTCTTCTGGGGGAACTCCCTGCAGTGGGGATTCGGGGCCCGGATCGAGCCATGGGGGCCGCTGTTCGTCGCCGCCGAGGCCGCGGGCCGAACGCCGGTGAAGTTCTACGCCGGCCAGCCCCAGGACTACGCCAGCGAGCTCGTGGGCCTGCTCGGGGTGCGACCCACGCGCATGGTGTCGGTCTCGGCAGGGGCGGGAGGGGGCACAGCCCAGGGCCTGAGCTCCCCGGCGTTGCGGGTGCTCGGCGCCTTCGATCTCCGGCCGCGGACCCTCGCCGACCGGGATGCGGACGGGCTGGCGGACCTTCGCGACGTGTGTCCCAGCCAGCCCGAGGACCGGGACGGCTTCCGGGATCAGGACGGCTGTCCGGACCTCGACAACGACCAAGATGGCATCGCCGACCTCGTCGACGACTGCCCGGTCGTGGCCGAGAACATCAACGGGGTCGAGGACTTCGACGGGTGTCCGGACCTCGCGACCCAGGTGTCGGTGGTGGTGCAGACGGAGGCGGAGGCGGACGTGGTCACGGTGACCATCGGGGCTCGCTCGGTTCGGGCGTTTCCAGGGGAGCCCGTGGAGCAGCTCGTGCGGGAGCTGGAGGTAGAGGTGACGGCCCATGCGCCTCGGCACGGCCCGGTGACGAAGACGGTGCAGCTGGCGGGCCGCGATGCCCTCACCGTGGAGCTGCTGCTGCCGGCCTCGGACTACGGCTGGCTCGAGGTGGTGGCCCTCGCCCCGGATGGGGGGAGCGTCGAGGCCGACGTCGCGGTCGACGGCGTCGCGATCGAGGGGGAGGTGGAGCTGCCCGCTGGACAGGCGTCGCTGCGGGTCGTGGCCGATGGCTATCTGCCGGTGGAGCTCGTCGTCGCGGTGCCCGCGAACGAACGCCTGCGGCTGCCCCTCACTCTGCAGCCCAGCGGGGTGCGGGTCGCGGGCGACCGCCTCGAGGTGGGCGAGCGAACGGCCTTTGGGGTGAACGACGCAGAGGTGGCGGAGCAGGACCCGGCGCTGACCGAGATGCTGGCGTGGCTTCGGGCCCATCGCGAGGTCGAGCTGCTCCGCGTCGAAGGCCACGCCGACGGTCAGGGGAGCAGCCGGTACAACTACCACTTGTCCCTGCGTCGGGCGGAGGCGGTGCGGGCGTGGCTGATCCAGCGCGGCATCGATGAGGATCGACTCCAGGCGACGGGCACGGGGGAGGCGCGAGCGGAGGGAGAGGAGGTGGAGGCCGACCGCCGTGTGGGCTTCCTCGTGCTGGTGTGGCGGGAGGAGGCCCTAGGCGCCACCCGCTAGGCGTGCACGAAGACCTCGACCCCGGGCCGCCGGCTCGCCAACGCCTCCTGGTGGGCCTCGAGGGGCCAGGTACCGGCCACGTGCACCGACAGGTCGAGGGCGGCGAGCTCTCGCAGCAGCTCGTGGAGCGCACCGGCGGGGCGCTGGGCGCTGGCGCGACGAAGCCAGTAGCCTTCCAGACGGACCCCTCGGAAGATGGCGTCGCCGACGCCGAGCTGGGGGGCTTGGCGGGACATCGCACCGTAGTGGTGCACGACCCCGCCCTCGCGGACGTGTCGGGCGAGGCGGGCGGTCGTCTCTCCGCCGACGCCGTCGAGGGCGCGGTCGGCCTGGAGCTCCTTGGGGAGGCGGTCCACCGCCTCGCTGAGGGGTCGGCTCGGCGCACGATGGACGAGGCTCACGCAGCGGATGCCGCGATGGGCGCAGAGCTGGTCGACGAGCTGGGAGACGGTGCCCGTGCCTGGGGCCTGCACCACGGTGCAGCCGGGCTCCAGGCCGCTGAGCAGATCGTGGGCGGTGGCCCCGTTGACCACGAGCATGCTGGCTTGGAGAGGGTCTGCATCGCCGACGGGTACCAGGTCGGCCTCGGAGAAGCGGCCCCACGTCCGCCAGGTCCCGCAGCGGATCGGAAGGAGGACGTGTTGCCCAGCGTAGGTGCCTTCCGAGGCGATGCCGCAGCCGGCCGCGCCGCCGATGGCGGGGAGCTCCACGGGCCACGGGTACAGGCCGCGAAGCTGGAGCCGGTCCATGGGCAAGATGGGGGCGGCGAGCAGGCGGACGGCGATGCCTTCGCCCTCTGGCACGGTCCCCAAGGCCAGGGCGTCGGGGGCGTGGTTGCTGTAGACGAGGCCGACGGGTGCGTTCACGGGAGCGTGCGGGCGAGGGCCTGTCGTGCCGCGATGTGGGCCTCGACCACCTGCTCTCGGGCCATCCAGGCGGTCAGGGTGGCTTGCTTGTCGTCGTCGGAGAGCAGGGCGCCGTGGAGGCTCCGGGAGCGGTCGGCCACCTGGGACAAGATCAGCGCGGCGGCGACCGACACGTTCAACGACTGGGCGAAGCCTCGCATCGGCAACATCACCACCCCGTCGGCTGCGGCGGTGGCCTCGGGGCTGACGCCGGCGTGCTCGGCGCCGAACCACAGGCAGCACGGCCGGTCGAGGGGGATGCCTCGCGGCTCCACGGCATCCTCGGACAGGTCGGCAACGTAGACCCGGTAGCCATCGGCCTGGATGGCGCGAATGGCCTCGGTGGGGTCGTCGTGCTTCTTCAGGTCGAGCCAGCGCTCGGCGCCACGTGCGGTGCCCTGAGACACCTTGAACTGCTCCGAGCTGACCAGATCGACCCGGTGCACCCCCAGGCTGTCGCAGGTCCGCAGGATGGCGGAGATGTTGTGGCGGTGGTGCACGGCTTCGATGGCGCAGCGTACGTGGACGAGGCGCTGGGCGAGGACGGCGGTCATGCGCTCGAGGCGGCGGTCGGAGATCATGGGGGCGTCTCGTAACACCCCGCGCTCCCGGGCCTGGCGCCCGACCCCGCGGCGGGGCCCGACGTGGCGACTCGCCCCTGTGGGGGTACGGTGTACGGACGGAGGCTTCGATGGGACTGCTGTCCTGGATTTTTCCATCCCCTGCAGACCGGGTGGCCAAGGCCCGAAAGTACCTTGCAGAGGGACGGCCCGACGAGGCCCGGCTCGAGGTGCTCGACGTCGATCATCCCGATGCGGCGGCGGTCTTGGCCGAAGCGGGCAACGGTCTGGCGCTGGTGAACCTCGATGCGGCGGTGAACGCGTGCCGTACCCAAGACGACGTGCGGGCGGGGGAACTGCTGGAGCTGGCCGACCGGTTCCACTCCGGAGGGCAGGAGGAGCGCTTCCGAGAGGCGCGTCGGGAGATGCGGGAGCTGCGCTCGGCCCGTTCGGCGGCCGATGTGGCGGCTCAGGAAGACCAGCAGCGACGCCTGCTCTCCGTCGATCCGCTCGGCGTGACCGGTGGGCCCAGCTGGCTCGACAAGACGGCGGAGGCCAGCGTGTTCGGTGCCGATCGGGAAGAGCTGGAGGCCCGCTTGGCCCTGGCCGTGGAGAACTACCCGGAGTCCCTTCGGGACTCGGTGACCGACCTCGGGGCAACCTTCGGCCAGGCGGTGCTCGACCTCGACGACGGGCGTCCCGATCTCGCAATCCAAGGACTGGTGTCGCTCCCGGACGATTCCGCCCTCGTTCAGTACGAGCGGGCCCGCGCCGCCTACGCGGTGGGCGACGCGGCCGCTGCTGCGAAGGCCCTGCGTCGCTTCGCCTCCCTCGCGGGCCACCACGCCATTGGTCAGCGGCACACGGCGGTGTTCCTGGCCCAGTGCCTCGCGGAGTCCAACGACGTGCACGGCGCGCTGACCGTGATGCGCTCGGCCCGCGCCGACGAGGCGAAGCTCGGCGGCCTGATGTTCGGCTCGCTGCTCGAGGCGACCGGTGCGCTGGAAGAGGCCGAAGGGGTCCTCAAGGGCGTGGTCAAGGACCATCCCCGGATGGGGGCCGCCTACGTCGGGCTCGCCCGGGTCCGGCTGAAGGGGGGCTACCGTCCCGAGGCGATGCGTGCCCTCGAGGCCCATCTGTCGAACACCCACTGCACCCCGGGCCGATGTGGCTCCACTCCCCCGGACCTCGACGTCCACCGGATGTTGGCCACGCTGTACCTGGAGGACGGCATCGAACGTGCCCGCGCCCTCGAGTTGGCCGGGGTCGCCCAAGGCCTGGTGAAGAAGCCCCAGTGGCCGGATCTGTACCTGACGGCGCTGGTGGCCAAGGCTCAGGGGCGTCCAGAGGCACGCCAGCTGGTCGACCGCCTGCTGGAGGTCACGCCCCCGGGGACGGAGGCGGCGGAGCGGGTCGCGTTGCTCGCCTGAGCGTCAGCGCTTGCCGTGGTCGCTGACCTCGAGCAGGTCGCGCTCGTCGGTGAGCTCCGCTTCGTAGCCGTCGTCGATCCAGTCGTCGTCCAGGAACTCGTCGTCTTCGGCGGTCGCGAACTCGTCGGGCGGGCCCCAGCGGCGGTACTCCGCGACGAACATCATCGAACGGGGGACCGCCAGGTCGATGTAGAGCACGCCGTCGAGGTGGTCGCACTCGTGCTGGGTCACCACGGCGGGGAAGCCCTGGAGCTCGTAGGCGAGGGGCTCGCCGTAGCGGGAGAGTGCGTCGACCCGGATGTGGTCCGGTCGCTCCACCAGGCCGCGCATGCCCTCGATGGACAGGCAGCCCTCCCACGTGCTCCGGGTGGTCTCCGCGAGCACGGTGATGGTGGGGTTGATGAGGAACTCGGGGCCCACATCGTCGGACAGGGTGAGCACCACGACCCGCTTGCTCACGTGCACTTGGGGTGCGGCGAGCCCGGCGCCGTCGTACTCGTCCATCGTCTCGAGCAGGTCTTCGCAGAGCTGCTGGAATCCGGGCGAGGCGAGCTCCTCGGGGGTGACGAGCTCGGCGCGAAGGCGAAGGACGGGGTGCCCCAGCTGGGCGACGTGTAGAATGGCCATGTCGCGCGACTAACGTGGGGGTCGGCCCTCAGGCGAGGCCCACTTCGCTCAGCAGCGGGAGGAGGCCATCGAGCTCTGGCTGCTTGGCCCGCAGGTCGACGAGCAACGCCACGGCATCGTCGTGGCGCCCGTGGTCCAGAAGGAGCCGCGTGAACAGCAGTGCGGGGCGGCCTCCGAGCAGGGCGATGGGGAGGTCTTCGTACAGCTCCAACGCTTGCAGGCTGCGGCCGGTCGCCACGCACATTTGGGCAAGGAAGACCCCCGAGTGGAGACGATGGACCCGGTGGTGGCCTCCGGCCCGCGCGGCGAACCCCTCGAGGGCCAGGACGGCCACATCGGGGTGGCCCAGAGCCTGAGCGACCCGGGCGAGCTCGAAGGCGACGAGGGGCTCTCGGTCATCGGCTTCGAGGAGCGGCAGCACGGCATGGTCGGGTCGCCCCAGCGCGATGCACAGGGCGCCACGGACGAAGCCCTCTGGGAGTCCCCCCTTGGGGAGGAGCCCGTTGGGGTACCGGTCGGCGACCAGATCTCGCGCTGCCCGCAGGGCGAGTCGGTCGGCCCTGGCGATGGCGCCGGTGTCGAGGGTGCAGCCCCAGGATGCCTCGACGGCGGCGCACAGCTTTCGACTGGCCAAGGCCTTCCATGCGGGGTCGGGCGGTGCCGAGAGCGTGATGTCGAGCAGCGGCGCGTAGTGCTCAGGCCGGGTGTCGCGCAGGGCCTTTCGGCGGAGGCGGCGCTCGAGGGCCCGCAGGACCGGATGGCCTTCGCCGGCGTAGCGTCGTGCGCGGTCGAGACGGGCCCGGGTCTTCCCAGCCTCTTGGCGCTCGGCCGTTCGCTCGGCGGCGAGAACCCAGTAGCGAACCGCGTCGTCGCGGACCGAGACCCGCACAGCTTCGGCGGCTTCCGACCCGAGCTCCGCGAGGATCTGCAGGGCTTCGTCGAACTGCTCAGCGTCGGCCAACGCACGGGCGCGGCGCATCTCTAGGGTCTCGCGGATGGTGTCGAGCAGCGGCATGAGACACCCATGATAGAGGGTGGAAGGGGAGCGGCTGGTGGTGCGGATCCTGGGGTGCGGCATGTTGTGGGCGGCGCTCCTGGGCTGCCAGGCGGCGTGGGCCGTCGAGGTCGACGACGATCCGGGTCCTCGGAGCGGCCCGGCTGCGGCGCGGGTGGTGTCCGACGACGCGGACCTCGTGCTCCTGGTGAGCGGGGAGCAGGCAGGCAAGGTGGGGGCGTGCGGCTGTGAAGGACGCCCCCTTGGCGGACTTGCCCGACAGCAGGCGTATGTGGACGCCGTGGAGGCCACCGGCACGCCATTGCTGGTGTTGAACGCCGGGGGCTGGCTCGATCCGGGCGCCTCGGGAGTTGAGCTCACCGACCGGGCCCGGGTGGTCAACGACGGCTTCCTCAGGGGCCTTCGGCGGGTACGGGTCGACGTGTTGAACGCGGGCTGGCCCGAGTGGGCCGCTCTGGAGGGGCGGGGCCGTCCCGGTCTGGTGGCCTCGGGGCTGCACCACCACGACGTGCCGGTGCTCGACGTGGTCGTGCAGGACGTGGGTGGGGTGCGGGTGGCGGTGACCGGCATGACCCGTGCCGGCATGCCTTACTTGATGCCGGCGGGCACACATTCTGTGCCAGGGGTGGCGGGGGTGAAGGCGGCCCTGGACGGGGTCGAGCGCGACCTGTCCGTGGTCCTGGTGTACGACGACTCGGAGGGGGCGCGCGCGGTGTCGATGCTGCCCGGGGTCGATGTCGTGGTGGAGGCCGCCCGGTACCACGGCCGCTACGCACCCCTGAGCGATGGCGCCCTCCACGTGCGGACCTGGGAGCAGGGGCAGCGCTTGAGCGAGCTGCGTCTGTGGGTGGGGGAGGAGGGCCTCACGAAGGCCCACGTGCGCCAGGTCGACTTGGACGCGGAGCTGGGCGTGGCCTGGCTCGCTCCCGGGCCGCCGGTGTTGCCGATCTACGAGCCGCCGGGCGTGGGGAAGCTCGGGGACCCGTGATAGATCCAGCCCCGATGTCCCCCCGCCGCCAGCTGGGCACGATCGTGTTGATCGCCGCCGTCTTGCACCACGTTCTGGTGGTGCTCTCGCCCGCGTGGGTCCAGACCAAGGACCATGAGCAGGGCCGCGACTTCGCGTCGTACTACTACGCGATTCGGGTCGCAGCAGATGGTGGCGACCCCTACGACACCAAGCAGCTCAGCGAGACGGCCCGGGCCGATGGCAGCCGTCGCGGGGTGCATCCCTTCCTCTACGCCCCCCCGTTCCTGCTCTCGATGGCGTGGGCCCCGGGCTTCGACCTGGGCACCGCCTTTCACCGCTGGTTCTGGCTCCACGAGCTGTGCCTGGTGGCGTCGGTGTTGGTGATGGCCGGCTGGACCCGCCGGCATGGCGACGAGGCGCCCTGGGTGCTTGCGGTGCTGGTGGCGACGATGACGGCCATCCCCAACAACCACATGATGGGGCAGGCGAACTTCCCGGGCTTGGCGCTCGCGATCGGAGGCATCTGGGCCACCGACCGAGGGAAACCCTGGCTCGGTGGTGCCTTGTTGGGCACGGCGTGCATGCTGAAGATGGCGCCGGCCCTGCTCGTCCTGTGGTGGATCCTCCGCAAGGAGCACCAGGCCGTGATGGCCAGCGTCGTGACGGCCATCGTCCTGTCGGTCCTGACCCTGCCCTACGCCAGCTTCGACGTGCAGCTCGGTTTCTACCGGGACGTGCTGCCCACCTTCTCTTCCGGCGGCTACAACGGCCTGGCCGTGCCCATCGGCATGTTCGGCAACCACAGCCTGCCCAACGTGTTCCACCAGTGGTTCCCGTCGGGGAAGGGCACCTTGTCCTCCACGGCCCGCGTGCTGGCCCTGAGCGGCAACCTGTCGCTCCTCGTGGGCTTGGGTGTGGCCTTCCGCAACGAAGCCCCCGACGCCCTGCAGCGGCTCGGTCAAGTGGGCGCGGTCTCCATCGTGATGCTGCTGTTCCCGGTCTACACCTACGAACACCACCTCGTGTGGACGCTCCCCGCCAGCCTGGCGGCGGTGATCGGTGTGCTTCGGGGCCGGCTCCCGGGCAGCTGGGCGGTCGTGGTGGGTGTCGGCATCGCCTTGGTGGCCTTCGAGCTGGCGGCCATGAAGCGCCTCGTGGAGCTTCCCGACACCGCAGCCTGGATGGGGACCCTCATTCGGGAGTCGAAAACGGTAGGGTTGCTGGCACTGCTCGCCGCCACCGTCCGGATGGGGGCAGTTCCAGGACCCGAGGACCCCACGTGAGCCCCGAACGCCACCCGATGAGCGAGGTCGAGAGCCCCGAGCACGCCAGCGCCACCCTGGCGGCCGATACCGCGCCGTATGTGGTGAAGGAGCGGATCTACCTGCTCCTGGCGACGTCGTTCTCGGTGGTGTTGGTGCTCACCAACATCATCGGCTTCAAGCTCTTCCAGGCCCCGTTCAATCCCGAGTTCGCGCTGACCGCCGGCATCATCACCTACCCGGTCACCTTCCTCATCACCGACATCGTCTCGGAGGTGTACGGGAAGAAGCGGGCCGATTTCATGGTGGTGGTGGGCTTTCTCATGAGCTTGCTGATGCTCGGCATCGTCCAGCTCGCGGTGGCTCTGGCCCCGCATCCCTACTGGGTGCCGGCGGCGGCCCCTTTCTTTCAGGATGGCTGGACGTCGGCGGCTGGCGTGGCGCCCGGCACCGCCCTGGAGGGCTACCAGCACGCGTTCCACAGCGTCTTCGCCCTGAACAGCATCCTGCTGGTGGGCTCCATGCTTGCCTACCTGTCGGCCCAGCTCTGCGACAACTACCTGTTCCACTTCTGGAAGCGGCTCACCAAGGGCAAGCACCTCTGGCTGCGCAACAACGGCTCGACGATGGTGAGCCAAGCCGTCGACACCTTGATCGTGAACTCCATCTTGTTCTTCATCGGCTTCGGGATGGACTACGCCACGGGCTTCTCCATCATGTTGACGATCTACCTGTACAAGATGGTGTTGGCCATCCTCGATACACCTCTGATCTACCTGGGGGTCTACGTGGTGGACCGCCTCATCGGGGAGGACTGATGGCCCGCGCCCGCGCTCTGGTCACTGGGGCGTCCATTCGAGTCGGACGGGCCATCGCGGTCGAGCTGGCAGCGTCCGGCTTCGACCTCGTCGTGCATTACCGCAGCAGCCGAGCGCCCCTCGAGGAGACCGCCGCGCTGTGCCGAGACGCCGGCGCCGAGGTGTCGCTGGTGCAGGGCGACCTGGCCACCGTCGAGGGCTGCGCATCGGTCGTTCGGCACGTGCGCGACCGCTTCGAGGGCCTCGAACTCCTCGTGAACAACGCCAGCGCCTTCACCCCGGTCCCCTTCGCCGACATCACCCTCGAGCAGTGGGAGGCGATGCAGGGCATCAACCTGCGGGCTCCGTTCTTGATCTCCCAGGGGCTGCTGAGCCGACTGCAGGCCGGGGACCCCTCCCGCATCGGCGCGCCCGAGGGGCAGCACGGCGTGGTGGTCCACCTGTGCGACATCGGCGCAGACAACCCGGTCTCTGGCTACGCCCACTACTCGGTGAGCAAGGCGGGGCTGGTGATGCTGGTGAAGACCATGGCGCTGGAGCTGGCGCCCGCCGTGCGCACCGTGGGCGTGAGTCCAGGGCAGGTGGCCTGGCCCGAGGAGTACTCCGACGCCAAGCGAGAGCGGCTGGCGGCCCGCATTCCTCTGCGGCGTCCCGGCTCCCCTGGCGACATCGCCCGCTTGGTCCGCTTCCTCACGCTGGAGGGGCACTACCTCAACGGCGCCATCGTGCCCGTCGATGGCGGGCTGTCCAAGAGGTACTGAATGTCCGACGCTGTCACCCTCGACTGCGAGCTCACCTGCATCCTCGGCATCCTGGCTCGGGAGCGCGTGACGCCCCAGGGGCTGCGGGCCTCGTTCGAGCTGGAGCTCGACCTCGAGCCCACCGCCACGAGCGGGGAGCTGTCGGGGAGCGTGAACTACGCCGACGTCGACGGCATGTTCCGTACCTTGGCTGGGCACGGTGGCTTCTTGTTGTTGGAGACGATGGCGCTGGCTGCCCTGCGCTGGATCTTGCTGCCTCCAGGCCCCGGGGAGTCCCGCGGCGTCGTGGAGCGGGCCACCCTGCACCTGACCAAGCCCGACGTGATGCCCCAGGCCCTCCCGGGGGTCCGGCTCACCCGCAGAGCTGGCCTGGAGGTGGCCTCCCGCGAGCTCGTCCCCGGGGTGACGGCCCATGTCTTGGCCGAGCTCGACGAGGTGACGGCCTTGCGTGTGGAGGTCCTTGAGGGCTGTGCCTGGGCGGCCCCGGCCGAGGCCGTGCGGTTTCCTGTGGGTGTGGGGGACGTGGTGGGCCCCTCGACGGTGCTGTGCGTGGTGGCCCGGGCCCATCGCGGCCTGGCCTGACCTACGCGGGAGCTGGCGTCGGTTCGGCACGTCGTTCCCCGACGTTCCGATAGGAGCCAGCTCCGGGCAGGGGCGTGCGCTGCCGTGCACGGGGGAGCGTGAAGCGGAAGGTGCTGCCGCAGCCGGGCGCGGACTGCACGGTGACGTCCCCCCCCATCATGCGGGCGAAGCGCCGAGAGAGCACGAGCCCGAGTCCTGTGCCTCCGTGGCGGCGGGAGCTGGTGCCGTCGGCTTGCACGAAGGGCTGGAACAACCGCCCCAGCTGCTCCTCCGAGATGCCGATGCCCGTGTCCTGGACCGACAGCACCACCAGCTCCTTCCCGTGCACCCGCTCGGTGGTGGCGCGAAGCAGCACATCGCCACGCTCGGTGAACTTCGTGGCGTTCGACAACAGGTTCAGCAGGACCTGTCGTACCCGTCGCCGGTCACCTCGCAGGATGCCGAGCTCGGGTGCCTCGATGCGGAGCGTGTTGCCTCGAGCCGCCATGGCGGGGCGAACGGCCTTGGCCACGTCGTGCAGGAGCTCGTTCACCGGGACGGGTTCGGTGTGGACGTCCATCTTGCCCGCTTCGATCTTCGACAGGTCGAGCACGTCGTTGATCAGGCTCAGCAAGTGCTCCCCCGAGGCGCGGATGCGGTCGAGGTCCGCCTGGTCCTCCTCCACCTCCGTGCCCTCCATGAGCAGCTCGGCGTAGCCCAGGATGGCGTTGAGCGGGGTGCGCAGCTCGTGACTCATGCTGGCGAGGAACTGGCTCTTGGCCTGGCTCGCCTGGTCTGCCTCGGCCAGGGCCTGCTGCAGCTCGCACTCCGCCTCGGACCGGCGCTCGAGCTCCAGGTCCCGCTCGGCCAGGGCATCGACGGCCGCTCGCTCGTGGGCCTGGGCCGAGGCCACGGCCTCTTTCCAGGTGGAGGAGGGGTAGTGCGCGAACACGAGGCCCGAGAGCCCGAAGACCACGTGGGCGAGCAAGGGTCCAGGGGGAGGGCCCAGCGTCACGTAGCCGCCGGCGCCCAGCCCGTCGGCCGCTGGACCCGCGACGACCCCCACGAGCCACACGACCACGGCGGTGCGGTATCCCTCCAGGAACACGGCGATCATGACCAGCATGGGGAACGCGAACAAGTATGGCGAGGCGCTGCCGCCCGTGAAGGTCGCTTGCCCCGCCATCAGGACCGAGCAGCCCGCCAGGAACGCGGGGCCCAGCGCGGGACCCCACCCGCGGTCGGCGAGCCAGAGGGCAAGGGAGGATGCGGCGATGACTACGACCGTGATGGCGGCCAGGCCGCGAGCCTCCATCAGGAGGTGCACGGGCAGCGCCAACGCGCAGAGCCCCAGCGTCACGCGAAGGATCGTCTTGATGGGCACGTCGGGGTTCACGCCTGGTCCTCCGCGCTCTTCATCGAACCAGCGGTGCCGTCGCTTGAGTACGTGGAGTCCCGCGGCTCGGTTAGGCACGGGTCCCATGCGATGCCCCCTCTGCCGACGCCCCGACACTCAATGCGTGTGCGACCACGTTCGCGCCGCGCCGACCCAGGTCCAGGTGACGCTGATCCAGCACCCCGGGGAGCGCCACCACGCCTTCAACACGGCCCGACTCACCCGACGTTGCCTCGCCGGAGCGAGCCTCGAGGTGGCCTGGCCCGGTGCCGACGGCCGTCTCCACTGCCATCCAGCGCTGCAGCCCGGCGCCGCGCTGCTGTTCCCCCGGGAGGACGCGGTGGCGGCGGATGCCTGGGAGGGGCCGACTCCGTCGCAGCTCGTGGTGCTGGACGGCACGTGGTCTCACGTCAAGCGCCTGCAGCACGACAACCCCTGGCTCGCGGACCTTCCCGCCGTGACCCTGTCGGCCGGCCCCCCGAGTCGCTACCGGGTGCGGGAGGAGCCAGCGGAGCACTGCTTGTCCACCATCGAGGCCGTCGCCCGAGTGCTGAGGGCCTTCGAGCCCGACGATCCTGCCCCCGACGTGTTGCTCCGCGCCTTCGATGCGTTGGTGGAGGCGCATCTCGACGCAGGTCACGCGCCGGTGGCCCGCCGGAAGGTCCGCACCAGGCCCTCGGTGGCCGAGCGCCTGCAGTCGTGGGACGACGTGGTCGTGGTGTACGGGGAGACCGCAGGCCTGGGTGGCGAGCGCGAGCTGCTGCAGTGGGTGGCGGTGCGACCCGCCACGGGGGAGGTGTTCGATCGTGTGGTGGCGCTCGACTCGATGCGGTCCTGCGCGTTTGCGACGACGGAGCTGCCCGGCGAGGCCGATGGCGATCTGGCGTCGCTGCGACGGGCCTGGCACGACTGGCGGAAGCCTGGAGACCACGTGTTCGGCCTCACGAGTGCCCTGGGTCGGGCCGCGGGGCCTGCGGGGCTCGGGGTCGCGGTGCTGGGGCTCAAGACGCTGTACGGGCGAATCCGTGGTCAGGGCGGACGCCTCGACGTCATCGTCGAGCGCGAGGGGCTCGATGCACCCCCCGTAGCCGTGAGGGGGCGGGCCGGGCGTCGGCTGGGGCGGGCTGTGGCGCTGGCCCGCTGGCTTCGCGCACACCCGGCTGGTCCGGTGCCCACGGCGGGCGGCGATCCCGTCTCGGCGTAGGGCGCGGGGATGCCTCCGACCCATCGTGGGGGAACCTCGCCCGGCTTCAAGCGTCGGCACCACGACGCGACCGGAAGGGCGTCCGGAAAGGATACCGGTCCCCTCGGCAGGGGGAGGTGGTCATGGTGTGGTGGTTTCTACTGGCATGCGGTGGTGCTTCCGACGATGGCACGGCCTCCGATGCGCCGGACGACTCGGACACGGCCCTCGTCGACACCTCGGCGCCCATCCCCACACCCTTGGCCTACGACTTCGCCGAGGCCCATCCCTGGTATCCGTGCCCCGAGGGCCCCATCGCCGCCGACGCCGTGTGGGTCCCTCTGCTCGAGGAGACCGTGCAGGACTTCGGGGATCCGTCCACCCGTGAGGTGCTCTCCACGGTGGAGCTGCCAGCCGGGTCGTGGTCCCAGGTGGGACTCCAGCTGCAGCTCTCCTGTCCCGTGGGGGGGCGATGCGACGCGTGGGACCGGGAAGCCAGTCTGCGCTTGCTGGGCGGCGACGACGCCGACGACCTCGAGCTGCTTCGCTACATCACGCCGTACGGCACGGGCATGTGCGCCTTCGTGGACCTGACCGACCTCTCGGACCGGCTGACGGGCACTCAGACCGTGGAGTCCTGGATCGACACTTGGGTCTCCCCGGGCCACAGCGACGGCGATGGCTGGCTGGTCGACGCGTCGTTGGTCTTCCTCCCGGGGCAGCCCGAGCGCACGGTGGAGACGGTCGCGGTCTGGACCCGCCAGCGGGTGGTGGTGGGCGACCCCATGCGGCCCATCTCCGACCAACTCCCCCCGGTGCAGATCGAGCTGCCCGACGACGTCGTCGGGGTCGAGGCTCGGGTCGTGACCACGGGCCATGGCTTCGGCTTCACCGACAACTGCGCCGAGTTCTGCAAGTTGGACAACCACGTGACAGTGGGCACCGCGGTGGTGGTCTCGGATCCGTGGCGGTCCAACTGCAGCAAGAACCCCGTCCGTCCCCAGGCCGGCACGTGGGAGTACCGCCGCAACGGCTGGTGCCCGGGGGCGGTGGCCAATGCCAAGACCGTCGACGTCACGGATGGTGTGTCCGCGGGCACCACGGTGGATGTGTCCCTCGACATCCTGCAGCCCGACGGCTCGGTGTACGTGGATGGGTCGGGGGCCGACGGGGACCCCTTCGTGGACGTGTCGGTGGTGTTGCTGCTGGAGCGCTAGCAGGTCGTGGCCGCGCTCACACCACGATGGGCAACCGGCCCTTGTCGTCGGCCGCCACCGCTGCGATGGCGGCAGGCTCCTCGCGGGTGGCCACCTCCGCCATCACCACGAACAGCTCCACGGGGGTTCCGTCGTCGAGGTCGTCGTTGACGCTCCGGGAGATGGCGCTGGCCCGCAAGCAACGACGCAGCCGATAGGCCTCCCGCTCCATGTCCCAGCTGACGCACAGCACGTTGCGTGGGGCCGCCAGGGGGATGGTGACCACGATGGGCTCGGGCAGGCAGTTGGCGAGGTTGGTGTGCCACGCGGGGGCCTCGAACATCGGGTAGAGCTCCTGGGCGTGAGGCACGTCGCGGTCTTCGAGGTGCCGGCGGACCTCTGCGAGGCGCTGCTCCAGGCGGCGGGTGGCCTGCCGGTTGGGGTCGAAGACCTCCCACGGGCGCCAGGTGCCGTCGTGCTCCAAGAACTCCATCGCGCCGGCGCGGAGCTTGTAGTCCATGGCGGTGTCGCCTGGAAGCACGTAGCCTGGGTAGAACCAGCGGTATCCCCGCTCGATGCCCCAGCGCATCTCGTAGAGCATGCTCGCGTAGCCGAGGGACAGCGATGCGAAGTCGGGGTCGTAGACGCCCACGAGGCTCTGCAGGGCGCTGTCGCCCAGATCGAACCAGCTGAAGCCCACGAGCTGGCCCTCTGGGGTGCCGTCTTCGCGGATGAAGCGGATCTCTCGGGTGTCGAAGACGTCGAGATCGGCCGGCCGGTCGCCGTACAAGAAATCGGTGAGGGTGGCGCTGCGCTCGCCCCGGGCGACGTCGCGGTAGCGCTGGTAGACCGCCTCGTGGGCGGCGTCGATGCAGGGGTCGGTGATCTCCACCCGCAGCTGCTCGCCGATGCGGCGCATCACCCGGCGCTGGCTCTTGCGGAAGCCATGCTGGTCGAGGTCGAGCCGGGTCCACACCGCCGAACGCAGCACGTCGCTGAACACCACGAAGCGACACGTCATCATGGTCTGACCGATGCGGTACCAGCCCCGGGCCAGATACCGATCGAGCTCTGGGCCCGTCAGGATGGTCGGCTTGATCACGCGGGTGTGCATCAACGCCTTCGTATGCACGGACCGTCGGCTCGGCCACCGGTTCCGTCTTGGGTTCAGCTGCGGCGACGCCGACGGCGCAGGGCCACGGCCAATCCGGCCAGGGGCAGGAAGAGCAGGCCTTGGTCGCCCGTGCCCCCACCCCCGCAGCAGCCCCCGCCGAGGTCGGCGCGACGGTTGTTGGCGACCGCGTCGGTCTGCTTGAAGGACTCGTCGATGACCCAGCCGGGGTTGCCCGTGCCATCCCACTCGTAGGCGCCGACGTCGGGGCTGGCGCCCTCCCGCGCGATACCGTTGAAGTCGAAGGCCGGAATGTAGGCGTCGCCCGCGGCATCTCCACGGTCGACGATGGTGCTGCCCTGCCGGGGGTAGAAGTCGAAGTTGTCGGCGTTCTCGAAGTCGCTGAAGCCGCCGCCGGGCACCACGAAGGTGGGGTAGAGGAGCGGGTCGAAGCCCTCCACGAGGCCCGTCACCACGTTGTTGGAGATGTAGTTCGTGCTCTCGACGCCGTAGTACTTGTACTCGTCGTCCCAGTCGAGCCCGTAGCCGGTGGGGTTGGCCAAGGCGTTGTTGGAGAAGACGAAGCCGTCGGCTCCGTAGGCGTCGTCGAGGTTGGCGGCGTAGCCGTCGGTGCGGGCCACGGTGTTGTGGCTGATCACGACGTCGACGAGGTCGTTGCCGTCGTTGTTGTTGGTGTAGATGCCGTCGCCCCCCGTCTCGAAGACGACGTTGTTGCGCACGATGGCGGTGCCTTCGATGTGGATGCCGTCGCCTTCTGTCTGCCAGATGGCGTTGCCCTCGAAGTAGTTGGTGGGACCGAGCGCGGTGGGGCCGAGGTAGGTGCCCCGCTCGGAGCGGAAGATGTTGTTGTCGAGGATCTCGACGTTCTGGGTGCCCGGCTGCAGGTAGATGCCCGTGTAGCGGGTGTCGTGGACGAGGTTGCCCACGATGAGGCTGTCCTGAAGCCAGCAGGATGCATCGCCACAGCCGACGTTGATGCCGGTGCCGTTGGCGAGGTTGGCCACCTCGTTGCCCTCGATGAGCAGGTCACGGGCGTCGCCGTCGACGCGGATGCCGTCGCCGTCGAGATCCTTGAAGATGCAGTTGGTCAGCGTGATGTGGGTCGAGTTCTCGATCTCGATGCCGCTGCCGGTGGCGTAGCCGCCGTACTCACCGCCGGTCACGGTGATGCCCTCGACGGACATGTAGGCGGAGTCGACGACCCGGATGCCCCAGCTCCCGCCGCTGTTGGCGAACAGCACCTCGCCCTCGCCGTTCGGCTTGATGGTGATGGGCTCTTCTTCGGTGCCGAGACCCGTCCACGTGATGGTCGCCTCGAGGTCGTAGGTGCCCGGTGCGAACAGCACGCGGTCGCCAGGACGCAGGGAGGACGTGAGGGCGGAGATGTCGTCGCCGACCCCGATGGAGACGTCGGCGGCAAGGGCGGGGCTGGAGAAGGCCATCCAGGCGGCGAGGGAGATCATGGGAGGTCCTGGGTTCGCGCGTTGCTTCGCTGAAGAGGTCGAAAGAGGGCGTGGAACGCCCGCGTGCCGGAGGGAGAGGCCCCTTCGGCTGGGTGCTACTCGGCGGCTGCGGGACCGCCGGTGTAGCCCCGGTCGTTCTGGCTTCCATCGAGGTCGTCGAACTCGCCGAGGGCTGGTCCGTCGTCGATTTCGTCGGAGCCGTTGTCGAGGGCGAGGTCGTCGTTGTCGGGGTTGCCGTCGGAGCTGTACGCCACCAGGGACGGGTTGCGCGCGACGTTGGTCGCGCTGACAGGGTCTCCGCTGCCGTCGTCGAGGGCGCCGCCGAAGTGCACACCGCTGTTGGTGCCGAATCCGGTGTTGTACTCGACGAAGCTGTAGATGCCCGGGCTCAAATACATCGCCGACAGGCCGTCGTTGCTGTGCATGACGGTGGAGATCACCTCCACGCCCGCGCCCTCGAGTGTGAGGGCGATGGCGATGGCCCCGCCTTCCCCTGCGGCTTCGTTGCCGGTGAAGGTGTTGTTGTGGGCTTGGATGGCGCCTTCGGCGCCCACAATGGCGATGCCGCCCCCGGCCGCCCCCGCGGTGTTGTCCTGCACGCGGTTGTTGCGGAAGGTGCCGGCGGGAGCGTTGAAGTCCCGCAGGACCAACGCGCCGCCATCGGCGACGGCGTCGTTCTGGAAGAACTGGTTCTGCTCGACTCTGAAGCTGGACGGCGTGCCCGTGGCGGCGATGCCACCGCCCTCGACGGTGCCGACGTTGGACCGGAACATGGCCTCCGTGATCTCGACGCTGCCGCCCACCATGTAGATGGCGCCGCCCTTCTTCCCGGTGTTGCCGATGTAGTCGGTGCCGGCGTTGTCGGTGAGGGTGGAGGCATCCAGGAGGATGGCGCCGCCGTCGTCGAGGGCGGTGTTGCCGTCGAAGACGGTGCCCCGACGCAAGGTGAGGCTGCCGGAGCTGACCGAGACCGCGCCGCCGTCGTTCTCGGACTGATTGCCCTGATGGATGGTGCCCGACAGGGTGAGGTCGGCGTTGGCGACGCTGATGGAGCCGCCGTCTTCGGTGGCCGCTCCGCCGGTGAACGTCACGTCGCGGAAGAGGACGTCTCCGCCGGTGATGGTGGCGTGGCGGCTGTACTCCAAGGCCTGGAAGATGGTGTCTTCCGCGCTGCCCGTGCCCTCGACGGTGAGGTCGCCACCGGTCCAGGCGAGGGAGAAGTCGTACGTGCCAGGCAGGACGTAGAGGGTGTTGCAGTTGCCGTCGAGGGCGGCCAAGCCATCGTCGATGTCGTCGAAGGGGTCGAGCTCGGTGCCGTCGCCGTCGGACGAGCCGTCCGTCGAGACCACGATCGGGTAGCTGTACGCGTTGTTGTCGTCGCAGTCCGGGGCGTCGCCGCAGGCCGAGTGGCCGTCGGCATCGACGTCGATGTTGTCGAGGTCGCCGTCGCAGTCGTTGTCGAGGCCGTCGTCGCACAGCTCCGGCAGGTCGGGGCTCATGCCCGCTTCGGTGTCGTCGCAGTCGCCGTCGCAGACCGAGAGGCCATCGCCGTCGCCGTCGTCGTTGTCGGCGTTGATGCCGTCGCAGTCGGTGTCCTTCTCGTCGCAGATTTCGACTGCGCCCGGGTTGACGGCGTTGTCGTCGTCGTCGCAGTCGTCGTCGCACAGACGGTAGCCGTCGCTGTCGTCGTCGGCTTCGTTGTTGGGGGTCGAGCCGTCGCAGTCGTCGTCGACGCCGTTGCAGCGTTCGTCGGCGCCTGGGTAGATCTCTGCGTCGCCGTCGTTGCAGTCGCCGTCCGCCACGCTGACGCCGTCGCCGTCCTCGTCGGCTTCGGACGGGCCGCCCGTGCCGAGGAGGTTGATGACGAAGCTCTCCTGACCGGACACGTCGGTTCGCAGCTGAGCCTGGCCGGTGTACCGCTCGGTCTCCTCCGGCGCGAAGGTGATGAACATCGTGGCGATCTCGCCCGCCGCGATGGTCTCGATGCCTCCACGGTCCGCGAACCACACATCGGAGTCGCCTTCGGTGAGGGTGAGCGACAAGATGCCTGCGGCCTCGCCCCCGATGTTCGAGACCGTGATCTCGAGCGTGTCTTCGGACCCGAGTCCCAAGGTCCCGAAGTCGAGCGTGCCAGGCTCCACGGTGAGCTCGGCAGGTGTAGTGACTTTGTCTGTCTTGCAAGCAGCTAGGCTGACAATGACCGCAATCGCGGCAAGGTGCTTCACGCAGTCCCCCTTGGATGCACGATCCGGAGTGTACACGGCTCTCGACGGGCCGTGGGCGCAATCGAGGGCTGCACCACCTGGTCCTGTGATGTATGTTGCCGCGCCTGCTGTTCGAACTGCGTCGAGGTCTTCTGTGCTGTTGCTGCTTGCCTCTGCCTTTGCCGGCCCCATGGGTCCCGCTGCCATGACGGGCGTCTTCAGCATGCCTGGCGCGCTCTCGGCTTCCGAGCCTGGTTGCGACGATGCCTTCCCGTACGCCCTGCAGGGCATGCCGGGCGACACCGATCTGCTTCGGGTGTTCCAGCCGTACCGCTCCTTCGGCACCCCCACGATGATCGACACGTTGGTGGAGGCGAGCGGCCGGCTTGCGTTCCTTTACCCCGACGCCGACCCCGTCTTCGTCGGCGATCTCTCGCTTCATCGCGGTGGCGCTCTGCCCCCCCATCGGTGGCATCACGACGGGCGCAGCGCAGACATCGGGCTGTTCGCCCACGATGGGGTGCAGCCTGTGCACGGCTTCGAGCCGGTGTGGAGCAAACACCTCGATGTCGAGAAGACCTGGGCCTTCGTCGATGCCCTGCTCGACACGGGCGACATCGAGCACATCCTCCTCGACCAGGCCCACGTCAACCAGCTCAAGCGCTACGTGCGCGACCACGATCTGATGAGCGCAGAGGACATCGCGGCCACGTTCCCGCCGGTGAACACGCCGAGGATCTGGGCCATGCACGGCATCGTTCGCCACGCGCCGCGGCATGGCGATCACATGCACGTGCGCGTGCTCTGCGACTGAGTCGCTCCGTCGGGTGGTTGGCGCATGCGCATCCTGGTGATCGAAGACGAGCCCGCCATCTCGGACCTCCTCGCGAGAGGCCTGGCGGAGGAGGGGCACTCCGTGCAGGTCGCCGCCACGCTGACCGCGGCCCGGCGGGCCCTTCGGGAGGAGGACACGCCCACGGATCTGCTCGTGGTGGATCGGATGCTGCCCGATGGCGATGGTCTCGATCTCGTGCGGCAGCTCCGGCGCGATGGCGACACACGGCCCGCCTTGGTGCTCACCGCCCGAGACCGCGTCGACGAGCGGGTCGAGGGGCTCTATGGCGGCGCCGACGACTACCTCACCAAGCCCTTCGCCTTCGACGAGCTGCTGGCCCGCATCATCGCCCTCCAGCGTCGACTGGGGGCGGCCACATCTCCCCGCATCGAGGTGGGGGACCTGGCGGTGGACACCGAGGCGCTCCGGGTGTGGAGGGGAAGCGACGAGGTGGCGCTCACGGCGCAGGAGTTCCGCCTGCTTCGCTACCTTGCGGAACACGCCGGCAAGGTGCTCTCCCGCACGCGGTTGCTGGAAGCGGCGTGGGACATGCACCACGACCCCGGCACCAACATCGTGGACGTCTACATCAGCTACCTACGGGCCAAGATCGACAAAGGGCAGGAGCGCACGTTGATCCACACGGTGCGTGGACGTGGCTACGTGCTCGAGGACCGGCCCGAATGAGCCTCACCCGCCGGGTCACCCTCACGGCCGTCGGCGTGCTGTGCGTGTGCTTGTTGGCGGTGGGCGTGGTGACGGCGGGCCTGCTGCATCTCCGAGCGGTGCGAAGCTTGGATCAGGCGCTGCTGGCGGCGGCCTATGCCGAGGCGCACCCGTGGCAGGACGAGCGCTTCGCCAACGACTACGTGCGCAGCCCGGTGCAGGTGCGGCCGTGGACGGAGAGCGACCCGAGGGTGCCTGCGTTCATGCACGAAGAAGCGATGCGCGGGGAGCTCCCTGTGTGGCGCACCCTCGACGACCATCGGGTGCTTCTGTTGGTCGTGGAGCCGGTCGGCGAGCGGTCGACCCGAGAAGAGGACCACGACCACCTCGTGGTGGTCGCGGAGGCGCCGGTCGTCACCCTCGTGGACGCCGTGGTCCCTTTCGCATCCGTGTACCTGCTGGTGTCGGCCCTGGCCGCGGGCCTCGCGACCGTCGCCGTGCAGTGGGGCATGGGTCGAGCGCTGGCACCCCTCTCGGCCGCCGCGGGGCAGCTCCAGCGCGTGCAAGGCCTCGGGAGTGGGGCCCGGCTGGCCCCCGCCGAGGTGGCAGAAGTCGACGAACTGATCGGCTCGGCCAATGCGCTGCTGGATCGTCTCGACCGCGCGTTCGATGCCCAAGCGAACTTCACGGCCCAGGCCGCCCACGAGCTGCGGACGCCAGTGACCGTCTTGAAAGGGGAGCTGCAGCTGGCCTTGCGGCGGGAGCGGACCGGGGAGGACTACCAGGGCACGCTGAAGCGGACGTTGAGGCAGGTGGAGCAGCTCGCGGACCTGGTCGAGGCATTGATGGCCCTCACGCGGGTGGAGGCGGGGCAAGCGGATCGAGGACGGGCACCCGAGCACGTGTCGATGGTGGTGCTGAAGGCGGTGGACCAAGAGCGCCTGCGGCTCGACGCGGCGGGCTGTGAGGTGCACCAGGACCTGACCTTCGACCCGGAAGTCTGTGTGCACCTGGGGCTCGTGACCACCGCTCTGGCCAACCTTCTGCGGAACGTGGCGGTGCATGCGCCGGGGTCGACGGTGTGGGTGCGGGCCGAGTCAGGCGACGGTGTCGTGCGTCTCTTGGTGGAGGACGATGGCCCGGGGGTGGCGATGGAAGATCGGAAGCTGGCGCTCGAGCGCTTCGGCCAAGGAGGAGGAAAGGGGCTCGGCTTGGGGCTCGCGCTCGCCCGGGAAGTGGCCCGTCGACACGGCGGAGATCTGTGCCTCGAGGATGCCCCCCAGGGCGGACTCCGGGCGGTGATCACCCTCGCCCCTGCCGACGGGACGTGACCCTCAGGCGACTCGGTCGCTACGAGCTGCGCACGCGCCTCGGCAAAGGGGGCGAGGGCGAGGTGTGGGACGCCGTGCTCCACGGACCGGCGGGCTTCCGGCGACGGGTGGCCCTCAAGCTCCTCCGGGAGGCGAGGGCCGACGACGACCGCGAGCTGCTGGTTCGGGAGGCACGGCTCGGGGCCCTCGTGCACCACCCCAATGTGGTCTCCACCCTGGAGCTCGGGGTGGAAGACGGGCGCTGGTTCCTGGTCATGGACCGGGTCGATGGCCTGACGACCCGCCAGCTGGCCAAGGAACGACGCCTGCCGGCGGCCGTGCTGCTTGACATCGGCCGGCAGGCGGCGGCGGGTCTCCAGCACATCCACGACCTCACCGATGACGACGGCATCCCCCTCGGGTTGGTGCACCGGGACATCAAGCCCACGAACCTGATGGTGGATCGCTATGGCGCGGTGCGCATCGTGGACCTCGGCATCGCCAAGCTCGCCGGGGCCGATGACCTGGCCGCGGGGACCCCTGGCTACATGGCCCCGGAGCAGCTCCACGGCAACGAAGGTCCCACCGCCGACGTCTTCGGGCTGGGGGCCACCCTCGCGAAGCTGGCGCTGGGGACGTCTCCACTGGGGCGAGGGGTGAGGGCGCTGGCTGCCCTCGAGGACGTCGACGACGTCATCCTTGGGGGGACGCTGGAGGCGGACCTGGATGCCGTGCTGCCCGGACTCGGGGCAGTGATCGTGCGGGCGATGCGCCACGACCCGACGGAACGCTTCCCCAGCGCCGACGCCTTCGCACGGGCGTTGATGGCGCTGTTCCCCGCGGTGCCGGAGATGGTGACCCTGGCAGGGATCATGGGGGCCCCGATGGCGTCTGCGTCCCCAAGCCCGTTGGCCCCTGGGCGCCGCACGCCGACGGCCCGCCTGGTGGGGCGGGTGCGGGAGCGTGGAGCGCTCCGCGAGCAGGTCGATGCCGACGAGGTACCGCTGGTGGTGGTGCGAGGGCCCGCGGGCTGTGGCAAGACCCACCTGGTCCGCGACACGCTGCAGGACCGGTCGCCCACCTGGGCGTCGCTGCGGGAGGTGCACGACGCCGAGGGGCTGCTGCGCGCGCTGTCTCACGCTGCCGGGACCGGGGTCGGAGACGACCTGCAGGCGGCGGCCGAGGTCTTGGCGCAGCAGGACGGCCTGTGGGTGCTGGATGCGGCCGACGAAGGAATGGACGCAGTGGGGGCACTGCTCCGAGCGTGGCTTCCCCTCGGTGCCGGGCCCATGGTCGTCGTCACCAGTCGACGCCGCGTTCCGGGGGTCGACGGGGTGGAGCTACAGGTCGGGCCGCTGCCGACGGACGACGCCGTGGAGCTGCTTCGGTCCGAGGGAGGGCCCGGCGACGAGGCGGAGATGCGGCGCATCGTGCGAGCGGTGGATCGGCTGCCCCTGGCGGTGCGGCTCCTCGGGGTTCAGGCCCGGCGAGACGGGTACGCGGCCACCGCCCGAGCCGTGGCCGCCGAGGCGACCCTGGATCCGGTGGTGCGGGGGTTGGAGGCCTCGGCTGGAGGTCTCGGCGACGACGCTCGCAAAGCCCTCGTCGACCTGTCGGTGCTCGTGGGTGCTTTCGACGCGGACGCGGTGGTGGCGGTCGTGGCCCCCGATGTCGCCGAGGCGGTGTCGGCCCTGGCGGAGCTGGTGGACCACAGTCTCGTCTCGGCTCGCCAAGGACGCTTCCGGATGCTCCGTCCCGTGCGGGTCTGGGCAGGCCGACGCGACGGCGTCCGACGGGCCGCCGCGGAGGTGCGGCACGGCCGATGGCGGGCCGGCATGGGGCGGCGGTTGATCGATGTGGGTGTGGGGCTGCGCCCATCCGAAGCGCTGAGCGCGTTGCCCGATCTGCAAGCCGCCCTGGTGCGGGCCCGGGACCGCGGCGACCAGGACACCCATGCCCTGGTGGCGTTGGTCGTGGCGCTGGGGCTGTGGGCGACCGGGGTACGGACCGAGTCGCTTCGCTTGTTGGAGGAGGCCGTTCCAGGGGAGGGGGTGTTGCGGCGGCACCTGCTGATCCAACTGTGCGACCGGCTCATGGCGTTCGGCAGAGTGGAGTTGGCGCTGCAGCGGATCGACGCCCTGGTGCACGGTTCGGTCGGGCTCGACAGGTTGCATGGCCTGCGGATCCGGGGCCGGATCCTGGGCAAGCTCGGTCGCTACGACGAGGGGCGGAGCGACCTGGAGGAAGCGGCGGACGGCCTGCTGGCCGTCGGGGATCCGTCCTTTGCATGGACCTACTTCTCGATCGGGGAGCTGGAGCGTCGACGGGGCGCCTACGAGGCAGCGCTCCCGTGGCTCCAGCGAGCGATGGACGCCGCCGCGCGGGTGAGCCCGGTGCGGGTGGAGCGCATCCGCTACGACGTGGCCGTGACCCTGGTGCTCTTGGAGCGGTTCCACGAGGCTGTAGGCCCTATGGAGCAGAGCCTCTTGGACCTCGAGGCGGTGGGGCGGGTGGCGATGGCGGCCGCGGCCCGCGCCAACCTGGCGGAGTTGCTGCAAGCGCTGGGGCGCCATGCTGCGAGCCGAGCTCATGCGGCGGAGGCGGTGGTGGAAGGAAAGGCGGTGGGCATCGCGCAGATCACGGTCCATGCGCGGTCGCTGCTGGTGGACGACGCCCTGCTCCAGGGGGAGCTGGGGCCCGACGACCCGGAGCTCGTCGCGTTGGTCGACGATGCGGATGCCGGGGATGCCAACCTTCGCTGCCACGTGGCCTTGCTGGAGGCGCTGGCGGCGCGCTCCATCGGGGACGCGTCGAGAGCCGATGCGGCCCGGGCCCGCGTCGACACGTGGGTGGAACAAGCCTTCCCGGTGGTGCAGGCGCGAGTCCTGCTGTACGACGCGCACCACCTCCCCATCGCCGACGCCCGGCGGCGCGTCGACGAGACGTCCGCTCCTGGGCTTCCGTACTCTCGAGCGCTCCACACGCTGGCGCGAGCGACGGTGGCGATGCGAGCGGGGAAGCGAGGGATGGCACGCGGTGCCCTGTTGGAGGCCGACCTCACCATCGCCCAGCTGCAGCTCGGGCCTGGTGCGCTGGTGTGTGTGGAGTTGGACCGGCTGCGCCATCGACTGCTGGGTTGATGGGGGCGTCGATCCCGTGTGCGGTGCTGGGGGCCGCGACGCGGGTCCGAGCGGACACTGCTAGAGTCCATCCATGTGGTCATGGTGCATCTCCTACGCCGTAGCGGCGACCCTCGAGGTCGTGGCGGCGCCAGCACCCGGGCAGTTCGCGACAGTGCAGGATGCGGTCGACGCGGCGTCGGCTGGAGATGTCGTCCGGGTCGAGACGGGCGTCTTCGTCGGCCACGTCGAGATCGAGGAGGACCTGACGTTGATCGGCGCGGGCATGGACGCGACGGTGCTTCGGGCGTCGACCAGCGCTCAGCCAGTGGTGGTGGTGGAAGGCGCGACGGTGCTCGTGGAGGACCTCACGATCGACGGTGTCGGCCTGACCGGCGGGATGCAGCTGAACGGAGGGGCGGACGTCGAGCTGTGGCGCACGAAGGTCCGCGACGGGATGGCCTCGGCGGGCGCGGGCATCCGCGTGGGCTCGAGCGCGACGGCGGTGGTGCGGCAGAGCGTCCTGTGTGGCAACGTCGCGTCCGGCTACGGCGGGGGTGTCTTCATCTCTGGTGGTGGCTTCGTCGACGCCCAAGAGACCTTGTTCGTTGGCAACCTGTGCACGGGCAACGCGGGCGGTGCGCTGCACCCGGACGGGCAGGCATCGCTGGTGAACAACACCTTCGTCGCCAACGAAGCCGTGGGTGGCGCGGCGGTGGGGGCGAACGGAGACGTGGAGTTCCTCAACAACCTCGTCATCCACCACATCGCCACCGGGACGTACCCGAGCGGCGACCAGGCGGTCCAGTCCCTCGGGGCGACCTACTCTGGCGGGTCGAACCTGTACTTCGACAACCTCGGTGGCGACACCGAACATCCGCTTCCGGGAGACCTGTTCGGGGTCGACCCGGGCGTGCCGTCCAGCTTTGCCTGCGACACGCTCACCCTCGTGGACGCGGCGCTCGTCGCGGGCTCGGTGGCCGTCGACGCGGGGGACCCTTCCGGCGTGTTCGCCGACATCGGGGCCCTGGACTTCGATGCGGATGGCGACGGGTTTGGGATCCCCGAGGACTGCGACGACGGCGACGACGCCCGCTTCCCGGGTGCCGCTGAGCAGTGCGACGGGCTCGACGACGACTGCGACGGCGAGGCCGATGAGGGGCTGCCGATCGCCTGGTACTTCGACGAGGATGGGGATGGTTTCGGGGGCTCGCAGGGGTCGGACGGGTGCACCTCCCCGGGCGACGGCTGGGTCGAGGCCGGCGGTGACTGCGACGATGTGGACCCCTACGTGTCTCCTGAAGCGACCGAGCAGGCGTGCGATGGTCTGGACAACGACTGCGACCCTGCGACCTCGGACGGCAGCTGCCCGGACACAGGGGACACCGGGTTCACGTACACGGACACGGACACGGGCACGGACGTCGATGCCGACACGGGACGCGGCAGGAAGACGGTGGGTTCGGATGGCCTCGAGGGGCTTGCCGACGCGTGCGGGTGCGCGAGCCTGGCGTCGGGGGGCACACCCTGGCCTTGGCTGGTTCGTCGGAGGGCCTGCGCAGCGCCGAGGTGAGCCTGGCGGCCGGGTACCACCACCAACGCCAGGCCCGGATGGACGGCACGGGATCGGCTCTCATGCAATTCCAATGTGTCGTTGAGGAAGCCCTGAGCCCACCCTGCCTAGGAGGCATGCGGAGGTGGCCGTGGTGGCACTGTGGCTGGCGACGGCCCTCGCGATGGAACCGGTGAGCTGGGATCAGCTCACCGACGAGGCGCTGAAGGCCTGGGAGCGGGGGCCGGGTGCGGGTCGGAACGAGCAGGTGGACGCTGCGCGCCAGGCGGCTCGGAGGGTGCCCCTGGGTCCCGACGCCGTCCGCGCCGAGGTGCAGTGGGGGGTCCCCGACCAGAAGCAGGTCCTCACGGCGGCGTCGGTGCCCCTCGGACTCGGGGTGCTGGAGCGTCGCTTCGGCGCGGCCCAGGCCGACCTGGTCCAAGCCTCCGCCGACGAGGAGCGCTGGGCCTGGGTGATGGCGGTGCAGGATGCCTGGCTCACCTGGTGGACCGCCGCCGAGCTGGCTGAGCACCTCGATGGGTACGGCGACGATGTCGAGGAAGGGCTGCAAGGCTTCGAGGCGGCCGTGGAGGAGGGCCTGCTGGCCCCGTTGGCCCTGGAGGACCTGCGGGCCGAGTCGGTGCAGGTGCGCGCGGAGGCTGCGGCGGTGGAGCAACAGGCCGCCATGGCCGCGGCCCGGGTGCGGGCGTTCCTCGGGGACCGCCCCCTCGATGCGGGAGACCACCACCTCCATGACCACCACCTGCACGAGGCCGACGAGGCCATCCCCAATCCCTGGACGGCCCTGGTGGCGCGCGCGGGGGACCACCCGGCTGTGCGGCGGGCCGAGGCGGAAGCCCGGGCTGAGGGCCGGCATGCCCGCGCCTTGTCGGCGGCGCGGACCCCGTCGGTGGAGGTGGGGCCGATGTGGGCCCCGGACGCGAGCGGGTCCCTCAAGCCCCTGCTGTTCGCTGGGGTCCAGGTGCCGCTGCAGCCCGGCGTGTCCGGGGACCAGCGGAAGGCGCGGGGCGCCCAGGCCGCCGCCGAGTCGGAGGCCCGCTGGCGAGCCCACTGGGTGGAGGCGGAGCTGCAAGCGGGGGCGGAGGCCTTCGACGCGACCGTGCACCGTCTCGAGCGTCTGCATCACGAGGTGGTGGAGCCTCTCGAGGCGCGCCAGGAGCGGCTGGAGGTCGCCTTCACCGAGGGGCTGGTCACCGCAGACCGGGTGGTGCGGGCCCGGCAGGAGCGGCACGAAGCCGAACACGAACAAGTCGAGGTGGCCGGCGCGCTCCTCGCCAGCGTGGCCCGCGCCCAGGCGATGGCGCAGCTGCTGGAGGAGGCACGATGAGGGCGACCCTGACTGGCTTGGTGGTGGTGGCACTGGCTGCCGCATGTGGTGCCGAGGCGCCGTCTGCCCACGAGGAGGGGCCGGATCTGTCGAAGCGGGTGGGCTTCGCCGTGGCGGAGGCCCCCGTACGGGTGCCCATCGCGACGCTGCCGGCGGAGGTGGTGCCAGCTCCGGGTGGACGTCATGACGTGGGGCCCGGCGTATCGGGACGCATCGTGCGTTGGCTGGTGACGGAGGGCGACGTGGTGGTGGCCGGGGCGCCCCTGGCGGAGCTCGCGAGCCCCGAGCTGGAGGCGCTGGCGTCGAGCAAGGGCGCGCAGAGCTCCGCGGTGGCCCAGGCCCAGGAGGCCCTACGCCTCGCGGAGGCCGGGGCCGCCCGTGGGGTGCGCTCGGCGGCCGATGTGCAGAGCGCTCGTGCCGATCTCGCCGCTGCCCGTGGCGGGTGGCGGTCGGCCCAAGGGCAGCTCGCGGCGCTGGACACCCTCGTTCGGGCAGGGGACCGCTGGGTGTGGACGGCCCCGAGTGCGGGCGTCGTGGACCATGTGCGCTGCGGGCTCGGCGGGGTGCAGGCCGCGGACGTGTGTTTGGGGCTGGTGGCCTCGGGCGGGGTGGTGCTGCGGGTCGACGTGCCCGAGCGGCACCTTCGCAGCTTGGGCGGACGGGTCCAGGCGGACTTCGTGGCCGCCGACGGCCGGTCGTGGACCTTCGAGGAGATCGGACGCTCCCCCGCGGTGGACACCCACACCCGGGCCCGCTCCTACCGCTTCGGTCTCGGCGTTGGGGGGGAGGCGCCGCTGCAGGGCATGTCGGGACGTGCCCGCTTGTCGGTGAAGGCGGACGGCACCGTGCACCAGGTGGCCACCTCGGCGCTGACCTGGGTCGACGGCGTGCCGACGGTGTTCGTGCGCCGTGGGGAGGGCCACGAGGCGGACCCCAGAACGGTCGAGGTGTTGGGGCGCGGCGATGGGCTGGCGGTGGTGCGGGGCCTCGAGCCCGACGACGAGGTGGCGGTGCGGGGCGTGTTCCTGCTGAAGAGCCTCGCGGCGATGGCCGACGGTGGCGGCGGTGGGGGGCACGAGCACTGATGGACACCAAATCCCAGGGCGTCCTCGAACGCCTCATCGCAGCCTCGGTCCATCACCGGTACCTGGTGCTCCTTCTCACGGCGCTCTGTGTGGTCGGAGGGTTGGCGGCGCTGCAGCGCATGACCTTCGACGCCTTCCCGGACCTGACCAATGTGCAGGTTCAGGTGCTCACCACGGCCCCGGGCCTCGCCGCCGAAGAGGTGGAGCTCCAGGTCACCCTGCCCGTGGAGCGCTCCCTCGGGGGCCTCGCTGGGGTCCAGGAGCTGCGCTCGGTGTCGCGCCCCGGCGTGTCGTCGGTCAGCATCGTCTTCGAGGACGGCACGGATCCGTGGCTGGCCCGGCAGATGGTCAAGGAGCAGGTCGACGTGGCCCGGGGGGACATCCCCGAAGGAGCCGGCACCCCCGAGCTCGCGCCCCCGACCACCGGCCTCGGCGAGGTGTACCAGTTCACCCTCGCCAGCGATGACCTCGAGCCCTTCGAGCTGTACCGGGTCTTCGAGCGGGACGTGGCGCCTCGGCTTCGCGGCGTGGATGGTGTCGTGGAGGTCAATGCTTGGGGGGGAGCGCTCCCCCAGGTGGACCTGATCCTCGACCCCTACGCCTTGGTGGCCCGCCACCTCAGCTTCACCGAGGTGCAGGGGGCCGTGGAAGGGGCCCTCGCGGTCACCTCCGGCGGCGACGTGACCCGGGGCTCGGACCGGGTCAGCATCCGCGCCATCGCGAACCCCATGGAGGTGTCGAATCTGGAGGACCTGGTGCTTCGGAACGACGCCGACGGGCTCGTGCGCCTCGGCGACGTGGCCGAGGTGCGGCAGGCCGGAAGCATCACCGTGGGGCTGGGCACGGCCGATGGGCAGGGGGAGGTGATCTTCGGCATGGTCCAGCTCCTCGCTGGGGCCGACGCGCGCTCGGTCGTCGAGGAGGTGAGGGCCTCGGTGGAGGAGGTGCGGCAGGCGCTGCCGGACGGCGTGCGCCTGGAGCCGGTGTACGACCGGGGCAAGCTCGTCGACAACACCCTTCACACGGTGAGCTTCTCCCTCGTGGAGGGAGGTCTGCTCGTCATCTTCGTGCTGCTGGTCCTCCTGGGGGACCTGCGCGCCGGGGCCATTGTCGCCTCGGTCATCCCGCTGTCGATGCTCGGCGCCTTCACGGGCCTGTCGACGCTCGGCTTCAGCGGAAACCTGATGAGCCTCGGGGCCATCGACTTCGGCCTGGTGGTCGACGGGACCATCGTGGTCGTGGAGGGCATCGTGGCCCTGCACATCGTGAAGGGGGACGACTTCGCCGAGGCGGTGACCCAGCGGACCCAGCAGCTGTCGCGCCCGGTGCTGTTCGCGGTCGGCATCCTCATCCTGGTGTACCTGCCGGTGCTCGGCATGGTGGGCACCGAGGGCAAGCTGTTCCGCCCGATGGCCCTCACCGTGCTCTTCGCCCTGGGCACGGCGCTGGTGCTTTCCTTCACCTACGTTCCCGCGGTGGCGAGCCTGGTGGTGAGGCCCTCGGGGCACCACGAGACCTTCGTCGTCCGTTGGCTGAAGCGGGCCTACACCCCCCTCGCCCGGCGCCTCGTGCACCACCCCCGTCTGGCGGGGGGCGCTGCCGTGGTCGCCGTGGGTGTCTCTGGGCTGCTGGCGGCGACGCTGGGCGTCGAGTTCGTGCCGCGGCTCGAGGAAGGAGACCTGGTGATCCAGACGGCCCGGCTGCCGTCGATCTCCCCCGGTGAGGCGCTGCTGGAGTCCTCCCGGGTGGAGCGGCTGGTGCTCGCGTTCCCCGAGGTGGAGCGCATCGCCTCCCGCACGGGCTCGCCGGCCCTCGCGACGGACCCGATGGGCCTGGAGGAGGCCGACATCCTGGTGCAGCTGCGGCCCAAGGACGAGTGGACCACGGCCCACACGATGGAGGGCCTGGTCTCGGCGATGTCGGAGGTGCTGGAGCGCGAGGCGCCGGGCCCCGAGTACACGTTCACCCAGCCCATCGAGATGCGGTTCAACGAGCTGCTGGAGGGCATCACCGCCGATGTCGGCGTGCAGATCTACGGCCCCGACCTCGACACGTTGGTGCGGCTGGGCGCCGAAGTGTCGGCCGCGATGGAGGGGGTCGAGGGGGCGGCGGACGTGAAGGCGCCGACGGTGGACGGCATGCCGGGCCTCGACGTGGAGCTGGTCCCCGGCCAGCTGGCGCGGCTCGGGGTGGGGGCCCAGGACCTCCACGGGCTGGTGGCGGGGCTGAAGCGAGGGGTGGAGGCCGGCGGACTGGTGCGGGGGGCCTTCCGGGACCCGGTCGTGCTGAAGGTCGACCTGCCGGAGGACGTCGCCCTGGCGGACCTTCCCTTCGCCCTCCCCGGAGGATTCGCGACCCTCGGTGACGTGGGCTCGGTGACCGAGGTGGTGCGTCCGGCGGTCATCCGACGGGAGGCCGGCAGCCGCCGCGTGCTGGTGCAGGCCAACGTGCGGGGACGGGACCTCGGCGGCTTCGTGCAGGAGGCCCGGGGGCGGGTGGCGAAGGTGGATCTGCCTGATGGCTACTGGATCGAGTGGAGCGGCGCCTACGAGCAACTCCAGGCGGCAGCGGGCCGCACGGCGGTGACGGTGCCGCTGGTGCTCGGCCTGATCCTCGTGGTGCTGTACTACGCCTTCGGCTCCTGGAGGCCCGCGCTGCTGATCTTCCTCGAGGTGCCGGCGGCCGCGTCCGGCGGGGTGGTGATGTTGCTGCTGCGGGACATGCCGATCTCGATGAGCGCCATCGTTGGCTTCATCGCGCTGTCTGGCGTCGCGGTGATGAACGGCATCGTGTTGATCTCCCGGACCCAGGAACTCCACACGGTGCTGCCGTCGACCGGGGCGGCCCTGCAGAGCGCCGAGGAGCGCTTTCGTCCGGTGCTGATGACGGCGTTGGTGGCAGGGATAGGCTTTCTCCCGATGGCCTTGGCGACCGGGGTCGGGGCTGAGGTGCAGCGGCCCCTGGCATCGGTGGTGATCGGAGGGCTGTGCACGAGCACGCCGCTGACCCTGTTGGTCCTTCCAGCCCTCTACGCCGCGTGGATGAAGGCCGCGGACCCAGCGGTGGAGGGGTAGGGGCGCTTCGTGGGCCCCTACACCCCCCCAACGTCAGGGAGCGCCGCTGGACGCGAGCACATGGTAGGACGACGACGTGGCCCCACAGGTGCCTGAGCAGCCATTTCGTTCGCAGGTCCAGGCACCCAGGCCGAGGTTCTTGTACGTGCACCCAGATCCCTTGCTGCAGCTGCAGGACCCCTTCGCGGCCCGGGCCCCCTCGAACGAGTTGTCGAGGTCCGGCGCGAGCACTTGGAGGTGGTGCCCATAGGCACTGACCAGAACGAAGGACCAGCCGGCGGGCGCGTCGGCCTCGGGCTGCACGGGAGGCGGTGCCATCCCCTGCCGAAGGTCGTCGACGAACAGGTCGACCTCGGCCGCGACCCATGGGATCTCCAGCGCGCGCTCTGCGTCGATCAGGTCGAGCTGGTCGGTCTCGGAGGAGCCCACGACCCGTACGCCATCCATGTCGAGCACCACGCCGGTGCGCGTGCCGGTGCACGTGGTGCAGCTTCCTTGCTCGCACCCCGAACGGTCGCCGTAGACCACGGGGCTGCAGCCCGAACTTCCCGAGGTGCAGTCGCAGTTCTGGGTGAGCGAGAGGCCGGGGCTTCCTCCGGGGTCGACGGCCATCCATGGTGCCCCGACGGTGATCTCCAGGGTGCCGTCTGCGTGGAACGTGGATTGAGCCGTGGGCGGCAGCGTGAAGCCGTCGGAGCAGGTGCCTGCCATCGCCGCATTCGACCCGATCAATGCGGCTACGAACATGGCTGCGAAGCGCTTGTACATCGTCTCTCCCTCGTGAGCAGTCGCACGCATCCGTCTCCGACGCGTCGTGCGCCGGTCGTCGCGTCCGTTCCTCGGGGCAAGGACCGTGGGTCGGTTGCCCGGGGACTCTCCAGACGGATGGGGTGTGCCGATGTCTCACGGGTGGGCGTCGGCCCGGCGGTTGGGGGCCCTGGCAGATGCAATGGGAGGCGGACAGGTGTCCGCGCGACCCGGTGCACGGCCGTCGGGGTTCGACCACCAGAACGGGGAGTAGTGGGGCGTCTCGGACGACTCGATGCCCTTCAATCAAACCATGGGAATCGCGGTTCGCTCGTGGGAGAGCGTGGTTGCCGTCGCGGGACTCGGCCATCAGTGAAGGGCTCGACTGTCTACGCGGCGCCCGTGGCGTGCACCCCCCTTTGGTCCTGTGCGTGCCCGACAAAGGACGGGATGGAGTGGCCGATCGGGCCGCTAGAACCAAGTGAGGGCGTAGCGCAGCTCGGCGAGGGCGTCCCACGGGGAAGTGGCGGCTCGGGCCTCTCGCTCTTTCGGAACCAGCTGCGTGTTCGCCGTCGCCGTCCGTGGAAATCGCCGACGCAGAAGCCGCAGCGAGGTGGCACGTTAGGCCGGACTCGGAGGTGCCCATGTCGCTGTTCGACGCGCCCGTTCCCTTGCGCTGCGGCGCCTCGCTCCCCGGTCGCCTGTGGCTCGCGCCCATGACCAACACCCAGAGCTTCTCGGATGGCACGCTGGGCGCGGACGAGCTGCGCTGGCTCGAGGCTCGGGCGGCGGGTGGCTTTCCGGTGGTGAGCACCTGCGCGGCCTACGTGCACGAGCAGGGGCACGCGTGGAAGGGACAGCTGGGCATCTCAGAGGACCGGCACCTCGACGGGCTGCGTCGGCTGGCGACCGCGGTGAAGGCCCACGGTGCCTTCGCCATCGTCCAGCTGCACCACGGAGGCAAGCTGGCCGGCCTGTCCTACGACGCCATCTCTGCGGACGCTGGAGACGGGTACCGGGCGGCGACCGTCGAGGATCTCGCCGAGGCCGTCCAGGACTTCGCCGACGCGGCGCGACGGGCGGAGGCGGCCGGCTTCGACGGCGTCGAGATCCACGGCGCCAACGGCTACCTGCTCACCCAGTTCCTGGCCCCCGACGACAACCACCGCACCGACGACTACGGGCTCAGCCTGGAGGGTCGGGCCCGTCTCACCCTGGAGGTGGTCGACGCCGTGCGGGCCGCGGTGTCGCCGGGCTTCGCGGTGGGCATCCGGCTGTCGCCGGTGGACACCTGGACCCAGCGGGGCCTGAAGCTGGCCCACGGGCTGACGGTGGGCAACTGGGTGGCTGAGCGCGGCGTGGACTTCGTGCACCTGTCCTTGGGGGATGCCTCTGGCCCGCCGCCCCACGAAGATGGCATGCCGGTGGTGGCGACCGCCTTCCGGGAAGCGCTGCCGGACGACGTGGCGCTGGTGGTGGCGGGAGGCGTGCGGGACCGGGCCTCGGTGGAGCGGGCCTTCGCGGCCGGCGTCGACGTGGTGGCGGTGGGCAAGGCCGCCATCGTGCATCCGGACTTCGCGCGCTTGGTCGAGGATGCCGACTGGTCGCCCGCCCCGACGCCGTGGTCCCCGGAGCTGCTGCAGGAGGCGGCCGTGGGCTCGAAGATGTACGCCTACCTGCGAAACTTCTCGGGGATGGTGAAGGGTGGGAAGCCGGGGCGCTAGTCGGCGTCGATGAGCTCGGTGTCCGGACGCCGGCCGCAGGGCTGCGCGAGTTGGTACCCACCGCGCCGCGACCTACCTGCGCCCTGCACTCACGCAACGGGGAGGAAGCGTCTGCGACCTGGACGCGTCGGGGAGGACCGTCCACTTCACGCCGCTGGGCTTCGATCCGAAAAGGCGAACATGTCGCAGGCCATCTCGAAGGTGCTGGAGCAGTGGTTGCCCCTGGACCTCCAGCTCGGAGGGGGGGAAGAGGCCCGTCAGGCACGCATGGTGGCGTGGCTGACCGCCGGGCTGGCGCCTGCACACCTGCTCGCGGGCGTGGTGTCGCTGTCCGTTCGCGGCGTCCATCACTTGGGGCTGACCTTGGTCCTGGGCGCGGTGGGGATGGCGTTGTCGCTGCCGCTGATGCGACGCTCGCAGAATGCGCGGGTGGCCGCTGTGTGGTTCATGAGCTGGCTGATCCTGGTCGGCGGCGTGGTGGCATGGTCGGGCTATGGACTCACCTCCCCCGTGGTCCCCACCTTCGTGCTCATCCCCGTGGTCGGGTTGGTCATGGGAGGCGCGCGTCTGGGCATGGTGTTCACCGGCCTCGCGGCGGTGGAAGTGTCGGGCCTGTGGCTCGCTCTGCACCTAGGCCACCGCTTTCCGCTCGCCTCTGTGGGGCCTCGATACCAGCTGATGTACGGGCTGGTGATGGTGGTGGCTGTTTTGGTGGTGTTCGCCTTCCTCGCTTCCTACGAGGCGGCGTGGCGCGCGGCGGCCGAGCGGGCGCGGCGCCACGCGGCCGATCTCGTGGAGGCCAATGCATCGAAGAGTCGTTTCCTGGCCCACATGAGCCACGAACTCCGGACGCCCCTGAACGCCGTCATTGGGTACACGGAGCTGCTGATGGAGGACGCGACCGATCCGAGCTCTGGGGCCGATCTGGCACGGGTGCACGGCGCGGGTGTGCACCTCCTGTCGCTGGTCGATGACCTGCTCCAGCTCGAGAAGTCCGACGCGGGACGGCTCGAGCTGTTCCCGGAGCGGTTCGACCTTGCGGAGCTCTGCGATGTCGTGTTCGGGGAGGTGCGGCCGCTGGCGGACCAGCACGACACCGGGCTGGTGCTTGAGGTGCCGCTGGGGCTAGCAGCCGAGGTCGATCGACGGGCACTGAGGCAGGTCCTCACGAACCTCATGACGAATGCCTGCAAGTTCACCCGCGAGGGGAGCGTGACCCTGCGTGCCGTCCTGGGCACGGACGGGCTGCACGTCGAGGTGGAGGACACCGGAGTGGGGATGAGCACGGCAGAACTCGCGGTGGTCTTCGAGCCATTCCAACAAGGGCATGCCGGCCAGCACCAAGGCACCGGGTTGGGGCTCGCCATCAGTCGGAGCCTGGTGCAGGCGATGGGCGGCAGCCTGGTCGCCCGGAGTGAGGTGGGGCGCGGCAGTTGTTTTGAGGTGACGTTTCCCCAGTTTGCCGTTGGCGCGTGATGGGCGCGGTGCCGTCGCTACTCGACGTAGCCGAGGGCCCGCAGCCGCTCGAGCTCCTCGGCGCTCCGCTCGTCGTTCCGCACCGGCAGGCCATCGGGGAGCAGCGCGGCCAGCCGCTCATGCACCTCGGGGGCGTCGATGGGGGTGGTGCGGACGACGTCGTCCCGGCGGTACAGCTCGGTGAGGTACCCCCCCTCCAGGCGGGGCCGCGCCACCAGTGCATGGTCGGCGTCGAAGACGACATGCTCCCGGGCCCCCTCGGGCCGCCATTGTTGGGCGTGGCTGTCCATGGCAGCGGCGACGTCGGGGTGCTCGGAGGCCACGTCGCGGGCGAGGGCCGGGTCGGCGTCGCGGTCATGGAGGCGCACGCCCTTCGGGCCGACGCAGCGGGAGAAGCGAGGCCCGTGGAGGCACCAACGCTTCCCTCGCCCCGCGACCAGGACCGACGTGAGGCGGGCCTGCAGGGCTGAGCCGGAGCGGGCGGTGGCGTGGGTCCGGGCGGGCTCGGCGAGGAGGTCGAGGCCATCTCCCTCCATGGCGGGCAGGCCGAGGTGGGCGAGGGTGGTGGCGGGCAGGTCCTGGAGCTGAGCCAAGCGGGGGTCGCGGCCGGCTTCGACGCCGGGACCGGCCACGACGAGCGGGATGGCGAGGTCAGCGGGGTGCACGGTGGGGCCGTGCTCGAAGTAGATGCCCTGCTCGCCGAGGTGCTCTCCGTGGTCGGCGCTGAACACGACGAGGGCCTGGGGCAACCCATCGAGCAGCGGTCCCACCGCGGCGTCGACCGCGGCGATCTCGGCGTCGTACAGAGCCGAGCACGCGTCGAGGACCTCGGCGCTGCGGCCCCCCATGTTGGCGAACCAGTCGACCCGGCGTTCCTCGCCGTTGGCGGCCTTGCGGCCCAGCTCGGCGCACGCTCCGCTCGCTCCCTCGGGCAGGTAGGGGAAGTGGGGGTCGGCGAGGTGGAGCCAGAGGAAGCGTGGACCCTCCGGCGCGCCCTTCAGGGCGTCGAGGCCGTGCCGCACCATCTGGGCGGCCGAGGCGTCGTGGTGCACGGCGAAGGCGTCGAAGCCCCGATCGAGGCCCTGGTCGGGCCCGGCGACCTGCATGGCGGAGCGGCCGATGGTGTGCCAGCCGTGGTCCCTCAGGTGGGCCGCGAGGGTGGGGACGTCGCCGCGGATGGGGTCGCCGACCTCGGTGGAGCCGTGGCCGTCGGGGAGCCTGCCCGTCAGCGCGGTGGCCAGGGCAGGGGTGGTGCGGGGCAGCGGCGTGGTCGCGCTCGAGAAGACCCGGCCCCTGGCGGCGAGGGCGTCGAGGTGGGGAGTGTGGGCTCCGGGATGGCCTGCGAAGCCGAGCCGGTCGGCTCGAAGCGTGTCGACCGTGAGCCACAGCACGGTGGGTTGCTCCGACACGGGAGGCGCCGGGGACGAACAAGCAAAGAGGGCGAGGAGCACGGTCACGGGAGGCTTCTACCCCGAACGGTGGCGTTCGACCGGCTCGGGTGTCACCCGTGGTGCGGGCAAGACGGCGCTGGACGCGCATACACTCCGCCGCACAGGATGGAGGACCCATGACCCGCACGATGATGTTCTTGCTGATGGTTGGATTCGCGGCTTGCTCCGGGGACGGCGACGGCAAGGCCGGAGACGACGACGATGGCCCGGTCGGCGATGACGACGACGACGACACCACCGGAGACGATGACGACGATGGGGGCTTCGATCCCGTCGGCACGTGGAGTGTCTACGAGATGCAGCAGCAGGACGGCACGACGTCGTACACGACCAGCGGCACGACCTACAACCAGACTGGCTACACGACCTACGACTACCAGGCGGGGAGCGGGGTCATTCTCATCGACTTCCTCGACGACGGCACCTTCACCTTCGACACGTACTACACCCAGTCGACGACCACGACCACGGGCACCCCGCCGGACAGCGCCACGTGGGAAGTGACTGGCGACACGCTCCTCGGACTCGTCTTCTTCGACGGGGAGTCCAGCGAGTGGCGTTGCAGCACCTCGGCGCCGTACGACGAGATGAGCTGCGAGATCTGGGCGGGCTTCCAGTACGACGCGGGCGGGCGCAAGATCGCCATCGCGTACATGGAGCGCACCTGACCCGTCAGGCCTTGGGGGCTTCCTCTCGGCCGTCGGCGTGCACCGCGAAGCGGCGCGCCTCGTCGCCATGAACCGGGTCGTTGCTCGGCCAGGGCCAGCCCCCGAAGCGGGTGCTGCGGTAGTCGGCGAAGGCCTGCTCGATCTCTGCCCGCGTGTTCATCACGAAGGGGCCGTACCGGGCGACGGGCTCACCGATGGGGCGCCCCTGGAGCACCAGCAGCTCCACGGGTGCATCGCCAGCGACCAACGGCACCGCGGCGTCGCTCTGCAGCTGCACGAGGGTGGGGTCGGCGAAGGCCTGGCCATCGATGGTCACGGCACCCTGGAAGGCGTACACCACGCGGTTCAAGCCCGCCGAGCCAGCCGGCAGCGTGTAGCGGGCGCCGGGGGCCATTCGGATGGGCCAGATGGCGACCTCGGCCTCGGCCCGAGCTGCCCAGGAATTGGGGGGAGGGGAAGGGGCGTTCACGCCGTCGATGGCGCCCGCCACCACGGTGACCTCCGTGGCCCCTCCCTCGTGGAGGTTGAGGCGCGGGATGCGGTCGGCCCAGAGCATCGTGAAGTAGGGCTCGACCATCTTGTCGGCCGCGGGCAGGTTGAGCCAGATCTGGAACAGCTCGGTGGGGTTGTCCCGGTCGGCGTCGAGGAGGGGGAACATCTCGCTGTGCACGACGCCCTTGCCGGCGGTCATCCATTGGGCGTCGCCGAGGCCGAAGCGGGCGCGGGCCCCCATGCTGTCGCTGTGGTCGATGAAGCCCCGCCGGGCGAGGGTGACGGTCTCGAAGCCGCGATGGGGATGCGAAGGGAAACCGGGCACATGATCGCCGTGGTACATGCTGAACCCGTCGCGGCCACTGAAGTCCGAGCCCATGTTGCGGCCGGCGAGTTGGCTCGCGTCGACGCCGAACCGCGGGGAGCCCGAGGGGTAGGCGTCGTTGTGGTGGACGCAGAAGAGGAACGGATCGAGGGTGGGCCAGGGGGGCGCACCGAGGGGCTGGGTCGCGAGGATCGCAGACATGGGACCTCCTACATGAGCCGCTGGTAACGATCGACCACCTCTGAGGCGCGGGAACCGGGCGTTGCCGAAACCGAACGGTGAACCGTGATTCGGTTCGTGCCGAAGAGAAACCATGGCTTCCCCAGTCCGACCCACCGCTCCGCTCCGTTCCCAGACAGAGGCTGTTGCAGGGGGGCGTCGGCTACGTCTTGTGAAGCGACCGTGCAAAGGTGGTAGTTTGCGCTGTATGCCCGAAACGGTCGAACTCCAGAAAGGCCACGTGCACCGCTGCGACGACGGGATCATCGAGGTGATCTGGAACGACGATGTGTGCGTGGAGGTCGTAGACATCGAGGAGGTGCTCGCAGCGGAGGTGTCCCTCATGGGGGAGCGCGCGACGGTATTGGTCGATGCCCGTCGGGTGCGGACCATGTCCCGGGCCGCCCAGCGCCTGACCGCAGAGCACCCTGTCTCCGAGCGCACCGATGCGGTGGCGATCCTCGTCGACGGACCGGTGTCGCGCATGCTGGGGAACTTCTTCCTCAGCATCTCTCGCCCTCGGTACCCGACCCGGCTGTTTGCCGACCCGACCGAGGCCCGGGCTTGGCTGCGGAGCCACTGTGGCTGACGAACGCTTGGGGCTGCTCCAGGCCGTCCTCCTGCAGCTCGCCAGCCAGGACTACGACGTCCGGGTGCCGGTCACGGACGCCCGCGACGAGCTGGATGCCATCGGCGTGGGGATCAATTTGCTCGCCGAGGAACTCGGCCACGAGCGCTCCGGGCGCGCACGCGCGCAAGCACTGCTGTCGGATGCGGTGGAGGCCTACGAGGGAGCTCCTGCCATGTTTTGCTCGGTGGAAGGGCCCGAGCGCATCATCGTGAAGTGCAACCGCACGATGGCTGCCCTCCTCGGGGTTCCCGGCGATGCCCTTCTCGGCCGGAGCCTTCCGTCGCTGGCGATGGCGCCCACCAAGATGTTCGCCGCGCTCGAGCACGTGGCGACCCATGGGGGGCAGGCCTCGGAGGTGTTCTGGCTGCACCTGGGTGGCGACCCACTGCCCGTGCGGCTCGCTGCCGTGCGCGTGTCCGGTGGGCTGCTGGGGCGGTTGCAGGTGGTGCTGCGCGATGCGCGGGCCGATCTTCGTGCCGAGGAGCACGAGCGAGAGCGCCAGAAGATGCGGGCCCTCGCCGAGCTTAGCGGCGGCGTGGCCCACGACCTGAACAATCTGCTCGCCGTCATGACCATGGTGAGCTCTGCGGCACGTGACGTCGACCAAGAGGAACTCCACGAGCTGCTGGAGGACCTGGACGCGGCGGTCCGGGGCGGCACGAACCTGGCGCAGCGACTGCTGGCGGTCAGCGTCGAGAGCATGGAGCGGTTGCTGGTGGATCCCACCTGCGCGGTCCGCACGGCTGGGCGCCTCGCTCGCCGGGCCGCTTCCCCGACGGTGGCGGTGTCGGTGCTGGTGCCCGACTCGCTGCCGGCCGTGTCGGTGGACCCCTCAGAGCTGGAGCGGGTCGTGCTCAACCTGGTCACGAACGGCCTCGAGGCGATGCCCCATGGCGGCAGCCTCAGCATCGAAGCCGACCTGGTCGACGGGCTCGTGCGGGTTCGGGTGAGCGACACGGGGGTCGGCATGGACCCGGCGACCCGGGTGCGTGCGGTGGATCCGTTGTTCACGACCAGGCCCCATGGCAACGGCTTTGGCCTGGCGCTTGCGTTCTCGCTGTGCGAGCGGGCCGGCGGGGCCCTCGAGATCCAGACAGCTGAGGGGGAGGGGACCACCGTGGAGCTGCGTCTTCCGACCCCGTCTCGGCGCGGGGCGGCCTGACCCGCAACGACGGGCGAAGTCCTTCGGGATGGGAGAGGAAGGCGGACGCGCTGCATAGGAAAGGGAAGGAAGCGCGTCCCAGGCCTCTCGAACACGCCGTAGCTCAGAGCAGCTGCGCCAGCAACACCTCGGGACGGTGGGCGTCGAAGGTGGCGTCGGGACCGATGCCGAACACGACGTGGGCCTCCTCGCGGTCGGTCACGAGCTTCGCACCGCGGGCGACGGCGTGGAGGGTGGCCAGATCCGCCAGGTTGGGGCGGGTCTCCACGAACCGGGCGACCTCGCGGCACACCGTCGCGATGTCCGCGCCGGAGCGCTCGGCGGTGTTGTGGAAGGCCCGGCTGCCCACGAAGAGATCGACGTTCACCATCTGCTGGTGGTGCAGGTCGATGAGGAAGGGGACGGCGTAGGCGCCGGTGCCCGACAGGTCCACCTTGTTCATCACCGTGGCGGGGTCGAAGGAGGCATGGCTGGCGTCGGCATGGGCTCGGAGCATCCAGCCCGCGTGCACGGTGGCCTCGTGGAAGCCCTCGCCCGCGTAGCGATGCACCTGGGGGGCGACGAAGCGGACGCCCTGGGGCAGGCACGCGAGGGTCAGATCGATGAACTCGGCGGCCCCGTGGGGGGCATCCTGCAGGTCACCGGAGTGCACCATGCCCGCGCCCTTCAGCTGGGTGAAGGACACGTGGCCTTGGTAGGACCAGTCGCCACCGAAGCAGATCACCGACAGGTCGAGGTCGGTGGTGCGGGCCGTCTGCTTCCACCACACGAAGAGGCGCAACACCTCGGGGAGTGCTTGGCCGACGTCGACCAGAGGCATGCGAGTGCCGCGGCCGACGGCGAGCAGGCCGTCGGAGGCGGTGCGCTGCTGCAGAGGCACGGTGTAGGCCGCCAGGCGGGGGTCGATCCACACGGCCTGGCCCGCCCAGGAGCCCTTGGCGCGGAGCCGGGCGTGGAGCGCGTGCTCGACGACCTCCTGGCAGCGGTCGACGACCCGGTCGCCCAGCTGACCGCGGGTGGGATTGTCGAGCACCTTGACCCGGCCGCGCTTGGTGATGACGGTGCGGGTGGTGCTGACGTCGATGTGCCGAAGGTAGGCACGCAGGGTGAGCAGCAGCTTCACGGGCAGGCGCTCGGCCACCTCATCGAAGGTCCGGACGAGGTCGTCGCTGCGCTCGGGGAAGCGACGTAGGAGATGGTGGAACCGTCGGGCGAGCTCGCCGGGGCGCTCGGAGAGGAGCTCGAGGGCGCGGTCGAGGTCGTCGATCGTCAGGGCACCTTCGACGCGGCTGGCGAAGGTGTCGAGGGTGCCGGCTCGCAGCCGCGCCACGGCGGCGTGGGTGCTCGGGAAGCGGCGGGCGTGCTCGCCGACGTGCAGGGAGCGCACCACGGCCTTCCACAGCCCGCGGTGCCGAGCCATGTCCTCCTCGAGCTGGGGCGTGGTCTCGAGGATGCCGAGGACGGCGCGGCGCTGGGGGCGGGTCAGCTTGGGGAAGCGGACGGTGGAGCCGAGGGACACGTCGGTGCCGGTGAGGGCGGCGAACATGCGCAGCACGTCGGTGGCGGAGCGACAGGTGGCCTGCACGCCATCGAGGTCGCCTAGCTGCCACAGCAGGCGGAGCACGAGGGCCAGGGTCTCTTTGATGGAAATGGCCTCGACGGGCACGGCGTCGGCGCCCAGGTGGGCCAGCACGGCGCCAATGTCGGGGTGCAGCGCCTCCTTCACCGAGGAGCCGGCGGTGAGCACGGAGCGAAGCCAGCGGCTCAAGGCCTGGTCCAGCTCCGCGTCGTCGAGGACCTCGAGCGGGATGGCGGGCACGGACGTGTCGCCGGCCCGAGCTGCCTGGTCCGTGACGCCGGCCTCGAACTGCGCCAAGGTCTGGCGCTGGGTGACGGGGTCCGCACCGAAGGCGTCGAGGTCGAAGAGCCAACGCACCTGCTCGGCGGCTGCAGGGCCAGCGTCGAGTCGAGCCCCCATCAGGTACCCGACGATGCGGCGCACCAAGTACAGGTCGGGGTCGGGGACCTGGTCGGGGAAGCCGGAAAACAGCGGCACATGGGGTACGTCGGCGCCCTTCATGGCCCGCAGCTCGGCGACCACCACGGGCCACCGGGCGAGCCAGGACGGGTCGGCCCCGTCGAAGGCGCCCGCGGGCACGTCGAAGCCGAGGGCGGTCAGCTCGGTGCGGACGACCGCCTCGGCGGCCGGTGGGAGTCCCTGGCCGGCAGGGAGGGCGAGGCAATGCAGGCGACGAAGGGCGATGGTCCACATGGTTGACCTCCTGCCTGGCGGAGAAGCACGTTGCGTGCCGGAAGATAGCGGGCGTTCGTTGGTGCTGCCCGCCGAGGTGACGAGCGTGTTCTATCGCTGACGCGCCGTCCCGCGCGAGCTTGTTGGGTGGACCCGTCGTGGGGCTCCGAGCGTCATGCCCCCGGCGCGTTAGCCGGCGCGGATGCAGCGCTTCGCATGGGTCGCCATCTGGTGTGGTCTGGCCGCCTCTGGGGTGGCCGGCTTGGTGAACCAAGTCGTGTGGCAGCGTGCCCTCAAGGTGTACCTAGGGGGCAGCGAGACGCTGTCGTCGATGGTCGTGGTGCTGGTGTTCATGCTTGGCCTCGGCCTGGGGAGCTACGGCGTGGGACGCGTCGCGTACCGGCTCCGGCATCCGCTTGCTGCGCTGGCTGGCGTCGAGCTGCTGCTGGCCGGTGTGGCGGCGGTCGTGGCGTACGTTCTGAGCTTGGACGTGACCGAGACGGTGTACGCGGTGCAGCGGGTCGCCGTCGGGGCCGGGGTGCCCCTGCGTGCGGTGTATGCCGGGGGGGCGATGGCCCTGTTGCTGCCCCCCACGGTGCTGATGGGGGCGACGATGCCGCTGGCTTCGGAGGCCTTCCAGCGGCAGCTCGACGCCCGGGATGCCCGGGTCCTGCCCCTCCTGTTCTTCGTGAACACAATGGGGGCTGCCGCCGGCGCATTGGTCACCAGCCTGCGGCTCCTGCCGTTGCTCGGGCAGTTGTCCACGCTGTTCGTGGCGGTCTCGGCGAACGTGCTGGCGGCGCTGCTCATCGGTGGCGTGGGGTGGGCCGTCGGGGCGGTGGCGCCCGGTCGAGACCCGGCCGTCGCAGCCCCCGTCGCCGGGATGCGGGTGGAAGAAGGCCTCGGCTTTGCGCTGGGCGCGCTGGCCCTCGCCTACGAGATGGTGCTGTTTCGCATCCTGTCCCTGGCCCACGAACCCCTGCCGGGCACGTTCGCGGTGGGGCTGTGCCTGTTCTTGTTGGCGTGGTCCATCGGGATGGCGGGGGCCGCACTGGTGCGCCACGTCCCCAGCATCGCCCTCGGCACCTCCTTGGTGCTCGGCGCGCTGCCTCTGCTGTATGGCCTCGACCTGGCCCAGGGGTGGACCTTGGCGTCCGCGGGTCTGGTGTACGCCCTTCCGGCGCTGGGCTTCGGTCTGTTGTACGGGGCGCTCGTGGAGCGGGTGGCCGCAGACTGGGGGCGCGACGTTGGCCGCTACGCCGCCTTCAACACCCTCGGCAGCTGCACCGGCGTCCTCCTCGCCACGTTCGTCCTGCTCGCCATGCCTCTCGGGTGGGCGGCCGCCGTACTGGCCCTCGGGGTGCTCGCCGTGGGCTTCGTCGACCTCGCCGCCACGGAGCGGCCCCGCCTGCCGCTGGCCGGCTTGGCGGGGGCGGCCGCGCTCGGTGCCGTGGTCGCATCGGCGTGGGGGACATCGGTTCGCTTCACCGAGACCGAGACCTACCGCTCCTACTGGGGCCGTGATGGCGTGGTGGAGGTGACCACCGATGGCCAGGTGTTCATCGACGGCCTGTGGCACACCAAGCTCACCGACGGCGTCGATCACATCGGGCGTCCGTACAGCTGGCTGATGGCGACCGGGGCCCTCATGGCCATGGAGCGGCCCCCGAAGCGCGCGCTGGTCGTGGGCGCTGGGGTGGGCATCAGCAGCGTGACCCTCGAGGGCTACGGAGGCCTGGAGGTCGTAGGCTACGAGATCAACCACACCCTCCAGCCGGTGCTCCAGGACTACCCAGACGCCACCTTGCACGCGACGGACCGTCCCCGCATTCGGTGGATCTGGCAGGACGCCCGCACGGGCCTGGCCCTGGACGAGACCCGCTACGACGTCATCCTGTCGGCGCCGCTGCACCTGCGTCAGGCCGGCTCGTCGGCGCTGCTGTCCACCGAGTATCTGCGGCTGCTGAAGTCGCGGCTGGCCCCCGATGGGGTGGTGGCGGTGTACAGCAACGAAGGCAGCGACGTGCAGACGGCCTTGATCCATCGCACCGTCGCGGCCCACTTTCGGCACCAGGTGAGCTGGTACGACGGGGTGGTGACCTTGGCCTCGGACCGCCCCATTGACGTCGACGCGGGCACGGTGCGTCGGTTCATGGAGCGCGACGACCGGCTGGCGAAGGAGCTGCGCCGTCTCGACGCCCGTCTACGGCGGGAGGGCTGGGACGAGGGAGTGTTTGCCTGGTACGACGGTCCGGTGACAGGCCCTTGGGCCAGCGAGGTCATCTCCGATGATCGTCCGCTCGTCGAGTACCCGGAGCTGGCGGAAGGGCGGGTCGGCCTGCTCGAGACGTTGCCGTCAGGTCCAGCAGGTCCATAGTCCGAGGACGATGAGCACGACGCCTGCGATGCGCTCGGTGCGCTGGTCGAGCAGGGAGGCGGCTTTGGCTCCCGCCGCTCCGGCGAGCAGGCACATTGCCGCGGTGACGACCCCGATGGCGGCGACGCTGAGGGCCACCGGGACCGGCCACGAGGGCAGGGCCACGCCGGACGCGAGGGCGTCGATGCTGGTGGCGAGCCCCAGGGCGAGCAAGGCCCCCCAGGTGGCGATGGTGACGTCGCCTTCTTCCGGGTGGGGTCCGAACGCCACCCAGCTGCCGAGCGCGATGAGCAGACCACCGGCGGCGATGGGCAGCGCGGTGCCGAACACCCCGGCCCCTGCGGCCCCGATGAGGGCACCTAGGCCCGCCATGCCCCCCTGGAACAGCCCGAAGACCCCAGCGGCGCGCACCAGCTCGCCCCGTCGAGCGCCCGCCGCGCCTACGGTCGCTGCGATGGTCGCGGCGTCGATGGCGAGGGCGACAGAGAGGGCGAGAAGCTGGAGCACGGGAGGGCCATAGCCTGAGTCGCGGTGGTGCGCGCCGACCCGTGCGGGCTGCGTCGCGTGTCAACGATTGGGCGGTGCTGTTGCAGAATTGTGTCGGCCGAAAGCTGGCGTTTTAACGTCCATGCAACGGTGAAACGTCAGGAATGGAGCCAATAGCGCTTGCAGTTGTGTGACGGCTGTGTGACAATGCCTCATGCAGCACGTCACCCCCACCCCCCTTTCTCCTCTCTTCCCTTCGGAGGCCCCGATGAGCGATCACACCGAAACGCACTACGTCGCAGGCTACGTCGCTGGCATCCGCTTCGCCGCCCTCGCGGTTGGCTTCGGATTGTCCGCCGTGTTCATCGCCACGCTCTGAACCGCTTCCTTCGCAAGCGCGCCGCCTCTGGATAGAGAGCGGCATGTTCATTGTCCTCGAAGGCCTTGATGGGGCCGGCACGACCACGCAACTCGCTCGTTTGGCGAGGGTTCTACGTGCCCATGGCCACCTCGTCCTCGAGACCCGCGAGCCGTCCGACCTTCCCGTCGGCCGATGGATTCGTCGCACCCTCGCCCACGACCCGGAGGCCCCTGCGCCGTCCACGCTGCCCTGGATGTACGCAGCGGACCGCGCGGACCACTTGGCTCGCGAGGTCGAGCCGGCGCTCGACCGGGGGGAGGTGGTCTTGTCCGACCGCTACTTCCACTCCAGCCTCGCCTACCAGAGTCTGCAGCGCCCCCTCGACGAGGTGGCGGCGCTCAACGCATCGTTCCGGGTGCCCGAGCTCACCATCTTCGTGGAGGTTCCGGTCGACGTGAGCCTCGCTCGAATCGAGTCCCGCCTCGCGAAGGAGGGCGGCGTTCCCGAGCTGTTCGAGACGCGCGTCAAGCTCGTGGCCATCCGCGACGCCTACCACCGTGTGATCGAACGCCTGCGGGCGCGTGGCGACCGGATCGACGTGGTCGATGGTGCCGGCGACATGGATGCGGTCGAAGCCGGTATTCGAGGGGCCGTGGAGTCGGCATGGCCGTCTTCGTTCGGCTGAGAGGCCTGTCGGACTACGCGGCGGTCCATCGGCTGCAGGCGGAGCTGGTGGAGGCGCGGGCTGCTGGCGCCATTCCGGACGTCGTCCTGCTGCTGGAGCACGAAGAGGTGATCACCCTCGGCCGCTCCAAGGGGGCGGAGGCATCCGTGCTGGACGCTGGCGACCTGCCGGTGGTCCCCATCGAGCGGGGAGGGGATGCCACGTGGCACGGGCCCGGGCAGCTCGTTGCGTACCCCATCGTGAAGCTCGAGGGACGCCGGGCGGACCTCCACCTCCACCTCCACAGCCTGGAGGACGCAGTGATGGTCTGGCTCGTGGATGTGGGTCTGGAGGGCCACCGGGATGCTCGGAACACTGGCGTGTGGCTCACGGCCGATGGCGTGTCCCGGAAGGTGTGCAGCATCGGCATCGCGTGCCGTCGGTGGGTGAGCTGGCATGGGCTGGCGCTCAATCTCGACCCGGACCCTGCTGGCTTCGCTCGCATCCGTCCGTGCGGCTTCACTTCCGACGTGATGACCCGCGTGGTGGACCACTTGGACCAAGCCCCCAGTGTGGCCGCGTCGATGCCGGCGCTTGCGCGGCACCTGGCCGATGCACTCGAGGTCTCCTTCGATGGCGACATCGTCGCTGTGGACGGTCCGGACGACGTGCTGCCCCTGCTTCGCTCCTCCAGCGTGAGGCCGTTCGCGACCTTGGGGTGAATGTCTAGGTTGTGACGCGCGTCGAGGCCGGGCACACTGTGTGCTCGGAGGACATCATGTCGCGCACCCCCATCGGACGTCTGGCGCTCATTGGCCTCGTGGCCCTCAGTGCCGGCTGCGAGCAGCTCTTGAAGGACATCGCCAATGGCGTGGATGCTCCGGATGCGCAGCTGGACCGCGTCGACCTGATCCACGCGCCCTCCGTGGACGAGCTCATGAACTGGCAGTGCATCGATGCGTTCGGCACCGACAGCCTCTCGCCCTGCACGTTGACCGGCCTCGACGACAAGCCCAAGGACAAGGACCTCACCTACTCCTTCGATCTGGTGTTCGACTTGTCGAACCCCAACGACACCATCCCGATCCCGCTGGTCGAGGCGCTTCTGGGCATGAACGTGTACGAAGACCAGAACCTCGGCGCCGTCTGCGTGTCCTTCTGCGACCCGGACGACGAGGACTGCTCCCCTGCCCGCAACGCCGAGGGGGCCTGCCAGGCCAAGAAGGCCGACGACGTCAAGGAGCCCGCCGATCTGATCCCCACGGTGGAGGACCTGGTCGGCATCACCGAGGGTGTGCTCGAGGATGGACTGGACAACGGTGACTGGCGCTGGATCGAAGGCGGAGAGTCGGTCGAGGCCCATCTCCGCTTCGACTTGTTCGCCGACTCCATGCTCGACCTGGCCGATGAGGTGCTGATGGACGCCCTCAACGATGTGCTGGAGGGCGACAAGGTGCAGGTAGAGATTCCCTACGCTGCAGACGGCACCGTGTTCTTCGATGTTCCGCAGCTCGGTCGCAAGGGCATCGGCTTCGGTCCCGCCGAGAACACCTGGATCCTCAAGTAGGCGAGGCCACGGTCAGTAGCCGAGCTGCTTGGCCCCGAGGGCGAGGGCGGCCGGCAGCGACTGGACCACGAGGATGGCGGGGCTGACGGTCGCAGCCCCGTAGATGCCGACGACGACGACGAACCACAACAGCATCGTGAGCGCCCCGTCGTTGCCCGAGTACAGGCTCCAGAGGATGCACAGCGCGAGCACGGCGTTGTAGACGCCCTGATTGCTCGCCAGGTCCTTCGTGAGGGCGGCCTTCTCTTCGCTGAGTCGGAAGACCTTCCTTCCCATGGGCTTCGTCCACAGGATGCTCTCGAGCACCATGAAGCCCAGGTGCAAGACGGCGACGGCGACGGACAAGATGGCGGACATGGGGCCTCCGTGGCCGAACAGTGTTTTTGAACGTTCGACACATAACTTGGGATGTCCCATCGTCCAGCCCATCGGAGGTGGTGATGCGACGATGGATGCTGGTGTTCTTGGGGGGGACCCTGCTCGCGTGCAGCGGTGTGATGACCGATCTCGCTCCCGCCGACGCGGATGGCGACGACGACGATGCTGGCGACGAGGAGGACGCCGCGGATGCCAAGGATCCGCTGCCCGACGTGGCGCCGGACGAGGACGAGCGGGATGGCGACTGCATGCCCGAGTCCTACGAGGAGGCGGACCGGATGCTGACCGCCGACCAGAGCAAGGGCGGCGAGGTGGAGGTCGACGCGAGCCCCAACCGCATCGTCGAGACCGTGGTGATGAAGAACGGCCTCATGGTTCGGGTCGAGCGGGGAGGGTGTGCCCACGCGGGGGAGACCTGGACGATCTCGCCTGCGCCGAAGGGTCCGGTGGTGAAGACGATGAAGAAGGTGTTGAGCTTCTTGGACACCGAGGAGGACCCCGCCATCGAGATGTGTCTCGACGAGGCTCCGGATCCGCCTCCGCAGAACGGCTGGGCTGCTGGAGATGCCAACTGCTCCTACACCAAGGAAGGCAAGGTGTTGAGCTTCACGTACGACTTCGCCCTGTGAGGTCCGCGAGGGTCGGTTAGGGCAGCGCGCCGTCGCGGGAACGCCCGCGCGCCCCACCTTGGAGGTCGCATGTCCTGGTTCGAAGGTACCCACGCCGAGACGTTCACCGTGCCCGCCGATCTGGAGGCCGCCAAGGCCCACTTCGGCAACGTGAACACCATCGCGGCCCACACCGAGCACCTCGCGTCGCACACGGTCGACGGCGACGTGGTGCACTTCGTCCTCGAAGAGCAGAACCACCAAGTGGTGGTGTTCACCGGCGACTTCAAGTGCCGCTACGCGTTCGACGGCGACACGCTGGTGTGGACCTCCGAGGGAGGCAACACCGACCAGAGCGGAAAGGCGACCTTCCGGGCGGTCGATGGGGGCACGGAGATCGACTACGCCGAGACGGTGAAGGTGGATCTCGACGTGAACGCGATGATGGCGCCCATGCTCAAGCCCCTGATGGGCCCGATGATCGGCTACGAGATCAAGGAGTACCTGAAGCGGATGCGGAAGGCGCTGGTCTGAGGCTCTAGAGGGGGCGCGTCCCCTGAGCCCCGGGTTAGGCGAGGGGCCCTGGAGACGTCATGCTGGACCCCAACCTCATTGCCGAACACCCCGATGTGGTGCGCACGCACCTCGCCCGCCGCCACGCGGACCACGGCATGCTCGCCGACTTGGAGCGCATCGTCGCCCTGTCCGAGCGCCGCAAGGAGCTGATCTCGGAGCGCGATGGGCTCCGGGCCGAGCGCAACAGCCTGTCGAAGGAGATCGGGGGCCTGTACAAGGCCGGCCGCCGCGACGAGGCCGAGGAGATGAAGGAGAAGGTGAGCCACGGCAACGTGCGCACCAAGATCATCGAGGAGGAGCTCGAAGGGGTGGAGGGCCATCGGCGCGACCTCATCCTGGGCGTCCCCAACCTGCTCCACGACGACGTCCCGGACGGGAAGGGCGAAGAAGAGAACCGGGTGGTGCGCACATGGGGCGAGCACCGCCTGGCCGAAGGAGAGGGCGAGGCCCACGTCGAGGTCGGCCAGCGGCTCGGCATCGTCGACTTCGACCGCTCGGCGAAGCTGTCGGGCGCGCGTTTCGCGGTGCTTCGGGGCATGGGCGCCCGCCTGGAGCGGTCGCTCATCAACTTCTTCCTCGATCAGCACACGGGAGAGCACGGCTACACGGAAGTGCTCACCCCGTACATCGTGCACGCAGAGATCGCTGAGGGCACGGGGCAGCTGCCGAAGTTCGAAGCAGACATGTTCAAGCTGGCCGAGCCTCTGAACGGGCAGACGGCGTACCTGATCCCGACCGCTGAAGTCCCGGTGACGAACCTGCATCGCGACGAAATCATCGAGGCAGACCAGCTGCCGCTGAAGTACGCGTGCTTCTCGCCCTGCTTCCGCAGCGAGGCCGGCAGCGCGGGCCGGGATGTGCGAGGGCTGATCCGGGTGCACCAGTTCCACAAGGTGGAGCTCGTGTGGGTGGCCCATCCCGATCAGGCAGAGGCCCAGCACCAAGAGCTGCTCGGCCACGCCGAGGCGATGTTGCAGAAGCTCGGTCTGTCGTACCGGGTCGTCGAGCTGTGCGGGGGCGACGTGTCCTTCGCGGCCCATCGCTGCTTCGATCTCGAGGTGTGGCTGCCGAGCCAAGGCTACCGGGAGATCTCGTCGATCAGCCACTTCTCGGACTTCCAGGCGCGGCGTATGAGTCTTCGCTACCGCCCCGCACCGGTGGACGGGAAGAAGCAGAAGCCGCGTCCTGCCCACACCCTCAACGGGTCGGGGCTGGCGGTAGGACGGACCCTCGTGGCCATCCTGGAAAACTACCAGCAGCCGGATGGATCCGTAGTGATTCCGGAGGTGCTTCGCCCGTACATGGGCGGTGTCGATCGCCTGGTGCCTCCGGAGGCTTGACGCCCTCAGCCCGTCTGCATAGAAGGCGTGGGCCACGCTGCGGAGGCGTGGCCGAGTGGTTGAAGGCAGCGGTCTTGAAAACCGCCGACCGAGAGGTCCGTGGGTTCGAATCCCACCGCCTCCGTACCCCCTAGGGGTTCAGCCATGAGACTCGACCGCGAGGTCGACCTTTTCAGAAAGGAGTCGTGACCGAGTGGCCGAAGGTGCCGGATTGCTAATCCGGTGTGGGTGCAAGCCCACCGAGGGTTCAAATCCCTCCGACTCCGCCATCTTTCAAGTTCATGCACCCATAGCTCAATTGGATAGAGCGTCGGACTACGGATCCGAAGGTTAGGGGTTCGACTCCTCTTGGGTGCACCATACAAAAACCCCCGTCGAGACTTTGTTCTCGGCGGGGGTTTTTCATTGTGGGGCTAGGCTCGCCCTCCGATTCGCCGCTGAGAAGCAAGCTTCTCGAGCGAATCTCGGGCTCACCGTCGCGGGATTCCAAACGGACCGTCTCGCTGCGCTCGAAAGTCCCCTTGGAATCCTACTTGTTGCGCGGCCCAAAGGCCGCTCGTCGAGAATCCCGCTCCGCTCGCCCTCCGATTCGCCGCTGAGAAGCAAGCTTCTCGAGCGAATCTCGGGCTCACCGTCGCGGGATTCCATGGCGCCCCTCTCGGCTCCGCTCGAGAAGCACCATGGAACCTACGAATTGCGAGCAAGCAAGCTTGCCCTCGTCGAGAATTCCGCTCCGCTCGCCCTCCGATTCGCCCCTGAGAAGCAAGCTTCTCGAGCGAATCTCGGGCTCACCGTCGCGGGATTCGGTACAGCAGCAGCGCCATCGCCTCCACACCAGCCCGTGGAGCGAGCCAGCCCGCGCGCAGCTCCACCCCGACCCGCTGGGACACGAAGCCCTGGCCCCTGACGCCGAGGTTCACGGCGGTCACCCCTGCGCTGCCGTACGGGCCGACGCCGAATCGGTCGTTGCCGACCTGCAGCCCGGCGGTGGCGCTGATCAAGTGGCTCCGGTCGGTGGGAAGGTCGGTGTAGCGGAACCAGGGGGCGGCATCGACGCCGACGACCCATCGTAGGGTGCCACCGCCGTCGCACATGGCGGCGACCGCCGGGCTGCCGCTGGCCTGCACGCTGGGGCTGCCCAGGTCCTCCCACGCGAGGCCACCCCCGCGGGAGGCCCCGGCCGCTAGCCCGACGCCGAGGGTGCAGTGGTCGATGTGGAACCAGTGGTCAGCTGAGTCGACGGAGGCTCCAGATGGGGTGGTGCCCACGGGAGCGCTCGCGGGGACGGGAACCGGGTCTCCAACCTGCGGCCGGGGCCATACTTCGATGTCGAAGCCGTACCACTCCCCGGGTCCGCCTCGAGTGGCGACCGCCCACCGGCCGATGTCCCAGGCCTCGGGCTCCACCACGAAGGCGCCAGCCTCCAGCCGGCTGCCTGGGGGGCCGCCCTCGATGCGCTGGACGCGACCCGTCGGCGGGCTCAGGTGGATCCGAACCTCTTGCCCCACGAACGCCGCAACCGTGTGCCTGTCGCCGCCGAGCTCGAGACGGTCGGGTGGGTGGGGCAGCTCTGCTGCTGGGACTCGTCGTCCGTCGGTCCAGGCGAGCGGGGGCCACGCGTCGGCATCCTGTGGGTCCCGCTCTTCGTCGGGCTGGTCCTCCTCACTCTGTGGTGTGGAAGGCTTGGCGGCGGGGACCGCATCGGCGCCGGTCGAGGCAGGCGGCGCCGAGGGAGGTACGGGGAGCGATGGCTCCGCGCAGTTCCCGAGGGCCTGCACATAGCCTTCGTCGGTCCCGATGAGGATGTCCGGGCAGGCGTCTCCGTCGATGTCCGCGAGGACGGGCCTCCCCACGGGGAGGTCCCACTTTGGCAGCACCCACCCCTCGCCCGACCACGCTGCCACCTGGGGGCCGTCCGATGTGTGGAAGGCCGCTAGGTAGGTGATGGGTCGCTCTGTCTCGATGCGGCTGCCGCCTAGGTGGAGCACGGTCGGCTCGCCGCCATGCACCCAGGCCAACGTGTCCCCGACCGCCGTGAGGGCGACCAATGGTCCGCCCAACGGCAGCATCGCGCCCCCTGCCGGCTGGAGAAGCAGCAGGGTGGTGCCTCCTGCCGAGCCGAGCGCGACGGTGTCCGTGGTGGCGGCCAGGAGGGGCTTGTCTGTCACCTCGAGCTCCAGGTTCCGCACCAGCAGGGCGCTGTCGACGACCTTCACTTCGTGGGTGCCCTTGGCGCCGGTGAAGAAGACCTGGCCCTCGCCCGGGTTCCCGACAGACATGCGCGTGCACGGCGTGGGGTCGAGCAAAAGGGCCTCGCCGAGGCTCCGGCCGGCCACTGGCACGGCGGCGAGGCCGTTCTCGCCACACAACAGCACCTCGTCCCTGCCGTCGCGGTCGAGGTCGGCGACCAGGAGGTCCAACGCCTTCACGTCTCGGCGGGCCACGATGTTGCCGTCCTGGAGGGCCAGGAGACGTGACTCGTCGAGGACCAGCACGAGGGGGGGCGTGCTCCCGCCGATCACGCCCAACGCGACCGTGTGCCCCGGCAGACGCACGGCCTCGGCCGGACCAGGTTGCCACGCCAAGGCTGTCGACAGGAGCCAGAACGACATGGTCAGGCCTGCTTCGTCCTGGCTGCGTAGGCCGCCAGCTGCTCTGGGGACGCCGGCGGCTGTCGGGCCTTCCACTCCTTGTAGGGTTCCCCGTACACCCACTCCCGCGCCTCGGCGTCGGCGAGCTCTTCCCCGTGGTCCGCGGCCGCCTCCCGCACCCACCGGCTGATGCAGTTGCGGCAGAAGCCGCCCAGGATCATCAGGTCGATGTTCTGTGCTTCCTCGTGCTCACGAAGGTGGGCGAGGAGGCGGCGAAAGGCAGCCGCCTCGATGTCTCGCTGGGTCTCTGGTGTCATGGGGGCCTCTAGTAGAGGGGAGGGCGCGACCGAGCGGTCATCACGTAAGGGAGAGGATACGCCGTGCCGCCGGGCACTGCTCGGGGAGGCATGGCATGGACACGATGCGCGCGCTGACGTTCGACCGGTCCAGGGAGTCCTGGGAAACCTCCCGCGGAATGGTCCTGGAGCACGTTCCGCGTCCCGCCTTGAGAGGGGTTCGCGACCGCTCCAAAGTGGTGATCCGGGTCCGTTACGCCGGGTTCTGTGGGACCGACCGTGGGATCTGGGCTCGCAAGTCGATGACGGAGATGGTGCTCGGGTCGCTCGAGCGAACCACCACCGACAAGCGCATCTTCGGTCACGAGCTCCTAGGGGAGATTGTGGAGGTCGGAGACAAGGTGTCGGCCAAGTACGGCTACCGGGTCGGCGACGTGGTGAGCACCGAGTCCCACATCGTGTGCGGGGCGTGCATCCAGTGCCGCCTCGGGCAACACCACGTCTGCGCCAACGAGCAGATCATCGGCGTGAGCGTGGATGGATGCTTCGCCGACTACGTGAAGCTGCCAGCGAAGGCCATCTGGCCGACGGACATCGAGCGCATCCGCCCTGAGGTCGCTGCGGTTCAAGAGCCATTCGGCAACGCGGTGCATGCCTGCCAGATCACCGACCTGCGTGGCCAGAGCGTGGCCATCATGGGGACGGGGACCATCGGGCTGTTCGCGGTGCTGGTTGCCAAGGGTATGGGTGCCCGACGGGTCATCGGTGTCGACCCGGATCCCAGCCGCCGTGCCATGGCTACCCAATTGGGGGCCGACCACGTCCTGGCTCCCGCCGCACCCGACCCAGAGGCACCCCACCGCGCCGACCGGGCCCTCGCTGCGACCATCCAGGACCTCACGGACGGGTCCGGCGCCGACGTCGTCCTCGAGATGGCGGGCGTCCCTTCGTCCGTCAACAACGCCATTCGGTCCGTGCGACGGGGTGGTGACGTCGTTCTCTTCGGACTTCGGAACGGTGACCTGATGGTGGAGGACTACCACCGCATCATCATGAATGGAGTGCAGCTGCACGGGGTCGTCGGCCGGCGAATCTTCCAAACCTGGGAGATCACCAAATCCCTGCTCGAGCAGACGGACAACGGCATCCAGCAGGCCATCTGGGACGTCATCCTGGCCCGGGGGGAGGGGAGCATCGTCGACATCGACGCGTTCGAACCCAACTCCTTCGAGGCCGTGATGGGCCGGTTCCCGAAGCCGCTGCTCCGTTTCGCCTGAGCTGTGGCCTCTGGCACCCTCCCGTTGTGCCAAAGCGCTCAGCCATCGGGGAGCCGCCGCCGCTAGCCGCGATCATTTAGTCGCGAAGTGGACGCCCTCTCCACGTCGCCTGGCGTTCGACAAGGCACACGATGCCGATGGTGACGTGGCCTTCACTATGGCCGCTCCCGTTGCGCTTCCGGCGGCATGGGTGTTGCAACGCCGATTCCGTGGCGTCCCCACGGGACGCAGGAGGTAGAGCATGAGCCCCATCATCGAGACATCCACGGGTTGGGTCATGGGCATGGTCTGGGTTGCTGGAACGGGTGCCGTTGCTGCCGCCATCGGCGCTGCGGCGACTTGGGTGGGCGCCCTGCTCGGCGTTGTCTGACAACGCGATCTCCGATCACCGCGGTGCAAACGGCAAGAGATCGGGAAGATGAAAAAAGTGGATCCCAGATTGGTTGACGCGGTTCCTGCTCTTGTTAAATGGGTTGGGTCGACGGGCGGAGTGCTCAACGCGCCCCCCGCACCGACAACGAGACGATGAAGACGCACTTCGGTGCGGTGCTCGTCGGTCTTTGAAATTCAGGTAGAAGATGGAACCACGATGTGGCTCGGAAGAGTCATATCAAATGTCGTCGATTCCGTGCACTGCTCGGGAACCCGAAAGGGGTCTCAAGTCAGGAGCACAAGAATATAGTAGAGACCATTGATTAAACTGGAGAGTTTGATCCTGGCTCAGAGCGAACGCTAGCGGCGGGCTTAACACATGCAAGTCGAGCGCTTCACTTCGGTGAAGAGCGGCGGACGGGTGAGTAACACGTAGGTTACCTACCCTTTGGTGGGGAATAACCCAGGGAAACTTGGGCTAATACCGCATATGGCCTTCGGGTCAAAGGCTTCGGCCGCCAGAGGATGGGCCTGCGTCCCATTACCTAGTTGGTAGGGTAACGGCCTACCAAGGGAACGATGGGTAGCTGGTCTGAGAGGATGATCAGCCACACTGGGACTGAGACACGGCCCAGACTCCTACGGGAGGCAGCAGTGGGGAATATTGCGCAATGGGCGAAAGCCTGACGCAGCCACGCCGCGTGTGTGATGAAGGCCCTAGGGTCGTAAAGCACTGTCGGGGGAGAAGATAATGACGGTATCCCCCAAGAAAGCACCGGCTAACTCCGTGCCAGCAGCCGCGGTAATACGGAGGGTGCAAGCGTTGCTCGGAATCACTGGGCGTAAAGCGTACGCAGGTGGTTCGTTAAGTCGGGTGTGAAATCCCGGAGCTCAACTCCGGAACTGCGCCCGATACTGGCGGACTTGAATACGGGAGAGGAAAGCGGAATTCCTGGTGTAGAGGTGAAATTCGTAGATATCAGGAGGAACACCAGTGGCGAAAGCGGCTTTCTGGCCCGATATTGACACTCATGTACGAAAGCGTGGGTAGCAAACAGGATTAGATACCCTGGTAGTCCACGCCGTAAACGATGAATGCTAGCTGCTAGGGTTATTACTTCTTTAGTGGCGAAGTTAACGCATTAAGCATTCCGCCTGGGAAGTACGGCCGCAAGGCTAAAACTCAAAGGAATTGACGGGGGCCCGCACAAGCGGTGGAGCATGTGGTTTAATTCGAAGCAACGCGCAGAACCTTACCCAGGCTTGACATCCTACGAACTTGGTGGAAACACCTTGGTGCTCTCTCACGAGAGAACGTAGTGACAGGTGCTGCATGGCTGTCGTCAGCTCGTGCTGTGAGGTGTTCGGTTAAGTCCGGCAACGAGCGCAACCCCTATTGCTAGTTACCATCATTTAGTTGGGGACTCTAGCGAGACTGCCGGTGATAAACCGGAGGAAGGTGGGGATGACGTCAAGTCCTCATGGCCCTTATGTCTGGGGCTACACACGTGCTACAATGGCGTCTACAGAGGGCAGCGAAGCCGTGAGGTCGAGCAAATCCCAGAAAAGACGCCTCAGTTCGGATTGGAGTCTGCAACTCGACTCCATGAAGCTGGAATCGCTAGTAATCGCGGATCAGCATGCCGCGGTGAATACGTTCCCGGGCCTTGTACACACCGCCCGTCACACCACGAGAGTTGGTCGCGCCCGAAGTCGTGACCCCAACCAGCAATGGAGGGGAGCGCCTACGGCGAGGTCGGCGATTGGGGTGAAGTCGTAACAAGGTAGCCGTAGGGGAACCTGTGGCTGGATCACCTCCTTTAGGAGTCCATGCGCACGGCTTCGGCCAGGCGCCAGTTCACCAACGTGTCTTTCGGGACATCGCGGATGACGGACATCCAAGTAATAGTCGATGACATCGGCGATATCTTCTACCTGAATTTCAGAGACGGACCCACCTCTTCGGAGGTGCTAAGTCTCGGCTTAGAGTGGCTTCGGTCGCTCTATAGCTCTTTCACATTGCGTATATGGATAGGGTAGACGTTGTGTCGAGGATTGGGCGCAAGCCCAACGTCGATATCGAGCGCTATCTGGTGATTTTAAGCTACTAAGGGCACATGGTGGATGCCTAGGCAGTAAGAGGCGATGAAGGACGTAGGAGCCTGCGAAAAGCCTCGGGGAGCGGGCAAGCACGCTATGATCCGAGGATGTCCGAATGGGGAAACCCGGCTCAGATAACTGAGTCACCCGCAAGGGAGCCAACCCAGGGAACTGAAACATCTAAGTACCTGGTGGAAAGGAAATCAAAAGAGACTCCGTCAGTAGCGGCGAGCGAACGCGGACTAGCCCAAACCGTTCCAGGTTTCTGGAGCGGGGTTGTAGGACCTACACAACGGTACATGTAAAGCTAGCGGAAGTGGTTGGAAAGCCACGGCATAGAGGGTGACACCCCCGTACGCGAAAGCAGAGCATGGCCAGTAGGATTCCTGAGTACCCTCGGGCACGTGAAATCCGGGGGGAATCTGGGAGGACCATCTTCCAAGGCTAAGTACTACTTACTGACCGATAGTGAACAAGTACCGTGAGGGAAAGGTGAAAAGAACCCCGAGAGGGGAGTGAAATAGCACCTGAAACCGTGTGCCTACAAACAGTGGGAGCCCTTCGGGGTGACCGCGTACCTTTTGCATAATGAGCCAGCGAGTTGCGTGTCGTGGCAAGGTTAAGCCGTAAGGTGTAGCCGTAGGGAAACCGAGTCTGAATAGGGCGACAGTCGCGGCGCGCAGACCCGAAGCCAGGTGAGCTACCCATGGCCAGGGTGAAACGAGGGTAATACTTCGTGGAGGCCCGAACACACACATGTTGAAAAATGTGGTGATGAGCTGTGGGTCGGAGTGAAAGGCTAATCAAACCTGGAGATAGCTGGTTCTCCCCGAAATGTATTTACGTACAGCGTCATGTAGCACTGCCGGAGGTAGAGCACTGAAAGGGCTAGGGGGCTTCACCGCTTACCAAACCCTATCAAACTCCGAATGCCGGCAAGTGACGCATGGCAGTGAGGCTGCGGGAGATAAGTTTCGTAGCCAAAAGGGAAAGAGCCCAGACTCCCAGCTAAGGTCCCTAAATCCGCACTGAGTGGTCAAGGATGTAGGGAAGCGAAGACAACCAGGAGGTTGGCTTAGAAGCAGCCACCCTTTAAAGAAAGCGTAATAGCTCACTGGTCAAGTTTTCCTGCGCCGTAAATATAACGGGGCTAAGTGTGGTACCGAAGCTGGAGATCTTTTTAAGATGGTAGGGGAGCGTTCCAAATGCACTGAAGCGGGCGCGTGAGCAACCGTGGAGCGTTTGGAAGTGAGAATGCTGGCGTGAGTAGCGATAAAGCGGGTGAAAAACCCGCTCGCCGGAAGCCCAAGGTTTCCTGTCCAAGGATCATCCGGGCAGGGTTAGTCGGCCCCTAAGGTGCAGCCGAAAGGCGTAGCCGATGGGAATCAGGTCAATATTCCTGAACCACCATTCTGGAGCAAAGCGGGGACGGAGAAGGGTAAATCAGCCTGTCATTGGATTCAGGTTCAAGCCCGTAGGCGGATCTCGTAGGATAAAACGCGAGGTCAACGCCGAGAGGTGATGTCGAAGGTCTCCGGACCGAAGTGATCAATCCCATGCTTCCAAGAAAAGCCGCGGACTGCGTTGATGGAATGGTGACCGTACCGCAAACCGACTCAGGTGGGCAGGTGGAGAACACTAAGGCGCTCGAGAGAACTCTGGTTAAGGAACTAGGCAAATTGACACCGTAACTTCGGGAAAAGGTGTGCCATTGTTAGGTGAAGGTCCTTGCGACTGGAGCTGAAAATGGTTGCAACAAAGCGGCGGTAGCGACTGTTTACTAAAAACACAGGACTCTGCGAAAGCGCAAGCTGACGTATAGGGTCTGACGCCTGCCCGGTGCTGGAAGGTTAAGAGGAGTCGTTAGCTTCGGCAAAGCGGCGAATTGAAGCCCCAGTAAACGGCGGCCGTAACTATAACGGTCCTAAGGTAGCGAAATTCCTTGTCGGGTAAGTTCCGACCTGCACGAATGGCGTAACGACTTCCGCGCTGTCTCGACCAGGGACTCGGCGAAATCGACATGGGGGTGAAGATGCCCTCTACCCGCGGCCAGACGGAAAGACCCTGTGAACCTTTACTCTAACTTGTCAGTGGCATTCGGTTCATTCTGTGTAGGATAGGTGGGAGCCTTTGAAGCCGGCACGCCAGTGTCGGTGGAGGCACCGTTGAAATACCACCCTGGATGTTCTGGATGCCTAACCACTTCGGTGGGACATTGACTGGTGGGGAGTTTGACTGGGGCGGTCGCCTCCCAAAATGTAACGGAGGCGCGCAAAGGTTCTCTCAGCCTGATCGGAAACCAGGCGTAGAGTGCAAAGGCATAAGAGAGCTTGACTGCGAGACTGACAGGTCAAGCAGGTGCGAAAGCAGGCCTTAGTGATCCGGTGGTTCCAAATGGACGGGCCATCGCTCAACGGATAAAAGGTACTCCGGGGATAACAGGCTTATCGCGCCCAAGAGTTCATATCGACGGCGCGGTTTGGCACCTCGATGTCGGCTCATCACATCCTGGGGCTGGAGCAGGTCCCAAGGGTACGGCTGTTCGCCGTTTAAAGTGGTACGCGAGCTGGGTTTAGAACGTCGTGAGACAGTTCGGTCCCTATCTGCCGTGGGCGTAGGAAAGTTGAGAGGAGCTGTCCTTAGTACGAGAGGACCGGGATGGACGCACCTCTGGTGTTCCAGTTGTCACGCCAGTGGCATTGCTGGGTAGCCACGTGCGGACGGGATAACCGCTGAAAGCATCTAAGCGGGAAGCCCCCCTCGAGATGAACTTTCCCTGAAGGACCCAGGAAGACGACCTGGTTGATAGGCGGGGTGTGTAAGCACAGCAATGTGTTGAGCTAACCCGTACTAATTGTCCGTTCGGCTTTCTCACCAGAAAGCCTTCGCTCTTCGGAGCAAATGATTCGCTCGATACCGACCCGGTTTCCTTAGGGAAATCCGGTCTCATACAACGTCGACCCTGTCCATATACGCATGCTTCATGCGTCGATGGCGCCCTTCCCGTTCCAACGGGAGGCCACTGCAAAGTGGTCGAGCGCCTCGCCGAAGCTTGCCGCGGGGCACCTGTACTCCAGGTGCCCCAAGGCTTCGTTTCGGTCGGTGATGATAGTGCGGAGGACCCACCCGATCCCATTTCGAACTCGGAAGTTAAGCTTCAGCACGCCGATGGTACTGCAGGGGTGACCCTGTGGGAGAGTAGGTCTCGCCGGCCACCCAATTTTGAGAGCCCCCAGGATGTATGTCCTGGGGGCTTTCTCTGTTTGTGGCGCCGCGAATGGAAGGCAGCGTCGGACGGGATCCTTCCGACGGGCAGGGGAGGGACGTGCTCCCGTCAACTGACGCTCCGGTTGCCGAGCGGGCACGGTACACTCCTGGGAGGAGGTTCCATGCGCTTCACGCTCGTTTCGCTCGCCGCGCTGGCCATGGGCTGTCAGAGCGAGACGGGACTCACGAGGCCGCTGCAGCCGGTGGTCGACGGGATTCCTGGAGAGCTGGAAACCCCGTTCCGGATCGACCGCATCACCCAGGTCACCATTCCCAAGACCGATGTGCTCTTCGTCGTCGACAACTCCTGCTCGATGGAAGAGGAGCAGGTGCTGCTCGGCACCAACTTCCCCACCTTCCTGGACTGGTTCCAAGGCAGTGGGCTGGACTACCACATCGGAGTGGTGTCGACGGACATGAACGACCCGCTGCACACCGGGCGGCTTCGGTCGGTCAACGGTCAGCGTTGGGTCCAGGACACCACCGATACCCCGGAAGCCATCTTGGGGGGCATGGCCATCATGGGCACCGACGGCCACTACCTCGAACAGGGGCGTGCGGCGGCCTACACGGCGGTCGAGGTCCTTGGGGACTCGGAGAACCTAGGGTTCATCCGGGAGGACGCGGGTCTGCACATCGCAGTGGTGTCGGACGAAGACGACGAATCGGGCGGGTCCCCCGTGAGCCGGCAGGAGTTCGTCGACTACATGCTCGGAGCTCGACCTACCCGGCGGATGGTGTCCTTCAGCAGCATCGTCGGGCCAGCCTTCGGCTGCGAGAACGCCCTCGAGCCCGGGTCGGACTATCTGGCCATCACCCATGCAGTGGGGGGCGTGGAGTGGTCGATCTGCACCGAGCGATGGGATGGGGTGCTCGACCAGCTGGGCTTCACGGCGGTCGGACTGCAGCGAGAGTTCTTCCTGACCGACATCCCTGTGGTGAACACCCTGTCGGTGGCGACCGAGTACGAAGGCGTGACCATCGTGTACGAGCCGGAGACGGAGTGGGTGTACGACGACCGTCGCAACAGCATCACGTTCCTCGAACACATGCCTGAGCCCGGAGAGGTGGTGGTCGTGGAGTATCGGCTGCTCTCCTCCCTTCAAGACGACATCGTCGCCGACCTGCCCGACCTCGGGGGCTGAGGCCTCGTCCAAGGGTGGGTCGACGCGTGCGGTCGTGTCGCCTGCCGGACGGTGGCGATGCCCTGACGTCAGCCCTCGTCCTGTTTCCGAGCCCAGAATGCGAGCCGCTCGGCGATGCGTTTCTCCTCGCCCCACGGCTTGGGTTCGTACCACTTGACGTGGGCGAGTTCGCTGGGGCGGTACTGCTGGGCGACGACGCCGTAGGGATGGTCGTGGGGGTAGCGGTAGTTGGCGCCGTAGCCCTCTTCTTGCATGTGCTGAGTCGGTGCGTTGCGGAGATGGAGCGGCACGGGCAGGGCGCCCGTGCGCTTCACCTCGGCGAGGGCTGCGTCGATCGCTAGGTACGCCGCATTGCTCTTGGGGGCGCATGCGAGGAAGGTGCAGGCCTGCGCCAGAGGGATGCGTCCTTCGGGCATGCCGATGCGGTCCACGGCATCGGCGGCGGCGACGGCCACAGCGAGGCCACGGGGGTCTGCGTTGCCGACGTCCTCTGCGGCGAAGACCATCAGCCGTCGGCACAGGAAGCGCGGGTCTTCCCCCGCAGCGACGAGACGGGCGAGCCAGTAGAGGCTGGCGTCCGGGTCGCTCCCACGCATGCTCTTGATCCATGCCGACACGACGTTGTGGTGGTCCTCCCCGTCACGGTCATGGCGGAGTCCGCTCCGCTGCAGGGCTCGCTGGAGCCGCTCGATGTCGAGTCGCTCGCCGCTGGGTACGGCTTCGGCCGCGCGCTCGAGGTCGGTGAGGGCGCGCCGGGCGTCGCCGGCGGCGGCCGTGGCCAGGGCTTTCAGGACGTCTTCGTCGACGGCGGGCGGATCGATGAGGCCACGGGGGTCGACGAGGGCACGGTCCAACAGCTTGCGGACGTCGTGGGCGTCCAAGGGCTCGAGTCGGACGAGCAGGAGCCGTGAGCGGAGGGCCGGGTTCAGCGCGAAGGATGGGTTCTCAGTGGTGGCTCCTACGAGCACCAAGGTGCCGTCTTCGATGTGGGGCAGCAGCGCATCCTGCTGAGCCTTGTTCCAGCGGTGGATCTCGTCGACGAAGAGGAGGGTCCGCTGTGCCGTGAGGGAGGGTTGGCGGGCCCGCTCGACGACGGCGCGCAGGTCCTTGACGCCCGACAGCACCGCCGAGAGCTGCTCGAAGCCGAAGCCACTGGCCTTGGCGATGACCCGTGCGAGGGTGGTCTTCCCGCACCCCGGGGGACCCCACAGCACCATCGAGCCCACATGGCCGTCGTCCACGGCCCTTCGCAGGGGCCCGTCAGGGCCAATCCAACGGCTCTGCCCCACGACGTCGTCGAGGGTCTTCGGGCGCATGCGGTCGGCGAGGGGCGCGCTCATGCGGTCGCGTGCACGACCCGCTCGTAGAGGCTGGCGTCGTCGAGGAGGCGTCGTGCGCCCTGCACCACGCAGTGCTCGGGATTCTCGGCCTGCAGCACGGGCAACTCGCAGTCCTCCGCGAGGAGCGTGATGATGCCCCTGAGGTGGCTCGTGCCGCCACAGACCAGCACCCCTCGATCGACGATGTCCGCGGCGAGCTCGGGCGGAGCCTCCCGAAGACAGTCACGGACTACGTTCCGAATGCGCTGGGTGGCCTCGAGGAGCGGCTCGGACAGCGCCTTGGCGGTCACGTCGATTTCGGTCGGATGGCTGGTGGCCAAGTGTCGGCCCCGAATGCGCATCGAGAGGTGCCCGTCGACGCTCGGGGTCAGGGTGCCGACGTGGTGCTTGAGACGCTGGGCAGTCGTCTCCCCGACCAGGAGCTCGTGGGTCCGCCGCAGCCACCCCTGGACGGCGTCGTCGAGGGAGTCGCCGGCCAGCTGGACGGACTTGCGGACCACGAGGCCGCCGAGGGAGGTGATGGCGGCCTCCGTGCGGCCCGCGCCGATGTCGACGATCATCGAGCCGACGGGGTCGCTGACGGGAAGCTCTGCACCCAGGGCGGCTGCGATCGCGGTGGACACCAGCGCGACGTCGCCAGCTCCTGCGGCGCGGGCGGACTCGAGTGCGGCGCGTCGCTCCACCTCGCTGGTGGCCGTCGGTATGCAGATGAGCAGCTTCGGGCGCCGCAGTCCCCGGGACAGCTGGGCCAAGAAGGCACGCAACATCTGCTCGGTGGCCTCGAAGTCGGCGATCACACCGCCGCGGATGGGGCGCACCACGGACGTACCGGGGGGCGCTCGACCGATCATGCGCGCCGCTTCTTCTCCGACGGCCACGACCTCGCGGCCTCGGGCTCGGGGAGCCGTCGCGACCACGCTTGGGGCCTCGAGCACCAGGCCCCCAGTGCGGGACACGATGCGGGTCGCCCAGGTGCCGAGGTCGACGGCCAGGTCCGCCGATGGCTTTGCTTTTTGCCCGAACACGGGCCTATTGGTCCATCGTGTGGAAGCCGGTGGTCTCGTCGACCACGACCAGCTCCTTTTCCATCAGCTTGGCGTACTGGCTCGCCTCGGAGCGCAGAGGGGACGGCCCCTCCTGGATCACCATGCGCTCGCCCTTCGTCGTGATGGCCTTGATCGCGTACGTGCCGGTGCGTTGGCTCACGTACTCGAGCTTCTGGATGTCGTCCCACAACAGTCGATCGGTCTCGATGCCGGTGCGGTATTGAGTGGTCCACACCACGGAGCGGGTGTCCTGGTCGACCAGGATGCGCTCCTCGGTGGGCTGCATGACAATGAAGCCCAACACCAGGGCGCCCACGAAGGCCATGGCAGCGAACGACACCAGCAGGGCGATGGGGCCAGCCCAGCTGCCGGTCGTCTCCGGCGTGTCGAAGTCGTGCCAGCACTCCTTGCAGCGGCTGGCGGACTTCGGGACGGTGAGTCCGCAGGACGGGCAGTCCTTCGTCTTCATGGCAACTCCCCCAGGGGTCTCGGGTGCGGGCACGGTTGCCCGGGTCGCCCCGACTAACCGTCCTTGTCGAAGGTCGGGTAAGTCCTCACAGACGCGTGACCCGCCAGGCCCAAGCGCTCGCCAGGCATACGGCGGCGGCCAACAGGGGCCAGCTCGACCACATGGTCCCGCCGCCGATGCAGGCCAGGACGCTCCCACCCCAGGCGACGTGCTCGGCGCCGCGCCCGCGGCGAGACTCGATCGGCGCGGGTTGGGTTGGGCCGGAAGGGGAAGAGTGGGGCACGAGGATAGTGTATCCCTGGGACCTGGGGCTTCGGCCGTCGCTGCATGCGCCTGGGATGCCCAAGGAGCCACCCGTGGACCCCGTCACCCGTACGCTCGCTCGATGGATGGCTGCCCCCCCGCTGTGGATGGGCCGCCAGCTGCACCGCTGGGTCACGGGGGCGCAGGCCGTGCTGGAGGTCCCCGTGGGCCCCATCGCGGACCTCGCCGAGCGGCAAGCGTGGCTGCTGCGGCTAGGTCGGGTCGCCGCGGATCCCCATGTGGCGGCGGTGGTGCTCCGCATCGACGGCCCATTGGGGGGCTGGGCGGCCCACGAGGACCTGCGGGGGGTGGTGGGGGAGCTCCGCCGTGCCGGCAAGACGGTCGTGGCGCAGCTGCAGACCCCCGGCAACGCGAGCCTATGGGTGGCGGCTGCGTGCACCAGGTCGGTGATCGTGCCGACTGGGGAAGTGGCCCTCGTCGGGATCGGTGCCGAGCTCACGTTCTTCGGCGCCCTCTTGGAGCGTGTCGGGGTGCAGCCAGACTTCGAGGCCGCGGGCGCCTACAAGTCGTTCGGCGAGCCGTGGACCCGCCGCTATGCCTCGCCAGCGAACCTCGAGGCGACGCGAACGCTCGTGGACAGCCTTCACGAGCGCTTGGTGGCGGACCTCGCCCACGATCGCAATCTGAGCCGAGAGCAGGTGATCGCCTGCATCGAACGTGCCCCCCTCTCCGCGGCCGATGCTGTCGCCTCTGGCCTGGTGGACCAGCTCGCCTACCCGGACCAGCTTCAGGAGTCGCTGCTCGAACAGTACGGTGCCGACGACCCGGTACCCTTTGGCGCCTGGGCTCGCCGAGACCTCTTGTTGGAGCGGCTGTCCCGGGTCGGTGGTCCCACTGAGCGGGTGGTGGTGCTCCACCTTGACGGTCCTATCGGTATGGAGGCTGGGTCGTCCGGCATGGGCGCGGTGCAGGTGATTCCTCACCTGGAAGACCTTCGGGAGGACAGCTCGGTGGCGGGGGTGGTGCTTCACGTGTCGAGCCCCGGTGGCTCGGCCATCGCCAGCGACCGAATGTGGCGGGAGGTCGACCTGCTGCGCCGCGCCAAGCCGGTGGTGGCTTGCTTCGAGGATGTGGCTGCGAGCGGTGGCTACTACCTCTCTGCTCCCGCCCAGCACATCATCGCGCGGCGCACGACGCTCACCGGCTCCATCGGGGTGTTCGGGGGCAAGCTGGTGATGGCCGACGGGCTGCGGCAGGTGGGGGTGCATCATCAGCAAGTGCTCGCGGGGCCGAACGCAGCGATGTTCTCGCCGTCGGAACCGTTCAACCCCAGCCAGCGTGCGCGCTTTCGAGAGAGCCTGCAACGCTTCTACGATGGGTTCGTGGAGCGAGTCGCTTCGGGCCGTGGCCAGTCCGAGGACGACATCGAGCCGCACTGCCGTGGTCGTGTGTGGACGGGGGAGCTCGCCAAAGATCGAGGCTTGGTGGACCGCTTCGGTGGGGTGCCCGAAGCCGTGGCTCGGGTGCGAGAGCTGGCCGCTTGCCCTCGTGCCCAGCGGGTCGACCGGTCCTTCCGGCCCCCGTGGCAGGGGCTGTTTCGCCAAGGGCTGCGGCACGTGCTTCCGGCCGCTGCGGTGGCGCCCGTGTCCGGGGCGATGTGGATGGCGGCCCACGCCGGCGAGCCGCTCGCGATGTGGCCCTTCGAGCTGAAGGTTCGGTAGCTAGCTCCCCGCGTGTGCGGTCACTGCTCCGCGTCCCCGTAGACCCATCGAAGCGCCATGCTGAAGCCGAGCACCCGCTTCACGTAGCGTCGGGTCTCGGTGTAGCTGATGGACTCCGCCCATCGATCGAAGGGAGGGGGGCCTTCCGCCGCCTCGGTCCAGCGCCGCACGGCCTCCTCGCCTCCGTTGTAGGACGCCACGACTGCGGGCACGCTGGAGATGTCGAGGAGGCCCTTCAAGCTCTGGGTCCGCTCGCCCAACTCGAGGGTCCCTAGAGCTGCGTTGTAGGGGCCTGCGTACAGGTCGTCGACGGCGAACGGGCGCTCGGGGAACAAGGTCGGATGAAGCCGCTCGCCGACCTCCGGCATCAGCTGCATGAGTCCTCGGGCGCCAGCTGGGGACGTGACCTCCGGGTCGAGGCCACTCTCGGCGACCATGACACCGTAGGGGATGGCCGGGTCGAGGCCGTAGCGGGCCGCGACGGCCTCGACGAGACGTCGCTCGGGCCGCGGGTAGCAGGCCTGCATCGCGACGGGGTCCCCGTCCTTCCAAGGCTTGGTTGCCTTGGGGCACGCGAGCTTCTTGGCCCCCTTGTAGTCGCCGGCCTCGAGCCGAGCCCATGCGAGCGGGAGGATATCGGCGCCGCCGCCCTTCACGGTCGCCAGCTCGGCTCGGGCCCATGGGCGGAGCCCTACCGCCGTGAGTCGGCGAGCCCGCTCGAAGCCTCGGTGGCTGGCGAGGGCCTGTGTGGGGGCGGGCACCACGGCGTCGTCGCGCTGGGGGAAGCGGTGGCCGATGCGGGCAGCGGCAAACCAAGCGTAGCCCGACGTCGGCCAGTTCAGCATGACCTTTCGCAGGGCTTCCTTCCCCTCCGGAATGCCTCGCTCCTCGGCATCCATGGCGATCCAGTACGCGGCTCCTGCGGCCAGGGCAGAGCTGCCGCGTTCGGTTCGGAGGCGCCGCAGATCGGTCAGCGCACTCTTCCGGTCGCTGTCATAGCGAACCATGGCGCGAAACCACAGGGCCTCGTCGAGGTGGGCCGACTGGGGGTACCGCTCGAGGTGGGCGGAGAGCTCTGCCACCGCATCGTCGACCCTTCCTTCGTCCCAGGCCATGTAGCCGAGCTTGAAGCTGGCGAAGTCCGCCTTCTTGTGGGTGGGGTGGGCAGCGAAGAGGCGACGGTACACGACCGCCGCGGAGGCGTAGTCCCCCATGCGGGCATGGGAGAGAGCGTAGGTGAACAGGGCCTCGGGTGGGCCTGCCGCTGCCTCGGGTGCACCGTAGACCTGTGCCCACAGCTCGATGGCTCCGGCGTGATCTCGGGCCCTGCTGCGTGCGTCGGCCAGGGCGAGTCGGGCCTCTTTGCTGGTCGCGCCTGTGTGGAGTGCCTCGTAGTGGGGGAGCGCCTCGTCGTTCCGGTAGGCGCGCCGCAGGCTCTTGGCGCGCGCACGCCGCAGGGTCAGGCCCGCCTCGCCGTCCGGCCATAGGGGCTCACCGAGGTCTGCAAGGGCGCTCTCGGCGAGGGTGTCCTGTCCTCCGGGAGAGCCGTCGACCCACACCTGGCGCAGCAGCTCCACCTGCCGGGCACGACCCCCCTCTTCGCCGGCCAACGATGCAGCGAGCAGCTTGGCGTCCCGACCTCGTGGGCCGTCGAACAGCGAGGCCAGCGCCTTGGCGCGGGCGGCGGGGTCCGGCAGGGCCTGGGCCCGGGCAAAGTGAGCGTCCGCAGCCAGCGACTCGGGGAGCACGAGGCCGTCCAGGGCGGTCGCGGCCTCCTCCCGGCGGCCGACCCCCACGAGGGCCAGGCCTCGCTGCCACTGGACGTAGGCGTCGAGGGGGCCCTTCGGGAGGCCCTCCAGTCGGGTCAGGGCGTCCTCGTGCCGGCCCAGCTGGTTGGCACACCAGGCCGCGGCGAGCTGTTCGTCCATCACCGCGTTGGATGCCGGCGGTCCGGGCTTCGGTGGCGGCACGGTTTCGAGCACGGCACCGCAGTCGCGGGTGGCCACGCGGTCGGCGGTGGGGGAGGGGGCGGCAAGGGCCGTGGAGGGGAGAAGGAGGAGGAGGAGGGAGCGGGTCAGAAGGAGCCTCCCAGGCGGGCGTAGAAGGGGGCGAGGGGATCCACAGCGGGATCGAAGCGCTGGTTGCCCAGCAAGCCGACCCCGTAGCCGAAGCGGCCCGTGAGGGACAGCGACCACAACACGGTGCCCCGCACCAGAATTTCGCCACCGACCCCGACCAATGGGTCTTGTCCCGCGGCCTGGAGAACCTCCACGGCCGGCACGGGCCCGGGGTTGTTGAAGGCGTTCCCAGCGTCCACGAATCCGGCCGCGCTCACGTTGCGGAGGAACGCAGGCCACATGCCGAACCCGCGCTGGATCTGCGCGATGGGCATGCGGTACTCGGCGGACGCGAGCCAGAAGAGGTCGCCGAAGTCGCTGCCGAACGGGTAGCCACGCAGCATGCGGAACTCGTCCGGGGTCACCGTCACGCCGCCGTCTCCGAAGGAGCCGCCGAGCTGGTAGTAGTTCCCGAGTACCTGGGAGCCACCAAAGGTGGCCCCGGCACCTGCGCGCATGGCCAGGACGTGGTTTGGGATCAGCGGGTTGACGACATACTCGGCGACATCACCGGTGAGCTGCACCTGGGTGAAGGGCTGGAGCTCGCCGTCGGCGTCTTGCCGGAACGACCCGAGCCAAGGGGTGAGCAGCCGCCCGACCACACTGGCGGTGCGGGCGTCTTCTGCGCTGATGGCGTACGCGGTGGGCTGGGACCAGGCGTAGCGCCAGCCGCCAGAAATGGCGCCGATGGTGCCCCGCAGCGGGATGAGGGGCTCGTACACGTTGGATGGCAGAGGTTGAAGGTTGGCCCGCCGGGTGATGCTGTATTGGGCGAACACGCTCTCCCGGAATCGATAGGGCCAGGACACGGTCGCCGCTGCGGATTGGCGCTTCTCCCAGTAGATGCTGGGCGGGTCGGTGCCGAAGAGCGCGGGGCCTCCGTCGTCGGTGGTGGTCCCCTCGGGGCCCGTGAAGGCGAGCTGTGCCGCCGGGACCGCGCGAGTGCTTGCGCCGAAGCTGTAGACCGGGAGCCAACGGTTGATGACGATGCTGGCGCCGGCCCCGAGGTACTCGGCATCGGTTCGGTAGTTGATCTGGGCCGACCAGGAGTATCGGGACAGGGCGTCGGTGGCGGACGTGGCCAGCGTGCCTTGCAGTCCCGGGCAGAAGAAGGTCTCGTCGAGGCAGGTCGCCTGGAAGGTCGGGCCTGGGCGGAACGGCGTGGTGTTGACCAGGGGGATGACGTAGCGAGGCAGCAGCGTGCCCAGCGGGTTGTACCGCTTCGGTGTGATGCGGAAGTCGTAGTCCAGCTCTTCGCCGAAGGCGTCCTCGATGTCCGGCGCGTCGAAGCTGTCGAGAACCTCGCTGGGGGCTGGGCTCTGGGCCACGGAAGGCACGAACGGAAGCGACGGGAGGCCGTGCTTCGGGGCCAGGGCGTCGCCAGACCATGCCGCCACCGACGCGGTGTCGGGGGCCGCGGTGGGCGGACCAGCCAGCTCCCGAAGGGGGGTGGGCCAGCGAGGAAGGCGAGGGATCGTGCCTCGGTCGAGGAAGCGCTCGGGGTTCAGGTCGAGCACGCGGATGTCCCATCCGTCGGCGCTGTACTGCTGGTACGCGAGCCGCGTGCCATCGGGGTGCACGGTCGGACGCACGGCCCCAGTGACCACATTGGTGACCTGGTACAGCTTCTCGGTGGCGACCTCGACGCCGTACACGTTGGGGATGCCAGAGCGGTCGGACACGAAGTACAGCCACTGGCCGTCGGTGGACCACACAGGGTCGACTTCGATCGCGACATCGGCGGTGAGTCGGCGCAGGGGCTCCCCATCTGGCGAGTACAGCCACAGGTCCCTTCGGCCCTGCTGCCACACCGACAAGGCCACGGCTCGCCCGTCGGGGCTGAAGCGGGGGGTGCTGTATTGAGTGTGGTCGTCGTTGTCGGTCAGCGGGTGGCGGCGTCGGTCGACGGTGGCCACCTCGAGCTGGTTGTTCTGGGCTCGGTTGGTGACGTACAGCAGCTTCGTGCCGTCGGGACTGAAGTCGGGGTCGCGGGCTCGGGCGCCCGTCGTGAGGGCGGTGGTGCCGCCGCCCAGCACGTGCAGGTAGATGTCGGACCACGTGTTGAACCGGTTCACCACATGGCTTCCGGCGTAGACGAACGCTTTGCTGTCCGCTCGCCAGGTGACGTAGCTGGCGCCACGGTCCTGGAGGATCTTCTCGGGGGCGTACCCCTCGCCGTCGCTCATCCAGATGGAGGAGCCGGTGCGGAGGTCGTAGCAGGACCACACGAGCTTGTCTCCGTCCGGGGAGAACGCTGGTGCGCTGCAGCTGGACTGGGCGTCGGACAAGCTCACTTGCCGACCGATGGTCTCTCCTTCGGCGCGGACCGCGTCGGCCTGGGCCGTGTACTCCGCGATGGTGTCGGCCTTCCAGTGCTCGTACATGGGGCGGAAGCGTTCGCCGAAGGCGAGCTTGCCCGGGAGCACGTAGGGGATGCGTCCGCCGTAGAGGTGCGTCCATCGCGTCCAGACATCTTCGCCGTGATGGAAGGCGACGTGCTCGATGAAGTCTTGGCCGAAGACGTAGCGGAGGTTGCCCGAGGGCGGCTCGGGCTGCAGGCCGTCGAGGTTGCCGAGGGGAGGGAAGTCGTCCTCCACGACGGCCGTGCGCTTGAGCATGTCCGGCCAGCTCGCCCGGCCTCGCCCCCCCTCGGTGTGGCGGGTCTCCTGGAACGTGGCCAGTCCTTCCACCATCCACCACGGCGAGATGTCGTTGGTCGAGGCGATGCGGCCCACCACCGCACGGGCCGCTCGCACGATGGCGTGGTTGGTGTCCATGTGAAGGACGTGGGTGAGTTCGTGGGTGAAGATCGCGGTGTTCCAGTCCTCGTAGAGGTTGAGGCTGGAGCTCGCGGTAGGGGCCGTCACGTACACCGTGATGGACGGGTAAGGGACGGTGCGGGCGAAGCCGTTCGCCGAGTCGGTGCGGTCGACCAGCACCACCTCGGTCTTGGGGCGCGGGGTCCAGGCCATCTCCTCTGTCATCTCGTCGTAGACGTCCTCCACCATGCCGGAGAACTCGTCAGCCACTTGCTCGATGCCTTGGTGGAAGTGGATGCGGAAGTGCTCCGTCTCCAGGGTTCTCCACGTGAGATCCGGGTCGTAGGACGCGGCTCGGGCCGGCGCAGTCGACAGCCATAGGGCGCCGAGGGCGAGGGCGATGGGGCGAAGGAGGGAAGGCAGCACGCCCCGTTGTAGCCGGAGGGACCGGCTGCGGTCCACAGGCAACGACGGGGCGAGGCCTCGACCGAGTGGTCCGGCATCGGCGTGCGTGCCCCTTGGGCCACAGCCGTGTGACAGCCGTTGCGCCCTAGGGGGCACGCGATAGGCGTACATCGAGCCTTGCTGGAGGCGCCCATGGCCGATGCGACGAACCCCGGCCCCATCCTCGTGGTCGACGACGAGGACGACCTTCGCTCCCTCCTCGAGCTCAACCTGACTCGGGAAGGGTTCGACGTCGTGACCGCAGCGAACGGTGCGGAGGCGCTCGCCATGGTCGCGTCCCATCGTCCACAGCTGGTCGTGCTCGACCTCATGCTCCCCGACGTGCCTGGCACCGAGGTGTGTCGCCGAATCCGAGCGAATCCCGACCTGGCCACCACGCCGATCATCATGCTCACGGCGCGTGGTGAGGAGATCGACCGGGTGGTCGGCTTCGAGCTCGGTGCCGACGACTACGTGGTCAAGTCGAGCTTCTCCGTGCGCGAGTTTCTCCTCCGCGTTCGAGCGGTGCTGCGGCGGGCGCAGGTCGCGGGCCGCGGGGCCGCGCCTCCTCCCCCGGTCGGGGACGCGCTGGTGCACGGGGTTCTTCGCATCGACCTCGGGGGTCATCGGGCCTTCGTCTCGGGCGGGGAGGTGCCCCTCACCGCCACGGAATTCAAGCTCCTCCACGCGCTTGCATCCCGACCGGGGCGCGTGCTCTCTCGTGGGCAGCTCCTCCAGGATGTGTGGGACATGCCGCCCGACATCAACACCCGTACCGTCGACACCCACGTGAAGCGCCTGCGCGAGAAGCTCGGAGAGGCGTCCGTGCATCTGGAGACCGTGAGGGGCGTCGGCTACCGCTTCAACGCCAGCCCTCGGTGAAGCACACCCACTGGATGTCCGGAGCGGCAGCGGCCGTGGGCATGACGGCTGTGGTGTCTGCCGCGCTCGCGCGCATCCCCGACGACCCCGCCACGGGACTGGCGTGGGGGGCTGCGGTCGGCGGCGTCGCTGCGGTGATCGCCGCCTTGTCGGTTCGGTGGGCCCTCGAACCCGCGCAGCGGGCAGAAGCCGACCTGATCGCCCGGCTGGACGGACCCGCTTCGGGGGTGCCGATCTCTGGGCCTCCCAGTCCCATCTCCGAGGCGGTGTCCAGGCGCCTTCATCGCCACCGGGAGGAGATCGATGAGCTGAAGCGGGACCGGATCCAGGTCCAGCGCGACGTCCGAATGGCCATGCGGGTGTCGGAACAGAGCCGGGTAGGTCTGGCGATCGTGGAGCGGCACGAGGGCCGCTTCACCTACACCAACCCACGCTTTCGGGAGCTCTGCCGGTTGCGCAGCGATCCGATCGGGCGACGGCCCTTGGAGGTGGTGCCAGCCGTGGAGGTGCACGAGTCGGTGACCGCCGCGTTGGAGGGCGAAGACGTGTCGCTCGACTTCGCCACGGGCTGGGGGGACCTCAAGGTCCGGGTGGAGGGTCTCGACGACGAACACGTCACCGTTCGCCTGGAAGACATCACCGTGGAGCGAGAGGCGGAGCGGTCTCGCTCGGACTTTGTGGCCAACGTGTCCCACGAGCTGCGCACCCCCATCACTGCCTTGATGGGGTACACGGAGACCCTTCTGGCCGACGCCGACCAGCTGCCGCCGGCCGTGGCCTCCATGTTGGGCACGATCGAGCGGAACGCCAGGCGGCTGCGTGACCTCTTCGAGGACCTGCTGCGACTCCATCGCATCGAGACCCGACGCAAGCAGCTCCCCGTGGAATGGCAGCGGCTCCAGCCGGTGCTGGTGGATGCGGTGATCGATGCTGTGGACCAAGGCGCCCAAAGGGGCGTCGATCTCGCGCTCGAGGTCGACGACGACCAGATGGCATGGTGTCACCGCGACGCGCTGGTCGCGATGGTCGGCAACCTGGCGCGCAATGCGGTGTCCTACACCCATGACGGAGGCCACGTGTGGGTTCGCGCTCGCTCGCTGGAGGACGGCGCCGTCACCATCGAGGTGCAAGACGACGGCATCGGCATCGAGGCCCATCACCAAGAGCGCATCTTCGAGCGCTTCTACCGGGTCGACGAAGCCCGAAGCCGGCGAGCGGGGGGCACGGGTCTCGGGCTAGCGATTGTGAAGCACTACGCGCTCGCCACCGGGTGCACGGTGTCCGTGTCCAGCGCCCACGCGCAGGGCGCCACCTTCCGGCTGGAGCTACCCGCCGGAGGGTGAGGCTCGCAGGGCCTACAGGCCGTGCTCGCGGAAGAACGCGACGGACTCGCTGGCCCCGTCGATGTCCTTGCAGCCCTGCTTGCCGCCGGGCCATGCATGCCCACCGCCTTCGACGAGCAACCAGCGCACGTCGCCCTTCTTGCAGCCTTCGTAGCGCTTCTCGACCACCTTCATTCCATCGCTGGCCTTGTCGGGCAGCTTGTTGGGCTTGGGGTTCGCCTTGCAGTCGTTGTGGTCGACGAAGAAGTCGAGGGTGTCCTGGATGCCGATTCGGCCGGGGCTGGAGCCACCGGGCTTCTCGCCCCGCCCTTCCCAGGGGTTCTTCGGGTCGGCGTCGCCGATGATGAACTGCATGGGGCGCGGGGTGAAGGTCCCCTGACAGGCCTCCTGGGTGTCGAGTTCCAGCGTCTGGTTGACGACCGTGAAGGCCTGGAATCGGTCGGACGACAGGCACGCGAGGCGCATCGTCTGCTGGGCGCCGTTGCTCCACCCCACCGCGAACACCTTGCTGTTGTCGATGGGGTAGTTCTTCACTGCCTCGTCGAGGATCTGCTCCACGAAGCGCACGCCGTAGTCGAGCTCCCCCTTCACGGGCATCCAGCCGGCCTTGTCGGGCTCCACGGTCTGGCCGTCGGGGAAGATCAGGATGAAGTCCTGCTCCATCTGGCCCTCCCACATCGCCGCCGCCTGGGCGGAGCTGGCGCCGTGGCCGCCGTGGTGCATCACGATGGCGGGAACCTTCTTCCCGCTCTTCGCGACGGACTTGGGCACGTGCACGATGGCACCCCGCTTCACCCCTCGGTAGGTGATCTCTAGGAAGTCGGCTCCCTTGGATGCGGCTCGGTCGGCGTTGCCGCCTCGCTTGCCGCTCTTGCCCTTGCGGGGGGTTTGTTCCGTGCCGTCATTTCCAGATCGGGGGTTGGGACCATCGGATCCATTGAGGATTGCCGAGCATCCAAGCAAAGTGAGCCACCACATCATGTCGCCTCCATCGCGTCGCGGCGCGCAGTATCTCACTGCAGCAACCTGAGTCGGCTACACGAGAGATACGCGGAGGGAACACGCGAAGCTGCGAGGCGAGTCCTAGGGGCAGACAGGCTCGGGCCGGGTGCCGTACCAAACCGACTCGATGCCTTGGTCGAACTGGGTCATCGTCATGTGGAGAGCGCCATCGGCGCTGGACACAATCGACGGTTGACCATGCTTGATGCTCTGGGGCATGCCGTGCTCCCAAGGCTGCTCGAACTGCCATCCTGCGGGACATTTCGCCGCCAGCTTCACCCGCTGGTCTTCGTCGGCGTACAGGATGACTGGGATGCCGTCCTGGGTGGCGAGCGATGGCTGGCCGAGTCGAGAGGTTCGAACCACCTCTTCGACCGTCCAGTCCCCGTACGAACCGCACGTGGCGGTGTCGCAGGTAGCGAGCATGATGCGATCCAGCGCGGTGGCCCGCTCCACCCAGGTGAGCAGCAGCTCTCCGCCGGACGACACCAGCACGGGGTCTTCGCCGCGGTCCGTGGGGACCATCATCGGAAACGCGGAGCCGTCGGCCCACAGCCACGTGGAGCGCGTGCCTGAGCGTGCGCTGGTGAAAGCCACCACGGGCTGGCCGTTGTGCATCGCGACGGCCGGATGGTCGTCGGCGTCCGGCGAGAGCCCGCTGGGGTTGAACTCCTTGCGCCAGCCTGAGCGTTTGCGTTCGGCGCACACCACCTCGTCACGAAAGACCGGACCGAACGCCTTGAAACAGGCGATGAGGCCGTTGTTCGTGAAGGTGAAGTTGCCCCGGCCCTTCTCGAGGCCCGCGCCCGATGGCGCCGTCACGGGGAGGATGGTGGTGGCCATCGTGGCGCGATCCACCCACACGAGCTCCACCTCGTAGGGGACGAGTCCGCAGGACCCGTGAACCACAGGGTCGCAGTCCACCAGGCGTTGCACCACGACGCTGTCGAGGCCAGGCTTGGCGTGGATCGCGGGAACGAAGGACTCGGGGATGGCAGGACCGCCGACGTCGGCGGTGGCAGTGCGGATGCCGTTCTCGAAGCGCGTGAGCCGCTGCACGTGGACCAACGCGTCGTAGCGCTCCCAGGTGACCCACACTTCATCATCCACCGCGGCCACGCTGGGGTTCCCGATGTCGTCGTTGACGGTGGGGACGGACTCCAAGAACACGGCCGACCACGGGGAGGGCAGGGCGGTGTCGGAGGTCTCAGCGGTCGTGCCAGTGCCTGCGGCGCGGGCCTGCTGGAGCAGCGCGCCTTGGTGGACGGCCGGTCCGGCGTCGGGCGTGTGGCAGGCAAGGAACGCAAGTAGGGACAGTGAGATCATGGCGCCATCATGTCATCGATTTGGGGGTCCCGCAGCGAGTGGCCTCGCTCTGGGGTGGGTTCGCGTTGCTGCGGCTCAGAAGCCGTGACGCACGTCTTCGCCCTCGACCAAGAAGACGACCATCTCGCCTAGGTTGCAGGCGTGGTCGGCGACCCGCTCGAGGTGCTTGGACATGCTGGTGAGCGACAAGGCGCGGTCGACCTGATCGGGATGGGCCGCCATGGCCTCGATCCACTTGGTGAACGCCTTGCGGTTGAGCTCGTCGACTTCCTTGTCGCGGGCAATCAGATCCCGCGCCACCTCGCTGTCGCCCTCGAGGAAGGCATCTGCAGCGGCTCGAATCATGTCGGCGGCGAGCTCCCCCATCTTGGGGAGGTCTTGCCCGGGCTCGACGCCGTTGCCTCGAGCCAGATGGAGGCCGCGCTCGGCGACGTTCACGGCGAGGTCGCCGATGCGCTCGAGGTCGGTCACCATCTTCATGACGGTGGTGATCATGCGCAGCTCGAACCCTTGGGGGCTTCGGGTCGCGAGGTAGGACAGACAGAGTCGGTCGATCTCGACCTCGAGCTTGTCCAGCTCTCGATCTGCATCCACCACGCTGCGGCCGAGGGCAGGGTCCCGGTCCACGACGCTCCGTACCGCCAGGCGAACCATCGACTCAGCCCGTACGCACATCTGTAGGAACAGGGTGCGGATGCGCTCGAGTTCGGCCTCTGCAGGGCTTCGGTACGCCAAGTGGGTCCTCTGGGGGCGGGCCTAGGGTGGATGAGGCTTTTAGCCTACTACTTCGACCTCGTCGCGGCTGACGCGCTGCTGCAGCTCCTTGAGCGTGTCGGAGCGCTCAGGATCTGTTTCATAGACGGCACGAAGCTGGCTGACGAGGTCCTTGGCTCGTCGGAAGCCGCTGATGAGGTCGCCGGCGACGTCGGTGTCGCTATGGACCATCAGCAGCACGTCCTGCAGGCTGTCACCGTTCGCCCAGGCGCGGCCGAGGAGCATGAGGTCGGGATCGAACTCGTATTCCAGGCCGCCGATGGTCGCGGCCTCCATCACCACCTCGCTCCGCTGGATGCGGCCGATTTCCTTGGCCAGCGCCTTGTCGGCGCGGGTCGGGCGGGCGTGGCAGCGGACGTGACGGCCCAGCTGGTTGGTCACGCTGCAGCAGACCCCGAACAGCTCTTCGGGAGTGAGGGACTCGAAGACTCCCTCGAGGACCATCTCGGTGACGAAGATCTCGGAGATCTGCAGGTGCTGCAGCACGCGGGCGCCCGCATTGAACGACAGGTCATCATCCAGGTAGCCGACGCCGTTCAGGAACTCGACCTTCACACTGAACTCGTCCCAGCAGCGGCTCTCCGCGCGGTCCGCCCGCTTCTGGAGCTTCTTCACCTGGCTCTTGCCGCCGCCCTTGCGGCCGGAGGGTTGGCGCTCGGCCTCCTCTCGCAGGCGCTGTGCTGTGCGCTCCATGTGCCAGGACAGAAACGACTTGTCGACGATCTGCCGAATCTGCTCCATCGTGTGGCTCGCGAGGAGGTTCACCACGGAGTTCCACGACAGGTTGAAGGAGCTCCGCACGGGCTCGTACGCCGCTTCCTCGTATCGGAGGAGGTGCGGCCGGATCTCGCCGTACTCTTCGAGATCGCAGCGGACGATGACATGGCCATGGCCATCGAGCCCACGACGCCCAGCACGCCCGGCCATCTGCATGAACGAGCGGGTGGGCAGCGGGGACAGGCTGCGCCCGTCGTACATCTTCACCCCGTCGAACACGACGGCCCGGGACGGCATGTTGATGCCGAGAGCGAAGGTGCTCGTGCAGTACAGCACCTTGATGAGGCGGGCCTCGTAGAGTTCCTCCACCAGGGCCTTGAGCTGGACGTGGAGGCCGGCATGGTGAAACGCGATGCCCTGGCTGTACAGGTGGCGCAGGTCGTCGTCGAGGGCCGGGCCCAGGTCCATGGCGGCCTGGCGCAGTTTCTGGTTGAGGATGTCGGCCTCGTCGCCGTCCACCAAGGAGCGACGCAGGTGGTGACCCAGGGCTCGGGCACAGCGCTCCGTGTCGCGTCGGGAAAACACGAAGTACAACGTGGGGAGCATCTCCCCTTCGATCGCAGCATCGATGGCGTCGAGATGCCCGGTCCGACGGCGCCCCCGTCCGCCCCCGCGACCCCGGCCCTTCTCACGGCCGCGGCCTCCACGCTCCTTGCGTCCGAGGCTTCCCTTCTTGCGCTGGTGCACCTTGTCGTAGGCGGGCCGCTCCACCAGTCCCGTGTCCACGGAGAACAGGTAGTGGGTGAGGGGGACCGCTCGCGTTTCCTCGACGACGACCTCGACCTCGCGCTCCCGGACGTCGGCCAGCCAGTCGGCGAAGGCGTAGAGGTTCGACAGCGTGGCGGAGAGTCCGACGATCTGTACGTGGTGCGGGAGGTAGATGAGGACCTCCTCCCAGACCGTGCCTCGCTCCCGGTCGTCGAGGAAGTGGATCTCGTCGAGCACGACGGCTCGGAGGTTCTCCAGCTTCTCTCCGCCGAGGAGCATGTTGCGAAGGATCTCGGTGGTCATGACCAGGCATGGAGCATCGCGTCGGATGACCAGATCGCCCGTCACCAGACCGACCTTGTCTTCCCCGTAAAGCCGGACGTAGTCGCGGAACTTCTGGTTGGACAGGGCCTTGATGGGGGCGGTGTAGATCACCTGCTTGCCCTCGGCGAGGGCCTGTTCCACCAGCCAGTCGGCGATGATGGTCTTCCCGGTGCCTGTGGGGGCACACACGAGGGCCGTCTTGCCGGCATCGAGGGCGTCGATGGCGTTGATCTGGAAGGGGTCGAGGGTGAGTCCGCGGTACTGCATGGGGTGGGCTATCTGACCCGGGCTTCGTGGGCTTGTCCAGGTGGCGCGAGGTAGGGTGAGACCCATGGAGATTGCGGCCTGGACCTGTGCATTGGGCGGCATGGTGCTCGGCGGACTGCTGGCGCCGGTGCCGGGCTTCCCTGGGTGCGCCGTGGCCTACCTGGGGTTGGTGGCGTTCGCGGGGCTCACGGACTTCCGCACCCTTCCCGTGGAGGCGCTGTGGATCGGACTCGCCTTCGTGGTGGTCGCAACCTTGGTCCAGTTGGTGGCTCCCGCAGTCACGTCCCGCGCTGCAGGGGGGGCCGCGGGTGCGGCGTCGGGGGCGGCCGTCGGGGCCACCTTGGGTTTGCTCGTCCCTCTTCCGGGGGCCGCCTGGGGCGCCAGCCTCTTGGGCGCCGCCGTCGGAGGGTTTGCCCTGTCTCGGCAAGGGCTCGTCGAGTTCCTCCGGGGGCTCGTGGGTACGGCGGGCGGCTGCCTCACGGGAGCCGTCGTGGACGCCGTGGCCATCCTCGGTCTCGCCACCCTTCTCGCCCTGGGAGACCTGGCCGCGGCGCTGCGCTAAGGCGCCCCCTCGAGGCCGGGGTCCGACGGAGTCGCCGCGGCTGTCGCATGTCCTCGACGAGCCGGCTATGTGCGCGGTCGGAAGGGAGCGAATGAGCGCACGTCGCCGCTACGAAGTCCTCCAAACCGTCGGCGAAGGCGGCATGGGGATGGTGTACCGCGCCCGCCTGAAGGGAGGGGGTGACTTCGCCAAGGAAGTCGCGCTCAAGGTCCTCTCTCGGGGCCGGCCCGACACGGACGATCTCGCCCGCCGCCTCCGCGACGAGGCTCGGATCTTGGGCTTGCTGCGTCACCGTGCTCTGGTGAACGTGGATGGCCTGGTGTTCCTGGATGGCTGCTGGACCGTCGTGATGGAGTACGTCCACGGGATCGACCTCAAGCAGCTCGCCGAACGCGTGGGCGCTCTCCCTGAACCTTGTGCCCTAGAGGTGGTCGGAGAGGTCTCGGGTGCGCTCAACGTCGCGTACCACACCCCTGGCCCAGACGGTCGTGCCCTCAAGCTCCTCCACCGCGACATCAAGCCGGCGAACATCCAGATCACCACGGCGGGCGAGGTGAAGGTGCTGGACTTCGGGGTGGCCCGGGCGGACTTCGATGCTCGGGAGGCCGAGACGCAGTCCCTCGCGTTCGGGTCCCTCGGGTACGTCGCCCAAGAGCGCATCGACGGCATCGATGTGCCAGCAGGGGATGTGTACTCGCTCGGCGTGGTGCTCTACGAGCTCCTCTCGGGGGCCCGACTCGGGCAGACTTTCCTGCACAAGCGTCGTCACGAGGCACGCCTCGCGGACAAGGATGACATCCTCCGGGACCGGGGCGTGTCCGAGGGCACTCGGGCCCTGGTACGCGACATGTTGGCGTTCGGACCCGAGCAGCGGCCGGACGCGCGGGAAGTGGAGCGCCAGGCAGGCCAGCTGCGGGGGCAGGCGAGCGGACCGGGGCTGCGGGACTGGGCTGAGGAGCATCTCGCGACGGTCGTGGAAGAGGCCCGAGGGGCCGTGGAACAAGGGGAGTTCGTCGGACAGATGCTGGAGGAGATGCACCCGCCCCAGCTGACCCTGAACCCCGAAGCCGAGGTGGCGGTCGTCTCGGAGCCCGCGCGGATCGAGGCATCGACGCCTCCGCGAACCCAGTCCGGGGCCGGGTGCGGCGGGCGAGCGCTCGTAGCGGTCGTGGTGGTGCTGTTGGTGCTGGTCGCCCTTGCCGCCTTGATGGTGGTGGGGCTGGGCGGCGTCGTGGCCGGTAGCTACCTGTTCTGAGCTACTGGACGTCGCAGGGATCGGTGGGCAGCGAGGACTCGCCTTGCCACGATGCAACGACCTGCCCGTCAGCTGCAGGGTCCAAGCGGACGGGCTCTCCGGGCGCCCAGACGCGGATCGTGCCCGCTGTGGCCCGGGGGCAGCGGCCCCGGAGATCGCCGTAGCGAAGCTGGACGGCCTCGAAGTCCACCCAGGCCTCGGGCCCACGAACGGAGCCCGAGAGCTGGATGGCCTCCTCGTCTCGGGTGACCCGAAGCTCCATGTCCGCCCACGTCTCGTTCCACACGACGCTGCCCGCCATGGTCAGCACCTCGCCGCGCCAGGTACCGCTGACGTTCGTGGTGACCTCCGAGCGCCCAGAGCCGGCCGCCCCTTCCCACTCGAGGGCGTCGGGCATGGCCAGCCGCCCCATCCCATCGCCGACGAGGGTGACGTGCCCCAGGAGCTCGTCGGGCAACAGCCCGCTGTCCGGCACGCAGCCGTCGAGAGCGTAGTCCAGCAACACGAGCTCGCTGTCGCCGCTCCCGATGCGCTCGCGGCAGGGGCAACCACACGTCTCCCCGTGACGTTGCGTCACGGTGGGAGGTGCGTCCGACCACCACAAAAACTCCGTTGCGAGCAGTGACGCGTCCAGGGCGTGCTCCGCACCGCGGATGGCCTTCTGCATCTCTGAGGCCGGGTCGGTGTGGCCTGAGCAACCCGCCAGGCCCACCGCCACGAGCAACGCACTTGCTCGGCGTCGGACTGAGCGAAGAGGGAGGGAGAGGGGGAGGCGGGTCATGCGGTGGGATCTAACCCCCCGAGTGGGGCGACATCCCGGCCCGACGTCCGTTGGTCAGCGTGCTACCTTGCACCCGATGCGCCCCCTACACCCTGCCTTGGTCGGTGTCGTTGCCCTGCTCTTGGCAGGTTGCAGCGAGGATCCGCGCCGCGCCCAGACGTTGCAGTACCTCATGGACATGCGTCCAGTGATCTACGAGAACGGACTGCTGGCTGAGCAGGTGCTGCACCAAGGCGCCGCGGTGTACGACGGCCGAAGCACCCCAGAGAGCCTGCTGTCGGCCTGGGATGGAGAGGTGATTCCTCTCGCCCAGCATGTGCACGACCTGTCGATGGTGGTGGAGCCCCCAGGCAACGTCGCGCCCGATCATCGGGCCCTCACGGAGCTGTGGAAGCGCCGCTACCGGGTCTACCGGGATCTGTCCGAGGCCTCCCATCGCGCCGATTTGGATGCGTTTCAGAACGCCCAGCGGGAGTCCACGGCCGTCACACTGGAAGAAGACCAGTGGGTTCGAGCGTTCAACGCCAAGCTCCAGCCCATGGAGCTGTTCGTGGATCTCGTTCCGTGACCTCGTGCCTTGACGCTCTTTCGGCGAGGGTTAAGAAAGGGGCGTTGCTGACCCGTGGTCGAATTGGCAAGACATCGGTTTCTGGCATCGAAGGTTCCAGGTTCGAGCCCTGGCGGGTCAACTCTTCTATCTGCTCCCATCGTCTAGCGGTTAGGACATCGCCCTCTCACGGCGAAGGCAGGGGTTCGATTCCCCTTGGGAGTACCATTAGCCCCCTCGGATTCACGTCCGGGGGGGCTTCTTGCTGTCTGGCTCTCGATGCGTCGCAGAGCCCATCTTGGCCCGGAGGTCGTGATGCGCGTGCCTGTGAACGGAATCCCCGCCGCGGGGACCACCTACCCAATCGAGATCAAGCAGGACTGGGCCAAGGATGCGGCCAGCGAAGCTCTCGATGGGGCCGCGGAGGTCGTCGAGGGTGAACTCACGCTCATTCCGGCGTCGGACCGTGGATTGATCCACGTGAAGGGACGGGTCTCGGCGCGGCGCTCAGCAGGCTGTGATCGATGCGGAGAGCCGTGCGACCACGGTGCGCAAGTCGACGTCCAGCTCCTCTACGCACCTGAGGCGAGGGACGACGAGTCCTTCGACGGCGGAGAGATAGAGTTGTCGGCCGAGGAGCTCGACGTGGGTTGGTACAGGGATGGGGGCATCGACCTGGCTTCCGTGCTGGGCGAGGCCCTGGCCTTGGAGCTTCCCTCGCGAATCCGGTGTGCGGATGTCGAGGAGTGCGATAAAAGAACGGCCGCTCTGCTCGCAGCTGCTGGGCGGTCCGGCACTCCCGGACATCCCGCCTTTGCAGCCCTTCGCGACAAACTCGCGTAGAGACTCTTCAATCGGGGCGATTCGCCCTGGTCGTTGGCCGTCATCATGCGGGCAGCACCGACCTTCTGGAGTTCATCATGGCCGTCCCAAAGAAGCGCACCTCCCGCGCCCGTCGCGACATGCGGCGCGCCCACGATCACCTCAAGCCCACCGCCGCGGTGCAGCCTTGTGAATGTGGGGAGCTCGTGCTCCGTCACCACGCCTGCGATGCATGTGGCACCTACCGCGGCCGCGTCGTGGTCGAGGTCGGCGACTGACAGCGCCACGAGGCCATCTGGGCGGAGCCGGCTCCGTGCCGGCCTCCCGGCGTACGGTTGCGGTCGACGCGATGGGGGGAGACGATGCTCCCGAGGCCATCGTAGAGGGCGCTGTGCGTGCGCATGCCGCTGGCTTTCCGGTCGTTCTGGTGGGCGACCGTGCTCGGTTGGAGCCTCTGCTCCCCCGACGTCATGCCCCCGCTGTGGTGCATGCCTCCGATGCCGTGGCCATGGACGAGCCTGCGTCGTCGGTGCGTCGCCGTCCCGACGTGTCGGTTCGCAGGGCTTTGGCCCTGGTGAAGCAGGGACGCTGTGCGGGAGCCTTGTCCTGTGGTCACTCCGGGGCTCTCCTGGTGAGCAGTCTGGTGGAGCTCGGCACCCACGACGGGGTCGAGCGCCCTGCGATCGCCTCGGTCCTGCCACGATCCGATGGTGGGCGGCTGGTGCTGATGGATGCGGGCGCCAATGTGGACTGCAAGCCCGAGCAGCTGGCGAGCTTCGCCCAGCTGGGGTCGATCTACGCCGAGGCGATGGGGGTGGAGCGTCCCCGGATCGGCTTGCTGTCGAACGGCGAGGAGGATCACAAGGGGAACTTGCAGGTGCGGGCGACCCTCCCGTTGCTGCGATCGTTGGACCTTCTGGTGGTGGGACCGATCGAACCCTCCGCGGCCATGGCTGGCGCCTGCGACGTGCTGATCTGCGATGGCTTCGTCGGCAACGTGCTGCTCAAGGCGGCGGAAGGCGCCGTGCAGACCGTGGTCACCTTGCTTCGAGAGGAAATCACCCGTCGGCCGACCGGTCGGCTCGGGGCGGTGCTCCTCCGGGGCGCGTTCCGCCGTTTTCGAGATCGAGTCGCCTGGGATGCCCATGGTGGCGCGCTCCTGCTGGGGGTTCGAGGTCTGGTGGCGGTGGGGCACGGCCGAGCGACCCCCGATGCGGTGGCCGCCGCTGTGCGGATGCTCCACCACGCTGCAGGATCCGGGCTGCACGCGCGGCTGACCGAGCGCTTTGGCAGCATCGACCCTCGCTGACGGTCGTCTGTGCGGGGGGGCAGGCCTTGCGGGGGCCCTCGGTGGTCGCATCGACGCTTGCCCAGCGAGGCCGGCACGCTATAGGGGGCGCCACCTCGAAAGGGAGCCCCGATGTCCAACGACGAGCTGGTCCAGAAGGTCAAGGACCTCATTGCCGAGAGCCTCGGTGTGAAGAAGAGCGATGTGGTTTCGCCCGCGTCGTTCATCGATGACCTGAACGCCGACTCTCTCGACATCGTCGAGTTGGTCATGACGATCGAGAAGGAATTCGACATCGAGATCCCGGACGACGAGGCGGAGAAGATCCGCACGGTCCAGGATGCGGTCGACTACATCGTCGCCCACGTCAGCTGAATCTCGCGTCGAGGGGGCTGTCCCCCTCGGCCCCCCCGACGTCCGCGCTGAGGGCCTGCGGCAGCGCCGGCGCTCGCCGACTGGGCGCACCCGGAGGAACTCTTGGAGCGCGTCGTCGTCACCGGACTGGGCTGCGTGTCCCCTTGTGGGAACGATGTGCCCTCCACCTGGGCGGCTCTCTTGGGGGCGCGGTCAGGCATTGCTCGGCTCACCCGTTTCGATCCAGAGGGGCTCCCTTCCCAGATCGCTGGGGAGGTCAAGGACTTCGATGTCGAGGCCCGGTTCGGCCGCAAGGCGGCTCGCCGTGTGGGTCGCTTCATGCAGTTCGCGATGGCCGCCGCCGACGAGGCGATGATCGACGCGGGGTTCGCCACCCTCGACGACGAGGGAAGCATCTCGGTCCACGGCGTCGACCCGGAGCGGCTCGCCACCTACGTGGGTTCGGGGATCGGTGGCTTCCCGGAGATCGTCGACGAGGCCGAGCGCCGGCTCGAACAGGGAACGGCTCGCATCTCGCCGCTGTTCATTCCCCGCAGCCTGATCAACCTGGCCGCCGGCCAAGTCGCCATCCGCCTGGGCGCCATGGGCCCGAGTCTGTGTGTGGCCACGGCCTGCGCCGTCGGGAACCACGCGATCGGTGAGGCTTGGCGCGCCATCCGCGCGGGGGATGCAGACGCCGTCGTCGCTGGCGGCACCGAGGCTGCGCTGTCGCCCCTCGGGTACGGTGGCTTCATGACGATGCGGGCGTTGTCCCGTCGCAACGACGAGCCCACCCGCGCCAGTCGCCCCTTCGACCGCGATCGTGACGGCTTCGTGATGGGGGAGGGGGCGGGGATCGTGGTCCTGGAGTCGCTCACCCACGCCCGGGCCCGCGGCGCTCGCATCTACGCCGAGCTCACAGGCTACGCCGCCACGACCGACGCCCACCACGTCACGGCCCCGGCTCCGGGCCACGCTGGAGCGGCCCGCTGCATGCGGCTCGCACTGAAGGCGGCTCGCCTCGATCCCAGCGCCATCGGCTACGTGAACGCCCATGGCACCTCGACCCCCGCCAACGACCCGGAGGAGGTAGAGGCCGTCAAGGCGGTGTTCGGCGACCACGCGCGGCGGCTCATGATGTCGAGCACCAAGGGCACCACCGGGCATCTCCTCGGTGCTGCAGGGGGGCTGGAGGCCGTGGCGACCGTGATGGCCCTCTCCACGGGATGGGTGCCGCCTACCGCCAACCTCGAGAACCCGGACCCCCGCTGCGACCTCGATCACGTGCCCCTCGAGGCCCGGGAGGCGAAGGTGCTGCACGCCATGTCCAACGGCTTCGGCTTCGGCGGAACCAACGCAGTGCTCGTCTTCTCTCACGCCCCGTAGCGGCCCGGTCTCTCGGGCCGCCGACCTCCCATGCACCCCGGAGCTCTTCATGCGACTCGCCATCGGCTCGGACCACGCAGGCGTCACGTTCAAGGCGCTGCTCGCGGAACACCTCCGCGGCCTCGGCCACGATGTGCTCGACGTCGGGCCCAGCGACACGACGTCGGTCGACTACCCGGACTTCGCCCACCGCGTCACGGACGCCCTGACCGGCGGAAAGGTCGACCGAGGCGTGCTCATCTGCGGCACGGGCCAAGGCATGGCGATGTCTGCCAACAAGGTGCCAGGGGTGCGGGCAGCCGTCGTCTCCGACACGTTCAGCGCGGCCATGGCCATGCAGCACAACGACGCACGGGTGCTGTGCATCGGAGAGCGGGTGGTCGGCCCGGGGCTCGCGATGTCCCTGCTCGATGCGTGGCTGGGGGCCTCGTTCGAGGGAGGGCGCCACGCACGGCGCGTCGGCAAGATCGAGGGCACCGGATAAGGGTCGACTCCTCCCTGGAGCCCCCATGCAGACCGTCGCCCAGCAGGACCCCGAGGTCTTTGCCGCCATCGCCGCGGAGCGTCACCGGCAGCAGCACGATCTCGAGCTCATCGCTTCGGAGAACTACGTCTCTGAGGCCGTGCTCGAGGCAGTGGGCTCAGTGCTCACGAACAAGTACGCCGAGGGATTGCCCGGCAAGCGCTACTACGGCGGCTGCGAGGCGGTCGACGTGGTCGAGGGCATCGCCCGCTCCCGGGCCAAGGAGCTGTTTGGCTCGGTGGGCGCCAACGTGCAGCCCCATTCGGGTGCTCAGGCCAATGCGGCGGTGTTCTTGGCTGCCCTCGAGGCGGGCGACACCATGCTGGGGCTAGACCTCACCCATGGCGGGCATCTCACCCACGGCTCCTCGGTGAACAGCTCGGGCAAGATCTACCGGGCGGTGCACTACGGGCTGGATGTGGCCACGGGCCGCATCGACATGGATCGGGTCCGAGACATCGCGCTGGCTGAGCGCCCCAAGCTCATCATGTGTGGGGCGTCCGCCTACCCGCGGGTCATCGACTTTGCGGCCTTCCGCGCCGTCGCCGATGAAGTGGGCGCAGTGTTGGTGGCCGACATGGCGCACATTGCGGGCCTGGTGGCCACCGGAGCCCACCCGTCCCCCGTGCCCCACTGCGACTTCGTCACCACGACGACCCACAAGACGCTCCGTGGACCTCGCGGCGGGCTCATCCTCGCCAACCGGGCCTGGGCCCCGAAGATGAACAAGGCCGTCTTCCCCGGCACCCAGGGCGGGCCGCTGATGCACGTCATCGCCGGCAAGGCCGTGGCCTTCGGCGAGGCCCTGCAGCCCTCCTTCGCCGAGTACATCCAGAAGGTCGTGGAGAACGCCCGCGTGATCGCCGAGCGCCTGATGGAGCGTGGCTTCGACCTCGTGAGTGGCGGGACCGACAACCACCTGATGTTGATCGATCTGGGCGAGCGTTGCTCCGGCAAAGAGGCCGAGGATGCCCTCGGGCACGCTGGCATCACGGTGAACAAGAACACGGTGCCCGGAGAGAAGCGCAGCCCCTTCGTCACCTCGGGCGTTCGGATTGGCACCCCCGCCATGACGACCCGCGGCGTCGGTGCCGACGAGGCGCTGCACGTGGCGGACTGGATCGCCGATGCGATCGAAGGGCGCGCCGACGCCGACCGCCTCGCGTCCATCAAGGGCCAGGTCGAGGAGCTTTGTGCTCGCCGGCCGGTGTACGCGGAGCGCTTCGCTCGCTGACATGCGCTGTCCCTCCTGCCAGCACGAAGACTCGCGCGTGATCGACTCCCGCACCGCCGGCGACGCGATCCGGCGGCGCCGGGTGTGCAGCGGCTGCGGCTTCCGCTTCACCACCCACGAGCGCGTGGAACTCCGCATGCCTTGGGTCGTCAAGAAGGCCGGCATGCGCGAACCATGGGACCGGGAGAAGCTGCTCCACGGCCTGCGACTGGCGTGCCGCAAGCGACCGATCACCGAGGAGCAGGTGACCGAAGCGGCTCTCTCGGTGGAGCGCCGAGTGCACACGGAAGCCGAAGTGACCACGAGCCATGTCGGCGAGCAGGTGATGGAGGTGCTCAGAGGCCTCGATGCTGTGGCCTACGTGCGCTTTGCATCCGTGTACAAGGCCTTCGAGTCGGTCGAGCAGTTCGCGGATGCCATCCGCGCGTCGGCTCGTACCCACGAAGGCGCGCCGCCCCGCGGCGTCGGCCCCTCGGACCCGGCGGAGACGTCGTGAGCCCGGTGGTGGAGGCGACGTGGGGCCTCGCGATGGACCAGGCCTTGGCCGCCGCCCGCGAGGGGCTCGGATGCACGGCGCCCAATCCATCGGTGGGCGCAGTGATCGTGTCCAGCGAGGGCAAGCCCATCGGCGTGGGCACGTCGGAGCCGGCCGGGGGCGCCCACGCCGAGGTGATGGCGATCCGCGATGCGCAGCAGGCGGGGTACGACGTGCGCGGCGCCACCATGGTGGTCACCCTCGAGCCGTGCTGCCACCACGGTCGAACGCCGCCGTGCACCGATGCCATCGTCGCCGCCGGTCTTGCACGCGTGGTGGCCGGCCTGCCGGATCCCTTCGAGGAGGTGCGGGGGCGTGGCTTCGCCACGCTGCGGGACGCTGGACTCGACGTGATCGTGGGCTGCCGGGAGGCCGCCTGCGCGAGGCAGGTCCTTGGGTTCGCCCGCGCCCAGTTGTCGGGACTCCCAGAGGTGACCGCCAAGGCTGCGGTGTCCCTGGACGGACGGATCGCCACGGCCGCCGGCGATGCCGAGTGGATCACCGAGGCCGCCGCCCGGGCCCATGGCCGTCGACTGCGTCTCACCCATGACGCTATCTTGGTCGGCGTCGGCACCGCGTTGTGCGACGACCCTCGCCTGACCGCCCGCGCCTCGGGTCGTGGGCCTTCCTGGGAGCCCGTCCCGGTGGTGTTCGACTCGACGCTCCGCTGTCCGAAGGAGCTGAAGCTGTTCGACGGGCCGCGCCGCGCGGTGGTGGTCACCACCCACGCCGCTCCCGAGCGCTCGTTGCCCGCCGACGTCGTGCGGGTCGCGGCCGGCGCGGACGGTCGGGTGGATCCCGAAGCTGCGCTGCGGGCCCTGGTCGCGCGGGGGCTGCACCGCCTGTTGGTGGAGGGCGGAGGGGAGCTCCACGGATCGATGTTCGCCGCGGGGCTCGTGGACACCCTGTTCCTCTACACCGCGGGGGTCCTGATTCCTGGTGGGCGGCCGTGGATGGGGGGGAGCGCCGTGGAGCCGCTGGCCCGAGCGGCGCGACTGCAGCTCGACGAAGTAGAGCGGGTCGGTGAGGACCTGTGCACGGTGTGGCGAGCCACGCACCGATGCGGGCTGCCCGACGTCCTGCGCTCGAGCACCCCGGATGAGGAGGGCTGATGTTCACCGGTCTGGTCGAGGATGTCGGGACGATCGCGTGGGTCAGGCCCCAGGGCAACGGGCGCGTGCTGGGCATTCGCACCGCGATCCCCCTGCACGAGGTCAAGGAAGGCGACAGCATCGCCACGGATGGGGTCTGCCTCACCGCGGAAGGTGTCGATGGCGACGTGTTCCATGCGGTGGCGGGTCGGGAGACCCTCGATCGCTCGACCCTCGCGACCGCACGTCCAGGGCGGTCCGTGCATTTGGAGAGGGCCCTGGCCGTGGGCGACCGCCTCGGAGGCCATCTCGTTCAGGGCCACATCGACGGGATGGGGGAGGTCCTCCGGTCCTACGACGATCGAGAGAGCTGGATCCTCTGGATTCGGATCCCTCGGGACATCAGCCGCTACGTCGCCACGAAAGGCAGCCTGTGCATCGATGGCGTGAGCCTGACGGTGAACGAGGTCACGGGCGATGATGCGCGGCTGAACGTCGTGCCCCACACGGCCAGGGTCACTCGGTTGGGAAGTCTTCGTCCCGGCGACCAGGTCAACCTCGAGGTCGATATCCTCGCCAAGTATGTGGAGCGCCTGCTCGGCGGCTCCGCCACGTCCGGGGGCATCACCCCCGAGATGCTGCGCCGCTACGGATTCCAGCCTTGAGGGAACGATTCCCCTCCGGCCCCCCCCAACGACTTCGAAGGATGAACCGATGAGTGACTGGCACGTGTTCCACGACGATCCCCTCACCCGCGTGGAGCTGGCGGTGGAGGACATCGCGGCCGGCAAGATGGTCATCCTCGTCGACGACGAGGACCGCGAGAACGAGGGCGACCTGGTGATCGCAGCGGAGAAGATCACCCCTGAGGCCATCAACTTCATGGCGGTCCACGCTCGAGGCTTGATCTGCCTGTCGCTGACGTCCGACCAGGTGGCGCGGCTGGGGCTGCCCATGATGGCGACCAACAACCAGTCTCAGTACGAGACGGCGTTCACGGTCAGCATCGAGGCACGGCATGGCGTGACCACCGGCATCTCTGCAGCGGACCGCGCGCACACCGTGAAGGTGGCGATCGATCCGGAAGCGAATGCTCGGACCGTGGTCGTGCCGGGCCACATGTTTCCTCTTCGGGCCCGGGACGGCGGGGTGTTGGAGCGGGTCGGACAGACCGAAGGCTCCGTGGATCTGTCGCGCCTCGCTGGGCTCAACGCTTCCGGCGTCATCTGCGAGATCATGAACGACGATGGCACGATGGCCAGGATGCCGGAGCTGCTGGCCTTCGGGGAGACCCACAACATCCGTGTCGTCACGGTCGCCGACCTCATCAAGCACCGAATGCGCCACGAGCGCGTGGTGAAGCCGGTGCAGGACGGCACGCTGTCCGTGGATGGTCTTGGGACCTGGCACACGCGGTTGTACCGGTCGGTGGGGGCTCCTGGCCTCCACATGGCCTTGTGGCAAGGCGCGCTGGGGGCAGAGACGACACCCGTGCGGGTCCAGCCGGCGCCTCCGTCGTGGTCCTTCCTCGGGAATGGTGCCTCGAACTCGGCGGCAACGGCCCGTGCCGCCATGGAGCACATCCACGAGCACGGCACGGGCGCGGTGGTGTTCATGCACCTCAAGCCCTCCCAAGACGCCCTCGCACGCTGGTTCCAGCGCGACATGGGGGGCGACGACGCAGGGGACCCGAAGCCCCTTCAGGCCGACGCCCTCCGAGACCTCGGAACGGGCTGCCAGATCCTCGTCGATCTCGGGCTCGAAGACCTGCAGTTGCTGACCAGCTCCAAGCGTCCCATTGTGGGCATCGAGGCATATGGTCTGTCCATCGCGGAGCGGGTCTCGCTCCCCTAAACCCTGTCCGAAGGACATGGGGCGGTGGGCTCACCGACGGGGTACGTGGTCCCTTCCACACAGGAGACGTCGTGCGCGTGATCGAAGGCAAGCACATGGACCCAGGTGGCCGCTTCGCGGTGGTCGTCGGGCGGTTCAATGACTTCATCGGTGGGCAGTTGCTCTCCGGAGCCGAGGACTGCTTCCGCCGGCACGGGGTCGATACCGATGAGCGCATCGACGTGATCTGGGTCCCGGGGGCCTACGAGATCCCCTTGGTGGCCCAGAAGGCTGCCGAGACAGGGCGCTACGCAGCGGTGGTCACCCTCGGTGCGGTGATCCGCGGCAGCACCCCCCACTTCGACTACGTGTCTTCCGAGGTGAGCAAGGGCGTCGCGAACGCGTCGATGAAGACCGGTGTGCCGATCATCTTCGGGGTGCTCACGACCGACACCATCGAGCAATCCATCGAGCGGGCGGGCACCAAGGCCGGCAACCATGGCTGGAAGGCCGCCCTGTCGGCCCTCGAGATGGCCTCCCTCTTCGTGGCCATGGAGAGCTAGCGTGGCCTCTCGTCGCCGAGCACGCGCGTTTGCAGTCCAGGCCCTCTACCTGGCTGATCTCTGCGAGCGGTCCGCTGCCGCAAGCCTCAACGACCTCTGGTCCATCCTCATGGACGGCGAGGGGGTAGAGGGTGAGCGTCCGCCAGAATCTGCGGAAGTGGAGTTCGCCACACGTCTTGCCCGAGGGGCCGAAGAGCGCAGAGAGCGTCTGGATGCCCTCATCGAAGAGTGCTCCACCAACTGGCGCCTCGTTCGCATGCCGGTCGTGGACCGCAACATCCTTCGACTCGCGGCCTTCGAGCTGGAGGGATGCCCAGACATCCCCGCGTCGGTCTCGGTCAACGAGGCCGTAGAGTTGGCCAAGGCCTACGGGGGCAGCGACTCTCGTGCGTTCGTCAACGGCATCGTCGACCGGATGGGCCGACAGCTGGGCCGTCTAGAGGCCCGTGGAAAGCGCAAGGGCAAGGGCGCGTGACCGCCGCGCCGCCACAGCCGTCCCACGACGGGGATGCTGGGGTGTCGAAGCGTGCGGACGCGGCGTTTCTGAGGTCGAACGGTCTGATCGACCGTTCGATGTTCGTGTTCGGCCTGTGCGCGTTGGTGGGAAGCGTGCTGATGTCCCCGGATCCCGAGATGCTCACCCTGTTCGGCTTCGATGTGCCGGTGATGTGCGGCTTCCGAGCCCTGACCGGCACCGAGTGTATGGGGTGTGGACTCACGCGCTCCTTTGCCTACATGGGGCACCTGCAGCCCCTGGAGGCGTTCGCCATGCACAAGGCCGGACCCTTCGCCTGGCTCGCGCTTGTGGGGCAGCTTCCGTATCGAGGATGGAAGTTGTGGCGTGGCCGAGGTTACGGCACTCGAAGGAGGTGACATGCTCCAGATTTCCGAGCGAGCCGCGGCACAGATTCGCACCGTGACCGACACCAAGACCGACGGATTCGTTGGGCTGAGGGTCGGACTCAAGGACGGTGGCTGCAGCGGCTACGCGTACGAGCTCGCCTTCGAGAAGGATCCGGAAGACGACGACATGGTCTTCGAGAAGGACGGCGCGAAGGTGTTTGTGCATCCCCTTCACCTGCCGTACCTCGCGGGCAGCGTCTTGCAGTGGGCCGAAGAGGACTTTCAGGCGGGCTTCACCTTGGAGAACCCCAATGTGTCGCGCGTGTGTGGGTGTGGCGAGTCCTTCGACGTGGGCTGAGCGGGCCCTGCTCGAAGGCGTGCGAGAATTCAGCGAGCCCCCCGGCCGGTGTCACGCGATGGCACCGACGAACCCAGCCAGAGGGGCATCCCCTCCGGTGCGCGATGAAGGAAGGAAGGCGTGAGGGAGGTAGAGCTTCGGGTGGAAGGCTACGCACCGGCCAGGGTGGCCGAAGGGATCACGCTGCTCGAGGCCTGCGAGGGGATCGCGGTGCCCATGGAGTCGGCGTGCGGAGGCTTTGCGTGCTGCAACTCCTGTCGCGTCGACGTTTTGGACGGAATGCAGCTCCTCTCGCCCCGCCTCGGGGAGGAGGATGCCTTCCTCGACACCGATCGCCAGAGGCTCGGCTGTCAGGCGACCTTGCTCGCGGGGGCGGGGGTTGCAGGCGTGGTTTCGGTCCGCTTGGCTCCTGGGGCGTGAGCATGCCGTTGACGGTGCCTCGACCGACGATTAATCCTGCGGAGCCTTCGGGCAGTCGTGGCCGGATAGCTCAGTCGGTAGAGCAGGGGATTGAAAATCCCCGTGTCGGCGGTTCGAATCCGTCTCTGGCCACCACTTTTCCCTTCCTGCGCTCCCGTACAGGTCGAGCGCCCCCCGCATCCACCCGGGGGCCCCGCGCATTCCGGCTGCCCAAGGGGCTCGGTACAGCGCAGCTGGGGCTCGCGGTGCTCCTCCTCGGGGGCGGCGGCTGCGGAGACCGCTGCGACCGACTGTGCGAGCGGGTGGGGGATGCCCTGGCGTCTTGTCGACCGGACTCCCTGACGTGGAACGACTTGGGGGCACGGAGCCGGGCAGGCTTCGTGAACACATGCCAGGAGGAGTGGGACCGCGCGCGGAGTCAGCTCGCCTCGGCACAGGCCTCAGCGGCCCTCGAGACGTGCGACGACAGCACGGTCACCCTCGAGGACCTCAGCTGCGAGGAGCTGGTGGCGATCTACGCGCAGGAGTAGGGCGCCACCGTCCCGGGGGGCGCCGTCGTCCAGCGGGTCAGCCCTTCCAGTCTTCTGGGCGAAGCCCGAGTCGGTGGATGCGGTAGTTGAGGTTGCTGCGAGAGACGCCGAGGTCCCGGGCCGCTTGGGCCTGCACGCCCTCCGCCTCTTGCAGCGCGCCGGTCAGGACCCGTCGCTCGAACTCGAGCAGCCAGTCCTGGAGCTTGGTGCCTTCTGGGGGCTGCAGTGGCATGTGCTTGCGGGGGTCGATCGCCACGGCCTCGTCGAGGTCGTCCTCGGGGAGGGGCACGTCCTCCAGGATCTCGGTGCGACACAAGATGACGGCGCGCTCGACGGTGTGCTCGAGTTGGCGCACGTTGCCCGGCCAGTCGTAGCGGCGCAGTCGGTCCATCACGACCTGAGGGATCTGTGGGACCGCGCGTCCGTTCTGCTTGGCGTAGCGGGCGGCGAAATGGTCGACGAGCAACGGGATGTCGTCTCGCCGTTCAGACAGAGCGGGAACCCGCAGAGCAACCACGTTGAGCCGGTAGAACAGGTCCTTGCGGAAGCGGCCGTCTTTCACCTCCTGCCGGAGGTCCTTGTTCGTGGCTGCAATGACGCGCACGTCGACCTTCTGGGTGGACGTCCCGCCGACCCGCTGGAACTCACCGTTCTCCAGAACGCGGAGCAGCTTGACCTGCATGTGCAGGTCGATCTCTCCGATTTCGTCGAGAAGAAGCGTGCCCCCATCGGCCTGCTCGAACTTGCCCTGGTGCTGGCGAATGGCCCCGGTGAACGCACCCTTCTCGTGACCGAAGAGCTCGGACTCCAGCAGCGTCTCGGGGATGGCGGCACAGTTGACCCGCACGAACGGGGCGCCGTGGCGTCGGCTGCGCTGGTGCACGGCATGCCCGAGGAGCTCCTTGCCCGTGCCGGTAGGGCCCTCGAGCAGAACGGTTGCCGAGGTGTCCGCGACGGCTGCGACCTCGTCGTACAGGGCCAGCATGGGCGCCGATGTTCCGATGAGGTTCTCGAAGCCGTAGCGGGCGTCGACCTCCTGCCTGAGCAGCTGCAGCTCCGCACGCATCGCCCGCTGCTCCAAGGCGCGCTCGAGCAATACGATCAGCTCGTCCTTGGCGATGGGCTTGATGATGTAGTCCGTCGCGCCCAGCTTCATCGCCGTGACCGCGTCCTGGACGCTGCCGTAGCCGGTCATGATCACCACCGGGACGTCGGGCCACCCCTGGCGCACCTTCTCCAGCAGCTCGATGCCCGTGCCGCCCGGCATGCGTACGTCGGTCAGCACCACGTCGAACGGGAACGCCCGCAAGCTGTCCAGTGCTTCGTCCGGGCTCTGCGTGAGCGTGACGTGCATCCCGTGCTTGGTGAGGTTGACCTGGAGCACCGTGCGCACGGCGCGGTCGTCGTCGACCACCAACACCCGCGGGGCCGCGCCCGGTCGTGGCGCTCCGGTGGCATCGACGTGTCTCACTCGGTGCCTTGGATGTGGAGGGTCCACGGGTCCATCGCCCAGACCGTGCCATCGGGCTCCGAGAGCTGAAGCCAGAGGGGGTCCAGGCTGTCGACGAGGCGTTCGAGAGGCAGGCCGAGCTGGGGCTCTCGAGCGGTGGCCTTCTCAACCCACGGGCCGGCGGGACCCAGGAGCTGGAGGGCCACGCTGGGCGCCAAGGTCTCGATGCCGAAACCGCCGCTGCTGTAGGTCACCAGGCCCACCTTTCGGTTCTCCTTGATGCCCGCCATGCGCCGGGCCTCGGCGATGGCGTCCTGGAAACCTCCGAGGGTGTCGACCAGGCCGAGTTCCGCAGCGTCGGTTCCGGACCACACCCGGCCTTGGGCGACGTCCTGCACCGCCTCGAGTTCCATCCCCCGGCCGTCGGCGACCCGCTGCTTGAACATCTCGTAGGTCTCGTCGACCAGCTCCTGCATTCTGGCTCGCTGGGACGCGTCCCAGGGGATGGTGGACGAGCCGATGGTGCTGTTCCTTCCGCGGGCGAGCACGGTGGTCTGCACGCCCAGGCGCTCTTGTAGCTCCTGGGTAGCGAAGGCACCGCTGTACACGCCGATCGATCCGGTGATGGTGCCCGGCTGAGCGAACACACGGTCTGCACCTGCCGCGACGTAGTAGCCGCCGGATGCGGCCACTGTGCCCATGCTCACCACCACGGGCTTGTCCGCCTCTGCCAGCTGCCCCATGGCCCGCCAGATCTCCTCGGAGGCGAAGGCAGAGCCTCCAGGGGAGTCCACTCGAATCACGACCGCTCGGACCTGTCGGTCGTCCCGGGCCTGCTTCAGCTGACGCACCAGCGTCTCCGAGCCCGTGGACCGTGAGGAAAACAACCCGCCTCGGGAGCTCTCCCCGCTGGTGATGCCGCCCTCCACGTAGAGCACCGCGATCTGCTGTGGGTCCTCCCAAGGACTGGTGGCCTGGGGCGCGTCGAGGAGGTTCTCGGCGAACACGTGTCCCTCGTGGATGCGCTCGAGCTCATCGTCGAGCTGATCCTCGTACAGCAACACGTCGACGAGGCCCTTCTCCTCGGCGGCCTTCGCTGGCCACGGCCCACCATCGACCCACGACCGCACGGTGATGTCGTCCTCGCCTCGCCCCGATGCCACGGCGCCCACCAGCTCGTCGTAGAGGTCGTCGAGGAGCGCGCCGGTTTGCTCGAGGGAGGCTTCGGAGGGCTCGATGTGCGTGTAGGTCTCGGGGGCGCTCTTGAACTTGCCCTGCTTGACGAACTGCGGCTCCACGCCCACCCAGTCGAGAAGCCCTCGTGCACTCCTCAGCTCGGCGGACAGGCCGATGAGGCGGAGTTCTCCGGCCGGGTGCATGGCGACCCTGCTCGCCGCCGACGCCACGTAGTACGAGGTGTTGGACGCGCCGCGGTCGAGGTAGGCGAGCACCGGCACGCCCTTGCCTTCCAGGGTGCGAATCCGGTCGCGGAGCTCTTTGGCTCGGGCCATGGAGAGCGCGGCGCCGTCGAGGTGCACGACGAAGCCGATCACCCCACGGTCGTCCTCCACCCGCCGCATCAGCTCCAGCGTGTCGAGCCAGCTGGCTTCCCTCGAGCCGAAGATCCCGCCCCGTGGCTGGTAGGGCACTGAGCCCGCGACCTCGAGCACCGGCACCTTCCGAAGCGACGGGATGATCGACTCGCCGGGTTCGTCTGTGCCGAGCATGAGGGTCTGTCCGAGCGCGTCGCCGGCGCTGCCTTGCCCGTGCCACCCCGCTCCCACACCCCCGAAGTACACTTCGATGCCCGCTCCTGCGGTGGCCAACACCACCTCGTCGGCGAGCGCGACCGTGGCCGAGCCGCGCAGGAACAGCCCCTCGGTCGGGCGGAGGCGGGCGGTGGCCACGAGCTGGTCCTCGTCTTCGCCGTCGACAGGGTCGAAGAGTCGCTGCACATCCGCGCCGACCACCACCGCCTGCCCGAAGGGGCGAAGAGCCAGGCCGGCCCCCGTTCTGGGGCGGGCCATCTGGGCGGGGTCGGGGGCGCCCACGTTCTGCGCGACGCCACCGATGCCCAACCAAGGAAGGGGACGCCACGACACGCCAGCGTCGTACGCGAAGTAGTTGTTCGAGCTGTCGATGAAGTTCCACGAAGCAAGCAGGCCGATGCTGATCCGCTCGGGCAGCTGCACGCTCGTGGCGTAGTCCACCGACCAGTCCGACCGCAGGTCGTCCCCGGGTCTCGGCCCAGGGCGCAGCAGATTGTGCACGCCGACGCCGACGCCTCCGACGCCGAGCGTGACGCCCGTGCTGGTGGGGAGCGGCATGCCGTCCCCAGACGCGATGGGCTGGTGAAAGAACACGCCATACCGAGCATCAGGGTCGTAGGACAGGTTCGCTGGATTCACCCACAGGGCCCCCGGGCCATTCTCGTGGGCGAGGCCCGCAGAAGGAACCACAGGGTGGTGGGTGGCGAGGCCCTGGGCAAGGGCGAAGGAGAGGACCGAGAGCAGCAACCGTTCTCCTGGGGTCGACGCGAGGGGCGATTGTGGCACACCCCGACGCCCAGTGCACCGGACGGCACCAGGGAGCTGGGCCGCAGGACGAAGGAACCAACTGGGCCGCTGGCGGGTCCTACCCCCTGCGGGTAAACTTCACGCGAGCGCGTCCCTCGCGTTCCTCCCCCCATCCCCCCGCTCTCCGCCCCCGGAGTCTCTATGCGCCTCTCCGCTGCCCTCACGGGCATGCCGTCCATCGTTGCGTCGGTCCTCGGGTCCACTCTCGTGCTTTCGTGCCTCGCGCTACCCGGCGTGTCGTTGGGCGCCGAGCCGGTGCGGCCGGCCCCGGCCGCGAGCTTGGCGCCCGCCCTCAACGAGATCACAGAACATCGCCTGTTCCGAACGGGGAAGGTGGGCTTTCAGGTGGTCGACTTGCGGACCGGGGAGGAGGTGTTCTCGTTCGGGCCCGACACCTCCTTGAACCCTGCCTCCACCATGAAGGTGGTCACCTCGGCGACGGCCCTCAAGATGCTGGGGCCGAGCTACCGCTTCACCACGGACGTCTACACGGACGGGAAAGTGGACGCGTCCGGCACGCTCAAAGGCAATCTGTACATCGAAGGTCACGGCGACCCCACGATGGTGGTCGAGAAGCTGTGGAAGCTCGTGGGCGACCTCAAGGGGGAGGGGATCGAGCGCATCGAGGGCTCAGTGGTGTTCGACGAGGACTTCCACGCGCCCGAGTACATGCTGCCGGGCTGGGGCAAGGCCCAGGACATCGAGCGGGGGCCGTCGTACTTCGCAACCCTCTCGGCGCTCTCCATGAACTTCAACACTGCAGCGATCTTGGTCGGGCCGGGCGCCGAGGTCGGGCAACCAGCCCGCGTGCGCCTCGAAACCGATGCGGGCGATGCGGTGGACGTCGTCAACGAGGTCAAGACGGTGAGCTCCTCGGGACGTCGTTCCCTGGTGATCGATCGGGCGGTGCAGGAGGACGGGAGCACCGAGTTCACGGTGAAGGGGAACGTGCCCCTTCTCGGGGAGCATCAGCGCTACTACCGGACCGTCGCCGACCCCACCGCCCAGTACATGGGGACCTTTCAGGAGCTGATGAAGCAGCACGGCATCGGCGTGACCGGCCGGTTCCGCCGCGGCGATACGCCCACCGATGCAAAGCGGTTGATGCAGGTGAGGTCGACCTCCCTCGCCACCATCCTGATGGACATGAACAAGCTGTCCAACAACTTCATCGCCGAGCAGGTGCTCCGCACGCTCGGGGCGGAGGTCAAGGAGGAGGGCACGACCGAGGCCGGTCTGGTCGTGATCCAGGAGTACCTGACGAGCCTCGGCGTCGGGCCCGAAGAAGTGGCACTGGTGAACGGATCGGGTCTGTCTCGGCAAGCGGCGCTTCGCCCCAGCGTGCTCACGGCGATCCTTGTCGACATGGCACGGGATCCACAGGTCGGGCAAGAGTTTGCATCGACGTTGGCGATCGCCGGGTACGACGGCACGCTGTGGTCCAGACTTCGCGACGAGGCAGGCCGCCTTCGTGGCAAGACGGGCACCATCGATGGCGTGCATTGCCTCGCGGGCTACGTGGAGGACGGCGCTGGCGACCGGTACGCATTCGCCTTCTTGGTCAACGACCATGGGGGTCGCGTGTCCACGGTGAAAGGGCTTCACGACCGGTTTGCGCGCACGATGTTCAAGTGGGGGGCCGAACCGGGCGATGAGGGGGGAGAGGCTTCTGCGTCACCTTGACCGGAGTCGTTCTCGCCATGAGTGGACTCGCTTCACTTTGGCACCCCGAAGTATCCATCGGCCGACCTGGCCACACCCACCCGGACACTAGGGTTTCCCACCCGCGGACGTCGCGACGTTCGCCAGACGGCAGGGGGCAGCGTTGACACCGATTTCCACGCGGCGCTATAAACTCGACAGCGCGCTCGCTTCCGCTTCTTCGGCGGACGGGATGATGCGTCCGAAAGGAAGGATGATGGCCAGTTTCTCCAAGTCGTGGGTGCATTCGCTCACGGCGATCGGGGTGTTCAGTCTCCTAGCGATCGCGCCGCAGGCGTGGGCGCAGAGCTCCGAAGAGGCCCCCTCAGCCGATCCTGTTGCCGAAGAAACCGTGGACGAGCCCAGCGCCGAAGAGGTGGCTGAGGCTGAGGAGCGAGACGCGGTCGAGCTTCGTCGCGAGCTGCGCACGGTCGAAGAGGATGTGTCCAACCTCAAGGAGCGCGTCTTTCGCTCCAAGGCCACGCTGAAGCTCCTGAAAGAGCTCGTGGTCGAGGGTGTGGCAACGGGCAGCCGTGTGGTCGTCTGGCACATCAACCAGCTGGGCGGCGGCTACTCCATGGAGTCGGCCCAATACTTCCTCGACGGCAAGAACGTGTTCAGCAAGGTGGACCCAGGCGGCACCCTCGACACGGTCCGCGAGATCAAGGTCCACGAGCAGACGCTCCCCCCAGGACAGCACTCCCTGCAGGTCAACTACGTCCTGCGAGGCAAGGGCTACAAGGTGTTTTCTTACCTGAGCTCCTACCAATTCAAGGTCCAGTCGAGCTACACGTTCGAGATCGAGGACGGAAAACTATCGGTGGTGCGCGTCATCGCTGATAGCCGAGGCGGTCTGCGAAACTTCGTCGAACGTCCGACGGTCCTCTACGACGAACGTGACGAGACGATCCGAGAGAAGTGATGCCCTCCGACCATCTCCCCCTCATGCGCCGTCCCGCAGCACTTGCAGCGGGCGGCGCGCTGCGCATGGCGATGCGAAACCTGGGCCTCGCGGCCTTGGCGGTCGCTGTCATGCCCAACCATGCGTTCGCGGGACCCGCCGACGACCTCATCGCTCGCTCCGACGAAGCGGTGGTCCAACTCGAAGAGCGGACCAGAGGCCTCGAAAGGGGCCTTGGGCCTGGCGGAGTGATCGGCGATGCCGAGGCGCTCACGCGCTTCCAGGACAGCATGTTCCAGCACCTCATCGGCGATCACGAGCCGGCGGCTGAGGGCTTCTTCGCCCTCGTCACCACCGGTGCGCTGTCCGATGCCGGACTGCATCGCGACGCAGAGTGGTACTTGGCCGAGTCGTTGCTCGGCATGCGCAACTACCAGACGGCGGCCGAGCGATTCCAGGTCGTGGCCGACGACAGCGGGCACCCCTTCCGCGACGACTCCGTCCGGCGTCTGCTCGAGCTGTACGCCCAGTCCGGCGAAGTGGCTGCGTTCCAGCAGCTGTACGACGACGAGATTCGCTCTGGCAAGGTGCAGCCCACCCCGGAGATCACGTACTCCCTCGGGAAGGCGTTCTACCAGCAGGGGGAGCTCACCACGGCAGCCAGCACCTTCAGCCAGGTCCCGCCGGGCAACGTGTGGCATGCCAAGAGCCAGTACTTCCTGGGCGTGATCGGCGTGGTGGAGGAGCGGCTCGACGAGGCCGTCACACACTTCCGCCAGACCGCCGACCTCTCCATCGACTCGGCAGACGGCCGGCGCGTGCACGACCTCGCGCTGTTGGCCCTCGGCCGCATCTACTACGAGCGCGGCGAATTCCTTCAGGCCGCCGAGCACTACAGCGAGATTGGCGCCGACAGCGAGTACCAAGCCGACAAGCTCTACGAGGTGATCTGGACGGCCATCAAGCAGAAGCGCTACGCCGACGCATTGAACAACATCGAGATCTTCTTGCTGGCCTTCCCCGAGCACCGCTATTCGGCCCAGCTGATGCTCAACCAAGGGCACCTTTCGTACCAGCAGGAAGACTGGTCGGGTGCCCTCACCAGCTACGAGCAGGTCATCGTCTCCTACGAGCCCGTCCGTAGCCGCTTCGCGGTGCTGGCATCCGAGAGCTACACCCAGCAGGATGCCGTGGAGGCCGTGCTCGACGCGTCCCGACCGGAAATCGAGGGCGGGCTGCCCGCCTACGCAGTGGCCATGATGCGCGCCGACCCCGAGCTCTCACGGGCCATCGGGGTGTTCCAGGATCTGGAGCAACAGCGGCGCGACATCGAGGTGTCGGAGCGCCTGATTCAGGAGCTTCAGGGTGTGGTCAGCTCCGGCGGTGGCATCGGCTCCCTCGAGCGGGTCCGCTACGAGTCGGTCCGGGCCCAAGGCGATGTCCTCGGCGAGAGGCTTCACCTCCTAGAAGCCGAGGAGGCCTACCTGCTCAGCACCGGAGACGCAGGGGCCAAAGTGATGGTGGACGGCCTTGCGTCGCGCCGCCGCGACCTCGCCGCCGACCTTGCGGCGGGCACCTCTTCGGTCAACACCTACGAAGACCGGCTGACCGCCTATGAGACGCGCCTCGGCGACCTCCAGTCCACGTCCTTCGAGCTCCAGACCTCCATCGAGGAGGCGGAAAACGGGATGCGGGAGCTGCAGAGGCAGCTGCGGGAGAACGAGGCCCTGTCGGCCGGCTCTCGCTCGGCGATCGACGACGATATCGCCACCCTGGAGTCTGATGTCGCGGCGTCCAAGACCGACCTCGGAGCCATCGCGACCCAGCTGGCAGCCCTCAAGGTGCCGAGCGTCGTCTCCGCCATGGCGTCGTCGGGCTTCGATCCGGTGGACTTGTGGGGTCGCAGCGAGACCCTCTCTCGGGAGTACGCCGCGGCCCGGCCGGGGCGTCGCGACCTCACCACGGATCGTCTCGATGGTCTTCAGATCACCGTGACGCGGCTGTTCGACCGACTCACCAACGTCCTCGATGCGGCCATCGCCACCGAGACGTCGGAGCTCGGACGCATTCGGAAGCGCTTCGACAAAGAAGTCGACGCCGTCGCGGTGCAACGCACCGACTACACGGTCCAGCTGGCAGACGCCAGCGAGGTCTCGCTCGTGCTGACTCGACAAGGCTTCGGTCGTCTGGAGGACTTCTTCTCGGAGTCTGTCCTCAAGGCCGACATGGGCATCGTCGATGTGTATTGGGCACAGAAGACCGAAGTGGCCGATGAGATCAAGCGTGTCAAGGAAGAGAAGGACGTGTTGCTCGCAGAACTGCAACAGCGCTTCAAACTGATTCGCCAGAAGATCGGGGAGGAGCCTTGAAGCCCAACCAGCTGCGGCGTATCGGCAGCATCGTGTTGAGCCTCGCCCTCGTGACGCCCGCTTGGGCGTCCAAGGCGAACGACAGCACGTCCACTGCCGACATCCAAGGGGCCGACCCGGACGAGCTCGCCTCGTTCCGCAAGACCCATGTCCGCTTCGTGGACCGCATGCGGGAGATGGATCGCGACACCCGCGACTATGTCGACCTCCGTGAGTCCGAAGAGCGAGGCAAGCTCGTCGGTAGCTACGACGCGCTCATCTCCAGCATGGAGGAGGACGAGAAGGCGCAGCGCATGCTCGCGGTGGAGCGCTTCGAGCGTTTCCTCGAGCGCTACCCGGCTGCCGAGTACAGCTCCCACGTGCGTTTCCGGCTGGCAGACCTCTTGTTCGAGGAGGCCACCGAAGAGTGGTACGCCGCGTTCGAGGCCTACGAGAACGTGATGAACGACCCCGACGCGTCCCTCGAGGAACTCGAGGCGATGGAGGAGAAGGGCGCCCCTCTGCGAGACCTCGGCCGCCCGGTCGAACTCTACGAGCGCATCATCGCGGACAACAAGGATCTGCCGGAGTCTGAGCAGTACGAAGGGCTCGATTCCACCTACGTCATGCTGGGCTTCGTCTACAACGATCAGAACGCCGAGCAGTACCTGCCCGAACGAGCACGCCTGGCCTTTGCAGATCTCATCCTGCACGTGCCCAGCTCCGACCTCGTCGACCGGTCGCACTTGTTCCTCGGCAACTTCATGTTCGCCGACGGAGACTTCGACGACGCCATGGCCGAGTACGAGCTCGTCGTCAACAAGGGCGCCGAGGGCAAGTACTACATGGAGGCCCTCTACCAGCTGGCGTGGGCCAAGTACAAGCTCGACGACTTCGACGGGGCCCTGACCCTGTTCAAGCAGCTCCTCGACCGGAGCGAAGGCGAGTACGTCGATACCGGCAAGGAATCGCCATACGGCCCAGATGCGAAGCGCTTCATGGCGTTCTCCATCGCCGACGTGTCGTACGACAGTGGCTCCGCCGTGAAGACCGCCGACGAATACTTCGCGAAGACGGGCGATGTCCCCTACAAGCGGGATGTCTACGTCGAGCTGTCCGACGTGCTCATCCGCTACACCCGTCCCGAGGAAGCCATCGAGGTCTTCGAGCGACTGCAGGGTGCGGACTGGGCCAACGAGTCGGACAACCCCGAGCATCAAATCCAGGTCGTCACGCTCTACTCCCAGCCTCTCATCCGCGACCTGGAGTCGGCGGGCAACGAGCGCTTGGCCTTCATCGAGCGCTACTCCGAGGGCACCTCGTGGTGGGAGGCCAACCGCAACGACCCCGAGGCTCTCGAGATCGCTCGTGGCTACATCGAGTCTTCGCTGCTCGACGTCGCCATCGAGTACCGAGTGCGCGCACAGGAGACGAATGTCCCCGGCGACTACGCCGTCGCGGCCTCGAAGTACCAGGAGTACCTCGACGCTTTCCCGATCTCCGACGACTACTACGAACAGCAGTGGGCGCTGGCGGACTCCCTCAAGCGCGCCGAGGACTTCCCGGGTGCTCAGCGGGAATACACCTCGTTGATTCGCTCCTCTCGCTACCATCCGTTCGGCGATGGCTCTCGCTACGCCCTCATGGACGTGGCGCTGCTGCAGGTCGACGGCGGGTTCGACGAAGTGTCGGCGAACGCCAAGGTGATCGGACAAGTCGACGGCAAGGATGGCCCCATCGACGTGTTCGAGCTCTCCCCGCAGCGGCAGGCGTTCATCGCCGCGGCCGATGGCGTGCTCGAGCACGACTTCGCGGAGCCCACGGATGCCAGTCAGCAGGACTACCGTGAGGTCATGAAAGAGAAGGGACCACCTGTCCTTTACCTGACTGCGCAGATGTACCACTACCACAACCAGCTGGAGGAAGCCCGGGTGCGCTTCCAGCGTCTGATCGACGACCACAACGAGTCGATTCAGGCCAACTATGCGGCTGGGCTGCTGGTCGAGGGCTACATCGCCGAGGGCAACCTCGAGAAGGTCCGCTTCTACACGAAGAAGTTCACTCAGAACCCGCCGGGCCCCCCCACCGAGATCGACCCCGACAAGTTCAAGGGCACCCTCGAAGGCACGACCTTCATGATCGCCAACGAGCTCGCGTCGGATGGTTCCTTCCAGAGTGCGGCAGACGCGTTCATCGCGTTCCGCGACGAGTTCCCCTCCTCCGAGTACGCCGCCGACGCGTTGTTCAACGCAGCCTTCTACAACCAGAAGGCCGGCAAGGCGTCGCGGTCCAGCGAGCTGTACGAGCAGTTCGTTCGCACCTACCCCGACGATCCCCGGAGCAAGGACCTCTTGTCTCGCATTGCGGGCAACTACGAGCAGGCCTTCGAGCTGGAGAAGGCGGTCGATACGTACCGCGACTTCCTCCAGCACCCCGCTGCCACCGAGCAGGAGAAGGCGGACGCCCAGTTCAATGCGTCCTTCCTCCTCATCGGGCTCGGCCGGCATCGCGAGGCCGCGGAGGGCTTCGAGAGCTACGAGCGCGACTACGACACCGAGGACCAGGAAGACGTCTACTGGCTCGCTGGCGAGCAGTGGGAAGTGGTCGACTCCGACAAGGCCCTGGGCTTCTACCAGAGCTACCTGCGGAAGTACCCCGACACCTCGCCCGATCACGTCATCGAGGCCTACGACCGCATGGCCCGCATCCACGACCAGCGCGGGGATGACCGGGCTGCAGACCGCGAGCGCGGCAAGGCGCTGGATGCCTTCGACCGCTTCGCTCGTTCGGGACAGCCCATCCGAGCCAACGGCCACAAGGTGGCGGCGGCCGCGGAGTTCCCGACGCTGCAGGTGCAGTTCGACGACCTGGTCGACGAGGCACTCACCGGGAACGAGGACAAGGACGGCAAGCTCCTACAGGAGACGAAGCCCAAGGAAATCAAGGCATTCGAGGCAAAAGCCAAGCAGTTCGTGTCGAAGTTCGCCGACTTCGAGTACAGCTCTGCCGCCCTGCTTCTGCAGGCGAGGGCGCCGCTGTACCTCGCGGACCTCGGCCTCTCGATCGAGTGCCCCGACGGCTTCTCGGAAGAAGAGTGCTGGGCCTACGACGACCTCCTCCAAGAGAAGGTCTTCCCGCAGTACTACGAAGTCGAGGAAGTGGGGATCTCCCGCCTCCAGGAGTTGGTGAACGCCGCTCGCGACCAGAAGCGGCACAGCTCGTACATCGACGAGGCCTTGGTGGAGCTCAACAAGCGCCGCCCCGCGGACTTCCCGGCCGCCAAGGACGAGATTGAAGGCGGCACGGATTCCAACGCACCGCTGGAGATCACTCCGGTCCGGACCGAGAAGGAGCAGTGATGCGCATCGCAAGTGTCCTGACCCTCTGTGTCCTCGCCGCCTGCAGCAAGAAGCCGGTGGAGCCAGCCGCTGCGCCGGACCCCGCTGCTGGCAGCGAGGCCCCGGCGCCCGTGTCCATCAACGTCGACAAGCTGGTCGAGGACGCCCTCGTCAAGCTGGAGTCCGGCTCACGAGCGGAACTCGACGATGCGGCCGCGTCCCTGAAGCAAGCCCTGTCCCTCGAGCCGGACCGTCTCGACGCCCAGCTCAACCTCGGCGTGGCACTTCATCTACTGGGCGACTTCGCAGGCGCCCGCGCGCAGTACCAGAACGTCGTGGCCTCTCACCCCGACGAGGAGCGCGCGTGGCTGTACCTTGGCGCGGTCAAGGAGCGTCAGGGCGACGTCGGTGGCGCCGTGGGCATCTACCGGCAGGGCCTGCAGCAGTTGCCCGAGGCGATGCCGCTGCATGTGGCGCTCATCGGAGCGCTGCGGAACCAAGGTCGCCCGACCGAGGCGATCGCGGCGGCGAAAGAAGCGTTGGCGGTGAACTCAAACACCATCGACGTCTACAACAACTTCGGCTTGGCCTACATGGACCAGGGCAACCTCTCTCTGGCGAGGTTCATCTTCCAGAAGGCGCTTCAATCGATTCCCGAAGCCGATGGCAATGCGTACATCCACTGCAACCTCGGTTGGGTGGCTTACCTCGACGGCGACGTGCCGCTCGCGAGCCAAGAGCTTCAGAGGGCTGTCGAACTCGACCCGCAGTTGGTGCCGGCGCTGGTGTATCTGAGCCGCGTCTACATGGACGACAAGAACTACGCAGACACGGTTCCCTTGCTGGAGGCCGCGGCGGACATCACGCCTGACAACGCGGACGTCCAGATCACCTTGGGTGTGGCGTACCGCGGGGTCGGCCGTCTGGACGAAGCCGAGAAGGCCTACCGAAAGGCCCTCGCGCTGGATCCTGCCAACCCCGCGCCGCACTTCAACCTCGGTGTCTTGCTGGGGGACTACCAGAAGGACTACGACGGCGCGATCGCCTCCTTCAACACGTACGTGGCCGCCGGCGGCGAGAAGTCCGAGCTTGCCAAAGAGTACATCGGCGACGTCGAGAAGGAACAGAAGCGGGCGAGTCGCCGCACGAAGGCGCGCGCGGAGAAGGCCAAGAAGGACGCTGAGCGCGCCGAGAAACAGCGGCTGCTCGACGAAGCCGAGAAGAAGAAGAAGGACGCCCCTCCGCCCCCAGAGCCCGAAGCGCCCGCTCCGGACGAGGCCCCTGCGGAACCCGTCCCGGAAGGGGCTCCCCCTGAGGAGGCCCCCCCTGAAGAAGCTCCGGCCGCGCCCGCGCCGGAAGCTGGTGACCCCGAGCCCGCCCCTGAGGGTGGAGCAGGAGACGAGTGATGCACGTGCGTGCCCACACATCTGTCCGTTGGCTGCTGGTGGCTGCGATTGCCGCGGTGCTGGCACCTTCAGGGGTCTCCGCGGAGGAGCTCTCCTTCGAGGATGGCGCCGCGGTGATCACCGGCGAGGTCCTCAAGCCGGAGATCACGGTCGTCATGTCTCGTGAGAACCTCAACAAGTCCTACGACCTGGAGTTGAAGGAATCCTTCCTTCAGAAGATCATCGATTCCGTCGAACAGCCCCCGTTCTAGGGGGTTCCGGCGGCTTCACCAGGCCTTGACGAACCCGTTGTTCACGGTCTGGTCTGATGCTCCGAATGACATGGTCAGGAAGTCTGACAGGCTCCTGACAGCGTCAGCACTGATCTGAATGGCTCTCGAGAGTAGATTCGCACGACATTCGGACTCGACTGGCTCCCAGCCGCGTCCGATATCGACACTGCCCACCCTAGGGCATCATCGAAAACGCAATCCCCCGGCGCACCAGGCACAAGCCGCCAGCGCGTCACTGCCGAAAAGAGTGGAGGCAATCCATGGTCAACCCGATCGTCATGTTCCGCGATGGTGGACCGTTCATGTACGTGATTCTGATCGTGGCGGTCTTCGCCATGGCAATCGCGTTCGAGCGGCTCTTCTACATCATCTTCCGCGCCAACATCAATTCCACGGCGTTCATGGCCCAGATCCAGAAGCTGATCATGGCCAACAACATCGACCGCGCGATCAAGCTCTGCAACGCAGAGCCCCACGCGGCGCTCCCGAAGGTGGTCAAGGCCGGTCTCACCCGCGCCAACCGCACCGAGAAGGAAATCGAGAACGCCATCGACGAGGCCACCCTTGAGGTCGGCCCTCTCGTCAACAAGCGGACCGCCTACCTCTCCATGCTGGCCAACGTCGCCACGCTGGTCGGCCTCCTCGGTACCATCCTCGGCCTCATCCAGGCGTTCAACGCTGTGGCCGTGGCCTCCGCCGAGATGAAGCAGCAGCTTCTGGCGCAGGGTATCTCCGTCGCCATGTTCACCACGGCTGGTGGTCTGATGGCCGCCATCCCGACCCTCATCCTGCACTCCATCATCTCGAACCGGTCCAACAAGATCCTCGATGATGTGGACCAGTACGGCCTGAAGACGGTGAACCTGCTCACCGCTCGTCGTCGCGGCACGCTCAAGGAAGACGCAGCTAGCGCCTGATCGAGCAGACTCGCTGGTCCGTGCGTCGCGCGGAACAGCACCCCGGGCTTCGGCCCACCCGGTCCTCTTGGGATCGGACCCTGGCCCGGACGATGGGCAAGCGATTTGTTCGCTCATCGTGCAGCCCAGCTTCTGGTTGGGCGAACTCGGGTGGCCTCGCCACCCAACTTCCCGACCTGGCGGAGACCCTCAATGTCGAAGGGAAAGCGCAACATGGAAGCCGAGGAGCTTGACCTGGTTCCGATTATGAACCTGGTCACGATCCTCATCCCCTTCCTTCTCATGGCCTCGTCCTTCGTGACGCTGGCCGCCATCGACTCCACGCTGCCCGCGATCGGTCCTCCGTCCGAGCCGAGCGACGAGGAGCCGGAGGAGACCCTCAACCTGTCGATTGCCATCACCGACCAGGGCTACACCATCATGGGTAGCGACGCGGTGCTGAAGGGCGATCAGCCCGACGGGCAGAAGGGGCCGACCCTCCCGTGCAAGCGCTCGGGATGCGACACCCCCGACAGCTACGACACGAAGGGTCTCACCGAGATGCTTTCGGAGATCAAGGATCGCTGGGACGACGAAGAGAACGTCATCTTGGTGCCTGAGTCCCAGATCGCGTACGAGACCCTCATCCTCACCATGGATGCAGCCCGCGAAGATCCTTCCAAGACCGAGAACGACGAGAACGGCCAGTCGCGCAAGAAGCAGCTGTTCCCGAACGTGGTCATTGCCGGCGGCGCCCAGTAGGAGATCGGAATCATGGCTAAGAAGAAAGCGCGTCGCGGCGGTGGCGAGGGTGCTCTGTCCATCACCTCGATGATGGACATGATGACAATCATCCTGGTCTTCCTCCTCAAGTCGTACCAGACCGAGAACGTGTCTGTGGCGGCCTCGGATGACCTCCAGATCCCGATCTCCAGTGCGGAGAAGTCGCCCAAGCTGGCGGTCAACGTGGTGGTGTCCCGAAAGGACATCGTCGTGGACGGGGAGTTCGTGATCGACCTCGAACAGACGGTCGACGAGAACACCGGTGGTCAGACGATCGTTGTGCCCGACGACGAGAAGCGCGGGCAGCTGATCGCCAAGCTCTACGACATGATGCTGGCGAAGGCCGAGACCGCGAAGGATCTCGGTGCCAAGACTGGCTCGGAAGACTTCGAGTTCAAGGGAGAGGTCCTTCTCCAGGTCGACAAGCGGATGCCGTTCAGCGTGGTTCGTGAAGTGATGTTCACTGCAGGCCAAGCACAGTTCGGCAACTTCCGCTTTGTCGTCATCAAGGGCAGTGGCTGACGCCCTCCGCCCCGCCGAGCAAAGAGCGCCCGATCGGGCGCTTTTTTTTTGCTCGCGACAAGGCCCGTCCAAGGCGGGACTCCGGTGTGACACCAAAGCAACGACGCCACGCTTGTCAGGGCACCGTTGTGGGTCTATCGTACGGCCAGCGTGGGGGAGTCCCCTGCGGGACCCCCGCATCAATGCGATCGTCTGGGGCCAAGCTCAACCAAAAGTGAACCGGAACGGAGACCGATGGTCAGAGCATATGAAGAGGATGGACACGAAACGCTGCAAGAGTGGCCGATCGGGTCCGATATGCTGTTGACCACGGCCGCGGAGAGCTGACTACATGGCTTCCCAATCGCGACAGGCGAAGGTGCTTCGCATCGGAATCATCCAGGACGGCAAGATCGTCCAGGAACGCCTCATCAAGGCCGGTGAACCGGTCTCTGTAGGGGAGTCGGCGAAGAACACCTTCGTCTTCCCCAAGACACATCTTGAGTCGCCGGAGCACACGCTCTTCAAGGCGTCTGGGAACGGGTACATCCTCCAGTTCTCGGAGAAGATGAAGGGCAAGATCAGCTCGGGTGGCGCGGTTGTCGCGCTCCAGAAGCTGGCGAGTGATCCTTCTGTCTCCAAGAAAGATGGGATGATCCTCCTGCCGCTGACGCAGCAGGATCGCGGAAAGATCTCGGTGGACTCTGTCACCGTGCTCTTCCAGTTCGTGGCTCCTCCACCGGTGCATGCGGTCACACCCATGCAGCAGATGGACTTCCGGCCCCGACTCCTCGAAGACGACGATCCGGTCTTCCTGGGCTTTCTCGCCATCTGGTCGGCACTGGCCACGGTGCTGGTCATCTGGGTCTGGAACTCGGAGCCGCAGGAGTACACCCTGCAGGACCTTCCCGACCGCTTCGTGCGGGTGGTGATGCCCCCGAAGGACGTCGAGCCCCCGGAGATCGAGCCGGAGATCGACCCGGACGCGGAGGGGACGCCCATCGAGAAGGAGGCGGATCCCTCCAAGAACAAGGCCAAGTCCAAGGCGGACGACAAGCCGAAGACGAAGGTGGACAAGGCGCGCCAGGAGAAGGAGGCCAGGGACGACGTCCTCAAGAAGTCCAAGCTCCTGGCCAAGCTCATCGGCACCACCGGCGAGTCCTCCACCACGGCGGTCGACATGTGGACCGACGACGACAAGGGCCTCGGAGACATCGACGGTGCGTTGGAGAACGCAGGCGGCGTGGCCACCGACCTTGCGTCGGCCGGTCCCCGTGACGGGTCCGGTGGTGATGGCGAGGCTGTCGGCATCGACGACTTGGTGGGTCCTGGTGGCGGAAGCGTCGGAGCCGGCGACGTCGCCGGACCGGCCGTGGAGGTCAAGGGCTCGGTGAAGACGGGCTCGGGGGAGATCGACGCCCTAGACGGCGACTCCAGCGCGGCTCAGAAGGTCATTCGCCGCAATGCGGGCCAGCTCAACTACTGCTACGAGCGGCGGCTGAAGGCCTCGCCAGGCCTCGCAGGTCGGGTGGAGTTCAGCTGGTACGTCGAGGGCGGTGGCGTGAGCAATGTGCTCTTGGTCGCCAACACCACCGGCGACGCCGAGTTGGTCGACTGCATCAAGAAGAAGATCAGCCGCTGGAAGTTCGATGACGGCTTCGAGGGCGACGTGAGCTTCCCGTTCATCTTCCAGCCCAAGTAGGGTAGGGGTGAACGACTGGGGCGGCCGGTCGCGCAAGCGATCGGCCGCTTCGTTGTTTCGGAACCGTGGAGTTCCCTTCTGGGTTCACAACGGTTGACAGTGCCAGGGCCCCTCGGTAACCCTGGGGACATCCATCGCGGAGAACCATCCATGCTGCGCACCCTCATCGGCCTTGCCCTACTCGTTGGGGCCCCTTCGATGGCTTTCGCTCAAGCACCTGGCGGCATCTCGTCGGAGCTAGAGAAGACGGCGTCGACGAGCCCCGAGCAGAAGATCGCCTACGCCGAGAAGGCGAACGCCGACATCTCGGCGGACGAGAAGGCGGTGTCCGAGTTGCTCGAGAAGGCCCGCAAGGATCAGGAAGCCCAGGTGATCGAGTGTCTGCTGTCGCGGCTCACCGCGATCCGGGCGCTGCAGTCCGTGAGCCAGCGGGCTGAGGGCGCGATGAAGGATTCCATCAGCGCCGGCTCCGAGGAGAAGGCGAACCACGAGTTCCGCAAGATCGCGGTGGCCGTGGCCAAGTCCCGGCAGCTCCGCGCCGAGGCGAACCGATGCTCCACCAGCGACCAGTCTGGCGGGAACTCCACGATCGTCGATTGGGAGTCCTTCCTCGACGAGTACGGTGACGTCTTCGATCAGTGGGACCTCGACGAACTCGATTTCGGAATCGACCCGCCCCAGGTGAGCCCCTTCCTCTGATCCCGGCACGCCGCACAGTCTCGACGTGCGGCCCATTCTGCCGTGGTGAAACCACGAAGTTCCTCGCGCGCCAAGCCCCCATCGGCTAGTCTGGCGCCCGACCCCCAGAGGTACCCCCCAACATGTCCTCGTGCGACGCCCCACAACTTCCAGAGCTCACGCAGCGCTCCCCGGCCCACCGTTCCCACGGCTGGCTCGTGCAGGCAGCCTGTGTGCTCGGATGTACCGCGGCCATGGGAGCTCTCTCCCCGTCCGCTCTGGCTGCCCCCGGTGACCACATCCGGGCCGGAGACGCCACCTTCGTCCCGGGTCTCGACTTCGGCGGCGAGTACCGTACCAACCTCTACCGAGCCGAAGCAGACACCACTGGCGGTGCCAACCTGCGCATCGCCCCTCGAGCCACCTTCTCGGTCGGCGGCGAGGACCACGAATTCTCATTCGGTGGCGTCTGGGAGCTGCGGAAGTTCCTGTTCGTGGAAGAGGTGGTCGGCTCCACCCTCACGAGCGCCGAGCGCGTGGCCTCGCTCGACCGGTTCAACGACTTCGGGCTCAACGCCAGCACCACGCTGTTCAAGCGAGAGGTCGTGGGTTTGGAGTTGTCCGACTCCCTGAACTTGCGCAACAACTCCACGGACGCAGAGTTCTCCGAGGCGCCGTTCACCACGCAGCTGCGCAACAACCTCACCGGTGGCTTGCGCATCAGCCCCGGTCCGGCCCTGAGCATCACCCCCGGCGGCAAGTGGTCCTACGACCAGTACCGGGTGCCCTCGCGCCCCGGCTTCGAGGATCGGGTCTTGAACTCCCGCAACGCTTATGGGCCCACGCTCGGCGCGAAGTGGTCCTTCTTGCCCCGCACCGCGGTGTACGCGAACGCTGACTACACGTTGAACTCGTGGACGGCGGGCCCGGTCCAGGAGGCGTCCGACGGCCTGTTCCAGGCACCCGGTAGCCAGTTCATCCGTGCGATGACCGGCATCGATGGCCGCTTCACCAACAAGCTCTTCCTCAACATCGGCGCCGGCTATGGCGTGGGGTTGTACGAGTCGGGGAACAACCTCTCCGGGCTCGACGGGCTGTTGGCCAAGGTGCAGGGCCGCTACCAGATTGTGGAAGGAACGGAAGACCAGGCAGGCACCTCGTTCACCCTCGGGTACGAGAAGACCTTCCGCGACTCGTTCTTCACCAACTCCGTGGCCATCAACCGTGGCTACACGGGATTGGGCGTCGGCATCGGCAATTTCGTGCCGTCGGTGCAGTACGAAGTGCGGGCCGAGGGCTACGACGGGGCCATCGCGCGGAACGACATCGTGAACAAGCTGTCGCTCAATGCGGGCTACCGGATCCAGAACTGGGCCTCCATCACGCCCGGCGTGTCGTGGCAGCAGCGGGCATCCAACCAGGACAACGTCGAGTACGACGACGTCAACATCCGCCTGCTGGCGAACTTCACGTACTGACGCACCCGTTGGGTCGTGTCGGCTGGCCGCCCTCCTGGGCGGCCTTCGTCGTCCTTGCGCCACTGGGGTGGTCGTGCCCGCGGTGTCGTCTGCGTCTCGGTCGGAGCGGGGGAGGGGAGGGCCTGGAGCCGGTGGGAAGCGGGGCCCTCTCTGCTTCGCTCTCGCCAGATCCCTCAGGTAAAGCCTAAGGCGGTTGTGTGACGCGTCAAGAGACGTGCTAAGCTCCCCGGGCAGTGGAGGGGCCGTGGGCAAGACCGCGACCAGTCGACCGACGATGGTCGAAAACGTGACGACGATGCTCGGTGAGCGGCACCGCGAGATCGCACTGTTGGTGAGCCTCGTCGGCTGCACGTTCAGTGTGGTGTCCCTCGTGGGCTACTCGGCCGGGGATCCGACGTTGCTGAACCCGGGCAACGGCGAGGTGGCGAACCCCTGTGGTCCCGTCGGAGCGCTGCTGGCCGACATCCTGTTCCAGAGCCTCGGCTACGGTGCCTGGGTGGTGTTCGCCGGCATGGTGATGTCGGTGTTGGCGCTGGCCGGACGCTCGGTGTGGCGCTGGAGCACCGCCGTGGTGCTGTCGGGCATGGGGCTCGTGGGCCTGTCGCTCACACACCTCGTCCTGCGTCCCGGGGACGCCTTCCCTCCAGGGGGATGGCTCGGGGCGACCCTGTCCGAAGGCCTAGAGGCCGGGATCGGGACCGTCGGTGCTTGGCTTGTGCTTCTGGGCGCCGGCACCGTCACGGCCACCGTGGTGTTCCAGATCCGGTGGCGCCGCGTGTTCAGCCGGGCCGTCGACGCCGCGGAGCGATGGCTGCCCCGCGTCGGGGCCGTTGTGGGTCAGGGCGCTGGAGCGGTCGGTGGTGTGGTGGGGGGCGTGGCTCGCCGTGCGGCCCATGCGGGCGCAAGCTCGGCCAAGAGCGCTGGCAACCGAGGCTGGGGAACCGTGCGTCGCATGGGGCGCTCCCTCGTGCGAGGCCATGGGCCCGAGCGGGACCCGTTCGAGGACGATGAGGAAGGAACGTCCCAGGTCGGGTCCCAGCCGCTGGAGGAGCTGGAAGGCGTGGCAGGCCTCGAGGTGCTCGATGACGACCCCGGTGGGTTCGCGCCTGCGTCCCATGTAGAGGCGACCGCGGTCGAGGGCGGCGTCGCGCTCGCCGAGGTGCAGTGGACCCCCACGGAGGAGGTCGACCGGGCCTCGGAGGTCCTGCAGATGTTCCCGGCCCTCACCCCGCGCAGCACCACGTCCAGTACGGGCGCCTCGGTGGTGGAGCGGGACCGGGAGGAGCCCACGCGGGTCTCGGACGAGCCGGTGCCCACGACGCCCTCGGAGCACGCCTCGGTGTGGAACGGGAGCGCAGGGAGTGACTGGGACGACGACCAGACCCCTCCATCCAGCCCCGACCGGGTGTACACGCCCCCGCCCATGTCGGTGGCTGACGTGCCCCCCATGGCGCCGGACGTCCCCTCGGCGGCGTCGGTCAGCGCCAGCGACGTGCTCGGCGATCTGCCACCTCCCGTCGCCTTCGACAAGCCGACGCCTGGCGCCAAGATCGCGGCGTCCCCGAACCTCGCCACGCCTGTGGCCGACGACGGCGGCTCCATCAAGTCGAAGCGACCCAGCACGACCCCCTTCCTGCTTCCGAAGCTGTCCCTGCTCGATATCGTGCCCCCGCAGCGGGCCGAGTTCGACTCCGAGGGGCTCCGGCTGTTGGCTCGCAAGGTCGAAGAAGTCTTGGAGTCCTTCAAGGTGAAGGGCGAGGTCGCCGAGGTCCGGGTGGGTCCGGTGGTCACCACGTTCGAGTTCGTTCCGGCTCGCGGCATCTCGGTGCGCAAGGTCAGCGGACTCGCCGATGACTTGGCCATGGGGCTGTGCGCCATGTCGGTGCGCATCGTCGCGCCGATCCCAGGCAAGGGCTGCGTGGGCATCGAGATCCCGAGCGCGTCCCGCCTGAACATCTACCTTCGGGAGCTGATGGCCAGCGCGGCCTTCCGCGACGCGGACATGGCCCTGCCCGTGGTGCTCGGCAAGGACGTCGAGGGCGGGCCCGTGGTGGCAGACCTCGCGCGGATGCCGCACTTGCTCGTCGGTGGCACCACCGGGGCCGGCAAGTCGGTCGGGGTCAACGGCATGCTCATGAGCCTGCTGTACACCAAGACCCCAGAGGAGCTCCGTCTGCTCCTGATCGATCCGAAGAAGCTCGAGTTCAAGATCTACGAGGACATCCCGCACCTGCTGCATCCCGTCGTGACGGAGCCCAAGCACGCGGCGGCCGCCCTCGAGTGGGCCTGTCGTGAGATGGACTCTCGCTACGAGCTGCTGGCCCACTGGGACACGCGGAACATCGACGGCTACAACCAGAAGGTCGACCGCGAGATGCAGGACTGGACGCGGGCCAAGGCGGTTCGGTACTGCCCTCGCGACTGGCCCGACCACACGCCGCCGCCGACCCCCGAGAAGCTTCCGTACATCGTCATCGTCATCGACGAGCTCGCCGACCTGATGCTGTGCGCCAAGAAGGAGGTCGAGGGCTCGATCGCGCGGCTCACCCAGATGGCCCGCGCCTGTGGCATTCACCTCATCGTGGCGACCCAGCGCCCGTCCGTCGACGTCGTCACGGGCCTCATCAAGTCGAACTTGCCCACGCGCATCAGCTTCAAGCTTCGCTCGGGCACGGACTCCCGCACCATCCTCGATCAGATCGGTGCTGAGGCGCTGCTCGGTCGGGGCGACATGCTCTACTTGCCGAACGCCGGCGATGTGGCTCGTTGCCACGGTGCCTTTGTGAGCGACGAAGAAGTGGGCCGTGTCGTGGAGTTCCTGCGGTCACAGGCCAAGCCCGACTACATCGACTGCATCTCTGCCCCTGAGGGCGGTGAGGACGGCGTGGCCGACGAGGACATCGACGAGCTGTTCGACGACGCCGTGCGCATCGTCGTGGGCGCTGGAAAGGCCAGCACCTCGATGATCCAACGCCACCTCAAGATCGGCTACAACCGTGCTGCGCGGATCGTGGACCAGATGGAGTCGCGAGGTGTGATCGGTCCCGCGGACGGGGCTCGGCCCCGCGAGGTCTACATCTAAGGGTGGGTTACCGGCTGCCCACGCAACCGGTCGATCCAACCGCGACAGCCGCTGACGTTTCGAAACGACGATCGGCGGGTCGTGGACGTATGAGCCTTCGGAGGAATCACCCATGCACCATTCCCGCCTCGCGTCCGCTGCCCGATCGCTCCTTCGCTCGGCCGCCTGGACCCTGGCTCTGGCCGCCACGGGGGCCCTGCCGGTCGTCGCCTCCGCCGAAGCGCCGGCGCCCGCCGCCACCCCCGCCGATGGGAAGGTCGACGAGGTGCTCAAGCGCATCCAGTCCAAGTACGAAGCCGTCGAGGTCGTGCAGGCCCGCTTCGCGCAGAAGAGCTCGTCTCCGCTGTACGGGGAGGCCGAGCAGACCGGCTCCCTCACGGTGCAGCGCCCCAAGAAGATGCGCTGGGACTTTGAGGGCGATGGCAAGCAGTTCATCTCCGACGGCACCACCATGTGGGTCTACTCGAAGAACGACAACCAGGTGATTCGCTACACCGACTTCGGCAGCCAGTCCTCGTCCGCGGACGCCATCCTGCAGTCCATGGACAAGCTCGGTGAGCTGTTCGATGTCACGCTGCTCGAGGGGGAAGGGGTGGTGCTCGGCCTGGTTCCGAAGGACGAGGCCAGCAAGGCGCAGGTGAAGTCCATTCGCCTCGGTCTCTCGAGTGAGCTCGACCTGCGAGAGGTGGTCGTCACCGACGCCTACGATGGGGTCACCACGCTCAGCTTCGAGACGGTTACGTTGGGGGGCTCGGTGGCCCCGGACACCTTCCAGTTCAAGGTGCCCGAGGGTGCCGAAGTCGTCGACGTCAGCGGCTGAGCGCCACGCTCCGTCCGCCGGCCCACCGTGCGGAGAGCGTCATGAGCCAGACCACCACGTCCAGTCGTCCCGTCCTGTCCACGCCCAAAGAGGGACGGGGGCAAGGCACGAAGGTGCACCTCGTGTCCCTGGGGTGCCCCAAGAACCGGATCGACAGCGAGGTGATGGTCGGCACCCTTCAGGTCGACGACTACGAGCTGGTCGACAACCCCGAAGACGCCAGCGTCATCGTGGTCAACACCTGCTCGTTCATCCAGCCGGCCACCGAAGAGTCCATCGAGACGGTGTTGGAGCTGGCCAAGCTCAAGGCGGCGGGCTCCTGCGAGAAGCTCATCGTGACGGGCTGCATGGTGCAGCGCTATGGCACCACGCTGGAAGGGGAGCTGCCCGAGGTCGACCACTTCCTGGGCACCGGGGAGTACCACCGCATCGCCGACGTCCTCTCCCGTCCCGACGCGGTTCGGTCGTACGTCGACGTGCCGATGTACATCCACGACGAGATGTCGCCGCGGGTGAACAGCTGGTCCCAGGCCTCCGCCTACCTGAAGATCAGCGAGGGCTGCGACCATCGCTGCGCCTTCTGCATCATCCCCACGCTCCGGGGGCGCCTGCGCTCCCGCACCATCCCGTCCTTGGTGGCCGAGGCCACGCAGCTGGTGGAGCAGGGCGTCGTGGAGCTGAACCTGGTGAGCCAGGACTCCACGGCCTTCGGCCGCGACCTGCGGGATGGCACGGGGCTCGGCGACCTGCTGCAGCAGCTGTCCGACATCGACGGCATCGAGTGGGTGCGCCTGCACTACGCCTACCCCCACGGGCTCCCCAAGGGTCTGCTCGAGCAGCTGGCCGACAACCCCAAGGTGTGCACGTACCTCGACATTCCGCTGCAGCACGCGTCGGGCCCGATGCTCAAGGCCATGCGGCGGGGCGTTACCCGGGCGGGTCAAGAGCGCATCCTCGATCGCGTGCGGGAGCACGTGCCCGACGTCACGGTGCGCAGCACGTTCATCGTGGGCTTCCCTGGGGAGACCGAGGAGGACTTCGAGGAGCTGTACGACTTCGTGAAGTCCCAGCGCTTCCATCACGTGGGGGTGTTCACGTACTTCCCCGAGGACGGCACCCCGGGCGCCGAGCTTCCAAATCAGGTCCCAGAAGACGTGAAGCTGGAGCGTCAGGCACGCCTGATGGACCTGCAGCGACGGATCAGCCGCGCCCACAACGAGGCCCTCGTCGGCAAGGTGATTCCGGTGCTGATCGAGCGTCCCAGCGAGGAGAGCGAGCTGCTCCTGGAGGGCCGCACCGAGCGGCAAGCCCCCGATGTCGACGGCAAGGTCTTCCTCGCGGAGTTCCCGGCCGACGTCCAGCTCGGCACGATCCGGCCTACCCGCATCGTGCAGGCGGGCGACTACGACCTCGTGGGCCACGTTCTGTAGCGCCCGCGGCGCGAGGGCGTCCGTCAGCCCCCGAGGAGCTCTACCGCACGGCGCAGCTGCGGGTCGTTGGGCAGGCGAGCCTCGACCGGGATGTCCCATGGCAGATCGGCGCGGTAGCGGGGGTCGTCCGGCAACGCCACGGCCAGCGCCTCCAACGCCTCGACCTGGGCCGCCAGATCGGCCTGGGCAGCGTCTGTCGTTCCTTCGGCGGGGACCGGCAGCGCGCCCTCGAGCGCTTGGATGGCGTCGAGCACCCGCTGCTTGGGGCCGGGCCGACGTGGATAGGGAACCTCGACGTCGGGGGCGCGGCCTTCGTGGGCGGCCACCGGTGCGCCGGATGGCGTGGTGTACCAGCCCACCGTCAGCTTGAGGGCAGCCTCGGCGTCGGGGATCGACGGGTCGAGGTGGGTGTAGACCTTCTGGACGCTCCCCTTGCCGTAGGTCGTCTCCCCGACGAGGGTGGCCCGCTGGGTGTCCTGCAGAGCGGAGGCAACGATCTCCGACGCGGAAGCGGACAGTCCGTTGACCAGCACGACCACAGGCAGTTCGCTTCCGAATCCGCCGGCCGTGGCGTGGTGCTCCTCGGCGTCGAGGGATGTGGATGGGCGGGCTCGGGTCGAGACGATCAGCCCGTCGTCGAGGAACAGGTCGGACACGGCGACGGCTTCGGAGAGCAGGCCACCGGGGTTGTCGCGCAGGTCGAGGACCAGCCCCGTGGCCGTGGCGAGGTCGCGCGCCCGCACCTGGTCGTCGAGGTCCTGTGCGACGCCGGACTGGAAGTGGTCGATGCGGGCGTAGATCAGGGTGCCGAGCCGCTCGGACTCCACGGCGGGTCGCTCGACTGAGGCCCGAATGGTCGTGATCACCATCGGATCGTCCGCCCCCGGACGAAGGATGGTGAGGGACGTGGACTGCCCGTCGAGGCCCTCGAAGAGGGTAGGGAGCTCTCGTGAGGAGAGGGCCGTGAGGGGGGTGCCATCGATGGCCAGGATGCGGTCCCCCGGCGCGACGCCGTCCCGTCGTGCCGGCGAGTCGGGGAGCACCTCGACCACCTCGATGCCTTCGTCCGTTCGCCGGACACTGACGCCGATTCCGGTGGTGGTGCCTGCGGCGTCGTCTTGGAGCTCTTGGAGCTGACGGGCCGACAACCAACGGGACTGGGCGTCCAAGGTGTCGAGCATGCCGTCGATGGCCCCCTCGACCAACCGCGCGGGGGGCACGTCGTCGACGTACTCGGTCTGCACGGTGGTGAACACGCGGGCGAACAGGTCCAGGTGGGCGTAGGAGTCGTGGGCGCGGGCCAACGCGGCCTGGCCGGTCAGCGCGCCGCATACCATGCCCGACATCGCCAGCCCGCTGACGATGACAGCACCTCGCGATGGGGTGTCGGCCTCCATGCCCTGAGCTTAGCAGGCTGCCGGGGCACCCGGGGTCAACTCGGGCCCGTCAGCTCGATTCGTACAGACCGTTGGCCAGCGCCAGGACTGAGGCCGGCACGAGGTGGTCGACGGAATCCCCGGCGGCCAGGGCCGCGCGGATCGCCGTCGACGAGACGCCCGGCATGTCGAGGGTGCCGGGGGGAGTTGGGTAGCCTTGGCGTCCGACGATCAGCGGATCGTAGCGCTCGGCGAGGTCTCGCCAGCGGTGCCACTTCGGCAGGTCGTCGACCACGTCGGCGCCGGCGACCAGACGGAAGCGCTGGGCGGGGTGCCGCGCGGAGAGCTCCGTGAGCACATCGAACGTGTAGTGAGGAGCCGGCAGCTCGGCCTCGATGGTGCTCACCGAGACGGCGGGACCCAACAGCGCGGCCAAGGCCTCGCACATGGCCACGCGGCGGTCGAAGGGCGCCGAGCGTTTCCTGAAGGGGTGGCTGTGGGATGGGAGGAGCCACACCTCGTCCGCCTGCCCGGTCCAGAGCACCCAGCTAGCCACGAGCCCGTGCCCTACGTGCGGCGGGTTGAAGCTGCCGCCATAGACGGCGATCACACGCCCGCCGTCCCTTGGATTCACGGCAGGCCCGCGGCGAACAGCCCGAAGCTCCCTGAGGAATACATCTCGTTGAAGTCGTCCCACAGCCCCGTGAGCACGAAGACCTCTTCGCCGGGGGCGGTCGCGACCTTCAGGCGCATGCCCTCACCGACGCCGTTGCAGTCCCCTTCGGTGAAGGACTCGGTGGTCGCGTCGAAGCGCTCCCAGCAGGTGACGGCCTGTCCCGTGCGCCCGTAGATCACGCCGACGCCTTCGGTTCCACCGACCACCATGGCGCCTCCGTCGGGCAGGGCGATCAGCTCGTGGCCTCCCCGGGCCTTCTCCATGGCGCCGACCTCGCTCCAGCTGTCGGCGTCTGGATCGTAGAGGTAGGCCTTGGCCGAGGCGGACGCCGGCACGGACTGGATGGTGGGGGACAGCTCCGTCTCCATGCCCCCGGTGACCAGGACGCGTCCATCGGTCAGGCGCACCATCGCGTGGAAGACCAGGGGGATGGGGAGCGGGGCTCTGGACGACAAGTCGCCGTCGAAGGAGATCCGGTAGCACGCATCGGTCGCAGGCCAGGGGTCGGTCTCCTGCGCAGCACCTGGCGGCAAGTCGGTGCCGCCGCACACCATGGCCCCCAGGGGACCGAGGGAGGCTGCGGATGGTTCAAAGACGGCAGGGGACTGGGAGATCGCCAGCACTTCGCTGAAACGCCGCCGTCCGCTCTCGTAGAGCTGCACGAGCGGCCCGACCTCTCCGTCGTCGATCAGGCCGCCGAAGAGGAGGACGTCGCCGTTGTCCATCACGACGTGGCGATGGGTCGACATCGCGACGTCCATCTGGATGCGGAGGGGCGCGTCGCCGTCCATCACCCAATCCCGTGCCTCCGGGTCGAAGAGGAACGCCGACTCGGTGTTGCCATCGGGCTGGTTGTAGTCGGTGCGCCCGCCGGTCACGAGGATTCTCGGGCCGTCTTCGTCGTCCACCAAGACCGCGTCGGAGCCCGCGTACGTGTCGCTGATGGACGTGAACAGGACGCCAAACGTCGTCTCCGGCATGGTGACGTCGAGCTTGTTCATCCTGACGTTGCCCTCGTCGGTGTTGCCGAGGACGAACACCGTGCCCGACGCCGCGCCCCCGAAACCCGACGTCCGGTCGGGATCGGCCCCGCCGAAGACGAACACGTCGCCCCCTGGGGCCATCGCGATGCCCGCGTGCACTCGAGTCGTGGTGCCGCCCATGGTGCCGGTGGGCGGAAGCACTCCGTACGGGGCCACCAGGATGTTGAGGTCCACGGTGCCGCCGTCGGTCGGGAGGTCCTCCTCGAGGGTGACCTGGCCGTAGCCGAGGGTGAGATCCGGGTCCCAGGCGTCGGCCTCGCCGCCCACGCTCTCCACGAGGATTCCGACCCGGTCTCCCTGCTCCAGGAGAGGGAGTTTGGGAAGCGACAGCTGACCGTTCGCGGAGCCGAGGAAGGTCACGTCGAGTTCGCCGTCGTGGTCGACCACCAACGAAACGTCGGGGCCCCCGGCGAATGGATCGGTGCCGTCGATGACCGAGGGGTTCAGGGTGAGGACGTAGCCGGGGATGGGGTCCGGACCCGGCTCGGGGGTGTCGCTGGGGCACCCCGCGGCGAGGAGAACCCATAGGCTTCCGAAGCTCGCACTCTGCAGGGACCGACCGCTCGGCCACGGTGCCCTGGCGGTCACCCGAACGGCGTGGCGTGGCATGGTAGGCTCCCTCCCTCTGCAGGAGCCTAGGCGGTCCCGCCGCGGACTGTCAACGGAGAGCCCGTGCCCCCGTCTTCGGACACCCCGCTCGCTGCGGACCGAACCCCCGCAAAGGCCGCCCACCTCCTCCGGCACGCGGATGGACAAGACCCCGGCGTCGCCGACCGTCCGGGACCGTCGGGAAGCCTGGGTGATTCCGCGGGATGGCGCTCCGGGCTGCTCGACGGGGTGCGCGGCCTGTCCCACGGATTCACCGGGCGGCGCCTTGCAGGTGTTCCGAGGGAGCTTCACCTTGCCCAGCGGCCGGCACCCGCGGGACCGGTCTCGGACCCGGACCTGGTCGCGAACTGGACGCATGCCATCCATCCCCATGCGGTGGAGAGGTTGAGCCTGGTGTCCCAGGTCCACGGCGATGTCGTTTGGGTCGACCCCACACCCTTGGGGCCGCTGGCGACCGTCGGGGAGGGAGACGGACTGGTGGCCGTCGTGGAGGGCGACGTGGTGGCGGTGCGGACCGCCGACTGTGTTCCGGTGCTGCTCGCCGCGGTGAAGGGGGGACGGGCAGTGGGGGTCGCAGCGGTCCACGCGGGCTGGCGAGGTGCGGCATCCGGGGTCGTGGCGGAGGTCGTTCGTGCGCTCCTGCACGCGTCGGGGGGCCGCGCGGAGGCACTCGTCGCTGCGGTGGGGCCGTGCATCTGTGGCGAGCACTACGAGGTGGGAGACGAGGTGGTGCAGGGCTTGTCGGATGCTGGCGTCGACCCCGACGCCTTCATCGTGGGTCGGTCCGGCCGCGGGCGCGCTCTGGTCGATGTGGGGGCTGCGGTTGTCGAGCAGCTGACCGGGCTGGGCGTCGCCGCCGTCGAGCGAGTCGGAGCATGTACCTATGAGAGCCCCGAGCTCTGGTCGCATCGTCGGGATGGGGCCCACGGTGGCCGCCAGGCCGCGTGGATCGTGAGGGTCTCATGATGTGGTGGGTGCTTCTGGGGGCGTGCTCGTCGCCCGGCAACGTAGAGCTCCGCGCGCAGCGACAGGCGTTGGACGCCTGGGAGGAAGGGGAGGCGGCGTTGGCGGCTGGGCGAGCCAGCGACGCGCGAGAGGCGTTCGGCCGGGGCCTCGAGGCCCGCCCGTCGGATCCGATCCTGCTCGCCTGGCGTGCCCAGGCCGAGGCGTCCGATGGCGACCTCGAGGGCGCCGTGGCCACCCTCGATGCGGTGCTCGAAGCCCAGGGCGACTTCGCCGAGGCCCGCTACCATCGCGCCGCACTCCTCGCGCGGATCGGGCGGCCCGAGGAGGCGGGGCCGGATCTGCGACGAGCCATCGAAGACGGCGCGAGCTCGGCCCGTCAGGCCCGGGCAGATCCCGACTTCCGTCCCTTCGTGGACCACGATGCGTTCGGGTTTCTGCCGGACTCGAGCCTGCTCGTCGTGGTCGAGCCACTGCCGGAGCGGGCCTTTCGTGGGTCCGAGGTGCCCGTGATCGCCACGGTGCGTGACCTCGCGGATCCCGACGCTCTCGACGTGCAAGGCTTGGTGCGCGGTCCCGTCGACCTTCGACGCAGTGTGGAGGACCGGCGGCGTGGTCCCGATGGGACGACCGTCCATCTCCGGTGGGACTTGGTCCTCGCGGGGACCGGTCCGGTGTCCGTGGGGCCGCTGTCGTTCCGGGTGGAGGGCGAGCAACACACCACCGTGGCGTCGACCGTGCAAGCCGTGGGGCCAGAGGGAGAGGCCACCACGGACCCGGCTCGGTGGCGCCTTGCCTCGGCCACCCGGCTCGGCGCTCATCTCGCGCTCGACCAGCCCCAGATCCGAGAGGACCGTGTGTTCGTGCGCGCCGACCCCACCAGCCAGGTCACGACTGAGCCACCCGGAGGGGTCCTGGCGCGCCACGAGCGTCGGACCGAAGGACAGCCAGACTGGGTGGTCTGGGAGCTCGCGAAGGTCCAAAAGGTGGTTGTGCGAGGCGCTGGTGGCGAGCGCTTCTCGGGTCCACCGAAGCCGCCGCCGCCCCCCAAGTAGGCACGAGCCTCCCTCCATGGCGGGGGTCCTTCGGCACGGATACGTCGTGGGCCGCCCGCGAGGGCATGGAGGGAGTGCCATGGATCGCCAGCATCAACTCGATCGCCTCGCGGAGATGGAAGCCCAGGCCCGTCACGGAGGCGGGGAGGCCCGTGTCCAGCGGCAGCACGATGCTGGCAAGCTCACCGCGCGGGAGCGAGTCGACGCCTTGCTCGATGCCGGTTCGTTCACCGAGCTCGACGCCTTCGTCATGCACGATTGCCACGACTTCGGACTCGAAGAGCAGAAGATTGCCGGCGACGGCGTGATCACCGGCCACGGTCGGATCGACGGGCGTCTCGTGTACGTGTTCGCCCAAGACTTCACGGTCTTCGGCGGCTCGTTGTCCGCTGCCCATGCTCGCAAGATCTGCAAGGTCATGGACCACGCCATGAAGAATGGCGCCCCGGTGTTCGGCCTCAACGACTCGGGTGGGGCTCGCATCCAGGAGGGGGTCGCGTCCCTGGGCGGCTACGCAGACATCTTCCTGCGCAACACGATGGCGAGTGGCGTGGTGCCTCAGATCAGCGCCATCCTAGGCCCATGCGCGGGCGGTGCCGTCTACAGCCCCGCCATCACCGACTTCATCGCGATGGTCGACCAGACCTCGTACATGTTCGTGACCGGCCCGGATGTCGTGAAGACGGTCACCAACGAGGTGGTCACCAAAGAGGAGCTCGGGGGGGCGACCACCCACAACACCACGTCGGGTGTGGCGCACTTCAAGGTCCCCGACGAGACCACGATGATGGCGCTGCTCCGGGAGCTGCTGTCGTACCTGCCCCAGAACAACATGGAGCAGGCGCCGCGGCGTCCCACGTCCGATCCGGCCGACCGCTCCTGCACCGAGCTGGCGGAGGTCGTGCCGACCAACGCCAACAAGCCGTACGACATCAAGACCATCATCACGTCGCTGGCCGACGAAGGGCGCTTTCTCGAGGTGCATGGGGACTACGCCCGGAACATGGTCGTCGGCTTCTGCCGCCTCGATGGGCGCAGCGTGGGGGTCGTGGCCAACCAGCCGGAGTTCCTCGCGGGCTGCCTCGATGTGGACAGCTCGGTGAAGGCGGCTCGCTTCGTGCGCTTCTGCGACGCGTTCAACATCCCCCTGCTCACGCTGGTCGATGTGCCGGGCTTCCTTCCTGGCACGGCCCAGGAGTACGGCGGCATCATTCGTCACGGAGCCAAGCTCCTCTACGCATTTGCGGAGGCGACGGTGCCCAAGGTCACCGTCATCACCCGCAAGGCCTACGGCGGCGCCTACGACGTCATGAACAGCAAGCACATCCGGGCCGACTACAACTTCGCGTGGCCCACCGCTGAGATCGCGGTCATGGGTCCCGACGGCGCGGTCAGCATCATCCACCGCCGGGAGCTGGCGGCCGCGGCCGACCCCGTGGCGAAGAAGGCGGAGCTCGTCGAGAGCTACCGAGAGACGTTCGCCAACCCGTACCGGGCCGCCGAGATGGGCTTCGTCGACGCCGTGCTGCGCCCCGAGGACACCCGCAAGGCGCTGTGCACGGCCTTCGCTTCGTTGGAGAACAAGCGAGACGAAAACCCGCCGAAGAAGCACGGGAACATCCCGCTGTAGGCGCGCGAACGGACGAGCCTATCGGTAGGTCTCCTCGGCGATCCCAAGGTAGAGCGAGGGAATGCGGGTGGCTCGGTCGACCAGCCAGCCCCTGGGTGCCTCTTCTGGGGGGCCTGACAGCGACAGGTCCCACACGACCTGCTGCGTGGCCAGGTCCCACTCGAGGATGCGGGTGCTCTGGGTGCCGCGGCCCATGGCCTCGTTGGACACCCCGTTCTCTCGGATCAAGTACGAGTAGGTGCCCAGGAGGTGCCCGGACTCGGGGAGCGGTTGCGCGTTGCCCAGGGCTCTGGCGAACAGGGGACTCTCGGGGGTGCGAAGGTCCACGACCTGCTCCACGGTGCCAGCCTCTTCGTCGATGCGGTAGCCGACGAGCCGGCTGAAGAGCCCGTCCGGGTGACGCTCCTGGGTGTACGGCGTGGCGCGGTGGTTGTTCCCGTTGTCGAACAGGTAGAGGGTGTCGCCATCGAGCTTCACGCCGTGGGCGTGGTACGGCCACTCCAAGGCGCCCACCGGCTGGAGTCGCTTGCTGGCCAGTGCCCCGGACCATCCGTCGGGGTTCCCGAGGATCCAGACGACCTCCGAAGACCCGGCGTCGACCTTCACGATGCAGTCTTGGTGCCGGAGGGAGACCAAGAAGGCTGCGCCGTCGTCGACGGGCAGGACGGCGTTGGCGTGGCTCCAATCGAAGGTGTAGGTGTCGCCGATCGGGTCGTGGCTTCCGTAGCCGACCCGCGTGGCGTCCAGCAGGCCGACCATCGACCACTCCCCGAGCAACGTGCCATCGGCGGCATGGTGGACCACGAGATCGTCCATCACCGTGGCTGGCGCGAGGGTGGTGAGGTCGTCGGGGGCCACGGGGTAGGCGTCGACGGCGACGGGCTGGCTGCGAAGGCTCCAGAAGGTGCCGTCCCCTGGAAAGTACGCGTCGTGGTGGAACTCGTCGTCGACCCGGGTGGCGTCCTCGACGTCGTGCTCGCTGTAGAGCGCCACGAAGTCCCCAGCGACCCCACGGACGGAGATGTTGTGGCTGGGCACCGAGGTGAGCAGTCCGTCGGGCCACAGCGCGGCGTTCTTTGGATCCCCGGGGGTCTCGAAGGCCCACACCACGCGGCCCTGGTGGTCGACGGCAAGCAGCCACTCGGCGATGGTGGGAGACCACGTGGCCATCAACGTCAGCCCGGGATGCGCGGCGTCCGCGGAGCCTGCCCGCAGGACGATGTCGGGCAGGGGCTCATCGATGGGGTCCACGTCGAAGGCGAGGGTCTCGACCACGGTGTGTCCGCCGTCGCCCGTCAGGGTGACGGTCACCTCATGAGGCCCGGGGCGCAGCCCGAGGAGTGGGAGGTCGAAGGCGGTGGCCGGCTCGTTGTCGAAGAAGAGGATGTCCCGGATCGCCTCGCCATCATCGAGGGCAAGGGCGGCGGTGGCAGGGACATTGGTCGACACCACGAGGCGTCGGACCAGGCGCGCCTTCGGCGTCACGGCGGGCAGTACCTCTGCGGACACGATGCCGAGGGGTCCGGTGTCCACCGGCTGGATGGCGGTGTCTGCCGTCGGACGGTCCACGATGGACGCGTCGGGCGTGGGGTTGGGGGCCGGCTCGCCATTGGAGCACGCCCATAGAATGAGCAACAGCGAGGGCATCGCATCCATCCGTCGAGACAGGAGTGTACCCAGCTGGCGGTCCGTTGGGGGACACAGTCCGTGCGTGGCTGGTTACGCAGGACAGATGCTGCTCACCGTCATTCTCCTCCTCTGTGCCGGCTGCTCGGGCGACGCCCAGGGCGATGTCTCGAAGCCCACGGACGCGCCGTCTTCCGGCGACAGCACGGGTCCGACACCTACTTCGGTCACCGGCGACACCGGCATCGAACGGGGTCTGCAGGTACTGGAAGCGCTGGTGGTCGCGCCGACGAACGCGCGGCAGCGGCTGAGCATGATTGTGGTCCTCCGCACCAACGAGCCCACGACGGCGAGCCTGGTCCTGAGCGATGGCGCCACCACGAGGGACGTCGTCTTTCCCGCCGTGGGGGTCGAGCATCGACTCCCGGTCTTGGGCCTGCCTCCTGGCACCCACGACGTCGAGTACATCGTCGAGGCCGTGGACGGGTCCGAGCTCGGCGGCCGCGTGTCGGTCACCATCGAGCCCGTCGATGACCTCGTGCTGCCCCAGGTCGACATCACAGGGGACCCTGGGGCCACCGAGCCAGGCTACACGCTGATGGGCATGTGGACCGACCGACACGGACGCCTCGCGGCCTACGACGCGACGGGGGCGCTCGCGTGGCTCGTCGACCTTCCGGGCGTCCCCAAGGCGGCCAGCCTCGCGGACCACGGCAGAGCGGGCGTGCTCGTGGACCGCATTGCCTCGGTGCGCGACGTCTCGGGCGACCTGCCCACGACCTATGGCCCTGAGTGGGGGGCCAGCGTGGTCGTCCGCGACTTGTTCCATCACGAGTTGCTGCTTCAGCCGGATGGCTCATTCTGGTCTCTCGAGACCGAGTCCAGGCAGGTCGACGAGTTTCCAGTCGACCCCTCAGACCTGACCGTCTACGCTCCGGCCACGATCGGCGACGATCTCGTCGTGCACTATGCCGCAGACGGCACGCTGCTCGGAGAGTGGTCGATGGTCGATCTGTTGGACAGCCGTCGGGTGGGATTCAACAGCTACGACGAAGGGCCAGAAGGCCTGGACTGGGGTCACGCCAACGCCCTGGCGCTCCTGGACGATGGCGATCGCTTCGTGGTGTCCGTTCGCCATCAAGACGCACTGGTGGCGGTGGACGCGAAAAAGAACGCGGTCGATTGGATCTTGGCCAACCCCGACGGATGGTCGCCGGCCCTGGAGGCCTTGAGACTGCAGCCGGTGGGCGAGGTCTCGTGGCCGTACCACAGCCACGGCGCCAAGATCGTGGGCGACATGATCTACGTGTTCGACAACGGCAACGAGCGCCGGACGACGCCATACAGCGACGATCCCGAGCCCGGCAGCCTGTACTCCAGGCTGGTGGCGTACCGGATCGACCCAGCGGCTCGCACCGTCGAGCAGGCCTGGGAGATCGTCGACGCCGACAGGATGTTCAGCAGGGCGATGGGCAACGCTCAACCCCTGGCGGTCACGGGTCACGTCCTGGGGACCTACCCGTACCAGAACGGCTTCGACGGCATCACGAACCGAGATGCGGGCCGTGGCGAGTACGCGACGAGGATCCTCGAGCTCGATCCAGCCGACGGGTCCCAGGTGTGGGCCATGACCCTCTGGTCGGTCTACGAAGACGCGTCCAAGGGCTGGTTGGTCGACCGCGCCATGCGGATCCCGTCGCTCTACACCGGCATCGCCACCGAGACCGTGCGGACCACGACCGACGGCGGTTGACGCAGCCTCTGTGAACAGCTATCTACGCCCGTCTGCTCGGTAAGTCCGAGCCGCTCGAGGGCCATGTCGTCCCCGGGTAGCCTCTTCGTCGCGCCTCCAACCTCGGGAATGCCCCGGGAGGCGCACCGGAACACCACCGCCGGCGCGATCGCGTCGTCTTTGCTACGGAAAGCCCAATGGTCCGCATCCGTCTCACCCGTCGGGGTGCCAAGAAGAAGCCGTTCTACCGTCTCGTTGCTTCCGATCAACGTGCACCGCGCGACGGCCGCTTCATCGAGCAGCTCGGCTACTACAACCCCATGAAGGAACCCATGGAGCTCAAGTTCGACCTCGAACGGGTCGACTACTGGGTCTCCAAGGGCGCCCAGCCTTCCGATACGGCGAAGCGTCTCATCGAGCGCTACCGGACCGAGCAGGCCGAGCAGGCGAGCGTCTAATGGAAGACCTCGTCCGCCATTTGGTGGAGCCCATCGTGGCCCATCCTGACAATGTCCAGATCCAGGTGATCGAGGGCGACGCCACCGTTCTGCTCGAGATGATCGTGCACGACGACGACGCCGACATGCTCGAGGCCGAGCGTGGCAAGGCGCTTCGCAGCGTCCGCAACATCCTCTCGGCTGCTGCTGGCCGCCGCAAGGCGTCCCTCGACCTCGTCGACTCGTTCAGCGAAGACGACGGCGAGGAGTAGCGCTCCGTGGCGACCCCTCCGTCGCCCGGCGCCGGCCCTTCTGTGCCGCCGCATCCGTTTCGAGCGGCAGCGGCTGGCAACGAAGACGAGCTCGAGCTGGGCTTTGTCTCCGGTGTCTTTGGTGTGCACGGGGAAGTCCGGCTTCATCTGCACCATCGGGAGAGCACCATGCTCGGCCAAGGCCACGACGTGGTCTTGGTGGATCCCGATGGCGGCCGTTGGTCGGCGCATCTCCGCTCCCGTTCCGGTGCTGGGAACCGGGTGCTGGGTCGCTTCAGCGTTCGCGTCACTCGTGAGCAGGCCGCGTCGATGAAGGGATGGCGCATCCTCGTCGAGGCCGCCGACCTGCCTCCCCTCGAAGACGGGGAGTTCTGGGTGTGGCAGCTCAAGGGCGCGGCCGTGCGTGTCGACGGCGCGTCCATCGGGACGGTGGTCGACGTTCATGCGACGGGGCCCGTCGATGTCTTCGAGCTGCGCCTCGACGGGGAGAAGGAGCACGCGTTCGTTCCGGCCCTTGGCAGCCACGTGGTCTCGGTGGGGCCCGAGGGCCTCGAGCTGCGTGAGCATCCCTGATGCGGTTCGACGTGCTCACGCTGCACCCCGACCAGGTGCGAGGCCCCCTCACGACGAGCGTGCTCGGGCGAGCGGCCGCGAGCGGCGCCATCGAGGTCGGGGTCTACGACATCCGGGAACATGGCCGCGGACGCCACCGTTCCGTCGACGACACACCCTACGGGGGCGGTGCCGGGATGGTGATGCGCATCGACGTCGTCGCGGAGGCGCTCGATGCGGTGCTCTCGGCTGCGGGCGAGGGGATCCGTCCTCGTGTGCTTCACATGACCCCGACCGGGGAGCCCTTCACCCAGGCCACGGCGCGCCGGTTGGCGACTGAGGAGCACCTGGTGTTGCTCTGTGGCCACTATGAGGGCATCGATGCTCGCATCGACACCTTGGTCGACGAGTCGATCTCCTTGGGCGACTTCGTGCTGACGGGCGGCGAGATCGCCGCGTGCGCGGTGGTCGACGCGGTCGCTCGATTGCGGCCAGGGGTGCTCGGCAATGACCAGAGCGCCCTCGACGAGTCCTTCTCCCATGGCCTGCTCGAGTACCCGCAGTACACGCGGCCGCGAACGTGGAGGGGCCACGAGATTCCGGAGATCCTTGTCTCGGGTCACCACGCTCGAGTTCAGAGCTGGCGGCAGGCCCAAGCCGAGGCGATCACCAAGGCTCGGCGGCCGGATCTGTGGGAGGCCTGGGAACGCTCCCGCGATGGGGGCCTCGAGCCGCTTGCCGACGACGAAGGGCCGGCATAAACAGCACGGCGTTGCCATGACCACGGCGTTCGTTCGTCTTGTCATGGCCCTGAGATCCAGCCGAGGGCTTCGCCATCGGCATTTCGACTGAGAGAAAGAACGATGAACCTCATGAGCACGATCGAGGCAGAGACCCTCGCGAGCCGCGAGCGCGGCAACGTCGACGTCCGCCCCGGCGACACGGTCCGCGTCCACGTCCGCATCACCGAGGGCGAGAAGTCCCGCGTGCAGGTCTTCGAGGGCACCGTCATCAAGATCAACAACGGTGGCCCCCGCTCGACCTTCACGGTCCGCAAGGTGTCCTCCGGTGTGGGTGTCGAGCGCGTGTTCCCCGCGAGCTCGCCGAGCCTCGCCAAGATCGAAGTGACGGCCCGTCACAAGGTCCGTCGCGCCAAGCTCACCTTCCTGCGGCAGCGTCGTGGCAAATCGGCTCGCCTGAAGCCGATCCGCGACTTCAAGGCCATCCGCTAGAGGGCGTCCCCGTTCGCGGGGGCCCTTTTGCCCATGACTGGCGGTCCTCGGAAGCCTTCGCGCTCCTCCGACGACCGCCGTCGTGCGTTGGCCAGCGGCCACGATGCGGAGGCGTGGGTCGCTGAGGAGCTGGAAGCCCTCGGGTGGGAGATCGTCGCCCGAAACGTGCGGGTCGGCAATGGCGAGCTGGACCTCGTGATCCGGCGTCGCGGCGTCCTGCGTTTCGTCGAGGTGAAGGCTCGGACGGGGGGCGAGGACGGTCTCGAGGCCATGACCCCGTGGAAGCAGGGCAAGCTCCGCCGTGCCGCGGAGGGGTGGCTGCAGCAAGAGCAGCTCGGCGGTTTCGACGAGGTCGCGTTCTTGGTGGCGGTGGTCCACATGGGGGACCGCTGGGAACTCGAGCTCCTCGACGACGCGTTCTGACGCCGGGCTACGAGCGTCGCCGCCACCCCACGAGGCCCAGGTTGGTGACGGCGAGGACCCCGAGCCCGGCGGCTCCGGTCACCCCCACGAGAAGGTCGCTTCCGCCCACCGCATACATCACCGACAGCCCGGCGGTGGCGTTGAACACCCCGTGGAAGATGGCCGCGGCCACTGCGCTGCCGGTGCGATCTCGGACCTCTGCCATCGGCCCCGACAGACCCACGCACATGGCCACCATGAACGCCACGCCGACCACGGGGTGCTGCGGGTAGTTGTAGCCCTGGAGGATGAGTGGGGCGTGCCAGAGGCCCCACAGCAGACCGGTGAGCACGGCCCGTGGCCAGAAGCCGATGGGGGCCAGCTCAACGTGCATCCAGCCGCGCCAGCCCGCTTCTTCGCCATACGCGGCGACCGCGTTGACGGTGCCTCCTGCGATCAAGGCCTGCAGGACGATCAAGGGAACCAGCACCTGGGGTGGCGGCAGCGAGGCGATCTGGGCCTCGGCCACGAGCCGCGTGGGTTCGTCCAGTCGGGCCAGCATGCCACCCATCTGAGGATCGTAGGTGATGCCTGGGAGCAAGAGGGTGAGGGCCGCGGCCCCCAGAGAGATGGCGAGGGGGAGCCAGAAGGCGGCGAGCCAGGCCCAGCGACGGGTCCACCGGAACGCCAGGCGTCGACGGAGGGTGTCACCGTCCCGGCGCGCGAAGCCCACCGTGGTGAGGATGGGGGTGCCCATGTAGGCGATGGTGCACACGAAGCCGAGCCACGCGGGGCCGCCGTGGCGACTCCACCAGAAGCCGGCCGCCAGCGGCAGGGCCAAGGTGGTGGCCACCGCCGTGAAGGCCACGCTGCGACGCACGGGATGGCTCATGACATCCTCCGCCCCGATCTACGGACGAGCCTGGAGCGCATTCCCTCCCGCTGGAACCGCCGCTGCGGAATCAGGGTTGGGCGATGGGCTCGGCTTCGGCGATGAAGCGAGGCGCTGCCTGGACCGTGAACGACCAGCCGATGGTGTAGGTGTCGGCGCTGGTCCGCACGTCGTAGACGTGCTCCACCCGGAAAGGCATTGCATACGTGAACGTGGCGCCCGTGCGGCCCCGCACGATCTCCCCCGCGTGGTAGTCGAAGCCGAGGCCGAGGGTGCCCATCATCTGGTCGCCGACCGTGACCGGGATCTGACGGCCGCTCTCGAGCACGTTGGGGAGGTAGACCCCCGACGCGACGTCTTCCCAGCTCCGGTACCCGGCAGCGGCCGAGAGGTCGACGGCGAACCGGGCTGGCGTCTCCCCCGGGGCCGACTCGAAAGCGACGATCTCGACCCCTCCGCGAAGTTGGAGGCTGCTGGCAGGCTGAAGCTCCAGTTCCCCCCAGTTGGTGCCGTTCTCGTCGCTGACGTCGACAGCCACTGCGCCCTCACGAATCCAGGTGACCTGGGCGTAGGGGTGGCCGGTGCCACGATCCGTGGAGAAGGCTCCCTGCAGCTTGAAGGCAGTGCCTCCGGGGGCGGCCCCTCTGCGCCCGTTGTCGCCAGCGGTCCACAGGTTGCGCCCCTTGCTGCCCGGGCGGAAGCCTGCGTCGAGACGCCAGGTGGAGCCCGCCGTGCCGGCGTAGCGCTCCGCGAAGGGGGCGACGGCGGCGCCGAGCCACACACCCTGCAGGCCGCCAGCCTGGATGACTGGAGTGTCGGCGACGACGCCACCCGGAAGGTAGGAGCCGGACCCGCTGGCGGGCTCGCTGACCATCTGGCGGGCGTCGGGGTAGGCGAAGCGCCAGCTCGGAGTCGTCGCGAGCGCGGCCGTGATCGCGAGGCCCTCGATGGGCGCGATCTCCAGCGTGACATCGAGGTCGTGGCGCTGGACTCGCCGGTCGGCGATCGCCGTGCCGGACTCGAGCAAGCGCCCGGAGAGGGCCGAGCCACCGTAGTGGACGCCGATCAGCGCGCCAGCACCGGGGGCCATGTCGGTCACCTCGGCGGCGTAGCTTGGGGCGAGAAGAGAGAGGAGCAGCAGCATCCGCAGGCGTCTCCGGCGTCGTGGCGGCGGGCGAGGTCGGGCCGCAGCATACACCGCCGAGGGCGGCTGTGGCGTCTCAGTGGCTGCAGGACGCCGTTCAGCGCTCCCGGAGGCCGTAGTCCTTCATCTTGGTTTGCAGGGACTTGCGGCTGATGCCGAGGCGGCGGGCGGCGCGGGTCACGTTGGCTTCTTCCGCGTCGAGCGCGCGTTGGATCCGGCTCCGCTCGAGCTTGGCGGTGTGCACACGCACATATTCCTTGAGGTCCAGGTGCTCGAGGTCGTCGGTCGCCGGCTGAGCACGGGGGCCCCGCCCGAGGGTGGGGAGGTCTCGTGCTCCGATGGTGTCGCTGTCGGTCAGCAGCACCACACGCTCCATCATGTTCTCGAGCTCGCGAATGTTTCCCGGCCAGTCGTGCTCGAGGAGGGCCGCCAACGCCGAGGGCTCACAGCGCTGGATGTGTTTGCCGAGCCGCTCGTTGAACCGGCCGAGGAAGTGCTCCACCAGCAGGGGAATGTCCTCCCGTCGCTCCCTCAGGGGCGGAAGGGGGATCGGCAACACATTCAGGCGGTAGAAGAGGTCGCGCCGGAAGCGGCCGGCCTCCACCGCTTCGTGGAGGTCCACGTTGGTCGCGGCCACGAGGCGCACGTCGACGGGGATGGGCGCGAGGCCTCCGACCCGATCCACTTGGCGCTCCTGGAGGACACGCAGCAGCTTGACCTGCATGTCGACGGGGAGCTCGGCCACCTCATCGAGGAACAAGGTGCCGTTGTGGGCCAGCTCGAAGCGGCCAGGCTTGTCGGTGGTCGCCCCGGTGAATGCGCCCCGCTGGTAGCCGAACAGCTCGGCTTCGAAGAGGGCGTCGGGGATGGCGCCGCAGTTGATCTGCACGAAGGGCTGCTGGACCCGGGGAGAGTGGGCGTGAATGGCGCGAGCCACCAGCTCCTTGCCGGTGCCAGACTCCCCCGAGATCAACACGGTGGTGGGGGAGGGGGCGACCCGCTCGACCAGGTCGAAGACCTCGCGCATGCGCGGGGTGGTCCCCACGATGCCCATGCGACCGTGCCCTTGGGGCTGCAAGCGGTGGGTGTTGGCGGCCTCGGTCGCGAGAGCGTGGGCGAGGATTCGCTGCAGGTCGGCCTGATCGAAGGGCTTGCTCACGTAGTCGAAGGCCCCCTGTTTCAGGGCCTCCACGGCGGTGTCTACGGTTCCGTGGGCGGTGATCAGGATCACGGGGAGGCCCGGCTGATGCTCCGTGCACCATCGGAGGAGCTGCAGGCCGTCGACGTTGGGCATGCGCAAGTCGCTCACGACGGCGTGGAATGGCTCTTCCTGAAGGCGTGCAATGGCTGCGGCACCGTCGTCGGCCGTCTCGACCTCGTGGTCGAGGCGTCGCAACTGGGCCGACAGCACCTTACGGATGGAGGGCTCGTCGTCGACGATGAGGATGCGCCTGGCCATGAAGTCGGGCTAACACAGGGAAGGCACCTGGCGACCCACGGGTTGGCCTGGTTGCGGAGGACGCTCATGACTCGATCCTGGCTCGCCACGACCCTCATCAGGGGGCTCGCAGGCCTCACCATCGGTTTCGCACTTCTGGCCCCCGGCATGGCCTCGGCCGAACCGGCGAGCGATTTCACCCTGCGTGACATCGATGGCAAGAGCGTGTCGCTCTCCGAGCTCAAGGGCAATGTCGTCATCATGTCCTTCTGGGCCACGTGGTGTGGACCGTGCAAGGAGGAGATGCCGCATCTGCAGAAGATGTACGGCGACCTCAAGGACCAGGGCCTCACGGTGCTGTCCATCGCCACCGACGATGCCCGCTCGGCGAGCCGCGTGAAGCCCTTCATCAAGAAGAACGGCTACTCGTTCCCTGTCTTGCTGGACCGCGACTCCACGGTGATCGGCACCTACAACCCGCCCAAGACCCTGCCCTACACCGTCGTCGTCGACCAGAAGGGCGAGGTGGTCAAGCGCCACAGCGGCTACAACCCCGGCGACGAAGAGGAGCTGCGCCACTTGGTGGACGAGCTCCTGTCGGGCAAGGCCCCGCCCGAGGCTCCTGCCTCCGAAGGCTAGCGGGGCCCGATCGACTCGGTTGGGTGTGGGTAACGGAGCGCCACGTCAGGAGACGGTCGCCGACGGTGGTGCGCCGTGACATCCTACGCGCCCACCCGCAGGGAGGACGTCGGTGACTGGAGGTCGTGGAAGGGGCGCAACGTTGCGCCATCTCGCTGTACTGGCGGTGGGGGCTCTGCACGCCACGGCGCCCGCTCGCGCCGCCGACGAGGCGCCAGCGCCCGACGACGAGAAGAACGCGGTGTCGGTGTCCCTCACCGACGACTTCGAGATCCGGTATTGGCTCAGCGAACAGCGGCTCTTCGATCCCGACGATGTGCCGGTGTTCAACTACGTGGAGCAGGTGAACCGACTGAACGCTGTCGTCTCCAAGGGGCCGTGGGCCTTCGACGCTCAGTGGGACGAGGTCGCGCTGTTCGCCACCCGCTACCGTCTCGACGGCACGCTGTACGACGAGCGGGTGCTGACGCTCCCCGAGGTCAACAATCCGCTGCCCGATCAGTGGGTCGCTTACACCAACCTGGAGAAGGTTCGGGGCAAGTACGAGACCAAGGGAGTGAGCATCTCCTTGGGGGACTCGTACGCGGCCTTCGGTCGCGGCATCGCGCTGAACCTCAATCGAAACGTCGACATCGACATCGACACGAGCATCCAGGGAGCCAAGGTCGTCTGGCGTCCGGGGGCGTGGGACGTCACGGCGGTCGCGGGGCAGCTCAACCGGCAGCAGGTCTTCCAGGACAACCCCAACATCGAGCTGCAAGGGGACTACCGCCACACCGTCGCTGGGCTTCGGGCCGAGCGCTTCGGTCTGGGTCCGTTCGACCTCGGCGCCCATGGCGTGGTGTACGACTTCACCCCGGAACCTGGACTGCAGGCGGGCTTCGATGAGCTCGGCGAGGGCGGCCCGGACGTGGTGATCGGCGGTGTGACGGCGGCGGCCTACGGGGTCGCAGGCATCGACTGGTACCTGGAGGGCGATGCCTTCGGCTACGACCGGGAGTTCCCGGCCACCCTCGTCGCCGACCCCGAGGACCCCGGCTACGCCGCCTACCTCTCCGGCAGCTTTTACCCAGGGTCCTTCGTCGTGCTGGTCGAGGGCAAGCGCTACTACCAAGCGCAGCGGGTCAACGGCGTGCTCACCCCCGAGCTCTACCAGGTCGCCGTGGCGCCGACCCTCGAGTACGAGCGTCAGATCACTGAGGACAGCGCCGCCGCCCTCAACAGCAACGACATCTGGGGCTCCCGCATCACGGTGGACTGGGCGGCGAAGCCGGGGGAGCTCACTCCCTACGTGGCCGTGGGGTTGTTCCGGGACCTCGAGCTCGGCGGGCTGCACTTCAACGAGGTGCCGGAGACCATCGTGCATCCCTTGGTGGGGGTCGAGTGGCTCAAGGGGGAGTCCTCCGCCATCGTCAACGCGGGCTACCGGATCGACGACCGAGACGGGGATGCCTTCGGAGCGGACCGCCACCTCCACGGCGACGCGGCCATTCGCTGGCCGCTGCCCCTCGGCCTCGCTGGCGAGGTCAACGCGGGGGCGGAGTGGTACCGCTGGGGGGTCAACCCCTTCCAGCAGGAGCCCTACGTCGAGATGGAGACAGGGTGGACGGTGCACAAGGGGAGCGACGTGGGGGTGACCTGGTACATGGACTACACCACCAACCCCCTCATCGACAGCACAGGCAACCTCTCCGACCCGCTCTATGGCGCCCTCGAGCTTCAGGTGAAGCCCACGAGTGCGGTCACCGTGAAGCTGTTCGGCGGCGCCTACAAGGCGGGCATCCGGTGCAGCGGAGGGCAGTGCCGCACCCTGCCTGGCTTCGAGGGCGGCCGGTTCAGCATCACCGGTACGCTCTAGAGGGCGACGAGCAGTCGCCCCTCTAGCTCAGAAGCCCGCCAGCAAGCCAAGACTCCATCCGGAACATCGCCCCAGAGCACGCCAAGGGTCTCACCACGTCCCCGGGGCATGTCTCAGGCGACTGGACCGACATGCCCCGGGCATTCTAGGCCCCGCCCCGCGCCCGCCCCAGCGTGCCGTGCGAGCGTCTCCCGCCCGGCGCGCTCCGGCCCAGGCCAAGGCCACCGAGGTCCTAGCGCACGGACGCTTCGGAGATGCAGAGGTCGTTGAACTCCTTGCCCTTCGCCACCTTGTCGAAGGTGATCTTCACCTTTCCGGTCGTGACGGGGGAGAAGGAGATGTCCTGCTTCTTGAACGTGTTCTTGATGGCCACGGTCTGAGTCGAGCCGTCGTCGAACGTCAAGGTCGCGGACTCGGCACGGTTGCCCTTGAACCAGAACACCATGCTGGTGCCGATGCCGTTGATGACCGAGAGCGTGCTCACGGAGCTCTTGCCGCCCAGGTCGAGCTCGATCCACTCACCGGTGCCGTCGCCTTCCTTGTTCCCCTCGCACCACATCGTGTCGGAGAGCCCGTCGGCCACACGGGTCGCCTCGTAGGACTCGCCGTCGTTGGGTGCGGTGGTGGAGGACGTGACGTTGCGGATCGCTGGGCCACCCGGCTTGGTGTCGAACAGCTGCACTTCACTGATCGCGGTGTCGGACCAGGTGCTGCCGCTGTGGATGCCCTTGATCTTGAGCTTCACGAAGTCGGTCTTCACCGGGCTGGGGAGCTTCACCTCCACGAGGCTCTGGCTGTCGGGCAGGTCGATCATGTGGGTCGAGCCATCCGAGAACTCGGCTTCCAGCTGCTTTGGTCGGTTGCTGCGGTCCCACTGCTCGGCGGAGTACCACATGCCACCCCACACCTTGATGGAGGCGACTTCGGTGCCGGCCGGCACGGCGAGCTGGACCCACGAGCCCATGCCGCTGCCTTCGTCTCCTTCCACCCATGCGGTGCTCGCCTTGCCGTCGATCACGTGCTTGGCGTCGTAGGAGTTGCCGTCAGCGGGCGGGTAGACCGACGATGCGGAGGTGCCGGTCGCCGCGATCGGCGCGGCGGCGGCCAGTCCGGGAAGGAGGCACAGCCCCACCAAAGCCAGCGCGCGGCATGCGGAGCGGCGCGGCGCTGACGTGGTCGATGGCATCTTGGGGGTGCGAGACGATGCGGTCATGGCGGGAACCTCTCCGGGTGCGGCGGCGGGGGGCGGCGTCGACGCAGGCGGGTCATCTTGTAGAGACGGCGCCGAGGTGTCAATGTGTGCGCCCCGGTGCCGCGGCGTTGACCCGCACCGTCCGGAGAACCTTCCCGTGTCGTTTCTCGTCTCGCTGCTCACCCCCTTCGATGCACGGGGGCGCGTCGACCTCGCCAAGCTCCGTGCCCATGTGCTGTGGCTGGCTGCACATGGCGTCGACGGCTTCGTCACCTGCGGTGCCGCGGGGGAGTTCCTTTACCTGTCGGATCGCGAGCGGGAGGCCGTGCAGCGCACGGTGCTCGACAGCGCCATGGGCAAGCGCGTGATCGCCTGCACGTGGGATCCATCTCCGACCACCACGGCGTACCTGACCGACGCGGCCGTGGCACAGGGGGCGGCCGCGGTGCTGCTTCCGCCGCCGCTGTACTACGACGTCGACGACGACGCTTTGGAGGCCTGGTTCCGGCCCATCGCCGACAAGGGCCGCTTGCTCACGCTTCACGACCCGCAGCGGGTGGCGACCCAGATGTCACCGGTCCGCTACCAGGCGTTGCGCGACGCGGGCCTCGTCAGCGGCTTGGTGGATGCCTCGGACGATCCCTGGCGGCTCGGTCGGCTCGCGGCCGCCCATCCGGGGGAAGTGTGGGCGGCCGACGACCGCGGCTTGGTCGACCTCCAAGGCCTCGCAGGGCTCGCCGGCTTCGTCAGTGTGCTGGCCAATGCCTGGCCTGGCTTCTGCCTGCGGGTGTGGCGGGGGGATCGCGATCTGGGCCGCGCCGTGGTGGAGCGCCACGCGAAGGTCGAGCAGGCCGGAGGCATCCGTGCCCTGAAGAGCCTGATGCGCATGGGGTGCCGTTCGCCCCTCGTGGCCCCCCCGGACGAACGCCTGATGGGGCTACCGGCAGCAGAGTCTCCCTGACTCCATCCGTGAAATTTTCCACCTTCCTGGCGGTCATGCCCGCCGAACGGAGGGGGACGTCACGGGGGCTGGACCCGCGAGGCTGCGGGTCGGCCGGACCTTGGGGTATGTTCCTTGCGTGACGAGGTGAACGATGCGTGGCTGGATTGCTCTGTCGATGGTCTTGGGCGCTTGTGGCCAAGAAAGTGGTTTTTCCGCGCAGACTCAGGTCGACGCGTTCGCACAGGCCCCCAACAATCAGATCGACATCCTCTGGGTGATCGACGACTCGAACTCCATGGCCGCTGAGCAGCAGCAACTGGCCGATGGCATCGGGATCTTCGCAGCGGAGATGGATGCGAGTGGCACCGACTTCCACCTCGGCGTGACGTCCACGTCGTTCGAGGCCACCGGCGGCGCCCTCGTGGTCGGGACGGCCGGGGAGCCGGCGTACCTCACCAAGAGCGACGCCGACTACCAGGCGAAGTTCAGGGAGCGTGCCCTGCTCGGCACCAGCGGCTCCGACAAGGAGAAGGGCATCGCGGCAGGCAACTTCGCCCTGCAGCCGTCGATGGTGGGCCCTGGCGGCCCCAACGAAGGCTTCCTGCGTCCCGAGGCCCAGCTCTTGGTCGTCTACGTGTCCGATGAGGAAGATTGCTCCGACAACGGCGCCTTCGCGGGGGAGCCGCAGGATGCCTGCTACACCCGCATGGACGAGCTGCCCGCCGTGGCGAACTTCGCGTCCCAGCTGTGGAACCTCAAGCAGGACAAGAACCTGGTCAACGTCGGCGCCATCATCGTCACCGACAAGGACAACTGCGCCGACACCAATGTGTGGGCGAGCCAGCGCTACGCAGAGATGGTTCGTCTCAACGGCGGCTTCGTCGGCGACCTGTGCCAGGCCAACTGGGACAACATGCTGGGCACTCTCGGCCTGACCGCCGTGGGCATTCGCAGCACCTTCAAGCTCACCAAGGGCGCGGTCGAGGGCTCCATCGAGGTGTTCGTCGACGACGTCAAGGTGGATGAGGACCCGACGAACGGTTGGACCTACGAGCCCGAGACCTGGTACATCGAATTCCATGGCGACTCGGTGCCTCCGCGTGGCGCCGAGGTGTCGGTGGCCTACACGGTCGATCCGGGCGCCCCGGACCCCGTGGAAGAAGCGGCCACGACGGGCACCATCTGAGGCGAGCGGCGGGCCTGGGCCCTTCGCTCGTTCCGACGCGCGCCTTCAGCCTCGCTCGGCGAGCACCATCCACAGGGAGGCCTTGTAGTGAGGCCCCACGCCGAGGATGTGGGTGCCTGCGGGCAGGTCGAGCTCGAGCATCGCTGGGATGTCCTGCCCGCACGTGGGGTTCTCGGTCGTCTCGGGGAGGGGCACGTCCGTCCCGTTGGTGCTCAGGGAGTCGAACACTTCGATGGCATCCGCCAGGATCACCACCGTCGCGCCGGTGGACGTGAACGACACGTAGCTGACCTGGTCCGGGTACAGGCCGACGCGCCATGGGTCGATGCCGAGGGCGAGCTCCGTGGCCTCGTCTTCGGTGGGGCCGGCGTCGATGACCGTGCCCTCGGCGATGTGGTAGCAGGCCTCCTCCGCCGGATCGACGGGCGGCACATCGTCTTCACCGCCGGAACAGGCGGGGAACACGGCGAGGGCGAGCAGGGCCAGAGCAGAGCGGGACATGAGGGCCTCCAGACGCGGGGAGAGCGTACCTTGAACCAGGTGGAGGGGTGAGTATGATGCGAGCGTCGGCCTGGCCGGCGATGCCACGGAGGTCGCGATGCGTGTGATGTTGGCGGTGCACTTGCACGAGGGTGCGGAACGGGTGGTGGCGGAGGGCGTTCGATGGGCCGAGCGCCTCTCGGCCACTCTGGATCTCGCCTTCGTCGACGAGTACCAGTACAACCTGTACCTGGTCGACGACCCAGGTGTGCGGGGTGTGCTCGACGAGCAGTGGTCCCGCGTGCACGACGAGGCGAAGGCCAAGCTGGAGGCCCTGGTGGCCACGGTGCCCGAGGGGGTCCGGGGTGAGGCCCGCTTCCTCGAAGGCCGTGCTGCAGAGCAGATCGTGGAAGCTGGAAGCGGTGTGGATGCGATCCTCATCGGCACCCACGGCCGCAAGGGCATGGCCCACTTCCTGTTGGGCTCCGTCGCAGAGAAGGTCGTCCGCATGTCGGCGGTGCCGGTCATCGTCCTGCCCATGGGCAGCCCCCCGGCGTGAAGCCCGAAACTTGACGCCGTGGGCCCCAGCGCCCACGCTGGTCCGATGCCGAGCGCCATTCGAAGCTCCCGTGTGCTGCTCCCCGAGGGGGTGGCTGCTGCGACCGTCACGTTCGACGGGCCGCGGATCGCGTCCGTGGTCCGGGGGGACGGGTCCGACGCGCCCGCCTCGGGCATCCTCGATGTCGGGGACCACTTGGTGGCCCCTGCCTGGGTGAATGCCCACACCCACCTGCCGATGTCCTCGCTGCGAGGCATCGGTGGCGCGCAGGCCCGCAAGGGCAACGTGGTCGAGGACCTGTGGTTCGCCATCGAGGCCCAGCTCACGCCAGCGGACGTGCGAGCGTTCACGCGGATGGGCGCCCTCGAGTGCTTGCTCAACGGCACCGGGGCGGTGTTCGAGCACTACTACTTCGCCGACGCCGTGGCCCAGGCCCTGCTCGACGTGGGCCTCTGCGGTGTGGTTGCCCCGACCTTGCAGGACCGCGGTGGCCCCGGAGCCACGGCCTGGGAAGCCCAGCTCGAGGCCACGGCCCGGCTCCACGCCGACGCGGGGCTGGCGGAGCAAGGGGTCGTCATGGCCCTGGGGCCTCACGCGACGGACACGGTCAGCGACGAGCTGTGGGCCCGGCTGCTGACCTTGCCCGACGACCTGCCCGTGCACGTGCACGTGGCGCAGTCCCCCGAAGAGCATGGTCGCGCCCTCGAGCGGGGCACCACGCCGGTGGCGTTGCTCGCCGACAATGGGGTCCTGGAGCGGCGGGTCCTCGCTGTGCACGCGCTGTACGTCTCCGACACCGACCGCGCGCGCCTCGATCCGGACCGGCACATCCTCGGCCACTGCCCCTGGTCCCAGGCCCAGTACGCGTTTCCCGCTCCGGTGGAGCGCTGGCGCGCCGATGGCTTCGGGGTGGCCGTGGGCACGGACGCGGGGGCCTGCAACGACAGCATGAACGTGCAGCAGGAGCTTCGTCCCTTGGGCACGGCGGCTCTGTATGGGGTCACCGATCGGGCGCCGGCCCGGGCCGCTGGGGTTCTCGACGCCGATGGACTCGCCGCAGACCGGCAGCGGGTGTGGAGCGCCCATCGGACGCTGGCACAGCCCGCGTGGCTCCTCGACACCATCACGTCGGTGCCTGGCGCGTTCCACCCGAAGCTCCCCCTCGGGCGCATCGCTGCCGGCGCATGGGCCAACCTGGCGGTGTACGACCTGGACCATCCGGCCATGTGGCCTGCGCCGGATCCGCTCCGGGCCTTGGCCTACGGCGACGCCGCAAGCGCGCTGCACACCGTCGTGGTGTCTGGGAAGGTCGTGGGGGAGGTCGGCTCTCCGCGGGCTCTGCTCCATGGTGATGAGGTGCGAGCGTGGGTCCAGGAAGCCCACGAGCGCCTTCGGGCTCTTCGGATCCGCGCCTCGGTCTGACGTCCCGTGAAACGGAAGCGCCCGCCGCGATACGCCAGGGCGGGAGGGCGTATGACCCTGTGGATTCTCGCGCTGCTCGCTTGCTCCGGCGGCGCCGACGACAAGACCGACGGCACGGTGGATGCGGCCGACACCGACACCGACACCGACACCGACACCGACACCGACACCGACACCGACACCGACTCGGACACCGACTCGGACACGGACTCCGAGCTGCCCGACGTGGAAGTGGTGCAGCTGGAAACGGTGGATGGCGTGCAGCTCGAGGGCGACCTGTACGGCCAGCCGACCCCAGGGGACGCGGCGGCGTTCTGCCTGCTGCACATGATTCCGCCGGGCAACGACCGCACGGGGTGGCCCGTAGACTTCATCGAGGCCCTCCGGGGCGAGGGGTGGGCGGTGCTCGCCATCGATCGGCGGGGCGCAGGCGCCTCGGGAGGCGTCGCGGCCGAGGCCTACACGGGCCCCAATGGAAAGTACGACGCCTTGGCCTGTGTGGAGGAGCTCACGGCTCGCAACTACACGAAGATCGCCATGATCGGAGCCTCCAATGGCACCACGACGGTCATCGACTACGCGACGTGGGCCGTCGGTCAGGAAGACGGCGTGCAGGTGTCGGCCATGGGCTTCATGACCGGTGGCGACTACACCGAGATCCAGACCGCGATGGATGACGTGCCCGCAGTGCCGGCGATTTTCACCTACTCCGTGGCAGAGCGCGGGTGGTCTGTCGCGCAGCAGGGGCTCCACGACGACGTTTGGGTGTTCGAGGAGTACGCCAACGGGGATCACGGCACGCGCATGTTCGATGCTCGTCCCGAAGTCACCGACGATCTCGTCGCCTTCTTTGCCTCAGTCCTCTAGCGGGACCGACGTGGGGCGCCTGCGGTAGCCTGCCGTCCCCCGGAGGAGCCCATGTCGACCGACGCCGACGTCATCCGCGCCCTGACCAACCTTGGGATGGACGAGCAGTCCATCCAGGCGCTGCCCCTGCTTCCCCTCATCCAGGTCGCCTGGGCCGATGGGGAGGTGCAGGCAGCCGAGCGCACGGTGATCGAGACCCTCGCGGTCAGCCACTTCGAGCTGGGCGACGAAGGGCACCGCCTGCTGGCCAACTGGCTCCGCTACCCTCCCACGGCCACCTACCTTCAGAAGGGCCGTGAGGCGCTGTTGATGGTGGCCCAGCGCGATGACGACGGCCTCGACGAGGAGGTCCTGGAAGACGTCCTCAAGCTGTCCAAGAAGGTGGCCAAGGCCGCTGGCGGCTTGTTCGGCATCGGCTCGATCAGTTCGAGCGAGGGGGAAGCCCTCAAGGAGATCGCCTCCGCCCTGAAGATCGACGCCGGCACCTCGCTCGATACGGCCGCCAAGGGGGCGCTTTCCCCTGAATTCGGCAACGCCAACCGCGTCACCATCACCTTCAGCACCTCGGCGCTCGACATCGGCCCGCTCGGGGGGGTCGTGGAGCTCGAGGGGGAAGAAGAGCGCTTGCCGGTCACCCGTGATGGCCTGCGGGTGGGCAGCGACGCGACGGCAGACATCCGCGTGGAGTACGACCCGAGCGTCGCCGGGATGCATGCCCAGATCCTCGAGATGAACCGCAAGTTCTATGTTCGCGACCTGGACTCCGAGCATGGCACCTGGGTCAACGGCGAGCGCATCGCGGAACGACGCCTCTTGGGCGGAGAGACGATTCGGGTCGGGTCGGAGGTGGCGATGATGTTCAAGCTGCTCCGGCGCATCCCGAAGCAGATGGTCTGAGGCACCCGGTCAGGCGACGAACTGGATGGCGAAGTAGACGGCGCCGGACAGCGCTGAGGCCATCACATGGTGCATGCCTGCCACCAGCATGGCGTGTCCGGGGCGCAGCTCCAGGCGACGGCGGTACACGGCGGCGGTGGCGATCCAGCCGACCCCGGCGGCCACGGCCCATGACAGCTGCGACGAGACCAGCAAGCTGACGAACAGGCCGGCAGTGCAGCTGTACCCGGTGGCGGCCAGGGTGCCGACGAAGGCACCGATCAGTGCGGTGATCAGCGCGCTGCCGTAGCGGGGGGCAGCCTCTCCGGACAGGGCCACGGAGGTCTGCAACAAGAAGCCCTGGGCGACCAACAGAACGAGAATGGCGGCGATCGACAGCACGGGGGCCTCCAGCGAGCGGGTGGGGTGGCGGATGCCGACGTGGCGGCACGCACGTGCGGCGTACGCACAGACGCTCCGTATCTTTCACCGCGCTCGCGGCTATGGCCTGAGGGTGCGCCGGACGTTCTTGTGCACCACATCGATCCGCCATCCAGACACCTTGGGGATGTAGCGGAGGGGCGGCAGCGACTTGCGACCACCGGCCTCCTGGAACAGCTCCAGCAGGCGGCGTCGAGGGTGGTAGACCAGCCGGTAGCGGGCGTCGGCCAGCTCCAGCTGCCGAGGATGGTCACGGTCGAGCTGCTCGCGGTCCCAGGGGTCGAGGTCGTCGGGGAGAAGGTCGTGGGCCTCCAGCAGCTGGACGTCGTCCCCTCGCTCCACGCCGAGCTCGACCAGCCGTGCCGCGACCCATTCCTCGATGCTTGGGGGGCGTTCCTCGCCGTGGAGGTTGGCCCACAAGGCGCGGGCATCCAGACGGTCTCGGGCCGCGGCGACGTCGAACAGCCGCCCCTCCAAAAACATGCGGGCGACGGCTTCGCGAGCGAGCTCTCCCTCGGGGACCTCCGTCCGGCTTCCGAGCACGCGGCCCGCATAGATCCGGTCCACCACGGCGAGGACGGCCCCACGCTTCTTGATCGGACGGTCCAGGCGGTCCCTTCCTACCCCGGCCGCGAGGAGCTGTGGCAGGGTCACGGGCATCGCGGCGGTGATGCGAAACACCCGCTGCAGGCGCGAAACCCCGGAGGCGTGGGTGTCGAGGACCAGCACCGCGTCGGGGACATCAACATCGGGATCGTGGTCGTCCTGGGGCACCGCGGAGTCACGGCCGAGCTCCAGCTCGGTGCCGCCATTGGACCAGGCGATGCTGCGCTTGCGCTTGTGCTTGCGGGCCACGTGGGCCGCGTCGGGCCAGGCACGAAGCACCGTGCGCGCCAGGCGGGTGCGGTCGGGGGCCCCGTGGCCCTTCGGCGCGTCGAGCAGCTCACGAAGGCGTCGGGCCACGTGCCGAGCTTGGTCGAGCACGAACCGGTCCAGGCCATGGCGTCGCGGGTCTCCCTCTCGGAGCGCGCGGATGCGGGCCACGGCATCGCAGCCTGCGGCGCGCAGGTCGTCTTGCTCGTCGTCGGGGCGGTGGCGGAAGAGGCGCCCGGGCGCCGCCAGGCTCGCGACGAGGTCGACGACGTCGGCGGCCGCGTCGGTGCCCTTGGCTTCCACCAGGAGGCGACCGAGGGCTGGGTCCAAGGGCATCCCGAACAGGCGGTCGCCGACGTCGGTGAGGGCACCGTCGGCGTCGAGGGCGCCGAGGCGTTCGAGGTCGCCCCGCGCGGCGTCCACGGCGTGGTCCTTGGGAGGGTCGAGGAAGGGCAGGTCGAGGGAGGGGTGGCCGCAGGCGGCAGCGGCCAGCACCAGCGGAACCAGGGACTCCCGGTGGATCTCCGGGGGCGTCCGGACGTCGAGGGGGGCGCGGACTTGCCACAAGCGGATGGCGACCCCTGCCGCCAGACGCCCCGCTCGTCCCGCGCGCTGATCGGCGGCGTCTTGGGCCACGGGCACGAGGGTGAGCACGCTGCGGCCCCGGTGGTACAGCGTGCGTCGCACCAGGCCCGTGTCGATGACGGCCCGGATGCCCGGGAGCGTCACGGACGTCTCTGCCACGTTGGTGGCGAGCACCACGCGGCGGTTCCCGCCGGTCTCAAACGCCCGGCCCTGCTCCTGGAGGGACAGGCCTCCATGGAGCAGCGCGGTGGAGACCCCGGGGCCGAGCCGGCCTTCCAGGTGACGCTGCACGGCGCCGATCTCCCCCTTGCCCGGCAAGAACACCAGCACGTCGCCGTCCGTGGGCAGGGTGCGGAAGGCAGCAAGGATGCGCTCCGGCAGCCGGTGGGCGTCGGGGAGCGGGGGCCCGGCCTCGTCGTAGCGGATGTCGACGGGGAACGTGCGTCCGTCGGCGTGGACCCAGGTGCCGCCGAGGTGCTCCGCGACCCGGCTGCCGTCGAGGGTAGCGGACATGGCCACCATGCCCGGATGGCCGTGGAGCAGGGCGTACAGCAGGTCGAGGTCGAGGCTTCGCTCGTGGAGCTCGTCCAGGATCACCGTGCCGACGCGCGCCAGCTCGCCGGAGCGCAGCAGACGCAGGGCCACGCCGGTGGTGACGAAGCGGATGGCCGTCTTGGCGTTGGCGCGCCGGTCGTCCCGAACGACGTACCCGACCCGGTCCCCTAGGCGGCTGCCCTCCAGCTGCGCCACCCGCTGGGCCAGGGAGCGGCACGCGACCCGCCGAGGCTGCACCACGACCACTTGGCCATGGGCCGCACACCAGCGCGGGATCTCGGTGGACTTGCCGCTTCCGGTGGGGGAGGTGAGCACCACCGGCCCCTGGGTGCGGGCGGCCTCGAAGTCCTCTCGAATCGCGTGGATGGGTAGATCCATCGCCTTCACACCAGCATCGTCACTCGCTTCGGGGTGGAGCTGCGGCCCGGAGGACTGCCCTCGGCGGCCCGCTGAAGCAGCGTGAGGATGTGGGGGCCCAGCAAGTCGATCTCGGTGGAGAGGTACTTCTGCTCCCCGAAGCGCTGCATGGTGTCGGACTGCAGCTGCAGCACGCGCTTGTCTTGGCCGAAGATGTACAGGGCGAGAGGCTGGACGAGGGGGCGGATCAGCCAGCCCGGCACCCGACTCTTCACGGCCACCACCGCGTAGAGAATGGTGTCGTAGTCGTCGACGGGGGTCAGTGCGGCGTTGACCACGATGTGGTTCTCGTCGCCGATCCGGTACTCCACCTCCACCACCGACGGCAGGTAGAAGCGGTCGAAGTGGGTGACGGTGCCGCCCGATGGGGACAGCAGACGGCCGACGATGCCCTCCGGACGGGACTCGCCGATGTACTCGCACTCGACGTGGTCCGGGTGGCGCTGCACCACGCACTCGATCGGGCTGCGGCCGGCGTCGTTGCGAAACAATCCGCCGTGGAGGAATGCCGTGTGGGGTACGTCGAGGGCGTTCTCGGCGACCATCTGCACCGACGCCGGGGCCCGAACGCTCTTGCGCACCACCAGGTAGTCGTCGGCGTCGGCGAGTCGGAAGTGGAACGGGTCCACGTCGGGCGCATGCTCGAGGTCGGTCCACACCCACACGCAGCCCTGCCGCTCCATCACCGGGTAGGTGTCTGCCCGACGGGATTCCTTGTCGGCGGCGCCCTCGAGTCCGGGGATGTGGGTGCAGCGCCCCTCGGTGGAGAAGCGCCAGCCATGGTACGGACACTGCAGCGTGCCCTCGACGACGCTCCCCTCAGATAGGGGCACGTTGCGATGAGGGCAGCGGTCCAGGAGCGCGCCAGCGACGCCATCGGCGCCGCGGAACAGCACGACAGGCTTGCCCCACAGGGTGCGGCGCAGCGGTGCGCGCCCCAGCTCGTGGGACCAACACGCCACATACCACCCGCGGGATACGCGGGGCGGGGTGAGCAGATCGCTGGCGGTCGCGAGGGCCATGCCCTCGGGTAGCACACCCAGCGATGGGCGGCAGCGCAAGGCTGTGCGGGATTCCCCAGTGGCCCCGGAAGCTCACGAGACCGGGAAGGTAGTGGGGCCGGCTAAGGAATCCCGCCTAGCGATGCGCGACGAGCTCCTCCTCCAAGGCGGCCACCGTGTCGGGGGCGCCTTCTCGGACGGGCTCGAGCTGCTCTCCGACCACGGTGAACTGCGCCCAGGGAGGGGGAGTTCGGTCGGCGAGCCAAGTGGCGACAACGTCGTCGCCGGGGTGCCACACGGGCACCAAGTCGACCTGCATGCGGATCCCGTCGATGACGGCCCCAGGCAAGCGGATGGAGATGGTTTCGGGGGCGTGGCCTACGAAGGCCTCCTCTACGTCGATCACGTAGGTGGTCGAAGGGTAGGGCCCTGGATGGGCCGTGCGTTCGCGCACGATGCCGCGCACCACTGCGGCGTCCCGTGGCACGCCCTGGAAGGGCATGGCGGCATGGGCGGGTCCCAGGGACCAGGCGAGCAGGGAAGCGATCATCGGACGCTCCTGCGGCGGCCGAGGGCCATCAGTGCGAGGCCGAAGCCGAGCGCACCCGTGCTACCCGGCAGGGTCGAGCAGCTGGCTGCCCGGTCCTCTTCTTCCGGGTACAGGAAGCGGAGTCCTTCCTCGTCGTCGTCGTGCAGTCCGCGGCGTACGTGGCCTGGGGAGAGCACCGAGAACATGGTGGCCTCGTCCAGGTCGGAGTGCTCGAGGCCCAGCACGTGGCCGACCTCGTGGGTGACCGCCGACTCCAGGTCGAAGCAGTCGGCATCGCCGTCGATGGCCCAGTCCACGGTGGGGTTCACCCGGATGTCGAAGTGGACGAGCTCTCCGGTCTGGTCGTTGCTCCAGACGGAGGCGATGGCGAGGGCGCTCTCTCCATAGGGCCATTCTTGGGCGAGAAAGACGACGTGGTGGTCGTCGTGACTCACGGTAGGCAGGGCGTCGAGGGAGGTCTGTGCGTCGAAGCCGGCGCGGGAGCCTTGGACCCCGCTCCAGGCCTCGAAGGCCCGTGCCACTGCCGAGGAGCCCCCGGGCGGGAGGCGCGTGTCGTCCACGAAGGCGTAGTCGACCGGCATCACGCCCCAGTACACCGGCTGGTCCGTACCGGGCAGGGTCTGCACGGTGAAGGCGTAGGCTGCGGTGGCGAGGGCGGCGAGCATTGGGGCATCTCCTTGCGATGCCCTCTCCTCGGTACGCCGTCCGAATCCTTCAACGCCCGTTCATGGAAAACGGATCTGCAGGTGCTCGTCGGTGGTGGGCGCGAAGCGAATCGTCTGCTTCTGCGCACTGGACGCCTGGCCGGGGAGGACCACTCGGATGGTTCGTTCTCCCTCACTCTCCGACAAGACGGCAGGGGTGTACCCGCGCGCTTCGCCGTCCACGTACACCAACGCTCGCTGGTTGGCGGTGACCTCGACGCGGCCCACCTTCGGAGCCGTGGGGGCTGGTGTCGGCTCGGAGCGAGGCGACGGGGATGGCTTCGGTGCGGGCCGTGCAGCCGGCGCAGCCTTCGGAGCGGCCGCCGGTGCTGGCGTGCCAGGGGCCGGACGGGGGGCGGGGCCTCCCTCCACGGGGGGCAGCGGGGCCGCCTTCGCCGGGGCCAGAGGCTCTAGCCCCTCCGGCGCGGGCGCTGGGCGGTTCATCACGCTGTAGACGCCGGCCCCGGCGGTCAGGAACACGCCGAGGAGGAACAACGCCGCGGCGCCTGCGAGCATCGCCATCCCCGCGACCCCGGCAGCCACGGCGGGCGCACGGCTGGGGCGGACCACGGTGCCGTCGGGCCGGACATCGAGGAGCTCGGGGGCGGCGAGGGAATGCCCCACGTGCCCTTCGAGGAGCCGCACGACTTGGTACCCACCGGGTCGGTCCTTGGGACGCTTCGCCATCAGCTTCCCGACCACCTCGTCGCACCACTGGGGGAGGGACGGGTCGACGGCCCTGGGGTGTGGAACCGGGTCGGCGATGTGGGCCGTCAGCACGTCGGCGGCGCGGCCTTCATACGGTGTGCGGCCGCAGACCATGTGGTGGAAGAGGGCGCCGACGGCGTACAGATCGCCCTTCGGGTGCACCGTTCCCTCTTCGATGTACTCGGGGGCCATGTAGTGGGTGTTGCCTACGCGGGCGCCCGCCTGGGTCAGGTGGGTGTTGCCGTCGTCGGCGTCGCCGCTCTCCAGCTTGGACAGGCCAAAGTCCCGTACCTTCACGAAGTCGCCGTCGGACACATTCTCGAGCAGCAAGACGTTGTGGGGCGACAGGTTGCGGTGCACGACCCCTTCCTGATGTGCGGCACCGACCGCGGCCGCCACCTGGGCCGCGATGTGGGCGGCGCGCTCTGGAGCCATGGCCCCCTTCTCGAGCTCGTCGGCCAGCGGGTGGGCGATGACGTGCTCCAGCACCAGGTAGTAGAGCTCGAGGTGCTGGCCCCAGCCGACCACCGCCACGGTGTTCGGGTGGCGCACCATGTCGGTGGCCGTGATCTCCCGGGCGAAGCGAGCGAACTTCTCCTTGTTCCCGGTGAGGTGTGGGTGGAGCACCTTGACCATCACCTTGCGACCATGTTGGTCCGGGTGCTCATCGGTCGCCAGGAACAGGGAGCCAAGCAGTTCTTCGCCGACCTTTTCTTCGACGCGGAAGCGCTCGTTGAGCGCGAGGCCGAGCAGCGAGCTGGCGAGGGGCATGGGCATCGGGCGATTATGCCCCAGTGCTGGCGCGTGGAGAGTCCGCGCCCGTCTCACCATGGCGTCGGCGGGGGAAGGACGCGTAGCGAGGCCGATCTTCGCGGGCCTCCCGGACGCTCACCTCGGCCGGCGCCGGCGAAGAATCAGCAAGCCGAGGAGCGCCGCGAGCCCTGTGGGGGTCGAGCCTCCGGTGCTGCAGCTGCGTCCAGCACGTCGGTAGTGGAGCATGTCCGCGCCGTCGTCGTCCGCCGCGAGCATGGAGGCGGGGTCGTCGTCGCTGTGAATGTCGAAGCCTTCTCCACCGCCGTCGGTGTTCGCACCTTGGGCCACGATGCGCACGTCGACGGTCACACGCGTGGAGGCGGGCTGGCCGTAAGCACCACCGTTGTCGACGATGTCCACGGTGAAGACATCGCTGCCCTCGTAGTCGTCATCGGCCTCGAACCACACATTTCCTTGCCCGTCCACCGTCACGGACCCGTGGTTGGGCGGGGTGACCATCTCCGCCGACCACCCAGGGCCATCGTCGGTGACGGTCACGTCGACCTCAGCCTCCTCCCCAGCTTCCACCACCAGGGGGGCGACTTGGACCTGGGGGGCCGCGTTGCACTCGGGGCGGGGGAGCGTCTCCCCCGTCACGTCTTCGACCCAGCCCATCACGGCGTCGGCCCGGACCCAGATGCCTCCGTCGCGGCAGGGGTAGTTGGGGTCGATGCCACCGTACGCGCGGGACGTGACGCCGGTGAGGTACGCCTCTCCGTCCGGGGTGAGCAGGTAGAGCGGGCCGCCGGAGTCGCCGAAGCAGGCATCGACGCCGTCGCCTCCGGCCCCGATCTCGCCGCCGGGGTTGATTCCTGAGTTGCAGCCCATGAAGACGCCGTCGGCGTAGGTGTCGCTGCAGTCGGCGTCGTCGATGTCGGTGTAGCCCTCCCGCAACTTGCTGCCGTACTGGGTGCCCTGGGTGTTCGTGGCGCCGTAGCCAACCGCCGCGACGGGCGCGCCGTCGACCAGGTAGTCGTCCCGCACACAGTCGGTGGCGATGACCCTCGGGGTGCGGGTCGAGTCGCGGGAGAGTCGCAGCACGGCGATGTCGTAGCCACCCCAGCCGTCGTAGGACGGATGGACCCAGATGCGGCTGACGGAGATGCCTTCCCCCTGGTTGGTCGCGTAGTCCTTGGTGTCGAGGATGACGTCGGTGATGCCGTCGGCGCAGTGGGCGGCGGTGAGCACCAGATCGGGCGCGATGAGCGTGCCGGTGCAGCCGACATAGCTGTTGTTGAACACGACGGCCGCGACGTCCTCCCAGGCGTTTCCGGTCACGGCGGTACCGCCGACAATGCCCTGGGCCCCGGGGAGCAGCAGGCGGTCCTGCCAGTGGAGCGGTGGGATCTCCTCGTGGGCGGCGGGCGCATCGGGACCGGTGGCGAGGGCGTCCACCGGGGGCGCCGTCGGGGTCGAAGCCAGAGCGCCTGCCATCGCGAACCACATCATCAGAACCTCCCACACACGGTCCACGAAGCAGTCTCCGTGCCATCGGAGGAACCGTCGGACAAAACAGGTGAACGGCTCGGTTTTGGCAGGGGGTGCGGACAAATGGCCGCGGCCGTCCGAGGGGTGTGTGGTGCGGTCGACCCGAACGGGGCGCGCTGCCTTCAAAAGCGCTACGACCTGGGGACGGCCCTCGGGTCGGGGAGGGCGAATGACCACCATCGGCTTGCTCGTGGCGTTGCTTGCATGCTCCGGCGACGACGACGGGGGCGCCATCGGCCCCGGACCCGAACCGGAGCCCACGGGGGACACAGCCCCGACGGGGCCCACGGGAGACACGGCCCCGGTCGACGACACGCTGCGGCTCGGGCCCGGCGATGGCACGACGGCGGCGCGCACCTTCTCTGTAGGGGCGCTCAGTGGGCTTGCGGGAGGGGATCTGCGCCTCGACCTTGGGGGCCTTGGCGCGGATGCCCGCGGCCGGGCCATGCTGCCTGGCGATGTGTCCGAGCTCGTGCTCTTGGAGCTGTCCACGGACGGGCTCGACGAGGCGGTGGCCCTGCTCGCCGGGCGGGGCCCTGCACCGAGCGACGCGGTGGAGTGGTGGAGTGCCGCCCCCACCGGCACGTCGGTGGTGTTGTCGGCCTTCGAGGCGCGCGGTGCCCCGTTCGTGCCCGACGCCTACTTCACGGTCGACAACCCCCGCAGCTGGCTGCTGATGCTGCGAGACGAGGAGGGCGGCGTGCTTCATGCGGCGAGCCTGGCTCCCGACACGGCGGCCGGCCTGCTGGTGAATCTGGACGACGGGCTGTCCGCGGAGAGCTTCACCCCTGGAGGGGGGGCGCCGGTGTCCGTGGTGGTCGGAAGCGCCCCCGCGGTGGACTGGAGTGGTGCAGTCGACCTGTACGGTGCGGCGGTGGATCCCGAGCTCGCCGACACCCTCGAGCTCTTCCTCGTCACCCCCGGCGCGGTCGTCGACCCGGAGGCGCCCCTCGCAGGCGCTGAGGCGGTCTATCGGCGGGAGGTGGCCGGAGACACCGAGGCGGAGCTCTCCTTCCTGCGGGCTGACGACCAGAGCATCTTCGGTGGGTTTCCTGCGGATCGGGACGCGTGGATAGCGTTGACCTGTACGGTGTGTGCGAGCCGTGCGCCCCTCGTCCTGGTTCCCGTGCAGGCCGAGGAGGCCCGATGAGCTCGTTCCATGACGCCACCGAGCTGGCCCGCCAGGTGCGGGAAGGCGAAGTCACCGCCACTGAGCTTGTGCAACAACACCTGGCGGCCATCGATGCCGTCGACGGCCAGCTCGAGGCGGTCGTCTACCCCATGGGCGAGGCCGCTCTCGCCGCCGCGGCGGTGCTCGACCAGCGAAGCCCCGACGAACGCCTGGACGGGCCAGCCTTCGCCGGCGTGCCCATCGTGGTGAAAGACCTCGACGGCTACGTCGCGGATGTGCCCTACACCGGGTCCAGCCGCTTTCTCGAGCGCTTCGTGCCGACCCACGATTCCCCGGTGATCGCGCGACTGCGGAACCAGGGCTTTCTGTTCCTCGCCAAGACGAAGTGCCCGGAGCTCGGCATCCTCGGCACCACCGAGCCCGAGTGGAGGGGGCCGACCCACAACCCTTGGAACCTGGACCACACCCCGGGTGGGTCGTCTGGGGGCTCCGCAGCCCTGGTCGCGGCACGGGCCGTTCCCTTGGCTCATGGCGGCGATGGCGGCGGTTCGCTGCGCATCCCAGCGTCCGCTTGTGGGGTCGTGGGCCTCAAGCCCAGCCGCGGACGCGTGCCGGTCGAGGGAGGCGAGGGGTGGGGCGGCTTCGTGCAGCAGGGGGTGCTGAGCCACACGGTCCGGGACACGGCCCGGGTGCTGGACGGGCTGGCTGGCCCGGCCCCCGGCATTCCCTACCAGTCGCCGGAGCTCGCACGGCCCCTCGCGGACGAAGTCGGAGCGGATCCGGGCACCCTGCGCATCGGCTGGACCGCCCGCTCGCTCTACGGCAAGGAGACGCACCCGGACTGCGTCGCGGCGGTGGAAGATGCGGTGTCCCGCTTGAAGGACCTGGGACACACGGTGGAGTCCATCGAGCTGCCCATCGATCGGCCTCGGCTGGCCCGCGCGTACCTGGTGCAGGTCGCTGCGAGCACGGCGGCCGACATCGCCCGCTACGAGGGGCTCCTCGGTCGGCGGTCCTCCTCCGGCGACTGGGAGGCCGTCACCTGGTTCTTGAAGCAGCTCGGGGGCAAGCTCCCCGCCGAGCAGCTCCAAGACGCCCGAGACGCCGCCCTCGAGGCGTCGATGGCCATGGGCGAGCTCCACCGGTCCTACGACCTGGTCCTCACGCCCACCATGGCCCACCCGCCGGTGCGGCTGGGGCAGCTCGCGCTCAAGGGCCACGAGCGCTTCGGCCTCGGGGTGCTGCGGGTCCTGCCGATGCGCTCCGTCATGGAGGCGACCCTCGACGCCCTCGCAGCGGACTCGTTGGAGCAGACCCCCAACACCCAGCTCTTCAACCAGACCGGACAGCCCGCCATCTCGCTGCCGCTGTTCTTCGGCTCCGAGGGACTGCCCATTGGGGTGCAGCTCGCGTCGGCCTACGGCCGGGAAGACCAGCTGATCCAGATCGCCAGCCAGCTGGAAGCCCAGCAGGGCTGGCTCGACCGTCGCCCGGGCGTGTGCATCTCCTGAGGGGTGGCGCCCCGAGTCGGCTCCGGGAGGCTCGGTGCACGGGCGCTCTCTCTCGGGTGCCGATGACGTCGAAGGGCGGGGCACCGTGGGGCCCTCGGGGAAGGGTGTGACGCTCGCGTGACGGCCTTGGCCCCGAAATGTGTCGGTTGTGAAACAATGGCCTCATGCTGCTGCTTCTGCTCGCTTGTGCTCCGGATGGTCCCGCTCTCGACGGGACGCTGACAGGGGCCCCGGCGGAGCTGCTGATCGCCCACCTCGAGGGCGGGGAGGTGCTGCGCTTCGGTGTCGACGGCACCCCGCTGGACCCGGTGGTCTCCGGCGATGCCGTCGAGGCGATCGAGGCCTACACCGACCGTGCCTTCGCCCCTTCTGCGGTCGTTCCTCTGGACGACGGCGGCGCATGGATCAGCGACTTCGTCACCGGTGCCGTGGTCTCTGTCGACGCCGACGGCGCCTTCTCGGGCGTGGTGCGGGAGGCGGGCTCGGGCGACGGGCGACTGCAGGAGCCGTGCGTGATGGTCCGCCACGGGTCGCGGGTCGCGGTGCTCGGCAACGACAGCGGCAACGTGGTGTTCGTCGACGGGTCCAACACCGAGGCCGTGCTCGGCGTGCCCGTGCCCCTGCGCCGGCCTCATGGCTTGGAGTTGCTGGGCGACGAAGCCTGGATCGGTCGTTCGGCCACTGAGCCCGGCGCGGGTCAGGTGCAGCGCTTCGACCTGGTCACTGGAGAGCCGCTGGGCGAGTTTGCTCCGTGGCCTCTGGTCGAGGAGGCCACCGCGGTGCGTCTCGATGGAGACCGACTCTTGGTGGCCGACTTCTTCCTGGGCCGCATCACCGCGTGGGACCCGTGGAGCGGTGCCTTCCTCGGTGAGGTGGCGGTGGGCCTCGATGGACCCATCGACGTCGAGGTCGACGCCGGCGGCGTGCTGTGGGTGCTCGACCGCGAGGGGGTGGTGAGGATCGACCCGCGCGGGGATGCCGAGCGGGTGCTTTCCGGTGCCGACCTGGGCCCGGGCTGGACCCGCGACCTCGTGCTGGTGCCGTAGTCGACCGAGTGGGGAGGAAAGCGATGCCTGGCCGCGCGTCCAGCGTCGCGACGGGGGTTCGTAGTGTGGACCTTGCATGGCCAGGCATCGTTCACAGGAAGAGACACCGGTGCTCGCCGCCTCCGTCCCAGCCCCGGTGGGCCGTGACGAACCGTGACGGCGGTGGACCGTCCGCGACCGTGGCCCCTCCGTTGTGGATGCGACCGGGCGCGGCAACGGCTACGGTGCCCGCCACTGGAGGATTCTCATGACGCGCGCGCACCTCGGCCTGATGGCCTTGCTGGCCTTCGGGGCCTGCTCTGGCTCCGACGACAAGGAAACCGGCGACACCGGCCCCACGGCTTCTGGCTGCGACACCGAGCTGTTCATGGAGGACGAGAACAACTACAGCTTCACGGCCGACTTCCAGATTGGCACCGTGGAGATTGCTCCCCAGAGTGACTTCACCGTCGACTGGTCTGCACTCTCCGTCGACATCCGCGGACGCACGGTCGACCCCACGACCATCGAGCAGCTGCTCTTGGTGGAGTTCGAGCTTTCCCAGCAGGAAATCCTCGACAAGATCGACGCGAACTCCTTCGATCAGGACGATGCGTTGTACCAGTACCTGTGGGACAACGACGCCGACGTCGACACCATGAGTGCCAGTGAATTCACGATCATCGGCAACCCCATCGACTTCAGCCAGTTCGACGACGACCCTGGCGACACCTGGCTCATGTCGGTCACGAACAACCCAGATGGTCGTTTCGACTTCCTGATGAACGTGTTCCTCAAGCCCACCGAGGGCTCGACCAACACCACGGTCGCCCTCGACAACAGCACGTCGGCGCTGAACTTCGACGTCGATCTGCAGAGCAACACTCAGATGTGTGTGCCGGCCGACAACCCGGACATCATCCTCGACTGGACCAAGGTCACCACGGACGCCTACTTGCGTTCCCTCGACCTGGCCTACGTCAACAACCTGGTGATCGGCCACGTGGCCGACGAGAACCTCGACAACGTCGAGGGCATCTTCCTGCGGCTGTACGATGAGGCCGACATGCTCTACGACCTCGACGTGAACGGCCTGGACTTCGCCTACCTCAACGAGGCCACCAGCCGTGCCGATGGCAGCCCGTTCCCCGGGTTCACGCCGGACGGCACCTGGGTCGTGGCCGTCGAGTGCACCCGGACGGAGTGCACGAACCCCGCGCCGATTCTGCTGGTCGTGATGGACGTCCAGTAGCGCTGGGGGCCGCTCGGGGGAGCGGCCTCGCCGGGCCGGGGGCCTGCAGGCTGTGCAGGCTGGCGGCTACAGCGAGAGGATGCCGAGGCGGACGGACCGGACCACGGCCGCGGTTCGGTTCTCGGCGTCCAGCTTCGCAAGCAGGGCGCGGACGTGGAAGCGCACGGTCGTGGTGCGGATCTCCAACGCCATGGCGACCTCGTCGTTCGAGCGACCCTCGGCGAGGAGTTCCAACACATCCCGCTCGCGGGGGGTCAGGAAGACCGGCTCCTCCGGGGCCATGGGCTCGTGGTGCATCGTGAGCAGCGCAGGTGCGCTGACCGTCAGGCCGCTCGCCACCGCCGGCAAGGCGATGGAGAGGTCGGTGCCATGGGGGAGCACCGCCATCGCACCTGCACCCCAAGCCGCAGAGGCTTGGTCGGGGTCGTCGGTGAGCACGACGAGGTGAGGCACGCGCGGGGCGTCGCCCCCATCGATGGCGTCCCACACGACGACATCGGGGCGTTCGGCCTGCCACGCCTCATGGAGGGTGTTGGCCTCGGTGACAGCTGCCGAGGCCACGACCGGGACGGCAGTGACGGCGGCGAGAAGAGAAGCACGGGCGACCGCATCGGTCGCGACAATCAGGGCGCGGAGCTTTGGCATGGGGTGAGCGTAGGCACGGGACAACGGGCGTCAAGCCCTGTCGACGATCGGATGAGGCCTTTGCAGCGTCGACACCAGCGAGTGACCGCGACGGATGGCACGCTGAGGTCGGAGGTGTCTGTTGCTCGTGCGGACCTCGCTCGTCGCCCTCGTCGCTGCGGGCTGTGCAGCGCCCGACGGCATCGCTGTGGGGGTCGTTGTCGACACCACTCAGACGGGGGAGGACGTCCACGTGTCGTGGAGCCGCGGACCGGATCTTCCGGTGCCGACCCCGGATCGGACGTCTGCGACCACATCCCTCGGGGAGGGGCTCATCGTCGTGCCGACGACTGAGGTACGGCTGCAGCCGTGGTCGGGCAGCCCCGTGTCCGTCGCCATGGATCTGGTCGACCCCTACTTCCAGCTGTACCCGGGCGGTGCGGACGAGGCAGCGGTGCTGGCGGAGTCCGTGGGCGGCGAGACACGGCTGTGGGAGATCCGCGGTCGGTCTGCGCAGCGGCTGCCATTCGACCTCGACGGCGAACCCTTCGTCGGCGGTGCCGTGGTGAACGGCGAGCTGTGGTTCCGGAGGGATGGCCGGCTCGCGCGGGTGGACCTCACCACGGGGACGTTCCTGCATACGGGGCTGCCTGCGGACGATGTGGCGCTGTTCGTCGCCGGGGGCTTCGGGCGGGTGGCGGTAGGGGGCGACCGCTGGCTGATGGTCGTCGACGTGGCGACGGGCGAGACGTGGAGCGCGGAGGTGGCGGAGGTAGGAAGCGGATTCATGGCCTTCGAGGACCCCGACACCCTCCTGATGGGGGTCAGCGGCGACGAGGGGAAGGGTCTGAGGGTGCTGCGTCTGGAGGACGGCTTCATCACCCCGGTGGCGGACGTGCCACGGCCCTTCGTCTGGGGGTTCCATGGCACGCTAGCGCGTGATCAGGCCGCGGCGCTGGACTGGAGTCCTGGCGAAGTCGACGTCGACGGCGCGCCGGACATGACGGCCTGGGACACCGCGGTGGTTCGCATCTCGGTGGTGGCGCCCTAGGCGTCGATGCGTCGTTCGGCTTCGCTACAGGCGCCGACGGCGTCGACCAATGGGGACGACGACGCATTTCATGCCGTGGTCCTGAGACCAGGCCTGCACGTGAGGTTCCACCGCGGCGGTGGCAGCGAATCGTCGCTCCCGGTAGCGACCGCACCCCTCGGGCACGGTCTCGGCCGCGCCCGCGGATTGGTAGGGATCGAGGTGCCGGTCGCCGTCGACGTCGGTGCCGAAGACTTCGATGGAGCTGTGGAGCAAGAGGCCGCTGTACAGCGCCTGCGGCACGGCGGGGTCTCGCTCCATTCCGGGGTACCAGAACGGCCCTAGGAAGCCTCGCGACAGGCGCTGAAGGGTCCCGCCGGTGGCCCGCTCTAGGGTCTCCCACAAGCCCCCGAGCGCCACCGTGGCATGGCGGGTGAAGAGGTGCTGCAGCGCGGGGTCGAGCACGAGGCGACCTTGGGGCCGGACACGGATGCCGTCGGTGGTGCCCGCGAGGCGAAGCTCTGCGCGGACGCGGACCCACCGGCCATCGGGGGCGAGCCGGTCGTACACGAGAGCGGCATCGACGGGCTCGAGGCGCCTGGCGGCGCCGTGCAGCCGGAGGCTGGGGAGCAGACGAGCCTCCCGGAGGTGGCGATGCAGGTCACGGCGAGCCTGCATGCGGGCGCCGAGCGCCCCGTCGAGGCCTCGGGCCCGTTCGATCTCGGCGTCGGACGGCTCCGGGGCATTCCGTCGCGCCAGCACCGCCTCTGCCCGGGCCCGCTCCAGCCATCCATAGGCGGGCATGCCCGTGCTCGCCTCGATCTCGTAGGGGGCAAGCAGGTCGCCGGACACCGCGGGGTCGAGGGCGTGGAGGTGGTCCTTTGCCTCGGCGAGGGGCACGTACTCGTCGTTGGGGGCCAGCGCATCGAGGGCGCCCGACAAGGCCCGGACGTACGGGGAAATGCGGGCGGCGTCCAGGCTCACAGGTCGCCCAGCAGGTCCGAGATCTCCTCTTCCGCTGCCTCCCTGAGGGCCCGCTCGGCCATCGCTCGGCGCTTCTCCCGGTTCAGCATCCGGAGGTCTGCCTCGGTGACCGCTGCGCCCGCCTCGCCTGCGGCAGCAACCCTAGCGGCCAACTCCGGCAAGACCTTGGCCACGAGGTCCTGGCTCGTCTCGACGTAGGCCGCCGTGGCTTCCATCGCCTCTTGGAGGGCGTCGAGAGATTCTTGGAGTTCCGCCACGACGGTGGGGGCGTCCGCCAACATGCCGAGGCCTTGGATGCGTCGGCCCGCGGCGTTCACGGTGTGGGTCGCGCCGAGCACGTAGGCAGCCATCTCTTCGTGCAGCTGCAGCACGGTGTCTCGTAGGGAACGGGCCGCAGGGAGGTGGTTGCGGCAGTGCTCGGAGGCCGCCTTGTGCAGGTCCAGCGCCACGGTCTCGGTGCGCAGGTCGAAGCCGAAGCGGTCGCGGCGACGGTCTTTTTGCTCTGGGGACAGCTCGGCGTTGGCGTCGAGGGCGTCGAGGGCTTCCTGGGCCTGGAGCACCCGCTGGGCAGCCACTCGCTGGTTGTGCAGGGATTCACCAAGCTCACGGTGCAGTCGGTCCACTTCCTGTTGCAGCTCCAGTGCGGTGAGCTTCAGCTCGTCCGAGAAGGCGGTGGCCTCCCGGAGTCGGACGCTCACAGCCTCGTACCGGACCACCAGCGCTTCGGTGACCGAGCTTCGTGCCAGGGCCGTGCGTCGGGCGGTGAAGGGGCGCACCAATGCGGCGAGCAGCGATCCGTCGTTGGCCTCGCTCTCGAGGCGGTGGAGCTCCTCCCGATGGGTCGACAAGGTGCGGATGCCGTCGTCGAGCTCGTTGGCGATCACCCTTTGGGTAGAGAGGTGCCCCTGGACCTCGGTCAGGGCCTCCTCCTGGTGGGTCCGCACGGCCTCTCGGCGTCGCTGGAGAACGGCGTGGGTCAGGGCCTCGCCGAGGTACTGGTTGGGGCGCTCGGGCATGGGTCGTCATCCTAGCCTCTCCCGGCCCGCTGTGGAGGCCAGGTGTCCCCCCGTCGCGGCGTGAACGCCTCGTCGCCGTGCGTCGGCTACGCTGCGTCCCTCACGCGAGGATCCCGAGATGCCCGAGTCCCCCGTCGACGTCGAGCGCGTCCGCTACGCCGGAGAGGCCGAGGCCGCTGGCGCCATCCGCGCCAATGCTTGGCTCGCCGAAGCGGTGGTCGCCGCCGAGTCGAGGGACGGCGCAGACCCCAAGCGCATCAAGCGGGAGCTCCTGGCCCGTTCGCTGCAGCTCACCGAGGGCATGGCACCCGATGCCTTCCGGGCGGCCCGTCGCGCCGCCGACGCCCTCGGGGTGACCACCGACCTCGAGATCTACCAGGCCGCAGGTGCCGAGAACGCCGCCATTCACCTCATCGCCGAGCCTGCGTTGCTCGAGGTCCGAGGGCAGCTGCTCACCCTCCTCGGCGACGACGAGCGCGCGGCCCTGTTCGGCCACGAGCTCGGCCACTTTCTCGCCCACGGCCCCGCGAGCCCCGACGCGGGCCTCGGCTTGGTCTCTAGCTGGATCCTCCACGCCCACGAGCAGGTCCCCGAACACGCCGTGCGGTCCGTTCGCCAGCTCTCGATGGCTCGGGAGATCACCGCGGATCGCTTCGGGTTGCTCGCCACCCGAGACCTGGATGCCGCCCTGCGACTCGAGGTCGTCTGCACCACGGGGCTGTCCGTAGAGGCCCTCGCCTTCGACCGGGAGACCTACCTCGATCAATGCCGCGCCCTCATCGAGACCCACGAAGAGAGCGGCGACGAGGCGCGGGGGCACTCCCACCCGGAGCACGGCGTGCGTGCATGGGCCCTGTGGATGTTCAGCGAGACCGAGGTGTACCGAGAGATCACCGGCGAGGGCCCGGGCACCCGCAAGCTGGAGGAGGTCGACGACCGCATTCAGCGGGTCCTGCAAGGCGCCGCCCCGGACGCCCTGGTCGAGGGAGTCCAGGCCCTCCAGCCCCTGCCCGAAGTCCACGAGTGCGCGCTGGCCTGCGCGGTGATGGTCGCGCTCGCCGACGATGTCATCGCCGAGGAGGAGGAGCACGCCATCGAGCGGGCCTTCGGGGCGCTGGTCCTCGACTGGCAGCGGTACCTCTCCTGGGACAACGCCCACGAAGCGTTCGTCGACACTGGTGCCGTCATCGTCCACGGCGGGGCACGACTGCAGAAAGGGGTCTTCCACATCCTCCTGCAGACCGCCCTGGCCGACGGAGAGCTCTCGACGTCCGAAGTGCGCATGATCGGCGCCATCGGCGACGCCCTGAACTGCGGCACCCTCTTCCGCGCCCTCATCGCCCCCCTGCTGGAGAAGCTCGGCATCGAGCCCCCGGATGTGGGCATCGACATGGGCCTGCGCATGCCTGCCCGGGCCGAAGAGGTCGACGCGGCCTTCGACGCTGTCCTCGAGGGGGTCCTGCGCAGGGGGCGGACCTCCTCGACGCTTCGGCGGCTGTGCCGGCTCGTGGGCGACCCCGAGGGGCGGGACGCGACGCGGGCGAGCATCGTTGCCAAGCTCGATGCCCGTGGGATCCGCGCCGAGCCCGCCATCGACGATGCGGAGCTCGACCAGCTCGTGGACCTGGTCGCTCCTCCTCGCGCCGACGAGCCATCCCCGGAGCTCGACGACGACGCGCCGGCGCGTCACCGGCTCCTCACCGCCCTGGGGCGCCTGCGGGATCAGCTGGTGAGCGGCGACGGGCGCTCCCCGTCCATCCGTCTCCGCCTGTGTCGCACCGGTCGCAGCGTCGATCTACACCGGCTCGAGGCGCTGTCCGTGGGGCATGCCGACCGAATCCTGGCGCTGGTGGCCGCCAGCCGCATCGCGCGCTTGGTCGATGGCAAGGAGATCGGGATGCACGAAGGGGCCGACGCCCTGTCGAAGGAGCTGCTGGCTTTGGAGCGGGAGGCGACGCTCCGCTTCGAGCAGACCGGAGCCAAGGATCTCTTTCTCGGCGAGCCCTTTCTCACCGGCGTCTTTCACGGCTACCTCGTCCGCGCCCCCCTCGTTCTGCACCCCGTCGACCTGTCCCGCACGGAGGGGCGCGGCTACCAGCTCGTTCCGCGGCCCGACGACGTGGCCTGCGCCAACCAGGCCCTGATTCGACTGCTCTTCGCCAAGAAGGGCGTGCCCTTCCCCGACGAGCTCCCCGATGCGCTGGATGCGGCGGCGGCCGACGGCATCGATGCCCTGAGGGAGCTGCTCTCCCAGCACGGCATCCTGGCGCGGCCCGAGGGCACCGACCGGGTGGCGCTGGCCCGCCGCGACGAGGCCTTCGCCACCTGGCCAGATGGTCGGATCGTCATCGAGCGTGCCGCAGTGCTCGGGTTCTTCCCCCAGTCCACGTCCGACTTGATCCAGGACTACGACCGCCTGATGCAGCGCATCACGGGCGCGGACTCCGATCTCGGCGAGGCCCTCGGCGCTGCGGGCCCCCTGCTTCCGGCGGATCTCCGGGACCTGCTCGGGGTGCAGGAGGCGTTGCCGCCAGCCACCGATCTCCCGATCGTGCCCGTCGTGCCGGCAGATCCCAGCCAGTTCCAAGTGCTCGAAGCCTCCCGTCAGACCCGCACCCTCGTGGTCGATGGGCCTCCGGGCACCGGCAAGAGCCAGGTGATCGTGAACCTGATCACCGATGCCTTGGCTCGGGGGGCCTCGGTGGCGGTGGTGTGCGAGAAGCGCGCGGCCATCGACGTGGTCGTGCAGCGGCTCGAACAGGTCGGCCTACGGCACCTCCTCGGCGTGGTCCACGACGTGCACGTGGATCGACGAGGCCTGTACGACCAGGTGGCCTTGCGGCTCGGAGAGCACAGCCTGCGGGATGCCGATGCCGACGCGATGGTGGCGCTGCAGGAGGAGTCCGACGCCATCGTCGGGGAGATCGGTCGTCGGCGGGAGGCTCTGGCGGCGCGCCTCGGCGACAAGAGCCCGACGCTGGGGCAGCTGCACCTTCTGGCCAGCTCCTTCTCGGTGCCGGCTCTCACGGGCCTCGATCCAGCGCTCGTGCGGCTCGACGTCCGGACGATTCGTCAGCTCGCCGAGCGTCTCGGGCGGGAGGCCGCCCATGTGGATCTGTACGGATCCACCGCCATGTGGCGGGCGCCGGACGGTCACGAGCGCCTGTCCCTCGCCGATGTGTCCCCGGACGAACTCCTCTCCGTCGAGGACTCCCTGAGGGCCGCGCAGCCCCATGCCCGCGCCTTCGCGGAGGCGCACGAGGCCACCGTCCTCGACCCGAACGTCTCCCTCGACGCGCTCGACCGCTGGACGCCGCCGGTGGAGGAGGTCGTGGCCCTCGCCGACGTGCCCAGCCGACGGGACCTGTTCCTCGCGCTCCTCGATCGGGGCGCGGACCCGGGGCTCTTGGCCCTCCTCGGGCAGCTCTCCGCTGCGTTCGCGGATCCCACCTGGGTCGAGCAGGTCGACGGCCCCGTGCAGTTCGAAGGGAGCCCCGAGCTGGAGACCGCCTTGGCCGTGGTGCAGGCACGCACGGGTTTCTTCCGCTTCTTCTCGTGGGCGTGGTGGCAGGCGCGCGGCGTGGTCCGTGGGGCCCTCCAGCATCAATGGCCAGCGGGGCTCGCGGCCGCCATGGGCCCTGGCCTCGTTGGGCGGGTGAGGGCCCGCCTCGCCGGCGCGCGGGGGTGGGGCCTGGTGGGCAAGGTGGGGCAGGCCCTCGGAGTTCAGCCCATCCTGCCGGATGGCACCGCCGCTGCGGCCTGGAGTCACGACGTGGCAGGGCTCGCCGACCTGGCTCAGCGCCTGCGGGCCGGCCGCAAGGAACTCGGTCCCATTGGGTTGTGGCCGTCCGCCGACTCCATCGCAGACCTCGAATCTCGGCTCGACGCCCTCGCCGTTCACCACCAGGCTCGCCATGCCTTGGCGGTGGCCACGGAGCCCGTGCGGGCCCACCTGCCATGGCTCGCGGCGGCGCCCTTTCCCGAAGTCCTCGCCGGCTGGACCGACACCTGGACCGCCGATTCGGCTCGGGTGGCCGTCCGAGATCGGGGCATCGATGCGGCGGCGCGTCTCTACCCACGGGCCCGCGACCTCGTGCACGCCCTCGCGGACCGGGCCGAGGCAGGGGAGGGGAGCGACGCTGCGGCCATTCCTGCCCGCCCGGGTTCGTGGTCCGACGCCCTTCAGCATGGCTGGGCACTGGCCGCTCTGGCGGCGACGGAGCGCATGCATCCAGCGGCTCGGGAGCTGGACCGGGTGACCCCCTACGGCGAGCTTGCCGAGGCCGAAGCCCTGCTCGCGGACGCCGTCCGGCGGCAAGGGGAGCTTCAAGTGGAGGGCATCGCCGCCAGCGCCGACCGCGTCGAGCTGCTCACCGCCGAGCGACCGGAGAAGGGACGCCGACGCACCCCCGTCCAGAAGGCACGGGAGACCATGCTCCGAGAGGCGCAGAAGAAGCGCTACGTGATGTCGATGCGAGGCTTCGTCCGAGGCTTTGCCGACAAGGGGCTCCTCGAGCTGCTGCCGGTGTGGCTCGTCTCCCCTGAGACCATGGCGGTGCTCTTCCCGCCCGAGCCCCTCTTCGACCTGGTGGTGATGGACGAGGCCAGCCAGTGCACCGTGGAGAAGGGCTTCCCTGCGTTGCTTCGAGGGCATCGCTCGGTGGTCGCGGGCGACGAGAAGCAGATGCCGCCGAGTCGCTTCTTCGAGCTGTCCGCCAGCGACGATGATGCGGTGGCGGTGGCGGACGAGGTCCTGGCCGAGGACGCGCTGTCGGCGGAGTCACTCTTGGTCCTGGCGCGTCAGCGCTGCCCCCACACGGGCCTGCGGTGGCACTATCGCTGCGTGCACGAGGAACTGATCGCCTTCAGCAACCACGCCATGTATGGCGGTGAGCTGTTCACCATCCCGAGCACCGCCACCCTGCACGCCCCGCCGGCGCTCTCCTGGGTCTCGGTGCCCAACGGCGCCTACGACAAGGGGGCGAACCCGATCGAGGCCGACCGCGTGCTCGATGTCGTGCACGGTCTGCTCCGCGACCCCGCCGCCCTCAGCATCGGAATCGTCACGTTCAACATCCAGCAGCGGCGTGTGGTCCTCGACCGCATCGACGCGCGTTGTGACGCCGACGACGACTTCGCCGCCCGCTGGTCCGATGCCACGGCCGACGAGGTTCTCGACCGGCGCCCGTTCGTCAAGAACTTGGAGTCGGTCCAGGGAGACGAGCGCGACGTGATCGTGTTCTCCCTCGGGCATGCGCCCACCGTTCGAAAGAGCGGTCCCCTGAAAGGCCAGGCGTACGTGCCCGCCCGCTTCGGCCCCCTGGGGCAGGCGGGGGGGGAGCGGCGCTTGAACGTCGCGGTTTCCAGGGCCAAGAGGCGCTGTGTGGTGGTGAGCTCCTTCGAGCCGTCGATGCTCTCGGTGGCCCACGCCAAGCACGAGGGCCCACGACTGCTGAAGGCGTTCCTCGAGTTGGTCTGGGACATGTCCCACGGGCGTCGCCTGCAGGCCGACCGCATCCTGGAGCGGGTGCGCTCTGGGGGGCTCGGCTCGGTGAAGCGGCGGGACCGCCACGGCATCGGGGCTCCGCCTCTCTCTGCCCAGCTCGCGCAGGCCCTCGCTGCCCGAGGGCATGCCTTCGATCTCGATGTGGGCAGCTCGGGGTTCCGTGTCCCTCTCGCACTCCACCACCCCGACGACCCGGAGCGCTACGCGGTGGCCGTGCTGGTGGAGGAGGGGCACGAGGCCGGGGCGGTACTGGAGCGCCACGTGCATCAGCCGGGGGTGCTGGCGTTCCGAGGCTGGGTCGATGTACGGGTCAGTGCGCGGGACTGGCATCGTCGTCCCGATCAGGTGTTGGACCGAATCGAGGAGGGCATCGAGCAGGCGAGGGAGCTGGATCGCCTGCGGGCCGAGGAAGCGCAGCGGGCAGCGGAGGCGGCCCGCAAGGCCGCTGAGGCCCGAGCCGTGGCCAAGGCGGCTGAGGAAGCTCGCCGGGTCGAGGAAGCCGCCCGCCTGGCCGAGGAAGCTGCCCGCCAGGCCGAGCAAGACGCCCAACGCACCGACGCTGCGACGACCGACGCGGCGGCCGCTGCCGTGGCGGCCCGGCCCGGGGACGAAGGGCTGGACGACTACGTCGGGGATCCACCTTCGAGCTGACGGGAGAGGGGCTTGGGGGCGAGCAGCCCGAAGCTCTCCCGCACCCAGGCCACCGCTCGCTCCACCTCCATGGGCGCGACGTTCGAGGGGAAGAGGACCGTCACCCACCCTGACTTGCCCACCTGAGCGGCGGCGAGGGCCTCGGCCTCGGCCAGAGATGGACCGAGCTTCACCATGAAGCGGCAGGCACCATCGGGCTTCTCTCCGAGGAACAGGAAGTTCTTCTTGCGGGCCTTGAAGGCCCGGTTCACGCAGGAGGGACCCTCGCTGGTCTCCGGAAGTCCGAGGGCATGAGCGCGCACTGCCGCCAAGAAGTCGGACGTGAACGGCATCGCGGCCGCATCGGCGCTCACGGGGCCACGGCGGACTGCCGCCGCTTGTACACCGCCCCGTCCACCTTGTTCAGCTTCTCGATGGTGACGTAGGCAGGCTGCACCTCGACCTCCCGCATCCCGACCTTGGTGGGCTCTCCGGGATGGGGGGTGACCTGGATCACCATCTCCCGGAAGTCGCCGTCGACCGACAAGCCGTTGATCCAGGTCCATTTGCCCGTCACCAACAGGCCGCCGTCGACGCGGCTCCACACGCCTTCCACCGTGCGGCCGCTCATGCCGATGGGCTCGAGGCGGAAGCTGTGGTTCTTGTGGAACGCGAACACCGATGAGCCATCGCTGAAGGCGTAGACTTCGTGGCTCTCGAGGTGCTCTTCCACCGACGGGGGGGGCTGGGCGAGAGCCGTGGCGATCAAGGCAGCGAGAAAGGTCATGAAGGGGCCTCCGTGGCCGACATCCTAGCGCGGTGGTCCCACCATCCCACCGCCAAGGCGGCGCCGACGGCGGGGACCCACGTGCTCGCCCACAGCCAGGGGCCGGCGTCCCATGTGCCGGTGGTGGCATCCCAGGTGGCCAGGACCGCGTAGCTGATCGGAAGAAAGATCGATGCGGCGGCGACCTCGCGACGGCCCAGAGCGAGGGCAGGGACCAGGGCCCAGAGGGCGTACCAGGGGTGCATCGTCGGGGTGATGGCTACGAAGACCATTCCCAGCACGCACCACGCGCCGACGACGGTGCGGGCCCGCCACGCGGTGGCCAGAGCGATGCACGCGCCTGCGACGAGCAACAGGGGGCGGGCAAGCCCTCCGGTCATCGCGTCCAAGGGAACGTGCAGCAGACCATTGAACGACCAGCGCGTGCCGTACGCCACGACTCCCGCGGGCCACGCCGGGCGCAAGAACGGCGCTGTGGCCACCGCCGCGCCGACCAGCGCGAGCGCGGGGACCCAGCTGCGCGCTCGCCCTCTGAGGGCTCGCCATGCGGTCGGCAAGAGCACCAGCGGGAACAGCTTGGTGAGCAGGCCCATCACGAGCAGTCCCGTGCCGATCTGGGGTCGTGCGGACCGGAACGCCAGCAGCGCCAGGGTGGTCAGGGTGACCGCAGGCACATCGATGTGGGCCCCCGCTGCGGACTCCAGCACGGGCAGGGGGAGCAGCGCGTAGAGCCACGCGCCACGGGCGTCGAGACGATGGAGGGCCCAGACGGTGACGACATCCGCCAACGCCGCAGCGAGCTGCGCAGTGGCCACGGTCCCCCCGAGCACGGCCAGGCCCACGAACCAGACCATGGCCAGCGGCGGGTACACCGACGGGAGCTCTGGGTGGTTGACCCGCAGCGCGATGGCGGGGGCCAGTTCGGGGTCCAACGCCCGAATGTCGGCTGGAGACGCGTACAGCGGGTCGTGGCCCGCCAGCAGCGCCTCGCCCTCCCACAGGTACCGGTACACGTCATCGGAGAGGGCGGCGGGCACCCCCACCACAATCACACGCGTCAGCAGCGCCGCGATCACCACGTGTCGGATCGACGGAGCCTTTCCGGCGAGCCCAAAGACGAGCATGCCCCACACGACGACGACGGGAACCACCCGGGCAACCTGAGTGCGGTCCATGCTCGTATGCAAAAGGAAGGTGGCCAGGAGGGCACCCATTAGGGCGATGGCCACCGTCGTGCGCTGTCGCCCGTCCATGCCCATCCTCCTGTTGCGTCCAAGGATCCGCTGGTCTTCCGTAGGGGCAATGGGTCGCAGAGGCCGTGGTTGACGCTATGGGGGGCAACCCTCTGTGGGGCAGCCGTCTCGTCGAGGGGGCGGCGAGTCGCGCACGGGGGCGCTTTCACCTATGGTTGACACGCTCTCCGGCGGGACATAATCCGGCGGAGTCGCTGGGTGCACAGGCACCTGGGGAGGAGTTCGCACATGCACGCCCGTTCGGTCGCCAAGGTGGTCGCTGCCTTGCTCGTTCCAGCCATTCTGCTGGGCCCCGGTTGCAAGAAGAAGCCGCCTCCGCCCCCGCCCCCGCCCCCGCCCGCGGCCCCTGAGGTCCGGCTCCAGGTGGCCAGCGTGTCGCCAAGCCAGATCGAGCCCAACACGCCCGCGCAGGTCACCGTCTACGGATCGGCCTTCGAGGACGGCGCCTCGGTCAACTTCGGCGCCTTCCCGGGCACCGAGGTTCGCGTCACCAACTCGAACCAGCTCACGGTCATGGCGCCGGCGCTGGTCCTCGGCACCTACGACGTGAAGGTGAGCAACCCGGCCGGAGAGTCCAACACGCTCCGCGGCGGACTCATCGTGAAGAACGCCAACGTGGCCTGCCGCAACGTCACGGTGAACTTCGACTTCGACCGCGCGTCGCTCCGCAGCGACAGCAAGTCTACCCTCGACGGTCACCTGACCTGCTACCAGGGTCTGTCCGGTCAGGTTCGCATCGCCGGCCACGCCGACGAGCGCGGCACGGTCGACTACAACCTGGCCCTGGGGCAGCGCCGCGCCGAGACGGTCAAGCGCTACCTCACCAACGGCGGCGTCAGTGCCAGTCGGGTCAACACCACGTCTTACGGCGAGGAGCAGCCCGCCGATCGTGGTCACAACGAGTCGGCCTGGGCCAAGAACCGCCGGGCCGAGCTCACCGCCACCGAGTAGGCATGCGCGTTCTCTTCAGCGCCCTCCTGGCGGCGTCCCTCGTGGGCGTCGCCCAGGCAGCACCAGCCACGGCGTCGTCGGAGGTGGCGCGACAGCTGTCCACGGCACAGCTGCGCGTCGCCGACGTGGAGACTCAGGTCGTGCAGACCGAGGTGCAGCTCAAGCAGCTGCAGGAGTGGGTGTCCAACCAAGGGCGCAGTGAGGCGGATCGCCTCGAGAACCTCGATCAGGTCAACGCCGAAGTGGCGCGGCTGCGGGGCTCGATGGAGGTCCTTCAGTTCCAGCTCACCGAGCTGAACCAGGCCCTGGAAGACCAGCAGCTGTCGCTGGAGAAGCGGCAGCTCTACGACGAGATGCGGCTCACGCAGATCGAGGCGTTCCTCGCGGTGCAGCCGCCTCCGCCTCCGACGGCTGCGGATCTGGGCCTCGAGCCCGTCGCGGGCGGCGGCACGAGCGATGGCGGCGACGCCGGCGTGGTGGCCCCACCCGCTCCCGAAGACATCCCCGAGGATGCGGAAGGGAAGCTCGAGTTGGCCATCGGTCACATGGAGGCGGGTCGTCAGGCGGTCGCGCGGGCCATCCTCAACGCCGCCGTCGATGCCCACGTCGGCTCGAAGGAGATGGCGGAGATCCGCTACCGCCTCGCCGAGACGTGGTTCAACGAGAAGAAGTGGGCCCCTGCGGTCAGCGGCTTCAACAAGGTCATCAACAACCACGCGGGCAGCGAGTGGTCTTGCTGGTCGTACTACCGGCAGGGCGAGGCATTCGAGGCCATGGGCAAGCCCGATGGTGCCAAGGCGTTCTATGCGGGCGCCACCGAAGGCAGCTGCCGGAACTCCGACGCCGCGGACAAGGCGAAGGCGAAGCTCTAGTCAGGCCTCGTGGGTCCAGCGGCATCCTTCGCGCCATCGGCTGCAGCCCAGCTTCATCCGGCCTCGGATCACCGTGCCCTGCCCGCAGGCTGGGCAGGTCGCTCCTTCGGACGCGGCGCTGCGCTTGCCCTTCTTCGGCGCGGGGGGAGTCTCCCGACGCTCGTCGAACCAGAACCCCACGCGCTTGCCCTCGTCGTCCCACATCAGGCCGGCGGAGAACTCGTTGCCTTTCTTGCTCTTGAAGCCCTTGAGGGCATCGGAGCGACCGGCGGTCAGCAGCTGCTTGACGGTGCGTGCTGAAATCTTGCGTTTGGACATGGTCTTGAAGACCACGAACGGGCAGTCGCGGCCGGTGTCGCATGCGTAGACCGGTCCACGGTCCCGCACCGGCTTTCCGCAGCCGGGGCAGTCTCCGAGGGGCTTCTTCTCCTCAGGTGGGGCCTTCGCTGCGTCGCTGAGCTCAGCGATGGAGAGGGCCTGAACCATCTCTTGGACCCAAGCGCGCACCTCGCCCATGAAGGCAGGGCGTGCTCCCTTCCCATCGGCCAGCTCCGAGAGCTTGCCCTCCCAGAGCCCCGTGAGCTCCGGGGAGGTGAGGGCGTCGATGGGAACCGCGTCGATGAGCCCCTTGCCCTTCTCGGTCGCGCGGAGCTCCTTGCCCTTTCGGACCACGTAGCCGCGCTGCACCAGCACCGTGAGGATCGACGCACGGGTGGCGGGGGTGCCGAGGCCGCAGCCGCGCATGGCCCTCGCCAGTTCCTTGTCGTCGAGCTTCCGCCCGGCCGTTTCCATCGCTTTGAGGATGGAGGCGTCGTTGTGGGGGTGTGGTGGCCGGGTCTGGCCCGCTGCGGCCTTGGCTTCCACGGTGTCGACCTGCGAGTCGATGTCGACGGCGGGAAGCTCCACCTGTCTCTGCTTCTTGGGTGGATCCACGGCACGCCAGCCTTCCTGGCGGCAGATGCGACCCCGCGCACGGAAGGTCAGTGGAGCTGGCACGGCGTCGGGCAGGGGGCCGGCCGGCTCCACCTCCACCACGAGGCGGCTCACGTCGAACAGGGCGTCTTCTGAGAGCGCGGCGAGGAAGCGGCGTGCCACGAGGTCGAACACCCGCTTCTCGTCGGGCGACAGGGAGCTCGGTGGGGTGCGGCCGGTGGGCAGGATGGCGTGGTGGTCTCCGACCTCCGCGGCGTTCACCACCCGCTTGCCCGGCTGGATGGGGTTCTGGAGGATGGCGTCGGCGAACGGTTGGTACACGGGGATGGGTCGCAGTCCCCGCACGGCGTCGGGGAGGGTCGCCACCTGATCCGGTGTCAGGTACCGGGCATCGGTCCGAGGGTAGGTGATGATCTTGTGGCGCTCGTACAAGGCCTGCGCCACCTCCAGCGTCTTGTCGGCCGACAGCCCGTAGCGTTGGTTGGCGCGCCGCTGCAGGGCGGTGAGGTCGTACAGCAGGGGAGGGGGCTCGCTGATGCGCTTGCGCTCCGCCTTCGCCACGGTGCCGACCTGCCCGGTCGCGGCGTCGACGAGCTGTTGCGCATCGGCTTCGGTGGGGAGTCGCTCCGCATGGCTCACCTCGTCGGAGGGCTTCTTCTTGCGGCCTTTCTCCGACGGATCTCCGTCGCGGAACCAGGTAGCTTCGAAGCGGCGGAGCTCCCCCGGTACGTCGGCCTCGAACGTGGCTTTGACCTGCCAGAAGTCTTCTGGCACGAAGGCATCGATCTCTCGATCCCGCCGCACGATCATCGCGAGGGTGGGGGTCTGTACTCGGCCGACCGAGAGCAGCTGCCCGCCGCCCTCCTGCCTCGCCCGGCAGGTGAGCGCGCGGGTGGCGTTGAGCCCCACCATCCAGTCGGACTCCGACCTGCAGCGGGCAGCGTCGGCGAGGCGATCGAAGTCGGATCCCGGACGGAGCTTGGCCCATCCTGCCTGGATGGCGCTGTCGGTCAGCGACGAGACCCACAGGCGAAGCACCGGCGCTTGGCAGGCGGCCATCTCCATCACCCAGCGGAAGATGAGCTCGCCTTCGCGACCGGCATCGCACGCGTTCACCACCTCCTCTGCGTCGGCGAGGAGTCCTTTGATGACCGCGAACTGCTCCTTGGCCCCCTCGCGGGTCTTCACGTGGAAGGCCTCGGGAAGCATGGGGAGCGTGTCGAGGGACCAGCGCTTCCAAGCGGGGTCGTAGTGAGCGGGCTCCTGCAGCTCCGCCATGTGTCCGAAACACCACGTGATGCGCAGGCCGTTGCCTTCCAGGAAGCCGTTGCGGCGCTGGTTTGCGCCCAGCACTCGGGCCAGGTCACGGGCGACGGAGGGCTTCTCGGCGACGACGACACGCATGGCGCCCAGCTAGCGCGCGGGCGGGGCGCTGTCCCGACCGAGGGCTTCAGACGTCCAGGATGCCTTCGACCTGCTAGAGGGCTTTGGGGCCCTGGCACGCAGGGTTGTCGCCATTGCGGCAGGCCTCGGAGGCCAGCTTCCGGGCGCGGCCCTTGTCCTTCTTGCCGCCGTAGCCATTCCACAACAGGCGAGAGAGGGAGCTCTTGGCCGCGGCGGCGCCCTTGTTCACGGCGTCTTCGTACGCGCTCCTGGCGCCCCCAAATTCGGGCGTGCCCTCCGGGCCGAGCTCGAGGACTTGACCGAGGCCGTAGCACCCCGCGCCGTCGCCCATGTCGCAGGCCTTCTCGTAGAGGCCGGCCGCCCGCGGGAGGTCCTGGGTGACGTAGGTGCCCTCGTGGGGAATCAGCGCGCCCTTTCGGCAGGCTGCCGCCATCCCCTCGCCACAGGCGCGCTCGTACATGTTGAGGGCCTCGTAGTCGTCGCGCCGGACCCCGACATCGGACTGAAGCAGGTCGCCCCGGCGCATGCAGCTGGCCGCATGGCCGCCGACACAGGCCCAGCGGTAGAACTGGGAGGCCTCGGTGCGGTCGCGGTCGCCGCCCAGCCCTTCTTCATAGGAGCGAGCGAGGTCGGCGCAGGCCGCCGGATCCGAGGTCTCGTCGGGGCATGCGCGGTGGAGCAGCTCGCGGCCCCGCTCGGCGTCCCGGGGCACGTCGACCCCGATGATGAGGGCCTGACCGAGCACACTGCATGCGCGCTTCGACTCCCGCTGCTCGCAAGCCACCTCGAACGCTTCCGAGGCTTCCTTGACCGACCCGGTGGCCCGTCCCGACAACACCATGTCGACGAAGGCATCGCATCCTGCCGGTGCGCCGAGCTCGCAGGCCCGCTGGTAGTTGTTGGCGGCCTTGGCGTCGTCGGTGTTCTGGCCCTCGCCGTGGTGGCGTCCGGACTCGAAACACGAGCGTGCGTGCCCGAGGTCGCAGGCCAGTGCAAACAGGTCCTGAGCGCGTCCCTCGGTGGGTTCGGGGTGGATGCCGTCGAAGTAGGTGCGGGCCAGGGTCCAGCAGCTGTCCTGGTGTCCCTGGTTGCAGAGGTCGCCGTAGAAGGCGTCGAAGGTCGCGACGTCCCAGCCGTCTTGCTCCATGGAGCCGAGGGTGGCGCAGCCTTCGGGGAAACCCTGGTCACAGGCTCGCTTGGCGTAGTCCTTTGCGCTCCGGCGGTTGGGACGGATGGCCGGCCCCCCCGTGAGGTGCAGCTGCGCCAGGGTGTTGCAGCTCGCCGCGACCCCCTGGATGCACGCGTCCTGCCACCGCTTGACCGCCGCGCGGGGGTCGGCACCGAGGCCTGTCTCCTCGTACAGGACCCGGGCGTAGTCGTGGCATGACGGGGCGTAGCTCTCGTCGCAGTGGAGCTTGTAGTTGCGCGCGGCGCGCTTGATCAGCCGCAGACGCTCGTCCTGGGTGCCGGCAGCCCGCCCTTCGGCCTCCTGCTGCCATCCGGTGACGATGCAGGCCACGGGGTCGCCGGACTCGCAGCTCGGGAGCAGGGCTTCCGATGCGGCCGAGAGGTCGGCGTTGCGTCCGTCAAACCAGCTGTTTCGTCGGCATGCGGGATTGTAGCCCCTCTCGCATGCCTCCTGGAATCGCGCGGCCAGGCCGTCGGGCGTGTCCGCCACCTGGTGGCGGTAGAACTCGATGGAGAAGGCCTCGAGGGCCAAGTCGCGAGCCTCTCCCTGCGCGTGAGCGACGGTGGGGAGGAGCGCGAAGAGAAGAACGGACAGAGAACGCATCATGGGGGCACCATAGACGGGGCGGGACAACAGGAACAGCCCCTTGTCGACACCTCGCTGCGTCGCCGTATTTCGAGCACCACTACCGACGGCCCGTTCGGAGCGCGGTGCGGAGCGATGGCGTTATGCAACCGGCGGAGGTGATGATGACCCGGTTCGAGTACCTCGTGGTCTACATGGAGAACGACCGTGTGCTTCGGGCCAACGGCCACTGGCAGGGGCTCGACGAAGAGGGCTCCGACGGCGCGGAGGCTTCGTGCCCCACGTTGTTCGACTACCTCGAGGAGGCGGGCGCTCAGGGCTGGGATCTCGTGGCCCTCGATCCCGAGGAGACCGGCACGGCGCAGCTGTACTTCAAGCGCTCCCATCCGGCCTGAGGGCGTTCGAACGTGGCGGCTCTGAGCTGGATCGATCCCCGAGACGACGTGGCGGGTTGGGCGCGAGCACTCGGGGTGTCGGTCGAGGCGTGCGCGCTGCTTCTCGACAGCGACTTCATCGACCTGCATCTCGACCTAGAGGTGCCGGTGCGGGTGTTCGGCTACGACCCGGGCAAGCATCATGGCGTCTCGACACAGCCGCCCCGGTTCTGGCGCCACACCGACTACCCCCGCCTTCGGCAGGCGGGGTTCACCGGCGTCGTGTACGACATCGCCACGAACCCCTTCCGGACGTGGTCGGACCGGCTGCAGACCACCCTACGCAACGTGGCTGCGGTGCAGAAGCGTATCGACGCCTACCCGGACGACCTCGAGCTCGTGTGGGACGTCGCAGGGTACGAGCGGGCTCGCGCTGCTGGGCGCACGGCCTTTTTTCTCGCCTTGCAGGGAGGGAATGCGCTGCTTTCGGACCCGACCGTGCTCGACGGCCCGCTGGGCCGACTGCTGCATCGAGTGACGCTCGTGCACCTCACGTCGTCGCGACTCGGGGGCACCAACTCCCCTGCGGGCCGAGATCGCGGTTGCACCGACCGCGGCCGGGACATGGTGGCGCGTCTCAACCACGCACGGGTTCTCGTCGACCTCGCCCACGCCGGACGGCGCACGTTCTGGGACGCCCTCGACGTACACGACCGGTCGCTGCCGCCGATCGTCAGCCACACCGGCGTCGACGCGGTGCGGCCCCACTGGCGCAACGTCGACGACGCCCAGATCCGCGCCATCGCCGACCGCGGTGGTGTGGTCGGGGTGATGTACCAGTCCAGCTTCCTCGCTCCCGGGAGACGTTGCCCCCGGTCCGCGATCGTCGACCACCTAGAGCACATCGTGCAGGTGGGCGGCGAAGAGGCTGCAGCGATCGGCACGGACTACGACGGCATGATCCTGCCGCCTCACGATCTCGCGGACGTCACGCATCACCCGAAGCTCGTCCAGGACATGCTTGACCGCGGGTGGTCCCATGGTCGAATCCGAGGGATCCTCGGGAAGAACTACCTCCGTGTCGTGCGGAGCATCCGACCCTAGCGGGCAGCCCTCGGACGTCTCGACGGGAGCTACCAGCCTTCGACGCGCTCCACCGCTTCCCGCACCGCCCGCAGGACCGCATCCCGCTCGGCGACCCAGTTGGCTCGGGCCTTGGCCGCGTCGATGTCGTCGAACACGTCGCCCTCGAGGTGGGCAGCGACCGTCAGGCCCACCAGGGTTCCCAGCCGCGGGGAGATGGTGTCTCCCGCGTCGTCGACGCCCTCTTTGACCGCCTGTCGCAGGTCCGCCTCGTGGCGATCGTCGGCCATGGGGTGCACCACGTCGTCGGGCAGGCCCATCCGCTCGAGGGTGGACTCTCCGAGGATGCCCCGCCGCGCCAGCTCGGTGCTGATGAGCTCCCGGAGCTCGGGCAGGCCCCGCTCGAGGGCGAGGAGGGCGTCGGCCGCGCTCAGCTCGCCTTCGTGGGCAGACAGGAGCTGGAACGCCCGCGCGAGGACGGGCTCGAGGGGATCCGCCGGAGCGGCCGGGTGCACCCGAAGCATGCCGTCGCTGCGGGTCTGCACGAAGCCGCGGAGGCGCAGCTCCGCGAGGATGGCTCCCCGCAAGGTGTGATCGAGGGCCAGGAAGGCAGAGGACACGACCGTGCCCTTGTCGTCGTGCAACGCGAACAGCAACAGGGCTTCGGGGAGCGGCAGCAAAGGGACCTCCTGTGCGCTGCGGCGTGGGCCGCGACTGGGCGCCAGCGTGCCATACTCCGCCCATGGAGTGGATCCGCATCGGCTCGACCGCCTTGGTCCTCTGCCTGTCGACCGCCACCGCATGGGGCGCAGACGGGGTGGACGAGCTGCGTTTCGCGATGCTCCACGTAGGGGTGCACAGCGACGCAGGCACGGCGTTCGACATCGCGGCCGATGGCGCAGCGGGGCAGTGCGAGGTGCAGTTCAGCCGCGTCGTTTGCCCGGCGACGGGGCCAGTCACCTTCCGGTGGGGGCCCGGTGGCGTGGACTGGGGCCTGACGGGCAGCACGGTCGTCGAGCCAGGCAGCACGGGGGTTGCGTGGGTTCTGGCGCCCGAAGGAAGCCGAACCGAGGAGCGGGCACGGCTCGCTCGCTCGACCGTCACCCAGGCCGACGTTCGGGATCTCTTCTTCGCCACCGGTGATCACGAGGTGCCCGTCCCGTCGATGGGGATGCTGCAGGACCTCTTCTCCCTCGTGGACCATCCTGATCCCCTGGTGCGACGACAGCTCATCGATGCTGTGGTGCCGTGGTTTCGCCACACGGCGTCCGATCCCCTTTCGCCGGACGCGCCACAGCTGGTGCCCCCCGGATTGATCACCCAGCTCGCGATGGACCGAGACAAGGTCGTGCGGCGGCGGCTGGCGAACCGGCTGCGGGACGTGAACATGCCGGGGGAGCCGCTGCAGGCCGAGGCGAACACGGCGCTGCACTACCTGGTGAGCATCCCGAGCTCCACGCGTCCAGCGACCGCGTCTCTAGGGGTGCTCTCCAAGGCGGGCCGAGCCAACGCCGAGGAGAGCTGGATCTCCGCCCTCGGGCGGGTCACTACCCCTGGGCCGAAGGGGCGGGCGGCGGCCAACGCACTGGCGCGGCTCTCCCAGGTGCTGGAGCCGAGCGACGTGGTGGATCCACAGCGTGGACTCGCGCTGGTGCTGCGGCATCATCGAGAGCGGACGTGGCGCTACTGGAACGCCTGGCGGGCGCATCTTCCATTCGACCGCACCACCTTCGATCTGCTGCTCCGCGACACCCTCGGGGCCCATCAAGGGTTGATGCGGCACTTCGCCAAGGAGGCGCCGGACGAGCTGGCAGAGGCGCTGGCGGCGTGGGAGCCGAGCCCTCCCCACACTCCTCGCTGGAAACTGGTCACCCAGCCCATCCAGGGGACCGAGCATCCCAGGCTGCGTCGTCTGCTCGACGCCGATGCCCAGAGGCCGGCGGACCATTGAGCCGCGCGGACAGGGGGCGTATTTGACAACATGTCATGCCCTCTGTTGGGGGGCACCGTGCCATGACAGGTTGTCGTAGCCCCAGTGCAACGATCCACGGGGGCAGGCCGATCTCAGGCTCATTAGACTGGCACGTTCCTTGCTCTCATCTCTGAGAGTCCCGCCAGGAGAGGCGCCGTGAGTCAGAAGTCCATCATCGCCGGATTCGCCGCCGCCAGCGTGCTCGCTGTCGGCCTTGGCCTCCTCGGCACCACGGTCCTGGGCCGCCTGATTCGTCCCGACGGCGAGGTGGCAGCAGCCCCGGCCGTCGCTGCAGGCAGCCGCGGCAGCACCCCGAGAGCGCCCATGGCGCCCCGGCTGAAATCGTCGGACCAGTACCTCGACGTGGTCATGGGGAAGAACATCTTCGACGAGGGGGCTCGTCAGTACTGGGCTTCGCGGAAGCCTGGGGCCGCCGGCGCCTCCAGCGACGGCTCGGCGGAGGCGCCGAGCGACCTCAAGGTCACGTTGCTCGGCACGGTGGTCACCAAGCCCGAGGAGTACAGCTCGGCCCTCATCCTGGAGAACGGAAAGGACCACGCCGTCGGCTACGGCATCGGCGACAAGATCTACGACCGCAAGGTGGTCGAGATCGAGCAGAAGAGGGTCACCCTCGAGCGTGGCAACGGCGAGCGCGAGGTCCTCACGATGGACCAAGAGGAGCGCCCGACACGCACCGCCGAGGCCTCGACCGAGACCAGCGAAGAAGGCGTCGAGAAGATCGGCGAGAACAAGTGGGCCGTCCCCCGCAGCTTGCTCGACAAGTACATCGGCGACCTCGGCTCGGCGTCCAAGCTCGGCCGGGCGCTCCTGCACCGGGGTTCCGACGGCAACTACGACGGATACCGCCTCTCCGCGATTCGGCGTGGCTCGCTGGCCGACCAGCTGGGCATCAAGAACGGCGACGTCATCCACTCCGTCAATGACTCCGAACTGAACAGCATGCAGGCCGCCATGGGCGCCTACAACACCATGCAGAACGACAGCAACTTCTGCCTCGATGTCACCCGGCGCGGTGAGAAGCAGACGCTCTGCTACGACGTGCAATGACCCACTTCCCCTCGAGAGAGACGTTCGTGTACACCCCCTCTGTTCGGCGCGCGGCCTCGGCCCTGTGTGCGTCGGCTTTTCTCCTCTCCCTCTCCCTCGTTCCCGCGCTGACGCAGCCGGCCTTTGCGCAGGACGCGCCCACCGGAGGCGAGACCATCGTCACGCCGGAGGATGGTGCCGATCTGCCGCCACCGATCTCCCCTGCGGGCACGGTGAAGCTGGACTTCTTCGACACGTCGTTGTGGGATCTGACCACCTTCTTCGCGCGCCTCAAGCGGATGAACTTCGTGATCGGTGACCCGAAGGACCTTCAGAACCAGAAGGTCACCATCATCAGTCACCACGAGGTCAGCCCCCAGGCCGCCTACCAGGCCTTCTTGTCGGCCCTCGAGGTCAGTGGGTACACGGTGTCCACGGTGGGCGACACGTCCAAGATCGTGAAGTCCAGCGAGGCGGGCCAGAAGCCCATCCAGATCCGCACGGGTGCCCCCCGGTCGGGCGATGACTACGTCACGCAGCTGATTCAGCTCAACAACGTCAACGTCAACGACATGACCAAGGTCATCCAGGGCATGGCGCCGGCGGAAGCGAAGATCATCGCGTACCCGCCGACCAACACGATGATCATCACCGACACCGCCAACAACATCCGCAAGCTCTACAAGCTGATGAACGAGCTGGATGTCGCGGCGCCCAAGTCCTCGATGGTCATCTACCCGCTACGTTTCGCGACCTCCTCCGAGATCAAGACCATCATCGAGGAGCTCTACGGCACGGCCGAGACGACGCCCGAGGACACCAGCACCCGCTCCACGCGGTCCTCCCGGCGCAGCAGCCGCCGGACGTCCCGAACGACAACCCCCGCGCCCACCGAGGCGGTGACCGCTGGCGAGAAGGCCAACTACATCAACAAGGTCCTCGACGACGAGCGCACCAACAGCCTCATCGTGCTGGCGAACGAAGACGGGCACCAGGCGATTCGGGACCTTCTGGAGCAGATCGATGTCGACGTCGATCCCCAGAACCGGGCCCAAATCCATGTGGTCTACCTGGAGAACGCCAAGGCCGAGGAAGTGAGCCAGGTCCTCTCGGAGCTGTCTCAGTCCCAGACCTCGGGGGCCAACAACCGGAAGAAGGCCCCAGCGACGACCCGAACCGCCGCCGGCCGCACCGCCGCGACGGCCGCTGAGGCAGAGGGGGAGGAGCGCGGCGCCATCGCCGCCTTCGACTCGGGCATGCGCATCGCGGCCGACGAGAACACCAACTCCCTGGTCATCATCGCCAACAACGAGGACTTCCGGGTCGTCGAGTCGGTCATCAAGCAGCTCGACATCCGCCGGCGCTCCGTCTTCGTCGACGCCGTGGTCCTCGAGCTGACCAGCGAAGACAGCTTCGACTTCAACATCGCCGCCCACGTTCCCCAGGCCCCTGGGCAGGACTCGGTCGGTTTCTTGTCGGGCCAGCTCGGCACCTCCTCGCTCGGCCTGCAGCAGGACGCGCTCTCCGGCCTTGCCTTCGGCGTCTACGGCGCCAACATCGATGTGCCCGTGCAGGGGCCGGATGGGTCGGCGACGACCATCGGCATCCCGGCGTTCGGCATCGCGCTGAACGCCATCAAGACGGCCGGCTCGACGAACATCATCTCCAACCCCAACATCACGACGCTGGACAACCAGGAAGCCGAGATCGTGGTCGGGCGGAAGATTCCGTTCCCGGGCAACACCACGTTCAGCAACGTCGGACAGCCCATCACGAGCTTCACCCGCGAAGACGTCGCCATCACGATGAAGATCACGCCCCAGATCAACGCGGCCGACTACGTCACGTTGGAGCTGGAGCTCGAAGTGCAAGAGGTCGAGGACTCGGCCCAGGCCCAGAGCGACCTGTTCGCCTCTGGCGGTCCGACCACGTCCAAGCGCAACGTGAAGACCACGGTCATCGTGCGCGACAACGAGACCATGGTGCTCGGCGGCATCGTCGGCACCACCCAGTCCCACACCGAGAACAAGATCCCGGTGCTCGGCGACCTGCCGCTGGTGGGGGCGTTGTTCCGGTCGACCACCGACCAGGACCGCAAAACCAACCTGATGGTCTTCCTCACGCCTCACATCATCGACGGCCCCGACGACATGTACGAGGTCCAGCGGGTCAAGGAAGCGCAGCGGGCCGAGTTCCTGCGCCGCTTCTACGGCAAGTCCCGGGACAAGTACTGGGCCGAGCTTCAGAGCCTGCTCCGCTACAGCATGAACATGGTGGAGGAGCCCTCGATGTACCGAGGGCCTGCCACGGTCGATCAGGAGCTGCGCCTCGATGGTCAGCCGCTCTCCGACGAGACGCGGGCTGCGGTCGAGGAGGCCCGGGGAGAGTTCCGGGACCTCGAGCCCGGCGCCCAGGCTGGCGAGGTCCCGAGCGACCAGCCGGTCATCATCCTGCCCGACGACGATCTGCCCGAAGACGGCACCAGCACCGAGCCCGCCCCCGAGACCACGCCCACCGAGACGCCGGAGTAGCCATGGCCATTCGTCGCGTCTCCATCGGAGCGAAGCTCGCTGAGTACGGGGTCCACGAGGACGCCCTCGCCAAGGCGCGCGCCCTCGCCGCCAAGAAGGAGATCCCCCTCCGGCAGGCCGTGGTCGAGCTGAAGGGGATCGACACGATGGCGATGGCCAAGGCCATGAGCGATCTGTCGGGGCTGCCCGTGGTGGCCGAGGTCGACGTGGGCGCCATCCTTCCGGAGACCATCCGCAGGCTGCCGAACCACATCGCACGAGAGAACGGCATCCTGCCGCTGTATTTGGCAAACGGTGAGCTCGTCGTCGGCATGGCGGACCTCGACGCCCTCAACACCCTCGACGACCTCCGGGTGCTGTACGGCTACCCGGTGCGGCCCGTGATCATTCCGGCCGACGTGCTCGCCGATGTGACTCAGCAGGCCTACGACCGGGCCGCGCAGTCCGCCGAAGCCATCATCGAAGAGGCCGACGACGACGTCGAAGATGGCGACGACCTCGCCCTCGACGACGCCGAGCTCCTCGACGACCCGAACCAGGCCCCCATCATCCGCTTCGTGAACGCGGTGCTGTCCCAGGCCATCAAGGAGCGCGCCTCTGACATCCACATCGAGCCGTACGAGAAGGACCTCGTGGTCCGGTACCGCATCGATGGGGTGCTCAAGGAGTCGCTGCGGCCGCCGTCGAAGTTCAAGAACACCATCGTGGCCCGCATCAAGATCATGGCCGGGCTGAACATCGCCGAGAAGCGGCTGCCCCAGGACGGTCGCATCCGGAAGAAGATGGGCGGTCGCGAGATCGACCTTCGGGTATCCACGGTGCCGGTCCGCCACGGCGAGCGGGTGGTCATGCGGATCTTGGAGAAGGGCAAGGTCTTCAGCCTCGACAAGATCGGCATGTACGGCCGGACCCTGTCCGTCTTCCGCGAGCTGATCCACCGCCCTCACGGCATCCTGCTGGTCACCGGCCCCACCGGCTCCGGGAAGTCCACGACGCTCTACTCGGCCCTCACCGAGATCAACTCGCCGGAGCTCAACATCCTCACCATCGAGGATCCGGTCGAGTACGAGGCCCCGGGCATCGGCCAGGTGCAGGTCAACCCCAAGATCGACCTCACCTTCGCATCGGCCCTGCGGGCCTTCCTTCGGCAGGACCCCGACGTCATCCTCGTGGGCGAGATTCGAGACAGCGAGACGGCGAACAACGCTGTGCAGGCCTCGCTGACCGGTCACCTCGTGTTCAGCACGCTGCACACCAACGACTCCGCCAGCTCCTTCGCGCGGATCTGCGACATGGACGTGGAGAACTTCCTCGTCGCCGACACCGTGCTCGGCATCCTGGCCCAGCGCCTGGTCCGGTCCTTGTGTCCCCACTGCAGGGACGAGAGCAAGTACGTGCCGTCGGAGACCGAGCTGCGCGAGATCGGTCTCAACGATGAGCAGATGGAGCTGGCCCTCGGCAAGCCCGTGATGAAGCCCGTGGGCTGCGACGAGTGCAACGGCCTCGGGTACTCCGGGCGGACGGGGATCTACGAGTTCCTGACCAACTCCGACGAGATCCAGCGTCTGGTCATCCTGAACTCGCCGTCCAGCCAGATCAGCAAGGTCGCGGTGGAGCAGGGGATGGACACCCTCTTCGATGACGGCCTTCGCAAGGTCCTCGACGGGATCACGACCTTCGAAGAGGTCAAGCGCGTCACCACCGCGGAGCACTGAGCATGCCGGTCTTCCAGTACAAAGGGCTCGACGCCGGCGGAAAGGCCATCACCGGCATCATCGATGCGGACACGTCTCGCATCGCCAAGGCCAAGCTTCGCAAGCAGGGGCTCTTTCCGACGGAGATCCACAAGCAGGAGGAAGGCGCGTCCCGCAAGGGCGAGTCCATCCTCGACATGCAGATCGACGTCGCACAGTACTTCGAGTTCGTCACGTCCCGCGACGTCTCCACCATGACGACCCAGCTCGCTACCCTCGTCAGCGCCCACGTGCCCATGGCCGAGGCGCTGTCGGCCCTCGTCGATCAGACCGAGAAGAAGAAGCTCAAGGTCATCCTGTCCAAGGTCAAAGAGCGGGTCAACGAAGGCGCGCCCTTGGCCGACGCGCTCAGCGACCACCCCAAGGTGTTCGACAACCTGTACATCCAGATGGTGCGTGCCGGGGAGAAGTCAGGGTCCCTCGACTCCGTCCTGTTGCGCCTCGCGACGTTCGCCGACGGTCAGGTGAAGCTCCAAGGTCAGATCATCAGCGCGATGGCCTACCCGATCCTGCTGGGGATGGTGGGCTTCGGCATCCTGATGTTCCTGTTCCTCACCGTCATTCCGAACATCCGCGGCTTGTTCGACAGCCTTCCTGGAGGCGACGAGCTTCCCCTCATCACCGACATCGTCTTCTTCTTCGGCGACATCCTGGTGGGGTGGTGGTGGGCGCTTCCGATCGTCGCGTTCTTGGTGGTCTTCCTGTTCAGGCGCTGGATCTACTCCGAGAGTGGACGCGACCGCTGGGACCGCATCAAGCTGAAGGCTCCGATCTTCGGCAAGATGAACCGGCTCATCAGCGTGGCGCGCTTCTGTCGCACCTTGTCCACGCTGCTCGTCAGCGGCGTGCCCATCATCAACGCCCTGCGCATCGTCGAGAAGGTGGTGGGCAACGTCCACATCGCCACGGCGGTGAACAACGCCACCACGAACATCATGGAGGGGGCCTCCATCGCAGCTCCTCTCAAGGCGTCGGGCGAGTTCCCGCCGCTGGTCACCCACATGATTGGAATCGGTGAGCGGACCGGCGAGCTCGAACGCATGCTGACCGTCGTTGCAGATTCTTACGAAGATCAGGTAGAAGCGACAATTACGGCGCTGACATCCCTGCTCGGACCGGTGATGATTCTAGCAGTGGGTGGCACGGTCTTCCTGGTCGCCATGGGTCTGCTGACGCCGATGATGAACATCTCGTCGATGATCAAGTAAACTACGTATCTTTCATCCTTTCGGCCGCGCCGCGGCCCCACATCTAGGGAGGACCCCATGACCCACACCATCGAGCGCTTCGTGAACGCCCTCGCCGCCCTCCGCGGCCAGGTCGCCGAGGATGCCCGCCCTCACGCCTCCGACTCCTTTGCCCGTCGGGTCGCCCGTCGCGGCATGTCCCTCCTCGAGGTCATGGTCGTCATCGCCATCATCCTCACCCTGATGGGCGTGCTGGCCTTCGGCGTCATGCAGGTGTTCGGCGACTCGCAGATTCAGACCACCTTGCTCACCATGGGCAAGGTCGACGAGCGCGTCCAGATTTTCATGCTCCGCAAGAAGAAGCCGCCCACCACGGGCGAGGGGCTGGCCGCGGTCTACAAGGACGGCAACCTCCCGACGGACGCGTGGGGCACCGAGCTCAAGTACGTCGCACCGGGCGGCAACGATCGCCCGTTCGACCTGATCAGCTTGGGGCCGGATACGTCTGAGGGTGGCGGCGACGACATCGTTTGGAGCGAAAACCAATGAGCAACGCCCGCCGCACGCAGGCCTGGAGGACGCCGGAGTTCCGGGGTTCTTCGTGGGCCCCGTTGCGGCGGGGATGGTCCCCGTGGGGTCCGGGGGCGCGTCGCCGTCGCCGTGGACTCTCGCTGCTCGAGATCATGGTGGTCATCGCCATCATGCTCGTGCTGGTGGGCATCTTCGGCATGGGGTTGCGGGGCGTGCTGGGCTTGGACCAGCACCAGGCTGCCCAGAAGATCGCGGTGACCTACCAAAAGCTGCAGGACGAGTCGGTGATGCGCAACCGCACCTACCGCATCGTCTACTTCCTCAATCAGGACAAGTACGTCATCGAGGCCGGAGCTCCCGGCGCCCTCATCGCGGCCGACCCGACGGCACGAGAGGAGTACGAGCAGCAGGTGCAGTCCAAGCTCGCGCGCATGGACGACGAAGAGCGGCAGCGCTGGTTGCGCAAGAACAAGCAGCCGTTCGAGTCCCTCGGGGAGGGCCGCATGGAGGTCCAGCTGCCGGCCGGCGTGCGTTTCGCCGGCGTGTACACCCCACAGTATGGGGAGCTGGTGGAGCCCACGGGGGAAGACGACGAAGACAACGTGCTCCGCGTCGAGAGCTACGTGATGTCCAACGGCTTCATCGAGCACACCCTCATCCAGCTCGTCGACGTCGACGACCCTGACGACGGCTACACCATCGAGGTGCAGCCCCTCTCCGGCGTCGTGAAGCTTCACGCCGAGCTCCTCGACCCCGACGACCGCCTACAGTTCGTGCCTGACGAGGGCCCCAACCTCCCCAACTGACGGAGTGCACATGCGCCGCGACCAGGAACATGGGGCTCGTCCCCAGCACTCCGAACAGCGCTCCTTCGTGGGGCGTCTCCGACGGCGGGGTTTCTCGCTGCTCGAGGTGATGATCGCCCTGGGCATCCTCACGGTGTCTCTCGTCATCCTCGTCCAGTCCCAGTCCGAAGCTGTGGCCATGACCCAGGAAGCCGAGCGCTTCATCGCGGCCACCGATCTGGCCCGACTGAAGATGGCCGAGGCCATGCTGCGCCTGGAGGAGGAGGGCTTCCAGAACTCCGAGGTGGTGGAGTTCGGGGAGTTCGACGACCTCGGAGACGAGATCACCAACCTCGAGTTCGGCAAGGAGTACGAGGACTTCCACTGGGAATACACCATCACCGAGATCGACATCCAGCTGGCCGGCGACCTGATGAGCATGGCGAGCGAGATGGAGGGCGACGGCGACGGTGGTCTCGGCGGCATGCTGGGGGGCGCTGGCATCCCCGGGGACGCAGGCGGCGCAGGTGGAGCTGGGGATGCCGCGGGCATGCTCGGCAACTTCATGCAGCCCCAGATGCTCACGGAGATGGTCGGGCCCTACATCCGCATGGTCGTGGTCCGCGTCTGGTGGGGCGAAGGCAGCGAAGAGGCCACGGAAGAGGGCACCGAGATCACCCTTGCGGCCCATGTGGCCAACCCGGCTGGCATGCTCAACGCAGGGTCCAGCGGCGCCTTGCCCGGCGGACTTCCGGGAGGCACCCCTTGACCGCCGCCCGCACCAGCGCTGCAGCCTTCGCACCGCGGCGACGGGCCCGTCGGGGCCTCACCCTCATGGAGACGATGATCTCCATCGTCATCATGGTCATCATGGGGGGCATCGTCGCCGAGAGCCTGCGGAACTCCGCGGAGTTCAACCAGGTGCTGTCTGCGCGGGATGCCACGGCCCGGACGGCACGCACGGCCATGTCCCGTATCAAGCGCGACCTTCAGCTGGCCTACCTCACGCCCAACAACACCATCGTCGACCGCTACCAGACGGTGTTCGTCGGCGAAGACAACTCGCCGGACTCGCTGTTCTTCGCCACGCTGAACCACCAGCGGATGTACCTGAACACCCGCGAGTCCGATCAGGCCGAGATCACGCTGTGGACGGAGCCCTCGCCGAAGGAAGTGGGGCGTGGCAACGTGCTCTACCTTCGCGAGTCCACCCGCATCGACCAGTACCCCGACGAGCAGGGCAAGGTGCTGCCGTTGGCCTACAACGTGCGCTCCTTCGAGCTGAAGTACCTCAACCAGGCCAACAACGAGTGGCAGGATGAGTGGGACACCCGCTCCGCCGACACCCCGTATTACCTGCCTCGGGCCGTCCAGATCGGTCTGGTGCTCATCGCCGCGTCCACCGACGACGAGGACGACACCGAGGATGTGCCCTTCCTCACCACCGTGCAGATCGAGTATGCCCCCCGGCTTCCCCAGAGCGGGGGAGGCGACGTCGCGGCGGCCGAGGCCCGCAACGCGGCCAACGGCAGCTTCGGCGGCACCATCGCAGGACAGGCCAGTCTGTTCGACCCGAACAAGTTCAACAAGGGCGGCTACGGTGGGGCAGGCGTCGGTGGCCTCGCGTCCGGTCTGCCGTCGGGCGGAAGCGACAAGAACGGCCGCTCCAAGCAGTCGCGGCAGAGTCGCCAGCGCAACGTCGACCGTCAGCGCAGCTCGGCGCCTCCCGGCTCTCCCCAGGACGCCCTTCGTCAGGGTGGGCTGCCCCCGGGCATGCTGCGGGGTGGCCGATGAACCCCTTGCGCACCATCGCGTCGGCGGCCCGCTGGACCTGGCGGGAGCTCACCCGTCCTCGGGGCCACCAGGGCCACCGCTTCTACCGCTCCGGTCGGTCCTCCCGTGGCGGCATGGCGCTGCTCATGGTGATGTCCAGCGTCATGCTGCTGTCGATCCTCATCACCGAGATCGTCAGCGGAGCGACGGTCCGCATCCAGCTGGCCTCTCAGTACCGCGACGACGTGAAGGCCGAGGCCCTGGCCGGCACGGGCGTGCAGCTGTACCGGCTGGTGCTCATGCTCTCCAAGCAGGTGGGGCAGAACCCCATGGTGCAGCAGGCGGGCCAGATGCTGGGGGTCAACGCGGACACCATCTGGCAGATGGTCCCCACCATCAACACCCAGCTCCTCCGTCTCGTGCTCGCCACCGACGGCGACGCCGACAACCTGTCCGACGAAGAGCGGGAAGACATGGTGGTCTCCGGCGGCCTCACCGCTGAGCAGCGGGACGAGAGCCGGGAAGACTCCGGCCCCATGCGTCGCAACTTCCTCGACTTCGACGGCGATTTCTCCGCGTCCGTCCAAGACGAGAACCGACGCATCTACGTCGGCAAGTTCGCCGCCACCACCGTCGCCGAGCTCCTCCAGACCCCGTCGGGCGCCGAGATCTACGCGATGCTGGGCCGCGAGGAGTACCAGATGTGGCTCCGCGACCAGAACATCCAGCGGGAGGAGCTCATCGGCAACCTCGCCGACTGGACCGATCCCGACGACGTCCGCATCTTCCAGGGGGGCCGCGAGTCGGCCCTCTACGAGCGCCTCGACGAGCCCTACCTGCCGAAGAACGCACCCTTCGACACCCGTGAGGAGATCCGGCTCGTGGAGGGCTGGCACCTCGACGGCGTGTGGGAGCGGGTCGGCCACCATCTCACCGTGTACGGCGACGGCAAGATCAACATCAACACCGCCCAGCGGCAGGTGATGTTCGGTCTGCTGATGGCCTACGCCGATGGGCTCAACACCGACAGCTACGTCGAGCCCTACCTCGATGAGCTGATGCGTCTCCGCGGCATGCCCATGGCCGAGGGCGGGCTGCACTTCCAGACCGCACAGCAGTTCCCCCAGGTGATGGCCTCGCTCGGCCTGACCCTGCGAGAGGACGTCGTCAACGCCGTCACCACCGAATCCAACGTCTTCCGCATCACCAGCGCCGGCGAAGTCGGCTCCGCGGTCGTGGAGGTCCACGCCGTCATGGACTTCTCCAGCGACCCCGGCGGCCGCATCGTGTACTGGCGCACCCGCTAGCAGGCCCCCCGAGGACCCCAATGCCCCGTCTCATCTCCATCGACCTCGGTGCGCACCACGTCAAGGTGTGCACCTACAGCCAGGAAGGCAACGACTACCTGTTCGAGACCCGCCATGCGCAGCGGGTCCCGCAGGATGGCGCCCCGCCCACCCTGGAGCAGCGCTTGGTGGCTCTCGACACCCTGCTCGACGACCAGCCCTCGCTCAAGGCGAAGGCGTCCGATGTGGTGGTCTCGGCCCTGCCGGCCCACGCCACCAGCTTCCACCGCGTCTCGCTGCCCTTCACCGAGCGGGCGCAGCTCGAGCAGGCCCTTCCCTTCACCGTCGAGAACGAGGTGCCGTTCGACCTCGACGACATGGTCATGGGCTGGCGCATCGGGGAGATCGATCTCCAGACCCAAGTGGTGGCGGCCCTGGCCAAGAAGGAGACCGTCACGGACTGGCTGGCCGGCCTCGCCGAGCGAGGCCTCGACCCGGCCAGCATGCACGTCGATGGCGATGTGTACGGGACCTGGGGCGGGGGGGCGCCGCTGGCCGTCGACGACGACGGCAAGGCCCAGCTCGTGGCCGTGGTCGACATCGGACACACTGACACCGTGGTCAGCGTCATCCATGGCGGGACCGTGCAGTACGCACGCTCCATCAACGTGGCGGGATGGAACTTCACCCGCGCCATTCAAGAATCCCTCGGCTGCTCCTGGGCCGACGCCGAGGCCTACAAGCACGGCGAGTCCCGGGTCGACGACGACATCACCGATCCCGGCCTGCCACGGCACAGCGGCTACGCAGCGCTTCCTCCTGAGGCCCGCCAGGCCATGGACGCCAGCATCGGGCTCCTCCTCGCCGAGCTCCGTTCGACGCTGATCAAGGCCGAGGACCTCGTCGGAGGCGAGGTGGCCGAGCTCCGCCTGTGTGGCGGATCCTCCCGAATCGACGAGCTGTGGGACTACCTCGCCCAAGACCTCGGGGTGCCGGTCGGTCCCGCCAAGGACCCCACCGGAGACCCGTGCCCGGCGCCCTTCGCCCTGGCCCAGGCCCTCGCGGGCATCAGCATCGACGCCACGGGCGCAGTGGACCTGCGAGTGGGGGAGCTGGCCTACCGAGGCGGAGGTGACTGGGTGAAGTCGGCGCTGCTGTACGGCAGCCTGTGCGTCACCTGCTTCATGCTCGTCGCCGTGCCCCTGACCGCCTACCGGTGGGTGTCGATGCACCTGGAGCAGCGAGCAGCGCTGGCCCTGCGCACGGAGATCCTGCTGGAGTCCTTCCCGGACCAGCCGCCGAAGACCCTCGAGGAGCTCAAGGACCCCGCGCAGTTCATGCGGGAAGAGGAACTCGCGATGACCGAGCGGGCCGAGGTTGTCGGCGGGGCCGACGGGGGCATTCCCCCCACCCTCGACATCGTGAACGAGCTCACCAACACGTTCCCGAGCCACACCGACGTGGAGGTCACCGTGAAGTCCCTCACCGTCACCAAGCAGAACCTCTCCTTCGAGGCCGAGACCAACGGCTTCGCCGGCTCGGCTGCGGTCGAGGAGAAGCTGAAGGCGAACCCGCGCTTCGCCAACGCCGAGAAGGGCACAGAGACCAAGCAGTCCAACGGGGTGGTCAAGTTCCCCATCACCATCGACCTGACCGGCGGCACAGCCACCGGCGAGGAGGGCTGACCCATGGCGCAGCTTCCCGTCCGTAGCGGCCCGATGGCCTTCGTGGACCGCCAGCTCGAGGCGCTCTCCCCCCGGGACCGCATGCTCCTGGTGGGCTTGTTGGGCTTCGGCGCGACCTTGTTCGTCCTGTTCAGCGGCTACATCGCCTACAGCGTGCTCGACGCCAAGGCCGGCGCGGTCATCGAGGTCAAGGGCCAGGTCGCAGAGATGCAGGTCTTGCAGCGCAAGTACCAGGCGGCCGAGGGCACCTTCAAGTCCCACGAGGAGGCGCTGCGCAACAAGCAGCCCGTCTCCACCTTCATCGAAGGCCTGGCCAGCAAGCACGAGATCACCGACCAACTCGCCAACATCAACGCCCAGGGCACCCCCGAAGTCGTCGGCTCCATCTCCCAGCAGCGGTACACGGTGGAGATCAAGAAGGCGCCCCAAGAGAACATCTTCCGCTTCCTCTACGACCTCGAGACCAGCGGCTACCCGGTCTCCGTCGAGCAGGCGGCCTTCAAAGCCCAGAAGACCCGTGACGGCGTGATGATGAACCTCACGCTCGAGCTGATGGTCTTGTCTGTGGCGGAGAGCTGATCATGAAGAACCTCCTACTCATCGCCGGTGGCCTGTTCTGGTTCGGCTTCCTGTTCCTGGTCACCTTCTTCATCACCTTCCCCAGCGACGCCGTCGTCGAGCGGGCGCGGTGGGAAGTGAGCGAGCGCAGCAACGGGCAGTACAGCCTCGAGCTCGACGACCTGAGCCCGTGGTGGCTCGGCGCGTCGGCCGCCGACGTCAAGCTGTACAGCGTGCCCCGCTCCGGCGACCCGAGCCTGGCGCTCCTCGCCAAGGACCTTCGGGTGAGCGCGTCGCCGTTCAGCCTGTTGTCCCGGGCACCGACGCTGTCGGGCTCCATCACGCCCATCGATGGGACGCTGTACTACTCAGTGGGCACGGCCCGATCGGAGAAGAAGGGCGATCTGAAGGTCAACGGCGTGGAGGTCTCGGCCGATGGCTTCCCCCTGATGGAGCTGCTGCTCCTCTCCGGCACCGACGCGGCGGGCACGGGCGGCCTCGACATCGACATCGATGTCGACGGCGACGAGAGCCTCAAGGGTTCCTCGGGCCACGTGCGCATCGAAGGAAGCGGCCTCAGCCTGTCCGAGCTCGAGATCCCCGGCGTCGGGCCCCTCGGGATGGACATCCCCATCGACGAGCTCGACATCGACATCAAGGTCGACAAAGGCAACGCCTCCTTCAAGAAGGGGGAGATCAAGAGCTCGCTCCTTCAGGCGGATCTGAAGGGCAACATCCTTCTGGCGAGCACCATGGAGCGCTCCACGATGAACGTGGAGATCGTGCTGTCCAACCTCGGCTCCGATCTGCAGGGCTTCGCGCCGATGCTGGCCCAGGCCGAGGTGAGCCCAGGGTCCGAGACCTACAAGTTCACCTGCTCGGGCACGGTGGGGAACCCTCGCTGCGAGATGGGCGAGGGCAAGGCCGTGGGCGCGAGGAACCCCCGGGACCGCAGCAACCGAGCCAGCCGTGGCAGCCGCAGCGAGGACCGGGCCGCGCGTCCCCCCCGCGAACGGCCCGATGCCGATGAGCTCAAGAAGAAGCGGGAGGAGCGCCTGGAGCGCCTCCGCAAGCTCCGGGAAGACCGCGCCGCCGAGGTGCGCGAGCGCGACAACGAGGAGTTCGACGACGAGCCGGAAGACGAGGAAGAGCCCTTCGACGAGGTCGACGACGAAGAGTTCCTCGAGGAAGACGAGGAGTTCCTCGACGACGAGGAGTTCTTCGACGACGAGGGCTGACAGCCCTGGCACCAGCGACCACGAGCACAGGCGCTGCGGACCCTCGGGACCGTGGCGCCTGTTCTTCGTTGGGGGCCAGGAAGGTTCACGATCCTGAAAGTAAACTGATTCAGTTTCTGGGGCGTACCATGGAACCCACCCCACGAACCCGGCACAGCGGGCTCGCCCCGACCGCGAGCCTGGAGGGATCCATGGCTGCCCTTGCTCCCGAGCTCCACCCGCCCGTCGACCTCGATGCACTCGACCATCACTACAATGGCAGCCGCGCGCTCTACGAGGCCTGGAGCCGGGTCCGGCACATGCACCATGGCTACGCGACGTGGGCCGGCCCGTGGACTCACGAGGGCATGCTGGACGCGATGGTCGACCGGGTGACGGACGACCTGGAGCTCCCGCGGCAGGCCCGGGTCGCCGATCTGGGCTGCGGCTACGGTGCCGGTGCCCGTCGCCTGCTGAGACGGCGCCCCGACCTGCGGGTCGACGGCTTCACGGTGCTCCCGGAGCAGGTGGACTTCATGACGGAGCATGCCGCGCCGGGGCTGACGCCGAACCTGGGGGACTACTGCGCCACGGGACGACCTGACGGCCACTACGACGGCGCCTTCTTCCTGGAGAGCATCGACTACGGCACCGGTGCGGCCAAGGCCGACGCCCTCGCAGAGGCGGCCCGCATCCTGCGTCCGGGGGCCCGCTTGGTGGTGGCGGGGCCCTTCCTTGCGTACGCGCCGACGGGGCTGGTGGGCTGGCTGACCCGCACCGTCGAGCGCGCGTTCGCCATCGACGCCCTCGCCCAGACCGGTCCCTTCGCGGCGGCCCTCGACGTCCATGGCTTCGAGCTCGAGCGCAACGAACTCGCCAGCCTGCGCATCGCGCCGACGGTGCTCGTGGGCCATCTGCGGGCCCTGGGCCTGGTGCTGCGCCGGACGTGGTCGGGAGAGGGCTTGGATGCCGACGAGCGGCGGCACCTCACTGGCGGCATCGCGGGCCTGTGGCTTGGCCTGTGCATGTGGGCCTTCCAGTACCGGGTGTTCACCGCACGTCGGCGCTGACCCGCTCTTCCACCGGACCATGGCCGAAGGCGTGGGCGAGGGCGCGGCCTTTGTGCTCGGTCTCCCGCCACTCGTCCTCGGGCACGCTGTCGACGACGATGCCCCCGCCGACGTGGTACCTCGCCTCGTCCCCGGCGTGCACCGCGGTGCGAATCGCCACGTTCCAGCGGGCTTCGTCGGCCGTGCCGTAGCCGATGGCCCCACAGTACACCCCCCGCGGGTGGGGCTCGAGGCGCGCGATGTGGCGGCAGGCCGCGACCTTCGGCGCTCCGGTCACCGAGCCGGGGGGGAAGAGGGCAGCCAAGGCGTCCCAGCCGTCCTGCCCCGCAGCGAGCTCCCCGCGGACGGGCTGAGAGGTGTGATGCACCGTGGGGTGGGTGGTGACCCGTCGCTCGGACGCGACCACCGATCCGGCCCGACACACCCGACCGAGGTCGTTGCGCACCAGGTCGACGATCATGGTCAGCTCGGCGTGGTCCTTGGCGGCGCCCCGGAGGGCCTCGACCAGGGCGGCGTCGGCGACGGGGTCTGCGCTGCGGGGACGTGTCCCCTTGATCGGGTCGCTGACCACGACGCGACCCGCGTGGTGCAGCAGCAGCTCCGGACTGTTGGACAGCACCCGTACCGCCCGCCCGACCGCGAGCCACGCACCGTAGTGGGCCTCGGCGCGCCGGAGCCGCCGGTACACGCCCCAGGGAGGAGGGGGGGCCTGCACCCACACCGGACGGGTGAGGTTGATCTGGTAGGCATCGCCAGCGAACAGAAGCTCCCGAACCGCCTCGACAGCGGCCATCCAGTCGACCCGAGACACCGTGTGGGCCGAGCCGCTGCCCAGGGGGACAGGGGAGGGCAGCGGGCGAGCGGCTTCCAGCGCCTGCTCGGCCTCCTCCCGGAAGCGGCGGCTGCCACCGAGGGACCAGCGGCCGTCTTCCCATAGGAGCGCCCCGGGGTAGCGGCCGAGGTGGAAGGCGCCCTCGGGCACGGGGGCTTCCTCGGGCACGGCCTCCACCTGGTGACCGGCCCCGTAGCCGATGAAGCCCGCAACCAGTCCGTCGGTGGGAGGGCCCGGACGAGCCCAGTCGCGGGCAGCGTCCAACCAGGCGCCCTCGGTGGCGACCTCCTCGGGCCCCCACGCGAGCACGTGGCGGTCGGGTCCGTCGAGCCAGACGCAGCCCGGCCGATCCCGGACGACGGCGGCCACGGCCTCGGGGACCGGACCGCTCATGACGGGCCCAGCAGGGCAGCGGTGGCCGCCACGGGGTCGGGCGCATCGGCCACGGCACCGATCACCGCCCAGCTGTCTGCGCCGGCGGCCCGCACCGCATCGAGTCGTGCGGTGTCGATCCCCCCGATGGCCACCAATGGGTGGTCGCCGGCGTGTCGGCGTGCGGCCGCCAGCTGCTCCAGCCCCTGCAGCGGCTTGGCCCAGGACAGGCGCTCGGTGGGGAACACGGGGCCGAAGGCGAGGTAGTCCGCATGGGCTCTCGCCTCGATCAGCGCCTCGGGAGAGTGGGTGGAGCGGCCGAGGATGCGGTGGGGCCCGAGGGCCCGGCGCACGGCGGGTCCGTCGGCGTCCAGCTGGCCTACGTGCACCCCGTCGGCGTCCGCTTCCGCGGCGACCTCGGCCCGGTCATTGACGATGAGGGTGGCACCGAGGGGACGGCACGCTCGAACGGCCTCGAGCGCCACCCTCAGGAGGTCTTCGTCGCTCCAGCCCTTGCAGCGGACCTGGACGAGCCGGCAGCCGCCCGAGAGGAGGGCGTGCACCAGGCGCAAGGGGTCGCCACCCGACGCGTCGGCACACGCGATGCCGTACAGCCCAGAGATGCGCCGACGAACCTGTTCCCGTGGGCTTTCGCGCCCGTTGTTTGGCTCGGTCATGCACGCGGACCTAACCGATCCGTCACCGTTTTCCGCTGGAGGAGGTGGACAGGGGAGGCCCGACATGACATGGTCACCAACGTGCACGACCTGCGTCTCCGGCGCATTCCAAGCCGTGCCCAGCCACCCTCGAGCCCCCAGCTCGAACCCCCGGTGGCCCCCCTCGACCCGTTCTCGGGTTCCCCATCCTCCCCACCCTCCCGCCCCGAGTACCCCCATGCGCGCTCTGACTGGTCTGACCGTCGGCTTCCCCCTCCGTGGAGCCGTGAGTCTCGTGTTTGCCCTGGCCCTCACGGCCACTGCCCACGCCGCCGAGCGGCCCGAGCCCCTGACGGTTGCCCAAGACGACGGCGCTGCAGAGGCCCCCTTGCCCGCCGCGGAGGAGTCCAAGAAGGGCCGCGTGTTCCCTCCGTTCCGCAAGCGGAAGAAGCAGCGCGACGCCACGCCGGAGCCCGCAGAGGCCGGGCCCGCTGCCGAGCAGCCCGACGCCGATGGTGCATCGCCGGAGGACCGGCCCGCTGCAGAGCTTCCCAACGAGGGCATCTGGGAGTGGGTGGACCGGATGGAAGGGGAGATCCCCACCGAAGAGCAGATCGAGGCCATCGAGGAACGGCAGGAGGTCGAGGCCGAGCAGCTCGTGTTCAGCGACGATCTGTCCGGCGGCGACGTGCCCGTCACGCTCTACGCGAGCCCTCGCGAGCACCTCAAGACCGACCCGCTCTTCCTCGATCTGGTCGATCCTGCTGAGTTCGACATCCCCATCGAGATCAACCCCGAGGTCGAGAAGTGGGTTCGCTACTTCACGACGGGGTCGGGCCGCAAGCACTACGCCCGCTACCTCACCCGGAGCAGCCGCTACCGGCCGATGATGTACCGGGAGCTCGACAAGGCTGGACTGCCGAGGGATCTGGTCTACCTCTCCATGATCGAGAGCGGCTACAACGCCCATGCCTACAGCCACGCGGCCGCGGCCGGGCTGTGGCAGTTCATCCCGAGCACCGGCAAGCTGTACGACCTGCGCATCGACTGGTGGATGGACGAGCGACGCGACCCCGAGGAGAGCGTGCATGCCGCCATCGCCTTCCTGGGCGAACTCCACGACATGTTCGGCGACTGGCGCCTGGCGTGGGGTGCCTACAACGGGGGGCCTGGCCGCATCCGGCGGGCCACCAAGAAGGCCGGCAGCAAGGACTTCTGGGTCTTGTCCCGTGGCACGTACCTGCACTCCGAGACCGACAACTACGTGCCCAAGATCATGGCGGCCGCCATCATCGGGCACCACCCCGAGCGCTACGGCTTCACCGACATCAAGTACCAGGAAGAGTTGGTGTACGACGTCGTGAAGGTCGAGGGATCCGTGGAGCTGGAGGTGCTCGCCAAGTGTGCCGGCACCAGCGTCGACGAGATCAAGGCCCTCAACCCCGCGCTGCGTCGGTACGCGACGCCTCCGGAGGGCGCGGACGTTCGCGTGCCCCGGGGCAAGAAGGACACCTTCGCCGCCGCCGTCGTCAACGTGCCGAGGAGCAAGCGGGCCGAGGCGGTTCGCCACACGGTGCGTCGCGGCGAGACGTTGGGTCGCATCGCCGCCAAGTACGGCACGAGCGTGTCCGAGGTGAGCCGCGCCAACGGCTTGAAGAACGCCAACCGCATCTACGTCGGCATGAGCCTGCGCATCCCGCAGAACGGGTCCAGCCCTTCGGTGGCCGCGGCCAAGCCAACCTCCAAGAGCGACGCGTCCCCGCGCACCTCCAGCCGGCCGAGCAGCCACACGGTGCGCAAGGGAGAGAACCTCTCCGGCATCGCCTCCAAGTACGGCCTCAGCGCATCGCAGCTGCAGTCCTACAACGGACTGTCCAGCAGCAAGATCCTGGTGGGGCAGAAGCTCGCCCTCTCCGGCAAGGGCGGCACCAGCTCCAGCTCCAGCGGCACCTCGACCCATGTGGTGCGCAAGGGAGAGTCCCTCGGCACCATCGCCAAGCGCTACGGCATGAGCACGGCTCAGCTGCAGAAGGACAACGGCATCCGCAACGCGAGCCACATCACCGTGGGCCAGAAGCTCAAGGTGCGGGGCGGCAGCAGCAGCAAGAGCAGCAGCAAGAGCCACACGGTGCAGCGGGGCGAGAGCCTGGGCAAGATCGCCACCAAGTACGGGTGCACGGTCAGCGAGCTCAAGTCGTGGAACAACCTGCGGACCACGACCATCCAGCCGGGCCAGAAGCTGGTCATCAAGAAGTAGCGGCCCACGGCTGCTGCCCTCCGTGCGGGGGCTGGATACCGGCGGTCATGCTCACCGTCGACGAAGCCCAGACCCGCATCCTGGCCCACCTCCGGCCCCAGCCTGCCGAGGTGGTGCCTCTCGCCGAGGCCCTCGGTCGGGTGCTGGCCACATCCATCACCGCGCCAGTGGCCATTCCTCCTTGGGACAACTCCGCCATGGACGGCTACGCCGTGCGGGCCGAGGACACCGCAGGGGCGAGCGAGCAGAGCCCCGTGGGCCTCGACGTGCTCGAGGTCATCGGTGCGGGCTCCGTGGCCACCCGGTCCGTGGGACCGGGTCAGTGTGCCGCCATCATGACGGGGGCACCCATGCCTCCGGGGGCCGACGGGGTGGTGGTGGTCGAAGACACCGACGGCGCCACCGAAGGGCCCGTGTCGATTCGCTGTGCATCCCACCCCGGAAAGCACGTACGTCGGGAAGGGGAGGCCGTTCGCATCGGCGACACCGTGGCAGAGGCCGGCGACGTGCTGGGCTCTGGGGCGCTCGGCTTGCTCGCCTCCATGGGGCTGCCCGAGATCGCTGTGGCCCGCCGCCCTCGCCTCGTCGTGCTCTCCACCGGCGACGAGGTGGTGCCTCCGGGGCGCCCCTTGGGACCGGGGCAGATCTACAGCTCGAACAACGTCGCCCTCGCGGCGGCCATCCGGGAGGCGGGGGGCATCGCCATCGACCGGGGCAACGTCCGCGACGACCCTGACGCCATCGCCGCGGCGTTGCGGGATGCGGCCGGCGAGGCCGACGCCGTCGTCACCACGGGGGGCGTGTCCATGGGCCACTTCGACCACGTGAAGGACGTGATGGGCACGGTGGGCACCGGCGTCGACTTCTGGAAGGTGCGCATGAAGCCGGGCAAGCCGCTCGCCTTCGGCCGCCTCGGCGACGTGCCTCTGTTCGGGCTGCCCGGCAATCCCGTGTCTTGCTTGGTGAACTTCGCTGAGTTCGTGCGGCCTTGGCTGCGGGCCAGCCTGGGGGACCGGACCCCCTTCCTACCGGTGGTCGATGCGGTGGCCGCTGAGGACTTCCACGACCGTCCCGGGCGCGCCCGCTTCCTCCGCGTCGCCCTCGCCTGGGAGGAGGGGGGACTCGTCGCCCGCTCCACCGGCACCCAGAGCTCCGGCGCGGTGGTGAGCATGGCCCGGGCCGATGGCCTGCTCATCGTGCCCCACGACCAGCAGGCCCCCTTGGCCGGTGCGTTGGTACGGGTGCAGCTGCTCCACAGCCGCTTTCTTCACCGGGCCGACGCCGGAACCTTGGTCTAGCGGTGGAGCTCCGTGCCTACGTGCTGGCGGGAGGACAGAGCTCCCGCATGGGGTTGGACAAGGCGCGCCTGCCGCTGCGAGGCCTTCCCATGGCCGCCGCGGTGGCCGAGGTGTTCGCGGCTGCCGGGTTGCCGGCGACGTTGGTCCGACGTGGGCCGGCCGATGGCCTTCCCTGGATCGACCGGGTGGGGGAGCCGCTCTCGGTGGTTCGGGAAGCGGACGACGGCCGGGGGCATCCGCTGGCGGGGTTGGCCAGCGCCCTCGAGGACGCAACCACCCATGGGGCGGAGGCGGTGCTGGTCGCTCCGTGCGATCTCGACGGCCTCGACGAGGCCAGCGTCGCGGCCCTTGCCCACGGTCCGTGCGTCGCAGAGGGGCCCGACGGCCGTCGGCATCTCCTGGCCCATGTCCCGATCGACTGGCTCGACGCGGTCGTTCGTGGATGGCGGGAGGGGGCCTCTGTGCGCTCCGTCTTGGCCGATCTTCCGGGCCTGGCGCTGTCCGCCACGGCGCTCCACAACGTCAACCGCCCCGAGGATCGGCAGGAGCGTCCCCTCGACGCGCTGGCAGCGCGCCTGCCCGAGGGGATCGATGCCGAGCAGGTGATCGCCGCCGAGCAGGAGCGACAGCGGCAGCGAGGCATCGTGGATGTCAGGCCGTCTTCGGTATCGTGCCTCTCCCGACGGTCCCCCTTGGAGGAGCGATGAGCGAGGAGCAGGTCCAGGTCCACGTGTTGGTGGTGTCGTCCGCCCACGGCAAGGGCGACGCCAGCGGTCCGGCGGTGGCGAAGGCCCTCGAGGCCCAAGGTCACGTCGTGGCGGAGCGCCTCGTCGTTCCAGCGTCCCCCCTCGAGCTACGGGAGGCAGTCCGACTGCTGTCGGTGGCTCAGGCCTCCGCGGTGGTGCTGGTCGGCGGCACCACGCTCTTCGAGGCGTCGGTGGCCCAGGAGGCCTTGGCGCCGCTGCTCGCTACGCGCTTCGAGGGCTTCGCCGCCCTTGCCCGGCAGGTCGCCCACGAGGTGATGGGCAGCGATGCCATGTGGCTCGAGGCGTTCGCTGGCCTGGTGGGGCGCACCGCTGTGTTCGCGCTGCCGCCCTCCGAGAACGTCGCCACGGCGCTGGTGGAGGGCCTCGTCGGTCCCCAGCTGGCGGCAGCCACCGGGCTCGCGCTGCTCCACGGCACCGATCCGGGGGCTGAGGTCATCGGCTCCTACGCCGATGTGCGTGTCCCCGACGCCCATGGCCACACGGGCCTCGACGAAGAGCCGGAGATGCTTCCCCTCGACCCCGACACCCAGGAGGCGGTCTTCGAGGAGCTCCCGGTCAACGACGCGGACACCGACGAGGGCACCGACCCGGCACAGCCGGACGGGGAAGAAGAGACCCTCCCGGTGCCCTCCGGCACCCTCGGGGGGCTGGGACGGCGCGCCATGTCCGTCGGTTTGTCGGCGGAGCCCGATGCGGTTGCCCCCCCCGACGAGCACCAGGGTCAGCTTCCTGGCGCGGGCTGGGTCCGGGCCGTCCACGAGATCCGCGGCACCGTGCACTACGACAAGCGGGAAGAGCTCCCACAGCCCGTCGAGGCCTTCGCGCCCCTCATCGACGTGCTCCACCAGGCCGGGGAGACTGCTGTTCTCTCCCTGCCCTCGGGGGTCCGCTATTCCCTGTGGGGCTACCCAGACCTGCGCCGGCCCACCAGCAAGGTCCTGGCGCTGGGCTGGGGCAAGCCCCTGTGCGAGCTGCTCGCCCTCCATCGCTACCCGGTGCAGACTGGCACCTGCGTCGAGGGGGCCCACGGCCAGCTTCCCCTCGCGGGCGCTCCCTTGGGCTCTGTCGCGGAGGCCGTCACCGGCCGAGAGCCCCCAGAGCTCGGCGGGTCCCTGTTCGCTGTGGAGAGCGATGCCGTGTACATCCTCCGGGAAGGCCAGGTGTACCGCTGGGACGGCCGACGGGAGCAACAGCACGGCAACGTCAAGCAAGCGCTGGCGAGCCTGGTGCTGGCCTGGTCCCAGCGATGACGACCCGCGCGCCGCTGCACCTCATCGCCTGCGAGCCCGCGCGTCCGCTGGCCGAGCGCGTCGCGCGCCACCTCAACATGGACGTCGGCTGCGGCGCCGACACCTGGTTTGCTTGCGGCGAGGCCAAGTACGACGTCGGCCAGAACGTGCGCGGCTGCGACGTCTACGTGTTCCAGCAGCCCGTGGTGCCCGTGGGCGCCCGTAGCATCTACGATCACTTCGTGATGCTGCTGCACGCCATCGATGCGGCCCGCTGCGCCGACGCCGACCGGGTCACCGCCGTCGTGCCGTACCTCCCGGGAGGGCGTCAAGACAAGCGCAAGGGCCACGCCCGCGAGGGGGTCTCCACCGGGCTGTTTGCGCGCCTGCTCGCCGAGGCGGGGGCCGACATGCTGATCACCGTCGAGCCGCACAACGAGGCCATCGTCGGCTGCTACAACCCCCGGCAGGTCGTCTTCGAGAGCGTGCAGGTCACCAAGCCCTTCGCCCGCTTCCTTCGCCAGGAGGGCCTCGTCTGCGACGTGGTCGCCTCCACCGACGTCGGGGGCCTGGAGCGGGCCCGCCACTACGCCGAGTGGTTGGGCACCGGCCTCGCGGCCCTGTCCAAGCAGCGGGACTACAGCCAGCACTCCGTGGTCACCAACACCACGGTCATCGGCGAGGTGGCCGGCAAGAGCGTGCTCGTCGTCGACGACATCATCGACACCGCGGGCAGCGTGTGCTCCGCGGTGCGGAACCTGTGGGACGAAGGCGCGACCGACATCATCGTCGCCGGCGTGCACATGCTGCTGTCGGGCCCCGGGGCCGAGCGGCTGCAGGCGCTCCACGACGAGGCGGTGCAGCGCGGCGTGACCCTCAAGGTCGTGGGCACCTCCAGCGTCGAGCATCCTGAGCTGCCAGACTGGTACCGGAGCTGGGCCCTCGAGCCGCTCCTCGCCGATGTCATCCGCTCGGTGAACACGCGAGGCTCCGTGCGGGCGGTCGAAGCGGACCGCGCTCCGGATGCGGCCACTTGAACGAAGACCTCACCGATGCCCAGCGCGACGAGCTGCAGGCAGACCTCCACGCGCTTCGTGACAGCCTGTCAAACGCCCGCGCTGCCCACAAGGCCGACAGCCAGCCCGTCGAGCTGGACCAGTCTGCGGTGGGGCGGCTCTCCCGGATCGACGCCATCCAGCAGCAGCAGATGGCCGATGCCCAGAAGCGGCGCAACGAACTTCGAATCCAGCAGGTGGCCGTGGCGCTTCGCGGCTTCGACGACGACAGCTACGGCGACTGCAAGGTGTGTGGCGACCCGGTGGGCTACCGCCGCCTCAAGGCTCGACCCGAGAGCCCGGCTTGTGTGGCGTGCATGGCGGAGCTCGAGGCCGGCCGATGAGCGTGGGGCAGGGTGTGTGGGCCGCCCGCCTCACGGTCGTCGTCACGCTCGCCATGGCGGTCGGGGTCCTGCTGTACCGAGGGCCAGGGCGGACCTGGATCCGGGGCATGGGGGGCGACCTTCTCGTCGTCATCTTTCTGGTGGCTTGCCTCGCCAGCGTGCCCGTCGGGACGTGGCGAAGCCGGGTCGTCGGCATCGCGGTGTTCGCGACCACCGTGGAGTGCCTTCAGCTGCTCGAGCTGGTCGGCCCCGACAGCCCGTTCGTTGCGCACCTGATCTTGGGGAGCACGTTCGACCCGATCGATCTGGTGGTCTACGGCGTCGGCCTCGTCATCGCGGCGGCCTTCGAGCTCGGGTGGTGGCGCCTCGACCCTCAGTCGCAGCCGTCGTAGCGCTCCTTGCAGCCCACGACCTTGATCGTCACCGGGCCGACGCCTTGGTCGTGGATGCCGATGCGCTTGGCGGCCTTCCGAGACAGGTCCACGATGCGGCCGTTCACGTAGGGCCCACGGTCGTTCACCGTCACCCGCACCGACTTGCCGGTGTCGAGGCTCTTGACCTTCAGCACGGTGCCCAGGGGCAGGGTCTTGTGGGCGCAGGTCCGCTTCGACGGGCGGAAGGGCTCCCCCGAGGCGGTCGGTCGGCCCCGCAGCTCCTTGCCGTACCACGACGCATCCCCCCGCTCGGTGTGGCGGGCGGCGCAGCTGGACAGGGCGAGGGCGAGGAGGAGGTGAAAGCGCATCAGGTGGGGAGGGGAGGGAGGTGGGGCGTGGATCGTAGCACGGCGACGGTGCGCCATCGGGTACGCTGGCCCCATGCACCTGTGGACCCTCGCGGCTGCCCTCGCCAACGAGCCTGTCCTCGACGGCCCCGTCGAGCCGTACCCGACGGAGCTAATGGACCGCTCCGACCTCACGGGCCGCTGGGCGCGGGCGGACATCCAGGGGGCGAAGGCCACTCGAATGGGGGCCTACATCGTGGTCGGTGGCGCCACGGTCACCATGACCAGCCTGGGGCTCATGGCCCTGCAGGACGAGCTCGGCCCGTACGTCGCCGGCACTGGGGGCTGGATGTTCGTCGGCGCCATGCCCGCTGTCGTCGGTGGTCCGCCCGTGCTGCTCGGCGGAGCGCTTCGGTCCCGGCGCGCCCTCAAGGAGCGCGGGGTGCGGGTGTCTGCCCTCCCGGGCGCGTTCGGGTGGACCCTCTACGGGCTCACGCCGATCCTGTTCAACGTGCCGGGGGACCAGTCCGCGGTGCCCATCCTGGCCTACGGCGGGGCGGTCGCCTTGGGCTTTCTCCAGAGCCATCGCAACGCCGAAGCCCGCCGGGCCGCCGGGCTCGCCGACCCCCACGTGCGCACGTCCGCGGTCGCCCGGGCCCCGCGCCTGCAGCTGGGCCTGAGTCCCCAGCTCCAACGAGGCCGGCGAGGCGTGGCGCTGGTGGGTAGGTTCTAGGACCTCGGGGGGTCGACATGTGGTTCTTGATGGTCGCTCAGGCGGCCACCCTTCAGGTGGGCCCGACCCAGCCCTACACCACGGTCGCCTCGGCCCTCGCGGTGGCGGCCAGCGGGGACGTGGTCGCCATCGACCCCGGCACCTACGTCGAGGACCTCGTGGTGAGCGAGGACGTCGTCCTGAGAGGGAGCGGGCAGGGGGTCACCATCCTGCGGTCGGGCGGGGGCACGAACGTCGTCACCATCGACGCCGACGTGCGTCTGGAGAGCCTCACCGTCGACGCCGACGGCCACCAAGGGGTGCGCCAGCGCTCCACGGCTGCGGACCGGGTGCAGCTCGTCGACGTCGAGGTCCACGGAGGGCAGCCCCGGCCAGGCGCCAGCAAGGCGCCCAGCGCGGTCGACGTGTACCAGGCCGAGCTCCGGCTCGACGGGTGCTGGATCCACGACAACGCCTCGACCATCGGTGCCGTCGGTGCCAACGGCGGGGTGCAGGTGGTGGACTCCGTCTTCGAGGACAACGTGCAGAGCGGTGGCACCTACGGTGCGGGGGCCCTGTACCTCCTCGCGATCGGCGGGCAGCGGGTGCGCATCATCGACAGCACCTTCGTCGGCAACCGCTCCGAGTCCGACGGCGGCGCCGTCTTGCTCCATTCCGACCGGCTGGCCGCCCCCAAAGACCGGCTGGCGGGGAACCACTTCGAGGGCAACCACAGCGATGGCCGAGGCGGGGCCGTGTTCCTCACCGCCGACGTCAGCTTCAGCCAGACCTTCTACATCAACGTCGTCGACAACCTGTTCGTGGGGAACGACGCGACGATGGGGGGCGCGCTGGCCGTCGAAGGCACGGACTACGGCTACACCTACGCCTACACCCTCGGCACCGTGTGGGTGCGCATGAGCCGCTCCACCTTCGTGGACAACACCGCCACCACCGATGGCGGCCATGTGTGGCTGGGGCCCACCTCGACCGTCGAGAGCCTCAACGTGCTCCTGGCCCACGGGAAGGGGCTCGACGGCTACCACAGCCTCGGGATGGGGTCCCAAGACCACCTGTTGCTCTGGGGAAACCAGGGCGCCGACGGGGGGGGCAGCGGCTGGGCACCCGGGGCGAACACCACCACGGCGGACCCGGACTTCGCCTTGTTCAGCGACGATGGCGACGGGAGCAACGACGACCTGACGCTCCAGCCCGGCTCCCCCGCCATCGATGCGGGCAGCCCGGCGTGCGCCGACGACGCCGACGGAACCCCGTCCGACATCGGCGTCCTCCGGTAGCTCAGTCGTCGCTCTTGCCCATCAGCTCCTTGAGCCGGGCCAGCTCGTCTCGGGCCTTGGCCTCCCGGGCCTCCCGCCGCTCCCGGGCGGAAGGGGGCGGCGGAGCGGCGACCGGGGCCTCCGTGGGCTCGCTCTCGCTGCCATCCGTCTCGGCGGATGAGCCAGGCAGGACGCCCTCGGGCTCTTCCCCCTCCTGGAGTCCTCGGGCGTCCCGGGCATCGGCCAGCTCGCCCTCCGCGAAGGAGAGGAAGCCTTCCGCGATGCCGGAGACGGCCTTCTGCGCGCCCGCCGCCGCCGCACCGACGGCGGCCTTGCCGGCCTCCTCGGTGGCCTTGCCCCTCAGCTTCGCCAGCCAGTCGTCGAGCAAGCTCATGCGGCGCGCTCGGCGTAGGCGTCGAGCCAGGCGTTGATGTCGGAGGACTCCAGCAGCGGCACGCCGTCGATGAGCAGCATCGGCACCTGGGTGCGGCCCGTGATCGACACGAGCTCGCTCCGGTTGGCTGGGTCCTGCAGCGTGTCCTTCATGGTCAGCTCCACGCCCAGTTTCTGAGCATGGCGCATCACCCGCACGCAGTACGGGCACATGTCGTACTTGAACAGCACGAGCTCCCGCACGGTGTCGGGGGCGGGCACGGAGTCGGGGACGCGGCCTCCGCCCCCCAGAAAGTCGAACAGTCCCACAGTGGACCTCCTCCTCCCCCCGTATCGCCATGACGCCCTCCGTTGCACCTGGCGTCCTGGGGCGGCCGTGGCTCGTGCCGCTCATCCGCCCCAGGGATGTGCGCAGGGGTGGAGCAAAGCGCTATGAGCCTCGTCCTGGAGGCGAACATGATCTTGGTCCTCAACTGCGGCAGCTCCTCCCTCAAGGCCTGCCGGATCGATTCAGTCACGGGTGTTCGCCAGGGGGCGTCGCGGGTCGAGCGCATCGGGGATGGCGGTCCAGCCGACCATCAGGAGGCCATCGCCCAGGTCCTGGAGGCCCTCGGCACCGACGGCGTGACCGCGGTGGGGCATCGGGTCGTGCACGGAGGCCCCGATCTGGTGCACCCCACGGTCATCGACGATGCGGTGCTGCACGCCCTCGACACCCTCGTTCCCTTGGCGCCCCTGCACCTGCCCGCCAACCTCGCCGGCCTTCGTGCCGCACGGGGCGCCCTGCCGGATGTGCCCCATGTGGCGGTGTTCGACACCGCCTTCCACCACACCCTGCCGCGCCGGGCTCGAGCCTACGCCCTTCCCGCGGAGCTGACCGAGCGCCACGGTCTGCGGCGCTATGGCTTCCACGGGACCTCCCACGCCTGGGTCGCGGCCCGCTGCGCCGACGCCATGCACACCGACCTGCGCCAGCTCAGGGTGATCACCTGCCACCTCGGCAACGGCGCCAGCGTGGCGGCGGTCGAGTTCGGTCGCTCCATCGAGACCAGCATGGGCATGACCCCGGTGGAGGGCCTGGTGATGGGCACCCGTGTCGGGGACGTCGACGCGGGGCTCCTCTTGGAGCTGGGCCGCAAGGAGGGCCTCGACCTGAACGGCCTCGATGCGCTGATCAACAAGCAGAGCGGGCTGCTCGGGCTCGGCGGCGCGTCGGACATGCGAGACCTCGAGGCGCGGGCCGCCGAGGGCGACGACGCGGCCCGGATGGCCATCCAGGTGTTCGCGCATCGCCTGCGCAAGTACATCGGGGCGTACGCCGCGGTCATGGGTGGCGTGGATGCCATCGTGTTCACCGGGGGGATCGGGCAGAACTCGGCGACGGTGCGACACCGTGCGGCGCAGCGACTCGAGTTCCTGGGGGCCGTGCTCGACGAGGACCGCAACCGTGACGCCCAAGTCGACCACGATCACCCGGTCGCAGGCATCCATGCCCCCCACAGCCGCTGCCAGCTGTGGGTGGTGCAGACCGACGAGGAGCGGGCCATCGCGGAGCAGACCGTCAGCGCGGTCGCGCACCTGCGCGCCCCCGAGCCCCAGCGCACCATCCCGGTCGCCATCTCCGCTCGGCACCTGCACCTCACCGAGGAGGCTGTGGTCACCCTGTTCGGCGAGGGCCACAAGCTCACCCCCCGCAACCCCCTGTCTCAGCCCGGGCAGTTCGCCTGCGAGGAGCGGGTCGCCGTGGTGGGGCCCCGCGGCCGCATCGAGCGCGTTCGGGTCCTCGGGCCCGTCCGGCGCGCCTGCCAGGTGGAGGTGAGCCGCACCGACGAGTTCAAGCTCGGCCTCGATGCCCCCATCCGGCGCAGCGGCGACGTGAAGGGGAGCGCCGGCGTCACCCTCGAGGGGCCTGCGGGCAGCCTCACCCTCGAAGAGGGCGTCATCCAGGCCCAGCGCCACATCCACATGACCCCCGACGATGCCGAGCACTTCGGCGTGAAGGACCGGGACACCGTGGAGGTACGCATCGACTCGGCGGGCCGGGACTTGATCTTCGGCGACGTCACCGTGCGGGTCTCCCCAAAGTACGCCCTCGAGATGCACATCGACACCGACGAGGCCAACGCCGCCCAGATCGAGAAGGGGGCCAAGGGCATGCTGGAGGCCACGGGCCGCATCGCCCACCTGGTTCGTCGCCCCCAGATCTGACCCGGCGCGACGTGGGGCCTCCGGCTGGATAGTCGCCTGCAAAGGCGGAGGTACGATGTCCCGGATCCAGTCCCTGAACGAGTTCTGGCCCTTCTACCTGTCGGAGCATCGCAGCCCCACGTCCCGCAAGCTGCACTTCGTCGGCACCAGCTGGTTCCTGGGCACGGTCGGTGCCAGCTTCGTGCTGTCGCCCATCTTCTTTCCCCCGGCCTTCGTGGGCATGGTGGGCCTCGGCTACGTCGCGACGAAGATGGAGAGCAAGAAGGCCGCCTTCTTGCCCATGGCTGGCATGGTGGGGCTCATGAGCGCGGCCGCGCCCCTCACCATCCCCGCGGGCATCGTCGGGGCGTACGCCATGGCGTGGATCGGGCACTTCCGGGTCGAGCACAACCGTCCTGCCACGTTCACCTACCCAGTGTGGTCCCTGGTCTCGGACCTGAAGATGTGGGGGCACATGGCCCGGGGTCGGCTGTGGAAGGGCGACCCGCTCGAGGAGCTGAACCTCAACTACGAGGCCCCGGCGGCGGTCGCGGAAGGCCTGTCGGTCGACGCCGTCGGATCCGCCCCGAAGGCCGAGGCCGTTCGCAGCCTGTAGTAGGGGCGCGGCCTAGGTGCTGGCAGCGTCCAGCAGCTCTCGAGCCGTCTGCCGGGCGGCGTCGGTGACCGTGATGCCGGCCAGCATGCGTGCGAGCTCGTCGACCCGTGCCGTGGCGTCGGGGAGGGCTCGCACCTCGCTGAAGGTGCGCTCTCCTTCCACCCGCTTGGTCACGACATGGTGGGCCTCGCCGTAGGCGGCGATGGGGGCCTGGTGGGTGATGCACAGCACCTGGTGGTGCTTGGCGACCTCCGCCATCTTCTGGGCGATGCTCTCGGCGATGGCTCCGCCCACGCCGGTGTCGACCTCGTCGAACACGTACAAGCCCACCGGGCCCACCCGGGCCAGCACCCGCTTGATCGCCAGCAGGGACCGGGAGAGCTCGCCGCCGCTGGCCACCTTCGCCAGCGGGCGTGGGGGCTCGCCGGGGTTCGGCGCGATGAGGAGCTCCACATCGTCGAGGCCCTGCTCCCCGAGCCGGGCGCCGTCGAAGCGTAGGCCTCCGGGCTCCCCGCGGCCCAGGCGCTCGAGGCTCACCTCCACCCGTGCGGCGCCCATGCCGAGGTCGTGGAGCTGGCTCGTGATGGCCTGGGACAAGCCCTCGGCCGTGGCGCGCCGGGCGCGGGACAGGTCCCTTGCGACCTCGCCGGCGTCGGCCAGGGTGCGCTCGGCTTCTGCGGTGAGCCTCGCCAGCTGGTGCTCGGCGTCGTCGATGCGGGCCAGCTGCTCAGCGATGCGGGCCCGCTTCTCCACCACCCCGTCGAGGTCGCAGGCGTGCTTGCGGCACAGGGACAGCAGGGTGCGACGGCGGTCTCGGGTGTCCTCCAGCCGGGCCGGATCGGTGTCGAGGCGACGGGCGTAGGTGCCGAGCTCCCGAGACACGTCTTCCAGCTGGTCTCTCACCGAGGCCAGGGTGTCGACCAGGGGCTGAAGCTCCCCGTCGATCTCTGCTGCGCGGGCGAGGGCGTCCTCGTGGCGACCGATCTGTTGTACGAGGGAGGGGTCGGCGAAGGCGAAGGCCTCCGCTGCCCGGGCCGCCGCCCCGCCGAGGCGCTCTGCGTGCTCCAGCCGAACCAGCTCCTCGTCGAGCTGGTCGAGCTCCCCGAGCACGGGTCCCACACCGTCGATCTCCTGGGCCTGCCAGCGAAGGGTGTCGGCGTTGCCTTGGGCCAGATCGCGGTGGAGCGCCGCCAGGGCATCGGCCGCCTTGCGAGCCGTGCCCACCCGCTCTCGGACCACCTCCACCAGCTCCTCGTGCTGCCCGAAGGCGTCGAGGTACTCGAGGTGGGTGGTGGGGTCGACCAGGCTGTGGTGCTCGTGCTGGGACGAGATGTCGACGAGGCCGCGGGCCAGGGCTCGCAGCTGCCCTTGAGTGACCAGGTGGCCGTTGATGGTGGCCCGGGAGCGGCCGGACGCCCGCAGCACGCGGCGGACGACCAGCTGCTCGTCGTCGGGGAGGTCGTGATCGGCAAGGCGGCGCCGCAGGGGCTCCGGCAGCTCGAAGAGGGCCTCCACCACGGCGTGGTCCGCACCTGCGCGCACGAGATCGGCGCCGCCCTTGGCCCCGAGGACGAGCTTGAGGGCCTTGACCAGGATGCTCTTGCCGGAGCCCGTCTCCCCGGTGAGCACGTTGAGTCCCGGCACGAAGGACACGTCGATCGACTCGACGATGATCAGGTCGCGGATGGACAGGTCGCTCAGCATGGCAGCTCCTGGGCGAGGGAGGGATCGAGGCCCTGGTGGCGGAGCAGGTCGACCAGGAGGCGCCGGTCGCCTCGGGCCCATCGCATCGCGCCCACTTCTTCCAAGGAGACCCAGGCGAGGGCCTCGTGCTCCAGACAGCTGGGCTCCTGGCGGAGACCAGGGCCGTCGTGCACGACCATGGCGATCAGGTGCAGCCCGCCGCCGCCTTCGTGAGGGTGGAGGTCTTCGCCGAAGCAGGGGCCGACGTGGATCTGGACCCCCAGCTCCTCCTCCAGCTCCCGGTGCAGCGCAGCATCGTCGGACTCTCCAGGCTCCACCTTGCCGCCCGGGAGCTCCCAGAAGCCGCCGAGGGCCTTGTGCGCGGGACGGAGCGCAGCGAGCACGGCGCCTTCTCGGAGCCAAGCGCCCGCGACCACACGCAGGTGGTCCGGCGGGGTGGGGGAGGGCAGCGTCGATTCGAGGCGTGCGTGGGGCATGCTTCGGTCATGCCTCCCCCAGGGTGGATGCGCAAGGCCATCGATCGCCCTTGCGGACAGAAACTGTCCACGTTGTGGGTCTCCCTCCCGAGGTAGGGTGTCGCCCCCGGAGGTCTCCCCATGCTCCCCTCGGTCAAGAGCTCGGCCGGTGCCCGCATTCCCCCCATCGCTCTCGGCACGTGGCAGGTCCAGGGGGAGGAGTGCGAGCGGTCGGTTCGTGCCGCCCTCGACGCCGGCTACAGCCACGTCGACACCGCTCGGGGCTACGGCAACGAAGCCCAGGTGGGCAAGGCCATCGCCGCAAGTGGCCTCGATCGGCACCAGCTGTTCGTCACCTCCAAGATCCCCCGCGACATGCTGGCGCCGGAGAAGGTCGCGTTGGCGGCGGAACAGAGCGCGAAGGCTCTCGGCGGCTACGTCGACCTGCTCCTCATCCACTGGCCCAACCCCGCGGTGGGCCTCGAACGCACGCTGTCGGCCATGCGGGAGCAGCAACGGCGCGGGCTCGTGCGTCACCTCGGCGTGAGCAACTTCCCCATCAAGGAGCTGACGCGGGCGTGCCAGCTGGCTCCCATCGCCTGCAACCAGGTGGAGTTCCATCCCTACCTGGCCCAGACCGAGATGCGGGACCGCTGCCGCAGGGAGGGGGTCGTGCTCTCTGCCTACTGCCCCCTCGCCCGGGGGCGTGTGCTGCGGGACCCGGTGATTCGATCCATCGCTCGCCGCGTGGGGCGCACCCCCGCTCAGGTGTCGCTGCGTTGGCTCGTCCAGCAGCAGGGGGTCGTCGCCGTGCCGAAGTCGAAGACCCCTGCGCGCATCCAGGAGAACCTCCAGGTCGACGGCTTCGACCTGTCCCAGCAAGACATGGCCACCATCAGCAGCCTGGCTCGGAGCGCGCGGCTGATCGACCCTCCCTTCGCGCCCAAGTGGCACGGGAGAAGGTGAGCCGCCCCGGTGCCTGTTGGCAGGTCACGGACCGCAGGGGCACCCGCTACACCACGGGGAGGAGCCCGCTGGGGGTCACGAGTCCGTCCATGGGCACGTCGTGCTCGCTGGTGGGCACGTCGTCGATCACCGCTCCGTTCACGCACAGGCCGAACAGGCGAGGGCGTTGGGCTCGGGCATCGATCCAGCGGTCGTAGTTGCCGCCGCCGTAGCCGAGGCGGCCCCCCCTCCGATCGAAGGCGAGCCCGGGGCACAGCGCCAGGGTGGGCTCTACCAGGGGGCCGAGGGTGGTGAGGATGCCCGCGGAGTCCGCTTCGAGGGCCGCCCCAGGACGTCGCAGACGCGCCTCCATGTCCCGACCCACCATGGCGGGCACGGCCGTGATCACGCCGGCACGCCACAGGGCCTCGAACAGAGGCTGGGTGGGCAGCTCCCGCCGGAAGGACACGTAGAGGAACACCGGCCCTTCGTGGAGTCCTGGCAGGGCGAGGACGTGGGGAATGACCGCCTGGGCGGCCTCGGCGAGGTCCTCGGGGGTGAGGCCCCCCCGCATCCGGCGCATGGCGCGTCGCAGCTCCTTCTTGGGCTCCTCCGGTGCGTTCATTCCGTCGGCCATGGCTCCTCCACGAGATCGAATCGTCCAAAGTCGAAGGGGACCCCCGGCGCGGGCTCGGCGGGCACGATGCGCTCCCGCACGCCCTGGGCCTTCAGCTCCAGGGCCCGATGGTGGCAGTAGGGCATGTTGCCGCGGCGGCCCAACAGCGTGTGGGCGGTCCAGCTGCAGCCCCCCCGACAGGTCTCGGCGTAGTAGCAGCCCTTGCAGAAGCCCCACAGCTCGTCGAGGTCCCGGTCTCGGGTGAAGCGCAGGGGGGCGCGCTCCTCCCACAGCGTGGCCATCGGCGCCTCCCGGACGTTGCCTCCCACGTAGGGGGCCGAGGGCAGCGACGGGCAGCCCTTGATGTCGCCATTGGCCTCGAGGCCCATCAGGAAGCGTCCGGCGTGGCAACCCTTCCAGTGGGAGCGACGCAGCTGTGCCTCGTGGGGGCCGTAGTAGCCAAGGTTGTTCGCCGCCTCCACGAACACCCCCCGCTCCTTCATGCGGTCGGAGATGGCCGCGAGGCGGGGCATCAGCTCCACCATGTCGTAGGGCTGCAGCAGCAGCTCCACGTCGTCGGCTGCGCGGCCCATGGGCCCGGTGAGCTGCACCTGCCAGCCCACGATGCCCGCAGCCCACAGCTCGTCGGCGAGGGTCTCGAGCTCGGGGAGGTTGTGGCGGTTGATCTGGGTGTTGGCGCGGATGTCCATGCCCGCGGCACGGCCGTTGGCGAGGGCGGCGAGGGCCGCGGCGTGGCTGCCCTTGAGGTTGCGGAGGTGGTCGTGGACCTCCCGGGTGCCGTCGATGGACACCGAGATGGCCACGAGGCCCGCTTCCTTCGCCTTCACCGCCAGCTCGGGCCCGAGCTGCCGCCCTCCGGTGGTCATCGTGCACCGGATCCCGGCGTCATGGGCCTCCCGCACCACCTCGAGCCAGCCCCTGTACAGGTAGGCCTCGCCGCCGATGAAGGTGATCTCGTACGTTCCGAGATCGGCGAGCTGGCGCACCACCCCCTTGGCCTCCTCGATGGACAGCTCGTCGGCCCGAGGCTTGCCGGCCCTCGAGCCGCAGTGGCGGCAGGCCAGGTCGCAGCGCAGGGTCAGCTCCCACACCACATAGCGGGGGTAGGGGGGCGTCTCGGCGGTGGGGGCGGTCATCATGCGGGGCATGGAGATCTCCGCGTCGGTGGAGGGGCGGGTCGCGGGTCGGGACCCACTGGGTCTATGCTGTGGGCACTGATGGAGATTCCCATGATCCCGTGCACGACGTGCAACCGCCACTACCGTATCGACGATGCCGCTTGTCCCTTCTGTGCCCGCCCGTCCGGTGCGAAGCGCGCCATGCAGTCCCTGGGGGCCGCGATGACGACCCTGGTGCTCGCGGCCTGCTACGGCGGGTCGGACTTCGGCAAGTACGACACCGCCTTCGACTCCGGCGGCACGGGCGACACCAGCGACAACACCACGAGCGAGACGACGACGGAGACGGGCACGTCTGAGACCGGCACCACCGACACCGGCACGACCGACACCGGCACGACGACCAACGACACCGCGTACACCACTGAGACCGGCTACCCGACGGACACCGGGTCCACCACCGACTCCGGCGTGACCTCCACCGATACCGACACCACCCCGACCACGACCACGCCGAGCGCCACCACCGACTCCGGGCTCTGATCGTCGTCGTCGGGTCCACCTCGGGCTAGGGGTTCTGCCTTCCGAGGGGGAGCGATGCGGACGTCCATCCTGTGCATGTTGGCGGTGGCGGGCTGCGGGTCCGGGTCGAGCGGAACGGCCTCGGTCCCCACCGACGGGGCGGCTGCCACCGCCGACACTGCGCCGGTCGACCCGTGGTCGCTGACGGACTTCCCCGAGCCCGGTGCCTGGACCCGTGCCGGCCCGGGAGCCTCCAGTCGAACGTTTGGTGAAAAAGACCTGCTCACTCCTTGTGGCTATGTGCTTGGTGGCCCGGGAGACGCCGAACACCACAACCTCAGCGTGGTGTACGACGGCTGGCTCGTGCACCCGTGGGCGCCGGAGAGTGGCGGCGGAGGAGTCTCCTTCTTCGACGCCTCCGATCCGTGCAGCCCGGTGCTCGTGGGCCAGGTGTGGGCCGAGAAGATGCGGGAGACCCACGCACTGGCCTTCGGCGAGGGGCCCGATGGTCGCCGCTACCTGGCGGTCGACATGCACGAGTCCAATGCGGTGGGGGGCATCGGATTTTTCGACGTGACCGATCCCACGGATCCCCAGTGGGTCAGCGAGCTCGCCACCCCCGGCTACTTCTACCCGGACGCCTACCTGCGGGTCACCTTCGCGAGCTTCTGGCAGGGGGACTACCTCTACGTCGCCGCGGCCTTCAACGGCGTGCACGTCATCGACGTGAGCGACCCATTGAACCCCCAGTTCCTGACCAGCTGGACCTTCGACGGCCCCCACCTGGCGGGCAAGGTCGAGGTGGTGGGCAACGTCGCCATGGTGGCCTCCGCGGGCCTTCCCCGCACCGTGTTCCTCGACGTGAGCGACCCACTGAACCCGCAGCCCATCGCGGGGGGGGACCACCAGCTGCACGATGGGGAAGGAAACCTACGAAAGTACTACTACAATGCGTGGTCTGGGAAATACATCCTCTACGCTCGCAACGACCAGGGGGGCGGTCCCATCGCCTACGACGTGTCGGATCCCGGCGCGGGCGTCTGGGCCGCGGAAGCACCGAGCGTGGAGGGCGACGGCGGCTACGTCTACCGCCAGAGCAACCGGGTGTACCTGGGGGACAGCGAGCACGGGACCTTCTACGACTTCACCGACGGCACCCTCACCGAGTTCGCCCGGGTCGATGCCCAGGGCGACCTCGACACCATCAGCCCCATCGGCAACGTGGCGCTGGTCTCGGTGGACGACAAGGGCGAGCCTGGCAAGGCCACGACGGTATTCCCCGTCTACGCCGACCCCGACGCCGTGCCCCCCGTGGCCGAGCTGCACTTCCCCCCCGATGGGGCGGCCGAGCAGGCCCTCACCAGCCGCATCGGTGTGTCCTTCGACGAGTGGGTCGAGTGGGCCAGCGTGCACCGGGGCAGCTTCCGGGTCGTGGGTCCCGAGGGGGAGGTGGCGGGGCGCTTCAATGTGCAGGAGGCCATCGTGAACTTCAGTCCGACGGAGCCCCTGCTGCCCGACAGCACCTACGAGGTGTGGCTGCCGGCGGGTGGCGTCGCGGACATCTCCGGCAACCCTATGGCCGAGGAGCTGCGCTTCGCCTTCACCACGACAGCCGTGGGGAGCGAGTGATGTCGGCGCGACGCTGGAGCCTGCTCGCGTGGGTGGCGGCTGGCTGTGGAGTGCCGGACAACGGGCCGATCATCGAGCCGCCCACCCCCATCGAAACGGGGGAGACCGGGGGCGGGGACACCGGCGCCTCAGGCCCGCTGCAGGCCGACGCAGGGGAGGACCGCTTCGTCGTGCCGGGGGTGCCATTCCTCCTCGATGCGGGGCCGCTGGGCCCCGGTGTGGCCGCGACGTGGACCCTCTCCGACGGCCAGGTTCTCGCCGGAAGTCCGGTGGAGGCGGCGCTGCCCGAGGCCGGTCACTACAGCGTGGTGCTGGAGCTCACTCAAAGTGAGAGGGTCTCCACGGATGGAGCATCGGTCATTGCAGTGTACGAACCACTCACGGAGCGTCCCGTCCAGTCAGGGCCGATGTTCCTGTGGAGGGGTGCGCTGTACGCGGCGGTTCGACATCTTGACGAGCTGATCCACATCGATGGAGCGACCGGAGAGGTTCGACGGCGCTTCTCCACCTGCGACGACCCCAGGTCCATCGCCCCGCGGGAGGGTCGGACGTACAGCGAAGGCGTGGTGGTGGCCTGCCGTGGCGACGACCGACTGCAGGTCCACGGGATCGACAAGGTCGGTTTCCTGGAGGAGACCGCTCTGCCCTGGGGTGCCGCGCCCACGGCGCTGTTTGCCCCGGAGCGTGGACCGCTGCTCGTGCTGGGGGGCCGCCGTGGGGAGGCATACTCCGTCGACCCCACCACGCTGGCGCTGCAAGAGCGCTGGGGCCTGGTGCCCGATGGTCGGGCGATGGCGTTGGTGCCGGCGGATGACGAGCTCGACCTGCTGGCCCCTCAGTTCCGGTCGGCCGGGCATCAGGCGCGGCTCCACCGAGTGACCCTCGATGGCGGCCGTCCGGCGGGGGCGGTGGCGTCTCTGGTCCTCACGCCGGATCCAGGTCCAGACAGCGACACCAACGCCCGAGGTGTGCCCAACCTCCTGGGGGCAGTCGCCGTGCGGCCCGATGGCCGTCAGGTCGCGGTGGCCGGGCTGAAGGCCAACGTGGAGCGCGGCCTCGCACGGGATGGGCTGCCACTGACCTTCGAGACCACGGTGCGGTCCGATCTGCGCTTCCTCGACCGGGACCCGGTCACCGGCGCCCTCACCGAGTCCGATGCGGTGCTCTTCGACGACCGAGACCGCGTGACGGCCCTCGCCTGGTCGGAGCGCGGGGAGTGGCTGTACGTGGCCCATGGAGGAATGGAGTTCATCGACGTCGTCGACCCGTTCAGCGCCCAGCGGGTCGGGGTGTCGACCCCGGTGGGGGGCCTGGTCGACGCCATGCTCGTCGACGGCGACAGCCTGTGGGCGCTGAGCGGCCTCGGTCGGGTGCTGGTTCGCTATGACCTGTCCAACCCGGCGCTGCCCTTCGAGGCCCAGCGCATCGATCTGACGCCGCCGGAAGGGGAGCCGGTCGACCCGGAGGTTCTGCTCGGCGAGCGCTGGTTCCACCGCTCCAACGACCCTCGGCTCAACACCGGCGGCTACGTCGCCTGCGCCAGCTGCCACCCCGACGGGGAGCAGGACGGGCTCACCTGGGACTTCACGGACCGAGGGGAGGGCCTGCGCAACACGCTGCCCCTCGTGGGGCGGGCCGGCACCGAGCATGGCCCCTTGCACTGGTCCGCCAACTTCGACGAGCCTCACGACTTCGAGCACGACATCCGCGGGCCCCAGCAGGGGCTCGGGCTCATGGACGACGTCGACTTCGCGGCGACCGATCACCCGCTCGGGGCGCCCAAGGCCGGTCGCTCCACGGATCTCGATGCGCTGGCCGCCTACATGATGTCCCTCGACACGGTGCCGCGCTCTCCCCATCGGGCCGACGACGGCGCCTTCACCGATGCCGCGGAGCGAGGGCGACTGCTCTTCGAGGACCCCGCGCGGCAGTGCGTTGCCTGCCATCCCGCCCCCCGCTTCACCGACTCCGCCTTCGTCGACGACGGCAAGGGGGGCCTGGTGCCCAACCTCCACGACGTCGGCACCCTCGACGTCGGCAGCGGCCAGCGCCTCGGCGACGGGCCGCTGTGGGGGGTCGACACCCCGACGTTGCGGGGCACCGGGCTCACAGGGCCTTGGGGGCACCGGGGCCAGGCCGCGACCGTGCTCGATCTGTTCCCGGCTGGGGACACCCACGGGGTGACCAGCGACCTGTCTCCGGCCCAGCTGGCCGATCTCGAGGCCTTCCTGCTGCAGCTCGAGTAGCGTCGTGCAAGGGAAGCGAAAGGGCGGAAGGGAGCGGTTTGTGGCATTCTCATGCCCCACTTTCCCGGATGGTCCTCATGTCGCGCTCTGCCCTTCTCGTGTTCTCTCTCCTCGTGGCATCGGCGTGCGCCGGGGACAAGGACGACACGACCACAGACACCTCGGACACGGACACGGACACGGACACCGACACCGACACGGACACCGACACCGACACCGACACCGACACCGACACGGACACGGACACGGACACGGACACGGACACGGACACGGACACCGACACCGACACCGACACCGACACCGACACCGACACGGACACCGACACGGACGTGACGGGCACGACCGGAGACACGGGGGGCCCCGAGTGCTTCGATGGGGGCACGACCCCGTCGCTGGCCGGGAGCGGCACGTGCGCCGACCCCTACGTGCTCGACCTCTCGGCGGAGGCCCTGGGCACCATGATCTCCGTCCCGACGGGCACCGGCGGGGGCGACGAGAACCTCACCAACTACGGCTACTGCGCGGGCGGGACGGGTCGCGACGTCGTGTACTTGGTCGTGCTTCCCGCCAAGGCCAGCTTCGAGGCCTCGGTCACGGCGGTGCCTGGGGTCGACCCGCGGCTGATCCTGCTCGAGGACCAGACCTGCGGCCAGCCGGAGAACGGGTGTTCCGACAACCCTGTTGGCGCTTGCGAGTACATCGACGCGGTGTACGGCTCCGGGCAGTTCTTCGGCAGCCCGCTGCTGTCGGTCTCCGAGACCACGGGCAGCGGCACGGACTTCACCTTGTCGGTGCGGACCTACTGACCGACGGCGGAGCTCACGGTGGAGGGCCGAGGAACGTCCAGCCCACCGCATCGGCGTAGGCGTCTTCCCCAGCCGCAGGGTCGATCAGGGTCATCGCCACGGCGACCCGGTCGTCGTCGACGAAGAGCGCCACCTGGGCGGGCTGCGCGTTGGCCGCGAGTACCGGTAGGTCTTCCGCGTGGACGTTCAGCGTCGTCACCTCGAGGGTCTGTGGCTCGCCGTAGGCGAGCATCACCTGCCGGGTTCCCTTGGTCTCGAGGATGGCCACCACGTACAGCTCTTCGTCGTGGAGCTGCCCGTAGGCCGACACCACCTGCTCGCCGGCGAACAAGGTGAGTGACTCGGAGGGCATGCCCAACGGGGTGACCTTCACGTCGAGCCCCAGCCCACCGAAGGGGATGGCCGTGACGACGAGGTCCTCGGCCTTGCTCCAGCTGGAGGTGGCCCGTTCCCAGGAGTTGCTGGTCACGATGAGGTCGTCGGGCGGGGTTGGCGCGTCGTTGGCGTCCAGGTCGAGGCCGAACGCGTGCTCGGCGCACATCCCCATGTCGCACAGCTCGAAGGTGATGACTGGGTTGGGCCCCTGGAGATCCGTGGGCACGAACGCAGGCACGATGCTCGTGCCGGCATGGTCCTGGTCCGAGTGGATGGCCAGGTCGACGACCTGGCCGGTGCCGTGGGTCACCCAGCGGGCGCCGTCCGAGATCGCGCCCAGGACCACGTTGCAGCGGTCGTCGAGGTTGAGGGAGACGCCGTTGGCGGCCATCGCCGGCGCCACGCTCCCGATGATGTCGATGGCGTTCACGGTGAGCGAGCGGCCGGTCGTCGACGCCTCCAGCGTGTAGGCGGAGAACGAGGTGCTCGGCGCGCCGACGGTCACCCAGTCGACGTAGACGTAGGCGACCTCCTTGGCAGGGTAGCTGTTCTCGTCGCGGCAGCGCTCGAGGGAGAGGGACTCCGTTGTATGGCCGATGACCTGGGTGGCAACCTGCCCTTTCCACGCAAATGGGGGCTGGGACGGCACAGCCTGAGACTGGGCCACGTCGAGGGGGAAGGGGATGGCGACCCCCGCGTTTTGGCTGAGGGGCGTGGCCATGCCCGGTTGGTGGAGGACCTTGGCGCCCACGATGATGGCGTACACGTCACCGAGACGGATCACCCGCGGGTTCGTGAGGTCCTTCCACTCCATGACGGGCGCGTCCTGGCTTCCCTCGAACCAGAAGGAGCCGTTCACGTCGCCGTCGCAGTCCTGGTCCTTGGGCGGCTCGCCCCGTTCGAGGAGCTCGAGGGCCCGCGGGTAACTGAGGGCGTCGGAGTCCGAGCAGTCGCCGGGGGCGGGCTCGGCGAGGGCCGCGACGGGGTTGACTTCGGCCCAGGCAGCCGTCTCGTCTTCGTAGCCCCACAAGGCGATGTACTCGAGGTAGGCGTCGTCGTCTTCCTCTCGGTAGTAGGCGTCCCGGTCCATGTCGAAGTCGTTGTCGCGGTTGCAGTCGGTGTCGATGCCGTCGTAGGGAAGGTCTCCGTTGTCGCCGACCAGGGCCGACCACTCCCGTGGGTAGACGCTGGCTGCGTCCAGAGCGGATGGGCCCACGCGTGGGTCCCCGAGGTCGAGGCAGTCGTCGAAGGGCCCGAGCACCCGTGGCGCGGTGCTGGCGGGACCGGAGCCGTTCACCTCGTCGGGGAGGTCGACGAAGAGGTCGTACTTCTTCACGTAGGCCGTGAACGCCGGCTCCGTCGGGGTGCCATCTGGAAGGAAGGGAGGCATGAACCCGTCGCCGTCGGGGTCGAAGTCGTTGTCGCCGTCGCAGTCCGAGTCGATTCCAACCGGACCGTCTCGCTGCGCTCGAAAGTCCCCTTGGAATCCCACTTGTTGCGCGGCCTAAAGGCCGCTCGTCGAGAATCCTCCTAGGCTCGCCCTTCGATTCACCAGCGATAAGCAAGCTTATCGAGCGAATCTCGGCCTCACCGTCGTCGGATTCCGTCGTAGGGCGCTTCCTCCGGGTTGCCGGGAAAGGCGTTGGGGTCCCTGTCGTCGCAGTCCCAGCGTCCATCTGTGGGTGCCTCGGCCCAGTCGGGGGCAGGGGGCAGGCAGGTGATGTTCGTCTCTTCGGTGGGCTGGCCAGGCACGCCGTCCTCATCGATGTCGTAGAACCACTGGGTGGCGGTACGAGTGTCGAGGCTGTCGTCGTCGTCATCGACCCGCATGTCGCAGTCGTCGTCGTGGCCGTTGCACACCTCGGCAGCACCCGGGAACACGGCGCTGTCGGTGTCGTCGCAGTCGCCGGGGAGCTCGGTCCAGGCGCCCTCGTCGGGGGGGCGACAGAAGGATCGAGACCGCGTGGAGTCCCCGACGCCGTCGCCGTCGTCGTCCCGGTACCGCAGCACGGTCTCGCTGTAGGCGCTGTCGTGGTCGTCGCAGTCCTCGAGCCACGACACGCCGTCGCCATCGAGGTCTTCCCGCTCGGTGAGCTTCTCGTCCGAGATCCAGGTGCAGACGATCAGGCAAGCGACCAGTCCCAGGCTGCCGTACCGCGCCATCGTGGCCTCCGTTCCGTGGGCGCAGTCTACCTTGGCGGCTGCAGAAGCTGGCGGCGAAGGATGGGGTCGGACACGGGCCACATGGTCGGAGCGTGGCCGCGCTGCGGCACCGTCCACACCAGGCTCACCGTCGCGGGATCCCGCGACGGTGAGCCCGAGATTCGTCTGAGAAGCTTGCTTCTCAGAGACGAATCGAAGGGCGAGCCTAGCGGGATTCTCGACGAGCGGCCTTTAGGCCGCGCAACAAGTAGGGTTCCAAGGGGTCTTTCGAGCGGAGCGAGACGGGCCGGTTGGTATCCCGCGACGGTGAGCCTGAGATTCGTCTGAGAAGCTTGCTTCTCAGAGACGAATCGAAGGGCGAGCCTAGCGGGATTCTCGACGAGCGGCCTTTAGGCCGCGCAACAAGTAGGATTCCAAGGTGACGTTCGAGCGCAGCGAGACGGTCCGGTTGGAATTCCTGGCCCGCCGTGCGACTGCGACCGTAGCCCGCGCGACCGGCCCATCGACCTACGGGTTGCCGGGGGGTCCAGCCCTCTCGACCCCGCCGGAAGGCGCTGCACTTCCCACCCGGCGACCTGACGGATCCTGGGCAAGGTGCTACCGTTCGCCATGCCTCATCTCCTCCTCGTCGACGACGATCCCTCCCTTCGGGAGGTTGCACGCTACGCCTTGGCCCGCGCCGGCCACGACGTGACCGAAGCCTCAGACGGCAAGCAGGCCGTCGACCGCGCCAAGGCCGGCCGCTTCGATCTCATCGTGCTGGACGTCTCCATGCCCGAACTCGATGGCTTCGAGGTGTGCCAGCAGCTCCGTCGCGACGGGATCGACACCCCCATTGTGTTCCTGTCCTCCCGGGCAGAGGAACTCGACCGGGTGCTGGGTCTCGAGCTCGGCGGCGACGACTACCTCACCAAGCCCTTCAGCCCGCGGGAGCTGGTGAGCCGGGTCAAGGCGGTGCTGCGTCGGGCCCGCCCTGCGGCTCCGCCGTCCGCGTCGGCCACGGTGGAGGCCGCCGGTGTGCGTCTCGACCTCGAGGCCTTCCGGATCTGGGCGGCCGCCGACGCCGCTGGCCTCGCCGCCGCCCCCACCGAGGTCAAGCTCACGGTCACCGAGTTCCGCATCCTGTCGGTGCTGGTGAAGCGGCCAGGCCGGGTCTACCCGCGCGATGAGCTGACCGAGCTCGCCTACCCGGGCATGCACCACGTCTCCGACCGCACCCTGGACTCCCACGTGCGCCGCATCCGGCAGAAGCTGCGGGAGGCCGGCTGCGATCCCATCGAGACCGTGCATGGCCTGGGCTTCCGACTCCGCGACGAGCGCTGATGGCGGGCGGTCGCGACGCTCCGTCGGTGGTGCTGCCACTGCGGGCCTGGCTGGCCGGCACCCACCTGGTCACGCTGCTCCTGCCGTTCCTCGCGGTGGTGCTCACGGGCGCCCTCGCCGCGGATCTGCGCAACCAGACCAAGCTCAACCTCAGGAACCAGGCCCTCATCCTTGCCCTGCACGCCGCCGACGTGGCCGAGCGGGAGGAACTCGACGAGCTCGGACCGGTGGCGTCGGACCTGTCGGACCTGCTGCAAGAGGTGAAGACCCACACCCTCGCGGGCATCCGGGTCACCGATGCCTTCGGGCAGGTGGTGGCCAGCAGCGGCGAGGACATCGCTGAGGACTTGTCCGACGACATCGCGGTGCGCACCGCGCTGGCCGGCCGGGTGGCCGCCGTCGTTCGTCCGCGAGGAGCGCCCAGCCATCGCCAGCCGCTGTCGTCCCAGTCCCGGCGGGCGCGGGTTCGGGTCTTCGTCGCCGTCCCCATTGTGGACGAGAACGATGCGCTGCTCGGCACGGTGATCATCTCCCGGACCCCGCGGGAGGAACTGCAGGCGCTCTACAATATGGCCGGGCCGACCCAGGTCATCGGCGGCATCCTCGCGGTGCTCATCACGCTGGCTGGCTCGGTGTTTGCTTCGGTGGTGCTGACCCGCAACCTGCGGCGCCTGGACCTGGGGGCTCGGCAGATCGCTGGGGGCAGCTTCGGAGGCATCGACGAGCTCCAGGTGCCGACCACGTCCCACGTGGCAGAGGTGGCTCGCTTGGCGGGTTCCATCGCGTCCATGGCCGTGCGGTTGCAGGCGCGAATCGGCTACATTGGGGAGTTCGCGTCCAACGTGTCCCACGAGTTCAAGACCCCGCTGGCCACCCTGAAGGGAACCGTGGAGCTGCTCGAGGACGACCCCGAGATGCCGGTGGAGCAGCGGCAGCGGTTCTTCGACAACGCCAACCGGGAGCTGGCCCGGCTGGAGGCCTTGGTGCAGGGCCTGCTCGCCTTGGCCCGGGCCGATGCGGAGCCCGTGCGGGCCCCGGTCGATCTCGACGCCCTGGTGGGCTCGGTGGCGGATCGGCGCGCCATCGTCGTGGAGGGGCCCTTCGGTGTGGCCTCGGGGGACCTCACCCAGCTGGAGCTCGTGCTGTTGAACCTGGTCGACAACGCTCTGCAGCACGGGCCCGGCGACGACCTGGACCGGAAGGTCACCGTGGTCGTGAGGGGAGTGGAGCAGGGAGTGGGGTTCGTGGTGCACGACGATGGGCGTGGGATCTCGGCGGGGAACCTCGAGAAGGTGTTCGGTCGCTTCTTCACCACCGACCGGACCCGCGGCACGGGCCTGGGATTGGCGCTGGTGCGGGCCATCGTCGAGCGGCACGGCGGCTCGCTGACGGTGCGGTCGGAGCCTGGGGACACCGCGTTCATGGTGGCGCTGCCCGGCGCCGAGGTCGCGACCTCTACCTGAGGTCGTCCCAGCCCTTGCCGTCGGCGTCGGCGCTCGAGGGCAGGCCTTCCTCCAGCCAGCCCGCGACGGGGCCGCGGGGGCCCGGGCCACCGTAGAAGCCACCGAGCACGTTGATCAGGTCGCCGGTGAAGCCGTGGGCTGCCAGCATCTCGCCGGCGATGGCGGAGCGTCCGCCGGACTTGCAGCCCAGCACGATGGTGGCGCCCTTGTCGAAGTGCTTCGTCATGGCGGCGACGAAGGCGGCGTTGGGCTGCATGCCCATGGGGCCCATGAACGCGAAGGGGATGTTCATCGACCCCTCGGGGTGCCCCATGTCGAACTCTTGCTGGGTGCGGACGTCGACGTAGGCCACGTCGTCGCCGAGGCGGGCGAAGCACTCTCTGGGAGGGAGGTGGTGGACGGGCATGGGGACCTCCTGCTGGGCGGGGTAGGGCGAGGGCGTATCCTTCCGCCGGTCCCTCGGAGCGTCCCATGCCTCACCCTCCTGCCGCTGTCCCTGGCGATGGTCCCATCGGGGCCGTGGCGTGGCGTGGCGTGGTGGGGGGGGCCCTGTTGCTCGTCGGACTCACGGCCGGCTTGGGGGCCCTGCCGTCCACTCGGGTGGTGGGGGAGGATCTGGTGCCCGACCCGGTCGACGCGGCAGGCCGCTGGCGCTTGCGCGGAGACGGTGGTGGGGTGGCCGAGCCGTCCGAGGAAGGCGTGCATCTCGTGAGCGGCCCGGGGCAGCGGGCTGTCGCTTGGTACGACGTGGGGCCGGTGGGGGGCCATCGTCAGTGGCGGGTGCGGGCCCATGTGCGGGCGCCGCGGCCGGCGGCGGTCAAGGTTCTCGCAGCCGCCACCGATGGGGAGCGGCGGCTGTGGTTCGGCAGCTACGGCTTCGAGAGCGACGAGTGGACCGACGTCGATCTGCCCGTGAATGCCCCTCTCGATGGCCTCGACGTGTCGGTGGGCCTGCGGCTGCGAGGGGAGGCGGGGGAGGCTTGGCTGAAGCGGGTCGAGCTCGTGCCGGTGGCGCCCCGGATGGAGTGGCAGGCTGGGCTGCTGCTGGTCGTGGCGGCATGGATTGGGTGGTGGGGGATGCTGGTGCGGCGGGCCGGCGCGCTGCCGGGGGCCGTGGTGCTGCTCATCGGGGCCGGGGTGACGGTGCCCAGGGCGTGGGTGGACTTGGTGGTGGGACGCTGGGCTGGGATCCGGGTGCTCGAGAGCCCCGTGGCGCTGTGGATGCAGAAGCTCGGAGGGCACGCCGGGCTGTTCGGGCTGCTGGGCGCCGTCCTGGCCTCCCGCTTCCCACCGGCGGTGAGCCTGGGCGTCGTGGTGCTGCTCGGGGTGGTGAGCGAGGCCCTCCAGCTCGTGAGCATCGCCCGGTCGGCGTCCCTCGTCGACGTGGGCCTGGACGTCGTCGGTGGGGCGGTCGGCGTCGCCCTGATGGTCTGGTGGCGGGGGAGGCGGGGCTGACCGAGCCCGAGGGCTACTCGGGTGGGGGGGGCGTGGGAACCCGGCCCCGCACCCACTCCTCGCCCTGGAAGCGCTCGAAGCCCATGGCGGTGCTGAAGTCTCGGAACGCGTCGGGGCCCAGGAGCTGCTCGACCCGCTGGGCCTGCTCGAAGCGCAGGTCGCGGACGTCGCCCCGGGCCTCCTCCCACTCGAGGTCGCCGCGGTCGACGGCCTCGAGCAACAGGGAGACGGACTCCGACCCTTCCACCATGAGGTCGGCGACATCGTCGATCTTGTCGTCGGACCAGTCCGCCTCGACGCCGTAGTCCTCGAGGCGGAGGAGCACCCCGTCCAGGGAGGCCGACCGCTGCTCGGCCCGCGCCTCGGCCCGCTCGTCCGGCGGAAGGCGCGGTTCTTTGTCGGCCTGGGCGGCCTTGGCTTCCTTGCGGGCCTTGCGCTCGGCTTGGAGCTCTTCCCGCTGCGCGCGGCGGGCGTCCTTCCGCTTCTCCTTGCGCGCGGCCCGGCGCTCGGCCCGGCGCGCAGCGCGCTCCCCATCGGGCAGCTCCACCTTGGCGGAGGCCTCGGGCTCGACACCCGGCGCCGACGGGGCGTCGAGGGTCGCGACCAGCACGGCCAAGCCCGCGGCAAGGCCGCAGACCAGCACAGCGACGATCCAGGGGGAGGAGCGCATGGCAGCTGCCTAACCCGGCCCATCCTCAGGCGACGTGGGGTGCGTGGGAGGTATTCTCTGAGCATGCCGGAGCTTCCCGACGTCGAGATCTACCGCGAGCGCCTCGAGGCCCGCTTGGTAGGACATGCCTTTGCGGCGGTTCGATTGGGAAGCCCGTTCGTGGTTCGGACGTATGATCCGAAGTTATCGGAGATCGTTGGCCCGAAGATTCGCGAGGTTCGGCGCGTCGGAAAGCGCCTGGTGTTCGGCTTCGACGGCGAGCTCTTTCTGGTGCTGCACCTGATGATCGCGGGACGGCTTCGCTGGCGAAAGGCAGGGGCCAAGCACCGCGGGCGGGATGTGCTCGCGGTGTTCGACCCCGAGCCTCCGGTCGCTGGCTGCCTGGTGTTCACCGAGGCGAGCAAGAAGAAGCGAGCCAGCCTCCACGTGGTGCAGGGGAAGGAGGCCCTGGCGGACTTCGATCGGGGCGGCGTCGAGGTGGCATCGGGGGGGCTCGAGGCGTTTGCACAGCGCCTTCGGGCCGAGCGGCACACCCTCAAGCGCACCCTCACGGACCCCAGGCTGTTCTCGGGCATCGGCAACGCCTACTCGGACGAGATCCTGTTCGAGGCGGGCATGTCGCCGCTGCGGAACTCCACGGCCCTCAAGGACGACGAGGTGCAGCGACTGTTCGACGCGACCGTCGCGGTGCTGGACCGCTTCACCGCCCGGGTGCGCGACGAAGTAGGGGATGGCTTCCCCGACAAGGTCACGGCATTCCGGAAGGACTTCTCGGTGCATGGTCGGTACAAAGAGCCTTGTCGGGTGTGCGAGGCTCCGGTTCAGCGCATCGTCCGCGGGGACCACGAGACGAACTACTGCGCCAACTGCCAGACGGATGGGCGGCTGCTGGCGGACCGCGCCCTGTCGAGGCTGCTGAAGGCGGACTGGCCGCGGACCCTCGAGGAGCTCGAGGAACGCACGTCGTAGGGGAGAACCTGGTGATCGCTCCGCGGGGCGGTGATCGGGGGGCGCCGTTCGTTCGCACCCGCACTCCGAAGCCTCCTCGGGGGTTGCCCACCGTGGGCCGTCGGCGCTTGCCCATGCACGCGCACTCGCTCGCTACGCCAGAGACGGGCGCCGTGGCCTCAGCGGCAGTTCTCCAGGTCGGCCCGAAGCCACCGCTCGCCGTCGAGGAGCAGCGCCTCGGACGGGCCGGAGCTGAGCGTGCGGCTGTCGCTGCTGCCGTCCGCCCACCGCACGGTGAGGGTGCTTCCCCGGACGGTCCAGGTGCCCTGGCTCGCTCCGTGGCCCGCGCCAGAGACGTCGGCGACGTCGTAGGCATCGCTGTGGAAGGAGCTGCTGGTGGTGCCGTAGGCGGTGCCGTCGCTGCACAGGTCGAGCCGAGCGCTCGTCGAGCTGTTGCCCCGTGTGTCGTAGAAGCGGAGCTGGCGACCGCGGACAGCGTCGGCCCAGGTACCGGACGACGACGAGGCCTTGGACGCGGGAGCCCTGCCGAGGGAGCCGACCAGATCCTGGAACGTCGCATCGACCGTGGACTGCGCGTCCGCCGGGCCGACCATCACCACCGACAGGGGCGATGCCGTGGCGAGGCTCGCGTAGCCCTGGCCGACGTAGCTGCCGTCGGGGGTGGCCAGGGACACCGTGTAGGTCGACCCCGTGCGCTGGCCATCACCGACAGCCTGGAAGACGGCGCCGCCGAGGGCGAGGCCCTGCCGGGTCGCTGCCTGGGCCCCGTCGAGGGTCAGCTCCGGGTCGACGAGCACCATGCCCCCCGTGCCGTTGGGCCCCTGGAGCACGACCACGTCGCCGTCCAGGGCGGCCGTCATGCCTTCGGGCACGGTGAGGGCGACCCCGGTGCTGGGGCTCACGACCCGGTCACCGCTGCTGGCACGACCTGCCGCCTCGATGTCGACGGTGGCGGCGAGGGAGATGGCGATGATGGTGACGAACATGGGAACTCCTTGGATGTGGGCCTCCTATGGAGGTGCTCCGGGCCGCGGGTGTCGACCGGTGTCAGCCCGAGTGTTGCCGTGGACGTCCCGCACCTGTTGCCGCTCTCGGCCTCCGCTGAGGGCAGCGGGCACTTCGGTCGTTTCGCGCTGCGCGCTGCACTCCCTCCGTGACCTCGCTTCCGCCCTTCGGCCTTTTGCTCCGACGCAACGTCCGCTCCAAGCTCGTGGAACGAGCTTTCGCTTGCTAGAAGCGCGCCCGGAGCCCGAGCAGGGGCAGGACCGTGGGGCCGACGACCCAGTCTTGCTCGGTGTAGTCGTAGTTCCACGTGGGGTAGAGCTGGGCACTGACCCTGGGCACGAGCCACACCTCCGCGCTCGCGGTCAAGGTCCATCCCGGCAACGTCCAGGTGTACGCGACCCGGAGATCGACCTTGTGGTACGCCGGGTACCGGTCGCTGTTCGCCGGGCCGGTGCGCGGCACCCAGGCATCGGTGCCGGCGTCGTAGAGGCTGCCCGCCAGGGGGGTGAAGGGCAGGCCCGAGGCGAAACGGTAGCGGGCGCCGAGGTTCGTGCGGCCCACGTCCCAGCTTGCGACCATGCCCACCGACACGCGCTGGTCGCCGTCGGCCGGGCGCCAGCTGTCCTCGTCGAGGACGGTGGATTGCTGCACGCCGACCCAGCCGGCGGTGAAGAAGCGCTCCCTCAGGCGATAGCGGAGGAGCGCTTCGCCCCCCACGCTGCGGCCCTGAGCCACGGTGCGCACCAGCTCGCCTGGGAGCTCGACCACGGGGTTGTCGAGTTCCTTGAGGTAGGTGTCGAGGGCGAACTCGAGTCGGCCTCCGAGGGTCTGCTCGACCCCCGCGGACAGCTGCCACGACGTGGTGGTGGGCAGGTCGGGGTCGCCGGCGCCCTCGAACAGCCACTCGGTCTCGGGCCGCTGGGTGTAGCGGCCCCCGGCCAGCTTCAGCGCGGTGCCGTCCACCGGCGTGGCCCGCACCAGGAGGCGGGGGTCCAGGCGCATGGCGGTGCCACCACTGGAGTCCCACTCGCTCCGCAGGCTGGGCATCAGCATCAGCCGCGAAGGTCCGAGCCGAGCGCCGATGTACGTGCCCAGCTGCCGCCGGAGCAGCCGACCATCGGTGGCCTCTCCCCGGGCCAGCGCAGGCACCTCCTCGGCCACCCGGAACGCCTCGGGGCCGCCTGGGGCGACGACGAGCGAGGTGTCGGAGGCCCGGCCCTCGATGCCGGCATTCCAGCGCTCGACCTTCGCCACGCGGCCCACCAGATCCGCGCGCACGGTGCCCGTCCAGGACGACAGCTCCTCCTGCCCCTCCCCGGTCAGCGCCCCGAAGCGCCGATGGCGCACCGCGGCCGCGATGGCCCGTCCGGACACCGCGTCGCTGCGGAAGCGATGGTGCATGCCGTAGATCTCGAAGCCCTCGGCGTACTGGACGGTAGGGGCCCGCTCGGCCTCCACGGGGTCGAGCAGGTCGAGCTCGTCGATGGCCCGCTCGTAGCTGTCCGAGGCGCTCATCACGAAGGCCCCGGTGCCCTCCTCGGCGTCCCCCCGCTCCACCCGCACCACGAAGTCGTGGAAGATGGGCCAGACCGGGTACTGGCTGGTCTGCTCCCCCCCGAGGTCCTGGTAGGAGCGACGGCCCGAGACGCTCACCCACACGTCCTCCGAGACGGGGGACCGCACATCGCCGCCGACCATGACGAAGTTGACGTGGGCGCTGCCGTGGGCGGCCTGAGGCACATCCAGGCGGCTGCGGGCGTCCACGACGGCGCCGACCGCGTCGCCGAACTGAGCCGAGAAGGTGGATGGGAGCAGCTCCAGGGTCCCGATCTGGCTGGTGGGGAACACCGAAGCGTACTGGTTGAAATGGTACAGGTAGGGGATCTCGATGCCGTCGAGGAAGTAGCGGCTGTCTCCGGGGGCGGAGCCACGCACCGACAGGTCGCCGGAGGTCGGGCTGTACTCCCGCTGCACCGTGACGCTGGGGAGGGACTGCACGAGCCGCACCGCGTCGTCGAGGGTGCCCGGCGTCTCCATGGCCTTCTCGGCGTCCACCACGTGCCGCGTGGCGTGGGGCGTGGTGCGCATGCCCTCCACCACGACCTCGAGGGCGGCCTCCGAGGGCTGGAACGTGACCCGCACGGGACGTTTCCGGGGGACGGTGATCCACTGCTCCCGCGGTGTGAAGCCGGGGGCCTCGACGAGCAGGCGGTGCTCGCCGTCGGGGAGGTCGACGGTTGCCCGTCCGCGCTCGTCGGCCTGGGCTTCGGCGCCCTCCGAGGCGTCGACGAAGGCCTCCACTCGGGCTCCGGGGATGGGGTCGCCCCCCGGGTCCGCGACGATGACCAGGAGCTCCGACGCCCAGGCCAGGCTCCACAGGACGAGGGGACTCACGGGGCCTCGGTGATGGCGTCTCGCCACACGTCCGGAACGACCAACACCCTTGCCCCATCGAGGGGGGCGCGGGGGCAGAGAAGCTCCAGCAGCCAGTTGGGGTCGAAGGGGCCGAACACCGGCTCGAAGCACGGAAGAGCTGTGGTGCCGGGGTCGAACAGCTCCAGCTCTTGCAGGTCGCGGGGAACGGGGTCGATGGGGGTGGGATCGACCAGGGCCAGTCCGCTGGGGGCGAGGTCGTCGGCCACGAGGGTGGCGTACGCGGGACGGTCGAGGTCCGCGCCGTAGAGCAAGCGGCCGTGGACCTGGGTGTGGTCGGGAGGCTCCTCCGCGGAGACGATGCGGTCGGTCGCGGCGAATCGAGAGCGGTGGCTGCCCGTGGACAGCGCGAGGAAGGTGACGACTTGCTCTGGGAGGTCGGCGCGCTCCTCGACCTCCCCCTCGTCGAGGGTCAGGTCCGAAGCGAACCAATCGGTGGTCGCTCCGTCGAGCTCCAGGAAGGTGCCCGCCGTGGCCATCCAGCGGACCCGCTCGGTGTTGGGCACCCCGGGCGCGTCGAGACGCAGGGCCTCTCCGGACACCACCGACGTCGAGTCGGACCCGACCGGTAGGTTCCGCCGGGCCTCCACCGCGCTGGTCTCGGGGTCCAGGGTGTCCACGGGGAGGTCGACCGCTCGGGCTCGGACCCGCTCGGGCCGCGCGCCAGCCGCACTCGGAGCCGCTGCGGTGTCGTCGAGGACGAGGAACGAGCGCTGCTCTTCGTCGCCATACCGGGCCAACAGTCCCAGCACCGACTGGCCCTCGGGGGCCGTCAGGCTGGGGGCAGGTCCAACGCCGTCGGGCTCGCTGAGGGCATCGGCGGCCTCCAGCTCGACCGGGTCTTCGAGCCAGAACCAGCTCAGGAGGGGCTGCTCGTCGGCGAAGGGTCGCCCATCCACCACGACGGCCAGGCGGACGTCCCAAGCTCGCGGTTCGGTGGTCGACTCCACGGGCTCGGCCTCGATGGCCGCGATGCGGAAGCCCACGAGATCGTGGCGGTCGACCGCGAAGGGGTCTTGGCAGGCGAGCAGCATGGGCAGCAGCAGGGTCACGGAGGTGCTCCGGCAGTGGCGATGCGGGTATCGCCGAAGGGCCTTCCGCGCCCCAGGCCTGCGGTCGACCGTGATAGGCCGCCCGACGGAGGAAGCGCATGTCCGACGCACTTCGCCTGCCCGCGGAACAACGCCACGTCCGTGAGCTCGCTGCATTGATCGCCGCCGACACCGACCCCCGGCCTTCGGGCTGGCGGCTGTCGCCGAAGGCCGTGACCGTGTTCGTGGTCGGGTCCGCCGGAGAGTCCCTGGCCGTTCCGGAGGAGGCAGGCGGCGGCGACGTCGTCATCTCGCGGAAGTTCTACGGCCACGACGACCTCGTGCAACGGGCGGTCGTCACCCTGGCGTCCGACCGTGCGCTGCTCCTGGTCGGCGAGCCAGGCACGGCCAAGTCTTGGCTCTCTGAGCACCTCGCGGCCGCGATCAGTGGCACGTCCTTGCTGACCATCCAAGGGAGCGCCGGCATCACGGAGGACCAGATCAAGTACGGCTGGAACTACGCCCTGCTCCTGGCCGAAGGGCCCACCCCCCGCGCCCTCGTGCCCGCCCCCCTGTACACCGGGATGCGCTCCGGACGGATCGTGCGCTTCGAGGAGATCACCCGCGCCCCTCACGAGGTGCAGGACACCCTGCTCTCAGCACTGTCCGAGAAGCTGATCACGGTGCCGGAGCTGTCGGGGGACGACGGCGTGGTGATGGCCCGCCCGGGCTTCAACGTGGTGGCCACGGCCAACACCCGGGACCGCGGCGTCAACGACATGTCGGCGGCCCTGAAGCGGCGATTCAACTTCGAGACGGTGCCTCCGCTGGACGACCTGCAGGAGGAGGCCCGGGTGGTGCGGGAACGGGTGACCAGCTTGCTGGCCACCACTCCGGCCCACGACGTGCGTTTCGACGACGACGTGCTCGATCTTCTCGTCACCACCTTCCACGAGGTGCGGGGTGGGGAGACCACCGACGGCATCGCCCTGGAGCGCCCCACGGCCGTGCTGTCCACCGCGGAGGCGGTCAGCGTCGGCGTCAATGCCGCCCTGCACGCGGCCTTCTTCGGGGAAGGTTCGGTCACGCCGGCCCACGTGGTGCAGCACCTGCCGGGCACGGCGGCCAAGGAGCGAGGGGACGACCTGAAGGTTCTGCGAAGCTACTTCGAAGTGGCGGCCAAGGGGCGCGCGAAGCGTGAGTTGGGCGCATGGAAAGCCTACTACGCTGCCCGCCGGCATCTGGACTGACCCCGGTGGGCCGCAGCCGAAAGGGTCCTCCCGCGACCGTCGAAGCCGTCGTCGAGGCCATCCTCGCGGACGAACAGGTGGCCTACCTGCCGGTGAAGCACTTCTCCCCGGCGGTGGCCCTCGGGGTGGAGGCGTGGATCCGGGAGCATCAGCCGGTCGCCGTGCTCGTGGAGGGCCCCGAGGACGCGGCCGACCTGCTGCCCCACCTCGTGGACCCTGGCAGCGAGCCCCCCCTGGCCATCCTCTCCACCTACGTCGACACCGCCAACCGCTATGGCCAGAACGGCGTGCTGTCCCTGTCGGAAGACGTACCGGCTCGCTTCCGCTCCTGGTGGCCCCTGGTGGGTCACTCTCCGGAGTACCGGGCGCTGCTGGCCGGCCACGATGTGGGGGCCACGCTGCACTTCGTGGATGCGTCGCTCAAGGCGACCATCCCCTTTCAGCATGTGCCGAGCGGTGCGTCTTCGAGGTCCATCGACGACCGAGAACTGTCGGAGAGTCGATATTTTCGAGCGCTTGCTTCCCGAGTGGGGGCGCGGGACTTCGACGAGTTCTGGCACGCCACCTTCGAGGGCCGAGGCCTGGGGACCGTCGACGACGCGTCCTCCGATGGCTTGCGCCGGGCGTTGCTCACCTTCGCGTGGTGCGCCCGCAACACGGCGTCCGAGGCGGGCCTGGAGGCCGACGGGACCCTTCTCCGAGAGCGGCACATGCGCTGGCACCTCGACCAGGTGCGCAAGCAGCACCCGGAGGGCGTGATCGCGGTGGTCGTCGGCGCCTTCCACGCTGTCGCGTTGCCCTGGACGAAGGCCAAGCGGGCGCCACGCGCGGACAAGAAGACCGAGACGCTGCTCTGCGCTCACTCCTACCGGGCTCTCGCTCGCCTGTACCACCTCGAGCGGCGGCCCTACTGGGGAGCCTCGGCCTTTCGGGCGGCGAAGGCGGGGGAGGAACGACCTGCGGATGCGGCCGCTCAACTGCTGCTCCTCGAGGTGCTGCGAGAGGCCCGAGCGCGAGGGGTGGTGGTGTCGACGGGGGATGCCATCGGCGCGTGGACGGTGGCTCGCAACCTGGCCACGGTGCGGGGGCATCCCCAAGTGACGCCGCGGGACCTCGAGGAGGCGGTGCTGGCGGGCTTCGTGAAGGGGGATGCAGAGACCTTCGCGCCCCCGGTGCGGGAGGCGCTGCAGCAGGTGTTGATCGGGGCCCGCGTGGGCACGGTGAGTGACCAGGCGGGGCGGCCCCCCATCGTGGATGACTTCTACCGCCAGGCCAAGCGGCACCGCATCGACGTGACAGGCAAGAAGAAGAAGGTCCGGTGTGATGTCGGTCGTCAGGTGAAACATCGGGAGAGAAGTGCATTTCTGCATCGCTGTGTGACCCTCGGCATCCCGTTGTTCTCCCCCCTGGAAGGGCGTCGGGGCGGCTTCTTCCGCGGTCCGGACCTCATCGAAGGCAAGGATCTGCAGCTCCTCGGGGAGACCTGGGGGGTGCGCTGGAACGAGGAGGTCGACGACCGCTTGCTGGAGCTCTCGGGGGACGGGGATGCCCTGGAAGAGGCCTGCATCCTGCAGGTTCGCGTGACCCTGGCTGACGATGAGGACGGTGTGGGTGGCGCGACCCGCGCCTTGGTGCGCGTCGCCCAGATGCGGTTGGTCGACCTGCTCCCCGCCGCGCTGGCCGCGGTGGACACCCGAGGGGCGTCGGACGCCCGCTTCGATGCGCTGGCGGAAGGGGTCGGGGACTTGCTCCTGCTTCTGGGCTACCGCGAGGCGCTGCCGACCCATGGAGACCCTCGTGTGCACCGCGCCCTGGTGGCCCTTCATCGGCACGCGGTCCTGCACCTGCATCAGCTGGCGAGCTGGTCCGACGAGCTGCTGCCGACCGCGCTGGACCACGTGCAGACCCTGGTGCGCGCGGTGCTGGTGGAGTCCCCCGAGGGGGTCGATGGTCCCGACCAGGGACTGCTGGTGGCGCAGCTCCTCGAGCTGCTGGCGCTGCCGGATGTGCCCGCGGGAGTGGAGGGGGCCGCGACGGGGGTGCTGTACAGCCTGGGCCGCCTCGGGGAGGGAGACATCGAGCGTCAGCTCCACGCTCGGGTCGCGGGACCTCGGGTGCAGGAAGTCGGGTCCTGGCTCGATGGCCTCTTCCTCACGAGCCGCAGCCTGTTGTTGGGCTCGGAGGCTCTGCTGCAGCGAGTCCATGAGGTGGTGCGTGGCGTCGATGAACCGACGTTCCGACTGCTGTTGCCCGACCTTCGGCGCGCGTTCACCCGCTTCATTCCTGCGGAGCTTCAGGAGCTCGGCGGCCGTGTGTCTCGACTGGTCGACGAGGGCCAGAGTCAGGAGGAATCGCTTGCGATGACGCAGGACGTTCGTGACCGAATATGCGCTATAGAAGCAGAGTTTGGCGAAATGCTGAATCGACGAATGGACCTGGTCGGAGGGTAGAACCTCGCTCAGAACCCGCCGCGATCAGCCTCCGTCGTCCACCATGGCGGTGCCGTCGGTCGGCGAGCTGCGGATGTCGCCCGCGCGCACGGGCACCCAGATGTGGCCGCCTTCGATGCGAATGGGCTCGGATCCGATGTGGGCGACGTCCCCCGGCTCGAGCACGCAGCGAATGCGAGCGCGGGTGTTCCATCGGTTGCCCTCGTGGGGGTACTCGGCCCGCACGTTGACCATGCGGTCGAGGACGATGGAGTCGCCGAGGACCCCTGGCGTGTGACGGCCGGCATACCAATAGCCGACCGCCTCGCCAGGGAGTCCTCCACACTTCCCCGAAGGGAAGTGCGGTCCTCCGCGAGGGACGAGTTTTACGATGCTGGGCTCGGAGATGCCGTCGGGAGGCCCATCCTCCTCCCGATGGTCCGCGCTCACCGCCACTGGATCCCCATCCTGATCAGCGGGAGCTGCGTCCTTTGCCTTTGCATCGTAAGACCCGTCCCTCACGAGGGACAGACCCTCCGCGGTCGATGCCGCGGAGATGACCTTCCCGGGTTCCCGGGTGGTCGTGTGGGATGCAGACTGCGAAGAGTCTGCCTCGAACGTTTGGTGTGCGACGTTCGCGTTCGCAAGTTCTCGTGGTGATGGCTCCTGAAGTGCCTCTGCCGTGACGAGGGCGGCCGCGACGACCATGCCCCCGGCGGCCATCGTTCCCATGCCCACGGCCCCTGCGGCGAAGAGCAAACCAGCCACCCGAAGCTCCGGCGACGCGCGCCGAGGAACGAGGAGCGAGGCGGCCTCTCGGAGGGTCGCGTCGTAGGGTCGTGCAGCGGTGATGCGGGCCACCAGCGTGGGCAGCCAGCCACCATCGCGGGCCTCCACCAACACCGCCATCCAGGCGTCCACGGCCGGCGAACCCTGGGGAAGGGTGTCGGTCGAGTCCACCGGGGCGAAGTCGGTCGTCATCCGGCGGGCGAGAAACGCCGCCAGATCACGGAGATCCGCGTCGGAGAGATGCATGAAAGAGAGGGTCTCTGGGGGAGGGAGGGAAGGGGGGGAGGAGAAGGGGGAGGGAGCGGGGGGGGGGGGGAAGGGAAGCTCTTGACACGTCAAACGCGCCCCTTATGAATCACTTTAGCATTGTGGTTGGGCCGTGCAACGGCGGCGGGGAACATTTTTGGGAAGTGTCGGGAGGACGGTCGAAATGGGATGCACGTGTGTTTTTGGATCCGAGAGGGGTGCGGTGGCGCAGGATGGGCGACGTGGGATCTGGGGTCGCGTTCGTCGTCCGTGGGGGCGAATGGTCCCAGGGGCACGACCGCCCCAAACCACCACGGGGTCACGGACGCCGAGGAGGCACGGAGAGGGTCGTGCCTCCACGTGGCATCGACGTGCTTGGGCGAGTGACCCCAGGGACCAAGATCGAGGGCGCTCTGGGTGGGCATCGCCAGGTCGCCTTCCGCGTGGAGCCGATCGGGGCGGCTCTAGTCGGCGATGTCCACGAACACCGGCATGTGGTCGCTCGCCACGGACGCGTCGTCGCGCTCGGGCTCGTCGCCGAACTTCTCCAGGCCGCCGTCGCGGTCCTCGTCCTTCGGGTCGTAGATCTCGCCGCGGATGCCCGCATCGAGGACGGCGGAGGACACCCAAGCGTAGTCGAGTCGGCGACCTGACTCCTCGCGGGTCCAGTCGCGCCCGTCGAGCTGCCGGGTGTCGACCATCACCAGGCCGGCGTCCTCCATCGGCAGGAAGGGGTCGATCTGGATGCCGTCGCCGTTCATCTCGCTGAGCAGGTCGTTCCCGAGGTCGTAGGAACTCGGCAGCTCCGTCGGCATGCTGGTGACGACCCCACCGTCGCGGTCGTCTTCTTCGGCGTTGAGGTCTCCGAGCAGCACGACGAGGTCGTTGTCGATGGAGCCTAGCTCCTCCGCGGACTGCACGGTGCGCACACTGTCGACGGCGCGGCGGAATTCCTCGGTCCAGCCCCACCCGGAGTTCAGGTGGGTTCCGACCACCGCGATCTCGTGGCCGTTGGGCGTGGTGAAGACGCCGCCGATGGGGTTTCGCGTGACGTCGTTGGCGCCGCTGTCACCGGAGAGCTCTGAGCTCTCGAAGTCGGCGGTGGAGCGAACCGACAGCCGCGTCATCATGGCGTTGCGCTGGGGGCCGAAGGGGTTGTCGTTGGGGAAGAAGGTGGTGTCGTAGCCGAGGTCGTCGGCCAGCGCCTCCAGCTCGTCCCGCTCGTCGTCGTCCACCTCGTTGAGGAAGACCACGTCGCCGTCCATCCGGGCCAGCACCCGCACCGTCGCGGCGAACTCGTCGCTGGTGGTGGAGCCGAGGAACTGCACGTTCCAGTGCACGAGCCGCACCGTGGGGCCGGGGGGCCAGTCGGGATCGGTGTCGGTGTCCACATCGGTGTCGGTGTCCACGTCGGTGTCGGCATCGGCATCGGCGTCGGCGTCGGCGTCGGCGTCGGCGTCGGTGTCGGGGGACGTGGACGGCGGCGGCAGGCGCTGGCATCCCAGCACGAGCGACAGCGGCAGCATCCAAACCAGGCGGGACATGGCGCCTCCAGATGCGGCAGATAACGTGGTCCGATGCCGACGGATGGTCCAGACTCCCCACTCGCTGAGCCCTCGGACCTCGCCGGACCGATGCTCGACGGACGGGCTTCGGCCGAGGCAGACGACCCCCGCGCCGAGGTGGAGCTGCGTTGGCGGCTGGTTCTGGGGCGCCATGCTGAAGAGCCGTTGCCGATGGATGCCCAGGGCGAGGGGCACCCGGAGAGGGGCGACGACGCCGAGCTGGACCAGGCCCTGGAGTTCCTCTACGACCGCAGCTTCGCGGACCGGGCCCACCAATCCGTGGGGGACGCCCAAGGGCAAGGGCTCACGGTGCATCGCTGGCTGCACCAGGTGCGTGGCCTGTTCCCCGAAGAGGCGTGTCGGGTGCTGGAGCGGGATGCCCTGCATCGCTATGGCCTGACGGAGTTGGTGACCGATCCAGCGGTGCTCGCCGAGGCAGAGCCGACCCCCGAGCTGCTGGCCGCCATCCTCACCTTCAAGGACCAGATGCCGTCGGCCGTGCTGCACCAGGCCCGGCGCATCGTCCGGGAGGTGCTGGCCAAGCTGCAGCTCGAGCTGGAGATGCAGTGCCTCCCGGCCCTCACCGGGGGGCGTATCGACCCGCGGGTGCCGCCAGCGCGGACGTACCGCAACATCGACTGGCACGGCACCATCCGCCGCAACCTGGACCGCTGGGACGCCGACCAGCAACGTCTCGTGCCGGAGCGGATGCGGTTCCACCATCGTCAGCGGGGCCGTAGCCCGTGGACCATCGTGCTGGCGGTGGACCAGTCCGGCTCCATGGTCGACAGCTTGATCCACACCGCCATCCTTGCGGCCATCCTTGCAGGCCTGCCTGCGGTGAAGGTGCACCTGGTGCTTTGGGACCATCGCGTGCTCGACATGAGCGAGCAGGTCCACGACCCGCTGGAGGTCCTCATGGCCACGCAGCTCGGGGGAGGCACGAAGCTCGCGCCGGCGCTCCGCCACTGCGCGGGCCTCGTCCGCGACCCGCGACGCACCGCGATGGTGGTGCTGTCGGACTTCTTTCTGTTCGGCGATGGCGCAGAGAGCCTACGCCTGGCGGCGGAGCTCCACGAGGCGGGGGTTCGCGGCCTCGGGTTGCTGGCCCTCGACGAGGTGGGGCGGCCCCAGCACGATGAGGCCTTCGCCAAGCAGCTGGCAGATGTGGGGTGGACGGTGGCGGCGCTCACGCCACGGAAGCTCGCCGAGCTGCTGGGGCCGATGCTGCGCGGTTGATACACGGCGTCCCTGCTATGGAGTCGCTCATGTCAGGTCATGCCTGGGTCGTCGGTGTCGCGTCCACCCCTTTCACCCGCATGGGGGAGCGCACCCACGCCTCGCTGGCGGAGGAGGTGGTCACCGCAGCCCTCGCGGACGGCCGCACCGCCGGCGCCGACGTCGGCCGGGTCTGGTTCGGCAACTGCGGCATGCATGGCTGGGGTCAGGCCAACATCCGCGGTCAGGTGGCCCTCAAGGGAATGCTTCGGGACGGGCGCTTGTCCCCCGACGCTGGGGTGGTGAACATCGAGGCGGCGTGCGCCACGGGCAGCGCGACCTTCGCGGACGCCGTCGCGGCGGCCCGTGCCGGCGCCGTGGACCTGGGCTTGGCGGTGGGCGTCGAGAAGGTGTTCCACCCGGGCGACCTGGCGGCGACATTCGGCGTGTTCGTCGGTGGCGCCGACGTGCAAGGCCGCGAAGAGTGGCTCGGCTACCTCGCCGAGCAGGCCGCGCTGCACGACCTTCCCTGGGCCCCTCATCCCGCCCGCATCGTCTTCGTCGATGTGCATGCCCTGGCTGCCCAGCACCACATGAAGACCTACGGCACCACGGCGGCGCAGATGGCCTACGTGGCCGCCAAGGACCACGCCCACGGTGCCCTCAACCCGCTGGCGCAGTACGGCACCCCGACCGATCCGGCCGAGGTGCTCGCCGACAAGCCGGTGGTCGGCCCCTTCACCCGCAGCATGTGCTGTCCGGTCTCCGATGGCGCCGTGGCCGTGGTGGTGGCGTCCGACGCGGGGCTCGCCCGGTTGCCTCCCGAGGTGCGGGCACGCGCCGTGAAGGTTCGAGCGGCCGAGCTGACCGGCGGCCGCTGGCGAGGCCTCGACGAGCCCAGCGTGGTGGACCGAGGGGTCGCCCGAGCGTTCGCGGCGGCTGGCATCACCGGAGCGGACGTCGACGTCGCGGAGGTGCACGACGCATCCAGCTTCTGCGAGATCGGGGCGGTGGAAGCGATGGGTCTGTGCCCCCGCGGGGAGGGAGGACCCTTCAGCGCCAGCGGAGCGACGCGGCTGGGGGGGGCCGTGCCGGTCAACACGAGCGGAGGTCTGGTGTCCAAGGGGCACCCCCTGGCGGCCACGGGCCTCGGGATGATTCAGGAAATCACGCTGCAGCTGCGGGGAGAGGCGGGGGCGCGGCAGGTCGAGGGGGCCTCGCTGGGCGTGACCCAGAACGCAGGCGGCCTGGTGGCCGTGGACGAGGCCATGTGCGGGGTGACCGTCCTGAGCCGCTGAGTCGACCTTGCGATAGGGCTCCAGTATGGAGAAACCATGGTCTACACCTTGACGATCCGCATTCGGGCGGCCGATGGCACCTCGCCGGGGGAGACGGCGTCGGCGGTGGCGACGTGGGTGGACACCCTGAACGGACGGCTGTCGTCCCGGTCCGAGGCCTTCCGGTTCGAAGACCACGATGGAGAGCTCTGGGCCTCGGCCAGGCCCGGAGACGCTGACGACCTCAACCATGTGGTGGATGCTTGTGTGGGGCTGCGGGCGGCGCGGCCCGAGCTGCAGGTCGCCCTGACGGACTCCCTCGACAACGACCTGATGCCCGCCACGCCAGAGGCGCCGGATGTCGCCGTCGAGCTGCGGTGGAAGGGCGACATGCTCGAGGTCCTGGTCGGACCGATCGACGACGACCGCCGGCCGGATGTGCTCGTGGACTTCGGCGGCGGCCGGACGACGACGGTCCCCCCTCTGTGGAAGGCCGGTGACCAGTGGGTCTACCAGGTCTGGCTTCTCGGCGAGCTCGAAGGGGCGAACGACGCCACCGTGCGCCTCGTCGAGGAGTAGCGCGACCTACTTGGCGGCCGCCGCTGTCTCGAGGTGGTGGGCCAGGGAGTTGGCGTAGTAGTCCAGGAGGATGTCGGCTCCGTCGAAGGGCTCGAACCCCTTGCCCGTGGGGGTGACCACCCGGCGGAGCACCCGACGTCGCACCAGCGACTGGCCTGCCAGCTCGACCACGACCTCTGCCTCTTCCTGATCGAGCAGCTCGCTGTCGAAGGTCTCGTGGATGCTGGGGGAGTGCAGATGCTTCTCCCGCTGCTCCTGGATGCGGGCGCCGGCCTCTCCCCACTGCAGGGGCGCACCTGCGTTGCGAAGCTCCGCCAGCACCCGACGTACCCGCAGGATGATGCTTCCCTTGTCGTCGTCTCCCTCGCGGCGCATCGCTTCGCAGAACACGGGAACAGGGGTGGCCGGAACGACAGCTCCAATGCGGTGAAGGAGGAGTTCCGTTCCAAGCGAATGGAGGGCTTTTCTCCGCTCGTCGTCGGGGAGCAGGTGCACCGTGCGGCCCCCAGGCCAGTCCGACAGACGCAGCGGCTCGCCGAAGGCCACCGCGGCGTAGCCGAACTTCCGGTGGGACCGGGTCGCGACGCGCAGCAGGTTGGCGACCATCAGCTGAGGGAGCCAGAACAGCACGGCGAGCCCGTTCACCATCCGCTCGCTCGCCGTCGGGGTCGGCACGGGGCCGTTGGCCTCCCGGGTGAGGATGCGGTCCTCGAAGACCCGGTCGTAGTTCAGCCCGACCGGCATGAACACGATCTCGCGGTCGGGATGGTCGTGGCGCAGGCCGATGAGGTAGTCGAGCAGGCCTGTGCGGGGGCCTCGCAGCCTCCCATCGCGGGACAGCCCTCCCTCGATGAAGAAGCCCGTGACCGCGCCCCGACCGGCGATGAGCTGCACGAAGCGCTTCAGCACGGCATGGTAGAGCGGGTCCTTCTCGCCGCGGCGGACGAAGTAGCTGCCGAAGGCACGGAAGATGGTGTGCAGGGGCCACACCAGCGCCCACTCCCCGACCGCGTAGGACATCGGCACATGGCGGAGCAGCCCGTACGCGATGACCAGCGGGTCCATGTTGGCGCGATGGTTCATCACGTAGACCCGAACGGCGCCTTCGGGCACTTGCTCCAGCTGCTTCTCGAAGCCGCCGGGCTCTACGACCAGCTCGAAGAGGAAGTCGAGGAAGCGGCGGCCGAGGGAGGAGCCGAAGCGGTAGTAGGCGGACATGCTGAAGAACGGAGCGATTTCTTCCGCGTATTCATCGGCGCGTTTGCGGAGGTCCCGCACCGTGGCTTCGGTCGTCCGGGCGAGGTCGGCGATGGACTGCTCGATGGCGGGGTCTTGGGCCAAGGCCTCCCGCACCCACACCCGGTCGATGAAGGAGGCGGACTCGAGCTGGATGCGGTGCTGCCGCACGAACTTGCTGGCGGAGACCCGCCACGCCTCCTTCACGCGACGCACCACGAGGCTGCGCAGGAACTCGTAGACGAGCCATAGCAACAGGAGGTCGAGCACGATCCAGCCGGTGGTCATGGCGGCATCATACAGCCGCTACCGCTACTTGATCTCCTGCAGCTTGATGACCTTGAGCTCCCCGGCCTTGTGGCTGCGGATGGCCTCGATCAGTGCCTTGCCCACCGACAGGGTCGTGATGCACGGCACGCCGTACTCCAGGCCCGCCAGCCGCATGGCCAGCTCGTCGTACTGGGCCTTCTTGCCGAGCGGGGTGTTGAGGATGAGCTGGATCTGGCCGTTCTTGATGAGGTCGACGACGTCGGGGCGCCCCTCGCGAACCTTGAAGACCTTCTCAGTCTCGATGCCGCGCTCTTGCAGGTAGGCGGCGGTGCCTCCGGTCGCGTACAGCTTGAAGCCCATGTGCTGCAGAGCGCCCGCGATGGCGGCGCTGCGGGGCTTGTCGGCGTCGCGGATGCTGAAGAAGACGCCGCCGCCGGTGGGCAGCCGCATGCCGGCGGCGATGAGCGCCTTGGCGTAGGCCTCTCCCACACTCCAGCCCACGCCCATGACCTCGCCGGTGCTCCGCATCTCGGGGCCGAGCACCACGTCGTTGCCGGCGAACTTGCGCCACGGGAAGACGGGGGCCTTCACGAAGTACATCTCGGCCCGCTTGCGGGGCAGCTCCATGTCGGCCAGCTTCTCTCCGAGGCACAGCCTGGTGGCGACGCGCGCCAGGGGCACCCCGGTGGCCTTGGCGACGAAGGGCACCGTGCGGGAAGCCCTCGGGTTGACCTCGATGATGAAGATCTTCCCCTCGTGCACGGCGAACTGGATGTTCACCAGGCCGACCACGCCGAGCTCGAGGGCGATGCGACGGGTGTAGTCCTCGATGGTGTCGAGCTGGACCTGGGACAGGCTGACCGGGGGCAGGATGGCGGCCGAGTCGCCGGAGTGGATCCCGGCCTCCTCGATGTGCTCCATGATGCCGCCGATGAGCACGTCGGTGCCATCGGCGAGGGCGTCGACGTCGAGTTCGAGGGCGCCGGTGAGGTAGCGGTCGAGGAGCAGGCCTCGGGCCTCGCTGGTGGCCACGGCTTCGGCGCCGAAGCGCTCGAGGTCGACCTCGTCGTAGCAGATGGCCATCGCGCGGCCACCGAGCACGTAGCTGGGACGGACCAAGAGCGGGTAGCCGAGGGTGCCGGCGATGGTGCGGGCTTCCTCCAGGGTGTGGGCGAAGGCGCCCTCGGGCTGGGGGATGTCGAGGCGGTGGAGCAGCTTCGCGAAGCGCTCGCGGTCTTCGCACAGGTCGATGGCCTCGGGGGAGGTGCCGAGCACTGGGCCGATGTCGTGGGCCAGCTTGAGGGGCGTCTGGCCACCGAACTGGAGGATGACGCCCAGGGGCTTCTCGCGGGCCAGCACGGAGCTCACGTGCTCGACGGTGCACGGCTCGAAGTACAGCTTGTCCGACGTGTCGTAGTCGGTGGAGACCGTCTCGGGGTTGCAGTTGAGCATGACGCTCGTGAGCCCCAGGTCGCGCACCGCGAAGGCTGCCTGGCAGCAGCAGTAGTCGAACTCGATGCCCTGGCCGATGCGGTTCGGGCCGTTGCCCAGCACCACGACCCGGTCGGTGGGGCTGTCCCCCGCCTCGTCTTCGTCTTCGTAGGTGCTGTACAGGTAGGGGGTGTGGCTCTCGAACTCTGCGGCACAGGTGTCGACCCGCTTGAACGTCGGCACGAGGCCAAGCTCCAACCGTCGGTTTCGCACGTCGGCTTCGGCGCACGCCAGGATCTTGGCGAGGTGCGCGTCCCCCATGCCCATCCGCTTGGCGGTGCGGAGCTCCCGGTGGGAGACGTCGCCGAGAAAACGGCCGGTCAAGCTGTCTTCGAAGCGAACAATGTCCTCGAGTTCCGCCAGGAACCACTTGTCGATGCGGGTCAGGTCGGCGATCTCGCTGCTCGTCCAGCCGCGGCGCAAGGCCTCGAAGATGCAGGCGAGGCGGTCGGGGGTCGCGGTGGCCAGGGCCTCACGGATGGCTTCGTCGGCCCAGCTGGAGACGGTCGGGTAGCCGCCCTCGAGGCTGTCGATGGCCTTGAGCATCGACTCCTGGAAGGTCCGGCCGATGCCCATCACGGTGCCGACGGAGCGCATGGCGGTGCCGAGGGTACGGTCTGCGGCCGCGAATTTCTCGAAGTTCCAGCGGGGGATCTTCGTGATGACGTAATCGAGGGCCGGCTCGAAGCAGGCGGGCGTCACCTTGGTGATGTCGTTGTCGATCTCGTCGAGGGTGAGTCCGACGGCGAGCTGGGCGGCGATCTTGGCGATGGGGAAGCCCGTGGCCTTGCTCGCCAGCGCCGAGCTGCGGCTCACCCGGGGGTTGAGCTCGATGACGATGACCTCGCCGGTCTCGGGGTTCATCGAGAACTGGACATTCGATCCGCCGGTCTCGACGCCGATGCGACGGATGATCTTGATGGAGAGGTCGCGGAGGTGCTGCAGCTCGCGGTCGGTCAGCGTGAGCACCGGGGCCACGGTGATGGAGTCGCCGGTGTGGATGCCCATCGGGTCGAAGTTCTCGATGGAGCAGATGATGATGACGTTGTCGGCGGTGTCCCGAATCACCTCCAGCTCGAACTCCTTCCAGCCGAGCAGGGAGGTCTCGACGAGGATCTGGTTCACGGGGGAGAGTCGCAGTCCTTCCGTGACGATGGCGCGGAACTCTTCCCGGTTCCACGCGATGCCGCCGCCGGCGCCCCCCAGGGTGAAGGCGGGGCGGATGATGGCCGGCATGCCGGTGAGCTCGATCAGCGCTTCGGCTTCTTCGAGGGTGGTGGCGACGTCGCTGACGGCGACGCCCACGCCGATCTCCACCATGGCGTCGCGGAAGAGCTTGCGGTCTTCGGCGAGGGCGATGGCCTCCGGATCGGCGCCGATGAGCTTCACGCCGTGCTCAGCGAGGACGCCGGCTTCGTGGAGCTCCAGGGCGAGGTTGAGCCCCACCTGGCCGCCGACCGTGGGCAGGATGGCGTCGGGCTTCTCGCGGACGATGACCTGGGTGGCGGCATCGAGGGTCAGGGGCTCGATGTAGGTGGCGTCCGCCAAGGACTCGTCGGTCATGATGGTGGCGGGGTTGCTGTTGATCAGCACGACCCGGTAGCCGAGTTCCTTGAGCGCCTTGCAGGCCTGGGTACCGGAGTAGTCGAACTCGCAGGCCTGACCGATGACGATGGGCCCGCTGCCGATCACCATGATGGTGCTGCCCTCGGGGATGCGTTTGCTCACCGGGCCTCCTTCGCCATGGCGACGAATTCGTCGATGACGACCTCGCCATCGTGGGGGCCGGGGTTGGCCTCCGGGTGGTATTGGACTGCGAGCACTCGCTTGGCGATGTGGGCGAAGCCGGACACGCTGCCGTCGTTGAGGTGCGTATGGGTGACGGTGGCACCGGCGGCGAGCAGGGAGTCCGTGTCGACCGCGAAGCCGTGGTTTTGGCTCGTGATCTGCACGCGGCCCGTGCGTTCGTCGCGCACCGGCTGGTTCGCGCCGCGGTGGCCGAACTTCAGCTTGTAGGTGGTGGCGCCGAGGGCGAGGGCGAGGAGCTGGTGGCCGAGGCAGATGCCGACCACCGGCTTCGTGCCGATGATCTCGCGCAGCTTCTCGGGCACCCCGGTGACCGCGGCAGGGTCGCCGGGGCCGTTGCTCACCAGGACCGCGTCGACATCTCTCGTCCAGTCTTCGGCAGAGTCGGAGATGGGGTGCACGCGGACGTAGCAGCCTCGCTCGGCGAGGAGACGCACGATGTTCTTCTTGCAGCCCCCGTCGACCACCGCGAAGCGTGCCGTGGGTTCGTCGGGGTCGTTCGCGACCCAGGCCTCGGTGCAGCTGACCTCGGAGGCCAGGTTGCGTCCGATCATGCCGGGCCAGGCCTCGAGTCGCTCCATCAGTGCTTCGATGGGGGTGCCATCGGTGCTGATGACGCAGCGCATGGCTCCTTGGGAGCGGAGGTGGCGGACCAGGGCGCGGGTGTCGATGCCCTGAATGCCGGGCACGCCGTGTTGCACCAGGTACTGGTGGAGGCCGCCCTCAGAGCGCCAGGAGCTGGGCCCTCGGGCGAGGCGTCGAACCACGAAGCCGGCGGGCCACACCTTGGTGGACTCCGGATCCGCGGCGTTGACCCCGGTGTTGCCGATGTGGGGGGCAGTCATCGCCACCACCTGCTCGGCGTAGGAGGGATCGGTCAACACCTCCTGATAGCCGGTCATGGCGGTGTTGAAGACCACCTCGCCGACACGGGTGGTTCGTGCGCCGAACGCGTCGCCGTCGAAGCGGCGCCCGTCCTCGAGGAGAAGTGTCGCTCCCATGGAGCCCCCGGGGTGGCGGGCGCCGTATCGTGGGTAGAGGAGGGTCGCACCCCGATGATCGGAACCGTGGAAGAAACCGAGGTATCGGGTGGATCGCGTGGTGGTGGGCGGGGGAGGGGGACAACCGCGGACCCCTCATCCACCAGGAGCGTGGGAGGTGCTCAAGCCGCTCGGGGGTCAGAGGGGGCAGCGCCCCCCGGCAACCCGTAGGTCTGGACGGGCTGGGTGCCGCCGGGTCGGTCGGGTGGGCTCGAGGTAGCTGGGGTGGCCGTCGAGGCGTCGGTCAGAGGCGCTGCGAGCGGGCGGCTTGGCAGAGGGGGCAGGAGAGGGCCCGGGAGGCAACGCTGGGGTGAACGTGGTGCGGGTGTTCGGGGGTCAGAGGGGGCAGCGCCCCCCGGCAACCCGTAGGTCCGGACGGGCTGGGTGCCGCCGTGTCGGTCGGGTGGGCTCCTGCGCGAGGTGGTTGGGGCAGCCGTCGAGGCGTCGGTCAGAGGCGCTGCGAGCGGGCGGCTTGGCAGAGGTCGGAGGCGGCTCGGGCAGGAGAGGGCCCGGGAGACAACGCTGGGGTGAACGTGGTGGGGTGCTCGGGGGTCAGAGGGGGCAGCGCCCCCCGGCAACCCGTAGGTCCGGACGGGCTGGGTGCCGGCGGGTCGGTCCTGTGGGCGGCCGTTCGAGGAGGCTGGGGTGGCCGCCAGGGCGCAAGAGGCTCGGCGGAAGACCTGACCGCAGGCTTGTCCGGGGGCGCGCTGTGCCCTTGCGGATACAGGCATCCCTCGGTGCGGCTGGCTGGGCCTGTCTCACCTACTTGCTGCCCGTGTCCTTTTTCGGGGCTCCTGTGTCTGGCTCGTCGCCTGTGTCTTCTGGAGGGGTGTACGCAGTTTCCCTGGCCAGCAGGTACTCGGTCACCTGGCCGTTGCCTGCTTTCAGCAACGCCTCGTCGAGCCCGACGGCCTCCCCGGTCGTGGCTGTACGCACACGCCAGCCATCCTTTCCGAGGCGGGTGAGAACCTGCACGAGGTTCGTCGACTTGTTGTCCCGCATTCGCTCCTTGCCCGCCGTAAACTGGACCTCCATGACCCGGCCAGCCTGATTCACCCGAACGGTCGCGTACTCCTCGACCATCCGAGCGGCCTCAGTCTTGGTTGGGGCCTCTGCTGCCTTCACTGAGTCGGGCAGTACTGCCTCCGGCGCTGCATATGCCAGCACCATCGGCGCCAGGAGCAAGCCAGGCACCACCATCGTGAGCAAGGTCCGGGTCACTGTCGGTCGGTTCATTTGTCCTCCTTTGGGCGTCAGCCCCGCTCGACGATTGCGTCGGTGATGGCGCTGCACACACGCTCCGCAAGCTCCTTGTTCATGGTCCTGAGAGCGGTCGTCTGGCCCGAAGCAGTCGTGATGACGACCCGGAACGAGTTCGGCTTCCTGGTCTCGTGGCGCACCAGCAGCGCGCCCAGTCCGCCGAAGACGACACTTCCTACGAGGAGGCCGATGAGCGGTGTTCCGGCGTCACTGAGGAGGGAGGCGACGAAGAGCATCACGCCCGTGACGCCGGTGAGGGCGGTGAGGCCGCCTGCCAGCACAAGGAAACCGCTCTGTGTCGATACCGGTTGGAGGCGCACCGCCGTGATGCCGCTGACGGCGTAGGTCGTGCCCATCAATACGGCGCGGGCCGTTGTGACGATGAACCCCTCTTCGTCCAAGAAGGTCTTCTCTTCGCTCATGGGCTCCCCTCGGGCAGAAACGCGGAATTACGCTGTTGGCACCAGACCTCATGGGGGTGCCGACTCCCCCCCTGACGCCGGACCTCGCGCGGATCGGACACCTTCGTCGCGTCCGGGGTGATCGGTCGACGTGGTCGTTCAGGGCCTCGCTTCGCCACCCGAAAGGCCTCCATTTGCCCCAATCTCCGGCGGAGTGCCTGATGTCGTCCATCACTCTTCGCCACTCCCACGTCTTCAATCACGACGGCGAGCTGGTGACTTACCGAGCAGGCCACCTTTGGCTGAATGTGTACTCACAACACCAAGACATGGTTCGAAGCGGCGCGTTGATAGGGGCGCTCGGTCGCTCGCCCTGGCTGCCGCCCGCCTCCGCCTTCAACGGCAGGCGCCCGAAGGCCCCATCGAGGCCATGCGCGAGAGCGCCCAACAGGATCGCCTGACCGAGGGCCGGCTGGACCATGGGCTTCCCAGCTTGGAGGCTCCTGCGCTATCCGGCCTCGGCCGCACGGCTCGCGACCATGTCCAGCAGGGCCGCCAGTTCCCCGGCGCCTAGGGCCACAGCGGACGTCGCGTAGAGGGGCAAGTCGTACGCCGTGATGGAGACGTTCTCACTCGTACGCCTGACCGTCACCTTGTTCCCGCCGATGGTCTCGAGCGTTGCGACGCAAGCGGTGGACTTCAGGGGGCCTGACAGCTCGGACTCGCCGCACCGCGCGACCATGAAGCCTAGGGCTTCGGCCTCTTGTGGGTGCAGCACGACAGTCTGCTCGCCCACGATGACGCGAACCCGTCGCTCTAGAACCTTCCCCTCTAGCGAGTGAAGAATCTCGGGCTGCAGGGCTGCCTGGGGGCCCACGGGGGTCGGCGGATCCGTTGACACGAGCCGGTTGATGCCGTTGAGTTCGATGTCGCGCGCGAAGCACAGCGAGAACAGAACAAGCAGCATCGCGCTCTCCGAGGTTTGGGCCGCCCTGTAACTCTGGCGGGGGGCAGCAGAACGAGGTTGGTCACGGCTGGACCACTGGGTCTCGGCCCCCGACCGCGCTGGGAAGGGCCCTGTCGCCGTCCGCGTTCATGGGAATGAGGCCGGGACCGGAGACGACGTTGGGCAAGGGCACGGCGCACAGGTAGGCCCGGAGTCGAACAACGAAGCTGCTACGGCAATGAGCCCGATGGCGCCACACCTGGAACCGTTCCCGGGCGTTTAGGTCGGCCAGCCTACTTGAGGGGTAGCAGTCGCAGGGGCGGCTCTGGATGGCGCACGCGGGCCTAGGCTTGGCGGGCAGTCGGCGGTTCGGGCCGGACAGTCGACAGTGGTCCGCGGCGGGTAGGGTAGGAGAGGGTCCGGGAGGCAACGCTGGGTGAACGCGGTGCGGGTGGCCTCGGGCTGCTCAGCTCTCCCCTCCCTCCCAGCTCCCAGCTCCCAGCTCCCGCAGGGGTGACGGACGACCTCCGTCACCCACGCCGTCACCCCACGACCCCGACGTCGTCGGCGTGCCCGCTGACCTTCGTCAGGAGTTCCGCCGGTCCTGCCGGATCCCTAGCGGCTCCGGTCGTCCACCTCGTCTGGAACCACCGGTGCGGCCGGCGGCCATTGATTTGTTGGAACCACCGGAACCACGAACGCTCTGCCCGTGGCACGCCCATTGCTTCCGGCCCCTCTGTCGGCCGGCACCATCGAAGCGTTCTTGCCCGCCGGCCGCGCCTCGGACGCGGTGTCCGCGGCGGCGCGCAACCCATCAGGGCCTCTGGCCCACAGGAGAGAGACATGACCATCCAACCCACAGAAGCCCGCACCAAGGCCCTCGACATCGCCCTCAAGCAGATGGAGAAGCGCTGGGGCGACAACGTCGTCATGCGACTCGGCGAGCAGACCGCCGCGGACGTCGACGTCGTGCCCAGCGGCTCGGTGGCCCTCAACGAAGCCCTGGGGGTGGGGGGCTACCCCCGCGGCCGCGTCGTCGAGATCTACGGCCCAGAAGCCTCGGGCAAGACGACCCTCACCCTGCACGCCATCGCGGAGGTGCAGCGCATGGGAGGCACCGCCGCCTTCGTGGATGCCGAGCACGCCCTCGATGTCGCCTACGCCCGAAAGCTCGGCGTCGACGTCGATGCGCTGCTGGTCAGCCAGCCGGATTGCGGCGAGCAGGCGCTGGAGATCACCGAGGGCCTCGTGCGCTCGGGCGGCGTGGACCTCGTGGTGGTCGACTCCGTGGCGGCCCTGACGCCCCAGGCGGAGATCGAAGGGGAGATGGGGGACCACCACGTGGGGCTGCAGGCCCGATTGATGAGCCAAGCGCTGCGCAAGCTCACCGCCATCACCAGCCGCACCGGCGCCATCGTCATGTTCATCAACCAGGTCCGTCAGAAGATCGGCGTGACCTTCGGCAACGGAGAGACGACCACCGGCGGCAACGCCCTGAAGTTCTACAGCTCGGTGCGGCTGGACATTCGCCGGATCGGGGCGGTGAAGGGGGGCAGCAATGACAAGGAGCCCCTCGGGAACAAGACCCGGGTGCGCGTCGTCAAGAACAAGCTCGCTCCACCCTTCCGAACCGCCGAGTTCGACATCATGTACGGCCGCGGGGTGTGCCCGGCGAGCGAGCTGATGTCCAAGGCCGAGGAACTCGGCACCCTGGAGCGCGCAGGCAGCTGGTACCGCATCGGCGACGAGAACATCGGCCAAGGCCGGGAGAGCGTGCGAGAGAAGCTGTTGAGCGACCCGGAGCTCTTCGAGCGTGTGGCCGCCCTTGTGCACGGCCCCGTGGGGCCCGCCGACGCGAAGTGACACCGGCGACGCCGCCCTCGGGGGAGGAGGGCGTCGCCTTGGCCGAAACAGAGGGGGAGTCATGGGGCACGAGCAACGGGTGAACATCGCGCGCTACCAAGCGGCGCAGCAGCTTCTGGACCGAGGGGTGGCGCTGACCGTGGTGCTGCAGAAGCGGGGCATGTCGTCCCACGGGGAGCTGCTTCGTCGGGAGCTGGGCGGCCTGGTGCTGGCCCTGGCCGATGGGCGCCTGGAAGAGGCGCGAGCGCTCGCTACCTGCGTAGAGCGAACCCTCGACGTGGTGGTGCGTCGGCTCGGTGTGCGTCGACAGGTGCTGGAGGCCTTCGAGGCACTGGACACCCTCGAGCGAGCCCTGGCGCCGGCGCGGCCGGAGGTCGGGCCAGCACTGGCCCGGGAGCCTATGCCGGCCATCGGGGACTGGACGACCGCGGTGTGGGAGCGGCCGATGGCCTCTGGGGAGACCGCACCTCCGTAGCCGCGCGGCGCGGGCGACACCTTGTCGACCGTTGGTCACAGCGTGTCGCGGCGTGGACAACCTGTCCCTCTGTGGATGTAGTGCGTGTGAAAACATAGGTTTGTAGGTGGTCTTGGGTCTTCTGTTTCCCTGGCACGACCCTTGCTTCGTCCCGGTCGTGACCCCGGCGAAGCGCACGGGGCGACAGGAGGTCGACATGTTCGCGTGGATGTTGGTGCCAGCTCTCGCTGGTGAGCTCGAGGTGACGGTGACGACGGACGAAGGAGTGGAGGAGCAGCTGCAGGTGGACCACGCGGTCGCCTGCCAGCGCTCCACCTACAGCACCCGCTCCAAGGAGGGGCGGATGTCCATCAGCGCGGAGGTCCGACCGGGGGCGACCGAGCAAGAATGGCTGGTCTTCCTCGACTTCGAAGCGCGTTCGTTCGAAGAGAGCGACGGCTACGAGGAGGTGAAGATGGCCCCGACGATGCTGGTGGCCGATGGCAAGAAGGGCAGCCTGGTGGTGGGCAGCCAGGGACACCAAGTGAAGGTTGGGGTGAAGGTGAAGGGCTTCGATGCGGTGGACTGCGAGGGAACCCAGACCCGCACGACCCACCGGGTGCATCGGGAGCGGCGCGAGCGTCGAGAGGAGGTCGCCCAGTAGGGCTCAGCCCTTCAGTACCTTCTCGACCAGATCGGCCGCCTGAGACGCGGCATCGAGGCGGGCTTGGCCCTTCGCTGCCTCCGCCATCGCCTCGAGCGTCCCGGTGTCTGCCATGAGATCGACGACCTTCTGCACGGCCCCGTCGAGGTCCCAGCCGTGCTCGACGAGGACCTGGGCGGCACCGGCCTCTTCCAGTCCCCGGGCGTTCTCCTCCTGGTGGTTCTCGGTGACGTTGGGGCTGGGCACCAACAGGCTGCCCTTGCCCACCGCACACAGCTCCCCGAGGGTGCTGGAGCCAGCTCGGCACACGACCAGGTCGGCGATGGCGTAGGCGTCGGCCATCCGGTCTTCGTAGTCCCGCAGGGTGCAGCCCTCTGGGGGCTCGCCAAGCTCGGCGGATACGGCCTCGTGGTAGCGGGGGCCGCACAGGTGCACGACCTGGAAACTCCGGGCGTCGCTGCGGGCGACGGCGATGGCGAGCTCATTGATGCGCTCGGCCCCCAGGCTGCCCCCGACGAAGAGCACGGTGGGCTTGCTGGGGTCGAGGACGTACTTCTCGGCCGCTGCGGAGCGGTCGCCTTCGAGCACGACGGGGTTGATGGGCACCCCGACGAGGGTCTTCGGGGCCGAGCCCGGGATTCGCCCTCGGGTCTTCTCGTACGTCAGCAGGATCTGGTCGGCGACGCGGGCGCATAGCTTGTTGGCCATGCCCGGCACGACGTTGGCCTCGTGGATGGCCGTGCCGCGACCCAGGGTCCATGCCGCGAGGATGGGCGGCGCCGAGATGTAGCCCCCGACCCCGAGCACGGCGTCGACGGCGTCTTCTTTGAGTGGAGCGCGGGCCTTCCAGATGGCCCCGAGCAGCCCGAAGGCGAAGCGGATCTTCCCGAGCAGACCGCCCCGCGGGTACTGCAGCGCCTCGACGGGGCGGAACGTGTAGCCTCGCTCGGGGGCGACCCGGGCCTCGAGGCGGTTGCCGTCGCCGTAGTAGAGGACGTCGTGTCCGCGGCGCTTGAGCTCGTCGCCGATGGCGATGGCCGGGTAGACGTGGCCGCCAGTGCCACCTCCGGCAAGGACGATGCGGGCCATGGGGATCTCCAGGGGGGGGGAGGGGACGGGCGCGGTCGCACGTCGCGAGGGGGGACGTAGATTGTAGGCCGATCGTGGGGGTTCGTCACGGAGGCCGTGAGCGGGGCGCAGGAAAGCGTCGAAGGGAACCCCGTCGCCGGACGATGGTCTGGGGAAGGCGTTGGTTACGACTTGTATGGGGAGCGGCGCACATGCACTGCGGCAGCTGCGGAAAGAGCCTGGACGACGGAGCTGTGGTGGGGCGCTGCCTTCGCTGTGGCGAGGAGCGACTGCGCGAGGGGCGCTTCCTGTTGCTGGAGCCCATCGCCGATGGCTCGGTGGCGGTGGACCTCGAGGCCGGGGAGCGGGTCCGGCTGTGGCATGCCCGACGCTTCGTGCCGGAAGGGGTCGAGCGCGTCGGCGACCTGTGGGTGTCGAACACCGCGAGCGAGGCCCGGGTGCTCGAGGCCATGGATCCCATGGACGACCTGTGGGCCGTCGGTTGGGAGGACCCTCCGGAGCTTCCGGTGCGAGGGGCAGCCCGCACCCGCCGTGCCAGCGCCGAGACGACGGGCCGGCGCTGGTGGCGTCGGCTGCGGCCCGTGCTGATGGCCGGGATGATGTTCGCCTTGGTGCCCATCGGAATGGCCGCGAGCCCACCCCCACCTGACTACGGCACGATGGCTTCGGCCCCTGCGGCCTTCGCGGGCCTGGTGGAGGAGGTGCGTGCCGCGCCAGGGGTGCAGGCCTGCCTGACCCGCTACCGGTCGCAGGTCCGCGTGCAGGACGTCGCCTACCCGGCGCTGATGGTGGTGGAGGGCAGCCCCACGCCCTCGCTGCGCCCCACGGTTCGGGGCACGTCGGGGGATCCGGAGCTGACGGCGTGCATCGTGTCTGCCGCGCAGCGGCTGCCGTTCCCCAGCGGGGTCTACACGGCGTCGGTGCCGGTGGGGGAAGAGGCGCTGCCGTAGGCGTGCTTGCGGGCCGCGACGACGGAACTCACGAGGCGGCGACGACGCCACACGCCGACCACGCCCATGCCTCCGGCCCACAGCGGTGGGAGCCAGCCCCACAAGAGCAAGCCGGACCACGGCAGGCCCCAGTACACCATCGCTTCGCCGCGGACGCGGGCGCCGGCCTCGAGGAGCGCCACGAGGAGCACCCCGTGCACGATGTAGGCGAAGAGCCAGCCTCTGGCGGCCTCGGGCCGCCCTGCCCAGCCTTCCACGGCGGCCCCCACCACGACCAGGGCGGCGAAGAGCAGGTGGCCCGGCAGGAGCAGCAGGGCCGTGGGGCCCGACAGGCTCACCCCCCACAGGGCGATGCCGGTGGCGAGGGCTAGCAGGGCAAGGAGGCGGGCCACTCAGCCCGGAGGTGGCTGGTCGGGGCTCGGTGCGACCGGCGCCGGAGGGGGCGTGGCGCTGAGGGCGGCCTTGGGCACCCAGCCGAACTGGCCACGGACGAGGATGCGGACGCGACCTTCGGCCCGCACGATCACGGTGACGGCCTCGCCGGCGGTCAGGGAGGGGCCCTTGGCGTCGTGCACGGCGAAGAACCGCTGGGTGTCGGTGTTGGCCACGACGAAGGCCGTGTCGCCTTGGGGTGTGGCTCCGCCGAGCTGGATGCCAGGCGCCTGAGCGTGGGCGTCGGTGGCGACCAGCGGGCCGGTGAGGACGAGCAAGGCGATGCACAAGATGCGGGACACGGAACCTCCGAGCGCTGGGCCCTATCGCGCTCTGCAGCGACGTGCCGTCGCACTACGCTTCGTGGGGTGGCGAGGCCTGGCGGGCGGTGAGCGCCGCAGTCACGGCCTCTCGTAGCTGTGCTGGGGTGAAGGGCTTGCGGACCAGCGGGCTGTCGCCGTCGACATTCGATTTGCGTAGGATGCCCGCCGTGAACCCAGACATGAACACGACGGGGGTGCCGGGACGCGCGTGCTGCACGACCTCGGCAACTTCTGGGCCGCTGTGGCCCTCGAGGACCACGTCGGTGAGCAGTAGGTCGAATTCGAGGCCAGAGGCCAGCGCCTGTCGGACCTCGAGCAGGCCAGAGCAGGTGTGCACGACAAAGCCCTCCCGCTCGAGGGACACGGCCGCGACCCTTCGGACATTGGCTTCGTCGTCCACGAGCAAGATGCGTGCTTGCACGGGGACCGCACCCTGCTCACTCTGCTCGCCAGAGCCCCCGAGCGGGTCCTTCGTGGCACGGAGGTACACATGGAATGTGGTGCCTACGTCGGCCTTGGTCTCCACCTCGATGTGGCCGCCGGAGCGCGTCACGTGCATCTCCACGGTGGCGAGGCCGAGCCCGGTGCCTCGACCTGCGCTCTTCGTGGAGAAGAAGGGGTCGAACAGCTGGGGAAGGGACGCTTCGGCAATGCCCTGCCCGGTGTCGCGCACGCTGAGTCTGGCCCATGGCTCGTCGGACTCGGCGCGGTCGGCGGGACCGACGGACACCGAGAGTTCGCCGCCCCGTGGCATGGAATCCTGGGCGTTCGTCACGAGGTTCTGGAGGATCTGCTCCACCTGGGCGACGTCGATTCGCGCTCGGACGGGATGCATGTCGAGATGGACGACGATGTGGTCACCGACGACCCCTTGGAGCACCGCCATGTGATGTTCGACGATCTGTGCGAGGTCCACGACACGAGCCCTTCGCCGAGCGTCGGTGGACATCGCGAGCAGTTGGTCCGTCATGCGTGCCGCGCTCTCACCGGCCTGCTGAATCTGGTTCATCAGCTCCTTGCCGGAGCTCCCCACCGTGGGATCGGTCTGCGCGAGGTGAGCGTTGGAGAGGATCACCGTCAGGAGGTTGTTGAAGTCGTGGGCGATTCCACCTGAGAGGCGACCGATGGTCTCCAGCTTGCGTGCCCGATCCAGCTCGGTCTGCAGTGCCGCTGCCCGGCGTTCATTCTCGACCCGTTCGGTGATGTCTCGCAGGTTGACCAGCCACTGGTGCTCCATGGACGCCGGGTTCTCGCGGACGGACAACGACAAGGTCCTGCCGGTCGGGAGCAGGACCTCCTCGGTCGCCAGGAGGTCAGACTGGGGGGCCCCCGCCGACAGGATGCCGAGCTCCCACACGGTGCGGTCCTCGACCCGCGTGGCGAAGAACTCCTCGGAGCGCGGATTCGAGCCGATGACTCGCCCGTTGCCGCCGATGACGAGGAGCCCGTCGGGGGCGTTCTCCAGCCAGTCTGCCAGCTGGTGGCGGGCCCGAGTCAGGTCTTGGAGTGCGCTATGGGTACCGCGGGTGACCAAGGCGGTCAGCACGCCGGCCACCAGGAACTGGGCACCAAGTACATCCACGGGGGGCCTGGCTCCATGGGGGCTTCGTAGGCGCCGTTGGCTGCCAGCCAGGTCACGAGGACGACCGCCAGCGCCGAACCACCGGCAGCGACCACAGCCGTCCATGGGCGGAGAAGCAGGCCCGCGAGGATGATGGTGACGAAGAAGATCCCGGTATGCCCGGATTCGGCGCCCTCGAGGAAGAGGAATCCCACAGCGACGACCCAGTTCTGGGCGACGAACAAACGAAGGGCAGCCCTTAGGCGCTGCGTGCGCGCGAGCCAAGCGACAGCCGCGGCGCTCGCTCCATAGGCCCCGGCGGCGCCGTAGACGTACATCGGCTCGGGCCGCAGCGAGAGGGTGAGCACGCAGAACCCGGCGACGGCGACCACGGCGGCTCCGGACGCCACCGTCAGCAAGTTGGCCAGCGCCTGGTCGCCGTCGTGCCGGCGTTTCGCTTCGTCCACTGCAGCTCTCCGTCGTGGGTCGTCGGCATTCAACCACGTGAAGCCGGCGCGAACAGGGCTACGTTACTTGTCGCGCTTGCCGGATCCGAACAGGCGGACGCGGACGCCGTCTTCCCGAAGGATCTCGTGCAGAGCGTCTCGGTCGAGGCCGTCGAGGCGCTCGAGAATGGCTTCGGCGTCTTCCCCAGCGGCGGTGAGGTGCCGGATGAGCTCCCGGGCCTCTTCGAGGGTGAGCTGGGCTGCTTCGACCGTGGCCGGCAGGGGCTCCGACGCGGCGTCGAGACGCTCGACGAGGCGGTCGGCGTCGGCCAGGATGGGCTTGAGCTCGCTGCCCCTGGCGGTGAGCACCGAGAGGCTGCGCCGGGCGTCGGCGAGGGTGGCCTTCATGTCGCCGGTGAGGACGGGCAGCTCCTCGGAGGCCGCTCGGGTGTTGGCGAGGGTGGCCTCGGCGTCGACGATCATGCGACGCAGGAGCTCCGGGTCGGCTTCCAGCTCGGCGGCCAGGGCCTCGGTGGCCCGACGCAGGAGCTCGGGATCGATGGCCTCGACGAGAGGCGTGAGGACGGCGAAGAGCTCGTCGACCTCGTATTGCTCGCCGGCCAGTGGAAGTTCGGCGCCTTCGGGAAGGGGCTCGCCCTCGCCGAGCTGGAGGGCGAGGTACTTCTCCCCGAGCAGGGACCGGGCCCGAACCGTGGCGGTGGCGCTGTCGCGGACCACCACGTCGTCGTCGACCGTGAAGGACACCACGGCGCGGCCCTTCTCGAGGGACAGGCTGGAGATGGTGCCGACGTCGACCCCTCGCACGCTGACCCGGGCGCCGTTCGACAGGCCCGCCGCGTCGTCGAGGGGCACCAGGTAGCCGGTGGTCCCACCCCAGCTACCCATGCCCCCGAGGGTGACGGCCAGGCCCGCGGTGACGGCGGCCGCCACGATCATCAAGCACCCGACGCCGACTTGCTGCTTGGTGCTCACTCGGCCTCGGCCTCGTCGTCGGCGGGCGCTTCGGCGGGGTCGACCGCGGCGGCGGCCTCGGCGGCCTTCACGGCGTGGGCCAGCGGCTTGAGGTGAAGGGAGATCTCCAGCGAGTGGCTGGTGGCCAGGTCGAGGAGGTCATCCTTGAGCTTGAGCTCCGACAGGTAGTTGCGCACCTCCCGGGCCGCGACCCGGACGGCTTCGTTCTTCGCCTTGTCGGAGGTGGCCACGACGGTCCACAGGAGGTCCTTGGTGTCCTCGGCGAGCTCCTTTCGGTCCATCAGACGACGGGCGAAGCGCATGACGCGGTTGCTGCGTCCTTCGGCTTCGTCGGTCGACTCCCGGGGGAGGTCGTCGTCGGGCTCGATGGGCTCGTCGGTGGACATGAAATGGCTCCGTCGCGACCTCTAACCCTGTGGGCACTGGGGCGACGATGCGGAGGCCGCGGCGACTCGGCTCGCGGACCCCGGTTAGGTCGGGGCGATGCTCCAGCGCCTCTCCACCCTCGGTCGCTTCGGCGCCTTCTCCGGCCAGGTGCTGTGGCGGTCGGTGACGCCCTACTGGGAATTGGACTCCACGGCGACCCACTTGTGGGCGCTGTGGTGGCGCTGCTTGCTCCCGGTCCTGGCCACGACCACGCCCCTCGGCATGGTGATGGCTCTCCAGGGGCTGCAGATTTTCGACCTGTACGGGGCTCAGCGGCTCCTCTCCCCCCTGGTCAGCGTCGCCACCTTCCGGGAGCTGTCGCCGGTGCTGGCGTCGGTCTTGGTCGCGGCACAGGGCGGCAGCAGCTTCGCCGCCGAGCTCGGGGCGATGAAGATCAGCGAGGAGCTGGATGCCACCGAGGTGATGGCCATCGATCCGCTCCGCGTGCACGTGGTTCCCCGGTTCCTGGCGGTGCTCATCGCGTGTCCGATGCTGAACCTGGCGGGCTCCCTCGGCGGCATCTTCGGCGGCTTCGTGTCGGCCGTGGTCCTCAAGGGAGAGACCGCGGGCATCTACTGGGCCAACCTGTGGCTGATGACCCGCACGTCCGACCTGTTCGGAGGTTTCGTGAAGACCTTCGTGTTCGGGGCCATCATCGGGCTCGTCGCTTGCTGGTTTGGCACCCAGGCGAAGGGGGGCGCGCCGGGGGTGGGGCGCGCCGTGAACGACACGGTGGTCTACGCCTGCACCACCTTCATCGTGGTGAACTACTTCCTCACCTCGGCGCTGTTCGGGGCGATCGGATGAGCGGTGTCATCTCCCTGCTGAGCCAGCTCGGGGCCTTCGGGAACTTCGTGGCCTCCTTCGTGCGGGCGAGCCTGACCCATCCGCCCCCGGTGGAGCGGACCTTCGAGGAGGCCTACCGCATTGGGGTGCAGTCCCTGCCCATCCTGCTGATCGTCAGCGTGTTCGTCGGCACCAACCTGGCGGTTCAGGGCCACAATGCCTTCGAGCAGCTCGGCGGCCAGAGCATGGTGGGCACCTTCGTGGCGCTGGCTGGGATCCGAGAGATGGCCCCCATCATGGTGGCGAGCATGGTCGCCGCCAAGGCGGGCACCGAGATGGCGAGCCAGATCGCGGTCATGCGGATCCAGGAGCAGATCGACGCCCTCGAGGTGATGGCCATCAACCCGCTGTGGTTCCTGGTCACGCCGCGTCTGCTGGGCATCCTCCTGGTCCTGCCGGGCCTGACGATGATCAGCGTGGCGTCGCTGCTGTTCGCGGCCTGGGTGGTGGCGATGGCGCAGCTGGGCCTCAACGGCACCGAGTTCCTTGTGCAGTGCGCCGAGATCACTCGAGGCGTCGACCTGCTCTTCGGCGCTGTGAAGGCCTTCGTCTTCGCCATCATCATCTGCTTGGTGAGCTGCTTCTTCGGCTACACGAGCCCGAAGGGCCCCGCTGGCGTAGGAAAGGCCACCAACTCGGCAGTGGTGGTGTCCGCGGTGGTCTGTGCCATCCTCAACTACCTGATGTCCGAGATGCTGTACGGCTAAGGGAGACGCTCGTGGGGCTGGTCATCGAGGACCCGGTCATTCGCATCGAGGGGCTGTCGAAGAGCTTCGGCTCCTTGGTGGTGTTTCGTGACGTGAACATGGACATCGCGCGGGGCAAGACCACGACCATCTTGGGCCCGAGCGGCACCGGCAAGTCGGTCTTGATCAAGCACATCGTGGGGCTCCTCGCACCCGACGAGGGGGCGGTGTGGGTCGGCGACGTGAACATGGCCACGGCCAAGGAGCGCGTGAAGCTGAAGGTGCGGGCCCAGTTCGGCATGCTCTTCCAGCATGGGGCGCTCTTCGACAGCCTCACGGCGGGGGAGAACGTCGAGTTCCCCATGAAGTACCACCGCAAGTGGTCGGCCGCGAAGCGGCGCGAGGTCGCCATGGAGAAACTCGAGCTCGTGGAGCTGGAGAAGTTCTACGACACGCCGACCGCCTCGCTCTCCGGGGGGCAGCGCAAGCGGGTGGGCCTGGCCCGGGCCATCGCGCTGGAGCCGGAGGTGGTGCTGTTCGACGAGCCCAACAGCGGCCTCGACCCCCTGACGAGCGCCACGATCGACGACCTCATCCGGCGCATGCAGCATCAGCTGGGCATCACCTTCATCATCATCAGCCACGACATCGTGCAGGCGATGCACATCAGCGACTACATCGGCATGCTCTTCGACGGGCAGCTGCTGGAGTACGCCACGGTGGACGACTTCCTCCACACCCGGCACAAGAAGGTCCGCGAGTTCCTGCATCGGAACGTGACCCTGCCCGAGATGGACGAAGCCGACCTCATCGACCCCTGAGGGTCACGGCTCACGTTCGCGCACGGCCTGGCGCAGGCGCTGGGCAGCGCGTTCGGGGCCCTGGATCGCGTCGAGCGGCCTCCGGCGGGCGGCCACGTGGTCGTGCAGCCAATGCAGCGGTGCATGGTCTCCTCGAAGGGTGATGCGGTCCTCCGGGCCGGTGAGCTCGAGGACGGCGCCGAAGGTGTCGTGGGACAGGACCGGCACGACGTCGTGGTTCAAGTAGAAGGAGCGGCCGTCGGCCCGAAGCACGGTGCCGTGCAGCTCGACGGCCTGGGTGCGGCGGTGCCGCGCCAGGAGCTGCCACAGGCCGAGGCCCACCGTCGTGGGTAGCCACTGGAGGAGCAACGCCAGGCCACCGTACAGAACCACCATGAGTGCGCCGCACATCACGTTGCTGCCCACATCGTGAAACAGGGCGGTGGCGGCTCCTCCGTTCTTGAGCGCGCCGTAGGCAGGCGTGAGGAGGAAGACCGTGAGGACCAAGGCGCTGGTGATGGCTGCGAAGTTCACGTTGGCCGACCACAGATGCTGATGGTGGCGCATGCTGGGCTGCACGATGCGGAGGGTGTGGCCATCCATCTCGGGAGGGGTGGAGGGGTGGGAGCGGATGGCCTCGGCTTGGGCTGTGCTCCGCAGCCAGCGTCGACGACCCGGCTGGGAGGCGAACTCGAACCAGTGGCCGCCAGGCACGGAGCCGCTGCGGAGGCAGGGTTCGTCGGGGATGGCGAGCTGGGCCCCCCGAATGGCCCAGAGGTAGCCAACGACAGGGACCAGCAGGGGACCGATCCACACCCCGGGGACCTTCGGGGGCTCCAGGAAGACCATGGTCCAGCCGACGACGACGTACATGATCAGCAGCTGCAGGTAAGTGCTCAGGCGCTCGCGGGAGAGGCTAGTCGTGGACGGGGGGGAACGCATGTACGGGCCCTTATCGGCGGCGCGGAGGGGGGCCCCCCGAGGGAGCTGGGTCAGCCGAAGAGCGCTTGCTGCTGCCTGGGCTCGGAATCCACCGCGCTCGCCGTGCGACGCCGTGGCCGCGTCCGGGGGACCTGGGTTGGCTCCCGCAGCGGCAGGGGCGCGCTCACCTTCAGGGGCCCGACGGCCTGTCGCTGCTGGGCGACGTGCACGGTGCACCGCGTCAGGCCGCTCTCGTGGAGCGCTTGCTCGGCGGCCTTCTGAGCGACGTCGGGCTCGTTGTTGTCGTCGGAGAGGTGGGCGAGGACGAGGTGGCGCAGCTTGGCGCTGGCTCCCTGCCGGAGGAGGGCCGCGGCTTGGTCGTTGGACAGGTGGCCGTGGTGACCCCGGACCCGCTGCTTGAGGCGCCACGGGTAGGGACCGTCCATCAGCATCTCGAGGTCGTGGTTGAACTCGAGGACGCAGACGTCCATCTGGCTCACCATGCGCTCGACGAGCCGGGTGGTGCGGCCGAGGTCGGTGATGACCCCGCAGCGCAGATCCCCGAGCTGGACGGCGTAGGCGACCGGGTCCCGGGTGTCGTGGGGCACGGTGAAGGGCTCGATGGTGAACGCCCCGACCTCGAAGGGCACCCCCGAGGTGACCCGCACCCGTGTCGTGGGCCGCACGCGCTTCGGGAGCCCGATGTCGGTGCCGGCGGTGCAGTGGAACGGGACGCGCTCCCCCTGCCGCTTGAAGAGCCGGTCGTCGAGCACCCGAGACGCGCCGACGTGGTCGCTGTGCTCGTGGGTGAGCAGGACCGCATCGATGCGGGCGTCGCCGAGGCCCAGTTGCTCCATCCGCATCATGATCTGCTTGGTCGACAGACCGCAGTCGACCAGCACCCCGCGGCGCTCGTCGCCGATGTAGGTGCAGTTGCCCTTGCTGCCGGAGGCGAGCGTGGCGACGACGACGTCCTGATGGAAGAGCACGTGGGGCCTGGCGGGGGATGGGGAGGGCAGGGGGGAGGGACGCTGCCAGTCTAACGTAGCGATCGCTCGACGGTGGGCTGATGGGCGGCCTCGGCGGCCTGGCGGAGATGCTCGCGCTCCGCCTGCAGGACAGGGGCCTCCGTCGGGGGGGGCGAGCCACATGGGCGGCGAGCCATGGCAGGGTTCGGTGCTCCCCACGCACGCGGAGGGGGCCGTCGCGTGCTGCCTAGCGCTGGTCGAAAGCAGCCCGCGCCCACCAACTCTCCCGGCGCTCCAGGTCGGCCAGGTAGCGGGCGTTGCGGGAGCTGGGGCGCACGTCGTAGGCCTCGAGGGCGAAAAGGAGGGCTGCGCCCAGGTCGCCCCGCTGCTCGGCCCACACGGCTCGGGTGAACAGGCCGCGGTGGCTCTCCTCGGGGGCGTTGGGCCACACCCGCCGAGCCACCGACGTGGCGTGGGGCGAGAGCTGCTCGGAGAGGTCTTCCGCCGCGTCGCGGATGGCGAGGCTGCGGGCGGAGCGGCCGATGGTGCCGAGGCCTCCGCTGCCGTCGCTGTTGCGTGCGCTCTGGTGGCGACCCACGCCGATGAGGTGGGCGCGGACGTCGCCGTGGTCCGACACGACGATGAGGCCGTGGGCACGGGCGGTGGCTTGGGTACGCTTCTCGATCGCCTTGGGGGCGTCGGCGCTCACCTTCTGTTCGACGTCGAACTGGAGGTCGTCGCCGCACAGGGCGACCTCCACCCGCAGACCTGCACGGGGATCGACAGCGACGCCGGCCTCCCACAGGTTCTCCACGAGGGCATCGGCCAGCGGCTGACAGGCCCGATCGCGGGCCACCACGGAGACGGCGTCGTCGGGAAGGGCCACGGCGGGGTTGGCGGCGACCTGCACGTCGACCTTGGGTCCGCAGGCGACCGAGAGGGAGACGAGGATCGGCAGGATGGCGCGCATGTTCATCATTGTAGCCCAAGCCTCGGGAGGCCAGCGGAGTTGACCCCGGTGTACCCTTCGGCCCGATCGGCCTCGGACTGGAGAACGAACATGCCGCGCACGGTAGGAATCTGTACTGGGGGAGGGGACGCCCCTGGGTTGAACGCGGTGATCCGCGCCTTCGTCAAGCACGGCGTTCGGGACCACGGGCTCCGGATCGTGGGGATCGAGGACAGCTTCAACGGCTTGTTCGCCTCGCCGCCGCTGGTTCGGGAGATGGACCTGCGCTCCTGCCAGGGGTTGCTGCACCGGGGGGGCACGGTGTTGGGTACCACCAACCGAGGCGACCCTTTCGCCTTTCCGATGCCCGACGGCACGCGGCCGGACCGCTCGGCAGAGCTGGCGACGGCCGCGAAGGACCTTGGCCTCGAGGGCATCGTGGTCATTGGCGGCGACGGCACGCAGCGCATCGGCCTGCGCCTCATGGAGACCCACGGCCTGAAGGTGGTGGGCGTTCCCAAGACCATCGACAACGATCTCGCCGCCACCGACATGACCTTCGGCTTCCAGACCGCGGTGCACATCGCCACTGAGGCCCTCGACCGGCTCCACACCACCGCCGAGAGCCACGACCGCGTCATGTTCCTCGAGGTCATGGGTCGCGACGCCGGTCACATTGCGCTGCACTCGGGCATCTCCGGCGGGGCCGACGTGATCTTGCTCCCAGAGATTCCCTACGACCCGCAGCTGGTCGCGGCCAAGGTGGCGGCCCGTCGCGCGCTGGGTCGGCCCTTCACCCTGGTGGTGGTCGCCGAGGGGGCCTTGCCGGTGGACTGCAAGGACCTCGATGCGTCGGAGCGGAAGCGTCGGCTGAAGCGAGGCGGCGGTGCAGCCGCGGTGGCCATGGCTCAGCTCGATGGGCTGGTGGAAGCCGAGATGCGTCACGTCATCTTGGGTCACGTCCAGCGGGGGGGAAGCCCGGTGGCCTCGGACCGCTTGCTGGCCACCCGCTTCGGGGTGGGGGCGGTGCAGCTCGTGGCGGACGACCGCTGGGGCGAGATGGTGGCGCTGCGCAACGGCGACATCATCGGGGTTCCCCTGACCGAGGCCTGCGCGACCATGCACTTCGTCGACCCGGAGGGCGCCCTGGTCGGCGCGGCCCGGGCCGTGGGGGTCGAGTTCGGCGTCCGCTGACCGCCCCGTCGGACCTCGTGTCGGATACAGCCGCTCGGCGGAGGTCGATGTGGACGCGGAACAGGCGGTGGCCCAGCTCTTGGAGTCGTTGGGGTTCGAGGGAGACCCCGAGATGGCGGAGGCCCCCCGCCGTGTCGCCCAGTGGATGGCGAGCTTCGTGCCGAAGGAGCCCCTGGCCCCGATGTCGGTGTGCGCCACCCAGAGCACTTCCCCCGTCTTGATGCAAGACATCCCGTTCCACAGCCTGTGCGCCCATCACCTGGTGCCGTTTTTCGGGAGCGCGTCGCTGGTCTACGTGCCCAGCGGTCGCTTGGCGGGGCTCGGCAGCCTGTCGCGAACGGTGCAGCACTTCGCTCGGCGGCCCCAGGTGCAGGAGCGTCTCGGGGAGCAGATCGCCGATCATCTCATGGAGGCCCTGCAGCCTCGCGGACTCGTGGTGGGGCTCACGGCCCGCCAGCTCTGCGTCGAGCTCACCCAAGGCATCCAGCCCGAGGTGAAGACCTGGGCGATCCGGGGAGAGGTCCCCGAACGGCTGATGCCTCGCGCATAGGACGCAATGTGGGGTAAAGGGGCCGGGTCCGTCGTTTGCCCGACGGCGCTGGAGGCACCGTGAAGCTGTACGTCGAGAGCGATCTCCCCGTGGACCCCGCCACCGCCTGGAAGGTCTTCGAGTCCGATGCCTTCGACGAGCGGCTGCGCCAGCAGACCAACATGAAGGTCGAGCGCATCTCCCTGACCCAGGAAAGCGAGCACGTCGTGGTGCGTCGCCTCCGGTACACCTCGGGCTCTGAGCTGCCGAAGCTGGTGGCCAAAGCCCTGGGCGGCAAGCACCTCACCTACACCCAGACCAACCGGATGGACTACAGCACCAACCGCCTGGAGTGGACGGTGGAGCTGCCCGTCATGGCCGATCGCGTCACCGTGAAGGGCACCACCAGCATGAAGGCCACCGCCACCGGGAGCCATCGCATCGTCGACGGCGAGATCACCGTCAAGATGCGGCTGATCGGCGGACAGATCGAGAAGGTCGTCGTGGGCGAGTTCCAGAAGTCCATGGGCCAGGCCGTCGAGATCGCCCGCGAGCTCATCGCCGAGCAGAAGCTCAGCTAGACGCCCCGGTCAGGGGTTGCCCGCCACCCGCTCGTCGTCGAGGGTGGCGAAGCCCCGGAACAGCTCCCCAGACAGGTAGCTGGCTCGCTTGGGGTCGTTGTTGCGCTTCGCTCGCAGCCAGTCGTTGAGCTCTTGGCCGTCGTCGGCGTGGCGGGCACTCGGATCGGTCAGGTTCATCACCATCGTGGTGCGGCCCTTCGACGTGCCGCCATGGGCGACAGTGATGGTTCCTTGTCGGTCGACCTCCACCACGATGCCGATGTGGGTGAGGTCGTCGTCCCAGCGGCCGTTGCGGTTGCGGTCGTAGGTGTTGTCGAAGAACACCAGGTCGCCGACGGTGGGCCGTTTGCGGCTGTGGGTGATTCCGCGATCCCGGGCGTCGTCCCAGAAGCTGGCGGTGCTGCCGCTCATCGGCACCCCGGCGCGATCGAGGGCGGCCATGACGAAGCCGCTGCAGTCGTCGCGGAAGCCCCGGGGGCGGTGGTCGACCCAGTGCAGGGCGGCGTCCGCAATGCGGTCGCCGAGGTCAGTGTGGCGTCGTCGTGGCGTGGGGGGCTCGTCGTCGGCCTCGGGTGCCTCGGACAGCTCGAACGCCTCGTGGGGGCGCAGGATGGCGACCGGGGGCGGGTCCTTGCCGACTGCGCCGAGCGGGCCGGGCACACGAGGGCCGTGGGCCGCGCAGCCTGTCGCGAGGACCGCGGCGATCAGACAGCGAACGGACGGACCGAGCCGGGAACGGGAGGCAAAGCTGGGCATGATGGCGGGGGGAAGGGGGAGGGGCCGGTCGGGGAGACCGTGGAGGGGGGGCTCGTCGGCGCCGGGGGCGACGAGGAGGGGACTGCGGGGAGCGGTGCCGTTAGTATGACGCGGCCTGCTCGTTGGCTCAAGGCTGGAGTGCACGACGTCATGTACGACTTCTTTCCGCCGATCTTCGAACAGCTCACCCCGAGAGACCGTGAAGTGGCCTTTCAGCGGCTGCAGCCCATTGCTGTGGCCGCCGGCACGCGCCTCATCGAGGAGGGCGACACGGACCCCTCTCTGGTCATCGTCATGCGGGGCGAGCTCGACATCGTCACGGGGGACACCAAGCTCGGCAAGGCCGGGGCGGGCGACATCGTGGGGGAGATGGCTCTGTTCATGCAGAGCATGCGCTCCGCCTCGGTGGTGGCCAGGGCCGACTGCCAGCTGATGCTGCTGGACCGGCCAAACTACGAGTGGTTGCGTCACGTCGAGCACCCCCTCGCTTTCAGCGTGGAACTGCACGCCTTGACCACGTTGGCGGATCGCCTGCGCCACACGGGCGATCGCATCGCGGCCCTCGCTGAGGGCACCGACATTGCCCACGTCGCCCCTCCCGCTGGCTTCTTCGACCGGGTGGCCTCCGCTCTGGGCAGCGGGGGGCTGATGTACCCGGGCAAGCTCGACGGTAAGGCGATCCTTGGCGCCATGGCGCTGTTCGCTGGGGTGGAGCCCTCGGTGCTCGAAGAGGTGTCGGGCCACTTCGTGCCGATGGGGGCTCGGCGCGGGCACTTCTTGTGCACCGAAGGGGAGACGGGCAACGACATGTACGTGCTGGCCAGCGGTTCGGTCGACGTGTTGGTGGCCACCCACGGCGACAAGGCCGAGCACGTCGCAGAGCTCGGTCCGGGCGCGGCCCTCGGCATGTGCTCGCTGATGCAGGACCACCATCCGCGCATGGCGTCGGTCGTGGTCAAGGAGAAGGTCACGGGCCTCACGATGGATCGCATCACGTGGGCGGAGCAATCGAACCGCTACGACAAGGTCGGTTCGGCCTTGCGGGTGGCGATGATCCGGGCGCTCGGTAAGCAGCTGGCCTTCGCCAATGGCGAGCTGGCGCTCCACGACATGCAGGCGAAGAGCCGCAGCGCCCTGATGCGCGCCGGGGCCGGAATGGAGGCCTACGGTGGCGCCCTCGGCCACGAGGACGAAGTGCCTTCCTATCTGCAAGGGATGGAATAGCGGCGTGAACATCCTCGGCCTCGCAGACGGAACCGACGCGGGTGCGGCCCTGATCGTCGACGACCACGTGGTCGCGACGGTGGAGCAAGAGCGCCTCGACCGCCGCCCTCATTCCCGAGGCGTGCCGTGGGCCGCTGCGGACGAGGCCTTGAAGGTGGCGGGGCTCTCCCGCCGCGACGTCGACATGGTGGCCATCGCCGGTCGCTTCTCGCCGCTCTTCTTCCTGCGCCGGCATCCGACCTGGCGTCGCCTGGCCCAGGATGCCTTCTCGCCCCTCCTCGACGTGTCGGTCTTCTACCAGGCCCTGCTGCGCCAGACGGGCTTCGGGGCCCTCGAGGCGGACCGAACGGCAGAGTGGTTCCACCACCAGCTTCGGGAGCGGGGCTTCGGCATGCGTCGCACCCTGCTTGTCGACGTGCACCGGTGCCTGGCGGAGGCCGCCCATCGCTGCCAGCCGCGGGAGCCTGTGCTGGTGCTGACCCTTCACCCCAACGGCGACGGGGTGGCCTTGGCCACCTACCGAGGGAGCGTGGGGCAGCTCGACAAGCTGTGGTCCCAGAAGGGCTTCGCGTCGTTGCACGTGCATCTCAAGCGTTGCCTCGCTGCGATGGACCTCCCACGGGGCGACGAGGCGCTCGCCTGGAGCTTGGCCACCCGTGCCGAGCCCGACCCCGCCTTGGTGGCCCACCTCGATGGCCTTCTTCAGGCCGATGGCCCGCGGCTGTCCCGCAAGCGGTACCCCTTCCCGGAGCGCCGAGAGGCCTACGAGCCGCTGGCTCGGGCCAACGTGGAGGTGGCCGCGGCGAGTCTGCTCGAGAACCTCTCCCGGGTCGTGTGTGCCCTCGTTCGGCACCACATCGGCCAGTCGGGCCTGCGTCGCGTGGCGCTGGGCGGCGGGGTCTTCGAGAACCCGTGGCTCGTGGCTCGGGTCGCCGAGCTGCCCGAGGTCGACGAGGTGTGGACGCCCCCGCTCCAAGGATGGGCGTCTTTGGCCCTGGGCGCGGCCGCGTCGGTGGGGGGCATGGCCCCTGGGCTGCTTCAGGGCCCTGGGCTCGGTGCCTCTGCCGACCCCGAGCGCTGCCGAAAGCTCGTCTCGGGCCGTCCCCACGAGTCCCTGTCCCTCGAGGCGGTGGCCGACGTGATCGCAGCGGGCGGCGCGGTGGGGCGCTGCGAGGGCCGTGGCGGCTTCGGTCGTCATGGAGGCGGCACCCGCTCGGTCCTGCTGGCCCCCACCCGCGATGGCATCGCTCGAGCCCTCGAGGGCCTCGAGCGGCACCCCGGGGAGCTGCCGGTGCTGGCTCGACGGCCGACGTTGCGCATGAGCAAGGTGACCGGCCCGCTTCGTCACGGTGCCGTGGCCGCGGAGGGGCCGCTGGGCAAGCTGGCGACCCAAGAGGTCCATGAAGGGGACGACCCACAGCTGGCCGCGCTGCTCACGCGGTTGGAGGAGCGGGGCATGGCCCCGGAGCTGGCGGTGCTGCCGCTCGGTATGGGCTCCGAGCCTGCCGTGGCCACCCCGGAAGATGCCCTGTCGGTGTTCAATCGCTCGAAGTTGGAGGCGCTGTGGCTGGGGCCGAGCCTGGTCAGACGCTAGACCTCGAGCCCAAGGGCCCAGTGCTGCGGGAGATCATCCTGCTGTACCTGGTGACCCTGGTGCTCATCCGGGTGGCGGTGGATCTGAACCGCCTCGCCGGCGTGCCGGAGCTGATCTTGGCGGCGGTGCCCATCTTGTTCATGTACGCGCCGGTGTGGCTGTGCCAGTGGCGAGGGGTCGACAGTTGGGCCTACCCGCTCGCGGTCCCGAACTACACCGACTGGCGCGGCTGGCTGCTGCCGGCCCGGTGGGGGCTCGGCCTCGCAGTGGCCATTGGGATCCCTTTCGTGTTCGGCTACCACTTCTGGCAGACCGAGGGGGTGCCGATGGTGCAGGAAGCCCTCGGCGTGAGGCTGTACAGCAAGCCTCCCGAGTTGTTGTGGATCTGGCCTTCGACCCTCGGCTTCCTGAAGCTGGTCGGGTACCACCTGTTCTTCGTCGCCATCCCGGAAGAGTTCTTCTACCGGGGCTACATGCAGACCCGCCTCGACGAGGCCTTCGGCCGCCCGTGGAAGGTGCTCGGCACGTACATCGGTCCGGCGCTGCCGATCACCTGCCTGCTGTTCGCGTTCGGTCACTCCCTCGTGGTCGTGCAGTGGTGGCATGTGTTCATCATCGTGCCGAGCCTCGCGTTTGGCTGGCTTCGCTACCGGACGGGGGGCGTGCTCGCCGGCGCCTGGTTCCACGCCTCGTGCAACATCGGCGTGGCCTTGCTCGACACCCTGTACGGGATCGTGCCCCCGACGTGACCGTTCGCCCTGTGGCGAAGGGGGCGTGTGGGGTAGAAAAGTCCTCGTCAGCAACGGAAGCCTGAACCGAAATCGGGAACGCGCCGATATAGTGGGCGAGCAGCAACCGACCACCTGGAGATACCGTTGTCGGAGTGTCCTTTCTGCGGGGCGAGTGTCCCTGACGATCTGGTGACGTACGGGGGGCCTTGCCCCAAGTGTTTCGCAGAGATCCCTGGCGAGGAGGCCCCCACCGATCCCGGTGCGGAGGCGCGAGCCGTCCAGGAGCGCAGGGACCGTCGCGGTGCGACCCTTCGGGCCTTCGTGGGCCTCGCTGCTATGGCAGCGGTGGTCGGCTGCACGGGCATCGGTGCCCTCGCGGTCGTGCTGTGGCCCGAGCCGGAGGTCGCCGTGCTCGACTTCGACTCGATGGACTACGACTACCCAGAGTTCGACCTCAAGGGCTACCCAGAAGGGGAGGCAGGCTCGAACGACGGCGTGGCCGCGGCCGACGACGCCGGCAAGACCGGTCAGGGAGGCTCCCAGCCGAGCGCCCGACCCCGCAGCGAGCCCAACGTCGGCAAATACCAGGGCGGGGGCTACACCGGAGGCGATGGGGGCGACGCCGGCAGCGCCGCGGACGGCCTCCGGACCGATGGTGTCGCCAAGGTCGACGATGGTCCGCGGACCACCCGCGGCGGCACCGAGGCCGCAGCAGGCCCCGCCGAGGTGGATGGCCTGGATGGACCCAAGACGCAGACCGGCGGCTTGGGACTGGACCTCGGCCCTGACGTGCGCCGCCGCAGTGAAGTGCTGACCGACGCCGATGCCATCCGGAAGATGATCGGCGACCTCATGAAGCAGAACATCCCGCGCCTGAAGCAGTGCTACGAGCGGGAGCTCAAGCGAGACCCCGAACTCGCGGGCCGCTGGCTCATCAAGTACACGGTCAACAAGGAAGGCAAGGCCGTCAACGCGTCGGCGTCCGGTCGCGACCGCTCGAATGCCGAGCTCGAGACCTGCATGGCCAACGTCATCGAGAGCCGTTGGGCCTTCGATCGCATCGTTCGCGACCAGCCGGTCCAGAAGACCCTCACGTTCCGTCCGGGCTGAACCCAGCCCACGACAACGTCAGTCGGACTGTCCCCAGCCCAATCCCCGTGCGTGGGGGTCGGGATGGGCAATGGGACGCGCCAGCACAGGGTCGTCGCCGCGCACCGCGCTCGCGAGGGCGGTGAGGAAGCGATCGATCGTCAGCAGCTTGCCGTCCACCGGCAGGCCCGTCGGCAGCTCCGGAGGCAGGGCCACGAGGAGCTGCTTGGTGGTGGAGATGAGCGCTGCGCGGTCGACCTCCATCGGGGTGGGGGCGCTGGTCCCGCTGGGGACGGAGCTCACGGGGCCCGACAGCGCACCCAGGCGCACGGTGCCGTCCACCGCGCCCTCGGCGAGCAGGGTGGAGAAGCCGAGCAGAGCCTCGGTAGGGGTCAGCTCGCCAGGAAGCTCCCGGGGCAGCAGGTCGAGGCCGCCGATGGCATGGGCCGCAGCGAGCAGGTCCTCTTCGGTGACCAGGCGCCCGGGCATGACGCGGTTCCGGTCGACCTTGGCGGGGGACTTCCGAAAGTTCACCAGCGCCCGCGCGCGCACTTGGCTGGCGGTGGACACGTTCACGCCAGCGGGCAGGACCACCTCCTTCAGCCAGCGGGTCAGGACCTCGGCGTCGCCGTCCTTGCCCGACGGGTGGAGCGCCAGTCGGACGGTCGGTGTGGTCTTCGCGTCGACCCCCGATGTGAGCAGGGCGCGGGCCGTACGGTCCGCGATGGCGGGGGTGAAGCCCGCGACGGCCGGGTCGGCCCCACATGGACCCTTGGCGAAGGCCCCCGGTGGGAGCACGACGTTGATGCGGGGCTGGCCCTCGAGGTGGCCGGCGAGCCTGGGTTGCGCGGTGCTGGCAGCTTCGGTGTCGATGAGGGTCCGAAAGCCCACCTTGCCCAGGATGGCCTCGGGACCTCTCGAGCCCAGGGGGGCGATCACGACTTTCATGGGGGCTGCGGACTCGTACGTCTTGACGATGCGCCGCATGGGCCCGGGGCGGATGAGGGCGTCTCGTGGGACCTGGGAGCGCGCCATCACCAAGGCGGCCTCGTGGGGGGTGTCCGCCAGGCTGTCGACCAGATCGAGCAAGGCCGGTACCGGTACCTCACGGTAGGGCACGACGACGACGCCGCCGACGCCGGAGGTGCTGAGGGCGTCCAGCACCGTGCGGGCCCACGGCACGTCGGCCTCGCTCTGCACCCACACCTCCACCACGAGGTGAACGCCCTCGGCGACGAGGCGGACTTCTTCGAATCGAGCGTCCACATCCGCCGGCAACGAGCACATGGAGCCGGCGTGGGCCGACAGGGGTGCCAGAAGGGCCAGGGCCATCACAAAGCGGGGGAACATCACACAACCTCTCGTCGCATCACCAGAGCATCGACACCGTCGCGGTAGTAAGCCTTCCGCCGGCCCGCATCGCACCAGCCCTCGCTTCGGTACAGGGCCTGCGCCGGCGTGTTGTCGGCCCGAACCTCGAGCCAGCCGGTGGTCACGCCTACCCCTCGCCATCGCGCGTGCAGGCCCAGTAGCAGGGCCCGGCCTATGCCGCGACGACGGGCATCCGGGTGCACGGCAATCGACAGGACCTCCCCCTCATCGGCCGCGGCGCTCGCGAGCACGTGGCCGAGCGCGGACCCGTCTTCGGCGACCAGGGAGAGACGAGCTGGGTCTCGAAGATGGCTGGCCACGTCCACCGTAGACCAGGGGCGGTGGGCCGCCACACGCTCGGTGGAGGCGATGGCTGCGGTGTCTGCTTCCGTCGCGGCTCGAATGCGCAGGGGGGAGGACCTCATAGGGGGTCGGAAATGGGCGCGTCTTCCAACGGAATGCGGCGGATGCGGTAGCGGGGCCGCAGGCTCGAGATCAGCGCCTCGGCGGAGGCGAACCATGCGGTGCGTTCGGCGGGGTCGTTGGTGAGATTGCGGGCGAGGAACCGCTCGACCACCATGCGGCGCCGCAGCTCTTCCTGCAGCGCGAGCTCGTCGAAGCCGTGCCGGGCCAGGAAGGTCTGCCAGGCATTGCGATCGACAAACGCTGCGCGCACGGTCTCGAGCCGCTCCTGCACCTCGGTGGCCCCTGGCTGGTACAGCCCGATGTCGCTGGCCGCGGCCCGGATGAGGGTGGCGTCGATCCGTTGCTCGGTGGGGTCGATGCTGCGAGACCAGAAGGGGAGGGGACCGGGGTCCAACGCCGCCAGCTCGCGGCCCAAGACGATCTCCGATGCGAGCACGAGGTCGCGGTCGACCGAGGCCACCACTCGATCCACGAGGGCCCGCTCCGGTGGGGCGGCGACGGCGTGGGACAGCAGGAGTGGGAGCAGCCAGAGCATGGGCGGAAGCTAACCGAACGACGAAGGAGACTCGCGCGGTGGACGAACCACGATGGGTGGTTACCCATTTCCCGTCCAGGAGGAGGCGTCCATGGCAGGTCCTAGCAAGCGCGATCGCGAGAAGCTGCGGTCCCGGGTGAAGACGGAGCTACGCAAGCTCGGTCGCAGCCAGAAGGACCTCGAGACGTCCCTCGGGCTCACCTCGGGCACCCTGACGCGGGTGTTCGGTGGGCGCCGCAAGCTCGATCAGGAGCTCGCCGAGGGACTGGCCACCGAGCTGAACAGCACCATCGGGGAGTTGTTCAAGGCCACGGCCTACCTCAAGGAGCTCGACACGTCGGGCGACGCTGCCAAGCCCGCGGCAGCGAAGCCGGCGCCCAAGGCTGCCGCGAAGCCGACGCCCAAGGCTGCCGCGAAGCCGGCGCCCAAGGCTGCCGCGAAGCCGGCGCCCAAGCCCGCCGCATCGAAGCCGGCGCCCAAGCCCGCCGCAGCGAAGCCGGCGCCCAAGCCTGCCGCGAAGCCCGCGGCAGCGAAGCCCGCCCCGGCACCGGCGCCCCGCGCGGCCGACCCGGTGCGGCCCAGTCCGCCGCCGCCGGAAGAGCCCCGTTTTCGCAAGCGCGACGTCCCACTCAAGGTGGCGCGTTTCGTCCTCGGTTTGGTGTTCGGTGACTGAGAGGCGCTTGTCGGCTGTGCTGGCCGTGGCCTCGCTGATGGGCTGCACGGGTGCGCCGACCGCCCCGCCTCCTCCGGCCGGGGCGTCCACGGTGGTGCTCCTGCACACCAGCCGTCTCGAGGGTGAGCTCGAGCCCTGCGGTTGACCGAAGAATCCTCTGGGCGGTCTGCCCAGGCGACACACGATCATCGAGGAACAACACCAAGGCGGTGGCGATCCCATCATCGTCGACGGTGGCCTGTCCCTTCAGCCGCGCTCAAAGGCCATCACTCCGGTGGACCGTGCGCAGCGATGGGCCAAGGCTCAGGTGCTGCTGGAGAGCCTGGCTGAGGCCGATGCCGTGGCGCTCGGGGCGTCCGACTGGTCTGCGGCGCCCTCATCGACCGCGCTCCGCGACGCCGTGGCGGCGCTGGAGGTGCCGGTGCTGGCGGCGAACCTGGTCTGTGCCGGCACCGCGCCCTTCCCGCCGTCGCGGGTGGTGGAGCGAGAGGGGCGCCGGATCGGCCTCGTGGGCGTGACCGAGGGCGATGTGGAGGGCTGCACGGTGCAGCCTCCCGGACCTGCGCTCCTGGCCGCCGTGGCCGCCCTCGAGGGTGTGGACGCGGTGGTGGCGCTCGTGCCGCTGGCGTCCGAGGCGTCGGTGTCTCAGGTCGTCGGGTCGGCGGGTGTCGATGTCGTGGTCGATGGCTCCGGTCGCTATGGAGCGTCGGGCCCGAAGGCGATGGGTGCAGGGTGGGCCATTGGCGCGGGCACGCGGGGCAAGCACCTCGGGCGCGCGGAGCTGGTGTTCGTGCCAGGTGGCGCGGGCTTCCAACCGGTGCTGGATCCAGCCCAGGCCCAGCTCCAAGTCGAGCGGCTGGAGAAGCGACTCGCGTCGGTCGAGCAGCGCATCGAGCAGGGCGAACCCGACGCACCGCGCACCAAGGCGCTCCAGACCCAGCGTCAGCGGGTGCAGGACGAGCTCGTGGAGGCACGCAAGGCCGCGGCCCCCCTGGCGGGAACCACACAACACCAGCTGCGGTTGTCCGAGGTGGCCCTGTCTCGCGACGTGGCGGACCATGCCGGCACGCTGGCTCGTGTCGAGGCCGTCTCGGTACGGATCGCTGGCGGCGTCGTGCAGAGCGCGGGGCCACGTGTGGTCGATGACGCGACGTCCCCATGGGCAGGGGCCGATGCCTGCACCAGCTGCCATGAAGGCCCGGCCACGCAGTGGGCCAGCACCCCCCACGCCAGGGGCTATGCCACCCTCGCGGCCAGTGGCGACGCGGCCGACGCGAGTTGCGTGCCTTGCCATGTGACGGGGTGGGCTGGCACCCAGAACGACTTCCGGCCCCATCCGTTCCCCATGGCGACCACGGGGCCGACGACCCCTGCGGATGTCGGGGGACTTCGAGATGTCCAGTGCGAGTCGTGCCACGGACCCTCGCGCGCCCACGTGGCGGCGCCCGACGATGCCTCGGCTCGCCCGCTCCGCACGCCACCCGAGGCCGTGTGCCAGCAGTGCCACGACAACCAGCGGGACGACCATGGCTTCGACCTGCAGACGTACCTGCCCAAGGTCGTGCATGGCGTCCCGTAGGGTTGGACGCGGCGGGGCCTACTTGATCTTGTAGGTGTGCTTCATCTGCTTGCCCTTGCGCAGGAACACGACCTCGAAGTCGGTCTTGTTCTTCAGCGCCAGGTAGGCAGCGAGGAGCTGGGCCTGGGTCTTCAGCTTGCGGCCATTGACCGACAGGATGATGTCCTTGTTGCGCATGCCTAGGTGGTAGGCGTCCTTCTTGCGCACCTTCCGCAGCATCCAGCCGTCGCCGTGGGACTCGACGCTCGCCAGGTCGTAAGGATCGTCTTCCCACCGGTCGGCGACCTTCTGACGCACCGTCCAGGCGTGGGGGTTGACCTGCTTGACGCCCCGCAACCCCTCGGGTTCTTCGGGGCCGGGCTCGGGCTTGGCTGCGTCGTCGTCGTCTTCTGGGTCTTCGGTGGGGGTGGCGCCAGCAGGGCCGGAGCCCTTGCCACCACCCGCGGGCCGGGCCGGGCGCTTGTGGGGGACCTTGGCGATTTTGTCCTGGAGGGAGGGGCGCTTCGCGGGCGACGCTGGCGCGCCGTCGCCGGCACCTTCCTGGGTGGCGACGGGCACGATCAGCTCTCCGCCGGTGTCGCCGAGCCCTGCACTGGTGTCGGCGAGACCGCTGCAGGCGAGCAGAGACACCACGATGGGCACCAGCCCGACGAGGGCCAGGCGCGGAAGGCTCGGCCGAGCCTCACTCTCGGTGCTTGCGCGCCGGGCGCGGGAAGGGGAGAGGGGCTCGTTTCCAGTTCCTAAGGACGGTGCGGACATGGGGTCATCCTATCGCGGGCGTTAGGCGGGCGCGGGGGGGCTCGTTGCGGGTTCTGGGAATCGAGAGCAGCTGCGACGAGACAGCAGCCGCCGTGGTCGGGCCGGAGGGCGTCGTCGAAGACGTCGTGTACAGCCAGTCCATTCATGCGGACTACGGTGGCGTGGTGCCCGAGCTCGCGGCACGGGCGCACGTGGAGAAGATCGTGGCCGTGGTGCGGCGGGCTCTGGACAGCCTCGACGGGCAGCCTCCCGATGCCGTCGCGGCGACTGCGGGGCCGGGCCTCATCGGTGCGGTCTTGGTGGGCCTGTCGTTTGGAAAGGCCCTCGCCGCGGGGTGGGACGTTCCCTTCGTTGGGGTCAACCACCTCGAAGGGCACCTGCTATCCCCGACACTGGAGCCCGACGGGCCGGCGTTTCCCTACCTGTGTCTGGTGGTCAGCGGCGGTCACACCACGCTGTACATGGCCCACGACGTCGGACGGTACGAGACCTTGGGGCAGACCGTGGATGATGCCGCGGGCGAGGCCTTCGACAAGGTCGGTCGCATGCTCGAGCTGGGCTACCCGGGGGGACCCGTCGTGGACCGGACCGCCGCGGGTGGCCGCGGGGATGCCGTCCCGTTTCCCAGGCCGGATCCCGGGGGCCTCGACTGGTCCTTCTCCGGCCTGAAGACGGCGGTGCGGCAGCACCTGCAGCGCCCGGATCGAGCATCCACGCCCGATGTGTGTGCGTCCTTCCAGGCTGCCGTCGTCGACTGCCTGGCGGACCGGGTGCTCCGGGCCGCGAAGCAGACGGGGGTGCGCCGGGTCGGCCTGGCGGGCGGGGTGGCCGCCAACGGGGCCCTGCGCGAGCGCTTCGCGGCCCTCGACCTCGACGTGACCGTGCCACCCCGGCACCGGTGCACCGACAACGGGGCGATGATCGCCCATGCTGGGCGGCTGCGGCTGCTCGCCGGGGAGCGCCATCCGCTCTCCCTCGGCGCGCGGCCCCGGTGGTCCCCCAGCGAACCAGCAGAGGTGCCGAGGTGAAGCCCACGAACGACCCACGGTCCCTCCTGCGGGATCTCGAGCAGCGGGCCCGTCGCCGCTTTGGTCAGCACTTCCTCAGGGACCAGGGAGTGGTGCGACGCATGGTCGCCGGTGCTCGGGTCTCCCCGGGGGATCGGGTCGTGGAGATCGGCCCAGGGCTCGGCATCCTCACCGAGGAGCTGTTGGCCGCGGGGGTGGAGCTCACCGCGGTGGAGCTGGACCGGGACCTTGCCGAATACGTTCGCTTGCGCTTCCCCGAGGTCCGCCTCATCGAGGGCGACGCCGCACGGCTCGACTGGACCGACGTGACGCCGGGGAGCGGCTGGAAGGTGGTGGCGAACCTTCCCTACAACGTCGGGACCACGGTGTTGATGCAGATGGTGCGTCAGCCGAAGACCTTTGCCTCGGTCACGGTCATGCTTCAGCTGGAGGTCGTGCAGCGGCTGATGGCCGAGCCCGGCTCCAAGGCGTTCGGGGCCCTGTCGGTTCAGGCCCAGGCGCGGGCCCGGCCTCGGTTCGTGCTCAAGCTCCCGCCGGGGGCCTTCCATCCCCAGCCGAAGGTCGACAGCGCGGTGATCCACTTCGACGTGTACCCGGTGCCCGCCACCGGCCGATGCCCCGCCGCCCACTTCGACAAGGTGGTTCGAGCGGGCTTCGCCCACCGGCGCAAGACCCTTCGCAACAGTCTGGCGGCGTCCTGGGGTCGGGAGCGAGCCGACGCGGCCATCTCGGCGGCCGGCGTCGACCCCGCGTGCCGTGGCGAACAGCTCAATCTCGCTGGCTACGTGCGCCTTGCCGAGGCCGATCACGACCACCTGCGCGACGGTGCCGCGGACGACGACACGGTGGCGAACGAGACGCCCGCCACCGAGGAGTGACGGCTCCGACAGTGCCCTGACGCGGTGTATCGGCTAGTCTCCACTCCATCCCGGGGAGCAATGGTGCGCATCACGTCTTGCGGCATGACCGACGTGGGCCTCAAGCGAGGCCACAACGAGGACAACTACTTGATCAACGAGGAGCTGAACCTCTTCGTGGTCGCCGATGGGATGGGGGGACACGTCGGCGGCGAGTATGCCTCGGCCATCGCGGTCAACACGGTCGAGGAGATCGTGACCAGCCTCGAAGTCGACGGCATCTCCGCGACCCCCGAGGCCGAGACCGAAGACCTGACCGATCCGGTCGAGGTCACGCGGCACCGCCTGTCCCACGCCATCCGACTGGCCGGACGTCGAATCTTCGAGAAGGCGCGGGAGCAGCCGGAGTACCACGGCATGGGCACCACCGCGGTGGTCGTGCAGGTCGACGGGTCCAACGCCTACGTCGCCCACGTCGGCGACTCTCGCGTCTACCTGATGCGCGATGGCAAGGTGGAGCAGGTCACCGAAGACCACTCCCTCATCGCCGAGAAAATCCGTCACGGGTTGATCACGGAAGAGGAAGCCAAGACCCACCGAATGCGCAACGTCATCACCCGGTCCCTCGGCTACCAGGAGGACGTCGAGGTCGACCTGCAGGTGCGCGCGGTGCGCCGCGGCGACACCTACCTGCTCTGCTCCGACGGCCTGTCGGGGCATGTGGCGGGCGACGAGATGGGCGAGATCGTGGCCCAGCACCCTCCTCAGGCTGCTGCGCGTGCCCTCATCGAGCTGGCCTGCGACCGTGGCGGCGACGACAACATCACCTGCGTCATCGCACGCGTCGACGACGTAGGCTGAGGGCGCGTGGGTTCCACGGGGGGGCCGCCCCGCGCCCGTGACCCACGTATGGATCGCGCCCGCACGGCGCGGTCGCCGCTCTCGGTGCTGGTGCTGCCAGACGCCGGGCAACCCACCCACGAGCTGTCCCTGGCGGCTCGGACGCCTCGACGGTGGGTGGTGGCAGTCGTCGGTCTGCTCCTGTTGTGCATGGCCCTCGTCACGGCGCTCGGCATCGCGTGGCCCCGGGCCCGCTCCTACGACGCGCTCGTGGCGGAGCACTTGGAGCTGCAGGAGCGGCTGCGGCGCATCGATGGCCAGATGTCGGAGATCGACCGGCTGCTGCTGCGCCTGAGGCTCTACGATGCCCAGCTCGAATCGCTCGGCGAGCCCCGTGGCGAGTCGGGGCCGTTGCCCGAGGAGACGTGGTCCAACGCCGCCCTGGAGCTGCCGAGCCTGGGCGACCACCACGACGGACAGACGGGCCTGCGTCCGGCGTCGGCATGGGCCGCGGGAGTGGAAGCGCGTGCCACCACGTTCCTGCGCACGTTCGCGGATCGGGAGCCCGGCCTCACCCGTTTCGTCAGCGAGCTGGAGGAACTCGAGGCGCTCGAGCGGGCCTTGCCGTCCATGTGGCCATCGGATGCCGTGCTCACCAGCGGCTTTGGGTGGCGGCGGAACCCGCTCGGTCGTCGCTACCGGTTCCACTCGGGGATCGACCTGGGCGGCAAGCGAGGGGATCCGGTCTACGCGGCTGCCCAGGGGCAGGTCATCAAGGCCGAGTGGTCCGGCGGGTACGGTCGCTACATCGAGATCGACCACGGGTTCGGCATCGTGACCCTCTATGCCCACAACAACCGCCTCCTCGTGAAGGATGGCGACGTGGTGCGGCAGGGGCAGAAGATTGCATTGATGGGCAGCACCGGGCGCTCCACAGGCCCCCACCTGCACTTCGAGGTGCACCTCGACGGTTCTGCGGTCGACCCCATGGACTATCTGCGGAGGGCGCGGAGGGCGCGGCAGACTGCGCCTCGCTGAGGGCCGAGCCAGCAACGTCGCCGGCCTGACCCGATGGACGGGCCACATCGCGCGCGCTTGCCGGTCGGACTATGGGGTCAGCTCAGTCTGCCTATCCATGGGAAGCGAATGTTCGACGCCCTGACCAAGTTCGCAAAGCGCATCTTCGGCGACGCCAACGAGCGCCAGCTCAAGACGCTCCAGCCTGTCGTGCAGCGAGTCAATGATCTCGAGCCGCAGTTCGAGAAGCTGTCCGACGAGCAGCTCGCCGCCAAGACAGCAGAGTTCAAGACGCGCCTCGAGAACGGCGCGACCATCGACGACCTGCACATCGAAGCTTTCGCCACGGTCCGCGAAACCGGGCGTCGGGTGCTGGGCATGCGCCACTACGACTGCCAGCTCATCGGTGGCAGCGTCCTTCATCAAGGCAGGATCGCCGAGATGCGAACCGGTGAGGGCAAGACCTTGGTGGCGACGCTGCCGGTCTACCTGAACGCGCTGGCGGGCAAGGGCGTCCACCTCGTCACCGTCAACGACTACCTCGCCGAGCGCGACGCAGACTGGATGGCGCCGCTGTACAACTTCCTGGGCATGGAAGTTGGCAAGATCCTCTCGGGGGTCCGCAACGACCAGCTCAAGCGCCACGCGTACACCCGCGATGTCACCTACGGCACCAACAACGAGTTCGGGTTCGACTACCTGCGCGACAACATGAAGTTCTCGCTGGCCGAGCAGGTGCAGCAGCGCGGGCACACCTACGCCATCGTCGACGAGGTGGACTCGGTGCTGGTGGACGAGGCACGAACCCCCCTCATCATCTCGGGCCCGATGAACGCGGATGTCGAGCTGTACAACGTCATCGATGCCGTCATTCCGATGCTGCAGAACGACGTGCACTTCATCGTCGACGAGAAGGGCAAGACGGTCTCCCTGACCGACGAAGGCATCGGCGCCATCGAGGCCAAGCTGGGCATCGACAACCTGTACGACCCTCACAACATGGAGGTCTTGCATCACGTCAACCAGTCCCAGAAGGCCCACTACTTGTTCAAGCGGGACAAGGACTACGTGGTGCGCGATGGTGAGGTCGTCATCGTCGATGAATTCACCGGGCGGCTGATGACGGGTCGGCGTTGGTCCGATGGCCTGCACCAGGCGGTGGAAGCCAAGGAGAAGGTCTCGGTCCAGCAGGAGTCGCAGACCTACGCCACCATCACCTTCCAGAACCTGTACCGGATGTACGACAAGCTGTCGGGCATGACCGGCACGGCGGCCACCGAAGCCGCCGAGTTCGCCGAGATCTACGACCTCGAAGTGGTCATCATCCCGACGAACAAGCCCATCGCCCGGCAAGACGCCGAAGACATCATCTACAAGACCCAGATGGAGAAGTTCCAGGCGTCCGTCGACCAGATCATCAAGCTGAACGAGAAGGGTCAGCCGGTGTTGGTCGGCACCACCTCGGTCGAACGCTCGGAGATCGTCAGCCGGCTGCTTCAGCGGCGGGAGGTCGAGCACGAAGTGCTCAACGCCAAGAACCACGCCCGCGAAGCCATGATCGTTGCGCAGGCAGGTCGTCTCGGCTCCATCACCATCTCCACGAACATGGCCGGACGAGGCACCGACATCAAGCTCGGTGGCAACCCGGAGATCATGGCGGCCGACGAGTGCGACCCCGAGGCGGATCCGGAAGGGTACGCCGCAGCGCTGGCTCGATTCGAGGTTCAGTGTGCCAAGGAGAAGGAAGACGTCCTGGGCGTAGGTGGTCTCTACATCATCGGCACCGAGCGCCACGAGTCGCGCCGCGTCGACAATCAACTCCGTGGCCGCTCCGGCCGTCAGGGGGATCCGGGGGGCTCTCGCTTCTTCCTCTCCCTGGAAGACGATCTGCTGCGGCTCTTCGGCTCGGACAAGATCACCGTCTGGATGGAGCGCATGGGGCTCGAAGACGACGAGCCGATCGAGCATCGGTGGATCTCGTCGTCGGTGGAGAATGCCCAGCGCAAGGTGGAAGGCCACAACTTCAACATCCGGAAGAACCTTCTCGAGTACGACGACGTCATGAACTACCAGCGCAAGGGGGTCTACGAGATCCGCAACCGCGCGCTGAAGGGCGAGAGCATCGAGGAAATGGTCCGAGAGGCCGCCACGAACATCGTGGGCGATGTGACGGACGACTACCTGGGTGAGGGCCTGCACCCCGAGCACTGGAACCTCGAGGGCATGCGAGCCAACCTCGAACGGGTGTTCGATGTCGTGTATGGCGAGAGCGACGAGGAGATCCGAGACCACAGCCGCGAGGAGCTGCGTCAGCTCATGCTGGTCCAGGCCAACGACGCCGTGGATGCAGTGAAGGAGCGGCTCGGCGAGTCCTTCCAGCCCTACGCCCGCATGCTGCTGCTGCAGTACACCGACAACCTGTGGAAGGACCATCTGCTGGCCCTCGACCGCTTGCGGCAGGGCGTCGGCCTGCGGGGCTACGGCCAGCGCAACCCGCTGCTCGAGTACAAGCGCGAGGCGCTTCAGATGTACCAGATGATGGCCGCCAACCGCGATGAGCAGGTCGTCACCCACCTGATGAACACCCAGCCAGAGCTTGCCGAGCAAGCGGCGACGGCCCGCAACGCGAAGCGGACCGCGAAGAAGCTGGTGGCGGGAGACTTCAAGCCTGCAGCGGACATGTTCAAGCAGCCGGCGCCCGCGGCGGCACCGGTGGCGGCGCCGGCGCCCCAGGCGGCACCTCGAGTCCCCGAGAAGGGGGAGGAGGCCCGACTCTTCGCCTATGCCTACCAGGTGCGTCGCAACGACCCGTGCCCCTGTGCGTCGGGCCTCAAGTACAAGAAGTGCTGCTACGACGCCGGCTGGCAGCCCCCTGAGGTGGAGGCCGAGGCCGCGCCTGTGGGCGAGGATGCTCCCTTGGCCATCCCTGCAGGGCAGGCACCTGTGGTGGAGCCTGCGTCGGTCGACCCTGTCGCTGCTCCCGAGGCTCCGGAGGCTCCCGCTGCGGAAGCGACCGCTGGGGACGCGCCTGCCGACGAGGGGGGCTACGACTACGCGCCGCCCGAGGCGACCCACGACGACGACGACGACGACGACGACGACGACGACGACGACGACGACGACGACGAGGTCGACTTGTCCTCCATCTCTGCGGAGCTCCCGAGCGAGTACGCCGCACTGTACGACGCGCCGGAGTCGGTGGATGTCGCAGTCACCGTCGCTGGCGAGGCCGACGAGGGCGACACTGAGCAGGGCGATCCTCCGCGGATGGCCTAGCAACGTTCGTAGAACGTCACCCCCCCCTGCGCTGCAGGTGCACGGGTGTCCTGGCCATGCTAAGGCCGCCGACCGCGCCTTCTGGCGCGGAATCATCACGTCGGACCGGGGGCTCGCCCCCGTCACCTCACCACGGTGCCCCAATCGGGGTCGGTGAAGTGTCCCGGCGGACGAACAACCAAACCCATGAGGACAGCATGAACATCTCCCTCCGCGATCTCCTCCAGGCAGGCGTGCACTTCGGCCACCAGACCCGGCGCTGGAACCCGAAAATGAAGCCGTACATCTACGGCGCCAAGAACGGCATCCACGTCATCGACCTGCAGAAGACCGCACGTGGTCTCGTCGACGCCGTCCGCTTCACGCAGCAGACCGTCTCCCACGGTGGCGCCATCCTGTTCGTCGGAACCAAGCGGGCCGCCCGTGAGATCGTGGCCGAAGAGGCCGTTCGTTCGGGCCAGCACTTCATCAACAACCGCTGGCTCGGCGGCACGATGACCAACTGGCAGACGGTGAAGAAGTCCATCGATCGCCTCGTGCAGCTCGAGAAGGCCCGTGATGAGGGTCGCTTCGAGGTCCTCACCAAGAAGGAGGCCTTGGAGCTCACCCGCGACATCGCCAAGATGGACAAGAACCTCGGTGGCATCAAGACCGCCAAGGGCCTTCCCGCAGCGCTCTTCGTCATCGACCCGAAGAAGGAGCACATCGCGGTCAAGGAAGCCAACACCTTGAACATCCCGGTCGTCGCCCTGTGCGACACCAACTGCGACCCGTCGGGCATCTCCTACGTGATTCCCGGCAACGATGACGCGATCAAGTCGATCCGTCTGTTCACGGCCGCCATCGCCGACGCCGCCATCGAGGGCCGTGCGGCCTCCACCAGCCGCGGCGCTGCGAAGGCCTACGTTGGCAACGTCGGAAGCGACCAGGCTGACGTCGAGGTCATCAAGCGCGCCTCCACGGCTCCCGAGGAGGCTGCTGCCGCCGCTCCCGCGGAAGCTGCCGCCGCCGCGCCTGCGGCGGAAGCTGCTCCTGCAGCGGCTCCCGCTCCCGCTCCCGCAGCCGAAGCCGCTCCTGCGGCGTCCCCTGCTCCGGCCGCAGCCCCTGCTCCGGCAGCGGCGCCCGAGGCTCCTGCCCCGGCCGAGGGCTGATTCGTTGATGGGGGCCTCGCGGCCCCCGTCCGAGTCGCTTCTTCCTTTCCTGAGCGGGCGCTCCGACGCCCGTGGTGCACCTATTTTCCGATACCTTTCTGGAGACATCCCATGAGCGCGTCCGCCATCAAGGACCTCCGCCAGCGCACCGGTGCTGGCATCCTCGACTGCAAGAAGGCCCTGACCGAGAGCGACGGCAACATCGACCAGGCGATCGACTGGCTGCGCGCCAAGGGCATCGCCAAGGCCGCCAAGAAGGCTGGTCGGGCTGCCACCGAGGGCATGGTCACGTCCTACATCCACGCCGGCGGCAAGATCGGCGTGCTCCTCGAGATCAACTGCGAGACCGACTTCGTCGCCCTCACGGACGACTTCCAGTCCCTGGCCCACGACATCTCCATGCACATCGCTGCCGCGGCGCCCGAGTACGTGCGTCGCGAAGAGGTGCCCGCCGAAGCGGCGGAGAAGGAGAAGAAGGTCCAGCTGGCCCGCGTCATCGAGGAGGGCAAGCCCGAGCACATCGCCGAGAAGATCGTCGAGGGCCGCATCACCAAGTGGTTCGAGGAGGTCTGTCTCCTCGACCAGAAGTACGTCAAGGACGACAAGAAGACCGTCCGCGAGATGCTCGGCGAGGCGGTCGGCAAGATGGGTGAGAACATCCAGATTCGCCGCTTCTCCCGGTTCGTGCTGGGCGAGGGCCTCGAGAAGAAGTCCGATGATCTCGCGGCCGAAGTGGCCAAGATGACCGGCGGCAACTGAGCCACGGTCGTCCAGGCCCGCAAATCGGGCCTACCCAAATACGTCGTGGGGCGTCCTCCGTACATCGGGGGGCGCCCTTCGTCTTTGGGGCCCCCCACCGGCGTGGGCGCCCTGGATGGAGCAGGGTTACACGCCTGCGCTGGAGGACGTGATGGACGAGTATCTCGAGGCCATGAAGGAAGATATGGCCACCGCCGTCGACTCGCTGAACCAGGCTCTCGCCAAGGTACGGACGGGTCGTGCGACGCCGAAGCTCGTCGATGGGGTCCAGGTGTTGGTCTCCAGCTACGGCACGTCGATGCCGCTCAACCAGCTCGCCACCGTTCAGGCACCCGATGCGCGGCTTCTCACGGTCACACCGTGGGACAAGACCACGATCGCCGACATCGAGCGCGGCATCCTCTCCGCAGGCCTCGGATTGAACCCGTCCAACGACGGTCAGATCATCCGCGTGCCGGTGCCAGCCCTCACCCAGGACCGTCGCCGGGACTTGGTGAAGCAGGTCCGCAACGCGACTGAGACCTCCAAGGTGCGGCTGCGTCAAGTTCGCAAGGAGTACAACGACCTCATCAAGCAGGGCGAGAAGGACGGGGAGTGCAGCGAAGACGAGATGCACCGTCTGCTCAGCAAGGTGCAGGAGGCCACGGATGCCTTCGTCAAGAAGGTCGACTCCGTCGCCGACAGCAAGGAAGCCGAAATTCTCGAGGTGTGAGCATGGCCGAGTGTGCCCCGGGCGTGCCACGCCATGTGGCCGTCATCATGGACGGCAACGGCCGATGGGCCACGGAACAAGGCCTGCCTCGGGTCAAAGGCCACGAGGCAGGCGCCGACACCGTGCGGGCCATCGTGCGCGCGTGCGGTGAGCGGGGCATCGAGGCGCTCACGCTCTACTCGTTCTCCACAGAGAACTGGGGCCGTCCGGGCGACGAGGTCGAGGCGCTGATGGCGTTGCTGGCTCGCTTCTTGATGGACGAACGCGACGAGCTGATGCTCAACAAGGTTCGGCTGCGGGGCATTGGGGAGCTCGAGCGGCTCCCGAAGACGGTGCGCATGCTGCTCGACCAGGCGACCCGCATCACCGCGGACAACGACGGGCTCCTGTTGACCCTCGCGCTCTCTTATGGCTCTCGGGCTGAGATCACCGATGCCGTTCGACGGATCGCCGGGGAGGTCGCTCGTGGAGAGCTGAGCCCAGAGGACATCGACGAGTCCTGCATCACCAAGCGGCTGTACACGGCTGGGGTGCCCGACCCGGATCTGCTGGTGCGGACCAGCGGGGAGATGCGGCTGTCGAACTTCCTTCTGTGGCAGCTGGCGTACTCCGAGCTGTACGTCACAGAAGTCTTCTGGCCGGACTTCCGAGAGCCCCACCTCGACGAGGCGTTGGCGGTCTACGCACGGCGTCAGCGTCGCTTCGGCAAGACGGGGGCCCAGGTGAGCCCCCCCGATGAGGCCACCACGCCATGATCACCCGTCTCCTCGCGGCCGCTGTGGGCCTCGCCGTGCTCTTGCCCACGATCGTCTTCGGCGGGCAGGTCGCCGTGGAGGGGATCGCAGTGATCGCCGCCGCGATCTGCCTGTGGGAGTTCGCCACCATGGCCTTCTCTGACGACACTCCGGTGGCCTTCGGCTGGCTGGTGGGGTGCTTTGGGGCCTGGTACGGAACCGCTCTGTACGGTCCGTTGGAGCTGGTGTCGGTGGTCGGCGGACTGGTGCTGCTCGCCACCTTCGTGTTCGTGACCCTCCGACCCGGCGAGAGCCTCCAGGGGGCCGCAGACAAGGTGGGCCGCTACATGCTCGGGACGGTGTGGATCGGCCTGTTGATGTCGCTGCCAGCCCTCCGGCGCCTCGACGACGGCCTGGCCTGGGTCTTCGCGGTGCTGGTCATCAGCTGGTGTGGCGACACGGGCGGCTACTTCGCGGGCAAATACTTCGGGCGGACCAAGCTCTACCCGCTGGTGAGCCCGAAGAAGACCTGGGAAGGGGTGCTGGGCGGTGTGCTGCTGGCCACGGCCGGCTTGTTCGTCGTGCGAGCTGTGGCGCTGCCGGTGCTCACGGTTGTGGATGTGATGGTTCTGGGCCCGGTGCTCTGCCTCTCCGGCGTCGTGGGTGACCTGTCCGAGAGCCTGCTCAAGCGCGCGTTCGGGGTGAAGGATTCCGGGAGCATCATGCCCGGCCACGGTGGCTTGCTCGACCGGATCGACAGCGTGTTGTTCGTCGCTCCGCTGCTGTTTGCATACGTTGCCCTCATCAAAGGCAGTGCATGACCTACCTGACCTACATCGTCGCTGGGCTCGTGATGATCAGCGTGGTCGTGGTCATCCACGAGTTCGGCCACTTCATCGTGGCTCGCTTCTTCGGCATCGGCACCCCGGTGTTCAGCGTGGGGATGGGGCCGCGGCTCTTCGGCTTCAAGTGGAAGGACACCGACTTCCGCGTCTCAGCCCTGCCCATCGGCGGCTACGTGCAGATGTCGGGGGCGGACCCCTTTGGGGAAGAAGACGCCGCCAGCTGGGTTCCGCCCGAACAGGACTTCATGAAGAAGCCCGTCTGGCAGCGATTCTTGGTGATGCTCGCCGGACCCGCGATGAACATCGCCTTGCCCTTCGTCCTGTTCACGACCGTGCTCATGCTGGGCGACACCCTTCGCGACAACCGGGTGAGTCGGGTCATCCCCGACAGCCCAGCGGCCGTGGCCGGCCTCCAGTCGGGGGACCGCATCGTCGCGGTCGATGGCCAGGATGTGGAGGTCTGGGACGACCTGTACACGGTCCTCGTGAGCGAGAACACCACGGCTCTTCCCATCACCGTGGAGCGTTCGGGGGCCCGCAAGGACCTGTCTTTTCCTCCGGGCGCGGTCGCCATCGGGCCGGACGGGTTGGTCGAGCTCACGCGCATCGGGATCAGCCACTACCGCCACAGCGCACGCATCGGGGTGGCAGACCGCCAGAGCCCTGCTTGGATCGGCGGCCTTCGAGTCGGCGATGTCATCGCGTCGGTCGATGGCGCCGAGGTGAAGGGCTTCGACGACGCCCTCGAGGCCCTCGGGGCTGGCGGCACCCACGCCTTGGACGTGAAGCGGGCGGACGATGCGGGCGTCGTGTCCAGCGTCGAGCTCTCCGTCACCGGCAACGGGTCCAGCTGGGGCATCGAGCCCCTCGAGCTGTACATCGGTGAGGTGGAGAAAGACAGCCCGGCACACGTCGCCGGGCTGGAGGCCAACGACCGCATCGTGGCGGTCGATGGCGAGGTGGTCTCTGCATGGACCCACCTCATCGATGCAGTGGGCAACACGGTCGTGGGCCTTTCTGAGGGCGAAGAGCCACGCGCCCTCGTGCTCGAGATCGTGCGAGACGGTCAGCCGAAGCAGCTCACCTTCGCCCCGGCCATGACCCGTCAGCTCATCCGCGGCGAGCCGGTGTTTCGGCCCGTGATGGGGGTTCGCCGGTACCCGGACGCGTTCGTCAGCGGCGAGACCGTGGTGGTGCGCTTTGGGTTCGTGGAGGCCTTCTCCCGCTCGGGCGACGAGACGTGGCGTCTGGTGAAGGGGATGGGCCGCATGCTCGGGCATCTGTTCACTGCCCGGGTCAAGGTCACGGAGGGCCTCGGTGGGCCCGTGGCCATCGTGCAGGCCGCCGGGCTCGCTGCCGAGGCGGGCGCGATGGAGTTCGCCAAGATGATGGGGAGGATCAGTCTGGGGATCGGCATCCTCAACCTGCTCCCCGTCCCGGTGCTCGACGGTGGACAGATCTTGTTCTACCTGCTCGAGGCCATGCGGGGGCGTCCGCTGCCCCTCGTGCTGCGGGAGCGCATCCTCATGGTCGGCGTGCTCCTGGTGGCGGCGCTGCTGCTCGTGGTCACGGTCTCCGACGTCGGGCGCGTGCTGGGCTCGTGAACGTCCTCGCGATCGATACCGCTGGCCCAGTCGCCGGCGTGGCGCTCTGGGTCGACGGAGTCACCTCGGTGCGTATCGAGCGGGTGACCCGGGGTTCGGACACCCGCCTGATGCCATGGGCTCAGGCCCTGGCGGCCGAGGCTGGCATCCCACTGTCTGCCCTCGACGGGGTGGCGGTCGGAGCGGGCCCTGGAGCATTCACCGGGCTGCGGGTTGGCCTTGCCGCCGCCCTCGGCCTGGCGACCGCCCTGGACTGCCCGGTCGTGCCGGTGTCCACCTTGCTCAGTCGGGTCACGCCCTGGCTCCACGAGGGCACCACGCTGTGCGCCCTCGACGCGCGCAAAGGGCGGCTGTACGCGGCGGTCTGGCGGGGCCAGGAGCAAGTGTTGGCTCCGGGCGACCTCGCACCCGAGGTCGTCCTGGCTGAGCTCGTCGCGCCGTTTCGCGCGGTGGGGGAGGGGGTGCTGGCCTACCGGGAGCTCGTGGAGGCCGCCGGCGGCGTGGTGGTGGACGCTGCCGATGACCCCGGAGTGGCGTCGTTGGCCGCCCTCGGGGCCAGCGCCTTGGAGGCCGGCGAGGGCAGCGATCCCGTCTCGGTGCAACCCACGTACCTGCGCCCGCCGGATGCCAAGCCGCGGTCGTCGAGGTAGGCAGCGGGTCCACAGGGAGCCGACATGAGCAACGACGTGCGCGTAGGCATCGTAGGGGCGACCGGAGCGATGGGCGCCGAGCTGCTGAAGGTGCTCGACCAGGCGCCCTGGCGACCCGACACCGTGGTGCCGCTGGCTCGTGCGGCCACGGCCACCAGCCACGTGCCGTACGGCGACGAGCGCCTGGTGGTCGACGATGTGGCGGACCAGGTGCTCGAAGACCTGGGCTTGGTGTTCCTCGCCCTGCCGCCTCGGAGTGCCCGAGAGGTCGGAGAGCAGGTCGTGCATGCGGGCGTTCCCATGGTGGACCTCTCCGGGGTGTTCATCGCCGACGGGGACGTGCCCGTGGTGGTGCCTTGGGTCAATCCAGAGGCCCTCGACGGTGGAGGTCGACGGATCGTGGCGGTGCCTAGCGCCACGGGCACTTTGTTGTCTTGCGTGCTGGGCCCACTGCAGCGGGCCGGCCTGGCCGGGCGGGCCACGGTCACGGTCATGTTGCCGGCCTCCAGTGCGGGGCGTGACGGGATCGACGAACTCTCCCGACAAGTCACCTCCTTGTTCAACGGGGCGCCGCCGCCCCGCAAGGTGTTCGCTGAGGGCCTCGCGTTCGACCTACTTCCCGCCCTGGGGGCGGTGGGCGAGGACGGCTGGACCGCAGTGGAGCGCCGCGCGGTCGACGACGTCCGGGCCGTGGCCGGCTGGGAGGACGTCTCGGTGACGGCGGTTGGCGTTCCGTTGTTCTCGGGGGTGGGGGCGACCCTTCAGCTCGACCTGCCCCGAACCATCCCCGTGGAGCTGCTGCGTCAGATCTTGGTCGACGGTGGCATCAAGTTTCCCGAGGACGAGGCCGTGCGGCACCTACCCAGGCCCCGTCGGCTGGAAGGTCAGCCTTTCCCCCATGTGGGTCGCATCCGGTCCGATGGCGGCGGGCGGGTGCACCTGTGGCTCGGCATGGACAACCTGCGGGCCAGTGCAGCGGTGGCTGCGGCCCTCGGGTCGTCGCTGCTCTGACAGGCTGTCAGGCACGATCCGGCCTCCCGCCTTGCACTGACAGGCTGTCAATGACCCGCGCCAGGCAGCGGGGCCGAGCAAGAGCGGGGAGGGGGGTCCCACGGGGATTTCCCCGGTGTCACCGTCTCGAGGATTTGGCACGATAGCTGCAGTCCCTCGTGGTGAGGGTCTCGTGCTCTCAGTCCCTCCTCTGGAGCCCCTCCATGTCGCTGCTGCCGTGGCTCGTGATTGCAATGGCCGCCCCCCCGAACAAGACGGCCAGGGTCTTCCCCATTGCCGGAACCGACGGGGGGACCGACCGCCTCGGCAACATGCAGGTGACGCTGGACGGTCGTCTCGTCACCGGCCGCACCGCAAAGACCGGCACGGGCTTCGTGATGGACGTCGACTCGTGGCGACTCACGACGTTCGCGGGCTGCGACGTCGTGGGCGTTGGGGTCGACAGCTTCGACACGGTCTGGTTCGGCTGCGCGGACGGCACGCTCATCCCCAAGACCTACTACCGAGGCGCCCTGTACGACGTCTATGCGTCCGACGGCACGGTGTTCGAGGTGCAGGCTCAGCTCGCGACGGGTCACGAGGCGGTCGCGCTGTGGATCGATCCCGTCGACGAGTTCCTGTTCCTGTTCAGCTACGGCGACGACCAGACCGTGCAGGTGTTCAGCTACGACCCCATCACCCTCGAGGACATCGATCCCGCCGCCCCCATCGCGACGTCGGGCCTGGTGCCGGGGTGGACGGAATCCGAGTTCGTGTACCTGAACCAGGTGACGCCTCCCTCGGTGATGATCACGTTCGACACGAACCAGCACGGCCAGTTCACCTACGTGTCCTCCGGCAGCGCGGTCACCGGCGGCGCCATCAGCCTGATCAGCGCCACAGGCACCGAGAACTGCACGGACTGGAACGACTCCTTCTACGGCGTGTACTGCCTCGACGGGCAGATCAACCAGCTGCTGCAGTACCAAGGCGGCGTGACCAATCCATTCCTGACCGTCTCCGCTGCACTCGGGGCGCTCACCGACCCGAAGGCCGTGATCGTCTCCGACGTGGAAGGGGACAGCTGGCTCGGGATCACCGGTGGTCAGGTCAAGGTCTGGGAGCTCGACGACAACGGGGCCTTTGTCGACCCCGACGAGCCCGCGTTCATCGGCGACCCGCTGAACGACAACGAGATCCAGGATGGCATTGCGTCCGAGTCCGTGCTGTTCGGCGGCGGCATCAACGGCAACCTCCACGTGTCCCTCGCCGCACCATGGATGAAGCAGGGGTCCTCCAGCGTCACGCAGGACCCCGACCCGGCGGCCTCGGGGGACAGCGTCACCTTGACCTTCGAGTGGGACGAGGACGTCAACTGGTCCGCCTACTTGGGGGGCAGCCACTCCGAGCCAGGGCAGCTGCTCACCGCCGGCGAGGCCCTCAAGGATGCGTCGGTGGAGCTGGAGCTGGTGGTGGACGAAGACTGGACCGAGGGGGAGAACGACATCTTCATCCTCGGGGAGGCGCTGGTGGATGGCCCGAGGGTGGGCCATGGCTGGCTCGGCGTCAACGTCGACAATCCCCCTGGTGTGCCCTCGCTGAACGCGGCCAGCGTGGACGTCGGCGAGAGTCGGCTCGTCCTGACGTTCGAGGGGATCACCGACGTCGACCTGGCCTACTACGAGCTGTACATCAGCACCGAGTCCTTCGAGGCCAGCGACTGGCCCACGGGCGGGCCGGACCTCGGCGGGCCCCCAGCGGTCGCCCCGAAGCGCATCGACGCCTTCCCCGGGGATCGGGTCGCCTACGAGATCGGTCCCCTCGACAACGGGACGACGTATTACATGGCCGTCCGCGCCTTCGACGCAGGCGGCAAGGAGAGTCCGATGAGCAACGTGGTGAGCGGCACGCCCGAGGAGACGTTCGGCGCCGCAGAGCTGGCAGGGGAGCCCGGCGGGTCGACCTGCACGACGGCCTCGCCCACCTCCACCGGGGCCGTAGGCGCCCTTGCGCTGCTGGCCCTCGGGGCCTTCCGGCGTCGGCGGGGTGCGAGTCTGCTGGGGGCCGCGGTGCTCGCGGCCGCGGTGGCGCCCGGCACGGCGAGCGCACAAGACGACGACAAGTGGTGGAAGGCCGACCTCACCCCCGCTCGGGGGAACTTCGAGCTCCGCTATGGGGGCATCTCCACGGAGAGCCAGTACATCAACCGGGTCTACGACACCAAGCCGAAGAACCTGTTGCAGGTCGAGTTCGGCCCGCAGTTCTTCCGGGTGGTGGAGGTCGACGGTGGCCTCGGCTTCTTCCAGGAGCTCGACAAGACCCAGTTCTCGGGGGGCGGCAAGTCGGACGACCGGTCGATGCTGACCTGGTATCAGTTCTCCCTCGACGCCACGCTCCGCCTCCACCTGCTCGACGAGCAACCCGTGGTGCCCTTCGTTCGGTACGGCTTCGACTACGTGATGTGGAACGAGAACAAGGTCGTGTTCGGCGGCGAGAAGGTCGTGCGAGGCGGCAAGCCCGGCTCCCACTACGGCCTCGGGATCAATCTGCTGCTCGACCTCGTCCAGCCGGGTCGCGCCAGTCTCCTCGAGGCCCGCACCGGCATCAACGACACCTGGCTCACGATCGAGTGGCGCCGCCAGGCCATCGACAGCCGGAACCGCCCATGGGCTGCCCCGGTCGACACGGGCCTCATCTTCTCAGGCGACATCTTCCAGGTCGGGCTGAAGCTCGACTACTGACGAGGCGCCGGTGAGTCGGTGGCGGATCGACCTCGAGTACGACGGGCGTGACTTCGCAGGGTGGCAGGCCCAGCCGAACACGCGGACCGTGCAGGGGGTGCTGGAGTCTGCCGTCGAGGCTGTCTTCCAGGTGCCCGCGCGGGTCCACGGTGCCGGCCGGACCGACTCGGGCGTGAGCGCCCGTCAACAGGTGGCGTGCTTCAACCACGCCGTCGAGCGGCCTGCGAGGGCGGTCATGCATGGCCTGAACCGGTTCCTGCCCGACGACGTGGTCGTGCTCGCGGCGCGCGAGGTACCGAAGGCGTTCCACCCTCGTCACAGCCCACACCACAAGGTGTACTGCTACTCGTGGCTTGTGCGCACCGCACGGCCCGTGCTGGCGCGCGGCCGCTGCTGGCACTCTCGAGCGGACTTGGACGTGGCGGCGATGCACGAGGCCGTCGCCCCCCTGCAAGGCACCCACGACATGAGCAGCTTTCGTGCCACCGGGTGCTCTTCGGCCCATCCCGTGCGCACCATCCTGCACGCATCCGTCACGTCTCGAGGCCCCTGGGTGGAGCTCCGGCTCGTGGGCACCGGCTTCCTGAGGCATCAGGTTCGGATCGTGTCCGGCACCCTCATGGATGTGGGGCTGGGGCGGAGGCCGATCGCGCACATGGCCGAGGTCCTCGCAGCGCGGGACCGCAGCGCGGCGGGCCGTACGGCGCCTGCCGAGGGCTTGATGCTCGAAGAGATCGTCTACGACGACGAGCCCTGAACGACCAGGGCCCGCGCCGCAGACGTGGCTGCGGCTCGGGCCCCGGAGGATCAGTCGAGGTCGTCTTCGTCTTCGTCTTCGTCGTCGCCGCTGTTGCTGTCGAGCAGTCCGAGGCCGTCGTCGTCGTCCTCGTCGTCGTCACTCTTGAGCGCCGGCGCCGGCTCCTCTTCCACGGGGGCGATCCGCTTCTTGCCACTCTTCAGAAGCGACTTGATGTCGCGCACTGGGGCTTCGCGCTGATCCGCGCTGCACTCGGGGCAGGTGGGCGTGGGGCGGTTGAGATCGTAGAACCTGCAGCCGCACTGATAGCACGTGTAGCGGTTGCCGAGCTTGGCCTTGTCCTGCATGGGGAAAGCGTCCTCCGTGCCGCGCGGAGCGGCCCTCGCATCTACCGACGCGGACGGGGGCCGTCAAGCGCTCTGCATGGCGGTGCGGTTTGGCGGGTGACGGTGGCGCATGGTGCCGGGCATGTTGAGGCGGTTATCGGGCCCAACTAGGCCCCCAGCTCATCACAGGAGCATCGATGTCTGACCTGCCGCGCATCTCACGCCACGCCTTGCGCGCCTGGCCTCTCGTGGTCGCCGTCGCCGTCGTTTCGGCGTGCGACCCCACCGAGTCCGACGCCACCTTCACGGTCGATCAGCGCATCGACATGGCAGGGGACGACGACAGCCGTGTGCAGTCCGAGAAGCCACAGATGTGCGTGAACTCCCTCGGGAACGTCTACGTGATGTGGTCGGACGATCGCGCCTCCTCCGGCACCGGCTCCGCCACGGGCTCGACGGCCCTCACCACAGACAAGGCCGTCTTGTGGATGAACCGCTCCCTCGAGTTCGGAGAGGAAGGCACCTGGCTGCCGGCCCCTGCCCGCATCAACCAGGGAGAAGGCAACATCGCCTCCCCCCGGATGATCTGCGATGACAACGGCGCCTACGTCGTCTGGCAGGACGACCGCGACGGCGAGCTGAAGAACCCAAACGTGTACTTCCAGCGTACGTCCGACGGTGAGACCTGGTTGGCGGAGGACGTCCGGATCAGCCCGGACCCCGAGGGCGACACCCTGTCGATCAACCCCGACATCGCCATCGATCAGTCAGGAACGCTCTACGTCACCTGGGCCGACAGCGAGTCGGGCAGCTACGACATCAAGGTGGGCACGAGCAACGATGGCGGCGCCACCTGGGGCCCGACGTTCGCACGCGTCGATCAGGATCCCCCCGGGGAGGGCTGGTCGGGGAACCCCCGGATCGCCGTGTCTCCGGGCGGCGACTTCGCCTGGGTCACGTGGATGGACAAGCGCGACGGCAAGTCCGATGTGTACGTCGCCTATTCGGACTCCGCGGGCACCAGCTTCCGTCCCGAGAAGCGCCTGGACGGCACCCTGCAGGACTCGGATGGCTTGACCGACTCGTTCGAGCCCCGCCTGTGCACCGACGGGACGGGCCCGGTCTACGTCGTGTGGCACGACGGCAAGAACGGCGATGGCAACGACATCTACTTCAACTACTCGCCGGACCTCGGGGCCAACTGGAGTGAGACGGCCCAGCGCCTCGACTCCGACAACCCTGGTTTCTTCAACAGCCAGATCCCGCAGTGCTCCGCCGACGGCCAGACGCTGCACGTGGCTTGGCAGGACAACCGCTTCGGCGGCTACGACATCTTCTACCGGTCGGTGACGGCGGGCATCCCGAACTTCGAGGAGATCCGACTCGACATCGGCACTCAGACAGGCGCCGCGAACAGCATCGACGTGCGCCTCGCGCGGTATGAAGACTCCGTGGCCGTGGCGTGGACCGATGGTCGCGCCGAGGCCGAGGCTGCGGCGGACGACGAAGGAACCGGCGGGCTGGGCTACTCCGATCTCTTCTACAACTTCGCCCCCAACGGGGGAGCGTTCTCCACCGAGCAGGACTACCGGATCGACTCGCTGCTCCCGGGCCAGTCCGCCAAGAAGCACCTCAACATCTCGTTGCTTGGTGGCGAGGTCTACGCGGCCTGGGAAGATGGTCGCAACGGCACCAAGGACATCTACTTCCAACGCCACGTGCTGGGAGATGAGGGGACGCCTCCGCCCGTCGACGAAGAGTCGTCCGGCGAGGCCCAGTAGAAAGACAGCGTCCTTTGCACGGCTTCGTCCGTGGGCGCTCCAACAGGTCGATCGTGCCGATGTGGTGCGGTTGACAGCCCCCCGGTCACCCGCTAGATGGCCCGGGTTCACGAGGCGGGCACGAGGCTCGCTTTCTTTTCTGTACAGGTGATGAATATGTCCACCTACGTTGCCAAGCCCGCCGAAGTCGAGCGGAGCTGGTTCGTCGTCGATGCTTCCGAGTTTCAACTCGGTCGCCTCGCCACCCGGATCGCCACGGTGCTCCGGGGCAAGCACAAGCCGACCTTCACCCCCCACGTCGATGGTGGTGACTACGTCGTCGTCATCAACGCTGACCAGGTGAAGCTCTCGGGCCGCAAGCTCGACACGAAGCACTACCACCGCTACTCCGGCTACCCGGGCGGTCTGCGCTCCATCGACGCTCGCACCGTCCGTGCCGAGGACCCCGAGCGGGTGATCCAGCAGGCCGTCAAGGGCATGCTGCCGAAGAACCGGCTGTCCCGTCAGGTCATCACGAAGCTGAAGGTGTACGGCGGCGCGGATCATCCGCACACGGCCCAGAACCCCCAGCCGTTCCCCAACGTACTCTGAGAGCGCCCGCATGACCCAGACTCTTCAGTATTACGGCACCGGCCGGCGGAAGTCCTCCACCGCCCGTGTCTTCCTTCGTCCCGGCAACGGGCACGTCTTCGTGAATGGTCGTCCCATCGACGAGTATTTCGTGCGTGCGACCAACCGCATGGACCTGATGCAGCCGCTCACCCTCACCGAGAACGTGGAAGCGTTCGACGCGTACGTCACGGTGAAGGGCGGCGGCGCCACGGGCCAGACTGGCGCTGTGCGTCTGGGCATTGCCCGGGCCCTGCTCCAGTTCAACCCGGAGTACCGCACGGCCCTCAAGCGGCAGGGTCTGCTGACCCGCGACGCCCGTAAGGTCGAGCGTAAGAAGTACGGCCAGGCTGGCGCCCGTCGTCGCTTCCAGTTCTCGAAGCGCTGATCCGTCACCCGTGGCTCGCTCCTCGAGCGGGCTGCGACCATCGGATGCTTCACGAGGCCACCTACCGGTGGCCTCGCGTCGTTTTTGGGGGGTGACTCGTGGCGGTGTGGGCGGTCGTGCCTGTACGTGCTGGAGGCAAGCGCCTCCCAGGCAAAGGACTGGCGACCCTGGGAGGTCGCCCGCTGTTCGTGCACGTGGTCGAGCGGGCCGCACGGGCGGCTGTGGACCGCGTCGTGGTGGCCACGGACAGTTCGGAGGTCGTGGCCGCATGCAAGGCCCATGGCCTGGAGTCCGTGATGACGGCCCCCGCCCCTTGTGGCACACACCGCGTATGGGACGCCGTGCAGCGGCTCGGCGGCACCCCGTCCGTCGTCCTGAACGTGCAAGGAGACCAGCCGCTCCTCGACCCGAGCCATCTCGATGCGGCGGTCTCCCTGCTGGAACGGTTCGACGTCGGGACCGTGGCGGCCCCCCTGGCCGATCCGACCCCCGCCCGCCGGGTGAAGGTGGTGACCGCGCCGAATGGCCGTGCGCTGTACTTCTCCCGCGCCCCTGTGCCCTACGGCGGTCCGTACCTCATGCACATCGGTGTCTACGCATTTCGCGCTCCGGTGCTCCCGGCGTGCGTGGCGGCGCCACGGCAGCAGCTCGCCCGTTCCGAGGACCTGGAGCAGCTGGCATGGCTGGAGGCGGGGATCGCGGTGGGCGTCCAGACGGTGACTTCCGCCGAAGCGCCAGTCGACGACAAGCACGACCTGGAGCGGGTCCGCGGCGCACTGGAGCCCTGAAGCCACCTGCAGGCAGGCGACAACCAGTTAGCGGGGCCCTGCCACCGGAGGCCCCATGCGCAAGAAGTTCATCTTCATCACCGGCGGCGTGCTGTCGTCCCTGGGCAAGGGCCTGTCGGCCGCAGCGCTCGGCGCCGTCCTCGAGGCCCGAGGCCTGTCGGTCACCATTCTCAAGATGGACCCGTACATCAACGTCGACCCGGGCACGATGTCGCCGTACCAACATGGCGAGGTCTTCGTCACGGACGATGGCGCAGAGGCGGACCTCGACCTGGGGCACTACGAGCGCTTTCTGTCGTCTCGCATGACCCAGAAGAACAACTTCACCACCGGGCGCGTGTACCAAGCGGTCATCGAGCGGGAGCGGAAGGGGGAGTACCTCGGCCGCACCGTGCAGGTGATTCCGCACATCACCGATGAGATCAAGCGTCGCATCTTCGCGGTCGCCGAGGGCCAGGATCTGGCCATCGTGGAGGTTGGGGGCACCGTGGGCGACATCGAGGGCCTGCCGTTCCTCGAGGCGATCCGTCAGGTCCGGCACGATGCCGGAGCCGACAATGTGCTGTTCATCCATCTGACCCTGATTCCGTACATCAAGACCGCAGGCGAGCTGAAGACGAAGCCCACGCAGCACTCCGTCAAGGAGATGCTCCGCAGCGGAATCCAGCCCGACATGCTGTTCTGCAGGGTGGACCGTCCCGTCGACCGGGAGCTTCGCCAGAAGATCGCGTTGTTCTGCAACCTCTCCGAGCAGGACGTCATTCCCGTGCAGGACGTGCGGCACATCTACGAGCTTCCCGTCATGATGCGGAAGGAAGGCGTGGACGACCGCGTGTGCGAGAAGTTGGGGATCTGGGCTGCCCAGGCCGCGCTCGACCCATGGCACGATCTGGTGAGCCGGCTGCATCACCCGCAGTCCAAGGTGACCATCGGCATCGTCGGCAAGTACGTGCATCTCTCCGACACCTACAAGAGCCTCAACGAGGCCCTGGTGCACGGAGGTCTCGCCAACCAGGCCGAGGTGGTGCTCCGCCACATCGACAGCGAGACCGTGGACCCGGCAGATCCCGGCGCCACCCTGGCGGACGTCGACGCAGTGCTGGTTCCTGGCGGCTTCGGCGAGCGCGGCACGGAGGGCAAGATCGCGGCCATCCAGTACGCCCGCACCAAGTCGGTGCCCTTCTTCGGCATCTGCCTCGGGATGCAGCTCGCCGTGGTCGAGTACGCCCGCAACGTCCTGGGCCTCGCGGGCGCGATGTCCCGGGAGTTCGACGACGACCCGGCCCACCCGCTGATCGAGCTGATGAACGAGCAGCGCCACGTCGTCGACAAGGGCGGCACCATGCGGCTCGGGACCTTCCCGTGTGTGCTGGAAGAGAACACGGTGGCGCGTCGCGTGTACGGCGCCACCGAGATCGACGAACGCCACCGCCACCGCTACGAGGTGAACCCGGCGTACCACAGCAAGCTCCGGGAGGGCGGCCTCGCCATCTCGGGCATGTCGCCAGACGGGGTGCTCGCTGAGGTCGTGGAGCTCGCCGAACACCCGTGGTTCCTGGGCTGCCAGTTCCATCCCGAGTTCAAGAGCCGGCCCCTCGAGCCCCATCCGCTGTTCGTGTCCTTCGTGAAGGCGGCCCTCACCCAGCGTCGACAGCCCGGCACCTGACCCGCGGTTCGGTCGCTTTCCATCCGCGCGCCCAGCGGGAACGGAGCCGGAGTCGAGGCAAGACCAGCAGAAGCTTCGGTCCAGGCACGATTCTTGCTTGGGTTTCGATCGTTGGGCTTTACACCACGGTGGGGTGCGCTTATCATGAGTGCAGGGTGTGGAACGGCGTATAGTCGGCCTGCTCCCTGGCCTTCCTGTGGATGAGGCGTGCTCGCGCAGTGCCCGGGTAGGCGGATGGTTTTGGGACGCTTGCTCGGTGAAGTACGGTCCCTTCACGGAAGACAACACTCGGGGAAGTGATGGCCAACCTCGGCATTCGTCTCGAAGCCAAGATGTCCCAGAGCCTGGTGATGACGCCCAGGCTGCAGCAGGCCATCAAGTTGCTCCAGTACAATCACCTCGAGATGGTGCAGCACGTTCAAGAAGCGATGCTGGAGAATCCCACGCTCGAGGCGGTGCCCGATAGCGAGGCCAACCTGGACGCGGCCGACGGGGAGCGAAAGCTCCGGGAGAAGTCGGAGGCTCAGCAGACCGACCTCGCCGAGCAACGGAATGGCGAGGAAGGGGGGCTCGACTGGGAGAAGTTCATCGACCACATGGCCAACAGCCGGACGACGGTGGCCTCGGGCTCCCTGGGTGGCACGATCCACGATGATCTTCCGCCCATCGAGACGAACCTGACCTACGGCGAGTCGCTGGCCGACCATCTCGAGTTCCAGCTGAAGATGATGCGATGCGGGGAGGACGAAGGCCGGATGGCCGAGGTGATCATCCAGAACCTCGATCACCGCGGCTACCTCGCGACCTCCCTCGCGGACCTTGCCAGCGAGGCGGAGGTCGACCTCGAGGTCGCCGAGGAGGCCATCGAGCTCGTGCAGGGACTCGACCCCCTCGGGTGCGGTGCACGTTCCCTCTCGGAGTGCTTGGTGCTGCAGGCCAAGGTGCACTTCCCCGAAGACCCGACGTTCGTGCAGATCTTGTCCGACGAGCACTTGCACCACCTCGAGCGCCGCAACTATGCAGCCATCGCGAGGGACCTCGACCTCGATGTCGAGGACGTCATCGAGTACCACCGCATGATCCAGGAGCTCGAGCCACTCCCGGGCCGGGCCTTCACGGGGGACGACCCCCGCTACATCACCCCGGACATCTATGTGGTGAACCGGGGCGGGGAGTGGCAGGTCGACCTGAACGAGGACGGCATGCCCGACCTCCGGATCAGCCGGTACTACCAGAAGGTTCTGAAGGAGGCGAGCAAGTCCGACAAGGACTACCTGCTCGACAAGCTCCGTGGCGCCGAGTTCTTGATCAAGAGCATCCACAAGCGCCGCAAGACCATCCGACGGGTCACCGAGAGCTTGCTGAAGTTCCAGAGGGACTTCTTCGAGCACGGGGTCGACAAGCTTCGCCCCCTGGTTCTCCAGGACGTGGCCGACGACGTGGGCGTGCACATGTCGACGGTGAGCCGGGTCACGACCAACAAGTACGTGCACACGCCCCATGGCACCTTCGAGCTGAAGTTCTTCTTCAGCGCCGCGGTGAAACAACAGAGCGGCGGCGACATGGCCGCCGAGGCCATCCGCTCCCGGATTCGGGTGCTCGTGTCCGAGGAAGACCAGAAGAAGCCCCTGTCGGACCAGGCGATCGCCAACACCCTCAAGAAGGACGAAGGCATCCGTATCGCCCGGCGAACCGTCGCCAAGTACCGTGAGGCGATGGGGATCTTGCCATCGTCGCAGCGAAAGCAGATGTTCTAGAGGTAGCGATCCTGGAAGGTTCATCCTCCAGGACGGTTCCATAAGACCGACGGCCCACCCGGGCGTCACGGCAACCCAAATCCCACGCAGGAGGGTCGATGCACCTCGAGGTCACGTTCAAGAACCTGCGCGCCCGCGACGAGCTTCGCAAGCGCGCAACCGTACTCCACGACAAGCTGGAGCGATTCCTGGACCCAGCGGCGAAGAGCCAGCTCACCGTGGAGGTCGAACACGGCCGCGCCATTCTCGAGCTCGTCGTGCACACCAGAGGGGGTACCCACACGGTGCGCTCGGAAGACGAAGAGATGCGCCCGGCGCTCGACCAGCTCTTCCACACGGTGGAGGAGAAGCTTCGCCGCCACAAGGAGAAGCGCACCGACAAGAACCGTCGACCGAAGGGCGAAGTCGACGGGTTCGTCGACGGCGACGACGACGACGACGACGCGTAGCGAAGGGCCGACCCCTTCCAATCCACGGGCGGGTGCACCACAAGGTGCCCCGCCCGTCGTGCGTTTGGGGTCGCGAGGGCACATGAGGAAGGGGTGGGTTAGGTCGACCGGCCGTTCACAGCGGATGCGTGTGGGCGTGGACACATCGAACCGGGAGAGCACCCGATGGCCCTGCAGAACTACCTCTTCACTTCCGAGTCCGTGACCGAGGGTCACCCGGACAAGGTGTGCGACAACGTCTCCGATGCGGTCCTCGACGCCTTCCTGGCGCAGGATCCCCGGGCCCGTGTGGCCTGCGAGACGGCGGTGAAGACAGGCTTTGTGCTGCTGCTCGGTGAAATCACCTCCACCGCCACGGTCGACTACCCGTCCATCGTGCGCGAGACGCTGCGCGACATTGGCTACACCTCGAGCGACATCGGCTTCGACGGCACCACGTGTGGCGTCATGGTCGCTGTGGAGCAGCAGAGCCCCGACATCGCTCAAGGCGTCGACGAGGGCGCGGGCAAGTACGACGAGCAGGGCGCTGGCGACCAGGGAATGATGTTCGGCTACGCCTGCACCGAGACCCCGACGCTGATGCCGGCCAGCATCTACTACAGCCATCGCCTGTCCGAGAAGCTCTCGGCGGCCCGGCGCGACGGCAGCATCGACTACCTGCGCCCCGACGGCAAGACTCAGGTGAGCGTGGAGTACCGCGACGGCAAGGTGGCCCGGATCGACTCGGTGGTCATCTCCACGCAGCACGCCGAGCACGCCACCCAGGCGCAGATCCGCGAAGACCTCATCGAGCATGTCATCAAGCAGACGATGCCCGCCGATCTCCTCGACGCCGAGACCACCTACTTCATCAACCCGACCGGCCGCTTCGTCATCGGGGGACCGATGGGCGACGCTGGGCTGACGGGCCGCAAGATCATCGTCGACACGTACGGTGGCCATGGTTCTCACGGGGGCGGCGCCTTCTCCGGAAAGGACCCGACCAAGGTCGACCGCTCCGCCGCCTACATGGGTCGCTACGTCGCGAAGAACCTCGTGGCATCTGGCCTGTGTGACCGAGCTTTGGTGCAGCTCGCCTACGCCATCGGTGTGGCCGAGCCCGTGTCCGTCATGGTCGACACGTTCGGCACGGGCAAGGTGTCCGACGAGAAGATCACCGCAGCGGCGCGGGAACTGTTCCCGCTCAAGCCGGCCGGCATCATCCGCCATCTCGATCTGCTCCGCCCGATTTACCGCCCCACGGCGGCCCACGGTCACTTCGGCCGCGACGGCTTCCCCTGGGAGAAGACGGACATGGCCGACAAGGTGAAGTCCTTCCTCGCCTAGCGAGGTCACGGGCCTCACGGGGCCCTACAACGGGGCGCGCCTTCTCTGGTCGTGCGCCCCCTCAGATTCCCCTCGGGCCTGGGCTCCTCCCAGTCCGGATCCGCATCCCATCGGCATCCCGTCGGGCGCGTTGCGGCGGGGGAATCCAGGCGCTACAGCCTCTCCCCACCACAGCATTCGCGAGGTCCGCTCCAATGGCCGACGACAACGAAGTCTTGTTCGAGATCACCCGTAAGCACCTCAACACCGGGCTCCGTGGCTTCCCCGTCGGCACCTGCCGTACCTCCAAGGTCGACCCCATGACGGGGCTGTCCTACGTCGGCTACCCCGTGTCCGAGATCGCGTTCCGCGAGCCCGAGGCAGCCGTCTACCTGCTGCTCAACCGGGAGCTGCCGAACGCTGACCAGCTGGCGTCGTTCAAGGCCGACCTGCGGGCCCGCGCCGGCATCGATCCGAAGGTGCTCGAGTTCCTCAAGGGCCTGCCCCGTGAGGGCCATCCGATGGAGTGGCTCAACACCGGCCTCATCCTTCTGGGCATGACGGCGAAGACGGGGGACTACGCCGAGGATGCCCGCAACATCATCGCGTGGGCTCCGGAGCTGGTGGCGGCCATCTTCCGCATCCGCAGCGGCTGGGGCGACCCGATCGCGCCGAAGCCCGAGCTCGGACACATCGAGAACTTCGTGCACATGCTGGGCGTGCCCGGCGGCGACACCGAGAAGCTCGAGAAGTTGCTCCGGGTGTTCTACGTGCTGCACATGGACCATGGCGGCGGCAATCTCTCCACCTACGTCGGAAAGTCCGTGGCCAGCGCCCACACCGACCTGTTCAGCAGCCTCGCGGCCGCAATGGCGGGCTTGTACGGTCCCCTCCACGGTCGGGCGAACCAGGACTGCCTCAACTTCGTGCGCAAGGTTGGAACGTCCGACCCGGACAAGGTCGAGACCTTTGTGCGCAACGAGCTCGCCGGCGGCGGGAAGATCATGGGCTTCGGGCACGCGGTCCTGCGCGCCGAGGATCCCCGCGCGACCATCGAGTACGCCCTCGGCGAGGAGATCTGCCCAGACGATCCGCTGTTCGCAACGGCCCGCACGCTGCGCACGGTCGCGGTGAAGGTCCTCAAGGAGAACCCCAAGATCAGCAACCCCTACCCGAACGTCGATGCGGTCTCTGGGTCGCTGTTGAACGCCATGGGGCTCACGGACTCCAATTACTACACGGTGCTCTTCGGACTCTCCCGCATCACCGGCATCTCGGCGCAGATCGTCGACGAACGGTTGCGCTTCCGCGGCGGCAAGGGCGTGGCCATCACACGGCCCAAGTACTTCGCCGAAGACCAGCCTCCGCGCAGCGTCTCCTGATGCTTCGAAGGCCGCCTGCACCGCAGTGCGGCCTTTGTTTTTCTGGCGCAGTCTTTCCTGCGCCACCCTTCTTGCCGTGCCCCGGTCCCCACGGACCTGGGGTGCACCCATCCGAACTCGGAGTGCGTGCTTCATGAACATCCACGAGTACCAGGCGAAGCAGATCTTGCGTCGCTACAACGTGCCTCTGCTTGCGGGCCATCCGGCCACCACGCCGGAAGAGGCCCTCGCGGCCGCTGAGTCCATCGGCGGCGAACTCTGGGTCGTCAAGTCCCAGATCCATGCGGGCGGTCGCGGCAAGGGCCGCTTCCTGGGCACCATCTCCGACGCCGAGATGGCGAAGGCAGCGAAGGGCGAGGACGCCGACGGCAAGGGCGGCGTGCGTTTGGCCCGGTCCACCGACGCCGTGAAGGCGGAGGCCGCCGACATGCTCGGCAAGGTGCTGGTCACCAAGCAGACGGGCACGGCGGGCAAGCAGGTTCACACCCTGTTCGTCGAACAGGGCTGCAACATCGCTCAGGAGCTCTACCTGTCGGTGATGCTCGATCGCTCCAACAACAAGATCCTCCTCATGGCGTCGGAGTTCGGCGGCATGAACATCGAGGACGTCGCCCACGACCATCCCGAGGCCATCAAGAAGGTCTGGGTGGAGCCGGCGGCGGGGCTGCAGCCCTTCCAAGCACGTCAGCTGGCCTTCGGCATCGGACTGACCGGCAAGGCGATGAAGAGCGCCTCGAAGTTCTTCGCACGGGTCTACGAGGCCTTCATGGCCACCGACTGCGCCATGCTCGAGATCAACCCGATGGTCATCACCGGCGACGACGATGCCGTCTGCCTCGATGCCAAGATGAGCTTCGACGACAACGCCTTGTACCGACACAAGGACATCGAGGCGATGCGCGACCCCAACGAGGAAGACGAAGCGGAGATGGCCGCGGCCAAGTGGAACCTCTCCTACGTCAACCTCGACGGGAACATCGGCTGCATGGTCAATGGCGCGGGTCTGGCGATGTCCACCATGGACATCATCCAGTTCAAGGGGGCCGAGCCGGCCAACTTCCTCGACGTGGGGGGCGGCGCCAAGGCGGAGCAGGTGGCTGCGGCCTTCCGCATCATCACCAGCGACCCGTCCGTGAAGGGCATCCTGGTGAACATCTTTGGCGGCATCATGAAGTGCGACGTCATCGCCGAGGGCGTCATCGCCGCGGTGAAGGAAGTGGGCCTCGAGGTGCCGCTCGTCGTGCGTCTCTCCGGCACCAACGCCGAACTGGGCAAGAAGATCCTCGCCGAGAGTGGGCTGGCCATTTCGCCGGCCGGCGACCTCGACGAAGCTGCTGACCTCATCGTCAAGGCCGTGGGAGCGTAGACCAATGAGCATTCTCGTCAACAACGACACGCGGGTCCTGGTGCAGGGCATCACGGGCTCCGCAGGTTCCTTCCACACCCAGCAGTGCATGGCCTACGGCAACACCAACGTCGTGGCCGGCGTGGTGCCCGGCAAGGGCGGCACGCTCTTCGAAGGCAAGGTGCCCGTCTTCAACACGGTGGAAGAAGCCGTGGCTGAAACGGGTGCCAACGCGTCGATGATCTTCGTGCCGCCGCCCTTCGCTGCGGACTCGATCCTCGAGGCCATCGACGCTGAGATCGCGCTGGCCATCTGCATCACCGAGGGCATTCCGGTGCGCGACATGATCGCGGTGGCGGCCCTTCTCCCTCACAGCAAGACGCGCCTCGTCGGTCCCAACTGCCCCGGCGTCATCACGCCGGGTCAGTGCAAGATGGGCATCATGCCCGGGCACATCCACACGCCGGGCCATGTCGGCGTGCTGTCGCGCTCCGGCACCCTCACGTACGAAGCGGTGGGCCAGCTCTCCGCGGTGGGCTTGGGCCAGTCCAGCTGTGTCGGCATCGGTGGCGACCCCATCATCGGCACGAAGTTCATCGACGTGATGACGCTGTTCAACGACGACCCTGAGACCGAGTCGGTCATCATGATCGGCGAGATCGGCGGCACGGCCGAGGAAGAGGCTGCGGCCTGGATCAAGGCCAACATGACCAAGCCGGTCGTGTCCTTCATCGCAGGCGCCACGGCACCTCCCGGACGTCGTATGGGCCACGCAGGCGCCATCATCTCCGGTGGTCAGGGCACGGCCGAGAGCAAGTTCGCTGCCCTCCAGGACGCAGGTGTGCACATCGTGCGGAGCCCCGCCATGATGGGCAAGAGGATGAAGGAAGTCCTGGGCTGAGCGCGGCAACGGGGGAGGATGGACCCAGGTGCGGTCCATCTCCCCCCGGCCCTCTCTCCACGGACGAACCGCTCGCTCGGCGCTCGGCACACCCGCTGGCACGTTTTGTGCTGTATTTGGGACGAACCCGAGGCCGCCGATGCCCCAGCATGGTCCACCGAAGTGCTCTGCCGCTCCATGTCCCTCTCTGGGCCGAGGCGTGTGTGGGTGCATTTGGCACAGAGCCTGGGGCAGATGGCCCGACCAGACAGGAGAAACCCAGTGAACTGGAATGCCCACGTACGCGACGTGATGAGCGATCGCCCCGTGTTCGTCGAGATCGACGACCCGCCGAGCAAGGTGCAGGAGGTCCTCACCCGTGCGCCGTTCCACCACCTGCCGGTGATGAAGGGGGGGGTTCTCGTGGGCATCATCAGCGCCACCGACCTGGCCCGCATCTCCCTCGGTGCATGGGTGAAGGATCACGCCACGCAGCAGGCGTGGCTGGATGCCACGTTCACGATGTCGGAGGTGATGACCTGGGAGCCTGAGTGCGTGCAGGCCAGCGACCCACTCAAGCTGGCGGCGGACAAGCTCTCTAGTGGGGACTTCCATGCGCTGCCGGTCGTCGACGGCAACCAGCAGCTCGTGGGCATGCTCACATCGACGGATCTCCTCCGGTGGCTCGTCACCGCTTGAGCGGCTCCCTCCTGAGTCCCCCCCGAAGGAGGCCCGATGTTCCGCATCACGGCAACAGCTGATCATCTCCCGGCGTTCAACCTGGAGACCGCACTCCAACGCTGCGCGTGGACCGACGTGGTCCACGTCGTCGTCGACGGCGTCGAGGTCTACCGAGATGAAGTCGGTCTCGGCAACGACCTCGTGCCCGTCCTGGACGTGGTGCGGGAGAGCTTGTTGGACCACTTCACCCCGTTCGAGATCGTGCTGGGACGGCGGGAGGACGACTTCGAGGTCCTCACCCGCCTGGCGTCGACCCGCTTTCAGGTGTCTTGGACCGAAAGCATCCGGGATCTGGGGCTCGACCGTGGGGAAGGGGAGGCGCCCGAGGCGCATCGGGCGCGGCTGCGGTCGCTCGTCTCAGATGGCTACCTTCTGGGGGCCCAGAACGTCCTTCGCGGCCACTTCCTGCAGCATCTGGAGTGCGTCCGGCACGCAGGCCTGGAGATTCGACCAGAGAGTCTGGATGGCCCTTGGCTGCACCTTCGCGGCAACGACGCCGACACCGAGGTGACGGACCTCCATGCTCGCTTCGCGGGTCGGGCGGCGCCCTTGGAGACCGAGCGAGCGCTGCTCCACCTGCTCCTCGAAGACCTCGGGGCCCCCGACATCCCCGTGAAGGTCGACCACTACGGGGAGCTGCTGATCCTCTCGGACTTCCGAGATGTCTTGTCGGCCTTGGCCACGCTGCCTCCCGATCTCGCCACCGACCGCTGACGGACCGCACCATGCAAGACGAGCTCCCTCCCGTCCTCGACACCGCCTTCAAGGCCGGTGACTTCCCGCCCCACCTCCGTTCGGGCCCTCCGGCGCGGCTGACGTTCCTCCCGGCGCCCCATCGCTGGGCCACCCGCGGGGTGTTCGCAGAGCACGAGTGGGGCACGCTGATCGAGTCGATGAGCCGCCCCGAGCTGTGGCCAGGAGGTGGCACGGCCGAGGTTGCCAGCTACCGCCTTCCCGCGTGGACGTTCGCCAGCTACCGCGACGACACCCGCGTCGTCACCCGCGACAAGGAGCTGTCGGCGCGAGAGACACGGGCCCGGGTCCTCGAGGTCTACGGCTTGATGGTCGAGTACGTCGACGAGCCGGCGATCGATGCCGACCATGTCCTGCAGTGGTGGGGCGACCACGCCTTCCTTGCCCACACGACCGGATTCCACGAGCTGCCCATGGAGGAGCGCCCTGCCGGTCCCCGCTGGCGCGTGGTGGTGCCCTTTGCGCGGCCGGTCAGCCTCCAGGAGGCCACGACGATGGCCGAATGGGCTCGCCATCCACGGCACGACGCGGGAATCATCAACGAGTTGACCGAGCAGGTGTGGCGCATCGTGCCCGTTCCGGCGGTGGGCCCCGGCGGCTATCGCTGGCTCGCGCACAACGGGCCGCTGCTCGATCCGGACGACGCCATGCGGGAGCTGGCGGCCTGGCAAGTGCTCGACACCCGGGTGCGGGCCGATGTGGCCCTCGAGGGCACGTCCATCGACGTAGCGGTGGAGCGCTTCCTCCGTCGACGCCGCACCCCGAAGCTGCGTCCCCGGTTCCCGGCCCCTGTGGCGGCCCTCGGGGAGCGGCTCGGTCCGCTCTGGCCCGGTCGGGTCGTGGCCCTCGTCGGGAGCAGCGGCGCCGGCAAGTCGAACCTCGCGCTGCAGGCGGCCAACCGCGCGGCGCGTGCGGGCCTTCCGGTCCTCGTGGTGCTCACGCGGATGGGCGGGGACGAAGTGATCGCGCGCTTGCTCGCGCAGCACGGTTCGGTGCGCCCGAGCGAGCTGCTGGCCGGGTCGGGCAGCATCGACGCGGCAGCAGAAGCCCTGCAGGCCAACTGTCCATCGCTCCATCTGTGGGCACCACCCGCCGCCGAGCGAGACCTCGAGTCGTTGCTCGGCAAGGTGCAGGCCCTCTCGGATCGTCACGACGGAGCCCCGCCGTTGGTGGTGGTGGATGGCGTCGAGGGCTGGGGTGTCGACGACCCCGAGCGCGGGATGCGCCAGCTGGTCTCAGGGCTCAGGGACGCGTCCCACGCGGGAGGCCTCGGGCCCACGTGGGCCGGGGCCGGCGTGTTGTTGGTGGGCAACCTGCCCGGGCCGCGCCTGGACCCGGAACAGCTGCGGTCGACGTGGCAGGCGGGGGAGCTCGGACTCGGTCCCCTCGAGCACGACGCCGGAGCGGTGGTGGTGGTGGCCACCCGTGGAGACGAGGCCCTCGCGCTCGTGGCGAAGAACCGTGACGGCGAGACCGGAGAGGTCCCGCTGCGCTTCGATCCGATCACCGGCACATTCGAGGGCGTCTGAGCGGCGTCTGGGTGCGGGCGCCGGCATCGGGCGCAGAAAAGGGATCCCGTGGTGAGAGTCGGTGAGGGGAGCGGAGTTGCTGGGATGAACCCCAGGAGGATCCTCCCATGCATCTCTCTCGCTTCCGCGTCTTCGCGACCCTCGGCCTCGTTCCCGTCTTTGTCGGCGTGCTCGTGGGCTGTGACACCGACTCGAAGGACGACACGACCGACACCACCGACGAGTCGGACACGGACACGGACACGGACACCGACGCGGACACCGACTCGGACACGGACACGGACACCGACACGGACACCGACACCGACACCGACACCGACACCGACACGGACGTCAACCACCCCATCGCGGTCTACGGCTTCAACAGCGAGCTGATCGATCCGGGTGACGACTACTTCGACCTCACCGCCAACGGCATCGTCGCGTTCAGCTACTCCCGCCACGAGCTGGCCATCGTCAACGAAGGCACCGCGGATGTGGTGTTGGACGGCATGACCGTCACCCCCGAGGGAGAGACCCTCGAGGGCGAGTGGTCCATCGTGGACAGCAGCACGGGGGACGTGATCCCCTTCGACGTGGCGGGCATCGTGCTCGCGCCGTCGACGTCCCAGAGCTTCGACATCTACTTCTCGCCCTTCGAGGCCGGTATCCGCACGAGCGCGGTCGACCTCCAGTACGACGGCGGCGTGTCCTACCCGTTCACCATCACCGGACGGGGGCGTGACGCGCTCACCATGATCGACTTCGGCGCCAACACGCTGGAGATGATCCATGGGTCCGAGGACGGAGACACCCTGACCAGCGCCGCGGATGGCGACGGTGCGGGCAACATCTACTTCAGCGGAAACGTGAACGGCTGGGCCGACAGCTTCAGCGAGAACATCGTCGTGTCCCGCATGGACGGCGACGGCACCCTCGCTTGGTCCCGGGAGTGGAGCGAGTCGTACGAGCAGCTCCAGCCCGACCCGGGCCAGAACGGGGAGAGCGGCGGCAGTGCCGACAGCCTCGATGTGGATGGGGGCTTCGTCTACACCGTCGGCCACCGGTCTCAGTCCTCGTCGAACTCCGCCTTCCAGACCTTGGTCATGAAGATCGACACCAGCAATGGCGACATGGACTGGGCCGTGGGGTGGTCTCCCGAGGACATCAACCCGCCGGCCCTCGCGTGGCAGAGCAGCCAGGGCTACGCCGTCGATGCCTCCCTCTCGGATCGGGTGATCGTCGCCGGCGCCAGCTTCGGCAACGCCGAGGCGTCCCTCTTCGCGCTCTCCAAGGCCGACGGATCCTTGCTGTGGAGCAAGCAGCTCGATGTGGTGTCGGGCTCGAACGACCGGGCTCATTCGCTGGTGGTCGATGGCGCGGGCAATGCCTGGATCGGCGGCATCACCGATGGCCGTGGGCTGCTCGCCCGCGTGACCGGTGTCGACGGCAACAACCCGCAGCTCGACTTCGTGCAGCGTTGGGACATGGGCGTGGGTAGCAACATCAACGGGCTCGACGTCGACAGCGCGGGCAACGCCTACGTGTCCATGGACCGGCGCGGCCTGCCCACCCAGATCTCCGCCGCCCGCGTGGCCACGGATGGCAGCCTCACCTGGTCGAAGGTGTGGGACGAGGCCAACTCGGGGGACAACAACAACACCCACATGGTCAAGGTCGACGAGGCCAACGGCAAGGTGTACGTCGGCGGGCGCGTCGCCGTCAGCACGGCGGACACCCAGTTCGGCGAGGGCTTCCTGATGCGCCTGGAGCAGGCGGACGGGGCCTACGACTGGGGCACGATGTACTACTCGGGCAAGGGCGCCGAGGAGATCATCGAGCATCGCGTCAAGGGCGTCGTGTTCGACGGGCCGGACCTGCAGATCCTGATGCAGAGCTACACGGTGAGCCAGAACACCGGCCACTACTGGGGCTTCTGGTACAACCTCATGGACTTCCCGCTCGCCGACCTGACCAAGGGCGAGATGCCGGGCGACGGCGCTGCGCTGCTCGCCGACTACACCCCGTCGATCAGCGACGTGACGGCCGGCTCGGACTTCCACGACACGGACTTCGCGTACAACGGGAGCAACGTCGCCACGGTGTTCCCCATCGACACCGCGTCGATCTGGGTGGCCCCGGGCCCCGAGGTGCTGTGGGAAGACAGCATGGACCGCGAGGGCCCCGTGCCGGACGGTGACAACATGATCATGCGTCTCGAGCTGTACTAGTACACGCCTTCCGAAGTCCCCACGAACGAATGGACCTCAGAATGCTCGGTCCGAGTTCTTCAACCACCTGCTAGCTCGCCCTTCCGGCTCGCTGCTACGACAGCGGCGCAGGCGGGTTGGGCGGCAGGTGAGGGGCCAGGGCCAGGAGGTCCTCGGTGTCTTTCACGCCGCCCACCCGCTCGGGCACCATCCACACCGGCGCGCCGCCCGAGGCCTTCCCCAAGGCCCGGGCGGCGTCTCTGTGTCCGTAGGCCCGCAGCTTGGCCCGCTCGGGCAGGTCGAGGAGAGCCTTGGCGATCTCGGGGCCCACCGCCTCGGCGAGGGCGTCAAGGGAGGGGAGGGGGCCCGTGGGCACCGGCTGGACACGGTTCACCAGCAACCCACCCAGCTGCATGCCCTCGTCTCGAAGGACGCCGAGGAAGCCGATCAGGTCGTTGCGCTCGGGGGCGTCGGCGTCGGAGACGAGCCAGTAGCGGCAACGGTCGCTGTGGAGCAGCTCCGCCACCGCCTCGCTGCGGTCCCGGGCGCCGGCCGAGAGCTCGCTGAAGAGGGTGAAGAACTCGCGGATGTCGCCCATGACGCCGTCCCCTGCGATGCGCTCCACGATGCCGAGGGCGCGACGAGTGGCCGCGGCTCGAAGTCCTCCTCCGGGCTCCAGGATGGCGCGCAGCATGCCGCGGTCGAGGATGTTTCGCATGCGCTGGGGGGCCTGGAAGAAGTCGAGCACGTGCTGTGCCGGCGGGGTGTCGAGCACGACGCGGTCCCAGTCCCCTCGCAGCGCCAGCTGGTGCAGCTTCTCGACGGCCATGTACTCCTGGCTGCCAGACAAACGCGTGGTGACCGCCCGGTAGTAGGGGTTGTCGAGCAGCGCCTCTGCGGTCTCTTCGGTGGCGTGCTCATGGACGAGGGCATCCCAGGTCTGCTTGCGGTCGAGCATCAGGGCATCGAGGGTGCCCGTGGCCTCGAGGGACACCCGATGGGGCTCGTTGCCGAGGGCATCGAGGCCGAGGGCATCGGCGAGTCGCCGGGCGGGATCGATCGTGAGGACGACGACCCGCTCGCCGTTGGCGGCGGCGGCCAGGGCGAGGGCGGCCGAGACCGTGGTCTTTCCAGTGCCTCCGACGCCGCAGCAGATGTCGACCCGCGTGGAGGTGTTCATGGGGTGTCCACCAGCGCCGCGTACAGCTGTTCGCCAAGGGCTCGGGCCAGGTCCGGACGTCGGAGGCGCGGCAGCTCGACCATAGGGAGATGGGCGTCCTGGAGGGGGGCAAGGGCCCGTTGCTGGGCCCCGTGGTGCTGGGTGGCCTGCTCCAACAAGGCGGCCAGGTTCTCGCCGCCGGCCAGCGCCCTCACGTGGTCCGCGATGGCGGCTGGGTCGGCTCCCTCCGGCAGGGGCGCAGGGTCGCAGCGGTTGGCGATCAGGAGAGCCGGGTCGAAACCGTCGGCGCGAAGGGCCTCCACCAGCTCGCCGGTCTCGCTGACGGGGAGGGCCTCCGGAAGGGTGGCGACGACCACGGCGGTGCGCTCCGGATCCTGCAGGAAACGGTCGATGATCGACGCGAGCTCGTAGAACGGGCCGGCCTTGGCGATCTCCGTCATCGAGCGGGCGGCAGAGAGCAGGGTCAGGCCATGGCCCGTCGCGGGGGCGTCGAGCACCACGAGGTCGAACTCTGGATCCCCCGCAGCGGGCTGGTGAAGGAGGTTCTCGAGCTTGCCGAGCTGGAGGATGTCGTGGAGTCCGGGGATGGCGTCGACGAACGTGGCGACGGGTCGGGCGTGCACCACCCGGGCAAGGATCCCCGAGAGTCGGAGCTTGCGGCCGGCGAAGTCTTGCAGGCATTCGGGCACGGTGAACGATGCCACCCAGACGTTGTCGGTGGCCCGGCGGTAGGAGAAGCTACGGCCGTCGAGCTGGAAGTGCGGTGGGAGCCCCGCAGTGCCCGACAGCTCCAGGACGAGGGTGCGGCGACCCGCCATCCCAGCGGCGACGGCCAACGCCGCCGAAAGCGTCGTGCGACCGACCCCACCCTTGCCCGTGACCACCAGCAGCCGTCGGTCGAAGAGGTGGCGACTCATGCCGCTCCCTCTTCGTTCTGGGGAACCTCGCTCTGCGCTGCCTGCTCGAGAGCGGCCTGGACCGCCCGAAAGACACGAGGGGACAGCAGCATCTCCAGGTGGCCGGCCCCTTCGATGCGCACCGACTGCACGCCCTCCTCGGGGACCGCCGAGCTGGTGGGCACCACGATTGGATCGTGGGGGCTCCACACGCAGAATGTGGGCACCCTCGGGGGGGCGAGCCCGTCGAGGAGGTGGTTGCCAGGCAGGACCTCGCGGGCGGCCCGTCCGCGCTGGAACACGGCGATGCGGGTGCCGCGCCACGGGGTTCCGATGGTGACCAGGCGGCGCACCGGAGCGTCCGGGTGATGCTTGATGTACCAGGCTGCCACCAGCCCCCCGGTGCCGAAGGCCACGATGTCGACTTGGGGAGCGGCGGAGGCCTGGCGCAGCAGCAGAACCTGTTCGTGGAACGCCTCGGTGCTGTCGGCCAGCGGCTGCTCGCGTCCGGCTCGAGACACCACCCAGGCCCAGGGCCAGCCCCGACGCCGGAGGAATGTGGCCAGGGCGATCATGCTCACCCGCCCTGCGTCGAGCCCTGGCACGAGCAACACGGGAGGGAGTCGCCTCTGGGCCACGCCGGCGGTGGACGGGACGGGGCCGCCCCCCCAGGCGAACCACGGGCGACCGAGGAAGAACAGGGACCGCGCCATCGCTTCTCGCCACGACATGGCGAAGGCCTGGCGATCCAGCTGGGCCGGCTCTCCGCGATCGGCGCTCCACACCGCCCACGCCGCTGCGACCGTGAGCCAAGACACCACGATGAGGGCTGTGGGGGGCAGCAAGAGCCAGTGGAGCCAATCGATGCCGTTCTCCAGGGGGGCCACGCACGGAGGGGATGGTTGCCGCGACCGGTGCCCGTACCTATATCGAGGCGTCGCCGTCGGGGGAGTCCGGCGCGGGAGGTCCCGTCATGCCCATCTACGAGTACGAGTGCCCCAGCTGCGGGCATCGCTTCGAAAAGCTCGTCCGCATCAATGCCGACGTCCCTCCCTGTGAGAAGTGCGAGAGCGCCGACGTGCGCAAGCTCGTGAGCGCGTCGGGCTTCATCCTGAAGGGTGGGGGTTGGTACAAGGATCACTACGGGCTGAAAGGGGGCAGCTCCAAGAGTGAGAGCCCGAAGAGCGACAGCTCGAAGGCCGATGGCACCACGAAGAGCTCCACCAAGAGCGAGTCCGCCAAGAGCGCCCCCACGAAGAGCAGCAGCTCGTCGAGCAAGGGGGATGCGTGACCGTCCTCCTCGACGGACGCGCGCTCTCTCGTGCGCGCAACAAGGCCCTCAAGGGCCGAGTGCCATCGCTAAGCCGTCCCCCCGGGCTGGCGGTCGTGCTGGTGGGCTCGGATCCGGCCTCCGAGGTGTACGTGCGTCGAAAGGGGGTCGTCGCCGACCGGCTCGGCTTCGTGCATCGCCAGATCGATCTGCCGGCAGACGTCGCTCCGGCGGTCGTCGACGCGACGATCGATGCGCTGAACGCCGACCCCGAGATCGACGGGATCCTGGTCCAGCTTCCGCTTCCGGCGGGCCTCGACGGCAAGGGCGTGGTGGAGCGTATCGACCCCGACAAGGATGCCGACGGGCTCACCACGGCGTCCATGGGTCGGCTGCTCCAGGGGCGGCCCGTGATGGTGCCGTGCACCCCTCTGGGGGTGATGCGGCTCATCGCTTCTGCTGGCATCTCCCTCGAGGGCGCCAACGCCTGCGTCATCGGCCGTTCGGTGCTGGTGGGGCGCCCGATGGCGGTGTTGCTCGAGCAGGCCAACGCCACGGTCACGCTGTGCCACTCCCGCACCCGTGACCTCGAAGCGATCGTGGGTCGCAGCGAGGTGGTGGTCGCGGCCATCGGTCGCCCAGAGGCGATCCCAGGCGCTTGGATTCGCGAGGGCGCCACCGTGATCGACGTCGGGATCAACCGGCTGGACGACGGACGTCTGGTCGGCGACGTGCACTTCGATAGCGCGGCCGCTCGCGCCGGGGCGATCACCCCCGTCCCTGGCGGCGTCGGCCCGATGACCATCGCGATGTTGATGGAGAACACCTTCCGGGCGGCCGTGCTGCGGCAGGGTGCCGACCCTGCACTGCTCGATGGGTTGCTTCCGACCCGTTGACACCCCCGGCGGTCGGTGTCATGACCTCGCATCGCTTCGGGGAGCACCATGGATCAGGAGCTGCGTCGCACGCCCTTCTACGACCACCACGTGGCTGCGGGGGCGCGGATCGTGCCCTTCGCTGGCTTTGGGATGCCCGTTCAGTACAGCGGCGTCCAAGAGGAGCACCTCGCCACCCGCAGCGCGTGCGGTCTGTTCGATGTCTCCCACATGGGCGAGGTCCGGGTGCGGGGGCCGAAGGCGGAAGACGCGCTGATGTGGCTTCTCTCGAACGCCATCCGGCGCCTGGCTGTGGGCCAAGCCCAGTACAACGCGATGTGCACCCCCGAAGGTGGCGTCGTCGACGACGTCTTCGTGTACCGAGAGGGTGCCGAGGACTTTCTGGTGTGCGTCAATGCGGCGAACCGGGCCAAGGATTTCCAGTGGATGATCGACAACAACCCGGAGGGGGCGGAGATCATCGACGAGGGAGATCAGTGGGCGCAGCTGGCCATCCAAGGCCCGAAGGCGGTCGAGGTCGTCCGCGCCCTCGCGCCCGCTGAGGTGCCCGACCTGGGCCGTCACCGCTTCGTGCGCGGCCCGTTCGCGGGCATCGACGGCTGCCTCATCGCCCGCACCGGCTACACCGGGGAAGACGGCTTCGAAGTCTTCCTCCCAGCGGCGACGGCCGTGCCTGCTTGGTCGGCGATCCTCGAGGCGGGTGCACCTCACGGGTTGCTGCCGGTCGGCCTTGGCGCCCGGGACACCCTTCGCCTCGAAGCAGGCAACTGCCTGTACGGCCATGAACTCGACGCCACCACGAGTCCCTTGGCCGCTGGCCTCGGCTGGATCACCAAGGTGAAGAAGCCGGGCGGTTTCATTGGCTGCGACGCCATCGTCGCGCGCCGCGACGCGGGCGCCGAGCGAGTGCTGGTCGGCTTCCGGGTCGACGGCAAGCGCATCGCCCGCCAGGGCATGGCCGTCCTCGTGGGCGGCACCGCAGTGGGTGAGGTCACCTCGGGCACCCGCGGCCCGAGCGTGGGGGTTGCCGTCGGCATGGCCTACGTCGACCGTGCCCACGCGGAGATCGGCACGGAACTGACCATCGACGTGCGGGGCCGCGAGGCCACCGCCCACGTCGTGAAGATGCCTTTTGTTTGATCGTCGGTGCCGGCCACGACCGGTACCGCCAGCGGCCTCCGGTGCGGGGCCATGGAGTACGCCATGAACATCCCCAGCGACCTGCAGTACACCGATCACGACGAGTGGATCCGCGTCGAGGGCACGACCCTCACCGTCGGCGTCTCCGACTTCGCCCAGGATCAGCTCGGCGAGATCGTGCACGTGGAGCTGCCCGAGGTCGGCAGCACCCTTGCGGCGGGCGACGCCGCTTGTGAAGTCGAGAGCGTCAAGGCGGTGGCCGAGGTCTACACCCCCGTGTCCGGCACGGTCGTAGCGGTCAACGAGGCCCTCGAGGACGAGCCCGAGAAGGTCAACGAAGACCCGTACGGGGCCTGGCTCTTCCGCATCGAGACCACCGACACCTTGTCGGGCACCCTCGATGCCACGGCCTACGCAGCGAAGGTCGGCTGAGCTCCACCGCAGATGGGGAGGCCAGTCGGGCTCGGCAGGGATATGGCGACCGGCCACGCATGACCCCCGCCCCGGGCGGACGCACGGGGTGGTCGAGGAGGCTGCAATGCCTGCCCCCGCCCCTGCCGCGTTCCTGCCCCGCCACATCGGGCCTTCCGAGATCGAACAAGCCCAGATGCTGGCCTTGCTCGGGCTCGACGACCTCGCGCAGCTCGCGGACCAGACGGTCCCCGACGCCATCCGCTTGGGTCGTGAACTGGCGTTGCCCGTGGCCCTGACCGAACCGGAGGCCCTCGAGGCACTCGGCGCTCGCGCAGGGGCCAACCGCGTCCGTACCTCCCTGCTGGGCACCGGCTACCACGGCACCCACACCCCCACGGTGATCCTCCGCAACATCTTGGAGAACCCCGGCTGGTACACCGCCTACACCCCGTACCAGGCGGAGATCAGCCAGGGTCGGCTCGAGGCGCTGCTGGTGTACCAGACGGTCGTGCAAGAGCTCACCGGCTTCGACATCGCCAACGCCTCCCTCCTCGACGAGGCCACGGCCGCCGCTGAGGCCATGACCCTCACCCAGCGGGTCAACAAGAAGAACAAGGCCATGGCCTTCTTCGTCGATGATGGATGCCACCCTCAGACGGTCGCGGTCCTCCACACCCGCGCGGCGCCTCTGGGCATCGAGATCGTCACCGGGGACCCCGAGACCTTCGACTTCTCGTCCCGCGCCGTCTTCGGGGCGCTCATGCAGCATCCCTCCACCGACGGACGGCTCCGCGAGCTGGCGGAGCCCATCGCGCGGGCCAAGGCCAGCGGTGCCCAGGTGACGGTCGCGACCGACTTGCTCGCTTGTTGCGTGATCACGCCTCCAGGTGAACTCGGCGCGGACCACGCCATCGGCAGCTCCCAGCGCTTCGGCGTGCCGATGGGCATGGGCGGGCCCCACGCGGCCTTCCTCGCCACCCGGACCAAGAGCCAGCGGCAGATGCCGGGGCGCATCATCGGGGTGTCGGTGGATTCCCACGGCGATCCTGCGCTGCGGATGGCGCTCCAGACCCGCGAGCAGCACATCCGTCGGCAGAAGGCCACGTCCAACATCTGCACGGCCCAGGTGCTTCTGGCGGTGTGTGCGGGCATGTACGCGGTGTGGCACGGGCCCCAGGGGCTTCGTCGCATCGCCGAGCGGGTGCACTTCCTGGCGCGCCAGCTGGCCACGAGCCTGCGGGACGCCGGGCACGAGGTCGGAGATCATTTCTTCGACACGGTGTCGGTCAAGGCACCTGCGGACTGGGTCGAGCGTGCCGGCGATGCGGGGTACCTGATCCGGGACCTGGGCGACGGCCGCGTCTCCCTGTCCCTCGACGAGACCACCACCGAGGCCGACGTGGCCAAGCTCGCCGCCTTGTTCGGCGAGGCGGTGCGAGAGCCCGTCGACTTCGAGCTGCCATCCCGTCGCAGCACGGCATTCCTGGGCGACCCGCGCTTCCACGCCCACCGCTCCGAGACCGAGATGCTCAGGTACCTGCACCGCCTCCAGGCCCGGGACCTCGCCCTCGACACGTCGATGATCCCGCTGGGCAGCTGCACCATGAAGCTGAACGCCACGAGCGAGATGATCCCTGTGACGTGGCCCGGCTTCGGAGGGCTGCACCCCTTCGCCCCTGCGAGCGACACCAAGGGCTACCAGCAGCTCTTCGGGGAGCTCGAGGACTGGCTCGCGGAGATCACCGGCTTCGCGGCCGTGAGCCTGCAGCCCAACGCGGGATCCCAGGGGGAGTACAGCGGCCTGCTGTGCATTCGCGCCTACCACCGCAGCCGCGGCGAGGCCCATCGCGACGTGTGCCTCATCCCCAGCTCCGCCCACGGGACCAACCCTGCGAGCGCGGTGATGGCCGGCATGAAGGTGGTGGTGGTGGCCTGCGACGACCACGGGAACATCGACGTCGACGACCTGCTGGCCAAAGCCGAGCAGCATGCCGAGGTGTTGGCGGCCTTGATGGTCACCTACCCGTCGACCCATGGCGTCTTCGAGACCGCCATCCGGGACGTGTGCAGCATCGTGCACGACCACGGCGGCCAGGTGTACCTCGACGGCGCCAACATGAACGCCATGGTGGGGCTGTGCCGTCCTGGCGACTTCGGTGGCGACGTGTGCCACCTCAACTTGCACAAGACGTTCTGCATCCCCCACGGGGGAGGTGGACCCGGCATGGGCCCCATCGGCGTCGGCGCACATCTCGCGCCGTTCCTGCCCGGCCATCCGTTGGCGCCGCCTCCGAACACCACCGAGGGCCCGGTGTCTGCCGCACCCTACGGCTCGCCGTCGATTCTGCCCATCGTGTGGGCGTACATCCGCATGATGGGTCCAGAGGGCCTGCGGCACGCGAGCGAGGTGGCCATCCTGAACGCCAACTACATCGCCAAGCGGCTGGAGGGGCACTACGACGTGCTCTACCGGGGGGCCCAGGGGCGGGTCGCCCACGAGTGCATCCTCGATGTGCGCCCATTCAAGGCCCACGGGGTCTCCGTCGACGACATCGCCAAACGCCTCATGGACTACGGCTTCCACGCCCCGACCATGTCGTGGCCGGTGGTGGGCACGTTGATGGTCGAGCCCACCGAGTCGGAGGGCAAGGCCGAGCTGGACCGTTTCTGCGACGCGCTCATCGCCATTCGCCAAGAGGTCCGCGACATCGAGCAAGGGCGCCTGGCCCACGAGGACAGCCCCCTCGCCCATGCGCCCCACACCCTCGGCGCGGTGACCGCCGATGTGTGGGATCACGCCTACACCCGCCAACAGGCCGGGTTCCCGGCGCCCTGGACCCGGGCCCACAAGTTCTGGCCCACGGTCGGACGCATCGACAACGCCTACGGGGACCGCAACCTGGTGTGCAGCTGCGACGCGTGGCCGGTCGAGCCCGGGCAAGGATGAGCGCACCGCGCCGGCTGCCGCGACTCGAGCGGGGCTTCGTCCCCGCGGCGGTGGCCCTCGCGGCGTGGGGCCTGATCGGAACGGGAGCGGACACCGTGCGCACGCGCGTGCTGGTGGAGCAGTCTGCCGAGCACGATCCCCACGGTCCATGGGGCCTGCAGACGGTGGAGGCGTCGCTGCAGCTTCGGCCGTGGCACGACGGCTACCCCGAAGCGCGAACGGCCCTCCGCCGGCTCACGGAGGAGCGGCGAAGGGCCGTGCTTCGCTGGTAGCGGTGGGGCGCTTCAGGCGACGAAGGCTTCCAGGTTGTGGCGGCGCTTGATGTGGCGCAGCTTCCGGAGGGCCTTGATCTCGATCTGGCGGATGCGCTCACGGGTGAGGGCGAAGCGGCAGCCGATCTCCTCGAGGGAGTACTGAGTGGGTTCGCCGATGCCGAAGCGCATGCGGATGACCTTCTCTTCCCGAGGCTGGAGCTGGGCGAGCACGTCGTCGATGGACTCGCGGAGATCGGCCTCGTCCTGGCGTTCCGAGGGAATCTCGGCGTCGGGGTTTTCGATGAAGTCGATGATGGTCGAGTCGCTGTCGTCGGTGACCTGCTGGTCGAGGCTCATCGGCTCGCGGGTGATGGAGAGCAGCTCTTCGACTTCGCAGTTCTTCATCTCGAGATGCGCGGCGATCTCTTTGATCTGGGCTTCCCGTCCGAACTGCTTGAAGAGCATCTTCTGGCTCTGCTTGACGCGGTTGACCAGCTCCAGCTTGTAGATCGGCACGCGGATGGTGCGGACCTGGGACTCGATGGCCCGGATGATGGACTGCCGAATCCACCAGGAAGCGTAGGTGCTGAACTTGAAGCCGCGGGTGTGGTCGAACTTCTCCACCGCCTTCATCAGGCCGATGTTGCCCTCCTGGATCAGATCGGCGAGAGGCATGCCGCGGTACCCGTACTGCTTGGCGATGCTCACCACGAGGCGCAGGTTGGCCTTCACGAGAGCAGCCTTGGCCAGCTCGGCATCGGCGCCGCCGTCGTCGATGCGACGGGCAACTTCGATCTCATCCTTGTGGGAGAGCAAGGAGATCCGACCCATGGCGCGCAGGTACTTGTTCAGCAACTGTCCGTCGTGGGTCTCTTCGCGCTTTCGTGCGGCAGCAGCCATGGCGACACTCCAGAGGATGGGTGACCAGGACTAGAGCAAGAGGCGTGCCAAGGTTCTGAGGACCCCGATCAGAACAGGGTTCTCGAGGGCTGACCCCTGGATAAGGCAGGTCCGACCGTGGACGCTGTCGGCCCCCCCTTGGCGGGACCACGCGACATCCGTGTCAGGGGCCTGTCAGGGAATGTCTGAGATCTCGGACGCCGTCCAAGATCTTGTGACGTTTACAGGAAGGTCCCGCCCTGCACATGGCGGTGTCGGGTCTTCATCCGTCGCGGCGTCGACCGATGGTGAGCGTGCTGCGCTATGGTCTGCCGATAGGGGACCTGTCGTGAATGCCTTGTCCCCGAGCATCCCCAGGAGGACCCGTTGATCGAGACGCTAATGGCCGGTGGGCCCGTCATGATCCCCATCGGCTTGTGTTCGGTCGTTGCCTTGGCCACCTTCTTGGAGCGCATGTGGTCCCTTCGGCGCGGGGCCGTTGTGCCGGCGTCGCTGTGCGTCGAGCTCATCGAGCTCCTCCGCCAAGGACGTGATGGCGATGCGCTCACTCTGTGTCGCAAGCGCGACGTCTCCGTGGCGCGGGTCATCGAGGTCGCGGTGGAAGCACGGGGCCAGCCGCGGGCGCAGATCAAGGAGCGCGTCGAGGAACTCGGGCGCCGGGAGGCTGCCGAGCTGGAGCGCTATGTGCCGATCCTCGGCACCATCGCCAGCATCGCGCCCCTGCTGGGGCTGCTCGGAACGGTCGGAGGGATGATCCTCACGTTCGAGGTCATCGCCCAGCAGGGGGGCGTCACCGATGTGGCTCCTTTGGCTGGCGGCATCAGCCAGGCCTTGATCACCACGTTTGCGGGGCTCTCCGTCGGCATCCCCGCCGTGATCGCCAACCGGTACGTGCTGTCTCGTGTCGACGCGCTGCTGGTCGACATGGAAGAGGTGGCTCTGGGGGTCATCGACCTCCTGTCCAACGAGGCCGCCGCCGAGGAGGGGGCGTGAGGTTTGCCGTTGGCCGGCGCCCAGACCCCGTGCTCGACGTCAGCCCGATGATCGACATCGTGTTCCAGTTGGTGCTCTTCTTCATGGTGAGCACCACGTTCGTCACGAGCCCCGGCATCCAGGTGGACCTGCCTCGAAGCTCCGCCCAGACGATGCTTTCCGACGACAAAGACATCCAGGTGTTCGTGACCAACGATGGCGCCGTCTACGTCGACGAGCAACCGGTGACGGCTGCCGAGCTGCGTCGCAAATTCTTGGACGCGGCCCGCGCCAACCCCAACACCATGGTGGTGATCAAGGCGGACGAGGGGGTGTCCCACGGCCGCGTGGTGACCGTGATGGACCAGGCTCAGGCTCAGGGGCTCACCAGGCTGGCCATCGCCACCGACGCTGGCGGCGACGAGGAGCCTTAGGGGCCTTGGTTGCGCAGGTGCCCCTCAGGCAAGCGGCCGACGATCCGAAAAGGGGCATGGGCCCCCCCTCGGGTCGCACGTCCCCCCCTGGGACTGGCGCGGCGTCGCAGCGGGGGGCCTTCCGCCCTACGGGCAGGCGTTCGGGAAGCCGAGGTCGCTGGCATCGTTCTGGGCCAGGGCTTCCCACTCGTCGGCGGGGTCGAAGGCGTCGCCTCCGTCGCGGTCGCCCACGGCAATGCTGCAGCTGCGAGCCAAGGAGTTGTCCTTGGTCGACAGGGGGGACATCCCCCACTCGTCGGTCGGCCGGTAGCCGATCTGTCCGATGACATCGTGGGTGACGCCACCGCAGACCAGCTCGAGGGCATCGTCGCCATTGAACGACAGCCCCACGTCGGTCAGGTCGCAGCCCCCTCCGGTGGTCAGCGTGCCGTTGCAGACCAAGGCGACCTCCCCCGGGGGCAGCACCCCATTGAGGAGAATGGAGTTGGAGGTGAAGGAGCCGTTGGCGTACAGCTCGATGGAGCACAGCGACAGGTTTACGTCGTTCGGGTCGATGTTGGTGATCTCGACGTACTTGTTCGTGCCGGTCGACCCCTCTAGGTACTGGCTGAAGATCAGGCCCTCGCCGACCGCTTCGACGTCGACGTCGAGCTCGACGGAGGAGCCGTCGAGCGTGGCCGTCACCGTGTCGAGCCCCGGGGCAGGTCCGGCGGTGACATCGATGTCTACTTCGTCGTCGCCGGCGGGCACCGTGACCGTGGCCGGCACGGACACCCAACCTTGGTCGGCGGCCAAGGTCACATCTTCGCCTCCGGGGCGAGCGGGGCCGTCGAGGAGAAGGGTGACCGTGCCGTTGCCGTTGGGCTCTAGGACCAACACGGCCGGGTCGAAGCTGTCGAGGGTGGGGGGCAGGTCGGTGTCGGTGTCGGTGTCCGTATCGGTGTCGGTGTCGGTGTCCGTATCGGTGTCGGTGTCGGTGTCGGTGTCCGCGTCGGTGTCGGTGTCGGTGTCGGTGTCGGTGTCGGTGTCCGCATCCGCATCCGCATCCGCATCCGCATCCGCATCCGCATCCACGGCGGTCCCGGTCTTGTCGGCGCTGGGGCGCAGGTCGCAGCCCGCGAGTCCAGCGGTCGTGCATCCCAGGATGAGCCAGACACCTACGCTGCTGGCGGCCCACCGGGGCGTCGTACGAACCAGTCCGCTCACGCTTCCTCCTGCCGTCGTGGCCCCACCATACCTCCGCTCGAGAGCACCGGCCCGGAGAGCGCTGCGCTGAGATGACGCACCAACCCCTGCTCTGTTTCGGAGCACACCCGCGGCCGTGGCGAGGCGCGGCACGGACCAACCTGCGGAATGGGGGCGGCACACCATCTGCAAAGTCCGATGTGACGGCGCGATGGAGCGACGTCGGGACAAGTGGAGGAGCGCATGGAGGTTCGATTCTGGGGTGTGCGGGGCAGTGTGGCGGTCAGTGGGGAAGACTTCGTTGGGACGGGAGGGAACACCACCTGTGTGGAGGTCACCCACGAGAGGCATCGACTCGTGCTCGATGGTGGCACCGGGCTGCAGGCACTCGGGCGTCAGTTGCTCGAGGAGCCGACCGGTCTCGAGACCACGCTGCTCTTCTCCCATGTGCACTGGGACCACATCCAGGGGGTGCCCTTCTTCGGCCCGGCCTTCCGTTCCGGCGACAAGCTTCGCCTCGCGGGTGCTCCGGGCTTGCGGGAAGCCCTCGCGGCGCAGATGCAGGCGCCGCAGTTCCCGGTGCCGATGGAGGCCTTCCAGGCGGAGATCGACGTGCTCGAGCTCACCGCGGGGCGCCCCGTGCACATCGGTCCGTTCGAGGTGCTGCCCATCGAGATGCACCATCCCCAGGGGGTGCTGGTGTACCGGGTTGCTGCCGGCGGACGCTCCCTGGTCTTCGCCACCGACGTGGAGCACGGAGATGCCCTCGATGGTGGGCTGCTGGACCTCTCCCGCGACGTGGACCTGCTGGTGCACGACGCGCAGTACACCCGCGCCGAGTACGACGGGCGGGAGGGACCGTGCCGTCGTGGGTGGGGGCACAGCACCTGGGAGCAGGCGGTCGACCTGGGGCAGCGCAGCGGTGCCCGTCGGACCGCGCTCTTCCATCACGACCCCACCCGCACCGATCGGCAGCTGGCGGTGATCGAGTCGGTCGCTGCCCAGCGCCTGCCGGGTACCTTCGCCGCCAGGGAGGGACGGGTGGTGGCTCTGTGAGACAGCCCGTGCCGGACGGCTCGGTCTGCTACCCTTCGGACGCTGCCGAGGACCTCGCCACCGTGCCTTTCCACGAGCTGTGGACCCTGCTCCGAGACCGCCAGGTCGACCTCGACCATGCGTTGCTGGTCCTCGTGCGCACCCTAGAGGACGAGCTGGAGGCCGAGCGGGCGACCATCTACTTGGTCGATCACGCCTCTCGAGAGCTGGTGAGCCGGGCTGCGAACCTCCCTGAGATCCGCGAGATCCGCCTGCGTCTGGGGGAGGGAGTGGCCGGCTGGGTGGCCGCAAAGGGGGAGACCATCCGCCTGGGGGAGTCCTCCCGCGACCCACGCTTCTCCCGACGGATCGACGCAGCCACGGGGTACACCACCCGCTCGATGCTGTGCTGCCCGGTGCGGGACGCCGACCACACGATCGTGGCGGTGTTGCAGGTGCTCAACCACCGCAACGCCGATTTCTCCGCGGGCCACGAGCGGCGGCTCCACATCCTCGCCGAGCAGGTCGCTGAGCTCCTCGATGCCACCAGTCTCCGCAGCCAGCTGCGCTCCGATGCGGAGAAGCCGCTCGCCTTCCGCTTCAACTTCATCGTGGGCGAGTCCGGCGCGATGCAGGCGGTCTACGACCGGGTCCGGCGTGCGGCGGCCACCGAGGCGACGGTGTTGGTGCGGGGGGAGACGGGCACCGGAAAGGAGCTCATCGCCCGGGCCATCCACTTCAACTCCGAGCGCCGGGAGCGCCCCCTGGTGAAGGTGGACTGTGCGGCCCTCCCCGAGAACCTCATCGAGAACGAGCTGTTCGGACACGAGCGGGGCGCCTTCACCGGCGCCGATCGGTCCACGGACGGAAAGGTGGCCGAGGCCCACGGCGGCACCTTGTTCCTCGACGAGATCGGCGAGCTGTCGCTGCCCACCCAGGGCAAGCTGCTGCGCTTGTTGCAGGATCGTTCGTACGTGAAGGTTGGCGGCACGGGGGCTCACACCGCCGACCTGCGCTTCGTGGCGGCCACCCACCGACCCCTCGAGCAGATGGTGGAGGAGGGCACGTTCCGAGCCGACCTGTTCTATCGGCTCGCGGTGGTGCAGATCGGCATGCCGCCCCTTCGGGACCGGGGCCACATCGACCTCGACCGACTGATCGACCACTTCCTCTACGAGCATGGTCGTCGGCACCATCGCCCCGGGGTGCGCCTGTCCCCGGAAGCCCGGGCCGCGCTCCATGCCCATCGGTGGCCCGGGAACGTCCGGGAGCTTCAGCACTGCCTCGAGTCGGCCGTGGTGTTGTCCCCAGGGCCTCTCATCGATGCCGCCAGCCTGCCGATGCATCCCCATCGCGCCACCCACGAAGTGGGGGAGGGGGCCGCGGGCTTCCACTCGGAGGTGGTGTCCCTCGCCGAGCTCGAGCAAGCCTATGTTCGCTACGTGCTGTCGTTGTGCGAAGGCAACAAGAGCGAGACGGCCCGACGGCTCGGCATCGCCCGCAACACCCTGACTCGGAAGCTGGAGTCTTGATGGAGGAGCTGTACGTCCGGTTGTCGTTGCTGTCGGAGCCCGTGCGCGTGCGGTTGCTGTCGCTGCTCGCGGAGGAAGAGCTGGGGGTCGGGGAGCTGTGCCGCATCGTCCAGCTGCCCCAGAGCACGGTGAGCCGACACCTCAAGGCCTTGGCCACCGCGGGCCTGGTGCGTCGCCGGGCGGAAGGCACCCGCTCGCTGTTCCGAATGGTCGGGCTGGAAGGACCCTCTGCGGCGCTGTGGGTCACCGTGGGGGACGCCCACCGCTCCACCCTGCAGCACGAAGAGGACGCCGCCCGCCTGAACGCGACCCTCCGGGACCGAGCCGTCGACAGCGACACCTTCTTTGGGCGGGAGCACGCCCGGTGGGACTCGCTGCGGCGGGAGCTGTTCGGGGAGGGGTTCCTCGCGCCGGTGCTGGCCGCGCTCCTGCCCCGAGAGGCCGTGCTCGTGGACCTCGGCTGCGGGACGGGCGCGAGCCTCGAGGCCGTGGCGCCGTGGGTGGCGCGGGCCATCGGCGTGGACCGGGAGCCGAAGATGTTGGCGGTGGCCCGCGGGCGGGTGGGGGACGGGGTGGAGCTCCTGCAAGCGCCCCTGGAGGCGCTCCCGCTCCCCGATGGGGTCGCCGACGTGGCGCTGTGCACCCTGGTGCTCCATCACGTGGCCGAGCCCGGGCGGGTGTTCGCCGAGGTTCGTCGGGTCCTTCGTCCCGGTGGCCGGTTCGCCCTCGTCGACATGGTGGCCCACGACCGCAGCGACTGGCGGCACACCATGGGGCACCGCTGGCTGGGCTTCGCCGAAGGCCAGCTGCTGGCCTGGGGCGAGGAGGCGGGCTTCGTCGCCGGCCGGGTGTCGCCGTTGCCGGCGGTGGGCGAGGGAGCGGGGCCGCCGCTTCAGGTCGCCTGCTTCGAGGCGGGGCCGGGCTGAGGCGTCGCGCGGGCGGTGAACACCACCAGCGCGGCCAGGTGCACCGACCATGTCCCGGTGTACAGCAGCGGGTACTGCAGCAGGAGGAAGGCCGTCGCGACCCAGACGGTCCAGGACCGCCCGCCGACGCCAGGCCGGGCCGGGAGCCAAGGAGCGACCACCGCCAAGGCCTCCAGGCCCACCCACAGCCACGCCGCTGCGGCGTACCCGGGATCGGCCTCCACGAGGACCTCCCGTCGAGCCATGAGCATGCGGGCGAGCCGCTCGCCGGACAGCCAGAGCCCGTCGAGGTGGGAAACCATGACGGCGCCCAGGGTGATGCTGGTGTGCACCCGCAGCAACGCTTGGCTCCACGGGGGGCAGGCCCCTCGCCCGCGTCCGAGGAGCGCATCGATCGAGACCCGAGCGCTGCACGGACCCGGGGACAACAACACGCAGGTGATCGCGAGCTCGAAGGTGGTCACGCTGTCGAAGGCCAGGCCGCCCCCCCGGATCCCCCAGGTGACCCCCACCCCGTGAAGGACGAGCATGCCCATGCCGGTGAGGCCGGAGGCCCATCGGCCGTGCCAGCCCAGCAGCATCGCTGTGCTGGACAAGGTCAGGCCCAAGCCCATGAGCAAGACACCCGGCTGGTCGATGTGGTGGGGTAGGCGCCAGCTCGCGTAGCACTCCGCCCACACGAACAAGGCCACCACGGCGCGCAGCAGCCCGAGGGCCCAGGGGGAGGGGGGCTCGTGCCATGGCCACTTCATCGGGCCGGCACCCGGCGCTTCGGCCCCTTGGGGACGGGTGCGCAGACCACAGCGCGGTCGACGTCCTGCCATTGAGAGGACACGACGCAGCGGGCGTGGCGGAGCGCGCCGGCTTTGCAGGCCCGGCGCTTCACATCCGCGCGCTCGCCGGCCATGGAGCGCCCATCGGCGAGCTCCACCACACACACGTCCTCTCCCAGCGTGTCGAATCCCGCGCGGTCGGGGAGCCAGCGCGTGGACGTGCCCCCCGCAGCGACCGCCAAGAGCAGGAGGCTGGCTCCGACGAAGGCCATGGGCGTGGGGGAGGCCGACACGGGCGATGGTTGAAGCCCGCGATGCCGGACCAGCGTTCGTACGCCCTCGATCGGGAGCACGGCGAGCCACCACACGGCCATGGTCGCGGAGAACGTGGAGACCGGCGTGAGGGCGTAGATCATCCCGTGGAAGAAGACCGCGACCGCGTAGGTCGTCCATCGCGCCCGGTCCGAGCGAACCACGAGAGGCGCGAGGCACAGCGCGCCTTCCACGACCACCGTGCCGTTGGCGACGACCACGGCCATGGCCCGCCACGGAAAGGCCAGGGGGTCCGAGCCGGTGAACACCTGCATCAGGATCTGCTCCATCCGCGCCCCACTCATCCAGCCTCCGTAGGCCTTCTCCCACGTGGCCCCGGCGTACATGACTGCGAGCTGCAGCCGCATCAGGTGGAGTCCCCACAGGGGCCCAGGGCGAGACCAGGAGAGGGGGCGCCCGAGCACGAAGGCCCGGTCGCACGGAGTGAGGGCCAGGTAGAGGCAGACGAGCCCCTGCGCCATGACGTGGTGGCTGCGCAGATGTTCGTCGCCGAACAGGGGGTGGTCGACGTAGATGGCGAAGATCGCCACGGAGGTCTACAGGCTCGCCACCCGTGCCCCCACACCCAAGAGCATCGCCGTCGTGCTGCACCAGAACAGCACCGCGACCCACAGGCCCCAGGTCTCCATGCCTCCGTGAGGCACCATGGCGGAGCCCAACCGCGACCACGTGACCGCCACGGCTCCGATGCGCATGAGGCCGAACAGCTCTGAGGGGCCCTCTTCGGTCAATCGCTCGCGCAGCCACACGCTGATGTCGGCGAAGCTCAACGGCACGCGTTGCGCCTCCCGGTGCGGGTGGGCTTCCAGCCGTGCATGCCCCCCTCGCGGACGTGCACTCGGAGGTCAGCTCCGGGCCCGAGGGCCTCGCACACACGGGCGATCTGGCGATCGAGCTTGTCGGTTCGGGCCACGAGACGGTCGGCACGGGCGTCGACCCAGGAGTCGTGGCCCAGGAGCGCGAGGCGATCGATCGGGACGTCGCCCTGGGGGGTGCGCTGCACCATGCGAACCTCGAGCACACCGGTGCCCCAGGTCCGGTACATGTGCCACGCAGTGAGCCATGGGCGGTTGATGCCCAGGCCCTGACCCAAGATCGGGCCTGCGATCATCCACACGACCAGCACCGTGCTGAGCGCCAGGCGAAGCACAGGGACGTCGTCCCAGCTCGGGGGCTCGGGTGCGTCGGGGATTGGGGGGGGCTCGGTCAGCCGTCCTCCGGTTCCTCTAGGGAAAAAGCGATGGGGTAGGAGACGGACAGCTCGCCGCCGCCTTCGGGTGGGTCGAACTGGAGCTCCTCGAAGGAGTCGAGGACGCAGTCGATCATGCCATCGTCGGTGACCGCCCCGTCGTCGAACTCCACCACCGTGACCTTGCCGATGCCGTCCTGGTCGACGACCGTGAACCCGAGGGTCATCTGGCCGGCGAGGGCGGGATCCCGGGCGAGGGCGTCGTCATAGCATGCCTTCATGCCCGGGAGTGCTTCCTGGACCGCTCCCTGGATGCCCTCCCGGGACAGGGGCCAGACCGAGACGTCGTGAGCGGGGGCGGCCTCCTCCGCCAGGGGATCCTCCGCGGGGTCGTCTGGTGGAGGCCCCACCGCGTCTGCCGATGGCGCGGCGGCGGGCCCTGGCTTCGGCTCCGGGCTGGGCGGCGCCGCGGCGGGGCGCCTGGGCCTCGGACGGGGCGCCGTGGCGGAGGGTGGGTGGGCGTTTGCCCGTGGGGCTGAGGGGCTGGGGGGCGTCTCTGGGGTCGGGGCGCCGGTGTCGACCGCTCCCACGATGGCGATGGCCAGGCCGATGGCCACGATGGCTCCGACGACGCCGAGGAGCAGGTGCCTGCGGTTCATGGGGGACCTCCAGCCCCACGAGACCTCACGGGGCCGCGCGGGTGCGTGAAGGGACGGTCAAGGGTGCCGAGGCGGGTGCAGGGGGCACCGCTCCGTTACGGGGCGCACTTTCTTCGGAGGCCCCATGTCCTGGCACTGCGCGACCCACTCTGGCCCGTTCCACGCCGACGACGTGCTCGCAATGGGGCTCATCCGCAGCTTCCTCGACCCCGACGCCACCGTGGAGCGCACCCGGGATCCCGCCCGTCTCGCGCAGGCCGACCTGGTCTTCGACGTCGGCGCGGTGTTCGACGCCGCGACCCACCGGTTCGACCATCACCAGGCCGCCTACGAGGGCCCCCTGTCGTCGGCCGGCATGGTGCTCGCCTGGCTCGCAGACGAGGGGCATGTCGCTTCCGAACTGCGGGCGCACCTGGATGACGCGCTCGTGACCTACGTCGACGACGTGGACAACGGGCGGCGCGCCCCGGTGTCGGGGCTTCCGTGTTTTGCGCGGATGGTCGATGCCTTCAACCAGCCTGCAGAGACCGAAGCGGACTACCTGGCGGCCTTCGAGGCTGCCGCGGGCATGGCCCAGCGTGTCGTGGAGGGCCTCGCTGCGGAGCATGCTGCGATCCAGCACGCCCGAGCGGTCGTGGCCGAGGCCATGGTTGAGGCCGATCGCGAAGGACGGCGGGTGTTGTTCTTCGATCGCTACGTGCGCTGGAAGCCGGCCTACTTCGGGCTCGGCGGCGCCAACCATTCCTCGGCCTTCGTGCTCTTTCCGGCGAGCGATGGAGCCAGCTGGCGGGTCGTCGCGATCCCCCCCGAGGAGGGCTCGTTCGCCCAGAAGGTGTCGCTCCCCGAGGCATGGGCCGGCCTCACCGACGGGGCCCTCGAGGCCGTCACCGACATCCCCGGGTCGGTCTTCTGCCACAAGAACCGCTTCATCGCCGTGTTCGCGACCCGCGAAGGGGCGGTTGCCGCGATGGTGCAGATGGACATGATGCGCGGCTGACGTCGATCCATTACCCGGCGCTCCTGCTCTGGAGGGTCCCCCATGTCGATCACGGTCAGCGAAGTATCGAAGGGCTACGGCGGCCGTATGCTCTTCCAGGACGTCCACGTCGTCTTCAACGCCGGTGCCAACTACGGTCTCACCGGCCCGAACGGGGCGGGGAAGTCCACCTTCATGAAGCTCCTCATGAAGATCGAAGACACCGACACGGGCGTCGTGTCGCTGCCCAAGCGCACGGGCTGGCTGCGCCAGGACCACAGCGCCTTCGACGCCTACCGGGTCCTCGACGTCGTCATCATGGGCAACAAGCGCTTGTGGGCGACCATGGTCCGCAAAGAAGAGATCTACGCCAAGGGCGACGACATCACCGACGACGAGGGCATGGAGCTCGGAGAGCTCGAGGGCGTCGTGATGGAGGAGGACGGCTACGAGGCCGAGCCCAACGCCGCCATCTTGCTGACGGGACTCGGCGTGCCCCCAGAGGAGCACGACCGCACCATGGGGGAGCTGCCGGCCGGCCAGAAGGTGCGCGTCATGCTGTGCCAGGCCCTGTTCGGCGACCCCGAGGCCCTGCTCCTCGACGAGCCCACCAACGGCCTCGACATGGAGTCGATCATCTGGCTCGAGGAGTTCCTGGTTCGCTACAGCGGCGTGCTGGTGGTCATCAGCCATGACCGTCGCTTCCTGAACTCGGTGTGCGACCACATCGCCGACATCGACTACGAGACCATCATCACGTACACGGGCAACTACGACGACATGGTCCGTCAGAAGGCCCAAATCCGTGGGCGCCTCGACAAGGACAAGTCGGCACGGGAGAAGAAGATCTCCCAGTTGAAGGACTTCATCTCCCGCTTCGGGGCCGGCACCCGAGCCAGCCAGACCCGGAGCCGGGCCAAGCAGATCGACAAGCTGCGCCCCGACGAAGTGAAGCGCAGCAACATCTCCCGCCCGTTCATTCGTTTCCCGGAAGGGGAGCCCAGCGGCCGCGACGTGCTGAGCGTGCATGATCTGTCCTTCGCCTACGACGACAACGTGATCTTCGAGCGGGTCAACCTGGTGGCGCAGCGAGGGGAGAAGGTGGCCATCCTCGGCCAGAACGGCTTCGGCAAGACGACGCTGCTCAAGGCGCTCCAGGACTCAGCGCTGCAAGACCAAGGCAAGGTCAACTGGGGCCACAACACCCGCGTCGGCTACATGGGCCACGACCACCGCGACCTCATCGAGCCGGGCCTCACGGTGTACAGCTGGCTGTTCTCCAAGCGTCCCGAGGTCGGGGAGCAGGAAGTGCGCGGCATCCTCGGTCGGATGCTGTTCTCGAACAAGGACGCCGAGAAGCCCACAGCGACGCTGTCGGGGGGCGAGGCTGCCCGCCTGGTCATGTGCTACCTCATCTTGATGGAGTTCAACGTCCTCCTCCTCGACGAGCCCACCGACCACCTCGATCTCGAGAGTGTCTCCTCCCTCAAGGAGGCCATCGAGGCGTACAAGGGCACGGTGTTCTACGTGACCCATGACCGCGACCTGGCCAGCGCCGGCACGCGCATCTGGACGTACCCCGAGCCCCGCGAGCTCATCGACTACGGCGGGACCCTCGAGGAGTACATCGACTGGCACGCCAAGCACTACCAGCGCTCGGCGTAGCAGCCTCCCGGCTGGCCAGCCCGTCGCGGGAATCAGGTCTCGACGGCGGCGATCCAGCCGGCCCCGGCCCACTGCTGGAACCAGGGCCCCACCTGGCCGAGCAGCTCGGGCAGGTCGACGTCGGGGCGCAGCGCCAGATCCTGGAGGGCATCGCCGAGGGTGGCGCCCTCCAGGAGCGGTTGGAGCAGGGCTGCGGCGAGGGGGGCCACGGTGAGGCGGTAGCGCCGGTGGTCCCGGCAGTAGACCGCCATGTGGCTGGTCCGCCTCGCAGGTAGCTCAGCGGGCCGACCTGCCTTGGCGGCGTCCATGGCGGGTCCGACGTCGTGAGCCAAGGCCAGCACGTCGAGGCCGGCCACGAAGCGCAGTCGAGCTGTGGCCCAAGCGGACGGGGGCAGGTTCGACAGCGCGGTGCCATCGACCGCGGGCGTGGCGGGGTGGTCGAAGGCCCGGTCCATCCCTTGCTCGACCCGGACGACGTCGGCGGCGGCCGAGAGCCACGGCTCGTCGTCGGCGCCTGCCCGGGCTTCCAGCCATGGCGCCAGGTGCCGTCCCAGGTGGTCGAGGCTGGTGGAGCTGGAGGGATGGTCGTGGAGGTAGTCCCCTGCGAGCTCGGCGAACCGCTCGGCGCACAGCAGGTGCTCTGCAGCGGGCACTTCGGCAGCCAGGGTCTCCTGCAGCCTCGCAAGGTAGGCGTATGCATAGATGTGGAGCTGCTCCTCCGGGGTGAGACGGTCGTTGCCCGGCACGATGTCCGAGAGCACAGAGGCGCCCTCGGGCCACAACCCCTCCGTGCGGGACGCCTCGAGGCCCGCCTCCAAGCCGTCTCGGTGGGTCACGACCCGCAGCATCCAGCGCTGGAGGCGGTCGAGGGGGGCTGTGCCGGCGCGGATCGGGTCAGCCACGAAGGGCCTTCGCGCGGGCGACCTCGGCCTCGAGCACATCGAAGGACGGCACGTCGCCATCCCACTCGACGATGGTCGTGATGGGCCCGACGCGCTCGACGACCCAGCGGTACAGCGCCCACACGTCGTCGCAGACGGGCCCGTCGTGGGTGTCGATGCAGTGGGTGCCGTGGTCGGTGTGGCCGGCCAAGTGGTGCTGCACCACCCGCTCCCAGGGGACCTGCTCGAGGTAGGCGATGGGGTCGAGGCTGTGGTTGCGGCAGGTCACGTAGACGTTGTTCACGTCGAGGAGCAGGGCGCAGTCCGAGGCCTCGGCCAGACGTGCGATCCACTCGACCTCTGGCATCCCGTCGGTGGCGAAGGTCAGGTAGGTGGAGGGGTTCTCCAGCACCAGCGGTCGCCCCAGCACTCCTTGGGCCCGCTTCACGCGCTCGACCATGTGAGCGAGGGCCTCCTCGGTGTAGGGCACCGGGTACAGGTCGTGGCCGTTGCGTCCGGCGACGCCGGTCCAGCACACGTGGTCGCCGACCCAGGCCGCTTCGATGCGATCGGCCAGGGCCTTCACCCGACGCAGGTGATCGGTGTCGAGGGGATCGGTGCTGCCGAGGTTCATCGACACGCCGTGCATCACGATCTGGTGGTCGCGGCGCACCTGCTCGAGGATGGCCATCGGCCGTCCCTCGGTGAACAGGAAGTTCTCCGTGAGGATCTCGAAGAGATCCACCCCCAGCTCGGCGCCAGAGGTGACGTGGCCGAAGTGGCGCATGCGCAGGCCGACGCCCACCCCGAGCTCGGGGAGGGCGTGTCGGCGAGGCAACGTCACTTGTGGCTGGAGGCGCAGCCGCCCTTGCCCTTGCATGAGTTCTTGCCCTTGCAGCCGTTGTCTCCGGTCTTGCAGCCGCCCTTGCCCTTGCACTCGTTCTTGCCGGCGCAGTCGTGGCCCGCGGCCTTCTCGCCTTCTTCGGCCTCGGCGTGCACGGCGCAGCCGCCCTTGCCCTTGCAGGAGTTCTTGCCCTTGCAGCCGTTGTCTCCGGTCTTGCAGCCGCCCTTGCCTTTGCACTCGTTCTTGCCGGCGCAGTCGTGGCCCGCGGCCTTCTCGCCTTCTTCGGCCTCGGCATGCACGGCGCAGCCGCCCTTGCCCTTGCATGAGTTCTTGCCCTTGCAGCCGTTGTCTCCGGTCTTGCAGCCGCCCTTGCCCTTGCAGTCGTTCTTGCCAGCGCAGTCGTGGCCCGCGGCCTTCTCTTCTTCGGGCTCGCTGGCGAAGGCGGGGGCGGCGGTGCCGGCGACGAGGCCGCCGACGGCGGTGGCGAGGAGGAGGTTGAAGTCTCGGCGGTTCATGGGTGCTCCGGGGCGTTCTTGGGGCGCGAGGTTCCTCGTTGCCGAGGGCGCGCTCGATGCGACGGCCCCTCGGGGCGTCGGATTCGCCAGGATCGGCGATGACCGGGAGTATGCGACAGGTCGCCTTTGGTTACACGCGAGTCGGCGATTCGTTGACACAACGGGCGAGCAACCTCCACACCAGGCCGTTCCCGCCAGGGCGCCGTTTGGGACCTGGTGGGAAGGTGCCTCCCCGTTGGGTACAGGGCGCCATGACCTTGCTCGGCCCGATGCTGCTCGCTGGGGCCGTCGCCATCGGGGCCACGGTGGCCGTGGAGCGTTTTGGGGCCCGTACCGGAGGGCTGCTGGCCACGCTGCCCACCACGGTGGTCCCGGCGGGGTGGGGGATGTGGGTCGGGGCAGAGGACCTTTCGGCCTTTGGCGACGCGATGGGGGCGGTGCCCATCGGCATGTTGGTGAATGCCGCCTTTCTGTGGGTCTGGCGCGTGCTTCCAGCCAGGCTGCCCGACGGCACCCTGGGCGCGCGGTTGGCGGGCATGGTGGTGGCGTCGCTGGGCACCTGGGCCGTGCTCGCCCTCGGGGTGACGGTGGCGCTCGACCGGGCGCGGTCCGCCGGGATGTCGGTGCCGTGGGTGGGGGTGATCGGCTTCGGGTTGGCCTTGGTCGTGGGGGCTGTGGCCGCCCGCGGGGCCCCGCGGGGAGGGAAGGTGGGCACGAGGGTGCCCCCGCTCGCGCTGCTGGCTCGCGGCGTGATGGCGGCCCTGGCCATCGGTGTGGCGACGGCGCTGGCGGGGGCTGGCTCGCCCTTGCTCGCGGGGATGGCGTCGGTGTTCCCCGCCATCTTCCTGACGACGATGGTGGCGCTGTGGTGGAGTCACGGCGATGCCGTGCCGTCGGGGGCGGTGGGGCCGATGATGTTGGGCTCGGCGTCGGTGTCCGCCTACGCACTGGTCGCGATCCTCGCCGTGCCAACCTTCGGCATCGTGGCCGGGTCGATGGCGGCATGGGCCGTAGCGGTGGGCCTGGTGACGGTGCCGTCGTGGGTGTGGCTGCGGCGGGCTTGAACGGTTCGTGCAGCCCCTGCCGGCTATGACACCTCATGTGGTGTTGGATGTGGCTCGTGGGGTGCGGTGGGGTGGAGGAGGCCGTGGTGCCCCTGCCTTCTTCGGACCCTCCGCTGTTGGCGAACGCCCCCGCGGGTGCCCAGATCGCCACCTACCGTGAGATGTGGGCGGATCGGACCGCGGTGCGGCATCCGTCCGATGGGGGGGGAACCTTCGAGCTCGAAGGCGAGGCCAGCGCGGTCGCCGGGCAGAAAGTCACGGTGGCGCTCCGCTACACGGCAGGGCCCGACGGCGTGGCGAACGGAGGGGCGCTCACGTTCGTGCCGGAGCCCTTCTGGGGATGGTCGTCCCCCCAAACCGCGAGCGCCCAGCGGCCGGGGCACGTGGTCGTGGAGCCACCGGACGGCGTGGGGTTGTCGGCGGTGGCGGTGGAGGGCCAGCTGATCCTCGAGGTGGTGGAGGGGAGGCTCCTTCCAGGCTCTGTGGTGCGGCTCACCTACACCGGACGCGCCGATCGCTTCGCCGAGCCGGAGGCCGGCCTGTACCTGGCGGTCGATGGGGATGGCGACGGCGTGAGGCAGTGGGTTCGTCCCGCGCCGACCGTGCGGGTCGTGGCGGGGCCTGCGACCCAGCTGGTCACCACCCTGCCGACGACCGCGAAGGTGGGGTCGACGGCCCGGCTCACGGTGGCGGCCTTGGATGCCGGCGCCAACGCGGGGGCCACCGGGGTGGACCGGGTCGAGCTGCGGCTGCCGCCGGGGTGGACAGGGCCGGGGGAGGTCGACCTAATCGACGGCGTGGGGGAGGCCGCGGTGGTGCTCGGGGCCGAAGGGGTCGGCCGCGGCGTGGTCCGCGCCGGAGACCTGCTGGCCGCCACAGGGCCCGTGCTGGTGCGGGACAGCGCCCCTCGCATCGCGTGGGCGGACCTGCAGATCCACACCGGACGCTCAGATGGCACGGGCACGCCGGCCTCGGCCTACCGCTACGCCAGGGACGTCGCGGGACTCGATGTCGCTGCGATCACCGACCACGATCGCTTCGGCATGCGCTACCTCGACGACGACCCGGCGCTGTGGGCCGAGGCGCAGCAAGCCGCCGCCGCAGCGACGACCGACGAGTTCGTGGCCTTTCCCGCCTACGAGTGGACCAACTGGGTCTTCGGACACCGTCACGTGCTCTACGTGGGCGCGCCGGGCCCCGTGTTCTCGTCGTTGGACCCCGCCACCGACACGCCGCAGGAGTTGTGGGATGCCCTACGCTCCCACGATGCCATCACCATCGCCCATCACCCGGGTGGCGGGCCGGTGCCCATCGACTGGTCCATTGTGCCGGACCCGGAGCTGGAGCCGGTCGTGGAGGTGACCAGCGTGCATGGGCAGAGCGAGTCCCAGTCGCTGCCACAGGCCATCTACAACCCCCATGGGCCCGGCTTCGTCGAGGGCCCCCTGCGTGCCGGCGTCCGGCTGGGCCTCATCGGCAGCACCGATGGGCACGACGGACACCCTGGCCTGGCCCACCTGGTGGGCCAAGGGCACGGTGGGCTGGCGGCATTGGTCGACGCGGAACCCACACGGGTCGGGGTGGCGGAGGCCCTAAGGGCGCGCCGGGTCTACGCCACGAACGGGGTGCGGAGCTTCGTGCGCTTCGAGGCCAACGGCCAGCCAATGGGGAGCGTGCTGCCTGCGGGCGCCGCCGAGCTGGTGCTGCGGGCCGTGGCGACCGCCGACATCGTGGCGGTCGAACTCGTCGGGCGGGATGGCGTGGTGGAGCGGGTGGCCGGCGTCGGGGACGCGATGCATCAGGTGTGGTCGGTGCCCGGGACCGCCGGTGAGCACTACTACGTTCGGATCGTGCAAGCGGACGGCGGGTTGGCTTGGACGTCTCCGGTGTGGTTCGAGTAGCTCAGAAGGCCTGCGCCCAGCGCAGGTAGATCTCCGGGAGCGCCCGCGCCTCGAGCTCTAGGCCCTCCCAGGCCACCGGCCAACCCGCGACCACGCCGGCGGCCATGGCCTCGGCCCCCAGCATGTCGCCCACCCCGAGCACGCCAGCTGTCACTCCGAAGGCCCGCACGGGCTCGTCTTGCACCCGAGCCACGACTCCTTCGACCCCGGCGGTCAGCTGCAGCTCAGTGCCCCACAGCAGGAACATCGGCACGCTGGCGTTTCGGAGCGGCGCCCAGCGCACCTCGCCCACGGCCAGCAGTCGCTCGGTGGCGAGGTCGGCGCAGGGGCCATCCTGGTCGGCGGGGTTCGCCGGGCATGCGGGAAGCACCGGGATGGAGCGCATGGCGCCGGAGCCACCGAGCTGCAGCAGCCGATGGGGCACGTTGGCCCGGGCCAGGCTCCCGGCCGTCCGACCGGCGAGGGAGAGCCTCGGATGCACCCCAATGATGCCGATCGCACCTGCGTAGCCCCCGCCCCACGTCTCAGCGATGCCCGGGATCGCGCCGCCGGTGACCGTGCCGAACAATCGGTGGCCCGAGAGCGGGAAGAGGTCGGAAACGCGGGTGTCCCAGGACCACCCGAGGGAGGTGTCGACCGCCACCTTGACCCCGTCGGTGTCCGCGAACCGCGGATCGAGCACGCTGGCGGACCCACCGATGCGCAGCCGTTGGGCGCGGTTGAAGCCATCGACCAAGGGACCGACCTTGAAGACGTGGGCAACCCCTGCCCTCACGAGATCGCTGCGGCTGTTGGACAGGCTGCCAGCCCAGATGTGCCGGGTGTCCCCCTGCCGGCGCAGCGTCGTGAACAGGGCGCCGAAGACCTGCCCCCGCGTGAAGTTCAGGGTGTCGAGGTAGGCCGCAGCGGTCACTTGGTAGCGAAGCGGGTGGGTGTCCGCGACGCGCCGGGTCTGGGCGATGACCCCATTGGGGTCGACGGCGACCTTCCGTGGGGGCGCGTCGAGTTCGAGTGTCAGCGTGTCGCGAAGGGAGTGGGCTGTGATCACCATGGCATTGTCGTCCGGGCCCTGCACGCCCACAGGGACGAGGCCTGGCCCACCCACAGGCACCCGAGCGATCGTCACGGTGGAGCCATCGACCGTGAGCTGGAGGTCCTGCACGGGGACCGCGTGGCGGAAGGGGAGGAGCTCGAACGCCGAGTGCCCCTCGCGGGCCATGGCCACGTAGAGGGTGTCGCCCCTTGCCACGTGCTCGGCGACTCTGAGGGAGGTGCCGTCGCCGTGGAGCAGGTCGATCTGGGCGGCGATCGCTGCGCCGGGCCAGCGGGGGGCGAATACCTCCTCGAGGTCGTCGTGCACGCGGTCGCCCGGGTAGGTCAGGTCGAGGATGTCGCTGTAGAACGCGATGCGACGGCTGGCGAGAAGGCTGTTGACCTGCGGCACCCAGGCCCAGCGCCGCAACGCCTTGTCGGTGTCGACCTTGAGCTGGGCGTCCAGCGCCGGACCGAGGCCGGCGGCCGTGAGCTCCCTGGCCAGTGGGTCGGGGCTGTCGATCCAGGCGGCGGCCACGCCCTTGGTGATGGCCCGCCGGTGGGCGAACTCCAAGCCGGGGGTGAGCCGGTACGCGCGGTCCGAGAGGTACGCGAGGCCTGGCCCGGCGCGGACCAGGCGGCGGCGGAGGGGGGCCCGGACCACGACGCCGTGTTCGGGGTCGTCGTCGTCGGGTCGAACGATGGACCGCTGTGCTCTGGGGCGCCCCTCGGAGAAGTGAGGCCAGCGAGCGAGATCCTTGCGTAGCTGCTCGACGACCCGGCGGGGCGGGCGGCCTTTCGTCAACAACACCCCGTGGCCATCCAGCTCAGTCAGGACGCCCTTGCGAACGACGGCGAGAGGGGCCCGCTCGGCGGTGCCCGTCCAGCTCAGAGTGTCGGTGCCCACGACATCGCCGAGGGCTCCGGTGGTCCCCGGAGGAAGCCGAACGGTGACCTCGAAGTCCACGATCGGGAGCCCCTCAGGCTGGGGATACCAGCCTCCGTTGGCGAACAATCCCTTCCTCGTGGCCCCTACGGCCCCGAAGCGCCGGGGCAGCCGGGTGGTGAAGGTGTACGAACCATCGGGCTGTCGTTCGAGGTCCACCTCCCCTTGGTTGGGGCGGCCCGGGTACGTGCGGAACAGGTCGAGGTCCGACTGGGGCTCGGGGAGGCGAGCGAGAGGATCGACCACGGCCCCGTCCACCTCGCCGAAGCGCACGGTGCCGTGGATGGTGCGCAGGTCGTCGTCGACGGTGGCGTCGATGGCGGCGGTGCCGCCGTGGGCAGGGGACGCCAGCGCCCACAGCACGCCCAAGGGGAGGAGTCCCCGACGGACGGACACGGCGGCCCTCAGAACGTGGCGCCCATGCCCGTGGACAGCTCGGGGATGGTGGCCGGAGCCCAGCTGGCACTCACACGCAAGTGCACATTGCCGGCCGTGAACTTCACGCCCCCGCCAAAGCGTGGAATCACGATGGGGGCCTCGAACTCCTCGGTCTTCGAGCGCTGGTACCGGATGGCGCCGATGGCCAGGGTCGTCTCTTCGTCGAGGGTGGGGTTGGCGGACACCCGCATGGTGGTGAAGTTCGCCCAGGGACTGATCTGCCCGGTGTTGACGCCGGGCAGGTGGCCCACGGGGGCCGTGGTGCCGAGGGTGACGCCGAGGTCGAGGGTGGACACGTCGAGCTGGTCGTTGCCGACGTAGCCCGCGTAGCCGAGCTGGAGGGACACATCCGGCAGCGGGCGGTAGCCCTCGAAGACCGCGACGCGGCCGTAGCCCGAGAGGAGGCCCTGGTTGGACCCGCCGATCCAGCCGGCAGTCATGCCAACCTCGGTGGACAGGGGCAGCCCCTTGGCCATCGAGAACGTGGGCAGCACGTGGTAGGCGGCGGCGTCTTCGTTGCCGTGGGCGCGATCCCACGGGGAGATCTCGTCTTTGCGGTCGATGCCCTCGGTCATCACGACGGTGGTGCCGGCATCGATCATGAAGCCGTGGATGCCGAGGGTCTCGGCGGGATGGCTGGGCTTGTTGGCCACCATGGTGCCCAGCTCCATCACCAGCTGGCGGTAGGCGTCGGTGAGCACCGCGCTATCCGCCACGAATACGCCTTCGTGCTCCGTCATATCAGTGAGCACGACGTCCTCCGGCCAGGTGGCGGAGGCGGTGGTCGGCAACAGGGCAAAGCCCAAGGAGCCAGCGAGCAGGGCGGGGCGGCAGCGCATCGGGACGCAGCGTAGCTCGTGGAGGGCGCCGATGACAACGGTCATGGGATACGACACGACTCGCCGCGCCCGGACGGACCACGAGGCCGTCCCTTCGGCCGCTTCCTCCCGCGCCACTATGGAGCCTTCGATGTCCGACGACGAGCTGACCAAGCTGCTGCAACCTGCCGCCACTCAGGTGCGCGATCCTCTGTCGGGGCGCAGCGCCTGGCTCGCGGGCATGGTCCAGAACGTTCGGCGCAAGGGCGAGAGCGACCTCGTCTACGACCTGCACTTCGAGGCGGGCCATACCGTCGAGCAGCGACAGCAGCTCCAGGCGGCGATCGAAGAGAAGCTCCGAGGTTTCGGCTTCGAGGGCAAGGTGTACGCGATGCCCGCCGGCTCCCCCCCGGGGCGCAAGGCCGCCTCAGCTCCGAAGGCCCAAGGCAAGAAGGACCCGGTGCCCGGTATGTCCGGCCCAGGCATGGGGCCTCATGGGGGACCCATTCGCAAGGATCCCATCGAGGGCGTCACCCACGTGATCGCCGTCGCGTCGGGCAAGGGCGGCGTGGGCAAGTCCACGGTGGCGAGCAACCTGGCGGTCTCGATGGCGAAGCTCGGCCTCCGGGTAGGCCTGCTCGACGCCGACATCTACGGCCCCAGCGTGCCCACCATGATGGGCGCGGCGCAGCGACCGATGGTCGACCAAGAGCGCAAGCGCATCCTGCCGGTCGAGGCCCATGGGGTGCGATGCCTGTCCATGGGGCAGCTGGTCGACGCTGAGGAGGCGATGATCTGGCGTGGGCCCATGGTGATGGGGGCGGTCCGCCAGTTCCTGCAAGAGGCAGACTGGACCGACACCGATGTGCTGATCATCGACTTGCCACCCGGCACCGGCGATGCGCAGCTCACCCTGATCCAGGCGGTCGACCTCTCGGGCGCAGTGATCGTGACGACCCCCCAGGAGGTGGCTCTGGCGGATGCCGTCCGGGGCATCACCATGTTCCGCAAGCTGGACGTTCCGCTGCTGGGCCTCGTAGAGAACATGGCCTGGTACCAACTGCCCGACGGACAGAAGGACTACATCTTCGGGCAGGATGGCGGGGTGCGCGTGGCCGCTCGGTACGACACCGAGGTCTTGGGCCAGATCCCGCTGCGAAGCACGGTGCGCATCGCAGGCGATGCGGGTCAGCCCATCGCGCTGTCGGACGAGGAGGCATCGAAGGCCTTCCACAGCATCGCCCGGCGTGTGGCCGAGAAGCTGGAGCTGGCCCTCTCGTGAGCCTGCCTCCGCAAGCCCTCGACGCCCGACCCGACGAGGGGCCCCTCGTCGATCGCTACGCGCGGCGTCACACCTACCTGCGGCTCTCGGTGACCGACCGCTGCAACTACCGGTGCACCTACTGCATGCCCCAGGAAGGGCTGTCGTGGATGCCTCGAAAGGAGCTGCTCAGCTACGAGGAGATCCTGCGCATCGTCGGCGTGCTCGTGGGCATGGGCGTGCGCCGCGTCCGCCTCACAGGAGGGGAGCCGCTGGTCCGGTCGGGGTTGGTGGAATTGGTGCGGGGTCTCGCGGCGCTGGGACTCGACGACGTGGCCATGACCACCAACGGGCATCGACTCGGGGCCCACGCCCAGGCTCTGGCGGACGCTGGGCTCACCCGGGTCAACGTCTCCATGGATGCGCTCGACCCGGAGGCCTTTCGGAGCATCACACGGGGAGGGGACATCTCCCGGGTGCTCGAAGGCATCGACGCGGCCTTGGCGGCGGGGCTGGGGCCCGTGAAGATCAATGCGGTGGTCGTTCGGGATCTGAATGTGCACGAGGTGCCCAAGATGGTGGAGCACTTCGGCGCCTATGGCGATGCGGTCGAGGTGCGCTTCATTGAGTACATGCCGTTCGATGGCATCGATGGCCACAGGCGACACGTGCCCGAGAGCGAACTGCGGGCGATGCTCCCGGCGATGGAGCCCCTGGGCCGAGGCCCTGGCGGTCCGGCTGTCCGGTACCGCTTGACCGAAGGGGCGAATGCCGGACAAGTGGTGGGCTTCATCTCGCCGCTGACCCAGCACTTCTGCGAGGCGTGCAATCGGCTGCGGCTCCAGGCGGATGGTCATCTGCGCACGTGCCTCAGCAGGGAGGCCGCGCCTTCCATTCGCGACGTCTTGCGCGACGGGATCGACGATCCGTCGCTGGAGAGGCTGCTTCGGGAGCGGGTCTGGGGCAAAGTGGCCGGGCACGAAGCGCACCAGTTGGTCGACGGCGAGTATCGGCCGTTCGAGGGCGTGATGACCTCGGTCGGGGGCTAATTCTGCCCACGGATCGTCGTCGATGCTTGCCTGCGAAACGCCCGTGCGTAGACTCTGTGCGCGCCTGGCCGGTCCTCCCAGTCCGTGAAGGGCGCCTTGGTGAAGCGGAACCGTGGTAGTCTCCCGGCCCGTTCCGCCGGTCTGTGAGCGCGCGTGCGCGCGAGGAAGGTTCCGATGTTGCCTGTCGATGAGTACCTGAGCCGCGAAGAGCTCGAGACCCTCAAGAAGATGCTCGACGAGCAGCTCGAATCCCTGATTGCTCAGTCCCGTGAGCAGGTCCGGCAGGTCACGGAGGTTCGTGAGAACGATGCCGATCCTCTCGACCTCGCGGTGAACGAGTCCAACCGGGACTTCACGCTCCGCTTGGCGGATCGGGAGCGCCGCCTGGTGGCCAAGATCCGTCACGCCCTCGAGCGGGCGCAGCACGGCGAGTACGGTGCGTGTGAGTCGTGCGGCGAGGAGATCTCCTACAGCCGCCTGATGGCGCGTCCCGTGGCGACCCTGTGCATCGACTGCAAGACGGAAGCCGAGCAGATCGAAGGTCGTAAGCGCGTCTTCTAGCGAGTCTCGCGGCCCGTGCGAAGGCCCGCCTACCGGTCCGTGTCGAACCGGTAGAGGGTGTCGCCTTCGCGGGCCCAGCTCAACTCCTCTGCGACCACGCGCTCGAGGAGCACGGGGTCGGACTCCATGAGGCGAAGCTCTCGGAGGAGTCGCTGGTTCTCTCGTTCCGTCGCAGCAAGCGTGTGGTTGGCCTTGTCGAGGTCCGCACGAAGCTCGTGGCGTGCCAGCAAGCCGCTCTCGCCCCAGATGGCCGAGGCGGCAAGGCTGGCAATCACCAACGCGGGAAGCAGGGCGAGCAGTGCCCGTTGGAAGAGAGAAGGTTTGGGCAAGGGGTGCTCTGGGGGAGCAAGGGGGGGGATCCGGCCCGAGGGGGGAGCGCCGAAGCGCCAGTGGGCCGGGGAGGGGTGCCAACCGGTGGGGATCCCGTTGGCGAAGCGAAGATAACGCCGGTCGATCCCGGCGCAAACGAGAAATTGGATCGGTGGATCAAAGTGGGCGACGAAGGCCGGATCTGATCTGTTGCGTTGCCGCGAAGTCAAGGATTCCCCTGCGGCGCGCGCGGTGCGCGGCCCCGAATGACGTCCATGCGCAGGGGCGCCCCCGGGTGATGTGAATGCGAGTGACGGTGCCGCGCCGCCATTGCCCCGGACCGGGCAGCGTTCCGCTGCGGTGCGTGGCCCACGGGGTCGGTGTATGTCCGGCCAGCCGTTGGAGGTCCCGTGTCGGACGCCACCTTCTATGGCCGCCTCGCCATTGGCGGCCTCCTCGTTGCCTGGATGCAGTGGGGCCCCGTCGCCCATCAGCTCTTTGGGCAAAAGGTCAAGCCGGGCATGAGCACCTGGCGGATGTACTACGGCGCCGCCCGAGACGTGTGTGATGCCCGCTACTACGCCGTGGACCAGGCAGGCAACCGCACCCTCGTCAACCGGTTCGAGGCCCTCGGGTACGACCACTTCTACGATGCCCGAAAGGCGGTGCGTCGCATCGCCAACCGCAGCCACGTCGAGCGTCAAGGCAGGCAGCTGTGCCGGGAGTTCCTGCCTGCGGGGCAGCACCTGGAGGTCGATGCCCGCTGTGGCTCGTACAAGGGGTGGAAGCGGGAAACGTTCGACGGCCCCCTGTGCCGTGGGAGCTTCGACCCCACCAGGAAGCGGTCCAAGGACAAACAGAAAGGCAAGGCACCGCAGGGGGGCAAGCAATGACCTGGCTTCGCCGTCGCATCATGCGAGAAGGCCCCACCGACGCCGTGTCCCTCATGCGCATCGGCATGGCACTGATCATCTGGACCCGCTGGGGCACCGAGATGGCCTACTACTGGCGGCCCCACCCCGAGATGTGGGTGATGGACACGGTCTTCTTCCTGGCATCGACCGCCATGCTGGTGGGCTTCTGGTCTCGCACCAGCACGTTCATCACGGCCGCGACCCTGTTCGCGGGCTGGTTGTACTTCGCGCCGGTCCACGGGATGAACTCCGAGTTCACCCACCACCACACCCGCATCCTGATGGCGGCCAACCTCTTCCTGGCGTTCACGCCGTGCGGTGGCAGCTGGTCCCTGGACCGGTGGCTGGCCGTGCGCAAGGCGCGGGCCTCGGGGGTGGAGCCCCCTGCGAACCTTGGCCCCCTGTGGGCCACCGACCTGATCGCCATTCAGGTGAGCACCGTCTACTTCTGGTCGGCATGGGACAAGACCCAGTGGGGCTTCCTGTCGGGGGAGCGCATCGAGAACATGCTCGTGCACTGGTACTTCTTCGACTACCCCTACTGGCTGCCGGGCTTCCACGCGTTCTGTGTGTTTGGCGCCTGGTTCACCTTGGTCGTCGAGTACGTGCTGCCCTTCGCCCTGTTCGTGCCACGATTCCAGCGCTGGCTGATCCCCGCGGGCTTCCTTCTTCACGCCATGTTCTTCGTGGTGCTGCCGGTGGGCACCTTCACGTGCACGATGATGCTGCTCTACATGGCCTACCTCAAGCCTGAGCAAGTCCGGAGCGTGCTGGGAAGCATGACCGACGCGCTGCCGTCCTCCTGACGTAGGCGGACGTGCCGGGCAAGGGGTTAGACCTTGCAGATGGACGAGCTGGCGCTGGGCACCCGCATTGCGGACCGGTACGTCGTCACGGGCTCCCCCTTGGGCCGCGGCGCGACCGGGGTGGTGTACCCGGGACGCGACGAGGAGGCCAAAGCCCGCGATGTCGGCGCTGAGGTTGCCCTGAAGCTCCTGCATCCCACCGTGATCACCGATCCCCAGGCCTACGGCCGGCTCCAACGGGAGCTGTCCCGTGCTACCCGAATCCATCACCCCCATGTGCTCGGCGTGAGGGGGCTGGTGCCCCACGAACGACGGACGGTGCTCGTGACCGAGCGGGTCGATGGACCCAGCGTCGCGTCGCTCGACGGCATCCTCCCCACCACGGCGGTGGTGAGTCTCGGGCTGCAGCTGTGCGGCGCCCTGGCTCGGGCTCACGGGGTCGGTGTGGTCCACGGCGACATCCGGCCAGGAAACGTTCTGGTGGGCCCTGGTGGGGCACGGCTCTTCGACTTCGGCCTGGCGGACGTCGCTCCGATGCAAGTGCGCCCGGGGGAGACCCCGCCCGAGATGCTGGACGGCGCCCCGCCGTCGGCCCGTTCCGACCTGTACGGACTGGGTCTCGTCCTCGCGCGTGCGGCCCTCGGGCACGACCCCTTCCGGGGTACGTCATCTTGGGCACGTCTGGGTGCCCAGCGTTCGGGCGAAGCCTGCCTGACGCCGCTACCTCTCGGCCTTCAGGCGTTGCTGCGCGCGTTGCTCCATCCGGACCCGCTCCAGCGTCCCGCCTCCGCGTTGGTGGTTCGCCGAGCCCTCGTGCGGCTCCGGCAGGCACCGGAGCGCAGCCTGGTTCTCAGCTCCCGCACCCGTCCGGCCTTCGGAATCCGTCGCACGTGGGCGGTGCACGGCATCGACCCGGGCACGGGAGGCGCGTGTGTGTTCGCCACAGGCGTGTCCCGCGGCGAGGCTCGTCGTCTCCAGCGGCACCTCGACGGCGAGGGATGGACGGCCCGCGCCGAGCCCGTGGCCTTTGGCCTCCGCGACGGGGCCATCGTGCTGGCTTCGGCTCTGGTCGGCGGCGTCTTGTTGCCCCTCATCGGTGCGTTCTTCGTCGGGGCGCTGGTGGGTCGTTGGCGGCTGCGCCGGCTTCGATCGGAGCTGCCGGTCGTGCTTCCTGCTTGCTCGGTCCAGCTGCCTGCTCGACGACCCCGGGGCAGCGAAGACCTCGTGTTCGCAGGCATCTTGCTGCTACTCACAGCGATGGTGGGGGTCCTCTCGGGATGGCTGGCACTGGCCCCTGGCCTCGCCGCCGCTGCCTTGCTCTTCCGCCATGCTCGGCCAAGTCGAGACCCGGCGGTCGATGCGCGCCGTGCCCGCATCACCTTGGGATTCCAGGCGCTCCGCACGGAGATCGAGGGGCGAGGGCTCGCGCTGGATCGCCTCCTGTCGACCAGCGGTGATCTCGAGGCGATGGAGGCAGCGTGGCGGGCGGGAGAGGCCGACGACCACGTGGTGATCGGATGGTTGGAGGACCAGTCTCCCGCCGCGGGCGGGGCCGTGCGGGAGCCCCCCTGGTCGTAGGCGTTATGGGGGTGCGGTCTGCTTTGGGTCCTGTACCTTGACTGCCACGCCGTCGTCGTCGACGATGGCGCATTGAGGCCCACCGCAACACCCCCCCACCCAGTGAGCGCGCGTCGTGGAATACCTAGTTCCTATCCTTAGTCTCATCTTCTCCGCGGGCTGCTGCCTGCTGTTCGTGGTGGTGGTCGCCGCTGGCGTGTGGTTCATGATGCGGAAGCCGGCGGCCGCTGTGGTCGACGATCCCCTGGCTGGACCGGGCCCCGCGCTCGACATGAAGCCCGAGCCGCCGCCGCCTGCGGTGGAGCGGCCAAAGCTCGAGGTCGGTGGGGGAGGCGCTCCGGATCTCTTCGACGACGAGGAGATGGCCACGGTCGTGGCGCCGCCACCTCCTGGTTTGGTGGGCGATGTGCCCAGCGCGCCTCCGCCTCCGCCGCCGAAGCCTGCGGTCCCGCCTCCGGCGCCGTCCCTGTCCGACGCGCCGCCGCCGCCCCCGAAGAAGGATGGCGCACCGGCTCGTACGTCGGGCCAGACCATCATCGCCTTCGACGACGACGACGAGGATTGGTAAGCAGACGGCATGTCCGTCTCCCCCCAGGTCTCTTCCGAACTCGCTGGCAAGCTAGCCCACGCATTGGCTGACCACGTGGTCGCTTCGCTGGGCGACGTGCCCACGGTGACCCTGTGGGGTCCCGACGCACGACGTTTCGCCAACGGGATGTTCACCAACAACGTGCGTGATCTCGAGCCCGGGTGCAGCCAGCGGACGGGGATGACCGACGACCGAGGTCGGCTCTGGGCGCTGGCCGAGCTCCATGCTTTGGCCGCCGATCGCTTTCGTCTTCATCTGGACGGGCAGACGGGCGAGGCCTTCGCGGAGCGGTACGACACCTACGTGGTGTTCGACGACGTGACCATCGATGTCGACGTCACGCCCGGCGCCACGGTGCAGGGGCCGCGGGCGGCGGCGGTGTTGGAGGCCCACGGGCTGCCGGTGCCTCCGCCGGGCACTCATGCCGTCCACGATGGATCGATCGTGGTCGCCCGGGACCGCGCTGGCCTTGGCACCGGGTTCGACCTTTGGGGTCCCCACGAGCTGCCCATCGACCCGGATGGGGACGCGTTGATCTCCGCCCTCGAGGTGGCTGCCGGCCAGGTCCGCATGTCGGACGTGGTGAAGCCCGGACTCCCCCACGAGCACGGCCTGCGCGGCGCCATCCTGCACTTCGAGAAGGGCTGCTACTTGGGGCAGGAGTCCATCCACCGCATCGACGTGATGGGCAATCCACGCCGGGCGCTCTGTGTGGTGCGGGGCGATGCGCTGCAGGCCGGTCCCCTGGAGGCCGACGGCAAAGTTCAGGGCACGGTCACGCGGGTCGGCATCGACGACCAGGGCGCAAGGCTTGGGCTCGCGGTGCTCCGGAAGCCGTTCGATGGGGTTGGCGCACAGCTCCTCCAGGGGGAGGCGGTGGTGCACGTGGTGGGGCCAAGGCTCGCAGGTGGCTGATGCCGACGTGGCGCGGGCCCTCACGGTAGCGGAGGAGCGGCTGCGAGCCCTCGGCTGGACGGGTGGGCAGGCCTTCGACGCGCTGATCGATGCGTTGGAGGCGCGCCGCGACGGACGGGACGCGGAGCTCGAGGCTGCGGTCCGGGACGCGGTGGCTCCGGTTCCCCTCGATGGTGGGCTCGCTCTGGCTGGCTTGGCCTACGAACGGTTCTTTCCCGACCTGTTCAAGGGACAGCGCGGGCAGTACTTCACACCTCCGGGTGTGGCACGGCTGCTGGTAGAGCGGCTGGAGCTCCAGCCCGGCGAGCTGGTCCTCGACCCAGCGTGTGGCGCAGGTTCGCTGCTGCAACGAGCGAAGGCGCAGGGGGCTCAGGTGCGTGGCATCGAGCGGGACCCTCGACTGGCTCGGCTGGCGGGCCTGGGGCTCGGGGTGCCGGTGC